>Ga0315339_1000042_pt1 | contig 230448 bp, 185 predicted proteins | sample ASW17metaG_FD_204514 | JGI IMG/M metagenome (GOLD analysis project Ga0315339, IMG submission 204514) | Ammonia-oxidizing marine archaeal communities from Pacific Ocean, United States - ASW #17 | ecosystem: Environmental > Aquatic > Marine > Oceanic | place: USA: California | collected 2016-12-05
GGGGCGAAACACACAGGCGGTGCCAGATAACCCTGGACCCCCGGGTCAAGCCCGGGGGTGACGAGGTGGGGGAATGTCTATACCGTCATTGCCCGACTTGATCGGGCAATCCAGTAACCAATGAAGAAGTTGGTATGCACAAACAGACGTTCCATAAACCCAATAAACTATGCCGTTTACTGGATCACCCGGTCCAGCCGGGTGATGACGAGAAGGGGGAAGCCCATCCGTATCAAAGGCGGAGGCTCGCGCGAAGCGAAGCTTCGCTCCCGAGCCGACTGGGCGCGACTGCGCCCCGGCGCTAGCGCCGCGCCCGCGCAGGCCCAAATGTGCAGCATTTGGAATAGCCGTGAGCGAAATAAGCAGAGGAGCGGCAGTCCTCTCTAGGCCAAAACCATCTCAATTGATATTTTCCTTTGACTCTAATGTTCATGTAATGTTCTTATGCTCGTCCACGATCATTCCGGGCGGGCATGAATGCGTAAACCTGAGACCATAGAGCGTTTGTATCTCGACTTTGACGGCTTCTTTGCTTCTGTTGAACAACAGGCAAGGCCAAGTTTGCGGGGGCGCCCTGTGGGCGTTGTGCCGTTTGAGGGCACAGAGCACACTTGTGTGATTGCGTGTTCCAAAGAGGCCAAGGCCTTTGGCGTCAAGAACGTCATGAAAATTGCAGAGGCCAGGAAGATTTGCCCGGATATTGCTCTGGTGCCGCAAAGCCCTGATCTTTACAGGAGAGCTCACAATACACTGTTAAGTGAGATTGCTTCTGTAATCCCCATAGCAGCCATTAAGTCGATTGATGAGCTGACTTGCGACCTTGAGGGTCATGACATTCGCGATCCGGAAGGTTTGGCGCACAGGATCAAGACAAGGCTTCATGACCATGTGGGAGCGCATATTACCTGTTCCATTGGCTTTGCCGTCAACAGGCAGTTGGCCAAGATTGCCTGTAAGATGGATAAGCCCAATGGGGTGACCATCTGGCACCCGGAACAGATGCCGGAGAAGCTTTATTATCTCCCCTTTGATGATATCCCCGGCATTGGCAGACGCATGGAAAAGCGCCTCATGCTGGCGGGTGTGTTTGATATGCAAGGCCTGTTAAAGCTGCAGCCCAAGCAGATGCGCAAGCTCTGGCGCAATGTCACAGGCGAGCGTCTCTGGTATGCGCTTCATGGCTATGACGTTAAAACCCCGCAATCAAGCAGAGGCATGTTTGGCCATGGCCGTGTGTTGCCGCCAACACATAGAGACATTGCCAATGCCAAAACCTTCTCGCGCCTCTTGCTGACCAAAGCAGCAAGGCGCATGAGACGTCGTAACTTCTATGCTGGCCGTCTATGGCTCTGGCTCAGCATGAGGGACAACAGATGGTTCGGGCAATTGCCTTTGCCCATTGTCAATGATGATCATGCCTGTTTAACAGCGCTTGATACCTTATGGGAGAAAGCCCAAAGAGAGCTTCCCAAGCACACACGTATTATCCGTATGGGTGTTACCTTGCTTGAGCTTACGCCCTCAACTGAGCGCCAGCTTGATATCCTGCTCAATGATGATCATGAGCGCCAGAAGTGGGAAGCCATCACCCATGCCATTGACCGGCTAAATAACAAGTACGGCAAGACCACCGTGAGCTTAGGGCCATGGACACCGCCACCGGGCGGTAATGCCGGAGGCAAAATCTCATACACCCGAATACCCAGTGCAGAAGACTTCTGGTAATGAACTGGAAAACCGATATTCAACTAAGAGACATAGACCCTGACCAGCGTCTTGAGGCCACCTGCAAACAATGTAACCACACGCATTATGTCGATGTAACAAACCTTCTCAGGCAACCTGAGATGCAGTTCATCTATATGGATGAGCTTGAGAACATGACCGTGTGCAGGGCGCGTCATTGCCCAGGCAAAGTCAGGCTGGCTCTGGTCCATGATCGAGACACAGAAGGCTTTGTTGGCGGCATGGCTTGATGCATGCTGAACGCCAACAAATAGAGGACAAAGCCATCAAGAGACTTGAGAACTGTAGAGAGGCTCTAATAGAGAGCATATCTAGCAATTGTGGGCACCGGTTTTGCGATAAAGGACACAGCCCAAGCAAAGAGATAGAGCATGACGCGTGAATACAATGAATGCAACATGCTCTAGGAAATTATCAATTACGAATACAATAGGCTGTTAACGTATCAACGCCAGAATTATTCCTCGTTTGTCAAAGCAGATGCGGCAGCCTCAATACTAAAGTTCTCATCTGTGAGACGGTCTAATTCTTCGCGCATAACCTTAATGGCCGTGTGGATATGTTCTTGTGTGTGCTCACAAGTTAGGAAAAAACGTAACCGTCCCGACTTCATTGGCACTGCAGGGTATATTATGGGAATTACATTAATGTCACGCTCCAGCAGCCTTTCGGTGAGCTTAACAGTTCTCAACGAATCGCCAATGATAACCGGCACGACGGAATATCCCTCGCTCAACCCCGTATCAAAACCTGTTGATTTGGCAACATCGATAAACATCCGACCATTGTCATGAAGCCTGGCGACACGTTCCGGCTCGCGTTCAATCACACGCAAAGCTGCCAGTGCTGCACCCGCAAGGGGAGGCGACATGCCGACGCTATAAACGAACCCCGGCGATGTAAATTTGAGCAATTCAACAAGGGCTGTTGAACCGGCAATATAGCCACCGCAAGCTGAAAGGGTTTTTGACAACGTACCCATCCAGATATCGACATCATGTGGATTGATATTGAAATGTTCCGCTATGCCATGGCCGGTATTTCCCAGAACGCCCAACGAATGGGCTTCATCAACCATCAACCAGGCGCCATATTTGTTTTTAATATCTATAAAACGTTGCAAGTCAGGCATATCACCATCCATCGAATACAGACCTTCGATGATGATTAAGACCCGCTCATAAGACGACCGGCTCTCCGCTAATGTTTTATCCAGCGCGTCCACATCATTGTGCGGGAAGTTGCGCCGGGCGGCCCCTGAGAGCTTGGCCCCCACTGTGACGCTGTTGTGAATATAAGCATCATGGAGGATTAAGTCCTTGGAACCCACAATGTCAGCGATAGCGTTTACATTTGCGGCGTGTCCGCTCACAAAGGCCACAGCATCTTCAACACCGTGAAAGGCTGCTATGGTGGCCTCCAACTCCTGGTGGATTGGCCGTTCGCCGGCCGTAATCCGGCTGGCCGAAACTGACGTGCCATATCGATCTATAGCCGCGCGTGCGCCAGCCGCTACATCCGGATGACCGTTCAAGCCTAGATAATCATATGAGGCAAAATTTATACATGTCCGGCCATCAATTATTGTTGTTGGCCCGGCCCGGCCCTCGTGTGCACGGTAAAAAGGATTTTGCAATTCAAGCAAATCGCCTGTGGCGCGTTGGGTTTTAAGTTCCTGATAGCTCTGAAGCGTTGTGAAATCAGTTTTACTTGGATCAACTTGTCGTGCTTTCTGGCCAATAGCGGCGGTGCGTGACTTGCGCCCGCCCGAACTATAAACGGAAGAAAGAAGAGCGGTTTTATCAGCGCTAGACAGGCCAGCACGCCTGTTTTTTTCTGCCATTAGAGGATCTTCCCTAAGCTCTTTTCGCGTTCTGCCACTTTTTCTGCCAACGGCATCAGGGTTTCCGCTTCAAAATCATCTCCCCCATGCTGTTGGGCAAGAGAAAGCACGATGTCGTGTTTTTCTTCAACACTATGGTCATCATTTCTAATGCGGGCAACAATTTTACCTGCAATGTCGTTCAGCGTTGCACCATCAGCCACCGAGCCTATGGGAATACTGATGCCCAGAGATTTCTGCGCGGTTGTTCTAAGCTCAAAGACCATAAGACTGTCAATGCCAATATCTGCAAGCGGTCTTTGAAGATTAACGTCCTCTTCAGGCAAACGCAGAAGATGTGCCACTTCCTGACCTAGATATTTTGCTACAGCATCGCGGGCGTCACGATCATTAAAATCAGCAATGAGTTTGACAAGGTCCACCTGCGTGCCTGCTGCGGCAGCTCCACTTGAAGCTTCTCTGGCAAGCAGTGTGAAGGCGCGTGTATTAACAATTTCCAGATCCTGGCTTGCGACCGACCAATCCATCGGCGCAATTGTCACCACAGCTCCAGGCACAAAGCTATTGTTGTCGACCAAAAGCACACTTAACATATCAAGTGCATCGCGAGCGCTAAATGAAATCCCCCCGGTGCGACTTGCAATCATCTCGCCAACACGTGTTTCGCGGGCAAGATATCCTGCATCTGTTATAGCCCCCCAACCAACCGCAAGAGCGGGCAACCCTTCAGCACGCCTTGCTCGCGCAAGGCCTTCCAAATAAGCATTAGCAGCAACATAAATTGCCTGGCCCGGATTACCGATCATGGTTGTAACGGAAGAAAACAAGACAAAATAATCAAGCTTGTCTTTACGTGTCAGGAGATCGAGATTTTCTGCCCCCGCGACCTTGGGCGCCAAGACGGGTTCGATCTGGTCAGGTTTCATATTCTGGATCAGAACATCATCAATCACCATGGCAGCATGGATAATGCCTTTAATAGGCATTTGTTCCCGGATTTTGTCCAAAAGACCTGTGAGCGAAGCGTGATCGGTTACATCAGACTTTTCAACGCGCACATCCACACCACGCTTCTGCAGGCGAACAATAACATCACTTGTATCGTCTAAAATTTTACCGCTTCTAGAAGTCAAGACGATGGTCTGTGCGCCGCTATCGGCAAGCCATTCAGCGGCCTTAAGGCCAAGGCCCCCCAGGCCGCCCACGATGACATGTGCGCCAACGCTAGAGGCTTCAAACATTTGCTGGCTCGCGATAGCCGCAATCTGGCCTGGTTGTGGAGGGGTTACGATAATTTTGCCAATATGGCCGGATTGTTGCATCAACCGGTAGGCATCAATCACGCCATTGGCAGCAAACTGTCGATAAGGAAGGGCTGAAAATTCTTGTGCTTCAAACAGTCCAACCAGTTCTTGGAACAATTTTTTCGAAAGTTTCGGCTCCATAACGAGCAATTGATCGGCATCAATGCCGAAGTAAGAAATATTGCGCCGGAATGGACGCAGGCCGATTTTTGTATTGGCGTAATAGTCCCGCTTGCCAAGCTCAAGAAAACGCCCAAACGGTCTCACCAATTCTATCGAGCGTTCCATAGCTTCACCCGACAATGAATTCAGCACCACATCTACGCCCTGACCACCGGTAACCTCTAGGACTTGGTCAGAAAAATCGAGTGACCGGGAATCAAACACATGATGGCTGCCCAGCATTTTCAGGAATTCGCGTTTTTCACCAGACCCTGCTGTCGTAATAACATTAGCCCCGCACCACAAAGCAATTTGCAGCGCTGCCAAACCAACACCCCCAGCGCCCCCATGGATCAAAACCCATTCGTCTTTTTTAAGTTTACCCAAATTATGAAGTGCGTAATAAGCCGTTAAGAAGGCGACGGGGATCGTGGCCGCCGCCATAAGATCGGTGTTGTTTGGCATGCGCGCGACAGCAGCTGTGGTCACAGTTACGTGGGATGAAAAACAGGCCGGCGCGAAAGCAATCACGTGGTCGCCAATGTCAAACTCTTTGACACCCTTACCAATTGAGACGATGCGACCGGAACATTCAAAGCCCAAAGTTGGTCCAGCAAAACCATCTTCAAGCGCTTCTTCAGGCAACATGCCAAGTGTCCACATAACATCGCGAAAATTAAGACCGGTTGCCGCAATTTCAATTTCAACTTCACATTGCTTTGGTGTAACGCGCCCTTTTGGCAGCCATTTTAACTGGTCAAGTGTTCCTGAGTGGGCAAACCCAAGCACGCAAGCTTCCGACGGTTGTGCCTGGATACTACTCTTAGGCTTACCACGTCGCACGCGCAGAGCGCTGCAAGACTTACGATTAAAAATGACTTCGGTTTCAACACCCGGCTCATCAACCATGGCAGCGGTACGCTCAGCAATGTCGATCACATCTAACGTGTCGTCAAAATCAATCAGTCTTATATCCGCATTGCCATATTCATTGGTGGCTGTGCGAGCATAGGACCATATGCCGCTTTGCACGGGACAATTTTGCCCGTTACCCGAAATTGCCCTAGCACCTCCAGGCGCTATGATCCATAATTGAGCCTGGCGCTGTCCAAGGGCTTGCAGAGCTGCAGTTAGAGTTGCGGCACGGTACCTCAAAGCCTCCAAATCCGACTTTTTGCCCGCAAAAGCCCCATCGAGATGAACGATCTTAGGCAAATTTCCAGTACCGTTTGTAGCGCTTTTAAAGACTTCAATCCAGCTTTCCACAAATTCAGGGGCTAATGTGATAGCCCCATTGCTCACGTTAGAGGCCGCCGGTTTTACGCGAATGACATGGTGGTTACGGTTGTGCAAAACTGTTTCGAGGGCTTCTGCTAGATGGCCATCCTCGCCATCTTCGCCTGCTATAAGCAAGACCGGTGTTTTGGAAGTTTCCTGAGTTGGAGCTTCTGTCTCAGTAGGAACCGAATCAACCTGCTTTTCGGCTTTTGCCAAAAGCAGGTTTGCCGTTCCGTCATCTGTTGCAATCGGCAAAGCTTTTGCATTGTAAAAGCCAGCATTTTTTAGCGCCTGCAACCATTCTTCAGATGACCTAAGCGCTCCTAGCGGAAAAACAGGGCTGGCTGAACGGCAAAACCAGCTTTCCTCAAAACCGAAAACAACATCATGGAATGCATCCGGGCGCGGCTCCACGGCAATTATCAAAGCACCTGGCGCTAGATAAGGGCGGCTTTGGGCTAACAGTTCATCGCAGTCTTCCAACATGTGCAGACCATTAGCCGAGACCAGAAGGTCGAACGGACCAAAAGCTGATAGCTCATCGCTATCGGCTGCAAATTCAACAATTTCAACATCTGGATTATCAGCCAGCGCTAATTTTAGGCGACTGACAGTTTTCTTGTTTGTGTCTGCACCAATTAACCTGCCGCGTCCTTGAGCAACAATTGGTGCTAAAGCACGGGTTAAGGCCCCTGCACCCAGGCCAAGTTCCAGAATGCACAGCGGGCGATCTTTCTCCCATGTATCAACGACATCGCGCACCAGAGAGACATTAGCTTCGACCAGAGCCTTAGCGCCAGAGGCTGTTGAGGCGAAGTGTTCAAGAGTTGCCGCAGCAAAAACCCCACCATCTTCGGTCTCGACTTGACCAGACATGACATCTGTCAAGAGACCAGTAGTACTGGATAATAAGGTACATTCGCTCAATCGATCAGGATGGTCATTGAGTATTGTTTGTAAAATAATATCAACATCGGGAAGCCCGCTTTCAAGGACAATAGACCATGCTGCAACATTGGGTGTTGCAAGCCCTGCATCTTCAAGCACCAAAACAAGTGCGCAAAATAAGGCCAGGCGATTTTCCTTCAAACGGCCATCTGCCACAAGCTGCTCAGGATTGATCGTAAGCCCACTTTGATTAATCGCCTGGACAGCATCATAAGCCGCACGTTGCGCGGCTGCTTCAAGTAATCGTTTGGCCTCTTCTTTTTGGGGGACGTTAGCGGGGCTAAGTTTTCCAGCATGTTTGACAATTTGCGCAATCCCGGGAACCGTTGCCCGATGCGCATAACCAGGCAGGGCTATGGTTTCAATTTCATGATGGTAGGCAAGTTTGTTTAATTGTGGCTGCTCAACCAAAGACGCCGCTTTAAAGCGCGCATGGTTAAGTGTTGCAACCAGAGATCCATCTTCTGCAAATAAAGCAAAATTGCAAATAATTGAACGTTCTGTGTCGTGAAGCACCGAAATGCGCGCGTTGTACACATAACGGCCCGGAGCATAAATTCGATAAGTACCAAATCTGATCGGGATAAAGGCCTTAGTTGCTGCTTTCGGATATACTTTAAGCAACCCATGAAAACAGGCATCTAAAACAGTGGGATGCAGCCCATATATTTCATCTTCGCCCAGCCCATCTTCACACGGTTTAAGCCATATTTCTAAAGTTGTATCGTCTGTTTTTTCAACCCCCAGCATTTGTTTGAAGGCGGGGCCGTAATCAAGACCAAACTTGCTTGCTTGAGCATAAAGCTGTTCGCGTTCAATTTCATCATGATCTGATTTGTGTTTAACCGGAATGAGTTCAGGCTCATGAGCACGGGGAATTTCCGCAATCCGGCAGACGGCATGAATTTGCCATTCATCATCGGCCAGTCGAGCACGGCTGGCGATCTCAAAACTCCCCGTGTCTGGCGAAATTTCCAGCTTAACTTCCGTTATATGGTCCTCGCTCAAAACCATGGGCTGGACGATGTCCATATCTCTGACTTCTATGCCATTAGCTCCAAACCATTGGCTGCCTGCTGATAGTGCCATTTCAGCGAAGACGGCACCGGGCACAACAATCTTGCCGTTGACTTTATGGTCACGTAGGTAGGGTAAGATATGAGGATCAAGATGTGTATTCCAGACCGGACCGTCATGTTGAAGGCGCCAGCCGGTAAGCGGATGCTCTGACTTGCTGCTTGTGAGCGTTGCCACGATTTCACGGCTCATTGCGACCCGGTAAGATTGGTTTTGCCAAGCATAATGTGGAAGCTTTATGTGCTGTGGAACATGTGTGGCAAAAGCTTTGGCATCATCAACTTTTGCACCCGCAGCCAAAGCATTGGCAAAGACCAAACGAACTGGGTCGACATCTTCATAATTGCGGCTGTGAAAGTTTTGAACAACCGCACCTTCAATATCACGTGCGCTTAGGCCATCGGCAATATAAGAATGCAAAACAGCGCGCGGGCCTATCTCAACAAAGACACGCGCGCCCTGATCTATGGCCGCCTCTATGGCATCTGCAAATTGAACTGGCTGGCGCACATTATTCCACCAATAATTGGCGCTTAAGTTTTTGCCGTCAATTGCCGTGCCTTCAACAGTGGAAATGAAAGGTATTTTTGCGCGTTTAGGCTTAAGGTCTACAAGCCCATCTAATAATGGTTGGCGGACCGGATCGATCAGTGCTGAGTGGAATGGATAGTCGATGTCAAGCAGTTTGCAAATAATGTCTTTGTCATCAGCCACGCGCACAAAGGCTTCAATCTGATCACGTCGCCCAGATATTGTCACCGATCGCTTAGAATTGATTGCCGCAACTTCCAATTTGGTAAATTTCTTATCAGCCAGCTCTTTGCGCGCCTCTCCGGGCGCTAGCATGACCGCTGCCATGGTTCCTTCTGATCTTGCAATCTCTTGATGCAGGCTGCGTTTATGAATGACATTGGCAGCCTCTTTGAGGGTCAAAGCACCACTGGTATGAGCGGCTGCAATTTCGCCAACGCTGTGGCCTAATACGCAAGACGGCTCAAGCCCCATTTTGCGCAGGGCGGACCCTAACGCTACCTGAATTCCAAACAAAAGCGGTTGTGCAATTTTTGTGCTCTTGAGCTGTTCATCCAAATCATCGGCATACAGCATTTCAACCAGTGACCAGCCGGCAATTGTTTTAAAGGTTTTATCGACTTTCTTTAGGGTGGCGCAAAAGACAACATTCTTTTCGAACGCTAACCTGCCCATGCCCACCCATTGCGAGCCATTGCCTGAATAAACAAACGCTATTTCGGCATTTTTATTCGCAGCTCTGGCCGTGACAATATTTGGTGCGGGCTTATCTTTTATAAAGTCTGCAAGATTGGCAGCCATTTCCTTGGCCGTATCTCCAGTGACGACAAGCCGTTCTGGAAGTTTTTCACGATAATGAAACGCCGCCGCTGACAGGCCTTCGATCTCACTGTCATCAATACTTTCAATCTCTGCTTGATAGCGTTTAGCGAGCGCTTTTAAAGCGCCTCTTGATTGTGCCGACAATAAAATAATATCAGGTGTTTGATTGGCATTCCTGGACGCTCGAGCACTGTCATCTGTCTTGGGGTCCGCCCGCTCTATAATGACATGCGCATTGGTTCCGCCAAATCCAAAGGTGCTGATGCCGGCGTAACTGGACCCGTCATCCGGCTTCAGTTTAAGGGCTTTGGAATTTACTTTGAGATTTAAACTCTCAAAAGGGATGTCTGGATTTGGCTCGTCGAAATGCAGTGAGGCTGGCAAAAGATTGTGTTCAAAAGCCAAGATCGCTTTAAGCAGGCCTGCCAGCCCAGAGGCCGGTTCTAAATGACCTATGTTTGATTTTACCGAACCGATCGGCAATGGCGTTGAGCGCTTTTGCCCCAAAACACTGCCCAAGGCTTGCGCTTCAGCAGGATCACCCACCCTTGTGCCTGTTCCGTGTGCTTCGACAAAGGCTAAATCTTCCGGTGTCACATCTGCGTCTTGGTAAACCTTCTTGAGCAAATCAGCCTGAAAATCTGCGGAAGGCAAGGCAACACCCGTTGTGCGGCCATCTGAATTTACATCGCTTTTAACAATCTGAGCATAGCTTCGCTGACCCTTTGCAACCATCACATCTTGACGCTGCAATACCATAGCAACGCATCCTTCGGCGCGCACATACCCCATGCCATTGGCATCGAAGGGACGGCACAAACCCTCTGGAGAGAGCATGTGGGCAGCGGAAAATCCGATGAAAGGAAACGGTGTTAACAGCGCATTTACACCGGCCACAATCGCTGTTTCAATGCGCCCCGTCGCAAGCGCTTGTACGGCCTCATTTAAGGCGACGAGAGAGGACGAACATGCCGTATCAACCGTGAAGCTCGGCCCATGAAAATCAAAAATATATGAAATGCGGTTGGACAATAAAGACAACGTATTGCCGGTCATAAAATAAGCATCTGTCGTGGCAGGGTCAAACATACGCCGTGTGCCATGGTCCAGGCCGGAGGCCCCTACATAGACACCAACATCCTGCCCGGCCAGTTGAGATGGTGGAAGGCCAGCATCTTCAAGCGCTTCCCAAACGATTTGCAGCAATAAACGTTGCTGAGGATCCATTTGCTCAGCTTCGCGTGGCGATATGTTGAAGACGCCTGGGTCAAAGCCCCAGATGTCGTCAAGAATGCCTGCAGCAAAAGAATAACTTTTGCCTGGCTCGCCCTGCCGGGGGTGGTAATGGCGAAATTTTGACCAGCGATCTGGGCCTATCTCGGTTACGGCACATTGCCCCTGCTTCAAAAGCTCCCAAAATGCATGGATATCAGATGCCCCAGGCAAACGGCATGCTCTGCCGACTATATCAATTCCATGGGTTTTGTCTTTGATCAAGAGCATGTAAAATCTCTAAAAACTCATCACTAAAAACACTTTGCAGTCAAGGCTATACGGGATCGCCACACGAGAAATAGGGCACCGGTTAAGAGCACTGGATTGAGAGATACTTCGATGTAACGATAGTCCGCATTTCGCCCCGCCTCCCCCTGCGCCATCAAGACGCATGCCGTGAACTACACAAATATTAGCTCACGTGTATATTTTATACATTTTACACATTTTATACATTTAAGTTACGAAACACCATATAAAACATATATATCTATAGCGCGTGAGTTGGCGGCAGTGAACGGTTTTATTTTCATTTCAGAGCATCAACATCTCTAATATTGTTATATGAGAGCTCTCTTTGTGGTCAAGACAGCGCAATATCGGAATTTTCGTATTTATGTTATTTTAGACCTTCGTTATCCTGCCACAAGGCCCATTCGAGAACGTACGATCATAAAGAGGTGTGATGAGTAAGCGACTGGCTGTTTTATCTGCTGGGATATGGCGTTTGCGCGAACCCATAAAACAACTCACCGGATATCAACCGGTTCGTTATTTATGGCCTTTCAAACAGCCACGCTTTGACGCCATTGCGGCATGGGGCCGCAAACCAAGTGCCGATAAAGCCTATAGACTTGGCAAAAAATCCGGCATGCCCTTGATCTCAATAGAGGATGGTTTTTTGCGCAGTGTCAGCCCCGGCCCGGAGGACGCATCATTTTCGTTCGTGATTGACAAAACCGGGATTTATTATGATGCCACCCGGGTATCTGACTTGGAAGGACTGATACAAAAGGCTGCCAAAACCAGCAAAAAAAGCCCCGCCCAAAAGCGTGCACGTGAGGGGATAAAGAACCTTCGTCGCCTTGCTCTGTCAAAATATAATAATGGCAAATCTGCTTTGCCCGACGTGCTGTTGGCAGCATCTAAAAAACCTGGCAAACGCGTGCTGGTTATCGACCAGACAGAGAACGACGCATCGATATTTTATGGGCTAGCAAATGCACAAAGTTTTGAAGACATGCTGGCAGCAGCAGTTGCAGAAAACCCTGATGCTGAAATCATCGTTAAACTTCACCCCGAAGTAGCCATGGGCCGCAAACGCGGCTACCTCGATAAAATCTCACAGTCAAATATTCAAACCATCTCTAGCGCTGTAAACCCTTGGACGCTGATTGATATAGTCGACAAGGTCTATGTGGTTTCAAGCCAATTTGGTTTCGAAGCTCTTTTGGCGGGGTGCAAAGTGATCTGTTTTGGTGCCCCGTTTTACGCCGGATGGGGGCTAACCGATGATCGCATTTCCATTCCAAGGCGTATAGCCAAACCCTCGCTTGAACAGTTATTTGCTGCTGTTTATTTTGAATATTCACATTACATAAGCCCTTATACCAATGAGCGAATTTCATTTGAGCAAGCCCTTGGTCAACTTGGCTTTTTGCGAGATAAATTTCATGAGAATGATCGGCTTAACGTCTGCATCAAAATTTCAAGATGGAAGCGTGACACCATAAACCGATTTATTACCGGCAGCGGGGGCAGGCCGGTGCATCGATTTTTTGTACGAAACGCTGTTAAAACGGCCCAAGAGAACAATGCTCAGATTGTCACATGGGCAACCAAATGCACACCTAAACTTGTAAAGGCGTGCCGTGCGGCCAATGTTCCCTTGGTGCGGATTGAAGATGGGTTCTTGCGTTCGGTCGGCCTCGGTGCTGCTTATATTTCAGGGGCTTCAATCTCGTATGACACACGCAGTATCTATTATGATGCCCATAACATCACAGACCTTGAGTGGTTGCTTGAACATGGCGATTTTCATGTCGATCTAGTCAAACGGGCCAGGAAGCTTCGCCGGGAGATTATTGAGCAAAATCTTACGAAATATAATGTCGGAGACAGCATAGATAATACGGCAGTGAAAAATTATTTTCCCAAGAAACGCCAGGGCATTTTGGTTCCGGGCCAGGTTGAAGATGACGCCAATGTACGTGAAACAATTTCAAACACCGTGCTGCCACAAAACGGAGAAAGCATAAATCTAGCGTTGTTACGCGCAGTCAGAAAACGCCATGAGCATGCCTATATAATTTATAAGCCACATCCAGATGTTGTTGCAGGCTTGCGCAAAGGCAAAGTTTCTGACCGAGAGGTCCTTGGATATGCAGACCGGATCGTCAGTAAAGTTTCAATCCTGCGTTTGATTGAACAGTGCGACAGCGTAGAACTGCTGTCATCCCTTACAGGTTTTGAGGCCTTATTGAGAGGCAAGTCCGTGACCACGCACGGGCTGCCATTTTATGCTGGATGGGGGCTGACCACAGATTTTGTAACCACGCCCAGACGCACTGCCAAGCGCACTTTAGATGAATTATGTGCAGCTAGTCTAATTATGTATGCGCGTTATCTGGACCCAGTTTCAAGGTTGCGTTGCCAACCTGAATTGATTGTGCAAAGGCTCAGCGAACAACGACGCAACACCTGAGGCTAATTGACAACGTCTTCAACACCTCTGATGGCACCGGTTCCAAGCCTGATTATTTCAAGGAGTTTCATGGCCTGAATGCTCTCTGCATTAGAGACATAAAGTGCATCTTTATTGGTGAGCATGAAGGCCTGAGCATAAAAATATGCTGATGGATCACGCATATTGATGCGGTAAACCACAGGAACAACATTGCCAAAAGACCCGTCATAGTCCGGCTTTATGCCTTTCAAAACACTCTGGTTTTCGTAACGGAACACAAACAGACCGGTTGCATCCGCCCTTTGATCGAGCAGGCCACCAGAAGCTGCTATGGCCTCTAAGAGGTTTACGCGCGAAGAATCAAAAGCATAAACGCCGGGTTTATGCACAGCCCCCAACACGGTATATTTGCGCGGATCATGGGTCAGGAAAATTCTATCGCCCGCCCGCACGTAAACATTTTCGCGGCTGTCTTCGAAAATTGTTTTCAGCATTTGCATGCCGGTCGTTTTGCCGCGAATGAAGGTGACATAAGTCTCGCGTGCGGGAAATTTAGCCCCGCCGGCAGAAGCAACCACATCCATTAAACGGTCACCCTTCAATGTTAAAGGATAACGGCCTGGCCGCGTGACATCACCACTCAGGATGATCGTGTTGTTTTCATTCTTAACGATATTGACGAGCGCTTGCGGTTGAATTGCCCGGTCGGCTAAGCGTTTGACAATTCGGGCTTGAACCTCAAGCGGCGTGCGCCCTTTAACAGGGATGACCCCCGCATAGGGAATCGTGATGTTGCCGTCTTTATCAACAGCAATGGCGGCGAACGTGACACGTTTGGATTGGGTGTTGGAAAACAGACCGCCTTCACCCGCCTCTAAAATGCTCACGGACAAAACATCGCCCGCCCCAATTTTAGCTTTAGGCGCCTTAAAACGTGCTTTCCTAAATCGTTGACTAAGGCCAATCGGCCTTACGGCAGCAAGGCCACGAACAACATCGTGATTAACATCAACAATCACGTAGCTTTTGTTTTCCGAAGAACCACTCGAAAACAAAACTTCGGACGTCGTCGGGCCGGAAGCTGGCAACGCAGAACAACCCGCAACCCAAAGAGCACTTATGGCTGTTATTATAATTCTTTTTGTTAGCATCATAGTTGACGGATACACAGACACCCGCACTTTGCCCCTTGGCTGCATTCCCTCTGAAGAAATAATTTAACAGAGATAAAATTTCATTCAAAGTTTAAATGATGAGAACTCACCATTAAGTTAACGAATTACTACGATTAACTTAACCTATGTTGCTCCAATAACACGCTTTTTTCACCATACCAATAAGCAGTTACGTTTGAATATCGAGAAAACATCATTAAACGTCAGTAAAACAAACGAATTGATAAGAAACACGCATAAAATTTCACTTTTGAACCGTTAACCCCGCAAGTGCCAACACATCCCAGGTGAGATCCGATATGAAGCGCTTTTTTTTATGCGCTGTTTGGGCTTTTTCTACATTGCGGCCAAGTTCCAGCAGCACGTAATCGGTGAACGAATCAGGAAAAGGGTCTGCATAAGCTTTTAGGACCGGCACGTGATCCCCGTAAAACAACAGAACAACACGCCCCGGCCAATCGCTAAAATGTGTAATGAGGCGGCCGAGCATGACATCGCCACTTTTGAGATGTTCCTTATATACATCAAGGGGGGTATCTGTATGAGCGAAGCGTTCTGTCTCCCAGGGGCCGTGATTTTCCATGGTCGCCGCAAATAAAAAGGCCGGCCCAACACATGCTTGTGCTTCGGCAATCAAACGATCCGCCACGGCATCGTCAGATATGTGTTCGCCCTTGCGTTTAGCCCCTTCAAAATCATCAAGCATATAAATATTATCAAATCCGATGGCCGGCATGGCCTTATTGCGGAAGAAAAAACGACGATAAAATGGATGCATGAAAGTCGTGGTATATCCGGCTTTTTTGAGTGAATTGGGAACCGCAATATCGGCATAAGCCTGAGCATTGAGATATGGGTAATAGCGATCAAAACCGATATCTTCCGGTTGCCGCCCGGACAAAAAGGCAAATTCAGTGCGTAATGTATAACCACCGTCAAATGAATTACCGAGCTGACCCCAAGAAACCGCCTGATTGCGGGCCTTATCCAATTCCGGGAATTCAATATCGCTCATACCAAGCCTTCTTAGATCGTAGAAAGACTCACATTGAACAATGATAATCAGGTCCGCGGGATTATCAGCCTCTTGATGTGTTGAAATTTGTGGAGAGGGGGTCCAATTTGCGATGCGTTTTGTGCGGTCATCGCCACGCCACGCTAAAAAATGCCCCACCAGCGTTGTCAGATGTCCGTAATGCGCAATATCTGCTTCCAGGTCGGGCTCGGACATAATGGCCAGTGCCCAGCATTCATAAATTCGCCTTATGCCCGGTAAAAATGGGCCAGTGATTAAAAAAAGCCAGCAAAGAAGCATCACAGTGACAGCTAGGCCCGGATTGGTTTGAGGCAGAATATGCGGCTCTAGCAGGAACCAGACAACAATGACAGCGCTCAAAAAAACAACAACAGATAGGAGATAAAGCGGCTTGAGAAAGGTTGAATAAAACAGCTTAGGATAGCGGAAAACGTCGATTATGAAGGCAATATCGGAAAACACCAGTGGTTCATGAACAAACCAGACCTTGCCGCGGCAAATTGCAACAAAGACACCAACAAATATCAAAGTTGCAACTGCAGCAAAATATGGCCTCCATGAACAAGCAAAGAAAAATGCGAAGACAAGAGTAAAGACAAATATCCGCAAGCCTTCGCCCAAACATGATCTGACGAATAATGGCGAACGCGGCAAGGTCAAACGCTCCAATGCGATAGAGCCCGCAATCATGCCTATCCACGCCAGCAGTACGGTCATTGTGTAAAGATAGCTGATTTGTGCTTGTTAAGTTGCAAGATTCTGGGGATGAGTTTTTTTATAAGTTTACGGATAACCCGCCTCAATTGGTCAGAAACCTAAACACTTTCTTGTTTTAAACTGGACATCTCATTGTGCCACATTTGCAGAACCAATTTGGGCTACTTTTCTATAACTTCGGGGCGCTGGATCCACATATGCATTCGGTTCATTGACGGTGTTATTATCAAGCCGTTCAGCAACCCCTGCCACCACTGCTTTAAGCGCGTCGCTATTGTAAAACCCACCCTTGACCTGAATAGTATGTGCAAGCACGCTAACAAAATCCTTCCACAGATTAGCATCAGGCGGTTCGGCGTGGGTCCAAAATGAATCAAGCCCCTTTTGATGCGTCAGACCCGGCATGTCGTAAATCGCCGTTCCAAGTGCAATTACAGGGCATGCTAAACCCAGTGCCGTTGTTCCAACTGTCGAGTTGATTGTGATCAGCCCGCTTGATCCTTTGATCAGTTTATTCAGATTACCGCCGTCAATAAAAATGACACGATCTTCCATGCCCTGTTGCTTGGCTGTCTTGGTAATGAAACGCCGCCAATTGATCAAGCCATTGTCTAATGGATGAAGTTTAATGACCAATTTTCTGTCATGAGGTGCATTTTGAGCAAAGGACTTAATGACCTGCCTGATTGGCGTATGCTGATCGTGATATGGTGAGTGATGACGAAGTTGATAATCTGTTGGCAATTGAAGGGGCAGCAAATAAAATGATGCACCGCTTGCTTTAAGCGTTTTGATAGTTTCTTTAGTACGGCGCTTGGTTAGAGGTGTCTTTGCCAGCCTCACAAGCCATCCGGCATATTCTAACAAAGGGTGCCTGAGGGCATGCCACTTATAGTAGGGATGAAACGGCCATAGAAATACATTGGCTAGATTATGTTGTACGTCCCAAACAGCCATTTTCAAGAAATCTCCTGAATAGCGTGGCTCAAGATCCGGCTCAGGCACATCTTTGGCAATCTCGCTAATCACCTTGGGATCCATCGGGAACCGTGAATATGACGTCATGCCATCGCGTTCAAATGTAATCCAATCGGGCCGTATATATCCAAGATCAGTGACATAGCAACCAAGTTTCTGCACACGGGCCTTTTCCAGGGCAACTAAATGGTGAGGACGTCGGTCACCCGAAAGAATAATATCCGTGACTTTTTCGTCGCGGATAAACCTATCGATAAATTCCGGCCAATCTTGGAGTTTACCGCGGTAATGAGCAACTTCACGCCGGTTCCAAAACAACCTGTCACCAAAGCAAATGTTAATACGGCGCACTTCATGGCCCCGCTCAACCAAAGCATCAGCCAGCATTTGAAAGAATGGTGAGGACGGCCCTTGTAAAAACAGAAAGACGCGTCTGTCATCGCTTTGATGGATGAAATGTAGATCTGCCGCGTGATCAAACATAAGCATTTCGTACCGATTTTTAGTGGCCCAATATTGGTAAACGGCACATATATTAACGCATTGCCCCGCAGCACAGGCTAATACCCCACGCCCCAATTGTTAAATATATTTCACAATATGGTCCAAGAATCTACGGATTTTTTACTATTTTTTATTTCAAATTATTAATTAACATCACAAAAAACAAAATAGCATCTTACCTTATGCATGATCGCGAATGGCATAAACGACCATAATTCCGAGTGCCCAGAGCACAGTTGAAATAAAAAACACAATTAAAATATTTAAAACCCGCTGTGGATATAGAGCCTCTTCCGGCAATCTTGGTTTAACAAACGTTGCCAGATATTTTTGTTGGCGATTGGCGTCAGCTCTGGCTGTTTCGAGCGATACAATTGCAGAAGCATATATTTTTTGTGAAAATTCACGCTCAATGGATAATTCTTCAAAATCAGAAAGCAAACCACTTAAAGCTACATTTCCCCCCGTTGCTTTGGGGTCTCGCTTTGCGATCTTCGCACGTTCAGCAATAACTTGCTGGCTCAAAGCATTAATCTGCCTGTTGAGGAATATGATCGTGGGGGCATCTTTCGCCATATCCGGTGACACTGTCAATAACCTAGCTTGGGCGGCTAATAATTCCCCTTCAAGTTTTCCAAGTAAAGTTTGTTGTGCTTCAGCTTTCTTTACGGGATCAAGCTCTTGGCGCTTGTCGCGAAATTTACGAATATCGGCACGATTCTTCTGCAGACGTTCTTCAGCGCGGGTCACTTCAGCACGGGCAAATTTTACAGCGTCATTGCGTGCTCGTACGGAAAGGTCGTTGATCAATTCCTCACTTAGGGTCACGATCATGGTTGCAACTTTTTTAGAATCCTCTGCTGTAAAGGCACGCGCTTCAACCGAGATAATTTGTGACGTGCTATCAAAATTCACGGCAATCATGCTTTTCCAATATTCTAAAAACTCCTCAATTGTATTGGAGGGATTAAAGCTGGCTAAATAATCGGCATCTGGATGATTGTAAATTTTCCGGACATCAAGTCGTGGTATGAGCTTGTCTAAAATTTCCCTGCTATGGATGTAATCCATCACAATATATGAATCCGTCACAGTGGATCCAGCAGAGGGCATGCCCGTCACGGCACTGAGAACATCTACACTTGGGGTTGCGCTTGCGCTACGGACGGAAAACCGCACTTCAACCGCATATTGATTGGCTGCGATAAAAATATAATAGATCATCGCCAAAATGGTTGGCACGAGAATGCATACGATAGCTGATAATCTCACAGCCAAGCGGCGAACTTCTTTCGGCCGCATCTGTGCCAATTTAGGCCCCAGTGCCGTGTTTTTCCTAGCTTGGATTTCGAATGATGGATCACCCGTGCCTTGCGGGCGGCCAACATCAGGTGGCGCTTTATTATAGGGCGTTATAGGATTAGGTGTATCGTCCATCAGCACAGAGTTCCTAAGCTACTCAGGTTACCTTTGTCAGAGCCCACGTTGAACACCTGTTGCCATCTGGGCCAATCACGTCTTGCTCATCCTGCCATATTCGTTTCATGGACAGCAATAGCTTCCTCAAGGTCATCATAAAACAATAATTCCCCATCATTAATGACAGCCCCCATATCGCAATAATTCCTCAGCGTAGGCATGCTATGTGAAACTATAATAATTTTTGAATGAGAGAGTTTTTGAGTAAATACTTCTTGGCAACGATCCCTAAAACGCTTGTCACCAACGGCGGTTATTTCATCAATAAGATAATATTCAAAATCAATCGCCATGCTCACCCCAAAGGCCAGCCTAGCCCTCATGCCCGATGAATAGGACCTAACCGGCATATAGAAAAAATCACCAAGTTCTGAAAAATCTGCAACGAAATCGAGTAGATATTCTGTATCCTGCCCATATATACGAGCAACAAATTTGACGTTTTCAGCACCTGTCAACGTACCGTTGAAACTGCCCGCAAACCCGAGCGGCCAGGAGATATTAGCTTCTCGCTTAATTGTTCCGGAATCGGGGCGCTCGGTACCTGCTATCAAACGGAGCAGAGTGGACTTACCTGCCCCATTTGCCCCAAGGATTCCAATGTTTCTTTCTGGAAATGTAACTGATAATCCATGCAAAATAAATTTACGTGTGTTGCGCACGCGAAAAGATTTTTTAACATTATAAAAATGGATCATCTTATCAACTTCGCGTACGGGATTGAATGACGACAGTACTTGCCAATTAAGCCTCTATGAGTTCATGACCTAGATCATAAACCAGATCGATAATAATGCCATATGTGTGCATGCTTTATCTAAAGCCCTTGTAACTTGCTTGCACAAGTTCTTCAATAATCAGAAACACTAGGATAATCTATTTGTTCAAGCTGGTTATAATATAAGATCGTCGCCACGAAAGAGAGCAGCTCTAAGGTTTATGCCTGTACAAACTATCATTATTACTGGTGCAAGTGACGGATTAGGAGCAGCCTTGGCGATGCAATATGCTACTCCCGGCCGCGTGTTGGGCCTGTGCGCACGTAATTTGAGCAAGCTTGAAAAGATTGCCAAGACCTGCCAAGCCAAGGGCTCTAAGACATTTATCAAAAAAGTAGATGTAACCGACACCCCGGCAGTTGAAGAATGGATAGCAAAAATAGAGGACCAGCATTCTGTTGATTTGGTCATTGCAAATGCCGGCATCTTTAGCGGGAATGGCCCGGACCGGCAGATGGAAGCAACACATCATGTCATTGAACAGGTGCGGGTTAATCTTGAAGGTGTTATTAACACGGTCAACGCCATCACGCCTCATATGCGCAAGCGCAAGCGCGGTCATATTGCCATCATTAGCTCGCTTGCCGCCTTGCACCCTCATGCCGATGCACCAGGATATAGCGCCAGCAAGGCAGGTTTAACCGGCTTTGGCGTTGCCATGCGCGAATTTCTTATCGAGGACAATGTTACCGTCTCACTGATTTATCCGGGCCATATCGAAACACAACAAACGTCACATTATCGTGGCTGGATGCCTCTTATGGTATCGCCTGAACGGGCCGCTGATATCATTGCGCGCAACCTCGACAAAAGACGCACCTTCATTGCCTTTCCCAAACGATTATTATGGGGTATTTGGTTGAACCGGCTTTTGCCATGGCGCATGAGAGCGTTTTTCAATAAGCCATATCGGTTTTTTGTTGAAAAATGATCCTATAGTTATGCTATCCATAAATGAGCTAAGGATGTCGAGTATAAGGCCGCGTCTAAATGTTACGAAATCTTGTGCAAATACCATTTTGGACCTACCAGCTTTTCACCCAAGCTAAATCGTTCAAAGCAAATTCTATCATTGGAAGCCCGATACTGAACCGGCTGGGTTTGCATGTTTTACGGCTGATATTGGCGCATGGGACTGCCAAATTTAAATGGTTTATACTAGCCCCATATGCATCCCGGGAGCATCGCAAAACTTTTCAGGCTCAAGGATTTATTCTGATTGAAAATTTCTTGGCAGAAGAAGAGTTTTGCAAGCTTGAAGAAGATTTTGCCAATTGCCAAAGCGAAGTGCGTGAGTGCATTCAAGGCGACACGCTGACACATCGAATATTGATTGATGAGGCGGCAGTGGCCCAAATGCCAGGCTGCCAAGCCTTATTGAATAATAAGCTCTACCAGCGGCTTTTGACATATTGTTCGGGGAGATTAAGCCGCCCTCATTTTTATGCGCAATGCATAAAAAACCATTTTGTTGCTGGGCGCGGCGACCCGCAAAAAATTCTACACGCAGACACATTCCACCCTACCGTCAAATCTTGGTTATTTGTGTCTGATGTTGATGAAAACAACGGCCCGTTCTCCTATGTGCCAACCTCAAACCAACTGACCAAACAGCGCCTTAAATGGGAATATAAACGCAGCCAGGCAGCACGACATATTAATGATGGCTATTCTGAAAAGGGATCATTTCGCCTGGATACAGACGATCTTGAAAAGCTCGGTCTGCCGCAGCCTGTTGGATTTAAGGCCCGCAAGAATACACTCGTGATTGCTAATACTTTCGGGTTCCATTGCCGAGGCCAAGCTTTGGAAAAAAGCAACCGATATGCTCTTTATGCAACAAGCCGTGGCAATCCATTCATTATATTTCCTGGCGTCAACTCTAAGTACCTTAGCCGTTTCAGCCATAATCTAGCGCACGCCTATTGGCGCCATCTTGATAAAACAGCTGCGAAAAACAACAGGCGCTCAAGCTGGCATATTGTGCCAAATAAAGATTTTCACACCAAACCCTAGGTCATGAACTCGTAAACAGGGTCAAAAAAAGCGTTAAGGTGCTCCTGGAATGGTTTCAAAAATGAAACGCAAGACACACTCAACACGAACGGACCAGACGCCGGCTGCAAGCATTTTCAAGGTAACTGATCTTACAAAAACCTATCACACCGGCACGGTGGATGTGCATGCGTTGCGCGGCATTAACCTCGAGCTTTTTCCTGGCGAAGTATCAGTCTTTTTGGGGCCATCAGGCAGCGGCAAGTCGACCATGCTCAATATTATCGGCGGGCTCGATACAGCAACCAGCGGCAATGTGACGTTTAAAGATATGGATTTATCCGTGCTTTCCGAGCGTGCGCTGACGCTTTACCGGCGCGATCATGTCGGTTTTGTTTTTCAATTCTACAATCTTATTCCAAGTCTGACAGCGCGGGAGAATGTCGAGCTGGTAACGGAAATTGCCCGCGATCCGATGACGCCGGAACAGGCGCTTGAAATTGTTGGCCTTGAAGAGCGGATGGACCATTTCCCGGCTCAACTCTCCGGCGGTGAACAACAACGCGTGGCCATTGCACGCGCGATCGCCAAGCGGCCCGAGGTTTTATTGTGCGATGAGCCAACAGGGGCACTGGACAGTGAGACGGGAATAAAGGTTCTAAGGGCTTTGGTGAATGCCAATGAAGAACTTAACACCACGACAGCCATCATTACCCATAATGAGGCGATTAAGAACATTGCGCACAGGGTGTTTTATTTTGCCAATGGGCAAATTTCCAAAACACATACCAATAAATCCCGTCTGCAACCCGAAGAGGTGAGCTGGTAAGGCTATGCTGAGTGCGCTTGATAAAAAGCTGTTTCGCGATCTACTGCACATTTGGGCACAAGGCCTTGCTATTGCTTTGGTGATTGCAGGAGGTGTGGCGACGTTCATTTTGGGCATTGGCGCACAACGCTCACTGGATGAAACCCGCCAGGCTTATTATGAACGCTACCGCTTTGCAGATGTGTTTGGCGGGCTTTCGCGCGCGCCCAACTATCTGGCCAACCAGATTGCAGAAATCCCCGGGGTTGCAATTGTACAAACACGAATAGTCAAAACCGCCTTGCTTGATATTGAGGGCATGGCGGAACCTGCAACAGCCACTATGATCTCACTGCCCGATCATAAGGTCCACAAACTCAACAGGCTTTATCTGCGCACTGGCCGCCTGCCGGAGCCGCGCAGCCGCACGCAAATTGTCATCAGTGAGGGCTTTGCCACAGCACATAAATTCACTATTGGGTCGACCATTAAGGTCAATCTCAATGGCCGCAAGCGCAAGCTTAATGTGGTCGGCATCGCACTTTCGCCGGAATATATCTATGCGCTTGGGCCGGGTGATCTGATCCCTGATGACAAGCGGTTCGGCATATTGTGGATGTCCGAAAAGGCGCTGGCGGCTAGTTATAATCTTGATGGCATGTTTAATTCCATAACCCTAAAATTGCTACGAAATGCCAGAGCTGAGGATGTGATTTCACGTTTGGATCAAAAGCTAGCGCGTTATGGTGGACTTGGCGCCTTCACCCGCAAGGATCAGCAAAGTCATGCTTTTTTAGATGCTGAGCTAAAACAGCTTGCGGCCATGAGCAAGGTGCTTCCGCCAATCTTCCTGCTCGTATCTGCATTTTTGATCAATATGACGCTGGCGCGTTTGATCGACCTGGAAAGAGAGCAGATCGGACTACTCAAAGCGCTTGGCTATTCGCGCACGGCAATTGCTGTTCATTATCTCAAAATGACTTCCATTATTTCACTTGCAGGGGTGCTGATTGGCTTTGCCGCCGGGGCCTGGTTGGGGCATGGATTAACAGTCTTGTATGGCGAGTTTTACCGTTTTCCATTTCTCATTTTTCTCAACACGCTGGACCTATATGCGCTTGCCGCTTTGATAACTTTAGGCGCGGCTTTAATCGGCGGCGGGCGCTCTGTGCTCAAAGCAACCATGCTAACGCCCGCTGTTGCCATGTCACCGCCGGCACCTACGCAATATCGCCGGTTCTGGGGCCGGTTGGATCGGTTCATGCCGCGGTTTTCGCAAGTGACCACCATGGTGTTTCGCCATATATTCCGCTGGCCGGTGCGCGCGGCCATGAGTGCACTGGGCGTGGCACTTGCGGTCGCTATTCTCATCACCTCATTGTTCACACTGGATTCAGTGGAATACATGATTGATACGACATTCTTCAGAACAGACCGGCAAGATGCGACCATTAGTTTTACAGATGAACAGCCTATACGTGCCTTGCAAAATGTTATGCACCTGCCGGGGGCATTGGTGGCGGAACCCTTCAGGGCTGTGCCCGTCAAGATCCGCCATGGTCACATAGAGCGTCGGATTGCGATAATGGGCAAACCATTGGGCATGGACCTTAGCCGTATTCTCAATCTTGAAATGGAAACAGTATCTTTGCCGGAGAAAGGCATCGCCTTGAGTGAAAAGCTGGCTGAACTCTTAAATGTTCAACGTGGTGGGCTTGTGCGCATCAAAGCCCTGGAAGGACGCAGACGCCTGGTTGAAGTACCTGTTACGGAAATCATACAAGGCTATCTTGGTCTTCAGGCGTTCATGCAGATATCAGCGCTTAACAGGTTGATGGATGAGGGACGGATGATCTCGGGCGCCTATGTTTCAGTGGATGGGGCCAAGCAACAACAGTTTTTTCAGAAGATCAAGAACACACCGCGCATTCAAAGCATTGCCTTGCAGAAAGCGTCATTGGCGAAATTTCGTGAAACAATTGCCGAGAACATCACGATCATGACGCTTGTCTATACGGTCTTGGGTGTGCTCATCGCCTTTGGCGTTGTTTATAATTCCGCGCGCATTCAATTGTCGGAGCGGGGACGTGAATTTGCCTCACTCAGAGTTCTTGGTTTTACGAAAACGGAAGTCTCAAAAGTCTTATTATCTGAATTAGCTGTTTTAGTTGCCATTGCCATTCCGTTTGGTTGGGCATTGGGGGCGGCAGCCGCATGGGCCACAATTCAGGGGTTCGATAATGAGCTTTATCGTATTCCCTTCGTCATTGAAAATGCGACCTATGCGCGTGCGGCATTGGTGGTTATTGGGGCTGCGATTGTATCAGCGCTCATTGTTAGACGGCGCATCGACAAGCTTGATTTGATCGAAGTCCTCAAGGCTCGGGAGTAACACATGAATAGCCGAATGGTAAAACGCGGGCTTTTGAGCGTTGTTGTCATAGCGATTTTGGCAGGTTTGTTTTATGCCCTGCGACCCTTGCCGATAGCGGTTGATGTGGCAAAAATAAGCAGGGCTCCTCTTGAAGTTGCGATTGAAGAAGAGGGGGTGACGCGTATCCGCGAGGTTTATCAGGTGTCAGCACCCGTTGGGGGGAAATTCAGGCGTGCACCACGCGAAGTTGGCGATCAGGTGATTTCCGGTAAAACAATTGTTGCTTCTATTGAGCCCGAAGACCCGCCATTTCTGCATGTAAGGAAGCGGCGAGAGCTTCAAGCCGCTGTTGCAGCTGCCAGGGCTGCCATTACTCTGGCAGAAGCCGAGGTGCGACGGGGGTTAGCTCAACTGGGTTATGCCCGTAGCGATTTGGAACGGTCAAAGTCTCTTGCCGCAAATAATGCAGTGTCTGCCAAAACACTTGATCAGGCCAAAATGCTTTTTGATACACGCACTGCAGCTGTTGAAAGTGCCAAGGCAACTCTGGAATTGCGCAAACGGGAACTTGAGAGTGCACAGGCGAGGCTTATTGGCCCGGCGACACCGGATATTAACGCAACAATGGGTGAAAGCTGTTGTGTGCTGATAAAAGCGCCGGTGAGCGGTCAGGTTTTAAAAATATTCCATGAGAGCGAACAAGTTGTGCCCTCTGGTGCGACATTGCTTGAAATTGGCGACCCCAAGGATTTGGAAATCACGGTTGATCTGCTTTCGACCGATGCGGTTAAGGTGAAGCCCGGTATGAGTGCAATCATCAAGGATTGGGGCGGTGTGGGTGTTTTGCACGCGCGTGTGAAACACATTGAACCTTCCGGTTTTAAGAAAGTATCCGCTTTGGGCATTGAGGAGCAACGGGTAAAAACGGTTTTGGAGCTCACAGAGCCATATGAAAAATGGCGCAAGCTGGGCCATGATTTCCGGGTGTTTATTGATATCATCATTTGGTCGCAAAAAGATGTGCTGACAGTGCCTTTGAGCGCGCTGTTCCGCCAGGGCAACAGCTGGGCTACTTTTAAGATCGTTGATGGAACAGCGCGCCTTGTAAAGATCAAAATAGGGCATCGCAACACGCGCCAGGCCGAAATTATTGAGGGTTTGAAACAGGGCGATACTGTAATCTTACACCCCAGTGATCGTGTGAAAGACGAGATACGCGTGAGCGTTCGGGAAGGAATTTCTCAATAAGCCTAAGGCTCACAAAATCCAATTATGTCGCATGCTTGCCCGGCGTCCGAGGGACAGGAAACGGGTTATGTCGGCTTACCTTCCCCCCTTAAAACTGGGTCATTGTTTAGTTAGTATTTCTGGGGGGTATGAAGGGTGTCTGAAAGGAAGAACACCCAGCATTCTTATATGCTGTCATCACACTGCTGGTTATGATGCTTTTGGTATGGTATCAGGTTTCACGGCCTAATCATTAACGGGTATGGAAATTTGAATACTACAATTGAAAAAAGCCAGCTTAGCCAGCCTAGCCGGACTGAACGGAAGAAAAAGAGGACGCGCACCAATCTTCTCGAAGCAGCCTATGCCCTCATGTCAAATAAGGGTGTGGATGCCACCACAATAGCTGAGATAGCAGACACAGCAGACGTCGCTTTTGGTACATTTTACAATTATTTCAAAACCAAAGACGAGATTGCAGCCTGTGTGATTGACTGCGTGATCAAAGATCTCGGCAAGCGCAATGATGAAGCAACCAAGGGCCTAAAAGAGACCAATACCGCAGCTGTCCAGGCCCTATCAATTCGAATCACAATCCAGGAAATGCTCACCAATCCAATGTGGAAATGGTGGCTGAAAAGGCCGGAGTTTCTGGTTGAGCGATTAATCGTTAATTTTTACGATTATGGCACGCGCGATCTCAGGTTGGCAATTCAGGCCGGTCGTTATGAAATCGATGAGCAGGACGTCGACGCGATGTGGAGCCAGCAAATGTGGATGATGGTGGGCGGGGTCAAATCCTTGCTAGATGGCCAAACGAAGGGCTTAAACGAAAAAAATCTGATTGAGTCAATCATGCGGGCGATGGGGTTGCCGGCTGCTCGTGCCCGCGAAATAGCAATCCTACCGTTACCGCAAATCAGCCCTGCACACGTTGAATTTTCTTGAACCGCTCTAGGCAATCACATCAGCATCCAGCCACCATCGACCGTAAGATTAACGCCGTTCACCCCATTATTGGTAAGCAGAAAATCCACTGATGATACAACATCTTCCGTCACAGCCAGCTTGCCGCCGGGTGTGCGTTCCTTAACGCGTTTGATGACATCTGCTTGATCCTTCCACGAGGGACTATCAGCAATAATGCCTGGATGGACAGCATTGACCCGAACCGGGGTAAGTTCTATCGCAAGCGTCCTGATCATGCTGGTGACCCCGCCATTGACCATCGTCACGGTGGTGGAGCCTGGATAAGGCCGCTCTTTTGCAAGCCCGCCAAAAATTACAATCGATCCGTCTTTTGTCATGCGCGGGAGCATTGTGTGGATGACTTCGGTGTAACCGACCAGTTTAACCGTAACCAAGCGTGTAGCACTTTCAAGGTCATATTCCTTGGCACTATTGTGGTCCCGTTCAATGGCCACCAAGACCAGATAGTCAATGTCTTCAACACTTGCAAGCTGGCTTGCGATATCTTCGGGGTTAGCAAGGTCAAGTGCGATCGGTTTGACATTTTTCCCGATGTCTTTGGCAATTGATGTCGTACGTTCCAGGTCACGACCCGTTATGATGACATCATGTCCTCTTTCAGCGTGGCTGTAGGCAATTTCCCGACCGATGCCTGATGTGCCGCCAATAACTAATATTTTACGCTTTGGCATCTTTATCATCCTGTTTGCTGCAAGTTGGAAACTTCGCTTTTGAGTTTTTCTGCGAGATATTGCCAATCACGCGAAAATCTGTATCCATGCCTTGCCGGTGGCTGAGGGGAGGACGTCTCTAACCAGCGGCATGTTTTATCAGTTTTATTATAAAAGGCATGGACACAACCCACACCGGTCCAGAAAATATCGCCCGGTTTGAGAATGTACTTTATACCATCTGCCCAGGCTTCTACTTCACCTTCGAGCATATAATAAGTCTCTTCCAGCGGATGATCATGCGGCTGGGCAATGCCGCCTGGTTGATAATCAACCATGAACATCGTCATCAATTGCGCGTCAAGTCGTTGATCAACCAGCATTTTTACAGCAATGCCGCTATAGGCCAAAAGGGCTGTGTTCATGCTGGCGGACACTTGCGGGGCATCTTTGTTTGCACCAATTTTGAGTTTGTCCAAGGTGATGTCGTCTTCACCCATATAGAAGAAATTACGCGTCCGCGGATCGCGGATGTCCAATTCTCCAATTTTATAGTCACTGAGCGGAGCAATGAAAAAAGTATCCTGCGGGCCTTTGCCGTCTTTTGGTTGTGGTGCCAGCATGTCCAGCCATTTGGCGGTTCCCTCATCAGGGCCGATCCAGGCATGTGGCACGCCAACAGGAACAACACCGCACGAGCCAGGCTCAAGTGTGTATGCAACACCTTCAACGACAATTTTTGGATGGCCTTCGATGACGTAAAATCCTTCTTCAAAAGAATGGATATGAACATCGATATTGCCGCCGCTCTCCAATACACAAAGGCCAAAACCTGTATGCACCGATCCGACTCTGTGGTCGATCATGGAGGCACGTGTGTATGCAAATGAGTTTGAACTGTATGTGGGGGCAGGGTTTACATCTGCCGCTGAGGCCATGAAATGCACGGGCATCTCCTATAAATGATTAATCATCAATAATGATATATCATCATTTATATGGAAAGTCAAGCCATATCGCCTGAATGCCACATTGGGGTGGCATCAAACAATCCATAGTTTTATGCCTTGGGTTCAATCTCCTTTGGCGCGTCCGCACAAAAGATGCTACGAGCATGTCTAAACACTCAGGGCTTAAGACGAAACCGGGACAATTATAATGATACCAAGCGTTTTTTTGGACAAAGCAGAAATTTCCGAAATCGTATCGAACATGCTGCTCGAAATTGAAGCAGTGCATTTTAGGGCAGACGAGCCCTATAAATTCACCTCTGGTCTTGCAAGCCCGGTCTACATTGATTGTCGGAAGCTTATTTCATACCCGCGCATTCGCTCCACCTTAATGGATTTTGGAGCATCGATTGTTATGCGCGATGCAGGCTTTGAGAAGTTTGATGCAGTCGCCGGTGGTGAAACGGCAGGCATTCCCTTTGCGGCCTGGATTGCTGAAAGATTGGCCTTGCCAATGCTATATGTGCGCAAGGAGCCAAAGGGTTTTGGCAGGGACGCACAAATTGAAGGTGATTTGAAAGAGGGTTCTAATATATTGCTGGTCGAAGATTTGACCACAGATGGCGGCAGCAAGATCAAATTTTGTGAGGCGTTAAAAAAGGCTGGCGCTGAAGTAACGGATGCTTTTGCAATATTTTACTATGACATTTTCCCCGACACCCCGGCGAAACTTGCCAAACACGGGTTTAAATTACATCACCTTGCGACCTGGTGGAATGTGCTTGAGCTTTGTGAAAACAAAGGCCATTTCGACAAAAACACCTTAAAAGAAGTGCGCAGTTTTTTAAGCGACCCACTGACATGGTCTGGCAATCACGGCGGTGTAACGGAGATTTCAAAGTAAGTTTAGACTGAGAGAGTGAACAATGACCGTCGAGAATAATCCTCTCTTGGACGAATGGCAGACGCCATATGGCATGCCGCCGTTCACAGACATCAAGCCAGATCATTTCACCCAGGCTTTTCAAGACGCGATTACTCTAAATCAGGCTGAGATTGAGGCGGTCGTTGAGCAAACAGCTAAGCCTGATTTTGCAAATACCATTGAAGCTTTGGAGCTGGGCGGCCGCAAGCTGCGTCAAGTCGCTCAGGTATTTTTCAACCTCAGCGGCGCTGACACCAATGACGAGCTTCAGGAAATCGAGCGCAAGATGGCACCCAAGCTCGCCAAACACCGCAGTGAAACACTGCTCAATGAAACGCTTTTTGCTCGAATAGATGCATTGATGGAGGCACGCTCCATCCTTGAGCTGAACGTTGAACAAGATCGGGTCTTGGAGCGCTATCACACGATGTTTGTGCGTGCCGGTGCCAAGCTTGATGCCAAGGCGCGGGCGCGCATGCTTGAAATCAATCAAAGACTGGCCGTGCTGGGGACACAATTTGCCCAAAACATTTTAACCGATGAAAAAGCTTATGAGCTTGTTCTGGAAAGCAAAGAAGATTTGGCTGGCCTGCCGGGCTTTTTGCTTAGCAGTGCTGCGCGCACTGCCAAACAGCGTGGTTATGAAGGTAAGCACGTTATTACATTGTCTCGCTCCAGCATTGAGCCATTCCTGCAATTTTCCAAACGGCGCGATTTGCGCGAACAATCCTTTCAGGCCTGGATCAGCCGTGGCGAGAATGGTGGAGAAACAGACAATAGAGCCATCGTCGTCGAAACTGTTGGCCTGCGTATCGAGCGGGCAAAACTTCTAGGGTTTGAAAGTTTTGCAGACTTTAAGCTCGATGACGAGATGGCAAAGACACCGCAAGCTGTGCGCAACCTGTTGATGGAAGTATGGACGCCTGCCCGCGCCCGTGCGCAACAAGAGCTTGGCAAACTGCAAAATATGGTGAGCTCTGAGGGCGGCAATTTTAATGTAGCTCCCTGGGATTGGCGATTTTATTCAGAAAAGGTTCGCAGTGCCGAGCACAATATTGATGAGGCCGAGATCAAGCCTTATTTGCAATTGGACAAAATGATTGAGGCCGCGTTCGATACGGCCAATCGCTTATTTGGCCTGTGCTTTGAAGAATTGCATGATATGCCGGTCTATCATTCCGATGTGCGCGTGTTTGAAGTAACAGATCAGACCGGTCAGCACGTTGGTATTTTTCTGGGCGATTATTTTGCACGACCCTCGAAACGCAGCGGCGCCTGGATGAGCGCATTTCGCACCCAACAAAAGCTCGAAAGCGACATTCGTCCGATCATTGTCAATGTGATGAATTTTTCACAAGGTGCCGAAGGTGAGGCAACCCTGCTGACGTTTGATGATGCGCGAACCCTTTTTCATGAATTCGGCCACGCTCTGCATGGATTGCTCTCCAACGTCACCTATCCGCTGATCGCGGGCACAAATGTCTCGCGTGATTTTGTTGAATTGCCTTCCCAGCTTTATGAGCACTGGTTATCTGAGCCTCAAGTGCTAAGCCGTTATGCCGTGCATTATAAAACCGGCGAGCCTATGCCTGAAGAACTGCTTAAGCGCTTATTGGCAGCCGCCAACTTCAACCAGGGTTTTGCCACGGTGGAATATGTCTCATCAGCTCTGGTAGATTTGGAAATGCATCTGCTCACGTCAGCAGAAGGGCTTGATGTTACCGAATTCGAGCATAAAATATTGCAAGGCATAGACATGCCAGAGCAGATCACCATGCGCCATCGTGTGCCTCATTTTGCTCATGTCTTTTCGGGCGATGGTTATTCCTCAGGCTATTATGCCTATATGTGGTCTGAGGTTATGGACGCGGATGCTTTTGCAGCCTTTGAGGAAATCGAGGATATTTTTGATCCTAAAATGGCAATCAGGCTTAAGAAATATATTTATTCAGCAGGTGGTAGTCAGGACCCTGCCGATGCTTACAAGGCTTTTCGAGGGCGCTTGCCTGCCATTGATGCATTGTTGGAAAAGCGCGGGCTTGCCGATGTTTCAACATAATCATTCCAGGAATAAACCCGCAATGGATGTGAGATGACAACAACCTGGTGGTGGATCAGACACGCACCGGTGCGTGATAAAGAAGGCATTCTTTACGGCACGATGGATGTGGATGCAGATTGCAGTAATACAGACCTTCTTGAGAATGTTGGATATGTTTTGCCCCAGGGTGCACAATGGCTCACAAGCCCTCTCAAGCGTGCCCGCCAAACCCAAACTGCCCTGCGGCAGGAAACAGATGCCGACCCCCAAATCATTGACGCTTTTAAAGAACAGGATTTTGGGTCATGGCAGGGGCGTCGTTATAGCGAGATTGAGTGGTCCAAACAGGGGGATGGCAATCTAGCAACTGTCCGCCCGCCAGAGGGCGAGAGTTTTGAAGACGTTCAGGCCCGTGTGTCCTCAGCCATTCAGGATTTATCAGAAAACATGCCGGAGCATGTGATTGTCATTTCTCATGCAGGGCCTATTCGAGCCGCAATTGCCAAGGCGTTAGGCCTCAATGGTGCGCAAGCTCTGCAATTCGACATAACCCCGCTCTCGCTCACACGCCTGACGAGTTTTGGTGAGGATCAATGGCGCGTGGATGCAACCAATCAAATATTGGGCTAAGTTGATTTATGGCGCAATTTCCACATATTAGCCTGGTTCTAGGCGGGGCCAGGTCTGGTAAAAGCCTGTTTGCCGAAAATCTGGCAGAGCTTATGTCCAGCGCCATGAGCATGCCGAAAATATATATGGCAACAGCACAGGCTGGTGATGATGAAATGGCCGCCCGCATCGACCAGCACAGAAAGCGCCGTGGGCCGGATTGGTCAACGCTCGAAGCTCCGCTGAAGCTATCGGAAGAAATTGCCGCACAGGCAGAAGGCAGCATTATTCTGGTTGATTGCATAGCTCTGTGGCTCACAAACCTGTTGTTGTCGGGAGCTGATATTGAATCTGAAACCGACAGGCTGGTTGAAGCAAGCATGGCCTCTAAGGCACATTTGATTTTTGTCTCAAACGAGGTTGGCGATGGCATCGTGCCTGAAAATGCGCTTGCACGCCGGTTCAGAGATGAGGCTGGGCACACAAATCAAAAATTGGCCGCCGCCGCTGATTATGTAGCTTTGGTAACAGCTGGTCTGCCACTTGATATTAAAGGCCGCAGGCCGCTTGATGCCGAAGCCAAAGGCCCGCTTGCATGAGCGATTTCATCTCAAACCGCCAGGACCTTTCAGCACTTTTGGCTGACTTGCCGGCCATGGATAAAGAAGCAAGTGAAGCTGCCCGCGCCCGCCAAGATCAATTGACCAAACCAGCAGGCTCCCTTGGGCGGCTTGAAGAGATCGCCATCTGGCTGGCAGGTTGGCAGAGCAAAGAAACCCCACGTGCCGAAAACATAAAGGCCGTGATCTTTGCCGGTAATCATGGTGTGACCCGCCATGGCGTTTCAGCTTTTCCAGCGGATGTTACAGCGCAAATGGTGGGCAATTACACAGCGGGCGGTGCTGCCATAAACCAGCTTTGTGAAACCTTCGGTGCCAAGCTTGACGTTATCCCAATCGATCTTGAGAGGCCCACAGGCGACATTACTGTTGAACCTGCCATGTCGCAGGAGGATATGATTGCAGCCTTCAATATTGGTGCAAAAGCTGTCTCAAGTGACATCGACACAGATATTTTGGTGTTGGGAGAAATGGGCATTGGCAACACGACGGTGGCGGCTGTCTTGTCTGCCCTGTGCTTTAAAGGGCAGGGGGCGGATTGGGCAGGCCCTGGAACGGGTCTCAATACAAAGGCCATCAAACATAAAGCGGACATTATCGATTTGGCGGTGGAGCGTCATCGGGAGATAGCAACAAATCCGTTCGATATATTAGCACGCGCCGGTGGCCGCGAACTGGCGGCCATCGCTGGGGCCGTATTAGCCGCGCGGCTAAAGTGTGTGCCCGTGTTGCTGGATGGTTTTGTCTGTTGTGCGGCAACAGCACCTCTCATATTGGGGGCGCCATCAGCTCTTGATCATTGTCTTGCAGGTCACTTGTCAGCCGAGCCGGGTCATAGGAGATTGCTTGAAGCTTTGCAAATGCAGCCTCTGCTTAATCTGGACATGCGCCTTGGCGAGGGAAGCGGGGCAGCCCTTGCCTTGGGAATTATCAAAGCGGCCGTTAATGTGCACAATGACATGGCGACATTTGATGAAGCGGGGGTGAGCACACGTGAGCCGTGATCAGATCATAATCTATGCAAAGCGCATTGTTGACGATTTTGCGCACGCCTGGACGCTCATGTTGCGTGTTCCATGGCCAGTGCCGCAACGGCTAACACCCACGCCAAATTCATCTCAAACTGTTTGGGCCTACCCGGTCATTGGTGCGCTGGTGGCGGCCTTTGGTGCCACGGTTTTGACCGGGCTTGAAGCGTTAACAGTGCCACCGGTGATCGCAGGTGGCGTGGCGCTTGCTGCCATGCTTTTGGCCACGGGAGCTTTTCATGAGGACGGCCTGGCAGATGTTATGGACGCCTTGGGTGGCAGGTCGCCTGAGACCCGTCTTATAATCATGCGCGACAGCCGTATTGGGGCGTTCGGTACAATCGGCCTCATTATGGCGCTTGGTCTGAAATGGCAAGCAATCACTTATCTAAGCGTTACGCACAACATCGGCGGATTTATCTTGAGCATGGCCGCCATTGGTGCGCTCAGCAGAGCAGCTATGTTGGGACTGTTATCATGGGTGCCCTCAGCGCGCGCGCATGGATTGGGCGCGTCCATTGCCAAGCCGGACTTGCCGGTGATTGCTGTAGGGTATGGCTTAGCATTGCTGTGCGCATTATTTGCGTTCTCCATCGTCCAAGTTCTTGTCATATTAGTGATATCAGCGCTTGCCTGTTTGGGCATTGGTCTTGGGGCAAAACATCTGTTTGGCGGTTACACCGGAGATGTTTTGGGCGCGACACAAGTTTTGGTCGAACTCATTTTGTTGATCGCCGTGATCAGCCTGGCCTAAACCAGAATGAGGAACAGCAAGGCAAGGCTTAAAAGACTGAGCAAACGACCATAAGTTTTCAAAGCTTGCTCAATGTCTTGAGGGCTTAAATCTGTCCGGCCATCACCCATCCAGGGTAGGTCAACCAAACGTGCCCCATAGTGTCTGGGGCCGCCCAAGCAAACATCAAGCACGCCTGCCATTGCAGCCTCCGGCCATCCGGCATTGGGCGACACATGCTTGTCTGCATCTCTTAAAAAAACTTTTGTGACACGAAAAAACTTAACACCACTCACAAGGGCAAATCCAAAAGCCGTAAGCCTGGCTGGCACAAAATTTAAAACATCATCCAGCCTGGCAGCCGCCCAGCCGAAGTCGCGATATTTATCAGACTTATACCCGATCATGCTATCAGCCGTATTGACAGCTTTATAAATTACAATGCCGGGCAGGCCAGCGAGCAAAAACCAGAACGCAGGCGCTATCACACCATCAGATGCATTTTCAGCCAGGCTTTCAATCGCGGCACGGGCAACACTTGAGCTATCAAGCTTATCGGGATTGCGACCGACAATATGCCCGACCGCCTCACGGCCGGTTTGCACACTCTCAGTAAGCCCAATCGACACAGCACGCACATGATCAGACAGGCTTTTTTGCGACAGCAAAGAGGATACCAGAACCGCTTCAATCAATAGACCCCAAAGAGAGGCTCTCAAAACCGTGAAAATTGGCCAGCTGATAGTCAGCACTACAGCGATAAGCAAAACCATCGTCACAACGCCCAAAATGCGTTTGTTGTTTGCGTGAAAAGCAGCTTGATTGAAATGCCGGTCAAATAAGCCAATAAGCCCGCCCGCCCAAACCACAGGGTGACGGATCAATTTGTAAAGCCAGTCTGGATAACCGACCGTTCGGTCAATCAAAAGCGCGAGCAATAAGACGAGCAGGTGATGTTCAACAAAGCCGATATGAGATGCGATGTCAGCCAAGATCATAATCCGGAAAATGTTTTAAGCGCGATCTCAAGGCGTGCAAAGTCTTCGTCATTTCCGGGCACACCAAAGCGCAGCCATTCGGGCTTGTCGGTATATTTCCGAACGTAAATTTGATGATCCAGCAAGTGATGAAATAAAGCATCAGCCGTGTCAGAACCCATTAATCGGAACAGGTCCGTGCCGCCAAGAATTTTAAAGCCCTGCGCCGCCAGCAAAGCATCAAGCCGCTGGGATGATTGCTTAAGTTTTATACGCATATCGTTCTGCCACTCGCTATCTTCAAGCGCTATGGTGGCAATCTCCACGCCAGGTCCACTCACAGGCCACGGCCCAATGTGGTCAACAGCATGTGCTGCCATCTCTGGACTTGCCAGCAAAAACCCGACCCGCAACCCTGCTAGGCCAAAAAACTTGCCTAGCGATTTAAGCACAATCGTATTGGTGTCATTTGCTAAATTGACAGCGCTCGTGCCCACAGCGACATCCCCAAAGGCCTCATCAACAATCAGCCAGCCGCCGCGTGCTGTTAAATGCTCGGCAAGCGGGCGCAACACCGCTTCATCATAAATCATGCCGTCAGGGTTGTTGGGATTGACCACGATAGCAATATCAGCGGTTTGTAAATCGTTCACACTTGCGACGATCTCAACATCACGGCTGTTCAAACGCCAGACACGCTCGTGCTCATTATAGGTAAAGCCCAAAATTGCCACCCGTTTGCCTTTTAGGATTTGCGGCAACATTTGGATCAATGCTTGTGAACCAGCCCCCGGAACAATGGCGGTTTTGCCATCACAACCATAATACGCCCGCGCAGCATCGCTAAGGCGCTGATAACGCGCGGCTGACGGTAGGCGGCGATAAGCAGCCTCACTCACCTCAATCATAGGATACGAATTTGGGTTTATCCCGGTTGAAAGATCAAGCCAGGCGGCGGCATCATTTGTTGTCAAATCAACGATGTCGCCAAGATCACCACCATGTTTGGGCACAGGCAGGTTTTTGTTATTTCTTGGCAAAGTGACCACCCATCTCATTGGGCCGAATTGAGAGTAGGCCGGTTGCTTTGCTCCCAACCGGCTCTTTCCAGCTCTGGATCAAGATGATCTTCAACCGGCCAGCCAACACAGAGATAGGCAACCAATGACCAGTCCGCAGGCGCATCAACAGCTTTAGCAACCTCTTGCGGGTCAAGGATCGACACCCAGCCAACGCCTACACCATGGGCACGCGCTGCAAGCCAGAACGTATGAACGGCAATGACGACGGAATAATCCAGCATTTCCGGCATGGTCTGTTGGCCAAGGCCTTTGCCTTTGGAGCTTGCATGGTCAGAAAATACGGCAAACTGCACAGGGGCCTCGCTCAGGCCTTCAAGTTTCAGTTGCGCATAAAGCTTCGCGTCTTCACCGCTTAGTTTTGCCAGAGCATGACCATTGCAGTGCTTGAAAGAGGCCATCACTTGCGCGCGCGCGTCATCGCTTTTAACCGGCACAAACCGCCAGGGTTCACTCAAACCGACCGAGGGCGAGGATTGCGTAATGTCCAAGATGTCATCGATAATTTTAGGATCAACAGGTTCAGGCCGAAAGCGGCGCACGTCCCGCCGCCATTTTATCAATTGCGTAAATTGAGCGCGAAACGCATCATCAAAATCATGTTCGGGCTGTTGCTTCACAATTTTAAACTCTGTTTGCCAGACCCAATAAGGCATCTAAATCCACATGAGCTTCCATGTGATCTGCCAAAAGATCAAGGGTATCGTCTAACACTGGCCCATAGGATATTGCAGCGTCAATACCGCGCCCAAGGCTTGTGAGGTAAGCATGGCGAAAGCTGTCGGATGCAAACAGACCGTGAATATAAGTCCCTGCAACGAGACCATTAGCAGAATGCGCACCATCGTTCTCGCTCGCCAGTTTGGCAAACGGCTTTTCCGTATCTTTGCCGGTAGATATGCCTAGATGAATCTCATAGCCAGTAAAATCAGATCCACTTGTAATGTGTCTACCTGAAACCTCTCTCAAGGATTTATCTGTGCTTAGCACAGTCTCCACATCCAGCAGGCCAAGCCCTTCTGCTGATCCGGCAGGACCCTCAATACCATCAGGGTCATGGATTGTCCGGCCAAGCATTTGGTAGCCACCGCAAATCCCCAACACATGTCCGCCGCGCCGCACATGAGCTTGAAGGTCAATGTCCCAGCCCTGATCTCGAAAATAGCGAAGATCAGCAATGGTTGATTTCGTGCCGGGCAGCAAGATCAAATCAGCATCCCCGGGCAAAGCTTCCCCGGCACTCACAAGCGTGAGGCGCACATCAGGCTCAAGCTGCAAGGGATCAAGATCATCAAAATTGGCGATGCGTGAAAATTTTGGCACGGCAATATGGATTTTACCTTTCGTGTCGTTCTTTACGTTTTCAAGAGCTACGGCATCTTCGGCGGGCAGTTTTTGTGCGTCAGAAAAATAAGGCACGACGCCTGCGCACATAAGCTTGGTCTTATCTTTTAAATAAGCCACACCCTCGTCAAACAAACGCACATCACCACGAAAATTATTTATCAAAAACGCCTTGATGTGTGCGGCATCATCGGCTGACAGCACAGCCAAAGTGCCGATGATACTGGCAATCGCCCCGCCCCGGTGAATGTCGGTGACCAGCATGACGGGTAAATCAGCAGCTTGTGCAAACCCCATATTGGCAATGTCGCCTTTACGCAGGTTGATCTCGGCAACACTGCCGGCCCCTTCAATCAAAACCAGATCAGCTCTCTTGGATAATCTGTCAAAACTCTCCAGAACCTCTGGCAAATATTGTCCGCGCTTGGCCATATAGTCGCGCGCTTTTAGCGTGTTGACGCGCTTGCCGCGCAAAATCACTTGCGCGCCTATGTCAGTTTCGGGTTTGAGCAGAACCGGATTCATATCCACAATCGGATCAACCTTGCACGCACGTGCCTGCAAAGCCTGTGCCCGGCCAATCTCACCGCCATCAATGGTGACAGCTGCATTATTCGACATGTTTTGCGGCTTAAACGGCCGCACTTTAAGTCCACGATTGGTATAGGCTCGGCACAGACCTGCGGTAATCAGCGACTTGCCGACATCCGATCCCGTGCCCTGGATCATAAGAGCTGGTGTCTTGGTGTCACGCATCATCCACACCAACATCCAGAATATGAATAAACGATCCCATTACATTTCCGCGCCTGAGACCTTGAGGGCCAAGGTCAGCATCTTGGGAATCCTGTGCCTGAAACAGATCGTCGCCATCCCCTTGATAATCAATCGAGGCATAGTGAAACTCATGGCCGCGCAGATTTTTAGGCCAGGGCAGGGCGCTACCATGTATCAGTTTGCGATATCCCAGATGAAGCTTGCGTTTGGCAAAATTGGTTCCAAGCGGCAGCAGGCCTGCCATGTCATGACGCTTCCCATCAGCATCAATTATATAATCTCCCAAAACCATATAGCCGCCGCATTCTCCAAAGACCAAAACATCGTGTGTCTGGGCGGCCTTTAAGCTGCCGAAGAATTGATTAGCTTTCGCCAATTTAGGCAGATGCAATTCGGGATAGCCGCCGGGCAGGTAAATCGCGTCAGCTTGTGCATCAGGCGCTTCATTTTTGAGTGGTGAGAAAAACGATAATTGCGCCTTATCCTTGCGCCAATGGTCAAGAATATGAGGATAGGTGAACGCAAAAGCCTCATCTCTGGCAATTGCAATATGCTGCCCAAGCGGGACAAGTCTTAACACAGAGCCGCCCGTATCAGCATCAAGCGGGGCTGCGAGCCCGCGCAATTGTTCAAGATCGAGCCTGGATGAAATCAAATCAGCGGCTTGCTCAAGGCGCTGATCCAGATCGGCATGTTCGCGCGCTTGAACAAGGCCCAAATGCCGCGAGGGAAATTGCAAAGCCTCTTCGTGTCCCAACGCCCCAACCACTGGGATGTTGAGCGGCTCCAATGCAGAGGCCACCATTTCCAGATGCCGCGGGCTTGAAACCTTATTGAGAATAAGACCCGCAATCTTGCAATCGTCGCGATAGTCCATAAAGCCTTTAACAAGTGCTGCGGCTGATTGCGATTGGCCACCGACATCGACAATCAACACGATAGGCAAGCCCAGCTGTGCTGCTAGATCGGCAGTTGAGGCACCACCACCAGCAGCCCCATCGAACAGGCCCATCACACCTTCGACAATAATCAGCTCAGCTTTTTGTGTAGCTTCTGCAATCAGGCTTTTAAGAAGGGCTGGCCGCATGCCCCATGGGTCAAGGGTTACGCAATCATGCCCGGTGGCGGCTGAATGAAACATAGGGTCTAGATAATCAGGTCCCGCCTTGGCCGAGACAATTGCTGTTTTCTGGTCGGCAAAAGCTTTTAACAGCCCAAGGGTGATAACGGTTTTGCCAGCACCAGACCTTGGCGCTGCAATGATAAATCCGCGCGCGTCAGCCAATGTCATTATCCTTTACATGACCTTTGTACCACTCAAGCACTTCGCAGAAATCAACAACGGGTCCGATAATTGAAATGGCCGGCACAGCAATCTCATTTTGCTCTAAGGTCTCGCCAACACGTCCTAGCGTGGTCCGTAAAACAACTTGATTAGGCAAGCTGGCATTCGACACAATCGCCAGGGGTTCATCCGGGTCTCGACCATGTTTGATCAAACGTTCAGCGATCTTCCCCAAATGTTTCAAAGCCATATAAAGCACAATCACGGGCGAGCTTTTAGCGAGCGCCTGCCAATCAATCTGATCAGGCACGCTGCCGGAAGAATCATGGCCTGTCAGGAACGTAACCACATGATTTGTTGTACGGTGCGTGATGGGAATACCTGCATATGCCAAACCACCAATGCCCGCGGAAATGCCGGGCACCACGCGAAACGGAATATTGGCAGCTTTAAGCGCTTCGCATTCTTCACCACCTCTGCCAAACACAAATGGATCTCCACCCTTAAGCCGCACCACCTTGTGGCCCTGTTTGGCAAGTTCCACCAGCCGCTCTGATATGTCGCGCTGCTTGGCCGATGGTTTACCGCCACGCTTGCCAGCAAATTCCTTGACCGCCTCAGGTCGTGCCCAGTCGAGGACAGCACTGTTGACCAGAGCATCAAAAACAACCACATCGGCGGTCAATAAGGCATGATATCCAAGTAGGGTCATAAGCCCCGGCGCACCGGGTCCAGCCCCCACAAGCCAAATTGAGCCGGGCTCAAATGTAGGAAAATCTATGTCTGTCTCAAGGTTCATAATTGCCTGCCCTATTAAGCCTGCAACCTACACTTTTGTTGTGTCAGGTTAAAGTGCCCCTATGGAGCTCATTTTGATGATACCAAAACCAAAAACAGCTGGTGTATAAAGCGATATGACGCCAAAGGACAAATCAAAACCGGCAACGGCTTTAAAGCGCGGGTGGACCACAGGGGCTTGTGCAACAGCTGCCACCAAAGCGGCCTATCAAGCCTTGCTGACAGGTGAATTTCCAGACCCCGTCACCATCACATTGCCGAAAGGCGAGCAGCCATCATTTGCGCTTGCAGTTGAAGAACTAGGCGAAGGCTTTGCGCGCGCGGGCATCATCAAAGATGCGGGTGATGATCCTGATGTCACCCATGGGGCGCTTGTCATTGCAACCGTCAGATTAATACCGCGAGAAACAGGCGTTCTGTTCAGCGCAGGTGAGGGGGTCGGCACCGTCACAAAACCAGGTCTTCCAGTGGCCGTTGGTGAGCCCGCAATAAACCCCATGCCGCGGCAAATGATGACGGATGTGATCGAACAATTGGCACAAGATCATGAGGCGCAAGGGGGCATTGAGATTGAAATTTCAATTCCCAAAGGCGAAAAGCTTGCACCGAAAACCTGGAACCCCAGGCTGGGTATCGAAGGTGGGCTGTCAATTCTGGGCACCACCGGCATTGTTCATCCCTTCTCTTGCTCCGCCTGGATACATGCCATTCGCTCCGGCATAGATGTGGCGCATGCTCAGGGCCTTGATCATGTGGCGGGAGCCACCGGTTCAACCTCTGAGGTGGCAGTAAAAAAATTTCATGATCTGCCAGACCAGGCCTTGATCGATATGGGAGACTTTGTCGGCGGGATGTTGAAACATTTGCGAAATATTCCAATTAAAAGGGTCACTGTTGCGGGCGGTTTTGCCAAAATGACAAAGCTTGCCCAGGGCTATCTGGATCTCCATTCAGGCCGCAGTCAGGTGTCATTTGATTGGCTTGCCGAGCAAGCAGAAAGTCTGGGAGCAGACGATAAGTTGTGCGAAGCAATACGCAATGCCAATACAGCTGCCGAAGTATTGCAGAAAACCCAGGAACAAAACATTGATCTGGCAGGAAGGATAGCGGAAAAGGCGCTTGATAAAACTCTTGAAACTCTTGGGGGGGCTGAGGTGAAGGCTGATATTTTAATCATCAACAGGCAAGGAGATATTGTTGGCCGTGCCGGTTAAACATTGCCTGATTTTGGGTGGCACAGCAGAAGCGCGCGCGCTTGCGAGCTTAGCTTTGCAAGAACTGCCAATCAAAATCACCAGCTCGCTTGCGGGCGTTACCACAAACCCAAACCTGCCGGAGGGCGACATTCGTCAGGGCGGATTTGGTGGTTCGCCTGGCTTGGTGGATTATTTAAAATCCGCAGCGATAGACCTGGTGGTGGATGCAACCCATCCGTTTGCAGCAAAGATTTCTCAAAACGCCAGGGAAGCCTGTAATGGGATGGGTATTCCTTTCATCACTCTTGAACGCCCGCCCTGGCAGCCGAGCGCAAAAGACAATTGGCGCCATGCGGCCAATACACAAGAAGCTGCAAACCTGATTGCCCCCAATGCGCGCGCATTGTTGACCATCGGCAAACGCGGGCTTGCGCCATTCATCTCTAGAGATGATGTGACCTGGTTGATCCGGTCCATCGAACCGCTCAACCAATCAATTCCTGCGCATGCACAAAACCTGATTGCGCGCGCGCCTTTTACTATCGCCGATGAAAAAGCCCTGTTTGCACAACACGACATAGACACGCTCGTGACCAAAAACAGCGGTGGCGATGCAACTGTGGCCAAACTTCAAGCGGCCCGTGACATGGGCCTTCAGGTGATCATGATCAACCGGCCCACATCTGACCGCCCGCCCGATGCTAGTAATGTTGAGGAGGCTATCGAGCTAATGCGAAGGCGTATTTCTTAAGAAGCTTTGGCTTTTTTTCGATGACGCAAAATATGTTGATGCGCGCTGTCATAAAGCGCTGAATCCCGAAAATCACTTGGGGTCAAAGCAGGGCCCACCATAATGAGTGCCGTGCGGGTTAGTTTTTCAGCCCGCACCTTTTGACGAATGTCAGATAAAACGCCCCAGACAATCTGTTCGTCAGGCCAGCTTGCCCGATAGACCACCACCACGGGACAGTCCGCCCCATAATAAGGCGTGAGTGTTTCTTCAACATGTATGAGGTTGCGCACTGACAGATGAATAACCAGCGTTGCACCCGATTTTCCAAGCGTTGCCAAGTCTTCGCCTTCCGGCATAGCGGAGGCTTTCATCGACGTACGCGTTAAAATTACCGTTTGCGCCACTTCAGGAATGGTAAGCTCGCGTTTGAGTACGGCTGCCGCTGCCGCAAAGGCCGGAACACCGGGGCACACTTCATAGGGAATATTTAAATCATCAAGCCGCCGCATTTGCTCAGCCGTTGCCCCATAAAGCGATGGATCGCCCGAATGCACTCTTGCGATATCTAGCCCCTCTTCATGGGCCGCTTTCATGAGGTCAATGATCTCACCAAGCGTCAGAGGGGCCGTATCAATCATTTTTGCACCATCAGGTGCGGTTTGAACAATCTCTTCCGGCACCAGAGAGCCTGCATAAAGACATACCGGGCAACGCTTAATGAGATTATGTCCGCGCAAAGTGATGAGATCAGCAGCACCGGGGCCTGCCCCTATGAAATACACCGTCATTCTGCCGCTCCCTTGAGGTTTGTTGTTTTACTTTGCCCGGCATGATAACCGCGCGGGGTATATATGCGCTGCGCTCCATCACCCATGGTAATAACCTGTGTGGCACTTGAGCCGATGATCACCAGGGTCATCATGTCCACATCATTTACCGGGAAATTATCCAGCCTCTCATGGCGAATACGCTCATCTGGCCTGCCGAGATGAGATGCCAGGATCACCGGCGTTTTGACAGGCCTATGTGCGGCTAAAATTTCAATCGCCCGTTCAAGCTGCCAGCGCCTGCGCTTGGACGCTGGATTGTAAAACGCCACAACAAAATTGCCGCGGGCTGCCGCTTCAATCCGCTGCTCGATTGTCTCCCACGGTGTCATCAGGTCAGACAATGAGATCGCGCAAAAATCATGACCCAATGGCGCACCAGAAAGGGCGGCAGCGGCTTGCAGCGCAGAAATGCCAGGCGCTACTTCAATCTCAATGCGCTTGGCTCCGTCACTTAATGCCGCCAGGCTGCTAGCGTCATCCATCAATTCAAACGCGAGCGACGCCATGGCATAAATGCCTGCATCCCCCGAACAGATCAAGGCAACATCACGGCCCGTTCCTGCAAGCTCAAGGGCATGGCGCACGCGGGTCTCTTCCTCGCCCAAATCATAACGATGACATGTCTGGTGAGCAGCACTTGGCCCTGCCAGATCAAGATAAAGCCCATAGCCCACCCAGTCTTGCGCTTGTGCCAACAGGCTTGAGGCTTCCGGCGTGCGCAGGCTATCACGCCCCGGCCCAATGCCAACAATGGCAAGCTTGCCACGTGGACGACCGCAGGCGCTTGCCTCTATTGGCTGCTCTGCCCGGGCGATGGCACAGGTCGCCCGTTTTGATTTTTGCTTTTCAACAATGAGGTCGCCCGAGGAACCAACGGCGGCAAGGGCCGCACCCTCGGCAACGCCGGGGCAGCCAACCTCGCGCATCACAATGTCAGATGGATTAACAAGCCTGTCGGCCTCTTCATTAAGCGCTTTGGCCGAATAAAACCGAGCGGGAACATCGAAATGCTTTGCTAAAGCCAATATCGCCTGCTCATTCGCTTTAACTTCTATTGAAAAAATTGCAGCAATTGAGTGTGGCGAAAGCCGATTGTCTTTCAGTGTTTGTTCAACAAGAGAGAGCAACTCGTGGTGATCACAGTCCCGCTCGCAACCAACACCTATGGCTAGTGTTTTAGGTTGATAGACAAGGCGGCTCTCATTTCCTCGTTCATCATTGTCACTGGAGACCAAAGATAAAACACCATCAGATGCGATAGGCAATTGGCTCGCTTCACGCCAGGGTAGGTTGCCGATAACTTGAGCTGTTTCACCGGCCAATAATCGAGCCATAAAGGGCTTTGCGTGCTCGGGATTACTCAACACCCAACCTTCTGGTGGACTGTCTAATGCCACACCAAAATGAAGATCACCGGCCGTGGTAATCGCAGGCTTAATATCAAGCCCCTGTGCAATCTTGCGGGCTAAATCGTTAGCACCATGATGCCCGCCCAACAAAGGGACAACAGCAGAACCATCATCCGCCACAGCCAGCACAGGCGGCTCGGCCTGTTTGTCAGCAAGCAAGGGCCCGAGCGCACGAATTAAAATACCACTTGCGCAAACACCAATAATAGTCCGCCCCTCGCCAAACAGTTGACGTATATGCGTGATCGTTTCAGTGAAATCAAAATCAGCACCGGTAACACGGTCTCTATGCCCATGGATTTCTGCTGAACCCAACAGGCCGGCAATCTTTTGCGCGGCAGCAAAACCTGTCTGCGTCAAAGCGAGAATTACGGGTTTCTGGCTCACCATGTTTCAGCTCCCCGATAGATCAATATGGTTGAAAAATAGGGCCGCTCTCCCGAAGGCATATCAGATAAAGGGGTAATCTTTTCACCCTCACAGGAGGCGCGTTCAACGATACCTGCATATGTCGTAAGATTAAGCTCTGCCAGAACCTTACGAACTTTTTCAAAATGTCTGCCGACTTTAACAATCACAGCGGACTCAATATCAGCTAGTTCAGCTTTGAGCCTGTCTTCCGGCAAGGTCGCAGGTATGACAGACAAAACATCATCACGTGAAGCCAGAGGTTGCTCAAGAGCAGCCGCACAGGCCGTCAAAGATGTCACACCGGGGATAACACTCACCTGGTGAGTTTTTTTGATCCGCTGAAACAGATACATAAAACTGCCGTAGAAAAACGGATCACCCGCGCATAAAAAAACCACATCCCGGCCCTGATCAAGATGGGTAGTAATTTCATCGGCCGCCCCATCATAAGCAACTTGTGCTGGTTCACGTGCCGTCTTCATCGGCACATGGATCGGTAATTCGAGCGCATCGGGGCTGATAGCGTCTGTAACAATATCACGTGCCAGACTTTCACCTCGTCCATTGACGGGATAGACAATCACCGGACTTGAACTGATCAGCCTATGGCCTTTGAGGGTCAATAATTCCGGATCACCCGGACCAACGCCGACGCCAAATAATGTTCCAATCTTCTGAGCTTCGCTCATCATAAATCCTTGTCCTTGAGCGGCTTCGTAACGCGCCATTGCGTAACAGTTCTCAAGGGCTTAAAGCCCATCTTTTTTCCAACAGGCTCAGCCCGCGATACGGCAATGCGTGTGAGCGTGCCACCATGTTTTTGCGCCAGTTCAAACAGCTGCATTTCGCCCTCTATTGTTGCGACATTTGCAACCAGCCTGCCGCCTGAGACAAGTGCCTGCCAGCAGGCTTCAAAAAGTCTGTCGTGTGACAGGCCGCCTCCGATAAAAATCGCATCAGGCGTCGGTGCATCTTGCAATATCTCAGGGGCAGCGCCTTGCTTGAGAACCAGCCCGGGTACGCCGAGGTTTTTGCTGTTGGTTACGATCATCTCACAGCGTTTTGCATTCTGCTCAAAAGCCATCGCGCGCGTAGCATTACATGCCCGCATCCATTCAATGCCGATTGCTCCAGAGCCTGCGCCAACATCCCAAAGCAGAGCACCGGGAAAAGGCGAGAGTGCTGCAAGCGTTGCCGCCCGAACCTCTGATTTTGTCAGCTGCCCGTCATGCACAAATGCGTCATCCGCCAGGCCTGGAACGCAAGAGCGGATAATGGCATCTGGACCGGCTACACATTCAATTGCTACCGTGTTGAAATCGTCAAATTCAAGGCTGGATAATTGATCTGCGGTCGTCTCAACAAGACGCTCTTGGGGGCTTCCCATGCGCTCCAGCACCCATATTTTGCTTAAAGAAAAATTTCTTCCGACTATTATTTCGCCAATAGCAAGAATTGTTGTGGCATCAGAAGTCAGCGCCACAATGCGAGCACCGGGCTGGATCGCAGGATGAAGAAGCTCAACCGGGCGGCCGTGCAGAGACAAAGTATGGATATTTTGTTGGGCCCAGCCGAGGCGCGCGCACGCCAGACTGAACGCAGATGGCGCAGGCACAATGTGCATTTCATCCGATGCGACATGACGGGCAAATGTGGCCGCGATGCCATAATAGGTTGGATCACCGGTTGCCAGAACCACAACCGGCAAGCCTTTATTCTCAAGTACTTTATCGATCATATCTGTCATGGGAGAGCCCCAGGCAATCTTCTCAGCAGAGGTCTCTGGCAATTTATCCAGCAGGCGTGGCGCGCCAAAAATCACGTGAGCTGAAGCAATCAAAGCGAGGTTTGAAGCGTTGAGGTTTCCATCTGCACTTTCATCACATCCAATGATGGAAAGCCAGGCCGTCATTGCCTCATCTCCAGTAATAAAGCATTGACGGCTGCCGCTGCCAATGCACTGCCGCCACGTCTGCCGGTTAAGGTCAAAAAGGGCACGCCGCGCGCATTCGATTTAAGCTCGAGTTTGGATTCAGCAGCGCCCACAAAGCCAACCGGCAGACCAACAATTGCAGCAGGTTTTGCAGCGCCAGCATCCAGCATTTCAAGCAGGTGAAACAGCGCTGTTGGCGCATTGCCAATGACCACAAGCGCCCCATCAATTTCATTGTGCAACAACTCAAACGCTGCAGCCGAACGGGTGGTGCCAAGGGTGTTTGCTGTGGCCGGTGTTTGCGGGTCATTCAGCCGGCAGACAAGTTCACATTTGGACGGTAGATAGCGCTTCATAATTCCAGCGCTCACCATCTCGCTATCAGTGATAATGAATGTGCCGGAAGCCAAGGCTTCTTTTGCGCAGGTTGAAAAATCATCGGAAAAAGCCAGATCGGAAATAATGTCGGTCATGCCGCAAGCATGCACCAGACGCGTTGCCACACCATGCAGGTCATCTGGCACACCCTCCAAGACAAGCTCTTGCGAAATAATCTCGAAGGACTTTCGATAAATTTCATCCGGGTCGCGTAGATAATCCATCACACTTTATCCGGCCCTTTCTGCTTCATGCTCTGTGGCCCCAAAGGGTGTTCGGCATGGGGGTAGGGGTGATGATGGTGACCATGTTCGCCGTCGTGGCTATGATTGTGACCATGGCCATGAGAATGATCATGAGAATGACTGGTGTCATTAATGCCCTCAACATGATGGTGATGGCTTTCCTGTGGCAATCCCACCTGATCTTCAAAGCCCAATACTTGCTCACGATATTTGCACTGGCCACAATTCATCAAATTCTCCCCATCGAGAATTTCCTGAACCCGCTCTGCAAAAGTCTCAAGTACCAGCGGATGGTCATTCAGGTAGGGGGCTTTGATAAACTCAATGCCGGGGTGACGCGCTGCCACGCGGTCTGTGTGTTCATAGATGCGGTCAACCAGAATGCCGGTGAACAGAAAATAGGGGAACACCACAATCCGCTTGTATCCAAGCTTGGCAATATGCTCAAGACCTGGTTCTACCAGCGGAAAGGTAACACCTGAATAACAGGTTTCGCCCCAGCCAAAGCCAAGGCCTTCCCACAATAAGCGCATGACCTTGGCAACATTGCCATTGGCATCAGGGTCAGACGCTCCGCGGCCAACCACAACCAAAGCTGTCTCCTGCAAGGGGACGCTGTCATCAACACTATCGAGTGCCTCGCGAATACGATCTCCCGCAGCCCGGATCATTTTCGGATCAATGCCAAGCTCGCGGCCATAATCAATCGTTACATCGTCATGGTTCGCAGCATACGTGTTCAGCACGGATGGAATATCGTTTTTGGCGTGCCCCGCCGCAAACAACATGCCGGGTATTGCCAAAACGCGGTTTACCCCTTTTGCACGCAGATTATCCAGGCCGGTGCGAATAATCGGTGTGGCAAATTCCAGATAGCCGTAATCAATTTCATACTCCGGCAAGAGTGGTCTTAGCCCTTCTGCGACAGTTGAAAATTCGCGAACGGCGTTTTCATCGCGGCTGCCATGACCACACACCATCACGCCCAGTTTTTCGGTCATGAGTGATCTTCCTTAGAACGCAGAAAAACGGATTTAAGCCGTGGCAGCAGTGTGAATGCAGCAAAACTCAAGCCCGCGACGACAAGACCGAGCGCGACATATTCAGCCATATGGCTGTGCCCTTCGACAGTTTGGCTAATGTGGCCGGGATGCGCGCTGGCAGAATGTGCCGATAAAACAACACCCAATATGCTGGCGGTTGTGAACAATGATTTTGACATGTGTATCCCTTTCCTGGATGAGACATTGTCTCGAGGTTAAAATTCTAAGAAGGGATAGTGAAAACGCACGGCAAGCCGTGTGTCCGCATTGGCTGGATGCAGCTTCGGGTTTGGCCCCCTGTTTGGGTCAGCCGCACCGAAAGTTACTTTCATTCCCTTCAAGGAACGCTGCTGGTTAGCAATAACAGACAGCCATGCCTGCCATTGCCGGTCTTAAAACTCCACGCCCGCCTGTGCTTTAACGCCTGAGCGGAATGGATGTTTGATCATGGTCATTTCAGTAACCAGATCCGCAATATCGATAAGCTCGTCTTTGGCATTTCTGCCAGTGATAATAACATGCTTGTCTTCAGGCTTGTTCTTGAGTGTCTCGACCACGTCATTTATGTCGAGATAATCATAGCGCAAAACAATATTGAGCTCATCAAGCAAAACCATTTTAAGGTCGGGATTATTTATCATCTCCTTGGCTTTTTCCCAAGCAGCGGCGGCGGCCTCAATGTCGCGCTGACGGTCCTGGGTTTCCCAGGTAAACCCCTGGCCCATGGTCTGAAAGCTCACCAGATCAGGAAAACGCTCAATAACAGCTCGCTCGCCTGTCTCCCACTTGCCTTTGACAAATTGAACGATGCCAACCTTAAAGCCATGGCCCAAAGCGCGGCACACCAGGCCGAAGGCAGCGGTTGATTTGCCCTTGCCCTTGCCGGTGTGAACAATGATGAGGCCTTTCTCGATCGTTTTGGTAGCGATGATTTTATCGCGGGCGGCTTTCTTTTTGCGCATTTTATCAGCATGACGCTCATCAAGCTCAGCTTCGGTCATCTCGCTTTTCTTCTTGCCCGCCATAGTCCTCACCTTTCCGTACTCTTACGCTTTAGCAATTTCGCGCAGCACATTGTGTGCTGCATTTGATTTCGCCGTCCAAAGCCCACGCTCCATGGCTTCTAAAAACCGTGCGGCGATTTCCTGCAATCCTGCTGGATTGGCCTTGGCCATAAAGTCTCTCACCTTATCATCGCCGACAAAGGCATTATAGGCGAGTTCAAAATGATGGTCACGCACAGCCCCTGTTGTCGCGGCAAAGGCAAACATATAATCCACGGTTGCTGCAATCTCAAAAGCACCCTTATAGCCGTGGCGCATGACCCCTTTGATCCATTTTGGATTAACCGCACGGGCACGCATCACCCGGCTAATCTCTTCTTCCAGGGTTTTGATAACAGGCCGCTCGGGGCGTGAATGGTCATTGTGATAGGCCGCAGGCTGTGTGCCTGAAAGATGTTCAATGGCAACAGACATGCCGCCTTCAAACTGATAATAATCATCGCTGTCGAGCAAATCATGCTCGCGATTGTCCTGGTTGTGAACGACAGCCTCAATGCCGCTGAGCCGCTTGGCAAATTGTTTGTGCTCAGCTTGGCCCTGCGTGCCGGCTCCATAAGCATAACCGCCCCAGGCAAGATAGGCTTCTGCCAAGTCTTTTTTATCATCCCATAGTTTTTCATCAATCATCGCTTGCAGGCCTGCGCCATAAGCACCTGGTTTTGAACCAAACACACGATAGGAGGCGAGACGCCGCGCTTTATCTGCCGCCATGCCAGATTGCACTAATTCTTTGGCATCAGCGCGGACTTTGGCCGCAAGCGGATTGTCGTCATCGTCTTCCTCGTCCAGGGCTGCAATGTCCCTGATCGCATTATCATAAAGATCAATTTGCGTTGGAAAGGCATCACGGAAAAAGCCCGATACACGAAGCGTCACATCAACGCGCGGCCTGCCCAGTTCTGCCAGCGTGATAATCTCATATCCTGTCAGGCGCCAGCTCACCTTGTCCCAAACGGGCTTTGCACCGATTAGCGCCATGGCCTGGGCAATGTCATCACCTCCGGTGCGCATGTTAGACGTGCCCCAAACCGATAAGCCCATTTGCTTGGGCCAATTGCCGTGAGCTTGAGCGAAATGTTGCACCAGTAGTTCGGCGGACTTGCGCCCCAATGCCCAGGCGGCGGGCGTTGGCACGGTGCGGTTATCTACTGAATAAAAATTGCGCCCCGTGGGCAAAACATCAAGCCGCCCACGTGTTGGCGCACCAGATGGCCCAGGTTCAACAAACCGGCCATCAAGGGCGCGCAAGGCACCATTGAGCTCGGCCTGTCCGCTTGCTTGCAAATGCGGTTTGATATTTTGTTCGATTTCCTCAAGCACCAGCTTTGAGCTGGTCCAGTCTGGATTGGGTATGAGTTGACCTGCAACAATTTGCTGTGCCAGAAGCTCAAGCCGCTCGACAGTGTCGCCATTGGTGCGCCAGTTTTCATTCGGCAAAATGGTTTCAAGGTCGTCAGGCTTTTGTCCGGTCCAAGGGCTCCCAAGCGCACAATTAAGCGGGTCAAAATCAGTAAACCCCAAATCGCTTGCAAGTGCTCTGATCAGTGAGGCATCGCCATCCTTGCCCAGGCCGCGCGGCACACGAGCGAGTGCCACCAACAGGTCGGTCTCAAGCTCGCCTTGGGGCGATGTGCCAAAGATGTGCAACCCGTTGCGAATTTGCATCTCTTTGAGTTCGCATAAATAATTGTCGAGCTTTTGCAAAGCATCATCCGCCCCATCTTGCTTTGCAATGCCACAATCAATATCAAGCCCGGTCGATTGCGTGAGGTCCAAAATTTTGTCGCGCAAAAACGCAATGCGGCGTGGGTCAAGACCTGAGGCCTCATAATATTCATCAACCATCGCTTCAAGATCTTTGAGTGGCCCATAGGTTTCAGCCCGCGTTAAAGGTGGGGTGAGATGGTCAATAATAACAGCGGAACTACGCCGCTTGGCCTGCGTGCCTTCGCCAGGGTCATTGACAATAAACGGATAGATATGCGGTAAGGTCCCAAGGGCAGTTTCGGGAAAACAGGTTTCAGACAAACCAACGGCTTTGCCCGGCAACCATTCCAGATTGCCGTGCTTGCCATTGTGAATAATCGCATGCGCATCGAGAATCTCTCGTAGCCAGGCATAAAATGCCATATAGCCATGCGGCGGCACCAGGTCGGGATCGTGATAGCTGGATTTGGGATCAATATTATACCCGCGCGCCGGTTGCACGCCGACAATCACATTGCCGTATGACTTAATTGCCAAATGAAAACCATCAGCACCGCAATGCGGATCCTCTTCTGGCGAGCCCCAACGTTCAGTGATTTGTGTCTGTACAGCTTTGGGAAATTGGTCAAAGAAGCTCTGGTAATCTGCAAGAGAAAGTGTCGCATCGCTGTGCCGCAAGGTGCCGTCATGGCGATTGGTTTGACCCTGCACCAGCGCGCTAATCAGCTCATCGCCATTTTTTGGAATATCTTCAATCCTATATCCGCCAGCCAAGAGAGCCTTCATCAGCTCAAGCGTGCTGGCCGGGGTATCAAGGCCGACACCATTGCCGATGCGGCCATCACGGTTTGGATAATTGGCCAGCACAATCGCAACCCGTCTATCATCGGGCTTGGCCGTTTGAAGCCGTGCCCATGCGTGCGCGAGCTTGGCCACAAAAACCACACGGTCTGCCACCGGCTGATAGGTCATGATATGCGTCTGAGTCTGTTCGTCATAGGCATTGTCAGACTTGAACGACACGGCGCGCGCCAAAATGCGGCCATCAACCTCCGGCAAAGCAACATTCATGGCAAGGTCGCGTGAACTCAAGCCCTGCATGCTGTCTGTCCAGGTATCGAAGCTTGTGTTGGAAAACACGGTTTGCAAGACAGGGCAGCCCGGTATTTCTAATGGGCTTGTCTGCCGGTCGGCTCCAGGTGTCGAGACAGCAAATCCCGTCGCATTCAAGATCACGGCGGGAGGGGCGTTGGCAAAAATCTGGCCAAGCGTTGCCGCCGATATGTCATCCTTGAGACTGGATACATATACCGGCAATGCATTGAGGCCTTGCTCGTGAAGGGCGTCAATCAGAGCATCAACCGGGGCAAGGCTGCCGCCTTGCAATAAGGCACGATAAAAAATAATAGCTGCCGTGGCCGCTCCCGCCTGCCAATCACGCTGGATATCTTGCAAAGATGGGTTTGCTATATCCGGCCAATAAAGCCCCGACTTTAGAAGTGGAGAAGGGGCAGGTGGCGCATCTGCTTTGTCGAGTAAATGAGCGCAATGATGCAGAAAATTTTCAGCATTTGCAGCGCCTCCTTCGATCAGATAATGCCAGAGCCTGTCCACATCTTGTGAGGGTAGAGTTGAGACACTAGCCAATTCAGGGTCGGGCTGTCCATCGCCCGGCAGCACTGCAAGCTTCACGTCATGTTCGCTGCAAGTGCCTGATAATTGTTCAAGCCCGTAGGACCAATAGCTGCGCCCGCCCAGCAATCTGAGCACGACAAGCTTAGCGTGTCGGACAATATCGTCCATGTAAGCATCAACCGACATATTGTGGCCAAGCTGCATGAAATTGGCGAGCCTGAGTGTAAGATCGCTTTGCTGTAATATGGGGGCTGCTTTCGAGAGGCACGCAAGCTCGGTGTCGGCAGCGGAAATAAATATGACATCCCCAGGCGACTGCCCAAGATCAATCGCCTCGCCGCCATCGTCAATAACACCTGATTGCGCACGAAGCAGATGCATGGTTAGGGTCTGAGGATAAGAGTGGTTACAGTGCTGGCGTGTTTCATTTTTTCATTGGCAAGGCGCAAATTACGCAGCAGTGTTGGCCACTTCAAGTAATTTGCAACGCTGTCCAGTGAGAAAATGAAACGCGTTCCACTAAATTTTGATAATAAGGTGGAATTTAGCCAAATTGGCCCAATTCCGCGTCCCTCGTCCTCAAGTATACTTGGCATATCCTTCGTCCTCGCTCCTAACCTTGGGCCAATTTGGCTAAACCAGCGCTGCAACCACTCTTATCCTCAGACCCTAGCCATGCAACGCCGTTATTATTTTCTGTCTGTCAAAGCCCGTGAGGCCTATTACAACGAGGCTGGTTTTGCGTTGCTCGCCATTTTTCCAGGGCTGATCATAATAATGATCAATCCGCGGCCCGACCCCTTGCACTTGAAGGCGCATGGCCTTGTCATCAACGGCAATAAAGCCCTTAACCCTGAGAATATCATGGTCAATGATTGTCTGCTTCAGTCGGTCCAGAAATACCGCTTCATCAGAAATTGTACCCAGCTCAACAACGAAGCTGTCAAAATCATCATGCTCGTGATCGTCATCTTCCAGGTCATGATGCGATTTGCGATTGTCCATATCAGCTTCTGCTTCAGCCGAAAGGCCCAACACTATTTCGGGCTCGATTATGCCTTGCGACATATGCAGCAATTTCACGCCCGGACGCATTTGTGTCCGTAAGGTCTGCTCAACGTCTGTCGTGCTTCCCTCTGCCAGAAGGTCGCCTTTGTTGACCAAAATCATATCGGCACATTTCAACTGGTCTTCAAACAATTCAGCCATTGGGCTGTCATGTTCAAGTGTATCGTCTGCTTCGCGTTGGGCAGAAACAGCCTGTTCGTCCTCTGCAAATTGCCCGCGCGCAACAGCAGGCCCGTCGATCACGGTAACAACACCATCGACGGTGACCCGTGTGCGAATTTCCGGCCAGTTAAACGCTCTGATCAAAGGTTGCGGTAAAGCCAAGCCAGAAGTCTCAATGACAATATGGTCCGGCGGGTCGATGCGATCTAAGAGCGCTGTCATGGTGGGAATAAAATCATCCGCCACCGTGCAACAAATGCAGCCATTGGCAAGCTCGATAATGTCGTCCACGCCACAGACCGGATTTTCGCACGCAGCCAAAACTTCGCCATCAATGCCCAAATCACCAAATTCATTGACGATCAGAGCGATCCGCCGACCTTGGGCTGTTTGCAGTAAATGGCGAATGAGTGTGGTTTTGCCCGCGCCTAAAAAGCCCGTCACAACGGTTGCGCGAATTTTGCCTGCAGCCATATCCATCATCTATTACCTCCTATTGAGAGGAGGAGGTCAAACGCACTTAAGGCTGCATTTTAATTTGCGGCACTCATGAGCGGAACACCCCGTCCCTAAATTCATGGTCTTAGATGGCAGGTCTCCTGGCTTGCGGGTCAAAGGTGGTGCATTTACCTTCCCGGGCGGCGCTAAACATAACAACCCAGTGGTATTTATCATGCACCCCTCGCCGCTGAACAGTCGCGGGGGCGGCTGCGGCTTAAGATCATAGGATCCCTTCCGCATTCCCTTTTAATTCTCCACAAAGAGGCAATTTAGCGCGCCAATTTGCTTCAAAACCAATCAGCGCGACTATTTCACCGGGGTTGGGTGGTGTCAAGCTGGCATTGGAGGCCGCTGCTCAAAACAAGCTGCCACTATCTCAAATCTAAAATTCGTGACAAACTGGCCGCGACCACCCATGATAAGAGCCATGATATAAAAAACAGGGGGGCAGGTTGAAGGCACCGAATTTCAAATACACCAAGCCTGAAACGATAGAAGAAGCGCTTGAACTTCTAACCAGCGACACTGATGAAATTTTGGCATTGGCAGGCGGGCAAAGCCTTATGCCGATGTTGAACCTGCGTTTGGCACTGCCAGATGTGCTGGTTGATCTAAATGAAATAAAAGAACTCAAGGGCATTGAAGACATAGGCGATGCGATCCGCATCGGCGCTTTAACGCGGCATGTGGAACTTGAAACCTCTTCTGTGATTGCTGAGCACTTGCCACTTGTGGCACGCGCCATTCAAGATGTTGCCCACCCAGCTATCCGGCATCGCGGTACAATTGGTGGCAGTCTTGCCTTGGCAGACCCAGCTGCTGAATTGCCTGCGTGTGTGCTGGCAGGCGACGCCACAATTATTACGATGGGCTCATCCGGTGAGACGCGTTATGCCGCAGACGATTTTTTTAAAAGCACATTTGAAACAGCGCTCAAACCCGGCGAACTCATCACGGCCATCGAATTCCCCAAAGACGCACAGGGCCATTTTGCCTTTCAAGAAGTCGCCCGCCGCAAGGGTGATTATGCCATGGCCGGTGTAGCGCTTGCAGCCCGCGGCAAGAAGCGCTTGGAAGATGTCCGCATAGTGCTATTTGGCGTCTCCTCAAAACCGGTTCGGGCAAGCGCTGCCGAGCAAGCGCTCAATGGTGCGCAGCTTAAAGATATTAACTCAAAAAGCGCTGAAGACATCGGTGCGCAAGGCATCGAAGGCATTGATTTTATCGGCGACCTTCATGCCAGCGAAGCAACCAAAGCCCATCTTGCCAAAGTGATGATAAAGCGCTGTGTGCTTGATCTTATTGAAAGTGATACCAATGGATAACTCCAAGCACATATCATTTACCGTCAACAATGAAAAAGTTTCAGCCCATGTCAATGTGCGCCAGAACCTTGTTGATTTTCTGCGCCAAGTTGTGGGCCTCACCGGCACCCATGTGGGGTGCGAACATGGCGTGTGCGGGGCATGCACCGTTAAGGTAGATGGTCAAATCGTCCGAGGGTGTTTGATGTTAGCCGTCCAGGCCGATGGTGCCCATGTCGAAACAATTGAAGGCGCATCAGACAGCGGTAGTGTGTCTGAATTGCAAGAAGCTTTTCTGCGCCATAATGCTTTGCAATGTGGCTTTTGCACACCGGGCATGTTGCTAACCGCTCAAGAATTGATAGATGCAGGTGGTGCCACCAGCCGTGACGCCGTGCGCAATTATATTTCAGGGAACTACTGTCGTTGCACGGGCTATCAATCCATTGTGAATGCGGTGCTTGAAGTTGCACAAGGCAAGGACGGGAGCAAATAGATATGAGCAAACCCGTATCATTTTTTGATAAACCCAACAGTTATATTGGCCGGGCAGTTACCAGGCCAAACGCAAAACGTCTGGTTGAAGGCCGCGGCCGTTACGTTGATGATATGACCTTGCCCCGCATGCTGCACGCAGCTTTTGTGCGCTCGCCATATGCCCATGCCCGCATCAAGTCTGTTGATGTGAGCCAGGCTAGCCAGGCTCCAGGGGTAATTGCCGCATATGACGGCGTTGAAATAGCAAAACACATAACACCATGGGTCGGCGTTTTGAGCCATCTGAAAGGTCTGCGCTCGGCACCCCAACCAGCCCTTGCCGTTGATGTTGCGCGTTGGCAGGGCGAACCTGTTGCCATGATCGTGGCTTCAAGCCGCGCCGAGGCTGAAGATGCCGCAATGCTAGTTGAGATTGATTATGAACCTTTGCCCGAAGCCTGCGACATGGAAAAGGCTCTCGATAAAGACACGCCGGTGATCCATGATGAATTCGACAGCAATCTTTGCTGGGAGCGTGTGGTAGAGGCAGGCGATGTTGATGCGTGCTTTAACGATCCTGATGTGACAGTCGTTGAGCGAACCTTGCATTTTGGCCGCCATACCGGCGTGACACTGGAAGCGCGTTGCCTGATTGCCGAATATGATCCATCTGACGATTATCTGACCATTCATTATTCCGGCCAGTCCCCTCATATGATGCAGGCGATCCTCGCCAAACATTTGGACATGCGCGAAGAAAACATCCGGTTTGTTGCCCGCGATGTCGGCGGCTCTTTCGGCATTAAAATCCATACCTATGGTGATGAATTTGCCGTGGCCGCTGTCGCCAAATTACTGCGCCGGCCGATAAAATTTGTTGCAGACAGGTTTGAGAGTTTTCAAAGCGATATTCATGCGCGTGATCATCGGGTGTGGGGCAGAATGGCGGTCACCAAAGAAGGCAAGATCACAGCTCTTGAGATTGATGATTTAACCGGCATTGGGCCCTATAGTGTTTATCCGCGCTCATCCGCCATTGAGTGTAATCAGGTGCTCAATCTCACCGGTGCGCCATATGATCTGCAAGCTTATCGCGCTCGTGGCCGGGTTGTGTTTCAAAATAAAAATGTCATGTGCCAATACCGCGCGGTTGGCCATCCGGTTGCCATGGCGGTGGGCGAAGCTCTGGTTGATGATGCAGCTGATGCCATTAATATGGACCCGGCTGACCTTAGGGCACGTAATGTCGTGCCCGATGACGCCTATCCCTACACATCATGTTCGGGCATGCGTTATGCCGATTTATCCCACGAGCAATGCCATAAGAAATTGCTCGAATTGATGGATTATGAGGGGCTGCGAAAACAACAGGAAGAGGGTCGCGCTCAAGGAATATATCGCGGCATTGGTCTTGCCAGCATGGTGGAGGTTACCAACCCCGGCCCATTGTTTTATGGCGCAGGGGGTGCGCCGGTGTCAGCCCAGGATGGGGTCACCGTCAGGCTTGATCCAGCAGGCGCTCTTCATGTGGCAGCATCCATCACCGAACAGGGTCAGGGGGCGGAAACGATCCTCGCCCAGATTGTCGCTGATGCGGTGGGCGTTGATATGGACCGGATTAAAATATCAACCGGGGATACTTTAACCTCACCCTATGGCGGCGGCACATGGGCATCGCGAGCAACCGGCATTGGCGGTGAAGCGGCCCTCCTGTCAGGACAAGCGCTCAAGGCGCAAATCCTTGAAGTCGCCGCCACAATCCTCCAGGCTAAGGCAGGGGATTTGGACATCCAAGATAATGCTGTGGTGGACGTTAAAACGAACGCACGCCGCATTGAGCTGTCGGACTTGGCACGCACGGTCTATTACCGCGGCAATGAATTGCCCAATGAAAGTCTGCCGGAGCTGATCGCTACCCGTCATTTCAGAGTGACAGACTATCCCTTTGTGTTCACCAATGGGGCCATGGCGTCTTACCTTGAAGTTGACGTTGAAACTGGGTTGATCAAACTGCTTGGCCATTGGGTGGTTGAAGATTGTGGCCGGGTGATCAATCCAATGTTGGTGGATGAACAAATTCGCGGTGGCGTTGTCCAAGGCATTGGCGGAGCACTATTTGAACAATGCATCTATTCAGATGACGGCCAGCTTTTAACCGCAACCATGGCGGATTATCTTGTGCCAATGGCATTCGAGATGCCCGATATTGAAGTAGCCCATGTTGAAACACCAACATCAACCTCTGTGCTGGGCGCAAAAGGGGCAGGTGAAGCAGGCACAGGCGGCGCCCCGGCAGCAATTTTTAATGCCGTTAATGATGCGCTTAAACCGCTTGGTGCTGAAAAAATTTCCGCCCAACCCATCACGCCTGAGCGTGTGTTAAAAGCGTTGGGCCTGGTTTAATTCAAACTACCCAAGTGCAGAGATAATGGCATCTCTGGTAAGTGGCATTTTGCGTACGCGCACGCCAAGGGCTGTATGAATGGCATTGCCGATAGCAGCAGCCGTTGGACCCTGCGCGCATTCGCCAACACCCAATATGGGCTGATCCGGCCGGTTGATAAGTTCCACCGAAACCTCGGGCACTTCGTCAAACCGCATTATCGGATAGCTTTCCCAATCGCGGCTTGTGACAATGCCATCTTCAAATTGCACGGCTTCTTTCAGCGCCCAGCTGGCAGCCTGGATAATGCCGCCCTCGATTTGATTGGTAACCCCGTTCGGATTAACCACCAGGCCAGCGTCAGCAGCGGCCCACACGTGGGTTACACGAATATCTTCTTCAAGCTCAACACGGGCCACGACCGCGCAATAGCTACTAGTGCCTTTATATCGCGCATAACCTATACCAATGCCCGCGCCATCTTCCTGTTTTCCAGGCCAGCCCGCCGCCTTGGCAGCATGCTCAAGAACAGCGCGCCCGCGTTCATCTTCAAGATGAGCTAGGCGATAGGCAAGCGGGTCTTCGCCAATTTCGGCGGCAATGTCATCCATCAGCGTTTCAATAGCAAATACATTGGTAAAGGCGCCCAAGCCTCTAAGGGATGAGGAACGATAGGCCAGATCATGCACGAGCCACTTGGTCGCACGGATATTTGGAATTGCATAGCCGGGTTTGGCATTGCGGTCGGCACCACCACCATTTGCCAAAGGCACGTCCTTGCGCCAGGTCGATGGCTTTGGATCGGCCATATATTCCGCCGCCAAAAGGTTTGATGTGCCACGGCCCGGGCGGCGTCCGTGGATCTGGCTGTTCACATCCGTGGTAAAGCCAATGATGTGGTTATCATTATCCAGAATAGCTTCAGCTTTAGTCACCATGGCAGGTCCAAACGGGGACACGCCAAGTTCAGACGATCTGCTCCACACCACACGCACCGGCCGCCCCGGCATTTGACGGGCTAATAAGACCGCATCAAATGCCGCGTCATCCGCTCCGTTATGACCATAACACCCAGCACCTTGAACATGGATAACGGTGATGTTTTCTTCAGGGATGCCAAGTGCCATAACCAGGCCTTCGCGCAATTGATATGTCCCCTGGCTGTGGGTGTGCACGGTGAGATGGTCGCCCTGCCATTGAGCAATGGCACATGCCGGACCAATGGAGCCATGGGCAAGGTAGGGACGAGATACGGTGGTTGATATGCGTCGCCCTTCAAGATTATCGGGATCGCCAGACAGGAAGCTTTCCACTTCTTCTCCTTTGACGGTTTCCAGAAAACCCACCGGATCAGCTGGAACTTCTTCAGGCGTTCCCCATTTAGCGCGCGCCTCTAGTTTTTTAACAGCACGCAGGGCTGCATCCTCGCGTTCAGAAACAATGCCAATGAAAGAGCCATCGCGCACAAAGGCGTGCACATCAGGGTCAGCCTTGATGCGTTCTTCGTCCAGATCAACCAGAGGTGTCGTGTAATTTGGCGGATGTACGACACGGCCATGCAGCATGCCGTTAAGTTCAAGATCGTGAATGAAAATAGGTGCACCGGTGACTTTTGCTGGTAAATCAGTCCGCGGAAAAGACGTGCCGATCAGCTTGCGATCGCCTTCTGGTTTAGGCTCAGCATGATCAGCAACTGATTGTGTGAGATCAACATCCTTCGCCAAAGACCAATAAGTGAGATCGCTTGCACGGTCATTCACCATCACCATGCCGTCATCTACGGCCAAATCTTTCTTGTCCGCTTGCAGAAGCTTTGCGGCCTCTTCAAGCAGCAGCTTGCGAGCCGCAGAGGCTGCCAATTGGATCGACTTGCCACTCATTTGAATAGACATGCTGCCCGCCGTAAATCCTTCATCCGGGCTTTCGCGGGTATCACCGGCCACTAGGTCAAGGCGCTCGGGGGCAATGTCGAGTTCATCTGCTGCAATTTGCACAAACGCTGTGGCCACCCCTTGGCCAAGCTCAACCTTGCCAGAGCGCAACCGCACTTTGCCTTGGTCATCAAAATGGAGCCAATCGCTGATATTGGGATAATTTTTAAGGCTCATCGGGGCTTTGGGGGCTGTCATCATTTGCCTCCTTGAGCCATGGTTGCACCGGCAGTTTCAATCGCTTTGATAATACGGCCATGGGTGCCGCACCGGCACAAATTACGCTCTAACGCTGTGACAATATCTTTGCGGTCAGCTTTAGGGTTTTCGTCAAACAAAGCCTTGGCCCGCATAATGATGCCCGATAAGCAATAGCCGCATTGGCCAGCCTGTTCTTCAAGGAAAACGCTTTGCAAGGGGTGTAATTCACCGTCTTTGGCGAGCCCTTCAATAGTTTCAACCTGTTTGCCATCAATCGACCAGACCGGTGTGTCGCAAGCAAAAATAGCGCGCCCGTCAACAATAACCATACAAGCGCCACATACCCCGTCGCCACAGCCAAACCGTGCGCCTTTAAGATTGAGATCATTGCGCAAAACAGTGAGCAGTGCTGTGTCGCGCTCTACGCTAACGTGCTGCTCTTCCCCGTTAACAGTAAATGAAAAAGTTTCCGGCAAGTTCAAGCTTCTCCCGTGATTTTTTTATGATAAAGCTCGGATGAGTTCAGTCTAGCGATAAATTATTAACCCGAAAGGGACTGAATAAAATCTTTCAGTTTCTTAGGTAAAGATAAGCCAGCCCTGCTGGTAGTTTATCTTAAAATAAAAATATGAAGCCACAAAAAAAATTGCACCGAGCCATAAAACGCTCAGTGCAATTTTTTTAAACCAAAAAGGTGTGGTCAGGAATTAAAATTCCGTAGAGGCTTCCACGCCACCGTAAACGCCATCGCCCCTATTATTGCATCTACAGTTTTTCTCGTCTATATAGCCGAGAGTAGCGCCTACGTTGAACATACCGAGTTCAATATCAGACACAAACACACCATACTTCTGACTGTCGCCGTCATCATCACCTTGAGCCGTGATTTCAGGTCCAAACTTGATGGGGGCAAAAGCATACCCTACGCGCGCGCGCGCCCAATATGTATCATAAGCTGTATTATAGCTGGCCCCTAACCCGAAATAGAGGGCGTTCTGTGCGGATGATTCAAGCTCGCCTTCAACTGCAAAGCCAAACTTATCTCCTTCGGTCTTGCTGCCAATCGCCCCGGATGATGGTTTTGTATTATTGTCCAAGTAACCAACGCCTGCAAAGATCGCAGCATAAAAATCGCTCATATGAGTCTGGTAACCGACCAGTGCTTTGCCGGACCAAGAATCCGTATCAACTCCACCGCCCCCATTTGATTCACCATAGCCTAATACACCCGCAAACAAAAAACCATCTTGCGAAATATCACCGCTAAAGGCTGTCACGAAGCCAGATTCCAGCGACCAGCTATGTGGCTCAAAGTCCGCACCAAAAAATACGGCTGTGCTTTTCACCCCATCTGATGGGTTATTAAGGGCTTCAGCTAGCCCTTGAGCCGAGGCCCCATGCACAGCAAATCCCATATTAAGCGCCAAAGCGGCTGCGGCCAAACCGGCCAGTTTCATCTTCTTGTTAGCCATTACCCTAACATCCCCTTCTAAATGGTCGATTAGTTAATGCTTCTCGACCGAACTTGGGCACCGCATCTAAGTCATATTTAAAATATGACCGGTTAAACACACTTAAAAAAATACGCCTAAAACTCTACAACTGATCAAACCCAAGTATACCCAGCCAAACATTGCCTAAAACTTAAGCCTGCACTTCCGTCAGAATCAGAGCCCATATCTAAAACCTACGTGAAATTAAATGATTTCATTCATTCTGTCGACCTCGTTAGCGCTGTATTCACAATTTTTGCCCATATCAGCTAAGGTTTTTTAGAACTGTTGCAAATATAAAACAGATTTTTAGTCATAATTTGGGGCGATTGCCTCATGGTTAGTGGCCTTGAAAGTAATTTTAGGGTTGATTTTGATTGTGAAATAACAAAAGAATAGAGCTATGCGGCGGATAAGAGGGTGGCCTTGTCTCTTAGGATAAATATTGTTTTTGTCATCATATTGATGGCTTTAGCATCCGGGTGTGCAGATTCTGCTCGAGAAACTGACGCGAGGACTACTGCTGTGTCAAACGTCAAGTCCAAGACTGTAGCCGCCCGCAAGAAAGTCACGGCGCGTAAGGTCGTGCGATCACGTTTAACAGGCGTTAAAACATGGGCTTTCCAACTCCAAAAGATCAGCCCCAATAAAATTGCGAACTCCTCTGTAGACCTTGTTGTTGTCGATTATTCAAAAGACGGCACGCAAAGGCGGGCCTTCCGTGCAGCTGATGTTAGGCGTATGCGTAAAAAACCCAATGGCAAACGCCGGGTAGTCTTGGCTTACCTCAGCATTGGTGAGGCTGAATCCTATCGATATTATTGGCGTAATCGTTGGAAGCAAAAAAAACCAGCCTGGCTCGGGCCGGAAAATCCCAATTGGCCGGAAAATTACAAAGTGCGCTATTGGGACAAAGAGTGGCAGCGCATAATTTTTGGCCATCGAAAAGCTTATCTCGATAAAATCATCGCTGCGGGTTTTGACGGAATTTATCTTGATATTATTGACGCTTACGAATTTTGGGGCAATGAAAGACCTCAGGCTGCAGACGATATGGTCAAATTCGTATCACAACTTGCCAGCTACAGCCGTTCCAAGAAAAAGGGCTTTCTGATTGTACCGCAAAATGGCGAAGGATTGCTCCAAAAACCAAAATTTACAGCATCAATTGATGCATTCGCGAAAGAAGATTTGCTGTTTGGCATCCGGGGCGTAGGCGTTCCAAATACACTTAGGCAAACCGCTGATAGTCTAAGACTGCTGAACCTGGCCAAACAAGCCGGCAAGCCGGTTTTCGTCACAGAGTATATCTCTGACGCTCCGGAAGTCTTGCGAGCCAAACACAAACTAGCGAATATGGGGTTTGTTCCATATTTTGGCCGGGTTGAACTTGACAGGCTTGCGTCTAGATAATCCAATGCAAAGCGCTGTGCAAAATTAATCTACAGACCTAAAGGGCGTCTCTTATTTAGCTTCTCCTACAGGAATATTCCCGATGAAAGTATGGTAGTTGACCTTGCCCAAGACAGCGATCATTACCATATAGGCGATCAGGCCAGAAACAAGGCTGGCGAGAAAATAGCCACCACCCAGGTAACGTGCGCCCAAAGCAAGACTTGCTATTGTGAAAGCTGAATTCAGCAGTAAGAACAGGGCTTGCAGCATCATAAAGGCAAGCTTTCGGTCTAAGAACAAAACGACAGAACTGCTGGCAAGGAATATGAAGTGGAACAAGGTTCCAACAGCACCAAACCGCAATATGCTGATCTGACGGAATTGCATGTCAAGAACATCAACGATGAGTGGTGCAAATACAGCCACAAAAGCGCATACACCAAATTGTAAAAGCATAATGGAATGAATGGTAGACAATGTTTGCTGCCCAAGCTTTTCACTGCTTTCTTCGATCTGGCTCAACGTAGCGTGGTTCTCTATATCATTGTAATAACGGATGTAATTTCTAAAAAAATCCGTCTCAAGGTGGATCACAAAGAATGCCAAAGAAGGAATGATCGCAAGATAAGCGACAAACATGGCGCTGTCGTAAAGGGGTGAATGTAAAAGCCCTTCTGTAATGGTTTCGCCAAACGGTGAATGCCAAACGATCCATTTATCAATCCAGACGGCTATAGCACCGAACAAGGCACCAAAAGCGATCAATTCATAGCGCACCATGCCGCGAACAAATTGCCTCAACGCCTCAACAGGATCAGCGAGACGGAAGGGGAAAGTTGCAAGCACCCGGGCAAGCAGACTGAAAAGGGTTACGGTAAGCCCAATATTGAAACCCCAGATCATTCCTGGCGCACCAGGCACATTAATTGCCAGCACTACAGCGCCCACAAGTCCACTAAGCATACCGAATATAAACGAGAAGGTCACACCACGATGATCATATACCGCCCCACAATAATTGAGCACAACCCATAAAAATGAGACCAGCAGACAAGCAACAAAACCTGATACGGCCAGCTGCAATGGTAAATCATACACGCTGAAATACAGCCAGCCGGTTACCAAGGCGGCTTTAATACCGGCAATCAAAAGTGCCGCAAAGAGAATTGGTATCGCCTTATCGGGGCGCTTTTGATAAAGCGCATCAGAAAGCATTCGAGATGATACCATCACGGTTGGGGCGGTCAGAATGAGTGAAAGCGCAAACGCGTATATAATCGCGACACGAAAAGTCGATCTAACAGCAAGGTCAACCGAACCTTCCGACAACACACCGATGAGACCCAGGCTGATGATCGTAAGCAGCCATGGGCCGGCAGCTACAATTGCGCCATGACCAAACGAGGCAACTCGCCCGCCGATATTTTCCTGTAAGCTGAGCTTTTGCAGCTCGAAACCAATTCCAGCCATTTTAAGTAACCTCAAATAATCTGTCGCCAGAGAGCGACTTTTTATACCTGTGATAAAGCCCCGAATAGGCTTTCATGACAAAGTCTGTGTTGTAATAGCGCTCGACCCGCTTCTTCAAAGCGTTGCCATAGCGTGTCCGCAATTCCGGATTGGTCAGCAAAGCCTCAATCGCATTCGCCGTTTGCTCAGGCGCTACGAGATCTGTCACAACGCCGCCTGTGCCAAACCCTGGTTCTTCTTCAGGTCGACCCAAGAGAATTTCAGAACACGCCCCAACATTGGTTGTGATATTTGGAATGCCGGCAGCCCCTGTCTCAAGCATCACCAGAGGTTGTGCCTCGCTCAAGCTGGTCAAGACATTGACATGAATCTGAGGAATATATTCGTTAATGTCAGCCATACCGGTAAACGTGACATTTTTTTTCAGTTTCAATTTTTTCACAAGATCCATACATTCTTTGTAATAGCCAGGATCTTCATCGGTCGGACCAATGATAAGAGCGCGGATATCAGGCAGTTTATCGCGCAAAATATCGACGGCGGTGATGAACGTTTTGATATCCTTGATCGGAACGACGCGTCCGATCAGCGAAATGGTTGGAGGGCCATCTTTTGCCACTTTTGCAAGATCGGCAAACCGGGCAATATCGACCCCATTTGGGATCAAACGCTGTTTGCGCCTTTCTGCTCCCAACGCATCTTGTATCGTTTGATTTTCTTCGTACAAAGTGAGTATCTTGTTGCTGGTCTTGTAACAAATTCTCGCGTAGCTCTCGAACGTATTGGTCCACATGTCGCGCAGGTCATAGCGCTCATCGGTGATGGAAAAACCCTTTTCCAATGTGTCCGCAATCCAATCCGCCATGAGCACTTCGATACGTCGCTCATTGGTGTAAATACCATGTTCCGTTAATAAGGCCGGACGCCCGGTTTCCAGAGCAGCCCGGGCCGATAGCAAGCCAGCATATCCGGTAGAAATCGTGTGATATATCCGTGCCTTGGGCAGTGGGAACTTCAATGTTGCAAACAGGCCGCCAAACAGGGCGCGCCATGCCCAGAAGTAATGCAGGAATGACCCATGGGGCATGCTTTTGTGATACATCTCCCGTACAATATCCCAAGCATCCGGAGAGTTCAAAAGCGTATCAATTGTAATATTGTTCTCTGGTTGGTTGATCAACCGAACCAGGTTTTTGAATTCTTTAAGGTCGCCTTTTTGAGTGAGTGCGGACAGGCTGTCAACCAGTTCACTCATGCAAGGGATTTCATTTGCTCTATGAAAACGGTGCTCGATGTCCTGATGCAAATACAGATGATGCAGGGCTACCATATTATCGGGCGGCGTGAATTTCGACGCGACCTTTGAAGCGTTGGGGAGAATGGAAACCACTGAAAAAGTGAGATCCTTTTGTTCACGCATCATTGTGTCGGTCCAAGCGGAGACACCCCCAGAAACATAGGGATAGCTTCCCTCCAGGATTAAACAAACATCAGCTTCAAATTCTTGGTCTTTATCGGTCATTTCCGCATTCCATATATAAAAATAGCATTGTCACAACGTTACACATCCGCTTGCAGACCTGGTTTTGGTGATCTGCGGTAAGCACGATGACAGCGGCAAAATCCTCACTTAATTCCGCTGCAATGGCGCCCATAATAATTTTTTGTATCTGGGTGCCAGTTTGTTAGCTACGGCGGCTGCCTGCACGCGTATGATTGCGTTGGGGCTTCGTAATGCCATCGTTAGCACAGGTAAAAAATCCTTATTAAAATGCCGAGCGATAAGCCCAAGTGCTGTTTGTTGCTGGACTAAAGTGCCATTTTGCAAGATGACCCCGAATGATTGAGGCGAGGTGTTTTCATCAAGAGGTTGGCGTCCGGATTCAATGTTTTCGTACAGGTCGACAATCGGATCGTGTTCCGAATAACCGGAAATCTTGCTGTACCAATCATCCAAGCGGCGCTTTGACATCTGTTTGACGATCAGAGCAAGAGACATGATGGCGCAGCCAAATGCACCCAAAGGTCCGGTTGCTAACGTAATAAGCAAGAGAAGTGACAACAGGTTTAGGTCACGGCCTCGGTTCGTGCTCATTGTAAGGATCACAAACAACCCTACTAAAACGGCAATATGACCAGACAAATATTCGATGCCTGTCAAAAATCCAGTGTAATAAGCATAGCCAAGCGCGCCTTCGAGCAACGCTATCAGCCAGCATAGTGCTACTTGTGCTATAGAAAATTTAGCACTGTTTTTAGTAAGGTGACGACTGTTTGGAAATCGCCCGACTTCACTTGTTTTCTTATCTTTAAGATGACCTAAACTGACCTGAACCATCTAACCCTCCATTTGCTCATTCGAGCGCTCTGCTGGTTTTTGTATCTCATCGCTAAACGTGCTCACAGAGGAGCCATCTGTATGGCTTTGCCTAGCAAGATCGTTATCAATATTGCAGTGCTGCTCTTTGCGTGCAGTTTCGATGTCAATTGAAGTTTGTTTGTTAGATACGGACTCTCTTGAAGCCTTTATCTTAAGCAAAACATCCCCCTTAGCGGGCTTCTGAAGAGGTATAAACATCTCGCCTCGCCCCTTTGCTAGAGCAAGGCCTATTTCCTTGCACAGGAATTGTAAAACGTCCTTGGTATTAGAAGTGATAGCGGCGTTTTGGATCGTTTCAATTTTGAGCATGCCAACAATCTTGCCCTGTGGGCCGACAGTAATAGGTGCCGCAAGCTCACCGTGGTTACCAAGAGTTTTTGCATCAGCCTTACGGGTAAAGCTTAAGGATTTGCCCTTCTGCATAACGGCTTGAAATAGCGGGTCGCTCTTTGAAAAACGTGACGCCCATTCGTCATCTTGCAGCCAATTATGATGCGCGACCACATTAAGTGAATGATTTTTAAGGGCGTATAGGGAAAATTTTTCTGCACCGATAAGGAGGTTGACACAGTTGGAAATAACAGTCCAAAAATCCTCGCCATCAGCCTCATAAAGAGCTTGAATTTCTTCGTGCGCTTTTTGTACAGAGCATAAGTTCTGGCTCGCTATCTGACGTTGCAGCTTTTTGTTGAGACTTTGCGTTTTACGGCAGAAATCTCCGATCGAATCGCGTTGCTCACCTGCACGACGTAGATCTTGTTGAAGCTGGGCAACCAACCTTATCTGCCGATCACGAAACGTCCCAAAAACAGCAGCTGAGATAATCCAGAGTGCAGGCTCAGCGGAAATTCTTGTAATATAGGCATAAAACTCTTCACCACCGCCTTGTGGCGACCAGCCCAATAGAACATAGAAAAATAGTGCTGCAGAAGCTGCAATCATACCTTCAATGGTTCCATATTGAACCGTCAAAAGAATGACCGGTATCCAAAATGGATGCGGTGCTGTCTCGAACGGCCCAATCTGACCGGACAATGCGTATTGAAGTGCAAATGCGACAGCGAAAAACAGGCCGAGTTCGATTAATCCACTTAATGGTGGCAACCAAGAGCTGCCGTTATGTTCCGTGTCATTTTCGTCTAGCGACACGAAAAGGGAATGATCTGTCATAGGTAAAACCTCCTATCCAATCCATATTTTTGACCCCTGTGTTGCCGCACTATTTGGTGTCTGTGACTTGTCGTCACTTTCGGAGTTTTATTATCCAACCCCTTATTGCTCTATGTTAATGAGCTCTATTATTGTATTTTCAATAGAGAGCTCCTTTGTTGTGTCCGCAGATCCGTTATTGACTGTTTTGCATAGCGGGGCTGCGTTTGTGGCTTTTTAATAAGCTCATCTGAACGCTCAGCACGCTGCAATCCTTTAGAACTTGCATCATCTTTACCGGCTAAAACCGAAGCTAATTTCATGGCAAACTCCGGCTGACCCGCCGCAACCATGCGGTCCACTAAAGATTGGGTTATTTTCGGGTCGAGCCACTTTTGTGACCACGCCTCTGCTTTTTGATAGGCTTCTTTGAAATGGCCCAGATCCAACAGCAATTGAAACAGGACGAGACGAGGTGTTTGTTCGCTCATGCCGGCTGTCTTATCGAAGGTGGTTAGCATCTCTCTTGCAGCTTTTAAATCGCCCTGGCTGGCAAGCAATAAGCCCAAGCGTTTGAAGTGCGCGGGCTTAGCTTTTTTGGCCTTAACCATGCGTGTGAGCACAGTTTTTTCGCGCACAACATCACCTTGCAAACGATACACACCGAGCAGTGCTTGAGACGCTTTAGATGATGGCGTCAGTTGTAAGACCCGCTCTAATGTACTTGCATAGGCTTTGGTGTTGTAAGTGGCTCTATATTGCTTGGCCAGTTTCAAAAGCGCTTCAACATCTTTTGGCCGTGTCGCAACAAAAGTCTCCAGGGTGCGTGTGGCCTTGTCGATCTGGCCGAACCTCGTATACAGATCGAACATATTAAGCAAAGTGTTGGCTGATCTGTCGCCTTGCTCATATTGGTCCTCAATGACACGTAATGCGTTGTTATAGAGGCCATCCTTCTTGAGCATGGTGGAATATTCCCGCTTACCAGGCACTAAAAATAATCCTGCGCAAAGAGCGACAATGGCAAGAGAACCTACAAGTTTGTACCTATTCATATTGCCCGTCCCACATCATTTACACATTTAAAATTAAGCTCGAGAGGCACGTCATCTGCCTTAATACCGATATCAAGTTTCAAACGCGCATTTTTGACCGGCACCATAGTTTGTTGCCATACGGTCTTGCCTGCACGTTTTGCGGTCACAGCATATTGTTGGTTGCCTACACCAGCCCAGGTCATATCGCCCTTGCCATAACCTGCAGCCTTAAAGGAAAAGCCACACTTATGACGCTTCAGATTAGACAGGCGCCACCGGCTCTCTACGAGATAGGGCAGGGCAGCCTTGCTTTTAGACGTTTTAGGGGCTGCTGGAGACAGGGCTAGTTTCACTTCTATAACGGCAGGGTCCAAAGCCACATAAAGGGACCCCATATGGCGGTTCTGACCGATAATGCCAACGCTACGGGTGAAATCGACTGTCAATTCCGTGGCATTATCGAACCTCAAAGTTTGCAAATGGCCACGGTTTTGAACCGACCAGGTGTTAGGGCCCAGTGCTGTAATATCTGCTTTATAGAAGCTTTCCGCCAGCGAAACATAACGAGAAGTCTTAACTGGGATCACCGCACCGTTGCGCGCTTTATCGAGATGATATTTGACCGCATCAAGTGCCGCCAGCTTCTCGCCGGAATACATATGATAATAGACGTTTACCGGTTTAAGCCTCCGTGGGCTTTCAGTCTTGTCCAATGTTTGCTCAAGAAAGCGGAAGCCATAATAAGGGCCGGTCCAATCATTGGTATAAGTATTCTCGTTGCTGTTCACAGCGTAAATCTGATGTAGCTTTCCAACAGGCCGTGAGATCGGCGGCACATAAGCGATAGAAGGAAACTTCTCATCAAACCTTGAGTCACCACCGTTAATATTGACAGCACCGGCTGCTTTAACAGCATCAATCGCAGCCTCATATGGGTTAGTGTCACCACTCCACTGATAGACAGCGGCACGTTTGCCTGTAGGGGCCAAAGAGTTAGCAACGTCCAATGCACCGGCAATTTCCATCTTAAGGTCAAAGGGCTTTTTCAAATAGGTTCTGGGCAGATCATCCGTTGTCGCGACATAAGGCTGGTCACTATTACCGAGGTGTTTGAGGTGCAACACTTTCCCAAGCCATTTAACAGCCTTCTGATATGGCTTTAACGGTTGAAACGCCTGCTCTTTGATTAATTTTTCTTCAGCGCGACGGCTGTAGCCATCAAAAAATTCCCAATCATACGGGTGTGTATATGTATGGCTGGCGATCTCAACTTGAGGCATACGGAATATCTGCTTGGCAATATCGCGGGCTTCTTTGGTGCCATTAAATTTGGGATCAACATCACCTGCAATCACGCTCACAGTAACCGGCAGATTTGGATAAGGTGCTATTAATTTATTCATCACAACCTCGGCAGAGAGCGTAGGGTCTCGCCGATATTTTTCGATCTGGGATAAATTGTTCCAGCCATCACCATCAATGTGGCTAAAGAAAATACGCCGACCTGAAATGGTTGTCGTATCCGGTATGGGGAACGGCTTTGAAGAAAAATTAGCGCTAAAAAATTTGAAAGGATCAATTTGCCACTGCGTACGGTCAGACGCAGAGTCATACGCAACAACATATCCACTAGGCGCATAACCACCGCGTGCGCTGCTGGTTACGACCTGACTTTCGCTGATATCCAATTGCGAGCGGTGATACAAAGTGAGATGAGATTTAACGTCCTGGCGAATTGATTTAACGACCGGATAAGCTGGTAAAACCATATCCAAAGGCCGCTCAAATTCCATCATTGCTTTGTTTTTGTAACGGATCTTTGCTTTATAGGTGATCTCAACTAATTTGCCGCCAAATTCAAGACCCATCATGGCGAAGAATGCATTGATCGACGGTAAATATTGGTCCTCAAGAGAAACGCCAATATTACCAAGGACGACAAACTTCGTGCCGTTTTCAGCAGCTCGTTTGGCCCATGCTAAATATGCATCATGCGTTTTGAGCGGTGTATCGAACCATGTGAGAACGCGGCTGTGAGATTTTGTGGTTTTCGGATCAGGTAATCCCTTGCTTACATCCCAATATGTCAGTTTGAAACCAAGATGATTGAGCGGCATCTGCGCGAATTTATGAATGCGCGTAGCATATGGCTTTATCTCATGCGAACCATCATAAAGTGCAAGGATTGTGCGAGAGATTGTCTGCGGATAAGAAGCAGCAGCACTGGTGCCTGTGAAGCTCAGCATTGCTACGATCAACAACAGGAGAACAGCCAGCACTTTGCCAGCGGAATAAGCCACACGACACCGCCCTTCAGTTAAACTGAAAGTCCGGGTGTCCAACCATTTTCTACTCACGGCGGCCCGCACGATATTATTGCTTCCGCGCAGGCAGCTGCCGTTAACAGCTACTACTATACTCAACATTACACATACTCAAATACTGGTACTAAAACGCCCCGGCGTCCTGTGAATGATAGCACCCTTTTTCAATGTGTTCAAATAGGGGACAAATAATTAACGGGCCGCAAGGATTTATAACATGGCTTAGTTACCAAATTTTAACTGTTCATGGCGACTCAAAAATTGCTCCATGGTTAATAGCAAAAGTCTGAAATGTTTGATTTGTATGCTGTTTTCAGCTTGCAATCCGCCAATATTCAACATGCGACCAGGCTTTGGCGCATTCTTTTTTGTGCTGTCGCGGGTGTGAAAAAATGTCGCGGGTGAGGAAAAATTAAGGGAATTTTGCAGAGCTGATGTGGCTTAAATAGAGCTTGAAGCGATGGTTAAGAAATTTTTATTACCTGAGATGATGGCGTTGGCGGCAATAAACACTCTTTAAATCAGTCGTATTTTGGCCCACCTATTAACCTACAATGCCAACAACACTATGCATGGCTGTGCATATTTAGCATTATTGCTTCGCAAAGACCTCTTAAGAAAATAGTAACAGTAAAAAGTTCGTCTCATTATGAATATTTTAAAAGCCATCTGGTGGCCAATTCAGATCACCACCCACCGTTCTGAAGCTAAACTTGCTCACAAGCGCATTGTTTTGAGTTTTTTTACGGCTCTTATTTGTCTTTTCATCATGCAATCGGTTGAGCTCGTATCCGCTGCATCTTCCAAAGCGAATAGTGATCTATCAAAATGGCTTGGTCATGCCAGGGTTGCAGGCGCTGAAGTATATGTGGAGATGGAGCCTAATGAGATTGAGCAGATTCTCAATCGCTTGGTGAAACAAAAGGTCAATGTTGTTGAGGCGGATTCAAATCTTACAGATTATTTGACCGATGCTGAATTTGAGCGTGAGTTGAAATTTATCAAACGTTTCACTCAATTTGCCCATCAGAAGGGATTGCGTGTCGTCTGGTATTATCCGGTGCTTGAGGTTTTAAGCCCTCGTGCTGAAAAAAAAGGTGCCAGATCCATGTTCAAGGATCACCCTGACTGGGTGCAGCTTGGTCTGAACCGCAAGCCAAATGTTTTTTATGGCGGCAAAGGCCGTATCCATTGGGTTGAAAAAGGGACAGAAAGCGCATGGATGACGTTACAGTCGCCATATGCAAAATATTATCTTGAGCGGATTAAAAAATTAGCAGCAACAGGAGTTGATGGTCTTTGGGTGGATGTCCCTTTGCTAAATGACATCGCAGCAGAATGGTCTGACCACAACCCATATGCGAGGGCAAAATTTAAGTCCGACACGGGTCTTACAGCACCATCTTCAGTTAATTGGTCCAATAAAACCTGGCGCCGTTGGGTTGCGTGGCGGCATAAAGAGATTGCCGGATTTATCGAACGCATTGCGGCAACTGCCAGGTCTGTATCGTCTAATTTCTCAATCATTGTTGAAAATGTGACCCTGGACAATGGATCTGCTACCCAGCTCGGGCTGGATGGAACCAGGATGAAATCCTCACCAGGCATTATCCAGGCTTGGGAAGTTGATGCGCTCAGCGATACAACAGCGATGCGTCATGCCCGTCCGGATGACTGGATTTCTTTGATCGCAATGAACAAATTTGCCAAAGCTGCTTCTGGTGACAAACCATCTTGGGTTTTCAACTACGGACTTAAGCCAGATGATGCAGGGCTGGTTATGGCGGAAACGCTTGCAACCGGTAATCATCCTTATGAGACCCGCATTCCTCAAATGAACGCAAGTGTTGGGCCAAAATACCGCCTACGCATGTATTCATGGATTAAGCGACACGAGCAACGCCTCTTTAAAAGCACCTCGGCCAGTAAAGTCGCCGTGTACTTTTCTCCCGAAAGTCGCGACTATCTCGACAAAGGCATAGCCTCGGGTCTTTATGCGTCGATGAAGAAGGATGACCCTTTATGGTGGTCGGGGGTCAAAGCGGAGAGCGTTTATAACAGGACTTATCTTGCAGAATATCGCGGTATGGTGAAATGGCTTGTCCATCAGCACATACCTTTTGATGTGCTGGTTAAGCCCAGTAAGAAAGAGCTTGAAAAATATGACGTCGTTCTGGCGCCGGCCCTGTCAGCCATTTCTAATCAAGCGGTAAGCCGGTTGCGACAATATGTTTTAAAAGGCGGCAACCTTATTCTGACAGGTCCTGCTCCGCTTGGTCAAAATGAATTTGGGACAAGGCGCAGAACAAGGAATGCCCTCAAATTGCGGGGTAAAAATGGCAAAGGACATGTTCGCCATCTCGCAGGCCTCATCGGGAAGAAATATCTAACAACCAATGATGCCAAGTCCAGCGCTACTTTAAGTTTGGCCCTTAAGGCGACGACACGAACGGTTCTAACGACAAATGCCGATAAGGCTGTGCATATCGAAATGCGAGAGAGACCAGGCGAGATGCTGCTGCATTTTGTAAATGCAACGGGTGTGAAAGGGAATTTTTCTATTCCTCCAATTAACTTCAATGTTGGCCTCACCATTCCAGAAGGATTGCGTATAAAGCAAATAACGTTGACCTCTCCAGATCTGCCTGAAGGCAAATCGAAAGTGTTGAATTGGACCCATAAAAATGACATTGCGCGTTTTGATGTTTCAATGTTGTCATATGCGGTTGTGATCGTGAGCTATGATAACAGTGTGCAGGCAGTGGAAAATGATCTGCCTGTTGCCGCTAACGATAATTTATCAACCCCGGCAAACACGCAGCTCATGTTGGGTGCAGATAAACTACTTGGCAATGATGGCGATCTAGATGGTGATAAACTGGAGCTGTTGAATATCACAGCTTTGGGCAAGATACGGGGTCATCTTAAGAAGGTCAGCAGTGGCGACTATTTATACACACCACCGCCGGGCTTTATCGGCCGCGACATATTTCAATATTCAGTGAAGGATGCCAAGGGAGCTGTCACCAGCGCACGCATTCATATAAATGTTCACCGCAAAATCTCGAAATACAGCCCAAAAGCTGTAAAAATTGAGACTGGCGAACACCGTTATGGCACGACAGACAATCTCGCCCGGCAAGATACGGAAACATATGATATCAATGCAGCCCACCTGAGCTCCAATGGCAGGGTGGTAGATTGGACGACGACCATCAAGTTCCAGGAGTCTTTAGCTCAGATTGAGTCTGTTCGTTTTGTTTACACAGGTCAGTATTCGCTCAATGGAATTGATCAGACAATCTCATTCTACAACTACAAGCTCAAGAAATGGGAAGTGTTTGACTCACGAAAAATTGATACAGGTGATGATGTCACTTTTTCTGTTTCCTTTTCCAAGTCTATGGAGCATTATGTCTCCGAAAACTCGGAAATGCGCTTGAAGTTGCGTGGGTATCACAGACGTAAAGACTTCGCGTCTTGGGCAAACGCAGCTGTGTGGGAGGTCAAGCAAAGACCATAAGCGCTACTCGTTGCGGTAGGCACTATGGGCATCAATACGGCTGAAATGTTTGCGTTTGCATCAAAGAAAACACGGCAGCAGATTCTTAAAGTTGTTGCGGCCTCTTTAGGCGCACTATTTCTCGTGCTGTTGTTACTTCCCGATACCATTATGGCTATGACTGTTTATAACGGGGTCAGAAGAGATAAAGCCCAAGATATCGCAATTCCTTCTACGGGAAGCTTGCAGAATCCTGCATGGTCACCGGACGGCAAGGCTCTGCTTTTCACAAGTTATCAAGAAGGTTATGGCACAGGGTTGGCGGACCTCAGGGTTTTGAACCTGGGAACGCGCTCGGTTAGAAAGCTCGTCTCCAATAAATTCTCTAATGTAAACCTGCCAGGGTCATCCTGGAATGCGCGCACGCGACGCATTGTCTTTGCCACAGCGCTCGAACCGCATGATGAAATTTTTAGCATTAGCGAGAACGGCGACCCCAAAACCCTAAAGCAGATTACCCGCCGTAAGGAATTCACTGCTTACGAACCTTCATATTCGCCTGATGGCCGCCAGATTGTTTTTGAATCACACCCGTCTGGTGTGGCCGGACGGGGTGTTATTATTTTGCACACGGGCCGTAAGGACAAGCCATACATAACCATATCTGATCCCGAAGAAGATAGCCGCCAACCAAACTGGTCCCCAACAGGCACTCATATTGTTTACCAGGTGAGGGGCAAGAAACGTTGGGATTTGTGGACCTATGAACTGAAGACTGATCGACATTATCAGTTGACCAATTGGGAGGGAGATGAAACCGATGCGTCATTCTCCCCAGACGGGAAGTGGGTTGTGTTTAGTGGTTATTTTCGGTCTTTAAAAAATCCAAACCTATTCATCATTCCAACACAAGGTGGCGACCCTATCCGGCTAACCTACCACGATGGCTATGATGGCGCGCCAAGCTGGTCACCTGATGGAAAACATATTGCTTTTGAATCAACACCCAATGCTCCTGAAGCATCTTCTGGTGCCTCAATTATGAAGATCGAAGTCCCGCAAAATCTACTCAAGACTGACGGCTAGCTGATTAAGGCTTGCCTCACGCCAGGCTTATTCGTCATCGGTGCTCACTCATTGTTCTTGGCTTCATTGTCAGGGGTATCTGGTGGAAAAATCAGCCTTTGATAAAGCAAGCCGATCGCAATCAGCACCACACCAAGCCCAAGAAATGATCCAGCTTGCCAAATGCCAGTCAAATTGGCCATGTCATATAAAAACACTTTCAAGACGGTGAGCACGACAATTGGAATGGAAGCGTATCTCAACGCGCTGGTTTGAAATAAAATACCACCACCGAGCAAGGCCAATCCATATAACAGCCAAATTGCCGAATAGCTGTAAGATTCAACATCCAACATGACGCCGTAGGCAAGATGTGAGCCATGGAAGAGGGTTCTAACCTCAAGCGACAGATAGGTCAGGAACAATATAAGGGCTGTAAAGCCGGCCGTTTTAACAAGCACTTGATGGCGCACATCCTTTGCTGAATAAAACACCAATCCACATAACAGAGCCGGCAAGGCATAGGCGAGCAGCAGATCGTTAAAGAACAGATTTGCGCCAATATTTTCATTTGTGATCATGGGGTTGAAGGCAAGTAAATGGCCTATCAGGATTGTGACCAGTGCCAGCACGCTTAAAGCTGTTGTTGCATAGCCTACGATTGGGCTGGTGCGTGTGCTGTAAAGCCTTTGTAAGCCAAGCGAAAAGCCGAGCCATGTCAGAGAGTTCAAGCTGACCTCAACCAGATCCAGACGCCCTGAATATATATCGCCATCATGCAGCCAATGGCGAATTTCCAGACTAACCAAAACAACGGTGAGGAATATCGATGCCGCCTCCAAAACATATGTGGTGATATCTTCGCTATGTTTGCGGAACATTCGCGCTGCCAGGCCGAAGGCTGCGGCCGGTATGCCATAGCCATATAACAGCCAGTTGAAAATTGGCGTGGTCCCAAGGTCAGCGCCCATGATCCGCGGATCAATGAGAAGCCTTATGGCGACAATGCCCGCAAGCACTCCAGCAGCTTCGCGCAAGAAGCGTATTTTCCGTTGCGATGCGACCCAGGCAATGCCGGGCACTATTAGAGCCAAGGCGATCGTGAGCCAGCCTTTCCCCATAAAAATTGTAAAAGACAAGGCCAGCGAGCAAATGGCCGCAAGGGCATATAAGCCGGAATTAATCTCCCACGCATAGCCTTGCTTTGTACGGTTTAACTTATCACACGCCCATATGGCAGCTGCCGCAAATGCCAGTCCTGTCAGGCCAAACGGCATGCTGTGTTCAAAATCTGTGGCGCGCAGATAGGCGTAGGTGAAGATCAAGATTGGTGTTGCAGCCGATGTTGCAGTCCACAGCAAATTGCCGTGGTGGCGAAGCAGGCCCAGATAACCGACAATTGCAAAACCTGCGGCAGCCACACCGCCTACAATGAGAAAGCGTATCAATTCAGGATTTGTGACGCTTATGAGGTCAAACGGTTTATCGAACCCGGCAGGGGGATAAAATTGCGCGAATGTTGGAATGTGCCACGTCACATAAATAAAGCAGAACATAATGGCAGCCCAGGGCGCCATCACCTTGAACGTGCGCCGCTGCCAGGCCAGGCTCAGAAAAGATGACGCAATCAGTGTAAAAAAGCCAAGCGTGATTGTGCTGTAATCATCCATGCGCACAAGGGATACAGCCAGCAGGGAAGTGGCTGCCAAAAGACTGCAAACCGGCCAGTCCGCCCCAAGCCATGGTGGGAAGGGGGCTTCAAGCTCTTTGATGTCTGGCTCGTCTGACTTGAGAACGAAAACAGTGAGAACAAGCAGGCCTGCTATATAAAGCGCTGTCGGCAGAGTGTCGGTTGGTGTCCAGGCGCTGACATACCATAAAAAGCCCCATGAGACCGCACCCACACCAGCACCAAGAGCGAGCCACAGCCAGCCTCTGGCGCGGGCAGTTATATAGGTGGCGGCGGTGACAAACAAAAGATAGCCAAACAAAGTCCAGGCACTTGGCTCATCACTGGCAACCAAAGCTGGTGTTGCAAAACTGCCAAGCAGACCAAGCGCTGCCAAGGATGGTCCATGTAGAGCAGCCAGAGCGAGAGCGCCAACAGAAACCGCGGCGAGCAAGATGAACGCTATGAGGGGATTGAGAAAATCATATAAAGCGTAGGATGCATAAATAGTTGCAAACCCCGTCATTATCCCGGCCGCTGTGAGAACGCCTGGAATGTGAGCGGATGCAAATCCTGTAATATTTAAAGAGACTTCTTTGCGGCGGAGATATTCACCTACCCCGCAAAGACACGAAGCAAACAGGGCACCCAAAAACATCCTAACGGATGGCGTGAGATAGCCTTGCTCAATGGAATGGCGAACGAGAAAAATGCCACCTAAAGCAAGCGCTATGCCGCCCACCCAAACCGACCATTTAGCGCCAATGGCTTGCTCAACACTTTGCCTTGTCGTGCTGGCAGAAGCTTGTGCCGGTTGCGCGCGAACTGGCTCTGCTTCATGCGGCTGCGGTTGTTTGTCGTCTATCGGCTCTTCAATTTGTTCATCGAGATCTTCTGCCTTAATTTCTGGTAAGCTGTCGTCTTCTTTTAGCGGCGTTTCGGGTCGCTCAGCCCTTGCTTGCGCAATTCCATCCTGACCGGAAAGCCCGATCTGCGCGACCTTAGCTTCAAGTGTTTTGAGCCGCGATTGAAGTCTGCCCTGACGTGCAAGTGCTAAGACAGCAAGCCCGATTGGTATGAAAAACACAATAAGGGCTAAAACGATCAAACCGGACATGGGGAATCTCCATTCAGAGCGCCGAAAATCAACATTTATTAAACGATGTTCAGAATTATAGTTTGATTTTGAACAAGATTCAATATATATTTTGAACATCGTTCAAATTAACTTGAGAAAATCACAAATAAATGGCCCGAAGAGCAGACCATAGCCGCGAAGAACTGTATGAATTAGCGCTCGCAACCGCGGAAGAAATCGTTGAAACAGATGGGTTCCGCGGCTTAACCGCGCGCAATGTCGCCGATGCCATCGGCTATTCACCAGGCACGCTTTACAATGTTTTTACCAATCTCGATGATTTGATCATCCACTTAAACGGCCGCACGCTTGACCGGCTATATGATCTTGTTATCCGCAAGAAGATGACGGGCAAACCGCAAAGAGACGTTAAAACGCTTTTGCGGGTTTATTTGAAATTTCTTGAACGCCATCGTGATCTCTGGGAATTGATGATGGAATTCAAGCTGCCTGATGGCCAGGATTTACCAAAATGGTACATGAAGAAAGTTGAGAAAGTTTTGACTGTTTTGGAACAAGCGCTGGCACCGTTATTTCCCAAAAAAAGCAAACGTAAACGCCAAGAAACTGCCAGAATTCTATGGGCAAGCCTGCATGGCATTTGCACGTTAGCGTCTGCGGGAAAATTAATGGTCGTCACCAACCAGTCAATAGAAGCTATGGCCAATGCGCTTGTCAGCAATTATCTCGCAGGCCTTAAAGCAACAGCCAGAAAAACCAAACGTAAAGCATCCAGTAGCGCTTAAAAGCATCAGGTCTTACGCGCTAAATATTAGGTTTTAGATTTAGAAATTGGATTGTCAAAATATGGAACACACACAATTTCATCTTCTTAAAGTCAGGCGGTTTTTGCCTTTGTTTGTCACCCAATTTCTGGGGGCCATGAATGATAATTTCTTCAAACAGGCCCTGGTTGTGCTCATCACGTTTCAGCTTGCCGAGCAATTGGCCTTCAGCACACAAACATTAGTGGCCATGGCAACGGGTCTATTTATCGCGCCGTTTTTCCTGTTTTCGGCAACAGCCGGGCAATTGGCTGACAAGTTTGAAAAGTCGCGATCAATCAGGCTGATCAAATTATTTGAAATCATCATCATGTTGTTGGCAATGGCGGGGTTCTTTATGAAGGATCCTTATTTTCTGCTGGTCGTTTTGTTTTTGATGGGCGCCCAATCAACATTTTTTGGCCCGTTAAAATACGGCATCCTGCCTGACCATTTGCACGAAGACGAACTCATCGGCGGCAATGCTCTAATAGAAGGCGCAACCTTCTTAGCCATTCTCATCGGCACCATTGTCGGCACCTTAATGATCAGGTCTGCCTATGGCATCGAGATGGTATCTGTCGCCCTGCTTGTAATGGCAAGTCTAGGCTTGGTTGCAAGCCTGTTTGTGCCGCGCGCCGAGCCGCCATCCCCACAGCTTAAGATCAATCTCAATATTGTCGCTGAAACCTGGCACATTGTAAAAATGGCCACGCAAAAACGCTCGGTCCTGCTTTCGGTCTTGGGCATATCATGGTTTTGGTTGGTTGGCGCGACATTCCTGACTTTGTTTCCAAATTTCACCAAACAGATTTTAGGAGCGGACGAAACTGTCTTAACGACCCTAATGGTCATCTTCTCAATCGGCATCGCCACAGGATCTTTATGGTGCAACCGCCTGCTTGGTGGCGAGGTATCCGCCAGATACGTTCCTTTTGGGGCGTTGGGCCTGTCGATCTTCGCGCTTGATCTTTATTTTGCTTCAACAAATCTGGCAGCGCCCTCAGGCGAGTTGATTGGTGCTTTCACCTTTATTGGTGATGCAGGTCATTGGCGCATTATGTTTGACCTGTTCGCCTTGTCTGTTTGTGGTGGGCTTTATTCTGTGCCGCTGTTTGCCATCATCCAGCACGACAGCGACGAGAGCCAGCGTGCGCGTACCATTGCAGCGAACAATATCGTGAACGCGCTGTTCATGGTGGTGGGTGTTTTGGCAACAGACCTGCTTTTGCAAAATGGCCTGACCCTTTTGCATGTGTTTTTAATCATCGCTGTGATCAACGCCATTGTTGCATTTTTCATTGTGCGCTTGCTGCCTGAAGCTTTGATAAAAGCCGCATTTAAATGGGCGTTGAAACTGTTTTACCGCGTCGAGCTACAAGGCCTTGATCATTACAAAGACGCAGGTGAGCGTGCTGTCATCGTGGTCAATCACGTTTCTTTTCTGGATGCTTTATTGCTGGCTGTATTTTTACCCCAAAAGCCGCTGTTTGCGATTAATTCCTACATTGCCCAACGGTGGTGGATCAAGCCGTTCCTGAAACTGGTTGAAGCCTTCCCGCTGGATCCAACAAACCCATTGGCGATTAAGGCACTGATCAAAAAAGTGCAGGAAAACCGGCATTGTGTGATTTTTCCCGAAGGCAGGATTACGGTAACTGGGTCTTTGATGAAGGTCTATGAAGGTCCCGGCTTGGTGGCCGATAAGGCGGATGCCATGGTGGTGCCGGTACGCATAGATGGTGCGCAATACACTTATTTTTCGCGCATGAAAGGCAAGCTGCGTCTGCGCTGGTTCCCCAAAATCACCATCACAATTTTGCCGCCGCGCGAATTTTCTATTCCCGAAGAGATCAAGGGTCGTGCACGTCGCCAGCGGGCAGGCGTCAAACTGTATGATGTGATGACCCATATGCTCTTTGAGACACGTGAAGTAAAACAAACTCTGTTTGAAGCATTACTGGAAGCACGCCACGTGCATGGCGGCAAACAACCTGTGATCGAGGATATTGAACGCAAGCCCATGACCTATAATAGGTTGTTGTTAGGCGCTGCCATCTTGGGGCGCAGGTTTGCCAAGATTTCTGAACCTAAAGAAATCATAGGCGTGCTATTGCCCAATGCGGCTGCAACGGTTGTTACCTTTTTTGCGTTGCAATCTCAAGCCCGTGTGCCGGCCATGTTGAATTTCTCAACGGGTGCTAAAAACATGATTGCCGCTTTGAACGCCGCCTGTATCAAGACAATTATAACCTCGCGGCGTTTTGTGGAAATGGCAAAACTGGAAGACAGTATTGAGGCCATGAGTGAACATGTCCAAATTATATATTTGGAAGATATTCGCAAACAGGTCAGCTTGGGCGACAAAATTTTAGGCATCGTTTCCAAGTTCCAACCCAATGCTGTGCCCAAAAAAGTTGGCGTTACTGCAGATGATCCAGCGGTTGTATTGTTCACATCAGGCTCGGAAGGCACGCCAAAGGGCGTTGTGTTAAGCCATGCCAATTTGCTGGCAAACCGGCACCAACTGGCTGCCCGGATTGATTTTAATGCAACTGACATTGTGTTTAACGCGCTTCCGGTGTTTCACTCATTCGGGCTAACCGGTGGCATGCTGTTGCCGGTTTTGTCTGGCATTAAAACCTTTCTCTATCCTTCACCGTTGCATTACCGGATCGTTCCCGCACTGATCTATGACAGTAACGCCACGATCATGTTCGGTACTGATACGTTTCTGGCAGGCTATGGCCGCGTTGCCCATCCGTACGATTTTTATTCCATGCGTTATGTGTTTGCAGGCGCCGAAAAACTGAAAGACGAAACACGAAAAACCTGGATGGATAAATTTGGCCTAAGAATCCTTGAAGGCTATGGGTCCACGGAAACATCGCCCGCACTAACCATCAACACACCAATGCATCATAAGCCTGGAACCGTCGGGCGTTTCCTGCCTGGCATTGAATATCAGCTAGAGGCGGTGCCGGGTCTTGACGAGGGCAAACGCCTGGTGGTCTCAGGACCAAATGTCATGTTGGGATATCTTAAAACCGATAATCCCGGCGTTTTAGAGAAACCCGAAGATCAACGCTATGATACGGGCGACATTGTCGATGTGGATGAGGCCGGCTTCGTTACCATCCTTGGCCGCGCCAAGCGGTTCGCCAAAATCGCTGGCGAAATGGTGTCGCTAACAGCCGTTGAAGCAAGTGCTGCTGAGATTTGGCCAGACAATAATCATGCGGTCATAAGCGTGGAAGATGCCCGTAAGGGTGAGCAGCTTATTTTGATGACCGACCGGTCCGATGCCGACCGTAAAGCCTTATTAAAACATGCAAAAGAAAATGCCATCGCTGAACTTATGGTGCCACGTACCATATATGTGGTTGACCAGATACCTTTATTGGGTACGGGCAAGGTTGATTATGTGACAGCCAAGCAAATCGTTGAACAGGCAATTTAAACGTGATCCTGATATTTGATATAGATGAGTGAATTCATATGCTTACAGATCAGAAAAAAATTGCGTTCATCTGGGTTTTGTTTGTGGTCACGCTTACTGCAGCCTATTTCATCTCGCCCATCCCGCAAGACCCGAGTTATCATAATTTTGCCGATCTCAGACCGCGTTTTAACATTCCTAATTTTGGTGATGTTGTCTCAAACATTGGGTTTTTGATCGTGGGCTTGATGGGTCTGTCGATGATTTTGGGGAAGAGACGCCAAGAACTCTTCGATCGCACGAGTGATGCCATCCCCTATATCATTGTTTTTTTCGGGGTGACACTCGTTGCAATCGGGTCGAGTTATTATCACTGGTCTCCAAGCAATGAAACTTTGCTTTGGGACCGCTTGCCAATGACTGTCGCTTTCATGAGTCTGTTTGCCGCCGTGATAGCCGACAGGATCAATCGACGGGCCGGCTTATACGTAATGATACCGGTTTTTTTAGTGATTGGCGTGCTTAGCGTGTTTTATTGGAATATTACAGAACTCGCAGGTCAAGGCGATCTAAGGCCATATGCGATCGTCCAGTTTTTCCCGATAGCAGCGATTTTGCTGATTTTATGGCTGTTTCCAGACCATCGATACACTGATACGCGTTCATTATTGTTAGTCCTGGCATGCTATGCCGGGGCAAAACTCTTGGAAGCATTTGATCAGGAAATTTTGGGTCTGTTTAGCAGCATTGTGAGTGGTCATAGCCTGAAACATATAGCATCAGCGCTAGCTGTATACCTGCTCTTGCGCATGCTTGTTGTGGCAAAAAAAGCATCAGCGTGAATTTCTCCAAAAACGGGGTCGGATATTTCCAAGTGTAATTGATCTTACATGTGATGACATCCCAATGAAGTGATTGAAAAATTTAAGCAAAATTTAACGACAAAAAAGCACACTCTAGCTGGGAAATTTCAAATGTAACCAATTTGCATCGGAAAACTATCTGTGCATGCAAAAGCGACATCAAGCTTATCCGGGTTTACACAAAACCTGGCGATGCTTTCGCAAGATTTTGTTTCCGCCGATAGCGTGGCAGAGATGGCGTCTGCGCGCGCTCAACTGACTGCTGCGATAGATCAGTTCAAAGAGGTGTGCCACCTCTTGATTGGCACCGAGCCAACTGGCGATGGTTCTGTGACCGGGCCAATGATCGGCAATGTCGAGGACCACGGGGCTATAGCGCAAGATGTTAAGCGTTTTGCAAGTTGGGCCGGCAAAATGTTGAACACGCCCCCAGATCAACTTGCTGTCAACGGGCAAGCCATTAACGATATTCGAAATTTAGCAGCAACAGCTCTCCTGAGGCGTTTGGAACAGGTGTTCACCCAGGTTCCAGAAAATCAGTCAGGCGATCACATAACGCGCGACAACGGTACTCACGTTTTGCTGTCGAACATATTATTCATGCTGTCGACGGCGGTTGCCCACTCGCTCAAGTTAACAGATATGTCTGTCGAAGACATGAGCAGGCAAATAGTTGATCACTCAGCAGGGGATAGGAATACTGCATCGAGCGAAGACGTAGAAATGCTCAGCAAGATTTTGAACCATCTCGGACAAGGTGTGATGTATTTCGATAAGGATCACATTCTGCGCGTTCACAATCAAAATTTCCACGAGATGGCCCAAGTTTACGACAGCTCCATACAAGTTGGAGATCCGTTTGAAAAGATCATCAGATTTCATGCCATGAAGGGGGAATATGGCCCAGGAAATATCGAAGACCAAATTGCCGAAAGATTGGAGCTCCTTAAACAGGGTGAGTATCAAACCTATGAGCGTGAGACCAATGAAGGCAAAATAATGAAGTTGGAAGTGCGGCACTTGCAAAATGGCGGTTTTGTGACGCTCTATAAGGACATCACTGAAGAAAAGGCAAAAGACAGGGAAATTCAAAACAAATCCCAGCAGCTTGATCTCATTCTCAACAATCTCAAACACGGTATTGCCTGGTACGATAAAGATTTGATTTTGCAGGCATGTAACCAAAGGTTTTATGAGCTTGGAGACCCTTCAGACGATCCAATACAAATCGGTGAATCCCTTGAAAAAGTACTCCGCTTTCGCGCCCAAAGCGGTCAGTTTGGTTCTGGGGAAATAGAACAAAAAATCGCTGAAAATATGGAATTGAACCGGGATTCTAAATACCGGGTCCGGCAAATGCACAATGATGATGGCACCATTGTGAAGGTTGAATCACACCCAATTCCTGGTGGCGGTATGGTTTCGCTTTATTCTGACGTCACTGAGGAAACGGCTAAAGACGAAGAAATTCGTGAGAAGTCACATTTATTGGATTTGATCCTCAATAATGTGAACCATGGCATTGCCTGGTGGGATAAAGATCTTACTTTGCAGGCCTGTAATCCGAGGTTTTATGAGCTCGGACATCCTTCTAACGATCCAATACAAATCGGGGAGTCTGTCGAAAAGATTTTCCGATATCGCGCCGAACAAGGTCTTTTCGGGCCAGGAGATGTAGAAGAACAAGTCGCTGATAAAATGGCGATGAAAAAGAGTTTTCAACATCACATTCGTGAATTACACAATGAAGATGGCACCATTGTTAAGGTGGAGTCGCACCCTATTCCAGATGGTGGCAGTGTTTCGCTCTTGGTTGATGTCACGCAAGAGCAGGCTAAAGACACAGAGATTCATGAAAAGTCGAATCTGTTGGATTTAATCCTCAACAACGTCAAGCATGGTATTGCCTGGTTTGATAAAGATTTGATTTTACGTGCCTGTAATCCAAGGTTTTATGAGTTGGGAGACCTTTCAGATGATCCAATACAAATTGGAGAATCGCTAGAAAAGGTTCTTAGGTTCCATGCTGAAAGCGGCCGTTATGGCCCCGGGGATATAGATAAATTAGTCGCCGAGAACATGGCATTGAAGCGAGATGTCTTTCGCGTTCAGCAAATGCACTATGACGATGGCACCGACAATGGCGCCATTGTGAAGGTGGAATCACATCCTATTTCTGGCGGCGGCCATGTCTCACTGTACTCTGATGTTACGGCAGAACAGGCTAAAGATAAGGAAATTCTTGAAAAATCAGATTTACTGGATTTGATCCTCAACAATGTTCAACACGGCATCGCCTGGTGGGATAAAGACCTAACCTTACAAGCCTGCAACCAAAGATTTCATGAACTGGGGGCTCCTGAAGATGATCTAATGAAAATTGGCGACTCTGTTGAAAAGATTTTCCGGTATCGTGCGCAAAGAGGTCATTTCGGTCCAGGGGATGTAGAACAGCTCGTCGCCGAAAATATGGCGATGAACCTGAACTTCCAGCATCGTATTCGTGAAATGCACAATGATGATGGCACCATCGTAAAGGTGGAATCACACCCTGTTCCTGGTGGCGGTCAAGTGTCACTCTATTCCGATGTCACGGCAGAGCAGGCAAAAGATAAGGAAATTCGAGAAAAGTCCCGTTCGCTTGATTTGATCTTGGGCAATGTTGCTCAAGGAATTGTTCTGTTTGATCAAAATGATGAGTTGGTGGCTTATAATGCCCAAGTTCCTGAGTTACTCGGCGCTCCTAAGGAACAATTCAAAATTGGAGAAACGCTCAAGGAATATTGCCAGAACCACAACGAATTTGGTGTCCCGGAACTGCAAAAGTTTTTTGAGAAGCAGAATACCTTGCCAGATGATACTCCGGTTTTAGAGTTCGGCGAATTTGAATGCGAGCGGGACAACGGTCTGGATTTACGGATCGAAATACGTCCAGTTTCAGATGGTGGGTCAGTCATTACATATACCGACATAACGGCTCTGAAACAAAGAACAAAAGCGATCGAAGAACAAACACAAATTCAAGAAACAATTCTTGAAAATCTTGATCAGGGTGTGTCCTTGGCGAATGAAGACAATAGGGTCATGAGCTATAATAAACATTACCTGGATATGTTTGGTATAGCGCGCGATGCGGTTGAGCCTGGTGATGAATTAATTAAATTCGTCAAGCTTTCGGACGAATTTAAAAATGACACTAGTGGGAAACATCAAGAAAAGCTTGAACGGTGGATTAGAGAAGTTACGGTAGGTGGCGAAAGTCAAATACGCCGCAGATTAAAAAACGGCAAGGTAGTTGATATACGCAGTGTGCCATTGCCCAATGGCGGTATAGTGCGAACCTATACCGATAGGACGGAAAATCTTATTCGCGAAATTGAATTAAAAGAATCAAAGCGTGCTGCGGAAAATGCCAATAAAGCAAAATCAGAATTTCTAGCCAATATGAGCCATGAAATACGCACGCCGATGAACGGTGTGCTTGGCATGGCGGAAGTCTTATCACGCACCGACCTTGATCAGCGGCAAGCAGGTTATGTTGATATCATAACCAAATCTGGTTCTGCCCTGATTGATATTATCAACGACATATTGGACTTTTCCAAGTTTGAGGCAGGCAAGCTTGAATTAGACCCGATGCCGTTTAACTTGAAATCTTCTATTGAAGATGTTGCGACATTAATGTCGAGTGCGGCTGACGAAAAAAATCTGGAATTGATTTTTCGATACAGCCCTAAACTGCCTGAAGGGGTTATCGGAGATGCCGGGCGAATTCGTCAAATCATCACAAACCTCGTCGGTAATGCCCTTAAGTTCACCGATCAGGGTTATGTTCTGATTGATATTGATGGGGAAGTTAAGGATGGCAATGCCGAATTAAACATCAAGATTGTCGATACTGGAATTGGCATTGAAGAAGAGAAAATCTTACGGGTTTTCGAAAAGTTCGAACAAGCGGATAACTCCTCAACCAGACTTTATGGCGGCACGGGGCTTGGGTTGGCAATAACCAAACGCTTGGTTGAACTTATGGGGGGGGGAATTGGCGCTGAATCAGAATTCGCTCAAGGGTCCACTTTCTGGATTGATCTAACTTTACCCGTCGATCAATCCGAACCTGCACCCGTGATAGATGCAGTGGAAAATAAAAATTTAAAAGTTCTCGTTGTTGACGATATCGAGGTCAATCAACAAATTCTAAACGAACAATTGGTCAGTTGGTCAATGTTGCCGCATTGTGTCGACAGTGGCCAGCAGGCATTGGCGGCTTTGCATGCCGCAAAGGCGGAAGGGGCGGCTTTTGACATTGCAATTTTAGATTGTCAAATGCCTGAAATGGACGGTAAAGAACTTGCCAAGCGCATAAAACAGGACACGGATATTGCAGATGTCCTGCTTATCATGTTGACTTCTATTGGAGCGGAAGGCGACGCTCGCAAAATGCGCGATATAGGGATTATGGAATATTTGGTCAAGCCGGCGCGCTCCTCTGCTGTGTTCGATGCCATTACCACCACCATGATGCATGCCCGTGGCAAGGATTGGTCAGACAAGGAAAATCTTGTATCTGAAGAAGAGCTATCACAGGAAATAGCTAAAATGTACCGGTTGTTGTTAGCTGAAGACAATGAGGTCAACCAAAGGGTCATTGAACAAATGTTGCTTGATACGCCCTATGAATTGGAAATTGTCGGCAATGGCCATAAAGCCGTTAATAGCTTTCGCGACCAAAAGCCGCATTTAATCTTGATGGATGTTTCTATGCCGGAATTAGACGGATATGAAGCAACACGTGCGATCCGTCAAATCGAGGAACAAGAGCAGCTTGAGCGAACCCCCATCATTGCCTTAACCGCACATGTTCTGGATGGCGATCGCTTGCGTTGTACTCAGGCGGGCATGGATGATTATCTGCCAAAGCCCGTCAAAATGGCCGATTTAAAAGAAGCAGTTGAAAAATGGCTTAACAGTGCCCCAGGCGATAATTCCAGCGCTCCTGCTAAATAATCAAAAGGGCCGCATTTCTGCGACCCTTCATGAGACGGTGTGCGTCTCAGAACCTTTAAACCTGAATTTGGTTCGAAGGTGTTAGAAGAATTACGAAGATTGCTCCGTAAATTCCCCACAACATCCAAAGCCCCTCGACGGTACCGAAATCTCATTAGACATTGAATCACCTCCTTCTTGTTAGTTGAACCAGCCATCACTATCGTTGTGTTCGCAAAGCGGGGCAAGGATTTTTTAAAGCGTATCTCCCAAAAGTGGGAACCGGCTTCTATCTCACGATAGTTTGGGATAAAGATACGCGGCACTGAACGCTTTATTGCAGAAATTCATCGCTCAGGTTTTTGTATATATCGCTCCTCATAACCTGGTTCATCAAATCTTTTGAAGCGATATTCTCAAGTTGATCCGGTGCTGTGCCGGCCCGCAACGCTTTCATGGTTTCATATATGGCATGAACAGCCGCTGCAATCGGCTGATGGCCATGAAGACAAATGCGAACACCTCGTTGGCCAAGGTAATCTAAATCCATAAGTTCGTTGCCTATGCCACCAACTATCAGGGGAAGATTGATCTCACCGGCAACCGCATCAAGGTCAGCGCGACTTTTAAGTCCCACGAGAAAAATCGCATCTACGCCTGTTGCTTCATAGGCTTTGGCACGGGCTATGGCATCCTCAACATCTGTGATCATGGCAGCACTTGTGCGTCCGGCAATAACCAAATTGGGATCGCTTCGTGCAGCAAGAGCAGCCCGCATTTTGCCGACACCTTCGTCAACTGATAAAAGTTGAGGTGTTCCTGTACTGCCAAAGGACGTCGGCAGCAATGTGTCTTCGATTGATAATCCAGCGGTGCCTGCAGCTTCAAGCTCTTCAACCGTGCGCATGACATTAAGCGCATTCCCATATCCATGATCTGCGTCCACCATGAGCGGCAAAGCCTCAGCCCGGCAGATGCGTTGGGCCTGACCGGCAAATTCCGAAAGGGTTAAAACCACAATATCGGGTGCACCAAGCACAGTGAGCGAGGCGACAGATCCTGCAAACATTCCCATTTCAAAGCCCAGGTCTTTTGCGATCCTGGCCGAGATCGGGTCAAACACAGAGGCAGGGTGAATGCAGTCTTCGGCTGTTAATATGGTGCGGAAATTTTCCCGGCGCTCTCTCCAACGAGACATAAAATATATTCTCCTCTATGTTACTTTTTTTAAAATGTGAGTCTAGAGTACTTTCAGGAAAAGTGGGAACCGGTTTCTATCTAGATTGTTTTCGTCAGGAATATGCATCAAATCAAAGCAATTTCGCAGAAAAACAGGAACCTGCTCTAAAGGAAAGAGGCGCTGACATTATGGCTGATGAATTCTATGTCAAATTTTGGGGCGTGCGGGGCTCTCTGCCATGTCCCGGGCCAGACTATATGCAATTTGGCGGTAATACATCATGCGTGGAACTGCGCTGCGGATCACACGTCTTTGTGCTTGATGCGGGGTCCGGCCTTAGAGCTTTGGGCAATGATCTGCAATCCGAAGGCATTACCGATTTTGATCTTATGCTGTCACACAGCCATTTTGACCATATTTGCGGCCTGCCGTTTTTCCAGCCCTTATTTACACCTGGCACATCAGTGCGCATTTGGACTGGGCATTTTGAAGATGAGATGACCGGTGAAGAAATGTTGGACGGATTTATGAAGCCGCCATTCTTTCCCGTAACACCTGAGATTTTCACAGCAGATATTCAGACGCGAAATTTCAAGGCTGGTGACGACCTTAAGCTGCAAGACAATATCTCGATCAAAACCGCCAGGCTCAATCACCCAGGCGGCAGTGTAGGCTATAGATTTGAATATGATGGCAAGTCGATATGCTATGTCACTGATACCGAACATAAGCCTGATCAGCTCGATGAGCAGATATTACAGCTGATTGATGGGGCCGACATCGTCATATATGACGCCATGTTCACGGATGATGAGTATAATCAGTGCCAGGGTTACGGTCATTCAACTTGGGGTGAAGGGGCAAAGCTGTGTGATGCCGCTAATGTGAAACAATATGTATTGTTTCATCATTGTCCCTCGCATGATGATGTCTTTCTAAGCGCCCTGGATAAGAAACTTCAAGCATTGCGGCCGGGAACCTTGATAGCGCGCGAAGGGCTGGTGTTAAATCCGTAAATACAACGTGCGCATGGTCTTGACCAAATCTACTTTAATTAGTGAATAGGAGAGTTTGGATGACCGGCTCAAAGCTCACACTTGGCGAGGTTCTCAAAGATATCAGCTTTGGCAAGAAGGCCTCTAAACTTCCAGCACATATTGGCCAAGCCATCCATCATCAAGACACCTCCAGTGAAGTTTTGGTCAAATTGCTGCAACTGACCGTTGTCGGAATTTTGGGTATTCTATATCTGATCTCGCCCAAGACCGATGCCAATACAGCCTTTTCCCCTGTGCCTTATGCGCTTGCGTCATACCTCATCATAAATTTTATTGCCCTGGTTTGGGCCGTGCGGCGAGGATTGCCGAATTGGGCGGTTTATCTCTCCATCATCATCGATGTGGCCTTGCTGATGGTGCTGATTTGGAGTTTTCATATTCAATATAATCAACCGCCGTCATTTTACCTCAAGGCCCCAACGCTGCTTTATATCTTCATATTCATAGCGCTCAGAGCTTTGAGATTTGAAGCACGATTTGTTCTGGCAGCAGGATTAGCTGCGGCTGTAGGCTGGGGTATTATGATTTTATATGTCACAATCTCCGACCCGGTAAACTCTATGATCACGCGCAATTATGTGGACTACCTCACCAGCAACGCAATTCTACTCGGCGCTGAGTTTGATAAAATTATTTCTATTTTAATCGTCACCGGCATATTGGCTTTGGCGCTCAAACGGGCACATGATCTTCTCGTACGTGCAGTTACCGAACAGGCGGCAGCCCAGAACTTGTCCCATTTTTTCGATGAATCCGTGGCCAATTTAATCACAAGCGCTGATGAGAAAATATCAGCCGGTGAAGGTGTTGATCGTGCGGCCGCCATCTTGAATGTGGACATAAGAGGCTTTACTCAGATGGCAGCCCAAATGGATGCCAGTGAGGTGATGACCTTGCTTGCAGCTTACCAACGCCGGCTTGTCCCGGTCATTCAGGCGCATGGTGGCACGATTGATAAGTTTTTGGGTGACGGCATCATGGCAACATTTGGTGCCGTTGCACCAACAGATACTTATGCAGCCGACGCCTTGGGCGCGGTGGATGCGATCATGGCAGAGATAGAACAATGGCAAGCTGATCAAGTGAAGGCTGGTCTGCAAACCTTCACGATCAACCTGGCTGTGGCCTCGGGCCCAATTTCGTTTGGGGCTGTCGGTGATGAAAGACGTCTTGAATATACGGTGATCGGAGCGCCTGTGAACCTGTCGGCCAAACTCGAAAAGCACAATAAAGAGATCGGCTCTAACGCTTTAACGACAAAGACCACATATGATTTAGCCCTCAAACAGGGGTACCAGCCAGATGATAAGCGAGAAACCGTGCGCTCTGAAGTTATCGGCATTAAAGATGCGCTAGAGCTCATCGTTCTGGCCAAATAATCATCGGCCAATCAGCATAGCATAGTTGAGCATATGCGGCTTTAGCGAACGAGCGTATATATGTCCTGGGGCTCGGTTACACCACGCAAACGATGAGAACCAAGCGGGATGAGTTTGTCGTGACAAGCTGTTGCCTTTTCAAAGAAAGTGCTTGAAACCAATACACGGCGTTTTAGCGGGCGGCACAAGGCTTCCATCCGGCTGGCCTCATTAACAGCAGGGCCGACAACCGTGAAATCAAGCCGGTCACTGGCCCCGATATTTCCATAAAGCACCTCGCCCAAATGCAACGCCAAGCCAAAATCCATAATAGGTTTATTAGCGGCTTCACGCTGCGTGTTGATTTCATGAATACCCTGGCGGAGTTCAGCTGCAGCCTTAAGGGCATTGGCACACACAGCACTATCATCCAGCTCAGAAAGATTGAAGGTTGCAAGAAACCCATCCCCCATGAATTTCAGAATCTGACCGCGGTTATTGTGCACGGGCCGCGCCATGGTTTCGAGATAGTCATCCAACATGCCAACCAGCTCATCGCGTGGCACAATGTCAGCAAATTCCGTAAACCCACGCAGATCGCAAAGCCAGATGACGGCCCTTATGGTTTCAACAGAACCGCGCTCAATCGCCCCCGTCAGCACCCGGTGTCCGGCATCGGCACCAAGATAAGTTTCCAGCACAGTGTTGCCCACGTCATAGGTCAAGCGAGATTTCACAGCGAGCGCCACATACTTCAAGGACCGGCCGACCTGGTCAAGCTGGTGGTCATCAAAACCTTCAGGATCGTCAGTCGCACACGAAAAGAAAATGCCTTCCAGAGGGGTTGTCATATTATGTGAGGCAGAAAAACTGGGTGTGTGCAAGCCAGTTTGAGAAATTTTATTAGGGTCATATGGCACTATTTGTGCCGCATATTCCGTCATCCCTTGTGTGCGCAATTCCTCAAGAATTGGAAACTCCAGAGGTTCATTTTTATCGAGCCGGCTGCGGTATGCGAGCAGAGCGTTTTCCCGCATATGGAAGATCGGGCTTTGTTTATATAACGCCCGTTCACTGGAGGTACGTTCGTGCGGTGTATTTTCAACTGCTCCGGTATTTTGGTTCCATACAAAACTGTGTGCGCCATAGCGTGGATGCAGCGTGCCAAGGCCCATGCTGGCACGCTGCATGGGAAAGCCTGCATCATATATGCGCTGACAGAAGCCTGATAAATGCTCTTCAATAGGCAGGCCGCGCAAGCCGCGCTCAATGATCCAGTCTTCAAATCCTTCAAGGTCCAAAGGTGGCCGTTTTGTTTTATCAGCTACAGCAGGGCTCATCGTTCTTCTTTATCTTAATTGCAAAAACACGGTCTTTGGACATATGCATAAAGCAAGTTTAATACAAGCGCTCAAACGTGGCAAAAAGCGCTTTCATAAGCACATTTGTTTGGTTTTAAAAATGTTTGCCATGAAGCTGAATTTGACGGCAATTCTGTTCCAGAAAATAAAATTGATTAAGCGAAAATATTCGCAGATGCTAAACATTATGAGTCAAGATTTGACAAACTTAACCAAGACTTCAAGAATAGTCCAAAAGGGATGTATTATAATTTATTTTTGCAATTAAACAGGGAGTTGAGTAAGTTTTGGGGTCGTGGTTTTAAAACCGCCGGGGAATATTCAATAGAGAACCTTGCCTATAAAGCTTTGCGTAACGGAAGATATCTTGTAGGGACTGATGAATTTAATGCACGCTGTCATGAAACAAAACTCAATCTTCCATAAAACCCTCCAAAAACCCACCGTTAATGGAAAGCTTAGCCAAGCAGGTCGAATGCTGATGTTGGGCCTAATAATGGGTTTTGGCATGCCTGGTTCCCTGCAGGCACAATCTAAGAAACCTGCAGAGGTTACAGAAATCAAAGCACCTGATCCCTTGGAAATTAGTGGGGTTGCAGCTCTCCCCGGTGGATTTGCCGTGGTCGGTGATAAAAACAATGAGTACGGCCGCATATGGCCAGGTGGTGTACGCTTTAATATACCAGCCAATGTAAAAGACACAGAAAGCATGGATGTTGGATTTGGTCCTAATGGCCAAAATCTCTGGTTGTTTTTAAGCGAGGATAACGGAGCTCTTGTTGACTTGTCGGGTGGCGTTTATAAATTTTCTGAAACCTATAAAGAAACCTGCGGGCGTGGTCTCGAAGGGCTTGCTGTAAGGTGGCATGAGAATAGATGGCAGGTTGCAGTTGTTTGGGAAGGTGGCGAATATAAAAAAAGCTGTAAGGAATTCCCAGACAGACAGACTTTAAAACCGCGTGCAGCCATTTTGAGCTGGAAAAAAGGCTCAGGCTTAATCAAGCTTGAAAAAGAATTTCTACTGGATGTTCCAAGCCCTGTTGATGGTGAAAATTTCCGCGCAACAGACCTTGTCTGGCATGGCGATAAACTGCTGGTCCTGCTCCGGTCGCTCAATGAAAGAAGCAAGAATTATAAGCATACCTGGTTGCAGGATTACACCCTTGAGGGCAAGCGGTTTGGCACGCCGGTAAAATTATTAGAGCGCTGGGGCGACTACGCCAAAAACAAAAACTTCGAGGCGCTGGATTGGTCTGCTGATGGTAAAAAACTTGTACTCGGCTATGACGCAACCAAGGGCAAGCGCGTGCTTATAACATTTCCATATCCAGGCAACAGTGGTGCCGTCCAGCCGTCACAATGATGTGAACCGCAAGTTCATAGTCTGATCATGAATCTTATCTATGATATTTAACTTTAAGACGTCCATCGTCCTAAGGGTTGAAACGCATCATGACGGTTTTTATCAAGCGGTTGAGTATTTTCTTTGTTATTTTGTTTTTACTGCCGCTTGGGGCGCACGCCACTGTATCCTGGTCAAAAGGTTGGGCTGCCAATTGGTCAACCGCTGATTGGTCAAGTGCGGGGGTTTTGCCCAGGCCACAAAATTTTCCAAAAGCAACTATTCGTATTTACGCAGCTCGTGCCGGACGCTGGAAAGGCATTTTTGCCGTTCATTCCTGGATTGTTGTAAAGCGGCGCAATAGCCTAAACTATGATCGCTATGATGTTGTCGGTTGGGGCAGGCCTGTGCGCAAGAATAATTATGCGCCTGATGGCAGATGGTATGGCAATGAACCTAAATTGGTTTATGAGTTAAGCGGCAATAAGGCTCAAAAGCTTCTCCCCAAACTTGAAGCTGAAATTATACGCTATCCTTTCGCCCGCCGTGGCGATTACCGAATTTGGCCAGGGCCGAATTCGAACACATTTGTGGCCAGTGTTATAGCGCGTGTGCCTGAACTCGGCGCCAACCTGCCGCCAACAGCCTTGGGACGCGATTATCCGGTTACCGGACGTTGGTTTGACTGGTCACCGTCTGGTACCGGCATAAGATTATCCTTGGGCGGGTTTGCCGGTCTCACCATTGGTTGGATCGAGGGCATTGAGTTCAATCTATTTGGTCTGGTCAGTGGCCTCGATATTCGTCGCCCGGCCCTAAAACTGCCTGGCTTCGGGCGAATAGGGTTCTCCTAAGCATTGCTACTTGGTCCCATTTACTGCCGAGGCCTGCCAGTCGCCACTCGCAATGCGCTCGTCCAAAGCTTCACGAATGAATTGAACAAGGGCGCGTATTGCCGGTGATTGCGCCCGGGCACGATTAACCGCCAAGGTCCAGGTAATGGTGACCCCATTGATAGGGGCAGCAGAAATATTGCCGACGGCCATCTCGGCTTGCACCGCACAATGGGGCAAAACCGTGTAGCCAACGCCCTGTTTCATCAAATCTAAAACCAAGGGCTGGCCTTCAACTTCCAAAGTCCTGCGAAATTGCAAATCATGTGCCGCCAATTCTTTTTCAATATGCAAGCGCAAATGATTTTGCGGCGCTAACATGATCATCGGCACCTCGGCCAAGTAAGTTACAGGAACCGGCACGTCTTGGTCTAAGCCTGCGTCAGGTGGTCCTGCCAGATAAACATTTTCGTTGAGTAAGGGGGTCATCTCAACATTGTCCAGATTGCGAGCAGAGGCAATGAGAATGGCAATGTCGACGCGGCGTGCGCGTAACAATTCTTCAACCACATGGCCGATCGCCTCATGGACTTTCAAAAAAACATTTGGATAGGTTTTGACATAGGCTGACACAACATGTGCTGACAGCACATAAAGCATAGAGGTCGGCAGCCCTAAAGATATTGTCCCAGTTGGTTCTTGCGCAATGGCTGAAACTGCATCATGTGCTTGTTCCATCTCACTAATGATGCGTTCTGCATGAGAACGTAATTGCTCGCCAGCATCGGTTAAGGCCATACCACGGCGATGGCGGGTAAACAGCTGCGCCCCAAAACTTTGTTCCAGCAAGGTAATTTGGCGGGTCAAGGCAGGCTGGGCAATGTTTACGGCAACAGCAGCCCCTTTAAGAGTGCCGATTTCGGCCACACGCAGGAAGTTTGAGAGCGTTTTAATGTTCATTTCTAATATGCTATTTTGTTATATCAACAATAACTAATATATATTTTCATTAGACCAGATTCACAAGTATCTTATCCTGGCGGCTTAAGTTTGACGGTCAAAATGGGGAATAAGAGAATGGCTGATACACAAGACCTTGTGCTTGTGCCTGGTCTGGTTTGTGATTTTGAAATCTGGCGTCATCAACTCGACCACTTGGACGATGTTGCAGAGATTTTTGTGCCCAATGTCAGCACGGGCGAGACCATGGAAGAGATGGCACGCATTGTGTTGGACGAAGCACCTGATCAATTTGCTTTGGCGGGCTTTTCTATGGGCGGATATGTGGCGTTCGAGATGCTTCGTCAGGCACCCGGCCGGATTACGCGACTGGCAGTGCTCGACACTTCAGCAGGGGTAGATACGCCGGAAAAAACATCTAATCGCAAAGAAACAATAGCGGCATGTGAACGCGGAGATTATGATCAAATCATTGAAAACATGTTGGCGATTTTACTCCACCCCGACCATCAGCGCGAACCCTTTGTAAGTTTTGTTAAATCTATGGCAGCCCGCGTTGGTGCTGACGTTTTTGCTCTTCGCCATCGTGCTATGCTGACACGAGCTGACAGCCGCGATCTTTTAAAGGCCACAAATATTCCAGTGAGGGCGATTTGCGGCAGGCAAGATGCCATGAGCCCGGTTGAGGCCCACGAAGAAATAGCAGAACTTGCTACAAAGGGGCGTTTCTCGATCATCGAGCAATGTGGCCATATGACAATATTAGAACGCCCGCAAGCAGCCACCGCTCTATTGCGAGATTGGTTGATATATGACTAAGCGCCGTCTGGCCGTTGATATTGGCGGCACCTTTGTTGATGCCGTTGTGTTTGACGTTGAAACTGGCGACTGGCGGCTTGAAAAAAGCTTCACAACACCCGGCAATGCCGCTCAAGGCGTGAGCGATGCGATCTTGCGGCTTGGCCTTGAGGCCGATGCGGTCGACAGTTTCATTCATGGAACAACGCTTGGCCTCAACACCGTGCTTGAACGACGGGGTGCGGTGACCGGCATTATCACCAATGCAGGATTTGAGGATGTGTTTGAGATGGGGCGTTACAGCCGCGATCGCACGCAAATGTATTCTCTGGAGTATAATGAGCAACCGCCATTGGTGCCCAAGCGTATGCGGTTAGGTGTTGCCGGCCGCATGAATGCTGCGGGTGAAGAGATAGAACCTCTAGACGAAGATGCTGTGTTGCTGGCCGCTGAAAAATTGATCGACACTTGGCAAGTGACCGCAATAGCGGTTTGTTATCTGCACGCCTATAAGAACCCCGCCCATGAACGCCGCACCGCTGAGTTGATCCGTGCTAAATGGCCGGATATCGCCGTGTCTATCTCAAGCGATATCGTGCGCGAGTATCGTGAATATGAACGCACGGCCACCACGGTTGTGAACGCCTATATCCAGCCGATCTTCCAGCGCTACATCTCAGCGCTTGAAGACAACCTCAAACAGCAGGGCTTTAAAGGTTCATTCTACATCACCCGCTCTGGCGGTGGTGCCTTGCTGGCACGTGATGCCAATGACGTCCCAATTCACACCATTTTTTCCGGTCCAGCAGGCGGCCTCATCGGAGCTGCCCGTCTGTCTGAACTGTTGGGGCGCGACAATTTGATCGCTGTTGATATGGGCGGCACATCAACAGATGCCTGCGTCGTATTTGAACGCGCACCGGTTCTAAAATATGAGGCGTCACTTGAACGATCTCCATTAATGATCCCGACGTATGACATTTCCACCATCGGGGCCGGGGGCGGGTCCATCGCGCGCGTTGAGCAGGGCCTTTTGAAAGTGGGACCACAATCAGCCGGTGCTGAACCTGGCCCGATTTGCTATGGCCGGGGTGGCACACAGCCAACCTTTACTGATGCAGCTTTGGTGCTTGGCTATATTGATCCCGAACAATTTCTTGGCGGCGAGGTGAAGTTGAATGCTGAAACAGCACAAGCTGGCCTTAAAGAGCAGGTCGCTGACCCGCTTGGGCAATCAAATAGTGAGGCTGCGCGTGGCATATATGATGTGCTGCTTGCCCGTACGGTCAGCGCCATTCGGGAGATTACCATCGAGCAGGGGCTTGATCCGCGCGAATTCGACATGCTGGCCTATGGCGGGGCCGGTGGAATTTTTGTGCCGCTGGTTGGCCGTGAAATGGCGGTACGTGATGTAATCGTGCCTCAGGCGCCATCGGTGTTTTCTGCCTGGGGCATGTTGATGACTGATCTGGTACGCGAATATGCCCAAACCCTCGTTGGCCTGTTAGCTGATATTGGCATTAATGACCTACATGCTCAGGCAGCCCACTTGGCAGAGGACGCACGTGCTGATCTGGAACAGGGAGGGTTTAGTGAGGCTGATCGCAAAATAGAATGTGAAGTTGCCTTGCGTTATTTCGGTCAGGAACACGCTCTTGAAGTGCCGCTGAAACAGAGTGATGATCTGGCAAGTTTAGCTGCACGTTTCGATCAATTGCATAAACAACGCTATGGTCATGTGATGAGCGATCCCATCCAGCTTGTGCATTTGCGTGCCCGCGGCATTGGCCGCAACCAGCGTCCTGAACTTAAAACCATCGACAACCGCAAATCAGGTACGCCAAGCCCGCGCACGTCCAGGTCGGCCTATTGCTTTGCCAAGCGCGAGATGGTCGATTTTGCGGTTTATGATCGTGATCAACTTTTGGCCGGAGATAATATTCCGGGCCCTGCAATCATTGAGGAAGCCACCACCACCTTGGTGTTCCACTCAGACCAGCAAGCCAAGATTGATATTTACGGCCATCTCTTCATTGGCCTGAAGGAGGCAACATGACCAAAGCCGATCAACTTGCCAATGATCCGGCAACCATAGAAGTCATACGCCATTATCTGGTCTCTGCTGCAACCGAGATGGAACGCACATTGGTGCGCACGGCCTATTCCACCATCATTTACGAAATCAACGATTTCGGCCTGTCGATCTTTGATCGCAATTTCAATCTGCTGGCCGATGCCACCGGCCTGCCATTGTTTTTGGGGGCTAACGAATATGGCATCCGCAAAACCTTTGAACATGGCAAGTTCGATCCGCTTGAGCCGGGCGATGTCATTTTAATGAACGTGCCCTATTGGAGCGGTGCCCACACCAATGATGGCGTTCTGACCGCCCCCATTTTTGTTGACGACGAGATTGTTGGCTACACCGTGGTGCGGGCGCACTGGACCGACATGGGCGGCAAGGACCCTGGCTATATTCTTGATTCAACCTCAGTGCATCAAGAAGGGATCATGATCCCTGGCGAAAAGATAATCCGCCGTGGGAAACCCAATGAAGAATTGCTGCGCATTTTGCGCACCAATTCGCGTGCGCCTGAAACCATCATGGGTGATTTTAACGCAGAAGTCGCCTGTCTGCGCACCGGAGTTGAGCGTGTCACAGAGCTTTACAAAAAATATGGCACAGACGTTGTTGAAGCGGCCATCAAACGCATTCTGGATGTTGGCGAACAACAGGCCCGCGCTGCCGTGCGCGCTTTGCCCGATGGTGAGTGGGAAGCCGAAGACTGGATGGACAATGACGGTGTGAGCGATGATTTGGTCCACCTTCATGTCAAGCTCACTATTAAAGACGATAAAATGACGATTGATTATTCAGGCTCCAGCGATCAGGTCGCAGGCCCAATCAATCTTTCATTGGGCATGGCGCAGTCTGCGGCTCGGATTTGTTTCAAGACGATCACAACGCCAAACGAACCCTCAAATGGTGGCCAGTTTCGACCGATAGAGGTCAAGGCCCCGGAAGGTAATATGTTCAACGCAACCTATCCAGCACCGGTATTCACCATCTGGGCTGGTGTTGTTGTGATGGAGGTGATCTACAAAGCCATGGCTCAGGCTGTGCCCGAACAAATGCCCGCTGGCTCCGGCGGTGATTTAGGAGACCCTGGCTTTTACGGCAAAGAGCCTTACACCGGCCGGCAAATCTGGCATCAGACCAATGCCGGTGTTGGCTGGGGGGCGCGTAAAGATCGCGACGGCATCAACACGACCCAGCATATCTCCATGTGCACGGTGAGAAACATCCCTGTGGAGATTGTTGAGCAACGTCTCCCGGTCATGGTTGACCGCGCAGGTTTCAGGCAAGATTCCGGAGGGGCTGGAAAGTTCCGCGGAGGATTGGGGTCTGTGCGCGATTACAGGTTCCTGGATACGTTTGGTGCGTTGACCATTGTTAAAAAGTCACGCACACCCGGTTGGGGTCTCGAAGGCGGCAAACCGGGTCCGAAAAACCTCAGTATTCTAAAACCTGATACCTCGCAATCCGATTGGAAGACCCATTGGCAGCAAGACATTATCGCTTATGCAGATAACGGCCATCTGTATCAGGACAAAGAGCCAGATTATATTTACTGCGGCATGTTCCGCGGTGAATTCCACAAAGGCGATGTGATTTCATATTTGGCCGATGGCGGCGGCGGCTATGGCAACCCATATGAGCGTGATCCTGAAACCGTGCGCGAAGATGTCATTGATGGCTATGTCAGCCAAAAGGCGGCCGAACGCGATTATGGTGTTGTGTTGACAGAAAGACTAGAAATTGACGCTATCGCCACAGAACAGCAGCGTTCAGTAGCAAAATCTTAACTATAAAACATCTGAAAATGCAGCTTGTGAATTCCCCGAGAGCTCAAAATAGGCCGCATTCAATGGAAAATTAAGGACTTTTGGTTAATTACTACACCTAGTCCTTAATTTTGTGTTGAGTATACTTGCCATGGAAAACCAATCATTACATGCCCAGGATAGCGAACATGTCCTGCTTTCTGTCGTTGTGCCAATGCACAATGAAGAAGAAAACCTCGACGTTTTTTTTCAACGCGTAGAGACAACGCTTGGCGCTATCACTTCGGATTATGAAATAATCTGCATTGATGATGGCAGCACGGATGGCACGTTAGCCGGATTGATCACGCGTCGTATCGCTAATGAGCGTATAAAAGTAATCAGCTTGTCACGTAATTTCGGCAAAGACATTGCTCTTTCAGCAGGTTTGGATTTTGCAAATGGCGATGCTGTCATACCGATTGATGCGGACTTGCAAGATCCCCCGGAACTCATTGCAGAAATGGTCGAAAAGTGGCGCGAAGGCTATGAGGTGGTCTACGGCACCCGCAAATCGCGCGACAAGGATACATTTTTTAAACGATTAACGGCCCGTGCTTTCTACCGCGTGCACAACCGCATGGCGGATGTCAAAATTCCAGAAGACACGGGAGATTTTCGCCTGCTCGATCGTAAGGTCATTGAGGCGATAAAAGAGCTCCCGGAAAATAATCGTTTTATGAAAGGTCTGTTTTCCTGGGTTGGATATCGCCAAATTGGCGTTGAATATGCTCGCGATGAGCGGGCAGCGGGCGAAACCAAGTGGAAATTTTGGAAACTCTGGAACTTCGCGCTCGACGGCATCACATCTTCAAGCACTTGGCCACTTAGGATTTGGACTTACTTTGGCGTGAGTGTGGCGCTTTTCGCATTTGCCTTCGCGGCATATTTATTGGCTCGCACGCTGTTTTTTGGGAGCGATGTCCCTGGTTACGCGTCAATTATGGTTACGGTCCTGTTTCTGGGGGCGATTAACATCATCGCAACCGGCATGATCGGCGAATATCTCGGACGTGTATTTACAGAGGTCCGCAGGCGACCGTTATATTTGGTGCGTGAGCTGCAAGGTCTTGAACGTCGACAAGGACTTGGCCGCAGAGCTATGGAGGACGAGCTTTGGAAAGAGAAGTCTTTAGTAGGCTAGAACGGCTTGAGAAGGATCATTGGTGGTTTGTTGCCCGTCGCAAAATTATAAGCGAATTTCTTCACAGACTCACCTCTAAATCTAAAGCTGGGCGGATATTAGAGGTCGGCTGTGGGACGGGAGGAAACCTGAGAATGTTGTCTCAATATGGTGTCGTAACAGCTTTTGAACCTGATGATGAAGCGCGAGCATTTGCAACTCGCCAAGGTAACATACCCATTCAACCAGGCACGCTACCGAAAGGTCTGCCTTATGAAGGAGAAATGTTCGATCTCGTCGTTGCATTCGATGTGTTGGAACATGTCGAAAAGGACGAGGAAAGCTTAAAAGCAATTGCCGAACGCCTAGAACCAGAAGGGTCTTTGTTTATGACCGTACCGGCCTTGCCATCGCTCTGGAGCGGGCACGATGAAAGGCACCATCATTATCGGCGTTACACAAAATCCAAGCTTTCGAAGGTTTTGGAAGATGCTGGCTACCGCATCGTGACCATCAGTTATTTCAATACGTTACTTTTTCCGTTCATTGCCGGTATACGCTACACGAAAAAACTGTTTCAAATGCGTGATGCCAATGATGAAGCAATGCCACCGCGCTGGCTTAACAAACTGCTCGAGAGAATATTTTCTGCTGAACGTTATTTGCTTGGGCATATACCATTTCCCATTGGCGTATCTTTGATTGTGGTGGCGCAAAAGGTGACGCCTTGAGTGAGTTCAAGCGACAGGTATCCCGTTTTATCATTATAGGTGGTTTTGCAACCACGGTTCACATCTGCACGGCTTTGACCCTGAATGAGGGTGTCGGTGTCCTTCCATTCTGGGCCAATTTGGCAGCTTTTTTATTTTCCTGGCTTATCTCATATTTTGGAAATTTTTTCTGGACGTTTGAGACGAATTCAACTCATCAATGGAGTATGCCACGTTTTGGCTTCACCTCGATAACGGGATTGGTTCTAAATCAACTTATTGTCTGGACAGCAACAGAAGTTATGGGCCTCAGCTTGCGTTGGGCGCTTGTGCCAGTTGTTCTTGTTGTACCGACGGTTAGCTTTGTTATGAGCAGGTACTGGGCATTTCTTTCTAGAACAACAGCTACCATTGAATAAGTTGAATTATATCTCAGGCGTTTTAACGATGAATAATTCTCCATTCATAACCCAATTTCAAATTGGTGGCAGGGAATTGTCATGGCGATTCTAACGAAACGAGACAAGTTACTGGACAATCCAGGCGAACCCCTAAATGCAGTGCCAAACATATTATGGGCAGGGCTCATTGTAGCTGTAACAGCCATATCAATCGGGCTAAGATATACCTCATTGCTTCATCATGATGTCGCTTGGGGGTTGTATTTAGCAGGCGAAATCCTTGATGGATCCACAATATATGTAGACCTTATCGAAGTTAATCCCCCGATAATTTTCTTCCTGAAAACTCTTCCCGTGATTCTTGCTAAATGGGCATCACTTACGCCATCTACAGTATTTCCCGCCTTCGTATTTGTACTTGCGACTGGCGCGTCTGCTTTTTCATATAGGCTCTTGCACAACATAAGCTCTATAAATCGCAAGTTTTTTCTGCTGCTCATGCTTATAGCGTTATTTTTATTGCCGCGTGGCGATTTTGGCCAACGTGAACACCTTATGATAATTTTTGTCTTGCCATATATCGCATTGGCAATTCGCCGAATTGAAAAACGGCCTTGCAGTGCAATTATTGCCTTTAGTGTCGGAGTGCTTGCCACTTTCGGTTTTGGTCTAAAACCCCATTTTCTCCTAATTCCTGCTGCGCTTGAGGTTTATTTCCTAACCCGTACCCGCCTTTTTTCCGGGATGTTTCGTCCCGAGACGATCGCCCTCGGACTTGGCCTTTTAACCTATATAGGAGCGATTTTCTTATTCACCCCCGAATATTTCACCGTAATTATCCCGTTCGCTTTAGAGGTGTATAATCAAGCTTACAACAATCCAATTCTGCGTGTTATTTTCAGATTAGAGTTGCTTCTGATCGTCCTGTTATCTGTGATGGGCAGCCTCATGCGTAAGGAAGGAAGCACACTGCCATCTGCTGTGGTTATCCTCTTTCTTGTTGGTTGTGCCTCATTTGTAATCTATGTCGTGCAAATGAAAGGCTGGAGTTATCAGCACTATCCAGCCCTTGCTTTTTTGTTCATGGCGACAGGGTTGCTTGTTATTGAATGGAAAAGCCATATCAACGCACAGCTAACGCGTGGCCTGGCATATTTTGCTGGCGCGGTTGTTTTAATCGGCCTCCCATTTATATCGATTATCAAATACAAATATGAAAGCCCCTTTGTTGATGCCGTGCGCAAAGAGATAACTTCAAATGGATCTGAAAAGTCCTTTTTCGTTTTCACGACAAACCTTTCCGCAGGATTTCCGCTCACAAATATTACGGGTGTTAAATGGGCATCGCGCTTCCCAACGTTGTGGTTATTACCGGGTATTATCCGTGAACGTGCAATTAACGCAGGTAAGCCATTGCCAAAGATTGACGCGATCGAACAGTATAATATGAACGCGGTCATTGAAGACCTTACAAAGTTCAAGCCTGATCTCATCATTGTCGATGTCAGAGATGAAAAGCCCTATTTTGGCGGTATTAAGTTTAATTACATAGAGTATTTCTCAAAAGACCATCGTTTCAAAGCAATATGGTCCCAATACCGTAAAACCAGCTATAGCAAATTCGGCTTCGATTTTTACAGGTTAAAAAAATAGCAAAGCCGCTGCTGCATACCAGGCCACAAGACCGGCAGAAATTAAAGAGCATTGCAAGCCCGGCAATTTATTCAGTATACATAGATATCATATGTTGCAGATTGGTGTCCGTCACAGATTGTTTATAATACGGGCAGTAATACTGAGATTATTAAAAAACGAACAATACGGATGAAATCCGAGCGAGGCATATTGGTGAAAAAAGTTGGACTAATTGGGTTGGGGTCAATTGGGCACCCGCTCTCAGTAAATCTCATTGAACAGGGTTACAAAGTTTATGGCTATCGCAGATCAGCGATGGATGACTTTGTCCAAGCTGGAGGCATAGCTACATCTTCTCCAAAGGAAGTGGCTGAAAAATGCGACATCATAATAACCGTTGTGCCATCGCCTGAGGCTTTGCATGAAATAGTCTCTGGCGAAAATGGTTTGCTTTCAGCGGACCGTGAAAATCTGACGTTAATTGAACTTGGCTCGTTTCAGCCGTCAGTTAAGGAAAATGTCAAAGCCAAAATGGAGCAAGCAGGCCATGCCATGCTTGATGCACCCATATTGGGCGTGCCGGACATGGTGGCAAACCGCCAGGGTGTCGTTTTCGCTAGTGGTGAAAAATCTGTCTATGAGCAATGCAAAGACATATTTGATGCCATGAGCGATAAGGCGTTTTACCTTGGCGAATTCGGTGTTGGCACAAAGATGAAATTTGTCGCTAATTCCCTGGTTGGCATTCACATTTTGGCAACGGCAGAAGCCATGACCTTGGGACTGAAAGCAGGCTTGGACAAAGATATTCTGCTCAAAATCATCCCCAATAGTGCCGCAAGCTCAACGCAATTTGAAGTGCGCGCACCCATGATGGCAGATAAAGAATATGAGCCCGCGCGGGCCGCCTGCGCACTTTTGCAAAAAGACCTTGCGGGCATTGTGGATTTTCTTGACGAGCTAGACTGCAACAATCCGCTAACACGCGTTGCTAATGAATATTTTCAACGCACCAAAGAGCAAGGCTTAACTGAGAAAGATTGTGCCGCGGTGGTTGAAGTCGTGGCAAAAGAAAACGGCCTGAAGTTATAATCAGGCCGTCTCTTTTAATTTGTTGAAATTTTACTTGGCCCAAAGCGAGGCAAATTGGCTATAGCCTTCTTTGGCAAGGTTCTCTTTTGGAACGAACCGCAGGGCCGCTGAGTTGATGCAATACCGTAAACCTGTTGGCGCAGGCCCGTCATTAAAGATATGTCCCAAATGACTGTCGCCGTATTTGCTGCGCACTTCTGTGCGCGTGTAAAACAATTTTCTGTCTTTGCGCTCAACAATATGAGCTTTCTTCAAAGGCTTTGTGAAGCTGGGCCAGCCGGTGCGGGAATCATATTTGTCTTTGGAAGAAAACAAAGGCTCGCCGCTCACAACATCAACATAAATGCCATCGCGCTTTTCATCCCAATATATATTCTTATAGGGCCTTTCGGTGCCCTCATGCTGGGTGACGTCATATTGCAGCTTGGTCAATCTCTTTTTCAAGACATCATCTGAAGGCTTGAAATAGCGCGACGTTTTAGGGCGATACTTGGAATAATCAACCTTGATATCCTTGCCCCAATATTTTTCCTGATATTGCGGCCTGCCTGAACCATAGGTGTAAACTTTGTACCGGATCGGATTTCTTTTGTAATAATCCTGGTGATAGGCTTCCGCCTTGTAAAAACGTTTGAACGGCACAATTTCAACCACAATCGGTTTGTCAAACCGGCCTGATTTTGCGAGCGCATCACGAGACGCTATAGCAGCTCTTTTCTGATCACCATTGTGATGGAAAATCGCCGGGCGATATTGCTTGCCGCGATCGACATATTGACCATCACCATCTGTTGGATTGGCAATGCGCCAATAGGCTTGCAGCAAGCCTTTGTACGTGACCACTTTGGGATCATACCTAACCTGAACTGTTTCTGTGTGTCCGGTTCTGCCACCGGCAACCTGGCGGTAGTTTGGGTTGGGTTCATCGCCACCGCTATAGCCGGAAATTGCTTCTATAACGCCGGGTACATGTTCAAAACCGCTTTCAACACACCAAAAGCATCCACCGGCAAAGGTTGCCACCTTATAATCTGTTTTCTGGCTCATTTTAACAGGGGCTTTGGTTTCCTGTGCCGTAACCTGTGCTGTAAGGGGGTATGCCGCACCCGCTACAATCAAACCAAATGCCAAGATAAAAAGTTTTTTCATCATCTGTCCCTTTCGAAACAATCATATCTCTGCAATATCGCAGCTTCTACTAACTATCATGTAAGGCAGAGCGGTTACGTGTTCCTCACGCAAACATAACAAATTGGTAAACTAGAGCATATTTCGATCAAATGGTTCAATATGGTCGAAATATGCTCTAGGCACTATTGCTCAATTGGTAAACTAAACGTAAACGATGTGCCTTTTCTGGCAGAACTTTCTACGCGAATGTCGCCTGATTGTAGCTCCATAATGCGCTTGGCAATCGCAAGACCTAGGCCCGCGTGGCGCTTTTCGGCACTATCCGTGTCATTCTTTTGGCCTTGATAAAATGGTTCAAATAGATGTGGCAGATCCTCTTTGAGGATGATTGGTCCGCTATTGTGAACAATGGTCTCAAGCATATTGCTATTGACCGCAAGAGTGAGTTTAATCTTGCCGCCCTCGGGCGTATGGGTCAGGGCATTATCAAGAAGATTGTCCAAGACCCGCTCGGTCATACCTATATCTCCACACACAAACGGCAGGCCGGCTGCGGCCTGCACGCTCAAATCAATATTTTTAGCATCCGCTTGCAGCTTGTGCTTATGGACCACATCATGCACCAGTTCAGCAGGCGCAAATGGTAGCAATTCAGGTTTACGTTCCTTGGCCTCAAGATTGGCTAGCTCGAACAATTCTTCAACCATCCGGCTTAATTGACGGCCTTGCGCCAGAGCTATTTGGAGAAACTCAGAGCGTTCCTTTTTGGAGAGTTTGTCACCTTTCATTTGCAGTGATTCTATGTACCCCTGCATGGCGGCAAGCGGTGTTCTCAGGTCATGCGATATTTGGGCAACCAACGTCCGGCGCAAGGTATCCTGACTTTTGAGCTGATCGATCTGATCGCGGATATGCTCTGCCATATTGTCAAACGCCATGCCCAAACGATCGATCTCATCAGACGCTTGTCCAGCATTTTGCATATAGCGCATGTCAGCCTCAAAGCCGCTTTCATCAAACTCACCCATAAGGTTGGAAAGCCGTTCCAGACGGCGTGTCAGTAGCCGGAACACAATCAAACCGCCCAACAGCCCAATGAGCAGACTAGCAGCAACGGCCAAACCGCTCATGCGTGGCAAAAAACCCTGGCGTGCAACGCGTTCGGCAAAGTCAAATTGCTCCCCGCGCAACACCACATATAAATATCCTTGCGGGGTTTGGGCAGACGGCACGGGTGTTACCGAAAATGCCTTTTGCCGGTCATGACTGCGCGGATCATCGCCAAGCAAAGGATAAGGTTGCTCCATATTCAAAAATGCACGAATGGGCGCAAGTGAGACCTTATTGCGTTTAAGCTTTTTGGGGTCGGCTGAGTAAGACAGAATTTTGCCCTCAAGATCCAGCAGGTAAATTTCAATGCTGGGATTGATCTCCATATAAAGCTGGAAGGTTTCTTTTAAAGCTGTTTCGTTAAGGCGGCCTTGCTCGACCAGATTACGGTCAGCGACCAGATTTTGCGCAAGATTGCGATTAAGCTGCTGGTTGAGCTGCTGCAAATATTGCTCCGTCGCCATATTGGAAATGAACCCGTACAACAGCCCAATGGCGATCAGGAGAGCGGTAAGCCCTAAAGCGAGTTTGGCATAAAGGGTTCTAAACAATGGCTTTAATCTCGAAATTTATAGCCCACACCCCAGACCGTCTGGATGTATTGTGGCTTTGCAGGGTCTTTTTCAATTTTTGCCCGCAATCGGTTTATATGTGTGTTGACCGTGTGCTCATATCCTTCGTGATTATATCCCCAAACCTGGTCAAGCAATTGCGCCCGGTTATAGACAAAACCCGGATGCTGAACGAAATGATAGAGCAGGTCAAATTCACGCGCGGTTAGGTCAACTTCTCTATCTTCAATCCAAACCTTATGCTTTGTAACGTCAAGCTTTAGATCGCCAACTTCAATGACTTCTTGCTTTGGTTGTGCAGCCTCTTTTTGCGACAGGGCTTCAACACGGCGGAACAAAGCTTTGACCCGGGCAAGCAGTTCGGGAATGGAAAACGGCTTGGTGAGATAATCATCAGCCCCAAGCTCCAGGCCTAAGACGCGATCAAGCTCGGATGATTTGGCGGTGAGCACTAAAATTGGCACATAGGTGCCACCGGCTCTGATCTCGCGGCAAATGGAAAGACCATCCATGCCCGGCAACATCAAATCCAGCACCACAAGATCAAAATTGCCCTGCTGAAAAACCTCAAGCCCCGATTTGCCGTTAGAAACCACCCTGGTGGTGCAATCAATGTCTTTTAAATGCATCTCAACCAAAGAGGCAATGTCAGGATCATCTTCGATGATAAGTGCGTTTCGGGTCATGTAATCACTTAAACAATAAACATGAAAGGGCGCAACCGTGAGAACGGTGCCGCCCTTTTTAGAGCGTATCTCCCAAAAGTGGAATCCGGTTTTGGGATAAAGATACGCTTAAACAAAAAACTAGAGCGCGTAAGGGTTAGAGAGAAGCGCTGACGCGCTCTAGTTCGGAGGAGACAACAAAAAACAATGCGCGTGAAATGCGCGTTATTTTTTCATTTCGTCTTTCTTCATCGTGTCTTTTTTCATCATGGTATCTTTTTTCATACCATCCTTCATCGTGTCTTTTTTCATTTCATCTTTTTTCATCATAGTGTCTTTTTTCATTGCGTCTTTCTTTGCATGGCTTGCAGCAGGTGCAGCAACAATGCTTGCAGCTATGAAAACAGATGAAAGAGCAAGGGTTACGAGGCGTTTAGACATGTCAATTCTCCAGATAATTTTACAGCTATAAAAGGGAGTTGTGTCACCTGGTGTGGCAACAATCATTCCCAGGCAGATAGCCACAGGCCATATGCCCAGTGAAAACAAGCACTGTCCAAATCACGTGGCGGTCACGCAAAGTTCACAAATTTATAACTCGGGGGGTGAAGGCTTTAAGGTTTAGCGTGGAAATCATCACTTGGCACAAAATGCCAGCTCATTGGTTTATTTTTTTGGCAAGTTTTATCATGCACTGCTAATAATGCCATGGTGACGAGCGTCCAGATTGTCTGGTTTTGGATAGCCTGGCAGGAAAAAGAAAATAAGGTGAGGGCGATGCTTAAACCAAATTATAGATTTAACACAGCAAAAACCTGTGTCGTAATTGCTTTGTTAGCAGCATTCGCAACAAGTGTTTGGGCTCATGGAGGCGCAACAGGCATTGTCAAAGAGCGCATGGATTTAATGAGCGCGCTGGGCTCGTCGATGAAACAATTGTCAAAAATCATACGCAAAAAAATCCCTTATAAAGCCGAAGAAGTGCGTGAAATTGCCAAAAAGATTGAAGCCCATGCTGATGAAAATATGACAAAGCTTTTCCCAAAAGGCAGCCTTAAAAAACCCAGCGAAGCAAAACCTGAGATTTGGCAAGATTGGGCAGCGTTTAAAGAATTATCCAAACGTTTGGCAGGTGAGGCGCGCGCTCTCAATGCTGCAGCAAATGCGTCAGGGCCACCAGTTGCGGCCATTCGCGCGCTTGGTAAAACATGCACGGCTTGCCACAAGGATTTCCGCAGCAAAAAGAAATAAAGAGATATTATTAAAACTCTAAAATTGTGCACGCATGCTCAACGGTGTCCTCTGGTGTGCCGCCGGCATCTACTGTGTGCCAGTTAATTGAACCAGCACCACGCGCAAGTTGTTGTTCCACAATCTTTGAGGTGGCGTCCGAAGCATCACCACGTCTTGCACCCACACGCTCGATTAAAGCGTCCCTGGGCGCCGAGAGCCATAGTCCGGTGAAAGGTAAAGACAACTTATGAGCGATGCGTTCAACCGCCGCTCTTTCGGCTTGGGTCGAAAACACCGCATCCACAATCACTGAGTGACCGGCTCCAAGCGCCCATTCCGCCTTGGTGTTCAAGAGGTCATAGACTTGTTTTGTGGCTTCTGACGTATAACCTTCCTCGCCCAATCTGTGGGTCTCTTCTACATGAAACAGCCCTTTGCGCTCCAAATCGCTACGCAAATGCACAGCCCCTGGGGCTGCTCCAAACCTTGGCGCAAGGGCGGCCGCAAGTGTCGATTTGCCGGTACCGGAAAACCCGCCAATGGCAATTAGGCGTGCCTGTGGTGGATTGAGATAGCTGCAGGCTTGGGCGAAATAATCCCGCGCGAAATTTTCAGCCTCGCCTTTCGCCTGGGAGGAAACTTGGCCGCGATGTAGCGACACCATGGCGCGGATTGCAGCCCGCAACGCCAAAAACAACGCCATGAGCTTTAAGCCTTGATAATTCAAAGGCTCATCCTGGGTGAATAAATAGCGGTTCTGCAAAAAATTGGCGCCTGCGCGCAGACCCTTATGGTCGAGATCCATCAGGAGAAAGGCCAAATCATATAACGTGTCTATTCGTGCGAGCTTTTCGTCGAATTCGATCGCATCGAACAAAACCGGTCTGTCGTCGATCAGAACGATATTTTGCAAATGCAAATCGCCATGACAGCGGCGCACGAAACCCGCTTGCGCGCGCGCGGCAAGGCATGCCGCCCCGGCGGCAATCATCTCTTGGGCTTGCGTTTTAAAATGCGAAAGCGCATCGGACGCAATCACATCTGGTGCCGCAGCAAGGCTGTCGGTAATTCCACCCAAAATTTTCTGAAATATATCCGCACCTTTTCGTGCATCTATTATGGGTGCACTGTCATGATAGGCCGCAATCACATCCGCTAGGTCGCGTGTCAACATACGTGTAAGTTCGCCGCGCTTGGCGATCTGATACAACATGTCTTCTTGCGCAAACCGGCGCATATGCACGGCCCATTCGACCACATCACCCGTGCCGCCAAAGGCAAGCCCGCCATCCACTTCGCGCGTGATCGCCACTAGTTCTAGATAAATTTCGGGCGCTTGAGGTTGATTGATTTCAATTTCACGGGCACACGCAGCATGTCGTTTCTCAAGTGTTGAGAAATCCAAATAGGAATATTTCACACACCGCTTAATCTTGAAGACGTCATCGCCCGCCAAAAACACCATGGCCCCATGGGTTTCTATACACTCGACAGTTTTTGGTGTCGGATCATATGAACCGGGCTTAGATAGAAACTCAATAAGTTCAGTTTGCTCGTTCATATGTGGGCCTGCTTGCCGTATTCACTTATGCCCGTTCGACCAATTCAATCTTGTAGCCATCAGGGTCCTCAATGAAGGCAATCACGGTCGTGCCGTGTTTCATGGGGCCGGCGGGGCGGGGAATGCTCACACCTTCTTTTTCTAAAGCAGCGCATGTGCCGTAAATGTCTTGAGTGGCAAGTGCTAAATGGCCAAAGGCACCACCATGCACATAATCTTCTGTCTGATCCCAGTTATGTGTGAGCTCAATTACCGGATTGCTATCTTCATCGCCATAGCCAACAAAAGCATTGGTAAAACGCCCGCCTTCATAATCCACTTTGCGCACCAGCTTCATGCCAAGCAGGCGAGTGTAAAAATCAATCGATTTATCAAGATCTCTCACTCTGATCATGGTATGCAAAAACCGATGTGCTGGTGTTGTACCGCTCATGGATATCATCCTCTCAAGCCAATTCTATGAAAGGCGATTATGCATGTGTTCCCTAAAAAAGCGATGCGCCATGCATAAATATTTTACAGCTTTACTTCGCGGGCAAACTTGCAATATAGCCGAGCAAGTCGGCAATCTGTTCTGGCTTGAACTTAAATTCCGGCATGGCGTGATGTCCTACAATAATGCCTTCAGCCAGCGGTTCTTCCAGACTTTCCAACGGCCATTTTGAGGCAAAGGTTCTAAACGGCGAAGCCTCTTTATGAGGACTTTTACCGGCCGGGCCGGTGGCATGGCAACGGGCACATAATTTTTCAGCAAGTGCTCTTCCGGCAGCAATATTTGGTGGGGCTGGTTCATCCGCTTGCGCGGGCACCCATGCTAACAAAGTCAATCCGCTCAAAAGAATTAAAGTTTTCATATAAAGACCATCCCTCGCTCATTATTCTTTAGCTGTTATAGGAAACACGTTCTCCTATACCTTTGATCCATGTCAAGGACCAGATACCTGAAGAGATTATGATAAACCCTATCGCAACCTGAGGTGTCTATGGAGTGGAGAGGAGGCGCTTTTATGTTCAAAAAAATAGTTTTTTTGCTAGCACTCATCTCCAGCATAATACTGGTACAAGCGCATGCTCAGGAAAAAGCGATGTGGGAGGCTCAATTGCAAATACAGCTTATGAAGGATTTGCAATGCAGCCTCCTTTATTCCACCAGTGTTTTTGAAAATGAGCTTGGCGGTAAGAAATCTCTCTCGGGACGCGCGCATTGCCGTGATAAACGGGCTTTTGATTTCGCACGGCCATCACCAAACAGCCCATTTAAATTCAAAAACTGCGAACCGGTGGTGTGTTAAAGCGTATCTCCCAAAAGTGGATACCGGTTTTGGGATAAAGATACGCGCAGCAAGAAAGCGTATCTCTCGGAAGTTACCCGGCTTCAATTGAGATAATTTGAGATAAAGGTACGCTAAACAAAGCACTAGAGTGCGCAAGCAACACAGAAAAGCTGACGCACTCTAGTGCACATCAAATTTTCAAGCCGAATAACGCCGTATGGCTTGCTCTTATAGGCCCTTAGCTTTAAATCCTTGAGATATGGCACCACCCATTCTCACTCTCCAGGATATTCACCTCACCTTTGGCGGCACACCCTTGCTGACAGGGGCGGAGTTGACAATCTCTCAAGGCGATAAGCTGTGCCTGGTTGGGCGCAATGGGTCGGGCAAATCGACGCTTTTGAAAATTGCTGCAGGTGAGGTAGAAGCCGATAGTGGTGTGCGCTTTGTTCAACCTGGCATTTCAATACGCTATTTGCGCCAGGAGCCGGGTTTCGCCGGATTTAAAACTGTCCGGGATTTTGTGGAATCAGGCCTGAGCCCGGGAGATGATGCCAACCGTGTGCACTATGTGCTTGATCAGCTAGGCCTTGAGGGCAGTGAAGATCCGCAAGTGTTATCGGGTGGCGAAGCCAGAAGGGCTGCCCTAGCGCATGCGCTTAGCCCCAAGCCCGATATTTTATTACTCGATGAGCCGACCAATCATCTGGATTTACCGGCCATTGAATGGCTTGAAAGTGAGCTCCAGTCCATGAAATCTGCAATGGTTCTGATCTCTCATGACCGAAGGTTTCTGGAAAATCTTTCGCGTTCTACCATCTGGCTTGACCGGGGGGTAACTCGCACATTCAATCAGGGGTTTTCAGGCTTTGAAGAATGGCGTGACAAACTCCTGGAAGAAGAAGCAACAGATGCCCATAAGCTTGAGCGCAAGATCGCCATGGAAGATCATTGGCTGCGCTATGGTGTGACCGCCCGGCGCAAGCGCAATCAAAAGCGATTACGCGCCTTGCATGATATGCGCAAGCAGCGACGCGAAAAGGTCCATGAAATTTCACGATCAGCTAATACTGTTGAATTGTCAGTGGGCAAACATGAGCAATCCGGCAAACTGGTTATCAGGGCTGAACACCTCGCCAAGTCCTTTGAAGACAAATCTATCGTGAAAGACTTTTCCATCATTGTGCGCCGTGGCGATAAAATTGGTCTCGCCGGGCCTAATGGATCTGGCAAAACAACCCTGATTAAATTGCTCACAGGCGCTCTCGCCCCTGACGAGGGCACGCTTAAACTCGGCGCCAATCTGGATATGGTGACGTTAGATCAACAACGTGCCAGTCTTAAGTCTGAATGGACGTTGAAAGATGCCCTGACCGGTGGTGATGGTGACATGGTGTTTGTTGCGGGAAAGCAAAAACATGTCGCAAGTTACATGAAGGATTTTCTGTTTACACCTGAGCAGATGAACACACCGATCTCAGCTCTGTCCGGCGGAGAGCGTGGCAGGCTCATGCTGGCCCGCGCCTTGGCCCAGACATCGAACCTTTTGGTGCTCGATGAGCCCACCAATGATCTTGACCTTGAAACACTCGATCTGTTGCAGGAAATGCTGAGTGACTATCAAGGCACGGTCTTGCTGGTAAGCCATGATCGCGATTTCCTCGATCGGGTGGTCACCACGACACTTTCAACAGATGGTCATGGCAATTGGCAGGAATATGCTGGTGGCTATAGCGACATGGTGGCCCAACGTGGGGCGGTAGGCAAAACGCGCAAGGCCGAAACATCCAAACGACAAAAACAAACCCCGACACAGACGCCTTCTAAATCAAAACGAAAATTATCATTTAAAGACAAGCATGCGCTTGAAACCTTGCCCGGCCAAATGTCTCAACTTGAAACTGATATTGAAGATATGAAGTCAACATTGGCGCTGCCCGATCTCTACGCCAATGATCCAGAAAAGTTTCAAACAACAGCCAACAAGCTTGAAGCAACACAAGCAAAGCTTGCCGAGGCCGAAGAGCAGTGGCTTGCGCTCGAGCTGCTCAAGGAGGAGTTGGATGGAAATTTACGTTGATGGCGATGCCTGTCCGGTGAAAGATGAGGTGATGCGGGTGGCCTATCGCCATAAATTGCGCGTGCATTTTGTCGCCAACTCCTGGATGCGTCTGGATGATGACCCCTTGGTCAATCGAGTCGTGGTACAAGACGGCCCGGATGCAGCAGATGACTGGATTGTTGAGCACATCCAGCCTGATGATATTGCAATTACCGCCGACATTCCTTTGGCGGCACGCTGTCTGGAAAAACAGGCTCATGCGCTCGGGCCCACCGGCAAACCATTTACAAAAGATAATATAGGCATGGCGAGTGCGATGCGCGAACTCTCATCTCATTTGCGCGAAACAGGTGAAATCAAAGGTTATAATGCGTCTTTTACGAAACAGGATCGTTCGCAATTTTTACAAGCCTTGGAACAGATCATCCAGACCATAGCCCGGGCAAGATGAGGTTTGTCTGGTTATGATGAGCAATGGAGGCAGGCATGCCTGGCGAACATGATTTTGCGCAATATCTCAAACACCTGGCACGAGGTCCTGGGCGAACGCGTACGCTTACCCGCGAAGAAGCACATGACGCATTTTCCATGATCCTGTCGGGAGAAGCCGAGCCCATGCAGGTCGGCGCCTTTTTATTGCTCAAGCGCTATCTCAGCGAAAGTGCCGAAGAAATGGCGGGCTTTGTTGAGGCAGCCCGCATGCATATTGCAACCACTTCCGAGTTGAGTGCTTTTAAATCTCTGCCTGATCTTGATTGGCCCTCTTATGCCGCCGGTAAAAGCCGCACCTATCCCTGGTTTTTATTGTCAGCGCTTTGTCTGGCCCAAAGTGGTGTCAAAGTGTTGATGCACGGCTTTAACAGCTCCTACAATCAAGGTCTCGAGACGGCCGATGCTCTTGATGTTTTAGGTCTCTCGCAAGCCACTTCATTAGATCAGGCCGCAAAGCAGCTTGAGAGCCATAATTTTTCGTATATGCCACTGAGTGTTCTAAGCCCTAAACTGTATGAGTTGATCACATTGAGGCCCATTCTGGGCCTGCGCACGCCGGTCAATACTTTGGTGCGCCTATTAAATCCGCTAAAAGCCCAGGCTTCGTTTCACGGCATTTTTCATCCAACATATCTACCCATTCACATAGAGGCCAGCCGACTACTAGCCCAACCGCGCGTGGGCGTAATCAAGGGCGGCGGTGGGGAAGCTGAGCGTAATCCTCTTAAAATATGTGTGTTGAACACCGTGATTGAAGGAAAGGAAAGTAGCGAGAAATGGCCTGCAATATTGGATCATGCAGATAAGCCAGATAAGTCGGATGTAACAGCCAAACATTTCTTGAACGTTTGGCGCGGTGAGGTCTCGGACCCATTGGCTGAGGCAACGATTACAGGGACGGCCGCTCAGGCTTTGTGGATTGCTGGAATTGAAAAAGACATAAAGTCTGCACAAAAGCGGGCGCAAGCTCTATGGGCCAAACGTGTAATGGCGATTTGATAGGCCATATAGCATAGGATAGTGCCAATTGCCGATTTTGCATAAAGCCGTACAAACAGGATATTACAAGTATGGATATGGAACATGACCATTCGACAAAAGCCATTCAGGAACGTTTGTCAGCACCTGCCAAAACGAATTACATTCGTGATTGGGTCTATGGCGGGATTGATGGGGCTGTCACCACATTTGCCATTGTCGCTGGTGTCGTAGGGGCTAATCTTTCAACCGGCATTATCCTGATATTGGGCCTAGCCAACCTCCTGGCCGACGGGTTTTCCATGGCGGCCGGTAATTACAGCGGCACAAAAACGCAAGCTGATGATCTTAACCGAATTAGGGACATCGAACGCAGGCACATAAAACTCGTGCCCGAAGGCGAGCGTGCCGAAATCAGAGAAATCATGCGCAAGAAAGGGCTTAAAGGCGAAAGTCTGGAACAAGCGGTTGAAGCGATCACATCTGATGAAGACTTATGGATCCAGACCATGCTGGTGGAAGAATATGGTCTCTCGCCAATCCCGCCTTCGCCGATAAAGGCGGCGCTGAGCACGTTTTTTGCTTTTCTGATATGCGGTGCTGTGCCCTTGCTGCCGTTTTTATTTGCTGTTCCGGAGGCTTTTACGGTCTCAACGATATTGACGGCTTTTGTGTTCTTTTTAATAGGCTCGGCCAAAAGCCGTTGGTCTTTAGCCCCTTGGTGGCGGTCTGGATTGGAAACGTTGGGCATTGGCCTCATAGCAGCCGGTGTTGCCTATCTCATCGGTCATTGGCTGAAGTCCATCGTGTGACATTTTAGAGCGTTAAATTTTCGGGTTTGACCTTGATCAAGGCTGCATATTTAATCTTGCTTATGATCTAGTTTAATCAGAGGCGCTCTTTAGAAAACATAATGCCAAGGATGAACAGATGAAGCCAACGCGAACATGGATATTAATCGCCAATGGTGCACAGGCACATATTTTATTGAATGATGGCCCTGGTCATGGCGTTACAGCGCTCGATGAATTCGAGTTTCAGAGTGCTAATATGTCCAATCAAGAGATTAATGCTGATCGGCCGGGGCGAAGTTTTGACAGCACCGGAGATAGCCGCCATGCCATGGAGCCTGCAACCGATCCACACCGCCATGAAGCTCGTGAATTTGCAACCATGCTCGTAGACGTACTCTCTGATCAGCACGCGAAACAAGCTTACGACAGACTGATCATTGTTGCAGCCCCTGCCACATTAGGCGATTTGCGCAATAAATTGCCGCAAGCCCTAAAAACAATAATCACCGGTGAAATTGCCAAAGATCTCACCCGTGTTCCCATTCACGACATGGCACCATATCTGACCGATGTTCTGGCGGTATAGTCTGATTGCTGTAGAACGAGATACTCACGTGAAGTAGAGGTGAATTACTGCATTATGTTGACAGCCTTGGTAAAAATTTGATCTGGATCAAAGTTGCCGTGAGCCGAGTGGTTTAAAAATAACCTAGACATGGTCGCAGAAGAGATCACACCTTAATAAATCAGTTCTGTGACTTCAAAGTACCCATCAGGGTATGCGAACGCTTGGGATGACCTTACAGCCGCCAGTGTGTCTTCCTCAAGGGGCCTGAGCGTTCGTATCTTGATGTTTCTGTGTTGCCTCAAAAGGTGACATTACCAATAGTCACATTCTGCTTGTCTGTGCTAAGCTGAAAGCACAGATGAATGACCAAAGCAAAAAAATAGCTGATATTACAGGCTCCGTGCGTGTGAGCAAATGTGATGTGTGTGCCATACGTCATCGGGCTGTTTGTGGTGCATTGTCAGATGTTGAGTTGAGCAAACTCAGTCAAATTTCCAGGCAACGTAAATATAAAGCGGAACAAATCATCATGTCTGATGATGAGCCATCGGACTTTTTCGCTAATATAATTTCGGGCACGGTCAAGCTGACGAAACTTTTGCCTGATGGCCGCCAGCAAATTGTCGGACTGCAATTTGCACCGGACTTTTTAGGGCGCACCTATGGGGCTCAAATTCCTTATTATGCCGAAGCTGCAACCGACGTAGAATTATGTTGTTTTCCGCGCAAGGGTTTTGAAGAAATTCTTGAAGAATTTCCTGACCTTGAAAACCGGTTGTTTAAAAACACTTTAGATGAGTTGGATGCCGCGCGTGAATGGATGTTGCTTTTAGGGCGCAAGACAGCCAAGGAAAAAATTGCAAGTTTCATTTACATGTTGGCAAGCCGCGCAACGAGCATTGGTTGTGGCCATACCGCTTTATCGGAATTCGTCAGTTTTACCTTGCCGTTGTCCCGGGCCGATGTGGCCGACTATTTGGGTCTTACCATAGAAACCGTGAGTCGCCAGATCACCCGTTTAAAAACAGAAGGTTTGATACAAGTAACATCTAACCGCGAAATTATTGTGCCGGACCTTGCCGTTTTATCTAAGGTGGCTGGGATTGAAGTTTCCGATTTGATTTGACTGAGATCAAAGCATTCACATCATCTAAGTTCTATTTTAATTGCCATATCCCCAATTATTCAGGAGGCGATGGCAATGTCATATCAAACAATATTGGTTCAATTGTCACATCCCAACCACGCAGATCAAGTGCTTGAAGGGGCGGTGAGTTTAGCAAAAAAACACAAAGCCTATCTCATTGGCATATATGTCATTCCCCAAATTGTTATTCCCTCCCCTGTTGCTGCAGAGGCATGGACATCGCTGGTTGATATTGAGCGCGAGCGTTTTGTCGAGCGCAGTGAACAATTGCAAGCGCAATTCGAAAAAACCTGTAAAGCCGCCAACATAAAGTCAGAATGGCGCAGCATAGATGCTGTGTTATCTGTGGCAGATGTTGTGATCAAACATGCTTTATGTGCTGATGTTGTGATTATGGCCCAAGCAGATCCTGATGACAGAGATGCCAAAATTCAAGCTGAAGTTGTTGAACGGGTATTGATTGAAAGCGGCCGTCCAATTTTGGTGATGCCATATGCGGGTCACTTCAAATCAATAGGTGAAAATGCCCTGATTGCCTGGACGCCGGCAAAGGAATCTGCGCGTGCCGTCTTTGATGCCCTGCCGCTTTTGCAAAAAGCCAAAAGAGTTAAGGTCATGACGGTGAACCCGCAGGACCAAAATGGTCAAATGGTCACGTCCACGGCGACCCAGTGCGCGCTTTCATTGGCACGTCATGGGGTGAAGGCTGAGGCCGATCACACGTCAAGCGGGGAAATTTCGGTTGGCAATGAATTACTGTCGCGCGCGGCTGATTTTGGCACCGATCTTTTGGTTATGGGAGGGTATGGCCATTCGAGGTTCCGCGAAACCGTTTTTGGTGGCGTGACGAAAGAAATTCTGCATCACATGACCATGCCGGTCTTGATGTCGCATTAGGACCTGTTGACAAACCACAATAAGAGTAAAACCAATGACATTAAAACGCATTCGCCTAGAGCTTGCCCGCGATCATGATTTCCCCGACGGCAGTCGGCATCACGGTTATGAGTTTACAGCCCCGCTTAGTGATGACGGCCAAATTCTGGCAGAGGAATGGCGCGCTACCCGTGAAGCCTGCCGGGTTAAAAGATTTTGGCAGGGCGAGCCGGATGAAATCGGCCACCTGGTACATAAGCCAGGTGGTTCTTGGGCGTTTCATTATGACATTCATGGGGACGAAGATGACGACGAAGCCGGGTACAGGTTTCAAACCCATAGATTTGACAATGGCGAATATGTCTCAATCCGCGAGCATGACGATATGGAAAGAACATTTCGTGTTATCTCAGTGACGGAATTGCCCCAAACCGGTAATGCTTAAAACGTTCTGGATTGGCTAAGAGAACAAGAACACGGGTGATGGTGGATGTGTTATGTGTCGGATAAAAATGCCGCGAGTATGTCAAAATCATCTTTAGTGAGCCGCTCACGCACCAGAGGCAGCAATACAGTGTTTTCCCAAGATAAATGCCGTCGGTAATTTTCAAAAAAACCTCTTAGCATATAGCCCAGCATGTTTGGGTTTTCAGACTTATTCCCCGCAGCCAAATTTTCCAGACTTTCTTGCATCTCACTGACAAGGCTCTCATCAGCGGCGTGTTCTTTTTCAAGATGACTTAGAATTTGCGCTATATTGTCTTGAGGCTTTGCACGCTTTTTTATGAGGGGGAATAAACATTCCTCTTCATGTTTGTGGTGTCGAAAAAGCCCGTCAATCGCACTTACAGCAGCCTGTGCTGCAGGTGGACTGACATTATCAGGCAAGCAGTCAGCAATTTGCTCCAAAAGATCGCATAATCGAGCTTGAAGGTCATGTTCATAGATAATGAGATCAAGCGGGTGTTTCGTTGCCACCCGCGATGCGTCGCCCATCTTGAGCTCCTGAAACATATATTATCATTGGAGAAGACTAGACGAGAATGGGATGACAAGTTTTGATTTGGATCAATATGCAATGAATCATAACTCTAAGCGTGCATATAAGATCGGTGTGTTGGAATATGATTTAATCAGGAAGTGCTTCTAGATGCGCTATAATTTTTTGTAAGGATTTCCGGAGTTCTTTTTGCTCATTGTCACTTATGGCACCCATATATTCCTTGTAAAGTTCAATACTACCAGGTACGGCTTCAATAAATAGTTTTCGGCCCTTAGCCGTTAGCGTCAGCTTATAACTGCGACGATCGGCAATATCGCGTTGCCGAACCAAAAAGCCGTCTTTCTCAAGACGTTTGATGGAACGATTAATGATCATTTTATCCATTCCCCAGCGGTTTGTTATATCCACGGCTGTAAGGTTGGGATGACGCACCAATGTATTAATCACGCGCCAGTCCGCCAGCGTGAAGTTGTAATTTGAAATGAGATGGGCTTTAAATTTGCGGGCGACTTGATCTGTTAGAATCGTCGCAAGCGCAAAAATATTATTCTCAGGATCAGCTAGATAAGTAATTTTGGAAAGTTCGGGATCATTCGCTTTTTGATTGTTTTTATTTGAGTTTTTCATGGTTAAAGCTCTGATTATAAGGGGTTCCCTTAAGTGTATTACCTATTTGTTCATTTCCAGGTCAAGTAGAAATAGCAATAAATTCGTATGGTAAAAATATATGAAAATAATCTATTTGGTATAAATATGATCATCAATCATTAATCAATCAATAAAGAAATTCCCTGCATTTTAGAGGCTGATTGTTAGTATGATATATATACCAGAAAGAATACGAATTTAAAAAAAGATACCTACTTAATACAACTTATAATAGATTAGACAGAAAGCCATTCGGATACCAACATAAACGCCTTCAGGTTTAAGCAAATCCAAGTCCAGTCGAATTAACACCCCCTCTTCGGCAATAGGTCAGTAAGGGCAGCCGTTATTTTCAAATTGGCGCGTGTGGCAAATTAGTATATTGAAACCTTAAGTCGTCAAACAGGCGCGTATCAATCATCACCGGATGCGAAGCCATTTTTCACGAGATACAAAGTCATAATAAATTTGCAAAAGATGAGAGGCTGTCCATGACAGATGATGCTGAAGCAATAAAAACTTTCGATGTTGTATTTGAACTCAAGGCCCATTCGGTTGGCAAAATGCGCAATGAAATTACGGGCCAAATGACATCCCCCGTTTTAGATGAGGAGTTTAGCTTTGCCACAGACGAGGGACCTTTTCACGGTGGTGATCAAACAGCACCGCCGCCATTAGCCTATTTTTGCACAGGGTTTGTGTCTTGCTTGATGACGCAATTACGCGCCTTCGCTAAACGGTTGCGGATTGACCTGCAAGGCGTCAAAATTTCCGCAAACATAAAATGGCAAGGCACGGTCAAAGGTCGTGAGCCTTATACAGCGCGTCCTGAAGCCTTTGAGCTTGACATTGATCTCGATAGCAGCGCTTCCCTGGAAGATCAAAAACGTTTGCTTGATGCTGCTAAAAAGGGTTGTTTTGTTGAAGCAACACTCGCAAATCCAATCCCGGTCACACACAGGCTTAAACAGGGCAATAGTTACGTCGACGCGGATTAAAAAAGAAGACTGCAAAACAAAACCGCCGCTGGAAAACCAGCGACGGTGTTTTTGTTTCAAGTGTGCATCGTTAAGCCTTTAAGGCTTCCTTCACACGCTCAGGCGTAAACGGCATATGCCGCATGCGTTTTCCGGTTAGGGCAAACATGGCATTTGAAATAGCACCGCCAACCAAAGGTAATGCGATTTCACCAATGCCGGTTGGTTTATTGTTGGTAGAAATCACCTTTGTATGGATCTCAGGCACTTCCGACATGCGCATGACTTGATAATCATGATAGTTGGACTGTTGGATAACACCATCTTCGAAAGTGACGCGTTCCTTAATCGTTTGCCCAATACCATAGATCACATTGCTTTCTGTTTGCGCCACGATGTTTTGTGGTTGAACTGCAATGCCGGGGTCAACGGCGGTCCAGAAATTATGGACTTTGATTTTGCCGGACTTACGATTGACCGAAACCTCGGCAATACCCGCAGTATGGGTTCCCCAAACATCAGCAGCGGCAAAGCCAAGGGCGGTCTCGCCGGGTTTTTTACCCCAGCCAGCCATTTTCGCGGTCTCTTCAATCACTTTTCGGGCGCGTGGTTCACCTTTCAGCATTGCCAGACGGAACTCTATCGGATCCGTGCCTTGAGCGCGTGCGACTTCATCCAGAAAGGCTTCTACGACGAACTTATTATAGCCCGAACCAATGCCCCGCCATGCTGCCAGGGCAATGTTGCGATGTTCGCGTAAGTACTCGATGTGCTGATTGGGGATTTCATAAAGATGTTTTGCCCCTTCAAGTGTCAGTGGATCAAGCCCTTTAGCGGCTTTCAGTCTTGCCTTTTGACCGAGCGAAGCGGTAACCGCCTCACCAACAATCCTGTGGCGCCAGCCAACAAGTTTGCCGTCTTTATCAAGACCCGCTTCGAGATGATGCGCTGTCATGGGTCGTAATTTACCCGATAAAAGATCATCCTCGCGCGTCCAGATTACTTTGATAGGCTTCTTTGTGATTTTTGATAAAACCACAGCATCTGGGATCAAGTCAGGCATGACCCTTCTGCCAAAGCCGCCACCAAGAAACTGCTGGCTCACTCTGATCTTCTGCGGTTTTGTCTTCAGCACTTTGGAAGCGATCAATGCTGCAAGGTTGGGCGCCTGGGTGCCAAGCCAGAGATGAGCCCCATCACCAGCTTCATTAACGAGCGCTGTGATGTTCATGGGTTCCATCTGAGCGTGATACGTATAGTCAGACTGATATTGTGCCGTTACAGTTTTGGCAGCACCCTCAATGGCTTTCTTGGCATCACCATTATTTACGTAAGGCAGGCCCGCTTCAGATGTTTTCTTTGCCCGCGCGTTATATTCCGGCATGGCCTTGTCATTGTTAAACCCGGCTGTTTTGCCTGGTTTCCAGGTCACTTTAAGGGCAGCCTTGCCTGCTTGCGTGGCTTCAAAAGATGTGCCGATAACACCGATCGAATTGCGCAATGGAATAACTTTGGTGACACCTTTAATTTTCAAGGCAGCACTATCATCAACCTTGTCCGGCGTGCCTCCATCCTGTGGTGTGCGCAAGATTGCGGCATAAAGCATGCCAGGCACCTGAACATCCATACCGTATTGGGCCTGACCAGTTGCTTTAAGCGGCACATCAAGCCTTGGAATGTCTTGGCCGATGATGCGGAACTCAGATGGTTTTTTAAGATCCGCCTGCGTTAGCTTCGGCATTTCTTTAGGCGCTTTGGCAAATTTGGCAATGTCGCCGTAAGAAATTTTCTTGCCCGATTTTTTGTGCACGACCATGCTGGGCTCTGTCGAAAGCTCGGCAAGTGGTACTTTCCATTCGGCCGCAACAGCGTCCATCAGCACGCGACGCACTTCTGCCCCATGCATGCGGATTTTATCCCAATACCCGCTGATCGAACGGCTGGCAACGGTTACCAAAAACCCGCGAAAGCCAGGATTGCCAAACTTTTTCGGAATGGGTGGCGGGAAAAAAGCGCTTACTTGCGACCAGTCAGCGTCGAGTTCTTCAGCAACAACCATTGGAATTGAGGTAAATACGCCCTGGCCCATTTCAGCGGCAGGTGCTGCAACCGAGATTGAATTGTCGGTTCCGATTGTGATCCAGCCGTTAATGTCAGCTCTGTTGGAGGCGGCATGAACGTCAGATGATTTAGCGGTCATAAACCCGCCAACTGAAAATGCAAATGTCAGCCCGGCCGTTCCGGCAACGAAATCACGACGGCTAACCTCAAGATTTTGAATGTCAGTATGTTTATTCATAGTTTAACCCTCCCGTGCGGCGCGTTGGATGGCGCGAACAATCCGCGGATAAGTTCCGCAGCGGCAGATATTGCCGTTCATATGTTTGACGATGTCATCGCGAGAGGGTTTTTTGTTTTTCTCTAGAAGCTCTGCAGCTTTCATGATCTGGCCAGATTGACAATAGCCACATTGCGGCACTTGTTCGGCAACCCATGCTTTTTGCAAGGCGTGCGTATTGTCAGGCGACAGACCTTCAATCGTTTTAACTTGCGCCCCTTCCGCATCTGATAATTGGGTTTGGCAAGAGCGCACCGCCTTGCCGTTAACATGCACGGTGCAAGCGCCGCACAAGCCGGCACCGCATCCAAATTTCGTCCCTGTAAGTTTGAGATGTTCTCGTATCACCCATAATAGCGGTGTATCAGACCCCGCATCTACGGTGACACTTTTCCCATTTAATGTAAAAGCAGCCACGTCATCCTCCCTTAGTTTATCAAATTCTCCGACGCCAACCTGTTCTGTGCTTGTCCTCAAGACTTGTTCTGGGAGGGATCAAGCAAAACCAGGGCCGCATCGATGCCCACAGAGCTATTTATTATTTTGCAGCACTACTCTGTAGCCATTCTAACTCTAAGCTTATGCTGTAGGGGTTTGGTGAGGCAAGTAAAATGTCAGACAACTCACTAAGTTGCGATCAGGTTTGCTAAGGCATCAGCACACCACTGACATGGTTTTTTTCTTAGAATTTCTTCCTGGAGATCAAAAAAGATATCTCTCAAAAAGAGGGTCAAAAGAAACGAAATAGTAACGAAATGACTGTATTGTCGCCCATTGTTGAAGGGGTACATCCAGTAAATTTATAGAGAGTAACAGGTGAGGAAAATATGACTAATCGAAAAACTTTAGGCAACATGTTTTCTGCATTAGCAGTGTCTGCAGTGATTGCAACCAGTGCTTATGCGGAAGATGGTGTTTCCGATAACAAAATTCTTTTTGGCCAAGCAGCTGCATTGGGTGGCCCAGCCGCTGCCCTTGGTACAGGCATGAATCTTGGTTTGCGGGCAGCTTTTGGCGAAGTCAATGCCAAAGGTGGTGTTAATGGCCGCAAATTGGAACTTAAAACTTACGATGATGGCTATGAGCCTGATCGTTCAATCAAGCACGTTAAACAGCTGATCGAAGGAGACAAAGTCTTCGGTTTGATCGGTGCTGTCGGCACGCCTACTGCAAAGGCTACTCAGCCGATTGCAACAGCAGCAAAAGTACCGTTTATTGGTCCTTTCACTGGTGCTGGCTTTCTGCGTAACGCAAAGCTTGGCAATATTGTCAATGTGCGCGCAACTTATGGTGCTGAAACAGAGGTTTGGATCGAACATCTGACCAAGGATCTTGGCCATAAGAAAATTGCCATTCTTTATCAAGATGACGGTTTTGGCCGTGTTGGTCTGGCCGGTGTTAACAAGGCTTTGAAGAAGCGCGGCATGGAGCTTGTTGCTGAAGGGACTTATCAGCGCAACACAGTTGCTGTGAAAACAGCTTTGCTTAAAATCCGCAAATCTAAGCCAGATGCCGTTGTTATGGTTGGTGCTTATAAACCGATCGCAGCATTCATCAAATTGGCTCGCAAAATCAAGTTCAATCCAGCTTTTGTGAACATTTCATTTGTTGGTTCCAAAGCGCTTGCGAAAGAACTGGGTGCTGATGGTGAAGGCGTGATCGTTTCACAAGTTGTACCTTTCCCGTGGGATGAAACTATTCCTCTGGTAAAAAGCTATCAAGCTGCTTTGAAAGCAGAAGATGCTAAGGCAGAGCCTGGTTTTGTAACATTGGAAGGTTACATGGTTGGCCGTCTGGCTATCATGACGCTTGAAAAAATGGGTGCTGATATCACTCGTGAAAACTTCATGAAAACTGTAGCTGCTACCGGCAAATATGATCTTGGTGGTGTTACTTTGACCTTCGGTGCAGATGACAATCAGGGCATGGATAAAGTGTTCCTGACAGTCATTCAAAAAGATGGATCATTCAAGTCAGTTGCAAAACTGACCATGTAATGAAACGAGCAAACGGCCGGCTAATGTGCCGGCCGTTTGTAATTAAAAATATAGCGTTGGGGATAATGCTTTAAGCGAGTCATTAAGGGGATAAACTACATGTCGTTGATGCAACGGGTCGCTGGTATTTTTCGTCGTTCGAAGAAATCACCAAAATCAAAAAAAGAAAACCAGCAACAAAGCAGCAATAAGTCAAAAATAACTTTTGGAATTCGCCAGAAATTAGGAATGGCTTTTGGCGTAATGACCCTGCTGACACTTGGGGCAGCGGGTGCTGGCATTTATGGCATGAGTGACATTCAAGCTCGCTTTGATTATGTCGCGAACAAAGAAATCCCCGCAATGCGTAGTGCATCGGACGTCATTTCACTTAGCGAAAGATTCGCGATTGCAGCGGCTGAACTACAGACTGCTCAAACCGAGAAAAACCGCACTACTGCTTATGATCATATTCAAGGGCTTATTGAAAATCTCAGGACATCAATTCGCAACATGGCGAACACACTTGGCGAGAATAACGCCGATATTGCCAAAAATATGAAAATTAATTCAGCACGCCTGTCTTCAAGCGTAGACAATCTCAATGATACAATTGCCATGCGGATAAATATGCTGACGACCAAAGCCAAGATGGTCGATGACATATTTGCTGTACATGAAAAATTATCGGCCAAACTGGCACCGGTCGTTGATACGGCATATTTTAACACCATAATCGGTGGTGAGAACGCAGGTGAGCGATCAAGCAAGATTGTAGACAAAATCGTAAACAAGGATTTGGCCGAGATGAGCTCGGCGATTACAACCCGCGCTGAGGCAAATCTGATTGCGGGTCTTCTGGCGTCTGCTGAATTTGCCCGTGGTTCCGATATTGTGAGTGTACTGGAAGACAAGGCCATAGCTGCTGAGAAGCGGCTTCGCGTTGCTTTGAGCGGGTGGCCTCAAAACGCTGCAAAAAAACAAGCCCAGGCAAAGATTAAGCAGCTTTGGTCTCTGGCAATGACGAAAGATGGCATATTCAAGTTTAAGAGCGATGGCCTAGAAGGACAGGTGGCTGGCAGAGCTGAAATAATTGGGAAAATTGTTTCTATTCAGCAGTCGCTTGATAATCTGCTCACGTCAGCAATTGATGATTTCACCTTTGATATGTCAACCAGAGCCGAAGATGCGGTCTCTGCCAATTCCAAGTTGATCAAGGATCTAATGAGCAAGGAAGTAACGGCCCTTAAATCGTCATTGGAAACATCAAACTCACTTTATCTGCTGGTCGCCACATTGGTGCAAGCCGGCTGGGCGCACAATGATAAAGTACTTGTGCCAATACAAGGACGTATTGATTCTATAGTTGCAAAATTGAAAAAAGACACAGCCAAACTTGGCAATAAAGATTTGTCCATTCTTGCAGAGTCTCTGTTCAAAGTGGCAGAAGCCAAACAGGGCATTGTCTCTATGCGTAAGCTTGAATTGAACATAGAAGAAGATGTTGGCAAGCAAATTGCGGAGACACGCAACTTTGAGACCAAACTTGGCTCAAATCTCAAGCAGCTTATGGATAGCCAGCAAAAGACAATTAATGAGGCGACCGCAAGCGTCAGCAATACGATTGGCAATAGCAAGTTTATGTTATTTGGGGCTATTGGCCTAAATTTGGTCATCAGTGGATTGATTGCTTTCTTTGTCGTACACAGAGGCCTTGCGACACCAATCAGCCGTGTAACCCAAGCCATGAGGCAACTTGCTTCGGGCAACACTGAAGTTGAGCTTCTTGATGCAAACCGTAAAGATGAAATTGGCGACATGAGCAGTGCGGTTCTAGTATTTCGCGACAATGCGATTGAGCGCGAACATTTGCGCTCTGATCAGGAAAAGGAACAAGAAGCACACATCAAACGTCAACAGCGCATTGAACAATTGATAGCCGATTTCCGGACGACTGCCCAAAATATGCTTGAATCAGTTGGCACCAATATGGAGCAAATGCAATCGACAGCCCAGGTGTTGACCGGCATAGCTGACGACACTGCAGAACGCGCGTCAGGTGCGGCGAATGCTTCGGAAGATGCCTCCAATAATGTCCAAACAGTGGCCTCTGCTGCTGAAGAGTTAAGTTCATCAATTGGAGAAATCGGACGGCAAATTTCTCAAACGACAGAGATTGTAAATCAAGCGACGGATGAAGCCCGCTCGGCCAATGATAAAGTAGCAACTTTATCTGAGGGGGCACAAAAAATCGGTGATGTTGTATCCCTCATCCAGGATATTGCTGAACAAACCAACCTGCTGGCCTTGAATGCGACCATTGAAGCGGCAAGAGCCGGTGAAATGGGCAAAGGGTTTGCCGTTGTGGCCTCAGAGGTGAAATCACTCGCCACTCAAACAGCGAAGGCTACGGAAGAAATTGCATCCCAAATCAGTGCCATTCAAGGTTCTACACAAGAGGCTGTTGGTGCGATCCAAAATATTTCCAAGACCATGGAAGAGGCCAATGGCTACACAGCAGCAATTGCAGCAGCTGTTGAGGAGCAAAGTGCAGCCACATCAGATATTTCTCACAATGTGCAATTGGCTGCAACCGGCACCAAGGATGTCGCCACCAATATGTCCGGTGTAACAGCAGCCGTGAGCGAGACCACCCAATCAGCAGCCCAGGTTGAACATGCATCTGGCGATGTTGCAGACCAGGCCAAGAAGTTGGAAAAAGTGGTTGGTACATTCCTCACAGAGGTTGCCGCTGCTTAACAAAAGTCAACGCGTTACAAAAAAGCCCGCGGCATTTTATGTCACGGGCTTTTTTAGTATTCTATGCATAAAGGTAGAGCTTAAACGCCCAAATATTTTTCCTGCAGCTTTTTATTTTTGGCAAGCTCTTTCGAATTGCCCTCCCAGACAACATGACCTTTTTCGATAATGTAGTGCCTGTCTGCAATGCGCACCAAATCGGCCACATTTTTGTCTACCACCAAAATCGATTGTTTCTCTTGCTTGAGCCGTGCCAGGCAATTCCAGATGTCCTGTCGAACGAGAGGGGCCAAGCCCTCTGTTGCTTCATCAAGGATCAACAGCGAAGGATTCGTCATAAGAGCCCTGGCAATGGCCAGCATTTGCTGTTCGCCGCCTGAGAGCAGGTTCCCCATACTGCTTTGGCGAGATGCAATGGCCGGAAACATATCGAACACCTTCTCCAGCGTCCATGGATTGTCTCTGGAATGGCGATCGGCAGCTGTCGCAACCAGGTTTTCTTGAACCGTGAGATTAGGGAAAATTTGCCGGCCCTCTGGCACCAATCCCAGCCCAGCTTGAGCAATTTTATAAGAAGCCAGGGAGGTTATGTCTTCGCCGTCGAATTCAACAGAGCCTGCACTGCTTTTCACAATACCCATAATCGTATTGATGGTTGTAGTCTTGCCCATGCCGTTGCGGCCAAGCAAGGTGACCACTTCGCCTGTGTTAACACTCAATGACATGCCGAACAAAGCCTGGCTCGTGCCGTAAAACGCATCTATGTCTTTAACGGTCAGCATTGCTCTTATGTGTCTCCAAGATAAGCATGTTTAACATCTTTATTGTTGCGGATTGCACTCGGTGATCCAGTGGCGATAACACGGCCATAGACCAAAACAGTAATCCGGTCGGCAAGTGCAAACACGGCATCCATGTCATGCTCGATTAACAGCATGGAATTTTCCCCTTTTAGCGCCTTCAGGGTTGTAATCATGGCAGCGGATTCTTCCCCACCCATGCCGGCCATTGGTTCATCCAGCAACAACACTTTGGGTTTGGTGGCAAGCGCCATGGCAATTTCCAATTGCCGCCGCTCGCCATGCGACATGGCGCTGGCGGCTAGATCTTTTCGCTCGGCAAGTCCTACTTTCTCAAGAATGGCCATGGCAGGTTTTGTCAGGCTTTCATCATTGTGCGTTGGTTTCCAGAACTTGAAGGAATGCCCCTGATGTGCTTGAGCCGCCAGGGCGACATTATCGCGCACACTCATTTCAAGAAAAACACTCGTGATCTGAAATGATCTGGCCAGTCCCAAAAACGAGCGCTTATGCGAGGACATGCGCGTGATATCACGACCTTCAAATAACACTTGCCCGGAATCTGGCATCAGATCGCCCGCTAACTGAGAGATGAGTGTGGTCTTGCCAGCACCATTTGGTCCGATCACCGCATGAATTTCATTGGGCAGAAGCTCAAGGTCAACATGTTCTGTGGCTGCGATGCCGCCGAAATCCTTATTGAGATCAATGCACTTAAGAATGGCTTCAGCCATATCACTTGGCCTCCCATTTCTTGAGCAAGCCGGAAATACCACCTGGAGCGAACAGCACGAGAAGGATGAGTAGTGCGCCGAAAATCAATTGCCAGTAAATCGTGATATCAGACAGCACCTCTTCAATCATCAGGTAAAAGATTGTGCCGATAAAAGGACCAAATAATGAGCCCGTGCCACCTAGAATGATCATGAACATGAGCTCCCCCGAACGGGTCCAATCCATCATTTCAGGTGAAATGAAGCTCGTGAAATTTCCAAGCAATGCCCCTGAAAAGCCGCAAATAGCACCTGCGATGACGTAGCACGTCAATTTATAAAGATATGTGTTATAGCCGACGGCCTGCATACGTCGTTCATTGGATTTGCATCCGCGCACAACCATGCCAAAGCGCGAGTTTATAATTCGGTGTACGAGATAAATGGTCGCCAATAGGAAGACAAAACAGACGTAATAAAGCACAACATTATTTTCGATCGACAGGAGATTTGGAAACTCACTGCGTGTCTCTATCACCAGGCCGTCATCGCCACCATATTCTTCAATACTGACAAGCGCGTAAAACGCCATTTGCCCAAAGGCCATGGTGATCATGATGAAATAAACGCCTTTGGTTCGAAGCGAAATAGCCCCGGTGATCAAGGCAAATAATGCGGCCACCCCAATGGCAATCGCAATTTGATAAAACCCGTTATAAACTTCGTAATAGGCAGGGATGCCAACAGCATAGGCGCCAATGCCGATAAAGGCCGCATGACCAAAACTCACCATGCCGCCATACCCCAAAATCAGATTGAGGCTGACCGCTGCGATCGACAGGATCACAACACGCGTAGCCAGGCTTAAGAAGAAGGATTGATCTAACGCCTCTGTTAAAACAGGCGCTACTGCAAACAGGCACAGCAGGGCAAGAACCACGCCTTGGGTCAGCGTCATATTTTTTAAAGTATTCATTCGCGTTTCAACCATCACCTGATCTTGGGCGGGAACAGCCCCTGTGGACGCACCGCCAGAATACTTGCCATGAGGATATAAATCAGCATTGCCGAAATGGCCGGAGCAGATGTCTCCGCATTTTGCGCCGACATAAAGACTTTGAATAAATCATCCAGATAAGACCGGCCCAAAGTATCGATTAGCCCGACGAGGATGGCTGCAACAAACGCCCCTTTAATGGAGCCGATGCCGCCAATAATAATGACAACAAATGTGAGGATGATGATCTCATTGCCCATGCCGATACTGGCCTCGGTAATGGGGGTCACCATCATCCCTGCTAGTCCGGCCATTGCAGCCCCCATTGCAAATACAAGCGTGAACAGGCTTTGGATGTTAATGCCGAGAGCGCTGACCATGGTGCGGTTAGAGGCGCCGGCACGGATCAACATGCCAAGCCGCGTGTGGTTGACCACATAATACAACATGCCGGCGATTGTGAGCCCGGTGCCAATAATCAAAAGTCTAAAGGTCGGAAAAACGACGCCAGGAAGAAGTTCAACGCGCCCTTCAAGCCAGTCCGGCAGAGGGATTGAAACCCCGGCAGGGCCCCAGATGAGTTGTACTGTCGTATCGAAGCACAAAATCAAACCGAATGTTGCCAGCACATGGTCAAGATGGTCACGGTGATAAAGCCGTCGCACCACAATGATCTCAACCAGATAGCCGACGAGAGCCGCTAGGGGTACTGCCATCAGTACGGCCAATAAGAACGAGCCCGTAAGAAATGTGAATGTGGCGCAGAAAAATGCGCCCACCATATAGAGCGAACCATGGGCCAGATTGATGAAATCCATTATGCCGAACACCAGCGTCAAGCCGGAGGCGACCAGAAACAGCAGTACGCCGAGTTGGAGTCCGTTCAAAAATTGAATTAAGAACAAAGAAAAGTCCACGTATTATCGCCCCTTGGTGCTGCTCTGCTCTAACATCATGTCCCGCTCCCCTAAGGATTAATGATTATGGATTGGCAAAGAAAATATATCTGATGTTTTATGCAATATCGAATGAGTGTAGACGAAATTGATTTCGGAACAAATTGATCATGAAAATCGGATTGCAATTATCTAAAAATTTAAAATGAAAAAGGGCGGAAGTTGTTTCTTCCGCCCTCAACTCTTAGAGTTTGCCAATGGCAATTCTACATTTTGCAATCTTTTGCATATGGATCGACATGGTTTTTAAGAACGGTTGAAACAACAGAAGTTGTCCATTTGCCATCCTTATCAGCAACCACTTTACGCAGATAGAAATTTTGAACCGGGAAGTGGTTTTTGCCGATTGAAAACTTTCCGCGAACTGACGGGAAGTTTGCTGCTTCCAATGCCTTGCGGATGCCATCCTTGTCTTTCAGATTGCCTTTAACGGCTTCAACAGCGCTCTTGATGAAGAACATCAGGTCGTAGCTTTGAGCGTCATAGAAAGAAGGATAAGCGCCATATTTGGCTTTATAAGCTGAAACGAACTTCGCGTTTTGCGCGTTCTTCAGGTCAGGACCCCAAAATTGGGTGTTCAGTGAGCCCATCACGCCTTTCATTTTGGCTTTTTGCAGCCGTGGCAGGGCAATTGAATCCACTGTGAAGACTGAGTAAAGCGCCAATTTGCCTTGCAGACCAGCCTGTTGATATTGGCGAATGAAAGCTGGACCCGCTTTGCCTGGATAGAAGATAAAGATTGCTTCAGCGCCAGATGCTTTGGCTTTTGCAAGTTCGGCTGAGAAATCAAGCTGGGCGTCTTTACCCCACTTTGTCATATCCTTGCCAACAATCTTGCCTTTAAAGGTGCGCTCAACGCCAGCCACCATGTTTTTACCGGCAGCATAGTTTGGCGCCATGACATAAACAGATTTAACACCCTTCTGGTTGAGCACTTCACCCAAAGCCATTGGCGTCTGGTCGTTTTGCCAGGAGATATTGAAGAAGTTTTTATGGCACAGCTTGCCGGCGAGTTGTGACGGTCCGGCATTGGCACTGATCAGGAACTTGCCTGAATCAAGTGCTGCTTTACGCGAAGCCAGCAACACGTGAGACCAGATAAAACCGGTAACGAAGTCGACATTGTCTGACTTGATAAGCTTGTCGGTTTTCTGTTTGCCAGTTTCGGGCTTAAAACCGTCATCTTCGATGATGAGGTCAATATTAAGGCCGCCCATCTTGCCGCCCATATGCTCAACAGCCAGTTCGACGGCATTTTTCATGCCTTTGCCGATAATGCCAGCTGGCGTCGTCAATGTTGTGACAAAACCGATTTTAACGCTTTTCTTTGCGTGGCTAGCAGCATTTGCAGGCGACATCAACATGGTTGTTGCTGTGAGCGCGGCTGCTAGGCCAAATGCTTTCGTGATTTTTTTCATAAACTGTTCCTCCCTGTTGGGTACTTGCTTTATCAACTAAAACGGCAATATTTTTTATGCACTAATCATTGCTAAATTACCAAACGCATAATTTCACACTATGCGCGAAAAGCGCAGGCCCGTCTAATTTGAGGCCGGTCTTGGTAAATTTTAAAACATGCAAACATGCACAATAATTCATGTTTTAACGAAAATAATTCCTTTTGCGCAGTTTTTGAACGTTAAATACGCCTCTTTTTAAGCATAATAATTCATATCAGTAAAGATCAAAGCGAAATATCCGTTTTTGTGACCCTCATTTAAGAAGTTCGAGGCCATGCAGATTTACTCACCACCCGGATAATGGGCGAAAATTTAATTTAGATCAATATATTTTAGACCTAAACTAAAATATACAATATAATGCCCTCCAACGATATGGAATGAAGCGTTTCATTAAAATGTGGAAACCACCAGAGCGTCTTAAACATATATCTGAATTTGGCCGCATCCCGAGCGTTAAAGAGGCGGCGGGCTCCAAATTATATTCCCCCATTGAGATCGGGGCTTTGACGTTGCGTGAGCGAACCTGGGTGCCGGCCATGGTGCCGTGGCGGGCCAGTGACGATGGGTTTGTAACCCAAGATGTGATCGACTGGTATCGCCGTTTTGCAGAAGGTGAACCTGGGGCAATAGTTGTTGAAGCAACAGGCATTCGTGACATCCCCTCAGGGCCTTTGTTGAGGATCGGCGATGACCGCTTTATCCCGGGTTTGCGCAAACTGACAGATGCCGTGCGCGATGCAAGCAACGGCCACACCAGGCTCTTCATCCAGTTGATTGATTTCCTGGCTATTCGCCGCAGGCCAGACCCTGCCAAATATTTTCAAAGGTTTTTGGAAATAACCGACCAACATCGCAACGCTTTAGGGGCACACGATTGGTCGGATGATGACACTAGAGCACATCTGCAAACTTTAAAAGATGAGGAGCTGGAGGAGATATTGGAGACCCGCGAGCTGGAAGCCCTTAAACAAGGGTACCGGGAACGGGTGACAGATATTGATTTGCCACACATCGCCAACTTGCCGGAAGTTTTGCCGGACCTGTTTGCCAGTGCGGCCAGGCGGGCACAAGCTGCCGGCTTTGACGGGGTCGAGCTACATTACGCACATGCTTATACAATGGCGTCTTTCTTATCAGCCTTGAACACGCGCAAAGACGGCTATGGCGGTATGCGTGACAACCGTGTGCGCTTGCCTTTAGAGGTGTATCAAGCCGTGCGCAAAATTGTCGGCGAAGACTATAGTGTCGGTTGCCGGTTTTTATCTGACGATTGCATTGCGGGCGGCAATACGATTGAAGATGCTAAATTTTTCGCAACAAAATTTGCCAAGGCCGGGTTTGATTTTCTCTCATTGTCGCGCGGTGGCAAATTTGAAGATGCCAAACAACCAAGCATCGGTCTGGCGATTTATCCTTATACCGGCCCCAGCGGCTATGAATGCATGCCCGCTTATATTTCAGATCAGCAGGGTCCGTTTGGCCGCAATGTTGAACCAGCAGCTCAAATTCGCGCAGCTGTGAGAGAGGCGGGTTATGCAACGCCAATTGTTGTAGCTGGCGGCATTCACAGTTTTGAACAAGCAGAAGCGATCCTTGAGGGTGATAAGGCCGATATTATTGCAGCCGCGCGTCAATCACTGGCAGATCCTGACTGGTTTAAAAAAATCAGACTGGGCCATGGCGCCGAGGTTCGCCTGTGCGAATACACCAATTATTGCGAAGGGCTTGACCAAAAACACAAACAGGTCACCTGCAAACTTTGGGACCGTACCGAGCTTGACGAACAAGGGGTGAGCCTGAGCAGTGATGGTAAACGTCGCTTGACCGCCCCTCTTTGGAAGCCGAAAAACTAGGGTGCAGGCACCCTAAATTCTTTCAATTACGAGAGCGATGCCTTGACCAACGCCAATACACATAGTGCATAGGGCATATTTACCCTGGGTCTTTTGCAGCTCATAAGTCGCTGTTGTGGCCAGGCGAGCACCGCTCATACCTAGCGGGTGACCCAAGGCAATCGCCCCGCCATTGGGGTTAACCCGAGCATCATCATCTTCAACGCCCAGGCCGCGCAGAACGGCCAGGCCTTGGGCGGCAAAGGCTTCATTGAGTTCGATCACATCAAAATCATCCATCTTGAGGTTCAAGCGATCCAACAGCTTTTGGACCGCAGGCACCGGGCCATAGCCCATAATGCGCGGCGCCACACCGCAAGACGCGATACCCAGCACACGCGCTCTGGGAACAAGCCCATGGGACTTGGCGCTCTCTTCATTTGCGAGCAAAAGCGCACAAGCCCCGTCATTCACACCTGAGGCATTGCCGGCTGTAATTGATCCGCCATCACGAAACGGGGTGGCAAGAGAGGCCAGCTTTTCAAGCGAAGTTGCGCGTGGGTGTTCATCTTTTTCAACGATAACAGCATCAGTTTTGCGCTGAGGAATTGTGACATTTATAATTTCTTCAGCCAGTCTGCCATTGGCTTGGGCTGCAGCTGCTTTTTCCTGAGACGCAAGTGCAAACTTGTCCTGGTCTTCACGGGTGACTTGAAAATCTTCGGCAACATTCTCGGCCGTTTCAGGCATCGAGTCGACGCCATATTGTGCTTTCAGCACCGGATTAACAAAACGCCAGCCAAGTGTTGTGTCATAAATTTCCGCATTGCGTGAAAAAGCCGCTGTTGCCTTGGCCATTACAAAAGGTGCGCGCGACATGCTTTCAACGCCGCCGGCAACCATCAAATCAACTTCACCGGTCTTGATTGCGCGTGCGGCTGTACCTACCGCATCAAGGCCCGAGCCGCACAAGCGGTTGACCGTATTGCCCGGCACTTGTTCGGGCAGGCCCGCCAGCAACAACGCCATGCGCGCGACATTGCGGTTGTCTTCACCGGCCTGATTGGCACAGCCGAAAATCACATCATCAACCTTGTCCCAGTCAACTTTTTCGTTGCGCTCCATCAGCGCTTTTAAGGGAAGGGACGCCAAATCATCGGTGCGCACAGTTGACAAAGCGCCGCCATAACGGCCAATTGGCGTGCGGATTGCGTCGCAAATAAAAGCTTCAGACATGTGTTTCTATATTCCTTGCATTTAACGGCTTGGGCTCTGTGTGCCGAATAACTCAAACTTTTGGCGCTCCGGGGCAATATCATAAACCTTAAGAGCGGAACGTGCGGCCTTTATCATCGGCGTTGGTCCGCACATTAAGAAGTAATCGACTTTTGGCATATCTACAAATGCTTCAAATAGGCTTGCGCATTTTTCCTGATCAAGTAATCCGCTTAAAAGCTCATCATCACTGTGCTGCTCGCTATAAATATGAAACAGCTGAAACCTGTCCTCATAGCGTCTTTTTAAGCCCTCAAGACTATCACGAAACAAGCTGGTTGCCTTGGTGCGATTACCATAAAATAACGTGAATTGGCTCATCGGTTGTTTTTGCAAAACTGTTCGAATAATCGAATGAAACGGGGTAATGCCACTGCCGCCGGCAATGCCGACATAGATTTTAGCCTGATCAGGATCAAGAGGCACATGAAACCGCCCGACAGGAGGAAGCACTTCGAGCACATCGCCGGATTTTAGCTGATCATTCACATAGTTTGAAAACACGCCTTCAACCATACGCTTCACAGCCACACGCAATTCCCCATCGTCTGGCGTGCTGCAAATTGAATAGGCACGGCGAATATCTTCTCCGTTGAGATCCTTTTTCAGGGAGAGATATTGCCCGGGGATAAAGGCAAACTTCTCGGCCAGAGTATCTGGCACATCAAAGGCAATTGAGACCGCATCCTCGCACTCTTTGCGGATGTCTTGCACTTTAAGGGGATAGAATTCAGCAACAGCCATTCGTCAGGGTGCCAGCAGAGGTCGTTTCAGTAATGCGCGACGCTTGAGCCAGGGGCTGAGGCGGTAACGCGGATCGCCATAAAACGCATAAAGCTCATTTAAAATAACCGAGCAATAATGGGCACCCATCTGGTCACCAAGGCCAAGGGGCCCCTTGGGATAGCCAAGTCCAAGCTCAACGGCCTTTTCAATATCCTCTGGTGTCGCAAGGCCTTGTTGTGCAATTTCAGACCCAACATTTACAATCTGTGCCAAAACCCGCTGCGCCACAAAACCCGGACTGTCATTGATAATAACACAAGGCCTTTCTTTAGAGTGCAGGAGGGAGGCAAAATCTTCAGCCAGCAACTTGTCAGTTGCTGGGTTGGTCATAACTACAGCAAGTTTGGAGAAAATAGGAAAGCCATCGAAGCCCGGGCAGGGGTCAACCGCTACTGTTCTTTCAGGCGGCAACTTGGCCTGAAGGGCAGCTGTCGTGCAATCCATGCCGTAGGGTATGACGACGCAGATATCAGCGTCCTTGGGCGATTTTGTCGATTTTATTTTGCGCGCCTTAAGTTCTTTAATGAAGAGCTTTGAGGCGTTCCATTTTTTATCCGCCAGATAGACCGATTTAATTCTGCTGGCTTTTCCTTTTGGGATGCGGGCAGGTGCGTTAATTTTTTTGTTGTCCTGGTAGCGATAAAACCCTTCATTTGTTTTTCGACCGAGCAGCCCTGCATTCATCCTGCGCTGGGTGATAGGTTGCGGACGATAGCGTGGCTCTTCATAAAATTGGTGATAAACCTGTTCCATCACCGGGTGTGAAACATCAAGTGCTGTGATATCCATCAATTCAAAGGGTCCCAAGCGGAAGCCCACACCATCGCGCAAGATCATGTCTATGGTTGCCACATCAGCAATCTGCTCGGACAAAATACGCAAGGCTTCAGTATTAAAGCCGCGTCCCGCATGATTGACCAGAAAGCCCGGACTATCAATCACCTGAACGGCTGTTTTATCGATGCGCTTGGTCAACTCAACAAGTTTATCAATGGTTCCAGGCGCTGTGCGCAGACCGGAAATAATCTCAACAAGTCCCATCAGAGGAACCGGATTGAAAAAATGATATCCCGCCACAAGCTCAGGTCTCTCACAAGCAGCAGCAATAGCTGAGATAGAAAGTGACGAAGTGTTGGAGGCCAAAATTGTATCAACGCCAACAATCTCTTCGAGTTGTTTGAAAAGGCCTTGTTTAATTTCAAGGTTTTCCACGATGGCTTCAATCACCAGGTGACATCCTGCAAGCATTTGTAAATTATCGGCACGGTTGATGTTGGCTATGGCAATTTCACAGGCATCTTCGCTCATTCGGCCCTTTTCAGCAGCGCGTTTAATCATGCGTGTTGTAAAGACAATGGCGTCATCCAAGGCTTCTTCATCGACATCAAACAACCAGACTTCAATGCCCGCCGCGGCCGCCACTTGGGCTATGCCCCGGCCCATAATGCCGGCACCTATAACGCCTATTGTTTCTATTGAGCTTGCCAAAATATCTCTCCTGAGAAAATTGGTCCTAATTTGTCGGGAACCCGATCCCCTGTCAATCATTGCAAGGCCAATGATTGATGGTTCAGCTTCCCTGATTTAGCGGGAGAAAAGCCGTGTATATGTGATACTGTTTGTTGACTTGTATCCATGGATTTGTATCACAATAAAACGTAAAGATCAGATCAGTGCAAGAAATATGAAGGTGCATATTCAAATTGCTTGAGATAGTCCGCTTTAAATCATGCGCAAAGCTTAATGGCAGATAGGGGGTGTAGTGGCCAAGAAAATCAATGCCAATCATGCAACATCCCTGCCCAATGCCCAAGCAGCCTCTGGTCCTGATTGGCCTATTATTAAAGAGATGATTGGCGCGTTAGACCTTAAGGCCAATTCTTTGATTGTGACAATATTTGGCGATGCAATTTGGCCTTGGGGGGGTAAAATTTGGCTCGGGTGTTTGATTGATCTCGCCGGCTCGTTTGGATTAACAGAACGGTTGGTGCGAACCGGTGTTTACCGGCTGTCCCAAGAAGGCTGGCTTATATCTTCCACGCAAGGTAGGCGCGCCTATTACACGTTCACTTCTCTGGGGTTTGAAAAATTTAATGAAGCTCAACGGCGCATTTATTCAGCAGATCCTCTGCGTTGGGATGGCCGTTGGCGTTTGGTACAAATCCTTCCAGGGATGACACAAACCGAACGAACCACTTTGCGTCGTGAACTCAAATGGCTTGGATTTGGCCAAATAAGCCCAGCAATGCTTGCCCACCCCTCGATTTCAGCTGAAAGCGTACGCCGCACACTTGAGGCCACGGGTCTGGCATCCAAAATATTTGCGTTCAATGCTTTGACCGAAGATTTTGTGACCATGGAAACCGTGCGTACGATGGTTAAGTCTGCTTGGTCGCTGCAGAAGATGAATTCTGGATATGCCGGATTTATCAAACGATTTAAGACGATCGATCAACGATTGCCGGCCTGGAAGAATATGTCTGAAGAAACAGCCTTCATTATACGCATCCTCCTCATCCATGATTATCGCAGGCTAATGTTGAAGGATCCGCAATTGCCGGAAGAATTATTGCCCAAGGATTGGTGTGGTGGGCAGGCCCGTGATCTCACAACGAGGTTATATCGCACCCTGGCGGGGCCTGCGAATGCCTACATATCCAGCCGGTTTGAAACTGACTTGCTGACCAAACCGACATTAAACCCGCTGTACCAACAACGCTTTGGCGGTCTGCCAAGCATATAGAGGCCGGTAACGCTCTAGTTAAATTCAACTTCACTGCTGTTGCGCGGCCGGGTGTAAAACTTATCGGTCAACGTAATTGTGCCCGACATCATTTGACCAAATGAGTTTGTTGGAAGTACGCCCGATATGAGCTGGCCGATTATCGAATTATATGAATATGCCACTTCAGTGAAAATGACGCTGGTATTGGCCTGCGTGATCCCGTTCGGCACAGTGATGGTGGCGCCGGGTGTTTTTGCTGTGCCGTTTGAAGTATGTGACCAGGCTACCGTGGTATTGTTATCATCGTCAGCGACAATGCTCGTAACCACGATCGAAACGGAATTGGAATTAAATGGCTCAATGATGGATAATGAGGCAGTGTAAATATCTTGTATCATTGCGTTGTCGATAACAGTCTCCTGTGCAACCAAATCTGCGGTAGCGCTTGTTATCATGGTCACTTTGCGATCTACCGATAGCAATTGTGTGACCCCGACAATGCCGAAATAAACCAGCAATAAAACAGGAAGCACCAAGGCAAATTCAATCGCAGAAACCCCACGTTTATCCTGTCTGAGGCGGTTCAGATGGTTTCTGCTTGTTTTGAACACAGCGAACATTTTCATAACTCCAAAACCCGATGCCAGCCCTAATTATTTAGGACAGATTCAAAAGGTTCATTCCTGAAGGTGGCGGCTGATGCGAGCAAACGCTTATTGCCACTCATATTAGAGAGACCGGAGAAATGGCCAGGTAGCAACAATGACCAGGTATAATAAGATCGCACGACAACAACTTCCGACGGTTGGCCGGGCAAAAACGTGAAATTTTCTTCTAGGAGTTCACCATCATTATCTGTCGATGGGGGCAAAGAGATATTGCCGAAATTTGGAAAACTCCGCACATCAACCTTCAGGCCATTCGCGCAGTCTATAATCCCCGGGATATTTGCGCAGACCAAGTCTTTAAAGGCGGTCGCATCCATGTTTTGTGCCTGAACCTGACCGGTTCTTATCATGCGTGCAGCATTGGCTACGCCCGTTTCAAGCATTTGATTAGCAGAAAACATCAAAGCCGTTTCTAAGATGGCAAACAGCGTTCCAATAAACGGTAGGGCGAGAATGGAAAATTCAATCGCCATCGAGCCATCCTGATTGCGTGAAAATCGCTTGGCGCATCGCAATCGAGATAAAATCCCAAGGCCTTTGCTTTTGGATCCAAGCTTGTAATTTTCACGTTCAATACGATTGTGTGAGCTTGTCATATTGGGTCCTTTTAACTGGGCGACAGCGCATGCAACTCTTAAATAGGAACGCAAAATGTAACACTGTGTTGTTTAAAAATATTTACTCGAACAATGATAATTTTAATGCGCTTGATGATGTTTTATTAACCAAAAGGAAAACGTTAATAAAAAAGTAACAAAGTTTACTTCCGAAATATTTACGATTTGTGGGCAGACTGCCACCCTGAGAAGGCTTGTAGACACTTGCTATTGAGGCAGAGTTACAGGCGACGTGAATGTGGGGAACATAGGGCGTTACGAATTCGCTTTTAAGCAGCAGGAGGCCCGGTCAGGGTTTGTGATATGCGCAACATTAAAAATCAATCACCGTTCCAAAACTATATTCAAAGAAAACTGTCAGCCTTCCGGCATTCTGCAACAGGCTTGGTAAGCCGCTTTGGCAAAGACCGTTCAGGGGCCATTGCCATCATGTTCGGTATCGCTGTTATCCCAATTTTAATCGGCGCAGGTGTTGCCGTCGACTATTCACGCGCGCTTACGGTTAAAAATCGCCTAAGCCAAGCAATTGATGCCGCCGCTCTCGCGGTTGGTGCGTCTAAAGAAACCGATGAAGACGTGCTGAAACAAATGGCAAAGGATTATTTTGCCGCCAATTATTCACCATATGAATTGGGCACTCCTGGCGCATTGCAGATTACATTTGCCGATAAAAAAATAACAATCGCCGCAACGGCTGAATTGCCAACGACACTCATGAACCTTGTCGGCATTACAAAAATGGATGTCGGCTCCAATGTGGAAGTGTCCAAGGAACTCAGAAGGCTCGAAGTTGTTATGGTGCTTGATAACACCGGGTCCATGGGAAGTGGCGGCAAGATTGATGCGTTAAAAAGTGCGGCGACAGATTTGGTCAATATACTGGCGGCTGAGCAGCCCGATCAAGATAAGCTAAAGTTTGGACTTGTGCCGTTTTCGGCCGCTGTAAAAGTTGGCACGGCATACCAAAATTCGGGTTGGATTGATGTAGGTAAGCAAAACAGCCTTCATGGCATCCAGTTTGAGAATACTGACAATGTTTTTGATGTTTATAATAAATTGAGCAACAGAAGTTGGTCAGGATGTGTCGAGGCGCGTCCCTCGCCGCTTGATGTGAGTGATACACCCCCGGTGGCCGGCGATACGCTTTGGGTGCCTTATTTTGCGCCTGATGAGCCGAATGGTTCCGGTATCTGGGGCTATTCAAATTCATACTTAAGTGACAATACAAGTAATAGTAATCTCGATTACCGGCAAAAAAAATCGAACAAATACGATGCTCAAAGCGTTAGTAGCTCCAGCAAAGGCCCGCAATATAACTGTGTAACGGCACCCATTGCACCATTATCTGGTGATACGACAGAAGTTCTCAACGCGATCCAAGCGATGGATGCAAATGGCTATACACTCATCCCTCTTGGCCTTGCCTGGGGCTGGCGTGTGATATCACCAGAGGAGCCCTTTACCGAAGGTGTGGCTTACACTGAAAAAGATACCGATAAAGCAATCATCCTGTTAACTGATGGTTTGAACAATATTGGCGCACAGGGTAATCATAATAAGTCGAGATATAATGGTTATGGCTTTGTGGCACAGGGGCGTCTTGGCACCACTTCGTCCAGCCAGGCGCAAAACGCACTTGATACCAGAACAAGCACCTTGTGTACAAACATCAAGGCGACAGGGGTTATCGTTTATACGATCACTTTCCAGCTTGATGATGATGATACGGAAACCTTGTTCCGCAATTGCGCCACCGATCCGTCTAAATATTATAATTCGCCGAGCAATGCTGAGTTGCAAACAGCTTTTAAGGCGATTGCGAAAGATTTAGGGAAATTACGGTTGTCGAAATAATCAGGCTCTACTGCCGCGACAAAGTTAAAACACAAGTCAACAAAAAAGCCGCCCTGCGAGAAACAGGGCGGCTTTTTTAATGCAGAAATCTCTTGCCTTAATCAGAGGTGCTTTTTGATGTCCCCTTGGTCAGACCCGCCTTAGCGGAGATCTCTTTATTGATCACTTCAAAGTGCTTGAGGTCGTCTCCAACCTGAAGTTCAGGTTCGCAGCGCGGCGCACAGGCGTAGGAAATTCGTCCAGTCCCCCTTTGTAAGGTCACCTTGTGAATACCACTTGTTTTAACATGAAGATTGAAATGACCAATCTCCTTACCCTCACTGTCAAGAGCGATGAGATTGGTGGTGCCATAGTTTTTACCGGTAATAACCAGCAACTTACCACCCTCAACGCTGACATCAGCCATAAGAGGGTTGCCGAGAATAATTGTGGAAGCTGCACGCGGCAGACGGTGGATTCTTGCCTGATCCGTCAGAACTTCTATTACACCGGAATTTGCATCATCTGCCTGGGCCCGTTGGGGCGTGGTAACAAGAAGGCTTAAGAACCCTGCAGCTGCAAGAGCTGCGAATTTTATGTGGTTCCGATTGTTAAAACGCATGAGAGCCATGGTGCAAATTCCTCGGGATTTATTAAACGAATGTCCTATTAGTGCTGAAAATGGTGAATGGCACGTTAAAGACCGCTAAGAGTGAGATATTCAACCAGTGCAGTCATTCCAGATTAAAGATTGAGCATTGATGGCCTGTTTTGGCCGCTTATTAGATATAAAATCATGAAGTTTGGCTCTAAGGAGCAACACAATAGGTGCAGGCAATCAATTTTAGAAAAAAATTTATGTATTTTGTCAAATAAGAATTGGCAGAATGATAATAATATCTACGAAACATAAGAATAAATAAATTATTAATTATAATATTCAGTAGAATAACTGAAGTTATTGTCAATTCATCAAAATAATTATATGTTAATAACTGTTTTATATATTTAATAAATAATATTTTAACCTATTGTGGTCTAAATAAAAGCCTCGAATATTGAAAAAAATATAACTTGTTAACTTGATGGTAACGGAATCGTTGTAAGTTTTTGACTGTTCAGACCTAGTTATGGCCGTAGGCCTGTAGGGAGACTGAAGCTGTCAAAAGTAAAAGTACTGTTTGCAAGGAGTAAGTAAAATGAAACAGCTGTTCACACGTTTTGCAAAAGATGAGTCTGGTGCAACGGCCATTGAATATGGTCTAATTGCTGCCGGTATTGCTGTGGTCATTATCACAGCCGTTCAATCTGTTGGTTCAAGCTTGGACACCATGTTTACTGGTATCGCTTCTAATCTTTAATCGCATGGTTTAAGTTTATCTGTAGGGGCATCGTAAATTTTACGACCTTACAGGGAAGCAAATAAAGCCGCCGGCAGGATATCTGCCGGCGGTTTTGTGATTCAAACCCCTTCATTTCTTTCCATATAAGTCAAAGCATTTACGTGCCGTTTACCGCTTCTAGGCAATAGTTGTGTTGCAACTGCCAAGTGCGTAATCCCGGAGTGCACATTTATGTTTGAATTTCTCGTTTTATTGATTTTTCCAGGCGCCATGGTGCTTGCTGCAATAAGCGATCTCATCACTATGACAATCTCAAACTGGATTTCCATCACCCTGGTGGCAGGGTTTGCCGTTTTAGCCGTTTGGGCAGGTTTAGGGGTCAATGAGATAGGTTTGCATGTGCTTGTTGGGTTTATTGCCTTAGCAATGGGGTTCACCTGTTTCGCGTTTAATTGGATTGGAGGGGGTGATGCCAAATTGTTTGCTGCGACCGCTTTGTGGTTAGGTTGGCCTGACGTCGTTTCATACACTCTTTCTGCATCGATATTTGGCGGAATTTTGACGCTGGTGTTATTGGCTCAAAAAGGATTTCCTTTGCCGGCAGGTTTGGCGCGCCATGGTTGGGTTGCACGATTACACGCGCTTGAAGATGGCATTCCTTATGGGTTTGCTTTGGCGGCCGCAGGCTTGTTTATCTATCCCAAATCCATCTGGATGACGGGTAGTCTTGGGTAACCTTGAGTGGAATTTGTGAGCACATGGCACCAAAGGATCTAATGAGTGTTGGACATATACCGCCACACTAAAAGAGGTTCAGATTAAGTTTTTGTATAAACATCGTAAATATTACGAGTGATTAACCATAAGTTGACCATTAAGAGGTCAAATAGCGAAATGCACATGCACGTGCGTCATAAGTTTTGGTGAGGTAAGCGTTGGGAAAGTACACGCAATGAAGTCGACCCGAATAATCGTTCTCGTACTAGCACTCGTCGCAGGTTTAAGTGCAGCCTGGCTTGCAAAAGGCATGCTGGGTGGCAAAAAACAGGTCAAAGTGGCAAAACCTAAACTTGAAACTGTCAAAGTGCTAACGGCATCAAGTGATATTTCACTAGGCAATACTATAGAGCCCAATTCGCTTAAATGGCAGGATTGGCCCAAAGCGGCAGTAACGGCCTCCTTAGTGACCAAGGAAAAGCAGCCTAAGGCGATAAAAGATTTCACTGGTGCGACCGCACGCGCTTCGATCGTATCGGGTGAGCCTATTTTAACACGCAAAGTGGTTTTAAACGGCAAGGGCGGCTTTATGTCGGCAATTCTGCCAGCAGGTATGCGTGCTGTCTCAACCAAGATATCGGCGGCAACAAGTGCCGGTGGGTTCATTCTGCCCAATGATCGTGTTGATGTCATCCTCACCCGTAAAGGCCCCAGTAAACGCTTTGTTTCTGATTCCATTTTATCGAATGTTCGTGTGCTGGCCATCGATCAAAAAATCGAGGACTTAGATGACAAAGGCAAGAGCAAAACAGCCGTTGGCAAAACCGCAACGCTGGAATTATCGCCTCAACAAGCCGAAGTCCTCGCAATGGCACAAAGAATGGGCACCTTGTCGCTTGCTTTGCGTTCTTTAAAAGATGCGCGCGATGATGGTTCTGACAGGCCGACAACACTAGAAATCGGTGGACGCAAAGGCTCAGTCACAGTGCTGCGCTATGGTGTTTCATCTACAGTCAACACAAACCGCTAAAAGGCGCACTGATGATTACATGCCGTAAAATTTTAGCGCTAGCAGCCAGAGCAGGCCTATGGGTCTTGTTGGTTATGGCTCTCGCCTGCATGCCAGGTGCATTTGATAAATTTCAAACGATCAAATCGGCACATGCTGCTGATATGCGTGTGTCGCATTTGCGGGTGCGCGCTGATGAAAGAAAGCGTTATGTAAAAATAGGGCTTAATAAATCGATGATCGTTCATTTGCCGCGTGCGGCCCGTGATGTTCTGGTCTCAGCCCCTAAAAAAGTTGAAGCCGTAATCCGCTCAGCCAATACGTCTTATCTGATCGGCCGCGAAGTCGGACAAACCAATATCTTTTATTTTGATGCCAAAGGTAGCCAGATACTTTCTCTGGAAGTCCAGGTTGAACGCGATTTAAACATTTTGGAAAGAATGTACAGGCGGCTTATGCCCAGTAGTGCGGTCAAAGTTGAGGCCGTCAACGATACAGTGGTTCTCACGGGTTCTGTGGCCAACGCCTCACAATCCAAAAGGGCCGTTGATCTTGCCCAACGCATGGTTGGCAAGCCTGAACAAGTGCTCAACATGCTTTCCATTGCTGGAAAAGATCAGGTTTTGCTCAAAGTCACGGTTGTTGAAATGCAGCGCAGTATACTCAAGCAATTGGGTGTTGATATAACCGCGATGTTTAATATTTCAAACACATTGGTCAATCTTGCAAGCCTCAATCCATTCAGTATTGCCGGTGCGGCGCTAAATGGTACCAATGCAACTGGAACATATAGCAGCGGCAGCACCACTGTTACCAGTGCCATACGGGCAATGGAGCGCAATGGTTTATTGCGGACGCTGGCGGAACCAAACTTGACGGCTATTTCCGGTGAGTCGGCTAGGTTTTTGGCTGGCGGTGAATTTCCCGTGCCTGCCTCGCGTGACCGCGATGGCAATGTAACGGTAACATTCAAACCGTTCGGCGTGGGTCTAGGATTTACACCAGTGGTATTATCCGAAGGCCGCATTTCGTTGAAAGTTTCAACCGAGGTGAGTGAGCTTTCAGCCGATGGAGCTTTCACAGTGGGGGTGGGTGCATCTGCCCTGACCATTCCAGCCCTTAAAGTACGGCGTGCAGAGACAACCGTTGAAATGTCTTCAGGCGGCTCTCTTGTTTTGGCTGGTTTGATCCAGGAAAACACAAAACAATCTCTTAACTCTGTGCCGGGGCTCAAGGAAGTGCCCATTCTGGGGTCTTTGTTCAGAAGCCGTGATTTCCAAAATTCAGAAACCGAGCTGGTCGTGATCGTCACCCCCTATTTGGTTAACCAGGTTGCGCGCAAGAAATTGGTACGGCCAGATCATAATTTTGCGCAACCAAGTGATGTGCAAACAAGCTTACTTGGTTATTTGAATAAGGTTTACGGCGCACCCGGCAAGCGTGGGCCCAAGGGCACATACAAGGGTGATATCGGGTTCATCGTGGAATAAGGCAAGGACAGGTGATGAGTAAAAAAGTTTCCTTATTGGCTTCAAAAAGCCAGCACATGCAACAAAGCCGCCTTGCGCGTTTCGTTTTGGTGTTCGCTGTTGGCGCTGGGCTTAGCGCCTGTCAATCTATGACCGGCCTTTATGATAATACCCCGCCGACACATTATGATAACCGTCATAAAATCACGGTGAACAAGGGTGATGTGAGCTTAAAATTGCAGCTTAAACGCAAGGCACGACGGTTCTCGAAAACCGAAGTAGCCGAGATTGAAGGCTTCCTTGATGAATATAAGAATTCAAATAGCGGCCCTCTGGTAATTTCAAGGCCTGTTGGCAGCGCCAATGAGCTCACAGCGGCTTCAGCTGTTGCCCATATTAAACGGATGATGCCCCAAGCTGGTGTGTCGCCTAAATCAGCGGTCGCCAAAACGTATCGTGCGCGCAGTTACAAAACTGACGCCCCGATATACATAAGGTTCAAACGGCATTACGCAAGTGTTAGTGGATGTGGAGATTGGTCTGAAAATCTGGCAACAACCTATCACAATAGGAACTACATAAACTTCGGTTGCGCCCAATCCCATAACCTTGCGGCCATGATTGCTAATCCGGATGATCTAGAGCGTCCGCGCGCGCTAGATCCCAGTGATGCTTCACGCCGCAATAACATCATTGAGAAGTACCGCAAAGGCGAGCCGACAGGCTCTAAACGAACCGCCGAAGAAACTGGCAGTGTGAGTAAGGTGGCGAAATGACACAAATAGATACAGAAACAGAAATGGCACAAGAAGCTGTTGAAAATACTGAAACAGCAGTACCTGATCCAGCTCAGGTAACGCCGGATGCACCAATGACAGAAGCGATGTCGGTGCACCCCGAGCCACCAATGCCACAGAACTCTGAGCCTGAAATGCCGATGAGTTCGGAACCCGTAATGCCACAGAGCTCTGAGCCTGCATTGCCGATGAGTTCAGAACCGGTAATGCCACAGAACTCTGAGCCTGCAATGCCGATGAGTTCGGAACCGGTAATGCCACAGAACTCTGAGCCTGCAATGCCGATGAGTTCGGAACTGGTAATACCACAGAACACTGAGCCTGAAATGCCGATGAGTTCGGAACCGGCAATGCCAATGAGTTCTGAGCCGCCAATGCCAGCGAGCTCTGAGCCAGCGATGCCGCTAGATCAAGCCGAAAACCATGTAACAGCAGTGCCTCGTATCAGCATACAAGCATTTTGCGAGACCCCGGCAACAATGGAAGTCCTGCAAGGGGCCTCAAGCGACAGGCGGCTGTCGCGTGCTCATGTTTCGGTTCAGCTTGGCGGGATAGCAGGAGCTGCTAGTGCGTTTAGCAATATGCCGACACCCAATCTGATTATCGTAGAATCGAGTGCTGATCGTGACACCATGATGGCAGACCTTGGCCGCCTTTCAGAGGTTTGTGACAGTGGCACAAAGGTTGTTGTTATTGGTCATATGAACGATGTCATATTATATCGTTCTCTTATCGATTCCGGGGTTAGCGAATATATTGTCGCCCCGATCAATATACTTCAAATCATTGATAGTATCAGCAATCTCTATAATGACCCTGAGGCTGCTCCGGTTGGGCGTGTCATGGCCTTTATTGGTGCTAAGGGCGGGTGCGGTTCTAGTACCATTGCGCATAATACAGCATGGGCTATCTCCGAACATCTATATCAAGATGCCGTCATTATTGATCTTGATCTAGCATTTGGCACAGCAGGCCTGAACCTCAATCAAGACCCGCCACAAGGCATTGCCGAAGCGCTTCTTGAGCCTGATAGGCTTGATGATGTTTTGTTGGATAGACTTTTGACAAAGTGCACAGACAGGCTGAGTCTGTTTGCAGCGCCGGGCACAATCGAACGTGATTATGAATTTGATGGCCAATCGGTTGATGCTGTGATCGATATCGTGCGCACTTCTGTGCCCTATATTATTGTCGATATTCCACATTTATGGGCACCATGGACGAAGCATATGATGCTGCAGGCCGATGAAATCATCATCACAGCAGTTCCGGATTTGGCAAATCTGCGTAATGCTAAAAATCTAGTTGATGTCATGAAGGCCTCACGTCCAAATGATGCTCAACCTCGCCTTGTAATCAATCAGACCGGTGTGCCTAAACGTCCTGAAATTGGGGTAGATGATTTCACGAGTGCTCTTGAATTAGAGCCAAGTGTAATCATTCCTTATGAGCCCCAATTGTTCAGTACAGCGGCCAATAATGGTCAAATGATCGATGAAGTTTCCGGTAATTCGAAGACCGCTGATAGCTTCCATTTCTTAGCTCAAAGGCTAATGGGAAAAGCCGATGAAGAAGACAATCAAAAGCGATCGTTCTTATCACCACTCTTGTCCAAATTCTCAGGTCGAAAGAATAAGTAATGTTTGGTAAGCGTTCTGATCAAGGTGGGAAGGCTCCACCAAAGCCGGCGCCACAGGTGCCCCCTCAAAATGGCGCGGCCCATGACCATCCATTGGCCAATGAGCCATTGCCGGATATGCAGCCTCTTATGCCTGAAGGCGAGGTCGCAGCACCAGTAGCCACACCATCGCCAGAGCCCAAACAGGCTGATAAGCCGGCTCCGCCACCACCGGCAGCCGCTAAAACGCCTGTTGAACAAGATTCAAAAAACCAACACTCGGAAGAATATTTCCAGATCAAGACAACGATTTTTAATGCCTTGATCGATACCATCGATTTGGCGCAATTAGCCCAACTTGAAGCAGGTGCCGCACGCGAAGAAATCCGAGACATCGTCAACGAGATCATTTCGATCAAAGATGTTGTCATGTCTATTGCCGAGCAGGAAGCACTGCTTGAAGATATTTGTAACGATGTTCTGGGCTATGGGCCGCTTGAGCCATTGTTGAGCCGTGACGATATCGCCGATATTATGGTCAATGGGGCTGAACGCACCTTTATTGAGGTTGATGGTAAAGTTCAGGAAACCAACATTCGCTTCCGTGACAATAGCCAATTGATGAATATTTGTCAGCGCATTGTGTCTCAAGTTGGCCGCCGTGTTGATGAAGCAAGTCCGATATGCGATGCGCGCTTGCCCGATGGTAGTCGCGTCAATGTTATTGCACCGCCATTAGCAATTGACGGACCGACCTTGACCATTCGTAAGTTTAAAAAAGACAAACTTACATTGGAAAAACTTGTGGGTTACGGTTCCATTACGCCTGAAGGTTCAACCATTTTGAAAATCATTGGACGGTCGCGCTGTAATGTCCTGATCTCCGGTGGTACGGGTTCTGGTAAAACCACCTTGCTCAACTGTATGACAGCAGCCATTGAGCTGGATGAGCGTGTTATCACATGTGAAGACTCAGCAGAATTGCAACTGCAGCAACCTCATGTCGTCCGATTGGAAACCCGCCCTCCTAACCTGGAGGGTGAAGGTGAAATAACCATGCGCGACCTGGTTAAGAACTGTCTGCGTATGCGTCCTGAACGTATTATCGTTGGTGAGGTGCGTGGGCCGGAAGCCTTTGATCTGCTTCAGGCTATGAACACTGGCCATGATGGCTCAATGGGTACGTTGCACGCCAACTCACCACGCGAAGCCCTTAGCCGTCTTGAAAGCATGATTACGATGGGCGGCTTCTCGCTGCCTTCCAAGACCATTCGCGAAATGATTGTCGGCTCTATTGATGTGATCATACAAGCAGCAAGGCTGCGCGATGGTTCACGCCGCATCACCCATGTCACGGAGGTTCTTGGTGCGGAAGGCGATGTCATCACGACACAAGATATCTTTATCTATGACATTACCGGTGAAGATAATGATGGCAATATTATTGGCGACCATAGATCGACTGGTATAGCCCGGCCAAAATTTTGGGAGCGGGCGCGTTATTACAATGAAGAAGGGAATTTGGCTCAAGCTTTAGAGGCTGCTGAAATTCAAAACGAATCAGGAAATGCCGAAGGAGGGCACGATGTCTAATTTCGGTCTAATGGTATTGGGTTTAGGTGTGCTTGCCACTTTGAGTATTGGCGGGTTACTTGCTGCAGTATTTTATCCTCAGCTTTCAGGTAAATCGAAAGTCAACAAGAGGGTGGCATCGGTTTCCGGTGGGGTGCGGGAAAAAAGAAATGGCCGAAATGCGGCTTTGGATGCCGCTCAACAACGCAGAAAACAAGTTCAAGATACGCTGAAAGAACTCGAGCAGAATCAAAAAGCCAAGAAAAAACGGATCAGATTACATACGCGGATTTCGATGGCTGGATTGGACTTTTCTGTTCGCGCTTTCTTTATTGCAAGCGCTGTTTTTGGACTGATTGTTGGTTTGGTTGCGCTGATTATGACAGCAAATCCGTTAGTGGGATTAGGGACAGCTTTTGTTGCTGCTTTAGGTTTGCCAAGATGGGTTTTGGCGTTTCTCACAAAACGGCGGCAAGCTAAATTCATTAATGAATTTGCCAACGCCATTGATGTCATCGTCCGCGGCATTAAAGCAGGCTTGCCGGTAAATGATTGTATGAAAGTGATTGCCACTGAAAGCCCCGAACCTGTCGGGCCTGAATTTAGCGAAATTGTTGAGGGTCAAAAATTAGGCATTCCGCTTGATCAGGGCCTTGAACGCATGTATGAGCGCATGCCTTTGGCCGAAGTTAACTTCCTCGCCATTGTCATCGCCATTCAACAACAAACAGGTGGTAATTTAGCTGAAGCCTTGGCGAACTTATCCGTCGTATTACGTGACCGCAAGAAGATGCAGGGCAAGATACGCTCGATGTCGCAAGAGGCAAAATCTTCTGCGGCCATTATTGGGTCTTTGCCAATTATTGTGATGGGGCTCGTTTACATGTCGGCGCCCGCTTACATCATGATGTTATTTACAGAACAGATGGGACATATCATGTTGGCCGCATCAGCATTTTGGATGACGTGTGGCATTCTTGTTATGCGCAAAATGATTAATTTTGATTTTTAGGGTGGAGGCGATCTCATGAATGAATTTGTTGATCTCTTCTACAACCCCCAAATGCTGATAATGATACTGGTGGCTGTTGCTGTGTTCGCCACCATAATCACATTTACGCTTCCACTACTGGCGACCAATAAGTTAGAGACACGTATGAAACATGTGTCGACTGAACGTGCAGCAATGCGCGCCCAGGCCCGCGAACGGCTCATGGAAGAAAGCAAACAAGGTCATAGTCTGCGCAATACGCCCAAGAGCTTCATGCAGAATGTGGTCAAGCAGTTCAAGCTGGAAAAGATTTTGGGTGCGGAGGAGAACAAAGACAAATTACGCATGGCCGGTTTGCGCGGTCAGGCACCCATGGTGACGTTCCTGTTCTTCCGCTTTGTGATGCCCTTCATCCTGATGATCGCGGCCTTCGTCTACCTTAACGTGGTGAATGATTTTGACTTGAAACCAATGATGCGCATTGTGGCATCATTGGGGGCGGGGTTTGTTGGTTTTTATGCCCCGAATATGTTTGTCGCCAATCTGATTTCACGCCGCCAAGAAGCCATCAAGCGGGCATTTCCAGATAGTCTTGACCTTCTTCTCATCTGCGTTGAAGCGGGTATGTCAATTGAAGCTGCCTTTAATCGTGTGTCAGGGGAAATCGCGACCTCATCAATTGAAATGGCTGAAGAACTAAGTTTGACAACAGCGGAATTGTCATATTTGCGCGAACGTCGTCAAGCCTATGAAAACCTGGCGAAGAGAACGGGGCTACCCGGCGTTAAAGCTGTGGCAACAAGCTTGATACAGGCTGAACGCTACGGTACACCTATTGGTAATGCTTTGCGTGTTCTTGCTCAGGAAAATCGTGACATGAGGATGGCCGAGGCTGAACGTAAAGCAGCCGGTCTGCCTCCCAAACTCACGGTGCCAATGATCGTGTTTTTCTTGCCGGTGTTGTTTGTGGTGATCTTAGGCCCTGCCGCCATGAAGGTTATGGCGATGTAGTCTTGAGCGTATTGTGCTTGCGGCCAGTTTTTGCGCTTATGTCTTGTTGAGTTTTTTCACAGTTTCCCAATTATTGGGTTGGCGTAGCATCCGCCTTAAATATGCGATATTGGCTTTAACGTCTTGCGGCGGCAGATCAGCAGCTGCAATCTCCTCAGCCTCTTTAAAGCGCCCTTGCAGGCCAACGATCAGCGCCATATTTTGGCGAATTCTGGCATTAGCCCCAGCCTGCTTATAGATTGGACGGATAGTGTCCTCGGCACGTTTCAACTTGCCTGCCATAACATAAGACATAGCAATGTTATTAATTATGGCTAGTTTATCAGGCGCGAGTTTAAGCGCATATCTATGTGCAACTTGTGCGCGTTTATGTTGCCCCATTTGGTCGAGCACAGCGCCTTGTGCTGCATAAATCCGCCAATTGGGTTTGCCGGTCTTATTGGCTTTTTGCAGCACGGAATGGGCTTGAGCGAATTGCTTCATGAGGGCAAGTTGATTGCCGTAGGCGAGGAGAACCGTCTGGTTTTGCGGGTTGCGCATGGCGGTTTGCCGCAAGATGGCAAGTGCTTTGTCATGGGACCCAATAGCCTTGAGCTGCGATGCATATTGCATCCCAATTGTGGCATCACCAATGTTTTTTTGCCATTTGAGGGCAAGCTTGGTCGTCGCTGCTAACATATTTCCGCGTTGGGATATAGAACCGGTATGAGTTTGGTTTGCCGAATTGCCGAATAAAGATGCCTGGTTGTCTCTTGTTGTTTGGCACGCAGCAATGGTGGCTGACAGTACAAAAGCCGCTGGTATCAAGGCCCGTTTAGACAATAGCCTGTTTGAATTATTGATTTGCCTCGTCATAGCGCTTACCAGTCCATTTATGTGAAGACTCAAATTGGTGTCTTACGTCAAACATGGCCTGATTATGTCAATAAAGTTTTAACCATAATGAAATGATCGGTTTCACCATTGCGTCGTAATCACCGCTTCCTATACTAATAGTTATGGCCAGATCCCCGGCAAAAGCTTCAAAATCTAAGTCCACGCGTAAATATCGCTGGCGCCGCCAGGTGGTAGGTATCGCTAGAGCCCGTCGCCGTATCAGGAGATCGGCACCAAGTGGTGCGCGTTATGTCGTTGGTTTGTTTGCCATAATAGGAATAGTAACGGGTTATATACTATGGCGTAGCCCGTCGCTTTTGCCGGTCGACCCTATGCCGGTTAAGTTTTTTCAGATTTCAACAGGCACCCCAGGGGGGACATATTTTACTGTAGGTCGAACACTTGCCGCGGCCATCAGCCGCCCGCCGGGGGCAGAACCCTGTGAGGATGGTGGCCCGTGCGGCGTTACCGGGCTGATCGCCATTGCCAAGGCTGCTCCAGGGTCTGTGGCCAATATTCGCAGCATTTCAAGCGGCCGCATTGATTCAGCTTTGGCGCAGGCTGATATTGCCGCCTGGGCCTATAAAGGCCAACGCATGTTCAGACGGTCAGGCCGCGTTTCCCAATTGCGGGCCATAGCCAGTCTTTACCCCGAAGCGGTTCATCTGGTGGCAGCAAAACAGGCAAATATCACCTCTGTGTCGGATTTGCGCAGACTGCGCGTTGCAATCGGCAAGCGCGGTTCGGGCACAAGAACGGACGCTTTGTTGATATTGCGCAGTTTCAACATCAGACCCAAGCAGCTCAAGCTGGTAGAGGTAAATGCGCCCCAAGCAGCTGACATGTTGTTGCAAGGCAAGCTGGATGCTTTTTTCGTTGTGGCGGGAACGCCCGTGGCTGTTATAGCTGATCTTATTGAGCGCGATGTTGCCAATTTGGTGCCGATTGCAGGCAAGCGTATAAAAACCCTGCTAAAAAGAAATAACTTCTTTTTACCCCACACCATTGATGCAGGAATTTATCCTGGCCAAGCTGAGGTTGAAACCGTATCTGTGCGGGCCTTATGGGTCACCAGTGCGCAAACCTCAAACCGCTTGGTCAAACAGATCACAAGCGCATTGTGGGATAAAGCCAATCGGCCATTGCTGGATCAGGCGCACGCTAAAACCAAGCTTATGAGCATAAAATCAGCGCTAAATGGCGTGCCAATTCCACTGCATGAGGGAGCAAAAGCCTATTATCGCGAGATGGGCCTTTTGCCGGGTGGCTAGAGCATTGCAGCATATTGCAATGGCGCATAAAGTGCAGACCTCACTCAAAGTCTATAGGTAAGCAATTTCGTGACGTCATATCTCATCGATCCAAAAAATCTAACGAGCCAGCAGCGTAAATCAGCTTGCCCCATTTATGCTGTTCACTCAGAAACGCTCAAACAACAAGAAAAGATATTGTCCAAGCAAGGCCAAGCCTGGCTTAAAACAACAGGCTTTACAGCAAAAGCTGGTGAAATAGCTATTGTGCCCGACGGACATGGTAAATGCTCAAGCGTGCTTTTGGGATTGGGCAAAGAAACAGATCAAAACCCTCATATTGATTTTTTAAGCGGCAATTTGTCCGACCAACTGCCTGAGGGGACATATCGTTTGGCCGATGGATTTATGCAGCCAAAATCATCGACACTGGCCTGGGCGCTTGGGGCATATCGGTTTGATGCTTACAAGGAAATATCGAACCCAAAGGCCAAGCTCATCATTCCCGAAAATGTCGAGTGCGCGGATATTGAACAGATAGTTGATGGGGTAACTCTCACCCGCGATCTCATCAATACGCCAGCCAATGATTTGGGACCTGCGGAATTGGAAGAGGCCGTGCAGAAATTAGCCAGCACCCATAATGCAAAGGTAACAAGCATTAAGGGTAAGCCGCTTGAGCAGCAGTTCCCAATGATCCACACCGTGGGACGGGCAAGCTCAAGGCCACCATGTTTGATCGATATGACCTGGGGGCAAGCAAAACATCCAAAGATAACCCTGGTGGGCAAAGGCGTGTGCTTTGACACGGGAGGGCTAAACCTCAAGCCTGGAACCTCCATGTCGCTTATGAAAAAAGATATGGGCGGGGCAGCAAACGTGCTGGGGCTGGCCTCAATGATTATGGCAGCCAAATTGCCGGTGCGCTTGCGGGTGCTTATTCCAGCCGTTGACAATAATGTCTCCGGCAATGCGTTCAGGCCTGGTGATGTGCTCAAATCACGATTGGGTCTGACGGTTGAAATCGGCAATACGGATGCAGAAGGCCGCCTGGTTCTAGCAGACGCCTTGGCGCTGGCCGATGAAGAAAAACCTGAATTACTGATCGATATGGCAACATTAACAGGGGCAGCTAGGATCGCACTTGGTCCTGAATTGCCGCCATTTTATTGTGATGATGATGCCCTGGCCGGTAATATCATGAACCACGCACAAGCTGAAAATGATCCAGTTTGGCGCATGCCGTTCTGGCAGCCTTATGATGACTGGCTCCAGAGTAAGATTGCCGATGTTAATCACATCTCTGAAGGTGGCTTTGCAGGCTCAATTACGGCAGCTTTGTTCTTGAAAAAATTTGTAGCTCTTGCAAAACACTACGTTCATTTCGATATTTTCGCATGGACCCCCAAAGCCTTGCCCGGCCGTCCTCATGGGGGAGAGGCCCAGGCCATTCGCGCTCTTTATGCCTTGTTGAAGCAACGTTTTAGTAAATAAGTCCATAGCTTGCTTGTGGTTCTCTTAGTCTGGGATTAAAATAAAACGGTCCCGAAATGAATAGGTGGGGCTGGATAAGGCAGGTTCGATGCATCTGACAACACAACAAAGCCTGGCGCTGTGGCACGCTGTAACCCTTGACCAGGTCTTGGATGAAAAACCTGATCTCACGTCTCGCCAACTTGCCATTTTGCTCATCATATATATGGAAGCCCCACCCCATACGGTGCGCGGGCTGGCTGAACGGTTGAACGTCACCAAACCCGTGATCACGCGCGCGCTTGATAGCATGGGACAAAAGGATCTTGTGAAGCGCAAGCGAGATAAAGCCGACAAGCGTAATGTGCTGGTTCAGCGCACGGTGGAAGGCTCGCAATTTCTTGAGCATTTGGCGCAAACCATCACAACGCGCGCTGAAGGAATTTGACTTTGAACGAAACGCTTGATCCCCGGCGCCATGCCTATCGCAAGGATTTGGCAGACATAAGCCTAAAAGGCCAGGTTGAAGCACAGCAGTTTGTTGAAGGCGAGACCTATCAGGTCGCAGACGCCTCGGCCCCGCTGCACGCTGAGCCCAAATCAGACACCTATATGGTGACAGAAGCGCTCTATGGCGAACATATTAGAGTGTATGAGACCCATGAAGGGTGGGTGTGGGGCCAGCTTGAGCGTGATAATTACGTGGGTTACTTGCCGCAAAGCGCTCTTAAGCTTGGGCACGTGGCGTCAACGCATCGCGTGTCAGCTTTGCGAACCTATATATTTCCGGGTCCGGATATAAAATTGCCACCACTTGTATTGGTTTCAATGGAAGCAGAGCTGGCTATTGTGAAAAACGAAGGGCAATTTGCCATAACTGCTGATGGTGGCTATGTGGTTGCGCAACATTTGTCACTCCTGGATCAGCATGAAGATGATTTTGTGAGTGTGGCGGAGCGTTTCATCGGTGCACCTTACCGCTGGGGCGGCAAGCAAAGCTTAGGCGTGGATTGTTCAGGCTTGGTGCAAGTGGCGCTCCACCGTGCTGGCATTATGTGTCCACGCGACAGCGATATGCAGGAAGCAGAGTTAGGCCACGCATTGGATGACACACAAAATCTCTCGCAATTACAACGCGGCGATTTCATTTTCTGGCAGGGCCACGTTGGCATTATGCTGGATGAAACGCGCTTACTGCACGCCAATGGTCACCACATGGCAACAGCCATTGAGCCGGTTGCAGAAGCTGTTGCGCGCATCGCCGCCAACCACGGCCCGGTCACAAGCCTTAAAAGATTGCTTTAGGTGCCAACCACGCCCTCAGGGGCCGTTGCAAGATCAAAGGCTGCAGCCATAAGGGCTTTGGTGTAAGCGGTTTTAGGTTTCTCAAAAACAGATTTAGATACGCCTTGCTCAACCACTTTGCCATTGCGCAACACGATCACTTCATTGGCCAGCGCGCGCACAACTTTAAGATCATGGCTGATAAACAGATAAGCCAGGTTATGCCGTATTTGCAGGTCCCGCAGCAGGTCAACAATTTGTGCCTGCACAGACATATCAAGCGCGCTTGTGGGCTCATCCAGCATGACAAATTTAGGCTCAAGCACCATAGCGCGGGCAATGGCGATGCGCTGGCGCTGGCCGCCGGAGAATTCATGCGGATAGCGATCCCGGACATTGGGATCAATACCAACTTCTTCAAGGGCGTGTTCAACCCGCTCGCGGCGTTGCTCAATGCTTAAGTCCTTGCCCAAAACCAGCAGGCCTTCTTCAACAATCTGGCCCACAGACAGCCTAGGGCTCAGGGACCCATAAGGATCTTGAAATACAATCTGCATTTCCTTGCGCAAGGGCCGCATGTCAGCATTGTTATAGTCTTGTATGGACTTTCCCAGATAGGCAATCGGGCCGCGCGATGAAATCAAACGCAACAGAGCCAACCCCAAAGTGGTTTTACCGGAACCGGATTCACCAACAATCCCAAGGGTTTGTCCTTCACGCAGCTTAAGCGAAATATCATCCACGGCTTTGATATGATCAACCGTGCGGCGCATCAAGCCGCGTTTGACGGGAAACCAAACGCGCAAATGCTCTGTTTCCAAAACCACCGGTGCCCTTGTATTGGCTTCGGGCGGGGTGCCTTTAGGTTCAGCTGCCAGCAGATGTTTGGTATAGACATGTTTGGGTTTATTGAAGACCTGGGGCGTATTCCCGGCTTCAACGATCTTGCCACCGGTCATCACGCACACCCGTTTGGCCATATGCCGTACAATGTTTAGATCATGAGTGATCAACAACATGGCCATGCCTAGCTCTTCTTGCAATTCCTTGAGCAGTTTCAGGATTTGCGCCTGAATTGTGACATCAAGGGCTGTTGTCGGCTCATCAGCAATCAGAAGGTCAGGTTCATTGGCAAGCGCCATGGCTATCATGACCCGTTGGCGCTGACCGCCGGATAATTGGTGCGGGTAGCTCGCAAGCCGCTGTTCCGGGTTTTGAATGCCGACTTTATTGAGCAGTTCCAGAACGCGGATACGTGCAGCCTCGCCGCTCAGGCCACGGTGAAGGGTTAGAATTTCGCCCACCTGACGCTCAATCGTATGCAACGGGTTGAGCGAGGTCATCGGTTCTTGAAAGATGATGGAAATCATATTGCCGCGCACCCGCCTGAGCGTTGCAGGCTTGGCATTCATCAACTCATCACCCTGGAATTTAATGCTGCCGGACGGGTGCGAGGCCGCGGGATAGGGCAAAAGCTGCATCACGGATAGTGCTGTCACCGATTTTCCTGAGCCGGATTCACCCACGAGAGCAACCGTCTCTCCCTTTTTGATGTCAAACGAGATCTGATCAACCGCCAGCGTCCGGGTGTCACCTGCAGTGAATTCAACTGACAGGTCTTTAACCTCAAGCAATGTTTCAGGCGCACTCATTGGAATATCTTTCTTGGATCAAGCGCATCGCGCACCGCCTCGCCAACAAAGATCAGCAAAGACAGCATGATCGCAATGGTGAAGAAGCCTGAAAACCCAAGCCAGGGTGCCTGCAAATTGGCCTTGCCCTGGGCCAGCAATTCACCAAGTGAGGGCGAGCCGGGCGGCAGACCAAAACCCAAAAAGTCCAGTGAGGTCAGCGTTGTTATGGATCCGTTCAAGATAAACGGCATGAAGGTCAAGGTCGCGACCATGGCGTTGGGCAGCAAATGCTTGAACATGATTTTGCCATTGCCGACACCAAGAGCGCGTGCTGCTGTGACATATTCAAAATTACGCCCGCGCAGAAATTCTGCACGCACCACGCCCACCAAGGCCACCCAACTGAACAGCAGTAAAATGCCGAGCAATATCCAGAAATTAGGCTCAATCACCGAAGCAATGATGATCAGGAGATAAAGCGATGGGATTGAGGTCCACACTTCGATGAAGCGCTGAAATGTGAGATCCACCCAGCCGCCGAAAAAGCCTTGAACAGCACCAGACACAACACCGATTACAGAAGAGATAATTGTGAGCACAAGACCAAACAAGACAGAGATTCTAAAGCCATAAAACAAGCGCGCCACCACATCGCGGCCTTGATCGTCTGTTCCCAGCCAATTCATATTGCCCAAAGTGCAATTGGGATCATTCTCTTTTTTGGGGTAAGCGTTGCATCGTTCTTTCTGACTAAGCAGCCAGAACGGTTTCGATGGGGCGGGGCCTGGAATTTCGCGATTAATTGTATCATAGCGATAGCGGATAACGGGCCAGATCGTGGTGCCGTTTCGCGCTGCAATCTCCTCTTGCACGGCAGGATCGCGAAAGTCCGCAAAGCCGTCCAGAGGGTCATTTTTAACGAAGTTTGATTCTTCATAATTGAAGAAAATCGGAAAATAACTTTTGCCATCCACCAGGATTAATATTGGCTTATCATTGGCGATAAACTCTGAAACCATGGAGAGCACAAACAGGATCAGAAAAAGCCACAGGCTCCAAAAGCCACGCCTGTTGGCTTTGAAATTTGACCAGCGCCGCTGGTTGATAGCCGATAGCCAGGGTTTGCGTTCAGTCGCATCCACTTTGGGCATTGGGTTGTCAGAATTGCGGGCGTCCATCATTAGACCTCCCGGCTTTCAAAATCGATCCGGGGATCAATCCAGGTATAGGTCAGATCCGAGATCAGAGAAATGATCAGGCCCATCAGGCCGAAAATATACAGGTTAGCAAACACCACGGGATAATCGCGGTTAACAATCGACTCAAACGAGAGCAAGCCCAGCCCGTCGAGTGAAAAAATTGTTTCGATCAACAAGGAGCCCGCAAAAAATGCTGATAGAAACGCACCTGGAAAACCCGCAATAATGATCAACATGGCATTACGGAACACATGGCGGTAAAGCACGTCCCGTTCGCCTAGCCCTTTGGCGCGCGCGGTCATGACATATTGTTTTTTGATTTCATCGAGAAACGAATTTTTGGTGAGAAACGTCGTCGTGGCAAAAGCACCCAGCGCCAAGGAAATAAGCGGCAGGGTGATGTGCCAGAAATAATCGAGAATTTTCTGCCACCAGGTGAAATCCTCAAACCCGTCAGAGGTTAAGCCTCGTAACGGGAACAAGTCAAAAAATGTACCACCGGCAAACAATACAATCAGCAAAACAGCAAATAAAAATCCTGGAATGGCATAGCCGATCACAATCACGCCCGAACTCCAAACGTCAAAGCGAGAGCCATCGCTGACCGCCTTGCGGATACCCAAAGGGATTGAAATGCCATATGAAATCAAGGTCATCCAGAGCCCGAGAGAAATCGAGACCGGCATTTTTTCTATGATCAGATCGATCACGGATACGTCGCGAAAATAGCTTTGGCCAAAATCAAACTTGATATAATTCTTCAACATCAGAAAAAACCGCTCATGCGCCGGCTTATCGAACCCGAATTGAGCTTCAAGCTTTTTAATGAACTCAGGGTCAAGCCCCTGCGCGCCGCGATATTTTGATGTTATTTGGGCGTCTCCCGCAGTCGCTGCATTGGGTCTTTGTGCGCCGAAATCACCGGTCTGCGATCCGCCAATGCGCGAGGTGGCCGCAACATCCGTCCCTGATAGCTGGGCAATCACACGCTCCACCGGCCCACCAGGGGCAAATTGAACAATTGTGAAACTCACCAGTAAAATGCCGAACAATGTCGGAATGATCAGTAAAAGGCGCCGAAGGATATAAGCTGCCATAAGGGCACGAGCTCCAGGTTATTTTGTTCGCTCTAGTTTGTTAGCTTTTGCTTCGTCATACCACCAAGTTTCAATAATACCACGATCAAATTTTGGTTTAATAGGCGGCTTGGAAAACTTATTCCAATAAGCAACATTGTGGCTGGATTTATACCATTGTGCGATCCAGTAATGTCCAGCCCGCAAAACGCGGTCAAGCGCACGTGCGGCATGGGTCAATTGTTTACGGTCTTTAGCCGCAATCACTTGCTCAATCAGCGCATCAACTGCAGGGTCTTTTATGCCTGACAGATTGAGCGAGCCTTTGATGTCTGAAAAAGCCGAGCCCCAGTAATTGCGCAATTCAGCCCCTGGTGTCTGGCGCAGTGAATAGCGTTGTGTGGTAATATCAAAATCGAAACTTTTCAACCGTTCCTGATATTGCGCCGGATCAACCCGTCTGATTGATGAGGCGATACCCAGCAGCTTCAAGTTGCTGACGTACGGTGCAATAACCCGCTCAAATGTGGGCGAGAAAATCAAAAACTCTATGGTGAGTTTTTCGCCCTTGACATTGACCCGTTGGCCTTTTTTATTTAGCCAGCCAGCAAGTTTCAGCAGTTTTGAGGCCTTGCGCAACAAGCGCCTGTCCTGGCCGGACCCATTGGAAACGGGCGGCTTATAAGGGCTTGAGAAAACAGATTTGGGCAGGCTTTCGCGATAGGGCTGTAATAAAGCCAATTCTTCTGTCGAGGGTGGTCCCTCTGCCTTGTAAGGGGCATTTTCAAAAAAAGAATGAGTGCGTTTGTAAAGACCATGGAATTGATTTCGATTGGTCCATTCAAAGTCAAAGGCCAAGTCAAGTGCTTGACGCACGCGGATATCTTTAAACTTGGCAAGCCTGGTGTTTATAAAAAAGCCCTGTGCCCCCGACGGCCTGCCATCGGGCAGGGTCTCGCGCACCAAATGTCCTTTGCGCACCTGCTCAATGTCATATTCGGTGGCCCAGGTTTTGGAGGTAAATTCTTCGCGTAAGTCAAAAGCGCCGGCCTTTAAGCCTTCAAATTCCGTCGTGCGGTCGCGAAAATATTCATATCGCAATTCAGCAAAGTTGAACCGGCCGATATTAACCGGCAGGTCCTTCGCCCAATAATCTGCGCGGCGTTTATAGGTAATAAAGCGGCCTTGGCGCAGGTCAGATACAGCATATGGCCCAGACCCAAGCGGCGCATCAAGCGTTGTACGGTCAAATTCACGCGTTTTGTAATAGGTTTCAGACAGAACCGGTAATTGCGCCACAATCAATGGCAGGTCTCGTGTAAGCGCCCCCTTGAAACGATATCGAACGGTGAGGTCATCAATCACTTCTGCCAGCTCCACATCGCGCAAATTCAGCCTGTAGCTTGGATGGCCCTTTGCTTTAATTGTGTTGAAAGAGAACACCACATCTTTTGCTGTAACCGGTGTGCCATCGGCAAATCGCGCTTCGGTGCGCAGGAAAAAAGTAACGCTGGACTTGTCTGAGGCTACCTCGGCTGAATGCGCAACAAGACCATAAACCGCATCCGGCTCGTCTTGCGCACGAACCATCAGACTGTCGAACAAATATTGAAGTCCCTGGGCGGCATCCCCTTTGAGAATGAACGGATTAAGGCTGTTAAAAGTTATAAGCCCAGCCGTGCCGATCATGGACAAGCGCCCGCCTTTAGGGGCTTTTGGATTGATATAATCGAAATGTTTGAAGCCAGCCGGATATTTTAATTCGCCAAAAGCAGACAGGCCATGCGAGCGGGCATGCGCCGGCAAATTTACTTGCACAAGCCAGAGGCCCGAAATCAGCAAGATAAAACAAAGTGATTTCAAAGTTTTGCCCATGAGTCTCATTTCTCAAGGCGCTTGGCTTTGGCTTCATCAAACCACCAAAGATCGGGAAAACCAATATTATATCCAGGTTGGGTGTTAGGCAGGCCAAACCGGTCCCAGCGCGCAGAACGAATACCTTTTGTGTGCCATTGGGGAACCACGAAGTGATGCCACAACAATACCCTGTCTAGAGCACGAGTGGCAGCAACCAGGCCCGCGCGATTTTTGGCAAAAATCACTTTGTCGATCAATTTATCGATCGCCTTGTCTTTAACGCCAATATAATTGCGGCTGCCTTTGCGATTGGTAGATATCGAGCCCCAATATCCGCGTTGCTCATTACCCGGGGATAAGGATTGGCCCCAGGTATTGACGATCACGTCAAAATCAAAACTATCAAGCCGGTTTTGATATTGTGACACATCCACCGTGCGTACATTGGCTTGAATGCCAAGCCGCTTGAGCGATTTGATATAAGGCAGAACCACCCGCTCAAAATCGGGTGATACCAGGAGAAACTCAACTTTCATAACTTCGCCGGTTTTTGTGTTTTTAAGAACGCCCTTATCGGCTTTCCACCCGGCGGCATCTAATAGCTTGCGTGCCGCGCGCAGGTTCGCCCTGATCGCGCGTTGGCCGTCATGGCTTGGATTGCTATAAACATTGGTGAACACTTCTGGTGGAACGCCATCTTTAACTTCGTTGAGAATAGCCAATTCCTGACCTTTTGGCAGACCGGTTGACGCCAGCTCAGATCTCGCAAAATAGCTGTTTGTACGGGTATATTGGCCAAAGAACAGATTTTTATTCGCCCAGTCAAAATCAAACGCCAAACTAAAGGCGCGGCGCACGCGCCTGTCGGTAAATTTAGAGCGCCGTGTGTTGAACGCAAAACCCTGCATGCCTGCAGCGGTTTTGGTTTCAAAAACCTTGCGGATTATCAAGCCATCGCTAACGCTTTTGACCTTATAGGCTGTTGCCCAGTTCTTGGCGGAATTCTCAAAGCGCACATCAAACTGGTTGCCTTTAAAAGCTTCCAGCGTGATCGTGCCATCGCGGAAATATTCATAGCGGATGGTGCCAAAATTATTACGGCCAATAGCAACGGGCAAATCCTTTGCCCAATAATCTTTCACGCGCTCATAAGAGATAGACCGGCCTGGTTTAACTTCGCTGATTTTATAAGGTCCAGACCCGAGTGGGGGTGTAAGTGTGGTTGCTGAAAATTCACGTTTCTTGCCTTTTTCGTCTGTGCCTTCCCAATAATGTTTGGGCAAAATGTTCAACTCGCCGGCAATCAACGGCAATTCACGATTACCCTTCTGGTTGAAACTGAAGGTCACCTCATTGGCACCGGTTTTTTTAGCAGAGACAATATTTGCGTAATACTGCGCATAAAACGGATGGGATTTTTTCAGCGTGCCGAGCGAAAAAATTACATCTTCCGGTGTCACCGGTTTGCCGTCATGCCAGCGTGCCTGTTTGCGCAGCCTGTAGGTGGCGGAAGAATAGTCTGCAGGATATGAAACTGCTTCAGCCAGCAGGCCATATTGAGACCCTGGCTCATCGGCACTCGATGTCAGCAATTGGTCATAAATCAAACCGCTGCCGGCAGCGGCCCTGCCTTTGACGATGAAAGGATTAAGGTTGTCATAAGTGCCAAGTGCGCTCAACCGCAACAGCCCGCCTTTGGGGGCGTTTGGATTAACATAGTCAAAATGTTTAAAGCCCGGCTTGTATTTCAAATTTCCAAATAAAGACAGGCCGTGCCTTAAGGTGGGTTTTGCCTCTTGTGCATTAGTCTTTGTCACCAGCACAAAGGCTAACAAAGCAATCATAAAACCTGTGATTTGAACGCGTAACCGCATGGGGCTAACTCCTTGATACCTTAATTCAGGGTCCTGACCCTAGATACAATCTTTCTGACAGCCGCAACGGGCCAAATTATGGCCTGAAAACATAGGCTTTGCCAGAGGCCATGGCCGATGCGCCTTAAGACGGGCTTGAGCATATCCAAACATATTGGGTTTGCGCAAATCACAGCTTGGCGAAGGGAGCCTAAGCCGCAAGGGTAAAGCTTACAAGAAACGGAAGAGATTTTGTTCGCAGCTTAAGGCAAAGGCACCGGAGAGGAGCTTAAAGAGCGTAGATAACCAATCAAATTAGCTCTGTCCGTTGCTTTTTTAAGCCCTGGAAAAACCATCTTCGTGCCGGAGATGAGCTTTTTAGGAGACAACACAAAAGAAGCTAAATCCTCATATCCCCATGTTTTGCCCTCGCTCCCCATGGCTTTTATCGCATTGGAATATGAATAGCCTGTTGCAGCCGCCATTTTGCGGCCAACAATATTATAGAGATTGGGTCCAATTCCATTTCGACCGCCTTGCTCAAACGTATGGCACCCACGACATTTTTTAGCGACATTCTGGCCTTTCGCCACATCTGCAGACCCAAGCAATGTGGTGATGGAGACCGCTTTAACGGGTTCTTTCGGTGCGGTTGTCTTGGCAGGCTCAACGGCTGCGATTTGCACTGGATAGCCTAATTTTTCTGGTGGGTGTGTGGCATAAAGCAGATCGGTAACAGATCTAAGGGCCAGCACCATCAAAAGAGTGAATAATGTAGCGCCGGCAATTTTATTTAGTGTAAAAGAATCCATAGCTTTAACCGCTCCAGTTAGCGATCCTCATGTGCGTTTCAAGGCTTGACCAGTTTGCCCATAATCAAGAAGACAACATTAACTGATTCTCTAGGACTTTAAATTCGCGCGAGACTAATTCTTTCTCTCTAAGCATGCAACACGTATAAACACATGAAAAAACCCAGCGACAAAAGGCCTCACTTGGTGTTTAACAGCCAATGCCAAACGAGCTATTAAGATTATGACAACACGTACAAACCGCCCCCGCTACAATAATACGGCCATCGTGATCCCGGCACGCCTGGCTTCGACCAGACTGCCTAATAAACCCTTGCTGGATATTGAAGGGGTACCGATGATTGTGCGCGTCTGGAACCAAGCCAAACAGGCCGACCTTGGCAAGGTCATTGTGGCAACGGCTGATCGTGAAATAGCAGATGTCATCACAAAAGCTGGAGGCAAGGCTGTGATGACGGATGCAGATTTGCCAAGCGGATCGGATCGGATCGCTCAAGCACTGGAAAAAATTGACGTCCAAGGAAAGTTCACCACGGTCATTAATCTGCAAGGCGATATGCCGACGATAAACCCTGATGCAATTGCCTCATGCTTGGAACCATTATTGGACCCTGCCGTTGATATCTCCACTTTGGTGGTTAAAAGCGATGATGATGATGAAAAGGTTGATCCAAATGCTGTTAAGGCCATCCTTAAATTAGCACCAGGTGGCAAGACAGCGAGAGCGCTAAATTTTTGCCGCAGATTACCAGTTGATCACACAGGCAGCCATTATCATCATATTGGAATTTACGCCTATCGCCGCACGGCCCTTGAGACTTTCGTCAAGCTGCCGGTCAGTGCGCGTGAGAAAACCGAAAGTCTTGAGCAATTACGTGCGCTCGATGCCGGTATGCGGATTGATGCAGCCCTCGTTGACACATTTCCCTTAGGTGTTGATACTCCAGCCGATCTTGAACGAGTAAGGGCGCTGGTAAAAGCATCTGAAAAAACTGGAGCACAATGATTGTGAGCTCAACATCGAAGATTAAAATAGCCTATCAAGGTGAGCCAGGCGCAAACTCTCATATTGCCTGTCTGGAAAAATATCCCGCATCAGAGCCAATTGCGTGCCGCACCTTTGAGGAAGCTTTTAGTGCTGTCAGCAATGGGGATGTGGCTCTGGCCATGATCCCGATTGAAAATTCCGTGGCGGGCCGCGTTGCAGACATCCACACGCTCTTGCCCGATTCTGGCCTTTACATTGTCGATGAGCATTTCCACCGGGTGCGTCATCAATTATTGGGCCTGAAAGGCGCAAAACTTGATGAGTTAAAAGAGGTCTATAGCCACACAATGGCACTGGGTCAGTGTCGCGATATCATCCGTGATTTGAAACTCACCGCCCATGCCGCCGCCGATACAGCAGGTGCTGCGCGCGAGATATCCGAGGATGGCGACATCAAGCAGGCGGCGATCGCCAGCTCATTGGCGGCTGAAATCTACGGGCTTGAAGTTCTTAAGGAAAACGTGGAAGACGCCGCCCATAACACCACACGCTTCTTGGTGTTGTCGCGCGAACCTGATGACGCTGAACCAGATGTGGGACCGGTGATCACCACATTTGTGTTTGAAGTGCGCAATGTGCCCGCAGCCCTCTATAAAGCCATGGGCGGTTTTGCCACCAATGGCGTCAATATGACCAAGCTTGAATCTTACCAGCTTGAAGGCAGTTTTAATGCCAGCCAGTTTTATGCCGATATTGAGGGCCATCCCAGCGAACGTAATGTGCGTTTGGCGCTTGAAGAGCTTGAGTTCTTCACAGCCAAACTCTCTGTGCTCGGCGTATATCCAGCCAGCCCATATCGCGCACAATTTGCTGAGAATAACTCAATCTAACCCGTCAATGAAGGTCCGCATGAGATGATTGGCAATGGCAATTTCGGTTGGCGGCTGCAAACCATCTGGGTGGGTGCCGGCGATCATTTGCTCAACTTCTGCACGTTCAAACCAACGGACATCTTCCAGCTCGTCAAAGTCAGGATCAAGCTCGGTTGAGATTGCCTCGGCATGACAACCGATCATCAGGTTTGACAAAAACGGCCAGGGTTGGCTGGAGATATAGCTGACTTTGCCAACGCGGACGCCGGATTCTTCAAAGGTTTCGCGCCGCACGGCCTCTTCTATTGTTTCGCCTTGTTCAACAAATCCAGCAAGGGCTGTATAGACCCCCGGCGGAAAACGTGATTGCCGGCCAAGCAGGCATTTATCCCCTGAATAGACCAGCATGATCGCCACTGGATTGACCCGCGGAAAATGGTCCGTATCACATTCATGGCAAATCCGTTTTGCACCAGCCTCTCCAAGTTTGGTTTTGGCCCCGCAGGTTGAACAATAAAGATGATTGTCATGCCAGTTGGTCAACGCCTTGGCATGGGAGGCGATCGCTAGTACGCGGTCTGAGAGGTGTCCGAGTGAAGCCAGGCTACGCAACGGGAAGGGACTGCCCGGCACGCCTAATGTCTGTTTATAGGCTGCAAGTTGCTCTTCGCTTATAGAAAGCCCCCAATAAGCGGCATCATTATCCTCAATGCCAAGCATCACGGCTCTATTGGCCTCAAGACCTGCTTTTGCAAGCTCTTGGGTGCCCGCCAGCAATAGTTCACAGCCCGGCCCGCCCATATCAGTCGCAATGACAATATCGTCGTTCAAGATCAGCACAAAACGATTGTCAGCCCGCTCAAGCCTGTCTTTCACCCAGTCAGGGTTCATGCGCTGGGCGCTTGCGCGATCTGTCAGGCCGCCTGCAAAGGCGATGTTTTTTGTGTCATTTGTCATGATAAGCCTTGTTTTTGGCGGAATATGCTATGATTAGTGAGGCAGATTAGTCGAAACGCAGGTGAGTTAAAAGTTGTTTGAACAATTATAGCTGTTCATGATCACGAGCTTGGGCTTGCCATATGACCTGTCACATCTGATATAGTGTCTTCGGGAGGTTGGCTGCGGACGCATCGCTCGCCAATCGGGTCAGATCCGGAAGGAAGCAGCCCTAACGGGATTTTTGCGGGTTGCGGTTCAATCTCCCACTTGAAACTTGCCAATGCACCAACAGGTGATAGCGCCGTGGCCGATAAAAAATCAAAAAAACCGCAAGCACAAGACGATGCTGCCACGTCGCCTGAAGGCTATCGTGTTTTAGCGCGCAAATACCGCCCGCAGATATTTTCCGATCTAATCGGTCAGGACGCCATGGTGCGCACGCTCACCAATGCGTTTAAAACCGGACGCATAGCTCAGGCCTATATGCTGACGGGTGTGCGCGGGGTTGGCAAAACCACCACAGCACGGCTGATCGCGCGCGCTTTGAATTATACGCTCACCGATGGGCCCTCGATTGATATGCCGGAAATGGGCGAGCACTGCCAAGCTATTTTGGAATCGCGCCACATCGATGTGATTGAAATGGATGCCGCGTCCAATACCGGCATTGATGACGTGCGCGAAATCATTGAGGCGGTGCGCTACAAGCCTGTCTCGGCACGCTATAAAGTCTACATCATTGACGAAGTGCATATGCTCTCAAGGCAGGCTTTCAACGGGCTGCTCAAAACCCTTGAAGAGCCCCCTGAACATGTAAAATTTATCTTTGCCACAACCGAAGTGCGCAAAGTGCCGGTGACGGTTTTATCGCGGTGTCAGCGGTTTGATCTCAGACGCGTTGATACCAGCCTGCTGGTGGACCATTTCCAGAAGATTGCTGACGCCGAAGGCGTCAAGGTTGCGGATGAAGCTCTGGCCTTGATCGCCCGCGCCAGCGAAGGCTCTGTGCGTGATGGCTTGTCTTTGCTTGATCAGGCCATAGCCCATGGCGCGTCAGACATTGCTGATAAAGACATTCGCGACATGCTGGGCCTGGTTGACCGGGCGCAAGTAATAGATCTGTTTGAGCAGATTATGAAAGGTGAGGCAGCCCAAGCCCTGAGCCTGTTTGAAAACCTATATGATGCCGGTGGTGATCCGATCACCATATTATCGGACCTCGCCGAACTGGTTCACCTCATCACCCGGTTTAAAGTGGCAGATGGTGCTTCAGAAGATGTCAGCCTCACGCAAGCCGAAAAAACCCGTGGCCGTAAATTGGCCGATGAGCTTGATATGCGGGTTTTGGCGCGTGCCTGGCAAATGTTGCTGAAAGGCCTGGGCGAGGTGCAACAGGCAGGCAATGCGCGCGCCGCTGTCGATATGGTATTGGTGCGCATGGCCTATATTGCGGACATGCCAAGCCCTGAAGAAATCATTTCCAAACTTGAGCAGGCAACTGCTGCCAGTCCAGCCAAGCCTCAAGCCCCCCAGGGTGCTCCACAACCGGCTGAGCCCGTAATCAGCCCGCAGCAATCCATGCCGAGCCCCCCAACACCGACAATGCCGCCCCAGGAGCAGGCCTCTGACCACAGCCCAATTGCGCAACAAAGAACACAAACAGCGCCTGAAATGGCGTATGAGCCGGGAACCGCCCCACCTGCACCATCCAACACAATTTCCCTGCAAAGCTTTGGCGATGTGGTGAAACTGTTGGGCGAAAAGCGTGATGTTAAACTCAAAAGCGCGCTTGAGCATTCAGCCCATCTGGTAAACTTCCGGCAGGGCCATATTGAATTGCGCTTGCAAGATAATGTGTCAGGCAAGCTTGCCAATGACCTGGGCCGCAAGCTCAGCCAATGGACCGGCGAGCGCTGGATTGTTGTGCTTTCACGCGAACAAGGCGATGAGACAATTGCTGCCAGTGCCAACCGGGTGCAAAATGCCCGTCTTGAACAAGCGCGCCTGGACCCATTGGTTGCAGCCGCTCTGGAAGCCTTCCCGAAAGCAGAAATCGTGGAAGTGCGCGATGTCTTTGCCCAGGCTAATTTGGATAATCCGGAAGTTGACGAAGATATAAATTCCGACGATTAACGCTGGTTTTGCCGCAAAACTCTGCTATGAAAATGACCAATCAACGGGTCAATAAACAGCCGGGAAAATACCCCATGAAAAATCTTACTGACTTAATGAAGCAAGCCCAGCAAATGCAGTCGAAAATGGCTGAAGTTCAGGCCGAGCTTGAGCAAATGGAAATCTTGGGTCAGGCAGCAGGCGGACTGGTTAAAGTAACACTGTCAGGCAAGGGTGACATGAAGGGCATGGAAGTTGATGCCTCTTTGATCAAGCCTGATGAAAAAGAAATTCTTGAAGACTTGATCATGGCGGCCCACGCCGATGCACGCAGCAAGATGGAACAGGCCGTCGCTGAAAAAATGAAAACCGTTACCGGTGGCATGCCGATGCCGCCCGGTTTCGGGTTTTAGTCTATGTGTTTCCGCCAGAAAGAGATGAGACCTTGAACGGCCATATTGCAGGCGCTGAAATTGAGCGATTGATCCAATTGCTGGCAAAATTGCCGGGATTAGGCCCACGCTCGGCCCGCAGGGCAGCACTCCACCTCATTAAAAAGAAAGAACAGGTTTTGCGTCCCTTGGGAGCGGCGCTCACCGAGGCGCTTGATAAGATTGTCACCTGCGAGACCTGTGGGAATGTGGATACCATCTCGCCTTGCACAATCTGTTCGGACACACGTCGTGATCCATCCATCATCTGTGTTGTGGAAGATGTCGCCGACCTTTGGGCCCTGGAGCGTGCACACGCACACAAGGGCCGCTATCATGTGCTTGGCGGCACATTGTCAGCCCTTGATGGCATTGGGCCCGATGATTTAAACCTAAGCAGCCTGATTGAACAGGCAAGCTCAGAAGGCGTGGTTGAAATTATGCTTGCGACCAACGCCACCGTTGAGGGCCAAACAACAGCGCACTACATCACCGACCGTTTGCAGGAGACGGGTGTGAAAGTCTCAAGGCTTGCCCATGGCGTTCCGGTTGGTGGTGAACTTGATTATCTTGATGATGGCACCTTGGCAGCGGCTGTTACTGCAAGACGGCCGTTTTAATAAGGCCTGCTTATTCGCCAGCCAGCAGGTTCCGTGGCGGGCTTTGCGGTATCTCCAGCTGAATATCTTCATCTTCGATTTCAACCGCTTCAATTTTCAAACCACGCGTGGAAATTTTATCCGACGAGGTCAAAATCAGTTCAATGTCCTTGGTGGCATTGCCAAAATGTTTTTGCAGGTTGACCGTTCGGTCGCGCAGTCTGTGAACGTCTTTCATCATCAGGCCAACTTCATCCTGGATGAGATCAGCTTGCTCGCGCATGCGGGCGTCTTTCAAAATAGCCTTCATGGTGTGCACCGCCAGCATGAGAATATTTGGCGAGACGATAAACACCCGCTCGCGTTGTGCGGTTTGGATCAGCGCTTCAAAGTTTTCATGCAACTGCGCATAAAGTGCTTCTGACGGCACAAACATGATCGCCATGTCCTGAGTTTCCCCAGCGATCAGATATTTTTCTGAAATGTCCTTGATGTGTTTTGTGATATCCGTACGCACCCGCTGATTTTGTTCTTTGGTGCCTTTGCCTTGCTCGGGAAGATCACGGAAGGCTTCAAGCGGAAACTTTGCGTCAACCACAATGCCCTTGGGCGAATTTGGCATGTGAATAAGACAATCAGGCCTGGTTTTATTGGACAGGGTTGGCTGGAACTCAAAAGCGGTCTTGGGCAAACCGTCATTGATGATGGCCTCCATCTGGCTTTGGCCAAAGGCACCGCGCGCCTGTTTGTTGGTCAAAATATCCTGCAGGCTGACAATCTGCGTTGAAACCTTGCTGAGCTCTTTTTGCGCTGTGTCTATAACGGCCAGTCTCTCATTGAGCTTGGCCAGGCCCTCGCTGGTCTGCTGGGTTGAATTTGTAAGATTTTGTCCAACCGAATGACCCATCCGGTCAAACCGCTCATGCAGCACGCGCGCCAACTCATTTTGACTGGTGATATTGGTCTCCGTCATGGTTTGCAGCCGCCCGCTCATTTCAAGAAAACGCGCTTCCAATTGCTCAGCATTCTGATGGGCTTGTGTCACATCACGCATGCGTTTGCGGGCGGACAGGGCAGCCCACAAAGCAAGGCCGGCAAACAGCAACACCAGAAGACTTGCAAATATCAACGCAACTTCGCCAAGCGAAAAGCCGCGCGCACCAACCTGTACAATAATCTGTTCAAAATTCATATTCATGAGCCCAATCTATACTGATTCGATAAATCACATGGCATTTGCCATAAAAGCCAAAATGAAACACCTGGTAAACCAATATGCTACGCCATTCATTGACGTTTGAGGTAGCATCGCTTATCTCACATATATGACTATTAGAGAAATCATAACCCTGCCCGATCCAAGGCTAAAGCAAGTCTCAAAACCTGTTGATGGCGTGACCGATGAAATCCGCACACTTCTGGACGACATGGTGGAAACCATGCATGACGCGCCGGGCATTGGCTTGGCCGCTGTTCAAGTGGGCATTCTTCAGCGCGTGGTGGTGGTCGATATTTCCCGCGATGAAGATAACCCCGATCCGCAATATTTCATCAATCCGGAAATCACCTGGGAGTCGGAAGAAATAGGCATCTATGAAGAGGGTTGCCTGTCCATTCCGGAATATTATGAAGAGGTCGAACGCCCGGTCGAGTGCAAGATTAAATTTCTTGATCGCGACGGCAAGCCCCAGGAGCTGCACTGCAAGGAAATGCTGGCAACCGTCATTCAGCATGAGATCGACCATACCAATGGTGTTTTATTTATCGATCATCTCTCCAGACTAAAGCGGGGCCGGGTGGTTCGTAAATTTACCAAACAAGCAAAACAACCTGCATAAAACTGCCATTAGGCAGTGCGACTTATGCTAAACCACAAATCATGACCAAGCTGAAAATCATTTTTATGGGCACACCGGATTTCTCCGTGCCCGCTTTGCAGGCTCTGCTTGAGGCTGGCCATGATGTCGTGGCGGTTTACAGCCAGCCACCGCGCAAGGCTGGGCGTGGCATGGAGCTGCGCAAAACACCGGTTCACATTTGTGCTGAGGCGGCAGGCATTGAGGTGTTCACACCGGCAAGATTGAAAGACGAAGATGAGCAAAAGAAGTTTGCAAATCTAAATGCCGATATTGCGGTTGTGGTCGCCTATGGATTGATCTTGCCCAAGGTCATCTTGGATGCCCCACGGTTGGGTTGCATCAACATTCATGCCTCACTCCTGCCGCGCTGGCGAGGGGCTGCCCCCATTCAACGTGCAATTATGGCAGGGGACGCAAAAACCGGAATCACCATCATGCAGATGGACGAGGGGCTAGATACCGGCAACATGCTGGCGCAATCCACTATGGAAATCAGTCCTGATATGACAGCAGGTGAATTGCATGATGCGCTTGCCACCCAAGGCGCTGCAGACATTGTCAGCACTCTGGAAGAACTCGCCGATGGCACTGCACAGGCGACACCCCAGCATGAAGACGGCATTACCTATGCGGATAAAATCAGCAAAGCGAAAACACGGATCAATTGGGGTGGTTCGGCGCAAGATGTGCATAACTTCATCCGAGGTCTGAGCCCGTTCCCAGGTGCCTGGTTTGAGGTTGAAAACAAGGATCGTTCAGAGCGAATAAAGGTTTTAAAATCACAAGTTACAGCTAAAAGTGGCGAACCAGGTGAGGTGCTCGACGAGGCTTTAACGATTGTCTGCAAAACAGGGGCGGTCAGATTGATTGCGGTCCAGCGAGCAGGCAAGAAACCACAAGCCGCAGAAGAATTCCTGCGCGGTCTGGCAATCGGCCCGGGCACAATTTTGAAGTGAGCAGAGCCAAACATGCCGCGTTATAAAATCACCATAGAATATGATGGCACGCCATTTGTCGGCTGGCAGATGCAGGACAATGGCGCTTCTGTGCAGGCGGCTATCATACAAGCCATGACCAGGCTTACTGGCGAAGAAACCCATGTGTTCGGGGCGGGCCGCACAGACACCGGCGTTCATGCATTAGGGCAGGTGGCCCATTTTGATCTGACGAAAGAATGGCGCACCGACAAGCTGCGCGATGGCCTCAATTACCATCTCAAGCCGGACCCGATCGCCATCTTGCAGGTGGAGCAGGTGGACGAAGAATTTGATGCCCGGTTCACGGCGATCAGACGCCATTACCTCTACCGCATTATCAACCGCCGCAGCCCGCTGACGATGGACAAGAACTATGTTCTACTGGCATTAAAACCGTTGGATGTGGATGCCATGCATGAGGCCGCTCAGCTGCTGGTTGGCAAGCATGATTTTACAACGTTCAGGTCGGTTGCCTGTCAGGCGAAATCACCGGTTAAAACCATCGATGAGATTTCCGTCAGCCGCTATGGCCAGGAAATTGAAGTGACGGTGAGTGCCCGCTCTTTCCTCCACCATCAGGTGCGCTCATTCGTCGGCTGTCTGAAACTGGTGGGCGAAGGCAAGTGGCGCCTGCATGACATGAAGCAGGCATTGGACGCAAAAGACCGCGTGGCATGTGGACCAGTAGTCTTGCCCGACGGGCTATATCTTACGCGTGTTGATTACGACGAGAAGTAACCGTCGATAACGCGCGCATAAATCTCTGTGAGTGTTTCAAGGTCAGCAACCGCTACGCACTCATCAACCTTGTGCATGGTCTGGCCAACCAGCCCGAATTCAATCACCGGGCAATAATCTTTAATGAACCGCCCGTCGGACGTGCCGCCACTTGTGCTCAGCTCAGGTGTGCGGCCTGTGACATCCGCAATTGCTTTGACGATTGTATCGCTGAATGCACCTGGCTCTGCCAAGAACCATTCTCCTGAATTATAATATTCCAGCTCAAAGGCCGACCCCGTTTGATCGGCAATCGACTGGCAACGTCCGGTGATCAGGGCTTTGAGACTGTCACCAGAATGATTGTCATTGTAGCGAATGTTAAACATGGCCTTGGCATGCGAGGGAATAATATTATAGGTCGGATTGCCAACATCCACGCTGGTGATCTCAAGGTTTGACGGCTGGAAATTCGCGCTACCTTGATCAAGCTGTTCGCTATTGAGCTTGTCCAGCATGGCGATCAACGGCGGCAAGGGGTTGTCGGCAAAGTGTGGATAGGCCACATGCCCTTGCGTGCCAGTGACCGTGAGTATGCCGTTCATGCTGCCGCGCCGGCCGATTTTGACCATGTCGCCAAGCTGTTCGGGATTGGTTGGCTCACCCAACAGGCAATGATCTGGCACTTCGTTGTTTTGCGCCATCCATTCAAGCATTTTCCTGGTGCCGTTAATGGCGGGGCCTTCTTCGTCCCCCGTGATCAGAAAACTGATCGAGCCTTTGAAATCGTCACCCTGAGCTTTAACGAACGCCATGGCGGCGGCCCCAAAGCAGGCAACGCCGCCTTTCATATCAACAGCCCCTCGGCCATAAAGCATACCATCTTCAACCGTGCCGCTAAACGGTCCATGCTGCCATTGGGCCTCGTCGCCTGGTGGCACAACATCCACATGCCCTGCAAAACACAAATGCGGCGCATCCGTGCCATAACGCGCATAAAGATTGTCAATGTCCGGTGTGTCTTGATCTGAAAATACAAGCCGCGTCGTCTTAAAGCCTGATGCCCCAAGCACCCGCTCCAACAGATCAAGCGCGCCACCCTCATTGGGCGTCACGCTCTCACAGCGGATCAAGTCTGCCGTTAGGTCGAGTGATGACATAGCTTTACTCATGCAGGGGTTTAATCAGCCCCAGCGCGGGCAGTCAACCTTGACTGAAATTTACCCCTGGCCTCCAAGAGGATCAGGGCCATAATCATTTGGTCCATCAGTCCCTTTCAGGAAGCCAAGCTCTACCAGGAACCATATTGAGACAACCAGCGTAATCAGCCCAGTAATCATGGTCAGACTGCTGTCTGGTGCTGAAGCTGAAATCACACCATTGATAATGGCGGGAATATAAAAAATAAGAGACCACCATCCCGATTTATTGCGATCATGAAACCGTTTTATCATCATTGCGAGCGAAGGATAGATCACAAGCAATGAAATGATATAAACAATGATTAGCCCTGCAAAACCGGCCAAAAGTATTAAAACCAAATTAATAACTATCAGCGCTCCGACCAAAACCAAAGCCCCGATCCAGTATGGTTGACGATTGATGCGTCCTTCAAAACTTGTATAGAGATATTTCCAATCCATAACATCCTCCCCGCTATAAGTGATGTCAGAAGGGTATCTGTTTATGAAAAATATGCCAATATTGTGTGTGGATAAGAAACTAGTCGCGCAACAATTCGTTGATTGATGTTTTGGATCGGGTCTGTTCATCAACCTGTTTGACGATCACGGCACAATAGAGCGATGGCCCAGCAGTGCCGTCGCTTAATGGCTTGCCCGGCAAAGAGCCCGGCACCACAACCGCATAGGGTGGTACTTTGCCCATATGGACCTCGCCCGTGTCCCGGTCGACGATCTTGGTCGAAGCGCCAATGAACACACCCATAGAGAGCACAGCCCCTTCGCCGACAATAACCCCTTCGGCAACTTCCGAGCGCGCACCGATAAAGCAATTGTCTTCAATAATAACAGGGCCCGCTTGTAATGGTTCAAGCACACCGCCAATGCCTGCCCCGCCGGAAATATGAACATTCTTGCCAATTTGAGCACACGAGCCGACCGTGGCCCAAGTGTCGACCATGGTGCCGCTATCAACATAAGCACCCAGATTAACGAAACTTGGCATCAACACCACACCCGGCGCGACATAGGCTGAGCGGCGGACAATGGCATTTGGCACAGCACGGAAACCAGCCTCACGAAAACGGTTTTCACCCCAGCCCTCAAATTTTGACGGGACCTTATCCCACCAGCTGGCCCCACCAGGACCACCGCTTATAGGCTCCATATCATTGAGGCGGAAGGACAATAGAACAGCTTTTTTGAGCCATTGATTGACCTGCCATTCGCCATCACTTTTCTCAGCAACCCGCGCCTGACCGCTGTCTAACAAACCAAGGGCGTCTTCAACGGCGTCGCGCACGCGACCTTTTGTGTTCAGGTCGATTGTGTCGCGCTCATCAAAGGCTTGATCAATAACGCTGTGCAACTCTGAAGTGCTCATAATGAAATACAAATCCTAATGGTGTTGTCTAAATCATTGGCGCTGACACTATCGTATGCGCGTTTGGTGTCAATATCACTTGTTACGATTGACCAATGATCGACGTTAAAAATTCACCTAGATTATCCGTTGTAAAATGGACATGAGGCCCATCATTTTGGGGGCTCATAATGTCAGCGTCGGGATGGTTGTCCGCGGTAATCAAAACCGTCGTCATGCCCAATTTATGTGGTGCTTCCAGATTGCGCGACAAGTCTTCAAACATCATGGTCTTGTCGGCGGCAATGGCTGATTTATCAAGAAAGGCAAGATAGGTTTCATGCGCAGGTTTGGGTACATAATCAGCCGCGACAATATCAAAGATATCGTTGAAATGTCTGGCAACACCCAGCCTGTCCATGACATTTACGGCATGATCGCTAGAGGCATTGGTAAAGACATATTTTTTGCCCGGCAATTGCGCAAGCACCATGTCAAGCTGTGCATCATGTTCAACGGGTGAGAGGTCAATATCATGCACATAGTCCATAAATGTGCCCGGATCAATGTCATGATGGGTCATAAGCCCATTCATCGTGGTGCCATGATCCAGGTAATATTGCTTTTGAAGATTTTTCGAAGCGGCATATGAAAGATTAAGTGTGCTCGCAATAAATTCACCCATGCGTTGGTCTATTTGGGCAAACAGATTGCATCTTGCTGGATAGAGCGTGTTGTCGAGATCAAAAACCCAACTCTCAATATGACGAAAGGCTGGTGTCAAAATGTGTTCAGATTGGGTCATGCTGCATTCAGTTATCGTTAAGGTTTGGCGCCTATTTGTGCCAAAAACCTAAGCATAAGCAAGCGTTTTGAAACCCATTAAGGTTTTGTTTGCCAAAATTGTCAGTTTCAACCTCAGGTAAGCCAGCATTAACGTGGCTCGCGCTATATTTACAGGGGCTAAGAAAAATTGTTTAGGGCGGGCAAACTGTGGCATTTACACAGCAAAAAATAAATACTAAAGACGCGGAATCCTTGGAAGTCATCAATGGCTACCCCGGACCCGCTATGATTTGCAGCGCAGATGGACGCGTGTTGCAGTCCAACCTGCATGCCGCCAGGCTTTTCACAATTCAAGGCGATACAGCCCAAGACCACATTATTGATACGCTTCAAACATCAGTGGCCAATATTGCGGCATCTGATGAGCCACTTTATTGGGCCGTTTCTATTGATGATACGCAGATAAACCATTCAGGGCCCCGCAGTTTCATGCTGTCGGGCATGCCGTATTTTTTAGCAGACACCAAAGAGAAAGCGGTTTTGGTTCTGGCTTGGGAAACGACGGTTCAAGCCACCTTGCGCAATGCTTTGATAGATAGCCGGGAGTTTTTTAGAGACTTGGCCGATTGCGCGGGCGATTTTGTCTGGGCAACCGATAGCACCGGTAAATTCAGCTATATTTCCCCCGCAGGCATTGGCGATATGACCGCTGCAGAATTGCATGGCCATCGTGCTGTTGAAATGTTTAAGACCGCTGAGTTTGACGCCTCCGAATTGTTTAGCGCGACTGAGGCCGTCAAGGACTATGAACTGTGGATTGAGGCGGGTGGGGCCCAATCTTGTTTCAACTTTTCTGCGGAACCAATTTACGACAAATCCGGTCAATGGTGCGGCGCGCGCGGGGTGGGGCGGGATGTCACCGAAATGAAACATAAAGAAGCTGAGCTTGCGCGCATTCGCAGCTCAGACGCTTTGATAAGTCAGGTTTTGCAGGCAATCCGTGCCGAGGCAGATCCGCAAGCCATGCTGACAGCTGCAGCCAATGCTGTCGTACTTTCATCGGCTTTGAAAGCCTGTTGGATTTTCCGTCGTGCCGACAACGAGGGGTTTTCAACGCGAAATGCAACAATCATCAAAGCGGCATATAAATATGATGATGAAAAATTGCTTCTGGATGAAGCCGATATACAAAACCATCTAGAAGGCAAGCTTGCTCACGAAAAACCAGAGGGCATTGAATGGTCGAACGATCAATATCACGTCATAGCAACCCCAGCATCTCGCGGAGGTAAATTGCTTGGTATCGTGTGTTTCTTTGTTGCCAATCATCTTGAAGATGAAAAACCGGAAGTTTATGAAGAATATTTGTCTATCTCGCGTGCATTGGCTCATCATATTACCGACCAAGTAGCAACTGCCATCGCTTTGGCGGAACAGCATGAGCATCTCAAAATATTGTCTCGTACGGACAGTTTAACGTCATTGCTAAACCGTCGTGCTTTTTCATCTGAGGTAAAGCGCCGTCTTGTCCATCACAAACGCACAGGTCGCACGGCAGCATTGCTGTATATTGATCTTGATAATTTCAAGCAAGTAAACGACACACTCGGCCACGCTATTGGCGATGATGTCTTGTGTACGATTGCCCAAATCATCAAAACCAATACCAGAGAAAGTGATATAGCCGCTCGCTTGGGTGGTGATGAATTTGCTATTTGGCTAGAAGAGACTGATGCCACCTCAGCGGAACTTAAGGCAAATGATTTGATTGAGCAGTCTCAGCAGCTTGCAGACATCATGACTGCATCAAACATGCAAGAAGGTGAGCAAGCCGATGTTGATGCTGCCATCGAAGAAATTGGCATGTCAGTGGGGATCGCCATATTCAACCCCTCTCAACCTGAATCAATGGAAAGCCTTGTTAACAGGGCCGACGGTGCACTTTATCAGGCCAAAGCCAATGGCAAGCGCGGGTTTAGATTAGCGCCAATACTTGGCGCAGAAAGTCAAGATGTGTCCCAAACAAGCTGAATGTCTTATTGGGGAATGAAAGTAAAAAACAATGATAGAAAAGTCCCGGTTGGAGATATTGAAATCTCGTGATGAGCAAAAAATGCTCGAGCTCGCCAAAGATGAGGCTTGCGAGGCTGAAGCCCTGTTTGTGCTTTCGCAATCGGCCAATCCCGATATTCGTTGCAATGTCGCGGTAAATCAATCGACACCCCATCATGCCGACGAGCTTTTAGCCGACGATCAAGAGATTAGCGTGCGCTGCGGTGTGGCGCGTAAAATCGCCAATCGGCTCACCAAACATATCTCCGAAAAACAAAGAGCCGCAGCACTGCAAGTTTTAAAGCGTCTCATAGCAGATCAAGAAATACGCGTTCGCAAGGTCATTGCCGAGGAAATTAAAGCATCAGATCAGGTGCCGAAGGATATCGTCTTGAAATTGGCGCTGGATGAGGCCAGTGAAGTGAGCTGCCCTGTGCTGGAATATTCGCCCCTGCTTGAAGATGAAGATCTGATCGGAATAATCAAAGGGTTGATCCACTCGCCAGCGTTAGAATCTATCGCAAAGCGCGCCAATGTCAGTGACGTGATTGCCGAGAAATTAATCGCGAGTATGGATGCCAATGCGATTACAGCTTTGCTACGCAATCCCAATGCACAAATACGCGAAGATGCCCTAGACCGGGTTTTGGATGCTGCAGAAACGGTTGAAAGCTGGCATGCACCGCTCATCGCGCGGCCTGGTCTGTCGGTCAGGGCGATCAAACGCATTTGCAGTTTCATTACTGAAAATTTAATGCAAGAGTTTGCCAAGCGAGCCGATATCGACGAAGAGATGCGCGACTATATCACTGAAAAAGTGACTGCCAGGCTTGATGCGGAAGATGTTCACGGCAGCGATCAGAACGCTGTTGCTGATACAATCCGCGATGAGCTGCTCGTTCATCAAAAAGCGGGTACGCTTGATGCTGATTATTTTTCTCAAGCTGCTGATCAAGAAAAACACATGAACATTTGGGTGGGCCTGGCCCTGCTCGTTGATATTGATCATACAATTGCGCACCGTATTTTTGCAGCCCGCAGTGCAAAGGCGATCGTAGCCTTGTGCTGGAAAGCCCAAATGCCTATGTGGCTGGCGTGCAAATTACAGGACGTCGTGGGTAAAATTGCACAAGAAGATCGTCTGGAGCCCGACCAAGACGGGGGTTATCCCTTAAAAGATGACGAGCTTGAATGGCATTTTGCGTTGTTTACGGAAGAAGACGAACAAGCAGATGACGCTGAAGAGAATACCGCTGAAGCAGGTTAATATTTAAAGCGTTTATTGAGCGATCAGCGTGCCAACGCCATCTTCGGTGAAAAGCTCAAGAAGCACGGCATGAGGCACCCGGCCGTCAAGAATGACAACCCCTTCAACCCCTTGCTCGGCAGCCTCAATTGAGGTTTCAACCTTGGGAATCATGCCGCCGGAAATCGTACCATCAGCAATCAGATCACGCGCCTGAGCAACGCTCAATTCTTCAATGATTTTGCCGTCATCCGACAACACACCGGAAACATCGGTGAGCATAAGAAGTCTTTTTGCCTGCATGGCGGCTGCAATGGCACCCGCCACCGTATCTGCATTGATATTGTAGGTCTCACCTTCTTCAGAAACACCTATGGGGGCTATGACGGGAATAAGGTCGCTTTCAAGAATGGTGTTGAGGATTTCAGGATTGATTTTGGCGGGCTCACCAACAAAACCCAGATCGAGCACTTGCTCGATATGTGATTCCGGATCGCGCTTGGTCCGCTTGAGCTTGGCCGCGATGACAAGCGAGCCGTCCTTGCCACAAAGGCCTGCCGCTCTGCCACCGGCTTGGTTGATGGCGGTGACGATTTGCTTGTTGATTGAGCCGCACAACACCATTTCCACAACGTCAACGGTCTGTGCGTCCGTGATGCGCAGCCCATCGGCAAAATTGCTCTTGATATTGAGTTTATCAAGCATGGCGCCAATTTGCGGGCCCCCGCCATGCACGACGATTGGATTAACACCGCTTTGCTTGAGCTGCACAATGTCGCGGGCAAAATCTGCAGCAAGGGAGGCATCGCCCATGGCATGGCCGCCATATTTGACCACCACAGTCTGCCGGTCATATTGCTGCATGAACGGCAGAGCTTGAGAAAGAATCAAGGCTTTTTCGTTTTGTGCGCCCGGAGCACTGTTATGTTTCTTCTTGTCTGACATGACGCTTTATAACCTAAAAAGCTTGTGTGGAAATCAGAATTCACCCGAATGGTTATCGCTTTAAGTGTTTGCAAGTGAGGCGATCTCGGCACGCAATTCAGCAATTCCCGTGCCTTTAACGCTGGAGGTTGCATGCACATGAGGATGCGCTGCAGGGTGTTTGGCCAGTATCGCATGGGTCTTATCGAGAATGCGCTCAAGCTCTGCCGGTTTTATCTTGTCAGCCTTGGTTAAAACCACCTGAAAAGAAACGGCATCTTTGTCCAGCAAAGCCATGATTTCTTCATCAGGCGGCTTAATGCCATGGCGCGCATCAATTAACAACAACACCCGATATAACACCGCGCGGCCGGACAGATAATCGCGGATCAATTCGTTCCACGCCTCAACTTTAGAGCGCGAGGCCTTGGCATAACCATAGCCTGGTAAATCTACGATGTAGAGCTGGCCACCCAGATCAAAAAAATTAATCTCCTGCGTGCGCCCGGGCGTATTAGACGTGCGTGCCAGGTTCTTGCGGGTTGTCAGCGCATTAATCAGGCTGGATTTGCCCACATTAGACCGCCCGGCAAAAGCCACTTCAGCCCGGTCCGCATCGGGCAGGCCGGATTGCTGAACCACGCCAAGCACAAAATCGCAAGGGCCTGCAAATAACAAGCGCCCACGTTCAAGCTGAAGCTCCTGGTCCGCTGTCTCATCAACAGGTTTTGACACAATTTTTGCCCTGAATTAAGGACGGCTCAATGCGCCCAAAAGCATTATTCGTTAGGTTTTTTGCCAAATTTGGGAAGTGACGACGCAATATTGCCGAGCAAATCAACCTTAACCCCTTGGCGGCTCATAATGACCCATTGCTGAGCAATCGACAAAATATTGTTCCACGCCCAGTAAATCACCAGTCCCGCAGGGAAAGTGGCCAAGAGGAACGTGAAAAACACCGGCATCCAGGCAAAGATCTGAGCTTGCATTGCATCGGTCGGTGTTGGGTTAAGGCGCATTTGCACAAACATGGAGATGCCCATGATCAAAGGCCAGATACCAATCATAAGGAATAATGGTGGGTCCCAGGGGATCAGGCCAAACAGGTTAAATATCGAGGTCGGATCGGGCGCTGCCAAATCCTGGATCCAGCCGAAAAATGGCGCATGGCGCATTTCAATTGTGCCGAACAGAACTTTATAAAGCGCAAAAAACACAGGGATTTGGATGGCAATCGGCAGGCAACCCGACATCGGATTGACCTTTTCTTTTTTGTAAAGCTCCATCATTGCCTGTTGCTGCTTCACCTTGTCGTCGCCATAGCGCTCCTTCATCTTGACCATTTCCGGTTGCAGCTTTTTCATTTTGCTCATCGAAACATAAGACTTATTGGCAAGCGGGAAGAACACGAGTTTGATCAAAACCGTGACCAGCAAAATAGCGACCCCAAAATTACCCACCAGTTTGAAGAAGAAATCGAGCAGTAGAAACATTGGCTTGGTGATGAAATAAAACCAGCCCCAGTCAATCAGCAAATCGAAATTCAAAATTTTATATTTTTCAGCATAACCATCAATCACAGAGACCACTTTGGCGCCGGCAAAAAGCTGGGCCTGCGCTTTGCCTTCACCGTTTGCCGGAATGGTTACAGCTCCGCCCAGATAATCAACCTGATAAAGATCGAGATTATTGCTCTTGCTGGCACTATAGCGTGTGGTGACAGGCGTGGTTTGGTTGGGGATCAGAACAGCCCCCCAATATTTATCGACAATGCCAGCCCAACCTCCGGTCATTTTATAGGTGGCAAGCTTGTCTTCCACAATGTCGTCATAATCGGTTTCAGTTAAACCATCCTTGCCGTGCACCCCAACCAGGCCTTCATGAAGCACGAAAAAATCTTCGGTCTTTGGTGTGCCGTGCCGCGAGATCAAGGCGTAGGGAAACAGTGAAATGGCTTTGTCTGTCGTGTTTTTAACGCTTTGTGTGATGGTGAAAAGATAATTCTCATCAACCGTGATGTGGCGTTGAAAAGTAAAGCCTTCGCCATTGTCATAACTCAAAGTCACAGGAGAGCCGGGCTTAAGCACGGCATTTCCAGGCGCTTGCCAGGTAGTGTTGGCATTGGGAAGTTTGATTTTAGTGCCCGGTGCCGACGTCCAGCCATATTCGGCATAATAAGGGTTGGGCGCACCTGAAGGTGAAAACAGCGTAATGTTTGGGCTGTCTGGCTTCACCGTCTCACGATAATCAGATAACAAAAGGTCATCAATCCTTGCCCCTTTAAGATTTATCGACCCTTGCAGCTTCGGTGTTTCAATTTTAAGACGCTGGCTAGCTTTCAGAGCTTTTGTGCGCGAGGCCGTGGGGCTTTGGCCCGGGGCAGGCGGTGTGCTGACCGAAACGCCAGGCTGCGGGGCGCCACCAGGCGTTGGTACTGTTGATGTGCCGGGCGTTGGCACCTGTGTTGCTCCGGGGGTTTTCGGAGCTTGTTTTTGCTGGGCCTGTTGTTGTTTGGCTTTTTGCTGTTCCACTTGCGGTCCACCCACAAAAAATTGCCAGCCGACCAAAACGGCAACCGATAAGACGATTGCAAGAAGAAAATCTTTATTGTCACCCATAATGTCCACCAAAAAATCAAACCGGCCATGTTCAAGTGTGTTTGCAGGCCGTATTTATTTATGCAAGTTTTTTTGTGCTGTTGTTGTGACGCTCACGATGAACCTCGTCAAGAGCACGTTTTAGGTCTTGGATAATATTTTTAAAATTGCGCGCAGGTGTTTGTTGGCGGGCAATCAGTACGTAATCATAATTGGGGCTTGCATGCACCGGCAAGATTGCGCGTGCTGCCTCACGCAGTCTGCGCTTCGCCAAGTTGCGCACAACCGCATTGCCGATTTTTTTTGTCGCTGTAAATCCAACTCGAAAAGGACCTTGCACGTCGCGTTTTTTGGCTTGCAGCACCAAGCCGGGCTTAACCGCTTTGCGGCCCTTGGCTGTGCGCAGAAAATCGGGTCTTTTTTTGAGCCGGTCCATATCTCTTATCCAACTTTTCCGCAACATCACTTCAAGCCTTCATTTCGCATATGCGAAACTATGCGCGGACAGTAAGGCCCTAAATCAGGGTTGGGACAAACGAGATGGGCGTGTTAGGCCGAAAGGCGTTTGCGGCCTTTGGCACGCCTGCGGGAAAGCACCAGGCGGCCGCCTGGAGTTGCCTTGCGGGCGCGGAACCCATGGCGGCGTTTGCGTACCAATACGCTTGGTTGAAATGTTCTCTTCACCTTATCGTCTCCGCTTGCTTAACTCTCAGCCTACAAAAAATGTACACTCCCTAGTGGACCGGACATGTTTATAAGATAGGCTGCACCCTTTTGACTTTTCAAGAGGGACTGCGGGCTTATACGGGCATAAAGCGCACAAGTCAATGAGCCTGGCACATTCATGTTCACGCAAGTTAACGTTAAATCACAATGCTTTGAAGGCCGGTTTCACTTTTAGCAAGATCGCGTATGTTTCTCATCGGTGCCAATCACCGTTGGGCGCATGGCAGATTGACCGCCAGCAATTGGTTATACTGACATTTTAAGCGGAAAATGAGGGTTTTTATGTATTTGGCACATTCTTTAAAGCCTCGCCCGTCCTGGCTATCTGCATTCGTAAGCCGAGTGTTTTTGGGGCTTGTCCTGACTGTCTTGGCTTTCATGTCATCAGGTATTGTTTCAGCTCAAGCCCAACAACCAGCTCAGTTTTTTGCCAAACATAATCAAGACGCGAACGTCAGGGTCGAACATGGCCCTTGGGCGCGCCTGCTAAAAAAATACTTGAAGAGAGATTCAACCGGACTTAATCGATTTAAATATCGCGCTGTAACACGTAAGGATCACGCAGCGCTAAAAATCTATCTTAAGGGATTGCAAGCAACGCCGGTCACAAGTCTAAACCGGAATGTGCAATATGCTTTCTGGATCAATCTGTATAACGCGCTTACAGTTGATGTCCTGCTTGATCACTATCCGGTTAAGTCCATCCGCGATATCGCCATTTCGCCAGGCCTGTTTGCAAAAGGGCCCTGGGGCAAGAAACTGGTGCAAGTTGAAGGTAAGGCTTTGTCGCTTGATGATATTGAACATAATATCCTGCGTAAGATTTGGCGTGACAAGCGCATTCATTATGCGGTCAATTGTGCGTCAATTGGATGCCCAAATCTAGCTATGAAGGTTTACACCGGAGCCAATATTAATAAGGCTCTGAAACAAGCAGCTGTTGACTATATCAACCACCCCCGTGGTGTGCGCTTTGAGCACAACCGCCTGATCATATCGAAACTTTATAAATGGTATGCGCAAGACTTTGGAACCAAAGCCCAATTGTTTGGCCATTTGCGTCGCTATGCAAAGCCTGCTTTAACCAAGAAATTGATGCAGGCACCTCAAATATCATCTTATGAATATGATTGGGCTTTGAATGAATAATAGACCCCAGGAATAGAAAGTTATGCCTGCGTGATTTATTTGTGAGGATTACCCCAACATAGTCAGCAATAATGTGGATTGATTTGGCGGTTCGCTAAATTATCATGGTTCCGATTGGCAGATAGTATTAAATGATATAATTTGTCGTGCAAATAAGAGGCGGTGCATGAGCAACGGCATGGAAGAACTTGAACCCAATTGGCGCGACAAAGCAAAAAAATATCTGCCTCTCATTTTGCTTGTCCTGGTGGCTGTCCTGGTTGTCCAGCAGGGGTGGTACAAATATCTAACCCTTGAGCACATTGCCGCCAACCGCGACATGTTACGCGAATTTGTGACAAATAATTTCCTTATGGCCATCTTGGGATATGCCGCAATCTATATAGCGGTTGTAGCCTTATCCTTGCCCGGTGGCGCATTGTTGACAATCACGGGAGGCTTTCTGCTTGGTTGGCTGCTTGCTGGTGTTGTAACGGTGTTAGCGGCCACCATTGGGGCCACAATTATCTTTGCCATAGCTAAAACCTCATTCGGCGAAGCGTTACAGGCCAGAGCGGGCCCATGGCTGGATAAATTGGCGCGCGGATTTCGCGAAGATGGCCTTTCTTATCTGTTGTTTTTGCGCCTGGTGCCGGCTTTTCCTTTCTGGCTGGTCAATCTGGCGCCCGCTTTATTGGGCGTAAAACTTTCAACCTTCGTCATAGGAACATTTGTTGGCATTATTCCCGGCACCTTTGCCTTTTCATTTTTAGGCGCGGGCCTTGATAGTATTATCGATGCCCAGCAGAAAGCATTCCAGGAATGCCAGAAAACACAAGGTACAACAGGTGGTAAAGAGGTTTGCAGCTTTTCGCTTGATCCAGGATCATTATTAACTAAGGAATTGATTATTGCCTTTGTTGCCCTAGGCCTTGTGGCACTCATACCTGTAGTATTAAAGCGCATGAAACGAAAATCAGCCTGATTCTACCATATCAGCGGCAATAACGGAGATGAGCATGGCAAAACAGCTGGATGTAGACCTCTGTGTTATAGGCGCTGGATCAGGCGGTCTGTCAGTCGCGGCAGCAGCAGCGCAATTGGGTGAAAAAGTGGTCTTGATCGAAAAGGCCAAAATGGGGGGTGATTGCCTTAATTATGGCTGCGTTCCGTCCAAAGCAATGATTGCGGCAGCCAAACAGGCCCATGTGATGGGTGCCGGCGAGAAATTCGGCGTCAAACCTCATGACGCCCAAGTCAATTTCCGCAAAGTTCATGATCATGTTCATAATGTCATTGCCGCCATTGCGCCCAATGATTCCGTAGAACGATTTACCGGACTTGGCGTCAAAGTCATTGAGGCTGCGGGCAAGTTTAAAGACAAACACACCGTTAAAGCCGGGAATTTTGAGGTCACAGCCAGGCGCTTTGTGGTGGCCACGGGATCATCCCCCGGCACGCCGCCAATCCCCGGCCTTAAATCCGTCCCCTATCTCACCAATGAAACAATATTTGAATTAACGCGCTTGCCCAGCCATCTCATTGTCATTGGTGGCGGGCCTATTGGTATTGAATTAGCCCAAGCCCACCGCCGCTTGGGTGCACGTGTTACCGTGTTGGAAATGTTTGCACCCTTGGGCAAAGATGACCCTGAACTGACCAAAGTTGTGCTCGACCAAGTAATCGCAGACGGCGTTGATATTCGTGCCGGCGTTAAAGTCAACAAGGTCTCAAAGCGTACCAAGGGCATACGCGTTGTTATTGAACAAGATGGTGACACCATAAATGTAGATGGCAGCCATATTCTTGTGGCAGCTGGACGCAAGCCAAATTTAGACGGACTTGGCCTGGAAGCTGCGGGCATTAAGTTTTCACCGCGCGGCATTGCCGTCAACAAGGGCCTTAAGACCAGCAACAAGCGCGTCTATGCCATAGGCGATGTCGCAGGAGGCCTGCAATTTACCCATGTTGCCAATTATCATGCGGGTCTGGTGTTGCGCAATGCGCTGTTTAAAATGCCGGTCAAGGTCAACAATGACCTCGTGCCTTGGGTAACGTTCACAGAACCCGAACTAAGCTCGGTTGGCCTCAATGAGAAGGCGGCCAAAGAACGCCATGGCGATAATATCCGCGTGCTGCGCTGGCCCTATGCTGAAAATGATCGCGCACAGGCAGAACATAAAACCACAGGCATGGTCAAAGTGATCACCACCAAGCGGGGCCGCATTTTAGGGGCAAGCATCGTTGGCCAAAATGCTGGTGACCTTATTCAGCCCTGGGTGCTGGCAATGACAAACGGTTTAAAGGTCAAGGCGATGACGGCAATGATTGCGCCCTATCCGACTTTCAGTGAAATTAACAAGCGGGTTGCTTATGGATTTTACACACCAAGCTTGAATAACCCGTGGCTTCGTCGTTTAATACGCATTGTGAAAGCAATATTCTGAGACCATCTAGTAATGAGTAAAGCCGACAAAACATCTCCAAACGCGCCATCAACGGGCATACGCAATCCCGTTCTGCGTGGCCTGTCGGCCAAACTCCTGATTTTGACCGTCTCGTTTGTCATGATTTCAGAAGTGCTGATCTTTGTGCCGTCAATTGCCAATTTCCGCAACAATTGGCTGCATGAACGCTTGGCGGCAGCTCAAATTGCCTCACTTGTGATTGAAGCTAATCCAGATCAGGACGTCTCAAAAGAACTTCAGCAGGAATTATTGACAAATGCTGGAGCAAAGGCAATTGCCCTGCGCCGGGATAAGGCGCGTCACCTTATGTTGGGCGGAACAGAAGTATTGTCCATAGACCGCCATTTTGATTTGCGCAAACGTTCCCGCATAGGCTCGATCTGGGATGCCTTTGAAACATTGGTAGCTTCTGACAGACGCATGATCCGTGTCATTAATACGCCTCAACAAGGCGGCGGTGAATTCATCGAAATCGTCATGGAAGAACAGCCTTTGCGCGCGGCAATGTTCAGGTTCTCGATAAATATCCTGACCTTATCATTGGTCATATCAGCGCTCACAGCAGGTCTGGTCTTCTTGTCTATTCACTGGCTTTTGGTGCGGCCTATGCGCGAGTTGACCAGAAGCATGGTGCGCTTTGGGGATGACCCTGAAGACACGAGCCAGATTATTGCACCGTCCAACAGACAGGATGAAATTGGCACAGCAGAACGCGAACTTGAACATATGCAGCGCGAACTATCACAAACCCTGCAGCAAAAAAATCACCTCGCAGCCTTGGGACTAGCCGTTAGTAAGATTAGCCATGACTTGCGCAACATGTTGGCAAGCGCACAATTATTGTCTGACAGGCTCGGCACCGTAAACGATCCAACAGTGCGCAGTGTTGCCCCCAAACTCATTGCTTCGCTAGACCGTGCGATTGCATTTTGTGCTGATACGCTCAAATTTGGCAGAGCCCAGGAAGCACCCCCAAGCCGCAACCGCTTTTTGCTGTCACAACTGGCGCAAGAGATTGTTGATGACCTAAAAATTCAGATCGTCGGCAATATCGTTTGGCACAATGACATGGAGCAGGATTTGGAAATTGATGCCGATAAGGATCACATGTTTCGGGTTCTGGGAAATCTCAGCCGCAATGCAGCTGAGGCGATCACCTCCGCAAATAGTACAAAGCAGGGGCAAATCCGGCTTGGGGCTTTTCGTGAAGGCACCATAGTTACCATAACAATCACTGATAATGGCCCGGGCCTGCCCAAGCGCGCGCGCGAGCATTTGTTCCAAGCCTTTCAGGGGGGTGTTAAGGCAGGCGGCACAGGACTTGGCCTGGCAATCTCAGCCGAACTGGTGCGTGCCCATGGTGGTGAAATAACTTTGGCCAAGGTTAAAACCGGCACGAAATTCCTGATCACAATCCCCGACCGTGTAACGGATATATCTGCAGCCCGTGCACGCGCTTAATTTTTAAAGCGCTTTCCTGAAAAGTTGCAGACTTTTCAGACAAGAAATCGCGCAGCTAAAAAGCATCTGATACCACCACCCCTTCGCGTCTGGGGTCTGCCCCGCCGTCAAGCTGGCCATCCATAGTCAGGCGAATGCCATGCAAGCCGCTGGTGAGGCGACGAACACTAACGGCATGTCCAAGGCTCTGTAACTTCTTAGACAATGCCAGCAGCGGCGTGTCATATTCCAGTGCAATCGTGCCAGACGGACTGACATGGCGCGGCAGGCTGATGGCCGATTGCATGTCCAGTTTCCAGTCAAGCAGAGCCACCAGAGTTTGGGCCACATAAGTGATAATCGTTGAGCCGCCGGGTGAGCCAACAGCTGCAAATAAATTGCTGTTGCCATCAAACACCAATGTAGGCGACATGGAGGACCTTGGCCTTTTGCCACCCGCAACGGCATTGGCAATCGGCGTGCCGTCATGACGGGCGGGCCGAAACGAAAAATCGGTAAGCTGATTATTGAGAATGAAACCACCCGTCATAATGTGAGCACCAAAGGCATTCTCAACAGAACTGGTCATGGAAACAGCATTGCCATTACCATCAACAATACTGAAATGCGTGGTTGCCGGTTGGGTCAGAGTTTGGCCAAGCGCCCTTTGTTTGGGAGCCTCAGGAGGCGTGCCGGGGCGGGGATCTTCATTGGCAACTTTTGGATGAATAAGCCGTGCTCGATTTCGCAAATACCCAGCATCAATCAGACCTTTTACAGGGACTTTCACAAAATCAGTATCCCCGATGTAAAGCTTGCGGTCAGCGTAAGCGAGTTTGGTGGCTTCTGTAATCAGATGCACAGCCATGAGCGAACCAGGTTTGAATTTGTCCATGGAAAACGGCTCAAGCATTTTTAAGATCTGCAAAACAGTAAGGCCACCCGATGTTGAAGGTGGCATGCCGCAGATTTTATATTCCCGATAGGGCGCACAAATCGCCGTGCGCGTAATAGCTTTATAGCTTGTGAGATCGTCAAGCGTCAGCAGGCCCGCGTTTGAATGTGACTGGACAGCATTGATGATCGCTTCAGCAATCTCACCTTTGTAAAACCCATCAGGTCCCTTTTCCGCAATTGTGCGAAGCGTTTTGGTATAAGCCGGGTTTTTAAGAATATAACCAACCGGCAGTGGCACGCGCTTGGTTGCATCCTCATCATCCGGCTTGAAAAAATAATTTTGCGTTGACGGATGCTGAAGGTAATTGACGTGCTGGCGAATGCGACGGTTTAACATGGGGCTCACCGCAAACCCTTTTTCAGCCAATTCGATGGCGGGCTGAAACAGTTCACGCCACGGCAATTTTCCATGCGCTTTATGTGCCTGCCACAGCATTTTAATGATACCCGGCGCACCCACGGCACGGCCACCGACCACGGCATCAAAAAATCTCATTGGGCGGCCGTTGTCGCCCAGGAATAATTTTGGGGTGGCAGCTTTAGGTGCTGTTTCACGTCCGTCATAGGCTGAGATCGCCCTTTTCGACTTGTCCCAATGCATGAGATAAGCCCCGCCGCCAATCCCCGATGATTGCGGTTCAACCAGGCTGAGCACAAGCTGGGTGGTAATCGCCGCATCAATTGCCGAACCGCCTTTTTTGAGAATGTCAGCGGCAGCACTGGCGGCATGTTTATTAGCGGCGGCAACCATAAACCGGGCTTTGTCTTCGCCGCAGCCAGCGAGCATCAAGATGGCGCCGAACAGCAAGGCGAGGGTGGCTTTTAGAGACAGTGATATTTTCATTAGCAAACCTGTGAGAAAAATAATAAGCGAATGTACTTGGTTAAAGGCTGTGCTTCAATTGACCAGTTTGTGAGCGGCCGTTAGGCTCAATCGGTACATGAAAAAGGAAACAGAATGAAACCAGGTGTGCGCAATCTTATCACCGATGTGCCGGGAATTGCCGTGGGCAATGTTCACGACACACAAGTTATGTCAGGCGTTAGTGTTGTTTTGCCCAACGAGCGTTGTGTTGCAGCCGTTGATGCCCGCGGGGGCGGGCCTGGAACGCGTGAAACAGATGCGCTTGATCCAGCCAATCTGGTTGATGAAATAGACGCGATCACTTTGTCAGGTGGTTCGGTCTTTGGGCTTGATGCAGCCTCGGGCGTAACTGCCTGGCTGGCAGGCGAGGGCCGGGGCTTTGCCGTGGCGGCAGGCGGACCCCCAAGCCCCATTGTGCCTGCGGCCATCCTATATGATCTTAATAATGATGGTGACAAGGACTGGGGCGCTGTGCCGCCCTATCGCGCTATGGGAATAAAGGCTGCGGGTGAGGCCGGTTTGGATTTTACGCTTGGCAATCAAGGGGCGGGCTATGGGGCCATGGCTGGCACCTATAAAGGCGGGCTTGGCAGCGCTTCGGCGGTTTTGCAAAATGGCGCTATCATCGGCGCGCTAATTGCTGTCAATTCCTTTGGGGCAGCTGTTATGCCCAATACGGATCGCCTTTGGGCAGCACCCTATGCTTTAAGCGGCGAACTGGGAGAAGCCACAAAAGCCCCTGAACAGGGGTTTGATCCAACAGATTTACTGACGGGAACAAAAGCGCAAGCCCAGGCCCCCGGCCACAACACCACAATCGGCGTGGTGGCAACAGATATTGCCTTAACACCGGCCCAGGCTCAGCGCGTGGCGATTATGGCGCAAGATGGATTGGCACGGGCGCTGCGGCCCGTTCACACCCCGTTTGATGGCGACACCATTTTTGTTTTATCAACCGCCAAGCGCAAGCTTGAAGATCCCGCAGCCTTCAATCTGTCATTAATAGGTGCAGCAGCAGCTGATGTTGTGGCGCGCAGTGTGGCACGTGGCGTTTATGAAGCTCAGACCATAGGCACGATGACAAGTTATCGCGATCGCCATGGTTCTAATTAAAGGCCCAAATTAAAAATTGGATATTTTTGTGCAGGTGATATGCGTCTAAGCAATGTTTGCTTGCCTTTGAGCGGTGTAGGCATTAGTAGTTGGCTTCTGGGGCCAAGCGCCCCTTTATTTTGCCTCGCTTGAGGCATGAAGCGCCGGTAGCTCAGCTGGATAGAGCACTAGACTACGAATCTAGGGGTCGGGGGTTCGAATCCTCCCCGGCGCGCCACTCCTGTTCAAAAGTGGGCACCAAATCCTTGTTCGATTGATTTTGTTGGGTGGCTTGTTGCATGAGGGCATGTTTGGTCCTGATATTGTAATCTGATCGCTATCGGTTTCATTTTTGCAGAAATGATTATTCCAGCAATCCCGCCGTGCGCAGCGCATCAAGCCAACGGTCAAGGATGTGACGGCCAAGGGAATTGACGGCAACAATCTTCTTGTAGAAGCCCGCACAGCGATTGCCAAGCGCTCCAAGTGATGGATTGTTAGATTTAAATCAGCCGTTTACCACAGCAATATCCGGTAACGTTTTAAGGATACCAATATTTCGATCAGCTCTGATCCAGTCGGTCATGGCTTCAAAACTCATGGGTTTGGCAACGAAATAGCCCTGAATTGAGCAATTGCCGATCTGTGAAACGGCGTCCAATTGTTGCCTGGTCTCTATGCCTTCGCACACCACGCGCAATTGCATTAATTTTGACATCGTGATCAGCGCTGAAACGATGCCCTGCTGCTTTTTATTGTTGTCCATATGAGAGACAAACGATTTATCTATCTTCAGGCCATTGATAGGCATGGTGGATAAATGGGACAACGAAGCATAACCGGTGCCGAAATCGTCCAGTTCGACGTGAATGCCGCGCTCTCTCAGCTTTCCTAGAATTTCCATAATATTGGCGTTAGGATCATCAAATATAAATGATTCCAGAAATTCCACTGCCAGGTGGCGTGGCTCGACGCCATGGCTATCCATCGTGTCAAACAGATCATCCAGAATTGTATTCTTTTTGAGATGCTGCGGTGAGAGATTGACCGCCAGACGTCCGAAATCAAGCCCTTCATCAACCCAGCACCTGATAGCCGTCATAGCATCATCGAAAACCTTGCATCCAACGGCTGGTGCCAGGTCGGTTGCTTCAACCACCGAAAGGAATTCGCCAGGCAAGAGCATACCCCGATGAGGGTGGTTCCAGCGCAACAAGGCCTCAATGCCGCTAATAGACTCGTCGTTGACGTTAAGTTGTGGCTGGAAGTAAAGCTCCAACTGTCCTTCATCAATCGCAATCCGCATCTCATATTCGATCCTGGATTCGGCGTCGATCTTTTCCTTCATTTCGGATGTAAAGAATTGATAGCCGTCACGGCCAAGCTCCTTGGTTTTGTAAAGTGCCAGGTCGGCGAAAATCATCAAAGCTTCAACGTCCGGTGCATCCTCTGGGTAACGTGCAACCCCAAGACTGACGGTCGGTCGCAATGTTGTTCGGTTATACTCTAAAGGAATAGAAATCAAATCAGTTAATTCCTGACAGATGGCATTCAAATTCGTGTTTTCATCTCGTTCGACAAGGGCGATAAACTCATCACCACCCCACCGGTATGATTTGAAGTTGTTAAATTCACTGGCGAAGAAAGTTAACCTCTTTCCCAGCTTCTGTAGTAGATGGTCACCGGCGGCATGGCCTAATGTATCGTTCACGCGCTTGAAATTATCGAGGTCGATCTGGATGACGGCAAATTTGCTGTTGGGATCTGCGAAGGTGAATTTTTCAATCAGGTCTTTTTGGCAATGTGCGCGGTTGGCAAGCCCTGTCAAACCGTCGAAATAGGCTATTTTCTCAAGTTGTTGCTTGGTGTCCTGCAATTCCAGCTCGCGCTCACGATGTGCTGTAACATCAATCAGTGTTGAGGTAATATCGCCATTCTCAAGAACCTTTTCTGAAACGATGACTTGTCTGCCATCAACAAATTGCACTTCCTTTTCAGCTTCACTGAAGCTGCGCCGGCTCTCCATTTGCATGTTTATCCAGGCATCTTTATCCATCCCTTCTGTATCCCAGACACCCTTATCAAGGCCTACAGACAGCAAGTCTTTGAATTTAAGGCCTTTCACAATGGTATCCCTGATCGGCTCATAAAAATCCAAATAAGCGTTGTTAGCGAGCATCAACCGGTCATTTGCGTCCCAGATAACAAAACCATTGCGCATGGAGTTAACCGCTGACAAGAGGTGCCGATGCGTTTGATCAAGACCGTTCTTTGCAGCACTTAAATCTTCAGCATATTTGATGGCCTCACTTGAACTTTTCTCAAGGGCACTTCCCATTTCTTCCAGCTCGGAGACCCTCAATTCAAGCACCTGATTGGAAACCTGCACATCCCTTTCAGCCCGCTTCAGGTCGGTTATATTACCTCTGATGTGGACGTATTCAACAATCTTTCCATGACTGTCCTTGATTGGAGCAATAGTTGTATTATCCCAATATTCAGACCCGTCCTTGGCCCGGTTCTTGATTTCACCATGCCAGGGTTTTCCACTTTCAATGGTCTGGTTCATATCATCAAAATAAGATGTCGGGTGATGGTTGGAAGTGAGCATACTGTGATTACTGCCGAGCAACTCATCTCTGTCATATTTTGAAATCTCACAAAACTTATCATTGACGTAGGTGATGATGCCTTTGGTATCGGTTACAGATACAATGGCATGCTCGTCCATGGCCTGTTTGTGAGAGGCAAGTTCAGCAAGCGCTGCCTCAGCTTTTTCCTTAGCCATTACCATAGCCCTGCCACGCTCGGCTTCTCTTTGAAGAATCGAATGCAAATTTGCCAGAAGGCCGGTCAACACACAGACATAGCTCGCTTTTTTAAGTAAATGGGCGGCATCGAACTCCAAGTCGAACAAGCCGCCCGAAAAAGACATGAAAGCCACTTGCCCAACAAATCCAATAATTAAAGAGAGCACCAGCCAATGTTCGAAGGGATCAATGCGCCAGTTTCCTTTGCGCAGATAGCCAATGAGTGCAGCAAGAAAGAACATGGCAGGCAATAATTCTTCAGGTCGGTGTAAGACAAACTCGGGATAATAGGCGTGCGGCAAAGGCGCAAAGGCGAAAAAGGCGAAACTCAACAGCGTAAAGGCGCCCGCAAACACATAGACAGCTTTTTCATTGATGCGTCCAGCTTCGCCCAGCCGCTGCTCACGTAGCCAGGCAAGCACGCTCAGGAACAAGAAAATCGACAAAAATTGCCGTGAGGCAATCCAGCTCCACGGGATCAGCGATGGAAGGTCGGACGGCATGAAGGGTTGGAATGCAACTGACGTGACGATGGTGTGATAGCCGTCAAGAAAAGCCGTGCCAAGAAACCCCGAGCCTATGAAAAGAAAGGTGTTGTTTTTCTTGGAATAAAATCGAACCAGCGCCATCACACCAACGATCAAAGCGAGCAGCGTAGACACAGCTTCCATTACCGTATGCAAGGTGGTGCTGCCGTGCCAGTTGGTGCCCCGCAACGCTACATAGCAGAGCGTCAGCCCAATACCAACAGATAGGTAAGTGATGATCCGTTGACGATTGACGTCTGTTTGCTTTCGTACGTTTTCGTTATTCATCATTCTAGGTTGCCGCCAGAGTGCTGTTTGCCACAGCACGAAACATTCAATTCAGTTTCTCAACAATGAAGCGAAAATCTTATCAAAGGATTACAACTATAAGATGTTAAAATTGATAAAGATTAACGGGCATATTCACAGCAATGTGTTCCCGGTTCTCATCTGCGGTGCCATTCTCATTGATCTCTTGATGACCTTTCCGAAATTGGTGCTCTATCTGCCAAATCTGATGTAATGAGGTAGCAGGAAATGGCGGTTAGCCTAGTCAAAATACCTGAAATCGCCTCTTAGGCAGTTATATTATCTAATTGCACCGATCCGGGTTTGCTGTATTCTTCAAGTTGCAAAATGAATATAACTACAAAATAAAATAATGTTTTTTTGGGAGGGTATCATGCGTAAATATGGATTTATTAGCGTTCTTTCAGCGTTTCTGTTTCTTGTTGCCTCTGCAACAATTGCGGACGCACAAGGCAAACGGCCTGACTATGGTCCCGTGATCAGCCTGGCAAATGCCAAGGCAGTTGCCAACGCCACCAGGGAATATGGCCTCAGCAAAGGTTGGAACCTGGCCGTGGCCGTGGTCGATAATCATGGCTTTTTGATTGCTTTCGAACGGGCGGAAAATACCCAAACCGCGAGTGTTCAAATCGCGGTGGATAAAGCACGGGTTGCATCGATGTACCGTCGCCCAACGGCTGCCTTCGCAGGGGCTATGGCCAAAGGGCGTATCGCGGTCTTGAGCTTGCGCGGCGTGGTTGCCAGCCCCGGTGGCGTGCCGATCATGAAGGACGGCAAGGTCATTGGTGCTGTCGGCGTCAGTGGCGCGCGCGGCGTTGACGACGGCGAGGCCGCATTGGCCGGTGTCGCCAAGGTGAAATTCTAAAACACGCAAGATGTGTGGAGTGGCGGGCTTGCCAAGCGTTAGAGCCCGCCGCTCCAACGCAAACTTGATTTCACATGAAGCAAGCATAGTCATAAGATTATCGCCCTAATAGCTGCGAACCTCAGGTCATGAACTCATAAACATCTGCCGGGTTTTAGTTTGAGAAGGGTTTTGCGATGACCGAATTTTTAATGAAACGCCGACAATTTGTCGCCGGCATGGGTGCCATGGCAGGCACCAGCTTGCTGCCCAATCTTGCACACGCGGCTTTCCCTGATAGCAAGATCAACATTACCGTTCCCACGCGTGCCGGCGGAGGGGCTGATCGGGATGTGCGCATTTTCACCAGCGTGTGGCAAAAGCATCTAAAAACTGATTTTGAATATCGTTTCTTCCCGGGCGCTGCGGGTCGCGTAGGCTATGAAATCTATGTCGGCAAGCGCAAACCCGATGCCTATAGCCTGCTGTTTGCCAATCTGGGGCCTGAGGTCATCATGCAGGAATTGCAACAACCCAAGGCCAGGCTTGGGCGCGATTTCATCTATTTCTTCCTGATCTCCTCAGAAGTCATGTCTTTGTTTGTCGGCAAACGCTCCAAATTTACAACAGCGGAAGAACTGGTAGCCGAAGCGAAGAAACGCACGGTGACAATTGCTGTCAGCCGTATACCTCATCCAGCCTCGCTTGGGTGTCTGGCACTTGCCGAAGCAACTGGTGCCAAGTTCAAACTGATCCCTTATGGCGGCGGTAATCCATCAGCCATGGCCGCCATCACCGGCGAGACGGATGCCTGCGCGCTGCCCTTTGCACAACCGATTAGATTGGGTTCACAAGCCCGCATTCTCCTGACATTTGGCCCCAATCAGGCACCGGAAATGTCTGGCAATGCACCTGCGGTTAATGATGTGTTTGCCACCAAAATCCCTGACCTTAACTCTGCGCGGGGATTTGGTATTCACACGAAAGCGGTCGAGGAGTTTCCCGATCGTTTCGAAATATTAAAAACGACCATGGCAAAGGCTGCCGCCGATCCAGCTTACGCGCAAGCGGTTAAAAAAGCCGGTCTGCCCTTGGCCTTCATTGATGTGCGCGGGCAAAAAGCAGCCATGGAAAACGCGCGCCAAACCCTTGAACTTGCGGCCCGTTATAAATCCTTGCTGACCGGCAAATAAACGGCTGATTGGGGTTCTGGTGGAGCAAAAGACAAATGAGCCGCGCGAAACCAGGATTGGTGCAGATTTAATTCTGCCCATCCTCACAGGCGCCTTTGCCACCTATTATCTTGTCACAATAGCAGATGCGCCCTGGGAAGCGCGGGTCAATGGGCTGTTGATCGCAAGCGTTTTATTTGTGTTGATTTCGGTTTTCATTAGCCGGATGTTGTTTGCCGGGCGCGGCGGAAAGATAACTTTCTCACTCGAAAATCTTTTGAAACCTCGAGATAAGTTGGGTCAAAGATTTGGGTTTATCGGACTAACGGCTGCAAGCATCTATGTTATGCAATGGGCAGGGTTCACCCTCACCGTGTGGCTGTTTTTATTGCTTTCCATGTTGCTCTTGGGGGTGCGTGACCGTTGGTCATTACTCGGCGTTTCGACCGGGGCAGCAAGCCTGGGCTATGGCCTGTTCATCGTGGGCCTTGGCACGCCCTTGCCAGTTGGCCCTATCGAACATCTCATAAAGGCATTGAGCTGAAATGGAGCTTGATCTCGCCACGCTAGGCAGCCTTTTCGCCCATGCCTTTGCCCTTTGGTGGGTGATTATCCCAGCCGTTTTCCTTGGGATCGTCATGGGGGCAATCCCGGGGTTTGCGGCCCACAACACCATCATCATTTTGTTGCCCTTTACCCTTGCTGTTGATGTTGAGATTGGCCTCGTGTTCATGGTGGCCCTTTATGCGGCCTCTCATTTGGGCGGTGGTATTCCTGCCATCCTGGTGAATATCCCAGGAACGGGCGGGGCTGCTGCAACAACACTTGACGGCTACCCCATGACCCAGCAAGGCAAAGCGCAAGCAGCCTTGGCGCTGTCGTTTTTTGCCTCCGTCCTCGGCGGGTTTATAACCTCAATCGTCACCCTGTTCGCTTTGCCTTATTTGTCACAAGTAGGTTTTTACATCCACAGCGTCGAAATGGTGATTGTCATGCTATTCGGCCTGACCCTGATTGCCGTGATTGCAGCCCAAGACATGCTCAAAGGTCTGATCGCCGGGTTCTTGGGGTTATTGTTGGGGGCGGTTGGCTCGGATTACATTTATTCGACACCGCGGGGCACATTCGGGTTTTTGGAACTTTATGATGGCGTGCCGTTGATCCCGGCACTAGTCGGCCTATTTGCCCTATCCGAAGCCTTTGTGATGATTGAGCAGGATTTGATAATTGCAAAGGAGGGTCGCGAGCGTGCGCGATCGGCAAGCTGGCGCGACACGTTTAACGGGTTCAAAGTAGCGATCCGCCATTGGGGTCAGACAATAATATCAAGTCTGATCGGCCTGGTGATTGGCGTCTTGCCAGGGGCTGGTGCATCAATCGCTGCTTTCGTGGCCTATCAACAGGCACGCTCAGTGTCTAAAACGCCGGAGAAATTCGGCACCGGCCATGCGCCCGGCGTTATAGCGCCGGAAGCGGCCAATAATGGGGTCACATCAGGCACGCTGGTGCCTTTGCTTGCTCTTGGCATACCCGGTGGCAGCACGGCAGCGGTCATGTTGATCGTGCTGCAATATCATGGTGTGCCGCTCGGGCCGAAACTGTTCATCCAAAACCCGGCGCTGGCTTATGGCGTCATTGCCGCCATGGCCGTTGCCTATTTTTTCATGGTGTTTACGATTTTGCCGTTGGCACGCTATATGGCGCAGGTCACTTTAATTCCGACCAAATATCTGGGGCCTTTGATTGTCACTTTCACACTTGTGGGAGCATATGTCCCACGCGGTTACATTTTCGACATGTGGCTCGCCTTGGCATTTGGCCTGATCGGTTACATTGCGCGCAAGACCGGCTATCACGTGGCCGCAATCCTAATCGGCGTCATTCTGGGACCGCTGGTCGAACAATCTTTTTTACGCGCGTTGCGATTAAGTGATGGAGACCCATTGGTGTTGTTTTCTTCAACGCTGGGCAATGTTTTATGGGCGTTTTTGGTATTGTCTATCGCAACGCCGTATTTAACAAAATATTGGCGAGCACGCCGCTAAAGCGCTTTCAGGAAAAGTGTATGCGGTTTTCCGCCCGGAAAGCGCGACAAATAAAAGAGACAAGAAAACAAAACAAGGAGAGATGTGACATGTGGACGAAGGAATATTGGGCAAAAAAAGGCGATATCGACCTGTTTATGTGGCGCAAACGCTTGGACGATCCAGCAACAGGGAAAGAACGGCCGGTGTTTTTCATGGTGCATGGCTCATCTTTTTCCGGACCATCAGGTTTTGATATGCAGATCGACGGCAAGAGCTATTCCTTCATGGATAAGTTTGTTGAATGGGGGTTCGATGTTTGGACCTTGGATCATGACGGCTATGGCCGGTCGGGGTATAGCGGTGGCAATTCCGACATTGCCTCAGGCGCACAAGACTTAGCCGCGGGTATGGATGTGGTGGAGCGTGAAACCGGCCAATCGTCATATGCGTTTTACGGCCAGTCCTCAGGCGCATTAAGAGCCGCCCTGTTTGCCCAAGATCATCCAGGCTATGTTGAGCGCCTCGTGCTCGATGCCTTTGTCTGGACGGGAAAGGGCGCCCCAACGCTGATCAAACGCCGCGAGCAATTGGATTATTTCCGTGAAAACAACACAAGACCGGTCGATCAGGCTTTTTATCAATCCATCTTCACGCGCGACAAGCCAGGCACATCCGAAGCTTTTATCGGCGATAAATTGGCAGAGCTTGAGCTGAAACATTGCAGTGAAGTGCCGACCGGAACCTATCTGGACATGTGCGCCAACTTGCCTGTGGTTGATCCCGAAAAGATTGATTGCCCAATCCTGATCGTTCGTGGCGAACATGACGGTATTGCCACAGAAGAAGACTTGATAGAATTTTGGAAAAAGCTGCCCAATAAAGACAAGCATTTTTCAATCATCCCGGGCCAGGCTCATGTAGCGCCTCTGGGGCTTAATCGCCACCGATTCTGGCATGTCGTGCATGGCTTTTTAACTATGCCGGAAATGCTTTAGACCGAAAATGTTCTAAGGCAACACAACGACATTGCCAATGGCATGGCCGAACTCAACATCTTCATGAGCTTGGGCAATGTCATCCAATTTATAACTCGCTGCAATGCGATGTTGCAGTTGTTTGTTTTCCAGCATGTCATTAATGGCGTTGCCGACCTCTGCAAAACGCGCTTTGCCCAGAAAATAAAGCGCAAAGCCTTCCATTTTAAGGTGGCGGAAAAAGAACTCTGGGGCAATCAGGGTAGCTTCCGGCTTGTTGGAGCCGTAAACCACGACGTAACCGCCAAACGCACAAACATGCGGCAGCATCTTGGCATTGCCGTGAAGGTCGACCTCAATATAATGGTCTGCACCTTTGCCATCGGTGGCCTCCATGACGCGGGCGGGAACATCCTCTTCGCGGTAATTAATTGTAACATCCGCACCGGCTTCCTGGGCATGACGTGCCTTTTCGTCACTGCTGATCGTTGAGATGACCTTTGAGGCGCCCAGAAGCTTGGCGATTTGAATGGCATAATGGCCGACAGCACCCGCACCGCCTGTGACCATAACCGACTTGCCCGCAATTGAGCCATTTATCGTGACCGCGTGATAAGCCGTCATGGCGGGGACCCCGAGACACGCGCCTTCTTCAAAGCTCGTTGCATCCGGCAAGCGAATAGCAAGTTCCTCTGGCAGCGCTATAAATTCGGCGCAAGTGCCAAACGACCTTTGCCATTGAGCGGTATAGAGCCAGACGCGCTCCCCAACGCGCGAAGCATCAACACCATCGCCGACCGCTTCAATGACACCGGCACCATCTTGATGGGGAATAATGGGGACGAGATGTTTGACGCGCTCGAAAAAAGATGTGCGTGATTTAACGTCCGTTGGATTAACGCCGGAGGCATGGACTTTAACCAAAACCTCGCCCGCACCAGGCGTTGGTTTGTCAAACTCACGAATGGACAAGACCTCTTTGGCTGGCCCGGCTTTTTCATAGAACGCTGCGCGCATAAAACTTCCTCCTACAGATATTCCTGTTTGGATTGACTAGGCTGTTTGTTTGAGTTTGCCGCCACCGGGTTTTTTAAAATTTAAAGCAATCACCGCAAGACCCAGTCCCAGGCCTGCAAGATTGACCCAGACCGCCCAGCTTGGCATGGCAGATGCTGGCAACAGCAGGCAGGCTCCTGCCAGAATTATGCCTGCCCGGTCGATGACACGCAGGTGGTCGCGGAAATAGCCTGAAGCGCCAACTGAAATCAGCCAGACCGCAAAACCGGTCTGCACCATGGTAAAGGCGATCAGCCCAGCCGATCCCTGAAACAAAAGCTCTGGTGCAAAAATAAAGATGAAAGGAATGATATAGGCCGACCAGCCATAGCGCACCGCTTCAAAGCCGGTTTTCATCGGATCCGCCTTGGCAAGGTTCGCTGCTGTAAAGGCAGCCAATGCAATGGGTGGCGTAATCATTGATAACAGGCCGAAATACAAAACAAACATGTGCGAGGCCATCAGCGAGAAGCCCGCCTCTACAAGAGTCGGAGCGATCAGGGCCGAGAGTAGCACATAAACGCCAAGTGTGGGCATGCCCATGCCAAGCACGATGCCAATAAACGCGGTGATGAACAGCAGCAGGAACACACTGTCGCCTGCAAGTTCGATGAGAATATTTGTCAAAGAAAAGCCCAGGCCCGATACTTGCAGCACGCCGATGACGAAGCCCGCGACCGCAACGATCATCAACAAATCGAGCACCGCAAAACCTGTGTCACGCACAGCATTCCAGAGCAAGGATGGTGCCATCCTCTTGCCATCATAACCAAACACCATGCCGGTAATGGCAGCAACACCCGCTGCGTATAGAGCGGCGCGTTCGGGCGGTTGATTGAATACAAACAAAGCGACGATCAGCACAACAAAAGACAACAGAAAATGGCCGCCACTGATAAAGGTTTTGCCGGCCTTCGGTCGCTGATCTGCCGGCACGGGCTTGGCACCGGTGCGGGCTGCATCCAAATCAGCCTGGATGAACACGGCCAGATAATACAGCAGGGCTGGAATGAGCGCAGCCAGAACCACATCGCTATAGGGTGTTTGAATGTTCTCTGCCATCAGGAAGGCGGCAGCCCCCATGACCGGTGGCATGAGCTGCCCGCCAGTGGAGGCAACAGCCTCGATGGCGCCGGAACGTTGGGCTGAATAACCCCCCTTGCGCATCAGCGGGATGGTGATAACACCGGTTGAAACCACATTGGAGACAGCAGAACCCGAGACGGAGCCGAACAGACTTGAGGCGACAATTGCTATTTTGGCGGCCCCGCCACGAAACCCGCCCATGAGAGCGATCGAAATGTCAGTGAAAAACAGCGTGCCACCGGTGTGCTTGAGAACCTGCCCAAAAAAGATGAAAGCGACCACAATTGTTGAGCCCACGACCAAAGGCACGCCGACAAAGGCATTGAGATCGAGAACCAGATAAGCCACCAATTGGCGCGGCTCAACGTAAAGTCCGTTGAAAGTGCCGGGAATTAAATGACCGAAAAAACCGTAGACGATAAAGACCAGTGCCACTGAAAGCAGGGACCAGCCAACCGTGCGCCTAAGCCCCTCGATAATCAGCACAAGCAAGATGCTGGAAGCGGCAAACGCCTCATTTAGATGGAAAAAAACATCCTCGGAGATTTGTGTAAACCGGATCGAAATCCAAACGCAGACCGCCAGCGAAATGATTGCAGCGAGAATATCGTAGATTGGAATTGTAACGCGTGTCTGCCCGGTCATGTTTCGGTTTGCCGGACACGACAGGAAGACCAGGGCTAAGGCAAACCCAAACGCGAACACCATATATTGCTGGACCACCAGAACAAGGCCGATCGTGCGCGGCAGGTCCAACGCCCAAGCAATGGCCAGCAGGGTGATTGTGCTTGCGAGAATATTGAAGATTACGTCAAACCGAGGTGCTGCGCTCTCAGCAACATTCTTGTTCTTTGTGTTTTTGGTTTTTGCCACGGATGCCAAGCCCCCAATCCGCCTTAGATAACACTGCTGGAACGCGAATGGCAGAACCGCCGCTCTGGTCGAGCGGCGGTTCCCAAATGTCGAGCGTTCAGATTACTTGGTCGCGAGAAGTCCCGCTTCCTTGTAATATTTGAGCGCGCCCGGATGATAGTCGAGCCCGTTGATTTTGTGCATTCTCTTGGGATTCAATCCTTTAAAGCCACCAAATGCAGCCCCAAGAGCTTTCTTGTTTTCAGCCATGGCTTTGGTGATTTTGTAGACCACATCGTCGGATACATGGGCACCCGCATAGAACATGTAATCATACACCATCAGCTTGGTTGGTTTTTTCAACACCAGGCCCTTGCGCGGTTTGACCGTGAAGATCTGCGCTTGCGGCGTATATTTAAGCATGCGTGCTCTGGCTTCTGGGCTGTCGTCGACATCCAGGAACCGCAAGCCGCCGACCGCGGCATTCATTTGCCGAACCTTGCCCGAAGCAAGCGCGAAGAAGCCAACATCGGTTTTGCCTTGGGTGAAATCATTCGCATTCGCGATGATGTTCGATGCAGGAACACCTTTTACGTCTTTCCATTCAAGACCGGCATTCGCCAAATGCGCTGTCGCCAGAACCTGAATAATCGAATGGCTCTTGTATTCCGACGAAATCTTCAGACCCTTGACGTCATTGATGGTTTTTGCCGGATGGTCCTTGCGGACAAAATAACCGGTGACGAAGGGGTAGATCACCGCGATCACTTTCATATTTGGATGCGGCTTGCCCTTGAACGTGCCCGTGCCTTTGGTTGCATAGGTCGTCTCAAGGATATTTGCCAGGCCGAAAGCAACCCGGCCCGCGTTTACCAAGGGTGCTACCTTGCCGGTCGAACCCTGCGGCTGGACCACGATTTTAATACCGGTTTTTTCACCCAAGACTTTGGCAATCGCCGACCCGATATTATAGGTGGCGGTGCCTTGTGCTGAGGTGCCAATGGCAACCGATTGAGCATGAGCGGCAAAGCTCATGCTGACGCCTAGTGCAGCGCCTGTGAGAACTTTCACGAATTTCATAGATACAATCCTCCCTTTTGTTCAGGCCTTATGCGTTTTTTGAAGCGATAAGGCCTTTTATTTACTCCCCAAGGCACAATCCCCGAGATACTAAATGGTTCCCCACCCATAATTACAGGGATTGGGGTAGTCTGCTATGCAACAATATTCGCATTTTATCAAATGCAGCTGCTTGGCTTCTATGGTGCGACACCCAAAACCTAGTGGAGTTCAAAACCATGGCTCATAGTTTTACCGATTGACAGTGATCTGTCATTATAAAACTGCCACATCATTGTTCCGTTTCAAGAAAAACCCTTGCGCTACTTGCAAAATATCCATGCGCCGATTGTGTATTCCTCATATGTATAAGGGATAATCATAACCCAACTGCATTTTGCGATAAAGCAATTAATCATACGTATTGATAGTTTGGATACATTTAAGCCATTAGCGTGCCATATGGAACGCCAAGCTATGGGCATTGGCAGCCTAAACCCGAAACAGGGATAAGGCTTTAGGACGTTATGACCATGGGCTGGGGGTGTCGGCAGGCCGACATTAGCGCTTTGGCAGCGCAAAAATAAAAAATACGCCAGCATCGCAATCAAGCAATGGCGTATAATAACCAGTAGGCATTGCCGCCCGAACACAGCCGCTGTGTCAAATTCAGCTGATCCGCGTCAATGCATCACCGCCAAACCCGGTTAAAGCCGGGAATGGAGGTGGGCAATAATATTGTTTGATTGATTTAAAAATCAATCGACGATTTTGAGATTCTCAGCTGACGACTTGCCGTCACGACCTGGTGTAAGTTCAAATTCGACTTTTTGGCCTTCTTGGAGCGTTGATAATCCTGAATTCTCAACTGCTGAGATATGGACAAATGCGTCTTTTGACCCATCATCTGGTTCGATGAAGCCGAAGCCCTTAGTAGGGTTGAACCATTTTACTGTACCTGTCGTCATAGTGTTTTCCTTCAAATATAAATTTGCACATCGCAAACGAGAGCGACATGCGTTTAGCAAGGTTTCACAAGCTTGTTAAGGCCATCGGATAAGCGCTTAACGCTCATGGAGAACCTGGAGATGTGATCCCAAGAGTTCACTTGGAGCATTCTGCGCACATTTGCAAGTCCTAACGACATTTTTGCGTTAATATGTGCTCTTAGCGAAGCATCCACAAAGGATCTGCATCGGGGAGGCGGCTCAGCATTTCCATTTGAAAAGCTTGTGCAAACCCCTCAATATTTGTGATACTGCCCTTCGAGATCGATCTAAACGAGGAGAGACAAGCCTATGACGATGACAGCAGGAGTAACACTTTCAGGAGAAGGGATTGATGGCATTGCCTGGGATATCCTGGGCCAGACTTATGTGCCGAAGCAATTATGTGAAAACTCGTTTTCCTGGCATGCAACTTTTCCAGCAGGCACATTCGTGCCACCGCATATTCATCCAACCCAGGATGAGTTCATTTATGTGTTGGGCGGCAGGTTTGATCTCGTTCTTGAAGGTTCTGAGGCTGTGGCCAATGCAGGGGATTTGATCCGTCTGCCAATGGGCCAGGCACATGGTATTTTTAACAAGACAGATAGCGACGTCACATGCATGTTCTGGGTAACACCGGCACGCAAGCTTCATGATCTGTTCAATAAAATCGATAGACTAACGGATCCTGAGGAAGTGGTGCGGATATCCGCTGAGCATGAAGTCAACTTTCTGCCGCCGCCTGACTAGATTTAGCACTGAATATATTTAATCGTCCGCCAAACTATTTTTGTCGAAGCCGGCGAGCTGTTGATATCCCTTGGTAATGGCCACCAGTTCTTCCGGGTCGATCACATCTTCAAGCCTGTCAAACCCGTCAGGTGCGCGTTCAGAAACCACATCCACCACGCGTTCGGGCCCGCCTTTGCGGTTGATTTTTACGATCTCTGTGGTTTTAGGCAGTCGGTCGGCTTCATAAGCTGCAAGGGCTGCGTCAACCGAACTTTCTTCGTCCAGAACACGTGCCAGCGCACGGGCATCAAGTATGGCTTGAGAGGCCCCGTTTGAGCCCACAGGATACATGGGATGTGCTGCATCGCCCATCAGAGTTACACGTCCATCGTTCCACTTGGGCAAGGGGTCGCGATCACACATTGGATATTCGTAAAATGTCTCTGTGGCCTCAATCATTTTGATGACGTCCATGTATGGAATGTCAAAACGCTGAACATGGGGCATGAGGTCGTCTAGCGTGCCCTCACGATTCCAGTCCTCACGGTTAGGCGGAGGGGAGGTGCCATCACCAAGTCTTACGGCAACGGCCCAATTGAGAAGATTTGTGCCCGGTTTTTCACCTTTGGCAATCGGATAAAGCACAACTTTTTCCAGCATGTCACCGGCGATCACCATGGAGAGGCCGGATAAAAACGGCTCCCAATCAACAGCGCCACGCCACAGCATAATGCCATTCCAAGTGGGCGGGCCTTCATTTGGATACATCTGCGCGCGTATGGCGGAATGAATGCCGTCCGCACCAATCAAAACATCGCACCGCTGTGTGCCAAGGTCCTTGCCCGTGCGGCCATCAACAAAAGTGGCCGTCACACCATTTTCATCTTGGCTATAGCGCGCAAGCTTGTGACCTGTGTGAATGTGATCATTGCCAATTCGCTCAGCCGAGGCTTGATAAAGCACGCCTTGCAGGTGGCCTCTGTGAATTGAAAATTGCGGAATGTCATACCCGGCATCAAGCCCGCGAGGTTCAGAAAAGATCACCTGACCAAACCGGTTGACGTAAGTAAGGTCTTTGGTCCTGATCGCTACATTATCAAGGGCCTCAAGCAGGCCGAGGTCTGCCAGTTCTTTAATGGCATGTGGCAAAGTGTTTATGCCAACTCCAAGCTCGTGGATTTGCGATGATTGCTCATAAACATCACAAGCAATGCCTCGTTCATGAAGACTGAGCGCTAAGGCAAAGCCGCCAATACCACCGCCTGCAATAATCACTCTCATAGGGATCACCTTTCCTCATCACACGTAGATAAATGAGCCTCAATGATAAGGATAGGGAAAAGTCGATTATTGGTTCTTGCGGATGCCCTCATCCCAAAAGTCATAAAAGACCATCGCCAGGACGCTCACGGAAATGATCCAGAACGGCAGGCCACCCCAAAAGCCGGCAAACCCGGTTGAGATAGAGTAGGCCAGCCCCAAGATGAACGCCGCCAGAGCTACAGATGCAATCAAACCGGCCACGAATTTTACATTGATCTTTACATTGGTAAACGACGCAATCAAACCGGCCTGCGGCTTCGCTTTTTTAGCGTTCATGGTCTGGCTCCTCTGAAACAGGTACGATTAGTCATTGTTACCTTGCTCCCCATCCAACTGCTGTAACAGCCATCTGGCGGTTCTAAACAATCTATCATCGCCTTCTCTTGAGCCTACCAATTGCACACCAATCGGCAAACCCTTATTTCCAATCATTATGGGTAATGAGAGGCAGGGCAAGCCTGCAAACGTCCATATTGAAGAAAATATCGGATTGCCTGTCCCTGAACTTATAGGCGGTGCTTCGCCGGGTGAACTTGATGTTAAAACAGCATCGTAATCGTTAAAGAATTCGGCAAAGAAATTCTCTGCACCGGTAACCATAGCGATGGCTTCTCCATAGCTCTCATCCGTGATGGCTAGGCCGGATTCCAGTTTGGGTTTAAGCGTGTCACTGATGTCGGCCCAATGATTATCAATCTCTGTCTTGAGACAACGGACAATTTCATATTCGTGAATGATTTTGTGAGCGTCGATCACGTGAGCAAACGTTTCCGGCGCTGGCACGACATCCACCTGGTCGCCAAGCATATCTCTAAGCTCTGCCAAACCTTCAACTGCCGCATCCTCAAGAAGTTCGTTGATAGGCATGTCTAACCAGACAAAATTAGGCTCAACCGGCGGTTCAGCCTCATAGCCTTCCATAAGGTGAGGGCGTGGCCTGGCGTAACTCATTAGATCTCTCTGGTCATATGACCCAAGCACATCACCCAATAACGCCAGGTCTTCCAGCGTGCGCCCAAAGAGTCCGACATGATCCATGGTTTTAGATGTTTTCAACACACCTTGGCGGGATATAACGCCTCGCGTCGGTTTAAACCCGTATATTCCACAATACGAGGCGGGACGGATGGTGGAACCAACAGTTTGACTGCCAATGGCAAGAGGCACATGACCGGCGGCCACACCAGCAGCAGAGCCGCTGGAAGACCCCCCCGGTGTATGCGCGGAGTTATGCGGATTGGTTGTTGTTGATGGATGTATGAAGGCAAATTCGGTCGTTGCCGTTTTGCCTAAGATAACGGCACCCGCTTCGCGCAATCTTTCAACCACGACTGCGTCAAATTCTGGTTGGCGGCCCTGGTGTATTTTCGTACCAAGCTGTGTCGGCATATCACAGGTATCGAAGATATCTTTTAGGCCGACGGGAACGCCATGCAAGGGGCCAAGTGGTAATCCCTTTTGGCGGATTTCATCAAGCGCTTCCGCCTGAGCCAAAGCCTGCTCGGCATCAAGATGAACCCAGGCCTTGATGTCAGCATCGGTACTTTCAATGCGCTCCAGACACGCTGTCACCAATTCCACAGATGATATGAGGCCGGAGCGTATTTGCTGCGCCGCTTCAACAGCCGACAATTCAAAAAGCATTACTAACAGTTCCTACAATCGTTCATCAGGGAACATATTTGCCAAACAGATAATCAGGGAACCATAAGGCTATAGCCGGGAATTGGTACATCAAAACCATAGTGAAAATCACGATCCCCAGATAAGGCATGATGCCTTTGAATATCTGCATAAGCTCAATCTGGTTTCGCAACACCCCTTTTAGGTAATAGGCCGACATGGCCATTGGCGGGGTTAAGAACGAAGTTTGCAGGTTCAAGGCAACCAGCATGGCGAAGAAATATGGGTTGACCCCAAAATTATCCAGCATAGGCAAGAATATGGGAACAAAGATGATCAGGATTTCAGACCATTCAAGCGGCCAGCCTAGAAGGAAGATGATCAACTGCACCAAAACCAGGAATTGCCACGGGGCGAGCTCGAACGATAAGACCCAGTGTTCGATAACATCATGACCGCCAAGATAAGAGAACACCGAGGCAAATGTCCATGAGCCGACGAACAACCAGCAAACAAACGCTGTTGCCTTTGCACACAAAAACACGGATTGCTTGACCTTATCCCACGTTAACGAGCGATAAAGGACAGCCATAACCAGGGCACCAAGTGCGCCCATCGCAGCAGCTTCAGCCGGGGTTGCAAGCCCGCCCAAAATAGACCCGAGCACCAGCATGATCAAAACCGTGAGAGGCACAAATGAGGTCAATAATTGCCAGTAAACTTCACGCCGGGTGGGCTGGCCTTCCATCTGTGGTTTGGGGGCTATTTCGGGATTTATCATCACGCGCACAATAACGTAGAGGATATAGAACCCAGCAAGCATGAACCCTGGAAAAACAGCTGCTGCATAGAGCCGCAAAGGGGACAGTTCAGCAATTGCCGCATAAACAATCAGCATAATCGATGGCGGAATAAGAATACCAAGCGTACCGCCTGCACAGATAACGCCGGCTGCGAAGTCTTTGCGATATTTGGCATTGGCCATAGAGGGGAAGGCTAAAAGACCCATCAGGGTTACCACAGCACCCACAATGCCGCTCGCGGTCGAAAACACAGCACAGGTTATCAAAGCCGCAATAGCCATCGAACCGGGCAGGTTTCGCGCCGCCAGTTGCAGCGATGAGAACAGCCGGTTTATGATATTCGCACGCTCAACAACATATCCCATAAACAAAAACAGGGGGATTGCCACGAGCGTATCATTCTCCATCACTGAATACGTGTTCTGATTCAGCAGATAAAAAATCCGATTGTCAAAAAGATCGGCAAAAACTTCAATCGAGCCAGCTTCAAAATAAGCGTAATAACCAAAACCAACGCCCATAGCCAGAAGCGTGAAGGCAACGGGGAAACCCAATAACACCAGCACGATGAACAGGGAAAGCATGAAGATGGCGACTTCGGGATTTGTCATGGTCCTTGAAACTCCGACAAGGTAATTCTGTATTGGTTATTTGTTATCGACAATTGATTGCTTAGCGAGGATATCTTCCGGTGATCCTTCAGCGAGGATATCTTCTGTTTCTTTTACGTCTTCCAGACGCTCGAGCCAGACACCCGTTCGCATCGCTTTCCAGCATCGTGCCAGCTCAGCAAGTCCTTGAAGGATCAACAATCCACCAGCAACAGGAATAAGGGTTTTGAAAAAATAGATTTGGATACGAGCAGGAGAGTTCCAGCTCACTTCCTTATAGCGCCAGCTGTCAGAGGCAATCTCAGCACCATACCAAAACAGCGCCAGCATTCCAGGAAAGAAGAACAAGAGATATAGGGTGAAATCTATGCCGCCCTGGGCTCTCACAGGCATAAAACGATAGATTACATCAGCGCGCACGTGGGCGTCTTGTGCAAGCGCATAAGGGCCTGCCATCAAGAACAACGCGCCATACATCTGCACCATCATATCGAAAGCCCAGACCGTCGGCGCGTTTAAAACATAGCGCACGAAGACTTCATAAGAAACCGAGAACGTCAATATCAGGATGCACCAGCCAAAGGCTCGCCCAACCCAAATACTCAGGCTTTCAATAGCGTGAATGATTGATGTCAAGAATAAGCCTCCCACAGCCGACGTCAAATCGCGACTGGGGACCGCAATGCAGTCCCCAGCCTTCGTTTTTTATTGATCAGATATTATCCGAAGTAATGCTTGTAAGCCAGCTTGTAATCAGGCTGGTTGAGGTTCAGATAATTCATCACATCCTTCGCATATGCTTTTTGCGATTTTACAACTTTAGCAAAGAATGGGTCTGATTTTTCAAGACGGGCGACAACTTTATCCCACGCTTTCAACTGTTCTGTCATAACAGAATCCGGTGTGCGATAGACGTTAACGCCTTGAGCCTTCAGTTTTATTAGGTCTTCGGAATAACGCTTGGTGTTGTGCCAGTAGAAGTTTGAATTCTCAGCTTCAGAAGCATATTTCAAAATCGCTTGCTGTTCCTTAGAAAGACGATCGAATTTCTTCTTGTTGAACGTGACTTCGAAAAACTCCTGAGACTGATGGAAGCTTGCAAGATGGTAATGTTTGGATACGTCTTGCATGCCAAAGTCACGGTCTGATGTTGGGTTGTTGAATTCAGCAGCATCAATCAGGCCTGATTTCATAGCCGGCTGAATTTCACCACCTGGAAGCTGAACGACCGACATGCCCATTTCTAAAAGCACGTCTGCAGCCAGACCAACGGTGCGATATTTCAGACCCTTCAATTGTGAAGCATCTTTAATTTGCTCTTTAAACCAACCCATAGGCTGTGCCGGCATGGCGCTATTAAAGAAGCTGACCACATTAAGGCCGAGGCTTTTCATCAACTCGTCAAACAGAGCCTGGCCGCCGCCATAGTGGAGCCAGCCCAAAACTTCCTGGCTTGACCAGCCAAAACATGGGCCGGTGCCAAACAGGGATGCGGCTTTGGATTTTGAATACCAGTAAGCGGGCACATAATGTGCTGCATCCAAAACGCCGCGGTGAACCGCGTCTTGCATTTGACTTGTCTTAACAACCGAGTTCACGGAAAGCAGGTCGATCTTCAGATCTTTACCAGCCATTGCATGAACGCGATCAACATAGGATTTAGCATTTTCAAGGAAAATACCACCACCCCAGGCAGCTTGCATCTTAAGTGTAGTGGTTGCCGCCGTCGAAACGTGCGGCATGGCGATTGTTGCAGCACCTGCTCCTGCTGCGATTGCACCGCCCTTTAAAAATTTACGGCGGCTGACATTTTTCTTTGTCGTTTTAGTCATTGATATTCCTCCCTAATACTATGTAACAAAATCGCGCTTAAAGCCCAATTCTAGAACGCCCAATCCATCAAACTGGGAACGATATAACGACCCTGGATTTGGCTATGGTGTATGAGCAATCCCTGAGCATGTGCAGCAATATTCTGCTGCTAACGCTTGCCTCCCAATGAGGATCGCTTTTATGCTGTATATCTTAAACAGTTTCTACCAATCCCGATACTGTTTCCGATGTAACCTTATGTCGCAAGTCAAATTTAGGTTAACGCTCGCCGCATGGTGAAAAACCCTTAATCGCAATAAGCCTGCCTTTTGGGGGAAATTTGTCTGAATACGCCATATGCCAGACCAGCGTGAGCCGGTAGCCCATTGATGAATGCCGTCTTGCGAGGCGGTAAATGGACAGGGCAATTGTTATTGTCATTGAGAATTATATTTCTATTGCATGCGGCGTATCTGCGAATTAGATTAAAAATCAGCATTAAAGTGCCACATTTCCCATAAGGGCAAGCCCAACCCATCTCAATTGGTATTTATGAGGGCAAAAGCCTCGCCACTGTAGGGGGCTGTATCTATGAGAAGGGCTGAAGAAAGGTTTTTATGATGCGTAGCGAATTTGATCAGCACATGAAGAAAATTGCGGGTGATATTGATGGGAAGGCGCTTGACGATAATCTCGAGCACTATCTGAACGAGAATTATGGCCCTGAGACCGATACCTTCAACGAGCTGGAGACGCTGTGCCATAAAGCTGTTGAAGAAGGTTGGATGTGCGACCGTGAGGCCGGTGACATCAAATTTGGCCGTGTGACCAAGCCCGGCGATGAAACGCATGGGTTGTCTGTTGACGTTGTTTCCATGAGCGATGTTAAGGGGCCCCACCATATACACACCACAGGTGAGATTGGCATGGTCATGCCGATCAGCGAGAATGCGAAATTCGATGGCAAAGGCCGAGGCTGGTATGTTTACCCGCCCGGCAGCGCGCATTATCCAACGGTTACGGGCGGGGCAGCACTTGTGCTTTATTTGCTGCCCGATGGCCAAATTGAATTTACAGGACAATAGTTTTCAATCTCATCACCGCAGATGAGGCAGACATCAGCCAGATAGTATGGGAGACAAGAGGGTGAACAAGCCATCTTTTGACAGCCAATCGCTACCGCGCGATTACAATGCAGCAGTGGATTTTGTCGATCGCAATGTCGATGAGGGGCGCCAGGATAAGGCAGCTTTTATCGACCCTGAACGTCAGATCACCTACGGCGAGCTTAAGTCATTATCAAGCCAATTTGCCAATCTTATAACCTCTATGGGGCTAAAGCGTGAGATGCGCATTGCCCAGATCATGACGGATACTGTTGATTTTCCGGTTGTGTTTTTTGGGGCGATTAGGGCGGGTGTCATCCCTGTGCCAATCAACACGCTTTTGGTGCCGGATCAACATGAGTATATTTTGCGCGACGCGCGCGCTGAAGCTTTGATCATTTCAGCCCCGCTTTTGGGAGCGCTCAAAGACAGGCTCGGTGACATTGATACGATAAAGCATGTCATTGTTGTGGGTGGTGATGCCCAGGGCCATACCGAGTTTGCAAGTGCAATGGCGGGCCAATCACAAGATTTTGCACCGGCACCAACATGTGTTGATGAAACGGCCTTCTGGCTTTATTCATCAGGATCTACTGGAATGCCGAAAGGGGTGCGTCATGTGCACTCGTCTTTAAGGCTCACGGCTGAAACCTACGGCAATCAGGTGTTGGGCATTAGCCAAGATGATGTTGTGTTCTCAGCAGCGAAATTGTTCTTTGCCTACGGCCTTGGTAACGCCATGACATTCCCAATGGCGGCCGGGGCAACGGCTGTGCTCATGCCGGACCGGCCAACCCCGCAATCAGTTATGTCTATGCTGAAGACATATAACCCAACAATCTTCTTTGGGGTGCCAACGCTTTATGCGGCCATGTTGGCCGACCCTGAGTGTACGCCGCAAAACGGCTCGGCCAATCTCAGGCGTTGTGTGTCAGCGGGCGAAGCTTTGCCGAATGATGTCGGCAATCAATGGCAGGAGCGGTTCGACACTGAAATATTGGATGGTGTCGGCTCAACCGAAATGCTTCATATTTTCCTGTCAAATTGCCCAGGCGAGGTGCGCTATGGCACATCAGGCGTGCCGGTGCCGGGCTATGACATGAAACTGGTCGATGATGATATGATGCCGGTTGAGACGGGAGAAATTGGTGAATTAATCGTTTCAGGGCAAAGTTCGGCGGATGGATATTGGAACCAGCGTGAAAAAAGCCGTGCGACCTTTGCCGGTGAGTGGACGCTGACGGGCGACAAATATTATCAAGACGATGATGAGTTTTATCATTATTGCGGCCGCACCGACGACATGTTCAAGGTAAGCGGCATTTGGGTGTCACCGTTTGAAGTGGAATCGGCGCTGATTTCCCACGACAGCGTCCTTGAAGCCGCCGTGGTGCCTTATGATGATGGCCAGGGCCTTTTAAAGCCCAAAGCTTTTGTCGTTTTGCAACAAGAAGTAGCCTCCGACGCCAAGCTCGAAGAAACCCTGAAAGAACATGTCAAATCGGCAGTTGGTAAATGGAAATACCCACGCTTGATTGAGTTTTGCGATGATTTGCCGAAAACCGCAACCGGAAAAATTCAGCGTTTTAAGTTACGGTAGACACCTTGATTTTCCACAGAAGAAATATAATGCCAAATTTCTCAAGGCTGCGGAATTTTCAAGGAAAACGTGTAAATATTTAAAAATACGCATTTTTTGCCATTTTATGAGAAAATTTAGGTAAAAAAACTATTTGTTTTAGTTGTAAAAATAATAATGAGCATTATAGTGCCTGTTTCATTCAGCAGCGGCTGGATTTAGGGAGACATGATGAATGATTGATTTTCAAACCGAGCCTGATCGTTACAAACATTGGCGCATTGAATGCGATGGCCCTGTTGCAAATCTGATAATGGACGTTAACGAAAATGGCGGTCTGTTTGGCGATTATCAGTTAAAACTCAATTCCTACGATCTGGGCGTTGATATTGAGCTTAATGATGCCATCCAAAGGCTGCGGTTTGAACATCCCGAGGTCAAGGTTGTGGTCCTGCGGTCTGGCAAAGACCGCGTGTTTTGTGCCGGCGCCAATATCCGCATGCTTGGAACCGCAACGCATGCTCATAAAGTGAATTTTTGCAAATTCACAAACGAGACGAGAAACTCGATCGAAGATGCCAGTGACTTCTCCAACCAGAAATATATCTGCGCCATTAATGGTACAGCAGCAGGCGGCGGTTATGAATTGGCCCTGGCGGCCGAGCATTTGATTTTAACCGATGATGGCGCATCCACCGTGTCCTTGCCTGAAGTGCCCTTGCTGGCAGTTTTGCCGGGAACAGGCGGGCTCACCCGGGTAACTGATAAGCGCAAAGTGCGCAAAGATCGTGCTGATGTGTTCTCAACTCTTGAAGAAGGCATAAAAGGTGCCCGTGCCGTTGATTGGCGTTTGGTTGATGAAATTGCCCCCAATTCTAAATTCGAAGAAGTGATCGCCGCAAGCGCTGCCAGACTTGGCGAAGGGTCAGACCGCCCGGCCGATGCCAAGGGTGTGTCACTCACACCGCTCAACCGTGAAATTTCAGACGACCTTGTGCGCTATGATTTTGTAACCGTGGAAATTGACCGCACAGAAAGAGTGGCAACCCTAACGGTGAAAGGACCTGCCACCACGGCACCAAAAACGCTGGAGGATGCCTTGGCCCAAGGGACTGATTTTTGGTCGCTCGCTGCCGTGCGCGAGCTGGACGATGCAATCTTGCACTTGCGTTTCAACGAACTTGAAATCGGCGTCATTACGATTAAGACCCAGGGCAATTCAGATGATGTGCTGAGCTATGATGCCTTTCTGGAAAGCCATAAAGACAATTGGCTGATGCGCGAAATCCAGCTGTACTGGAAACGCTCCTTGAAACGCGTTGATTTAACATCGCGAACTTTGGTGACACTGATTGAGCCGGGCTCATGTTTTGCCGGCACATTGGCCGAACTCGCGTTCGCGTCAGACAGGACTTATATGCTGGATGGCGAATTTGAAGGCGACAATCGCCCACCTGCCGCCATCACACTCAGTAATATGAATTTTGGGCCTTATCCCATGAGCAATGGCCTGGGCCGACTTGAATCGCGGTTCCTTGGCGAGCCGGAAAGTGTTGAGGCCGCGCGCGGTAAAATCGGTGAAGCACTGGATGCTGACGCAAGTGTTGAAGCAGGCCTTGTCACCGAGGTTTATGACGACATCGATTGGGAAGATGAAATCCGCATCATACTGGAAGAACGCGCAAGCTATTCACCAGATGGTCTCACAGGTCTTGAAGCAAATCTGCGGTTTGCCGGTCCTGAAACCATGGAATCAAAAATCTTTGGCAGGCTGACGGCCTGGCAAAACTGGATATTTCAACGCCCCAACGCTGTTGGGGAAGATGGCGCATTGAAGCGTTATGGCACTGGACAAAAACCCACTTACAATCGCGAAAGGGTATAAGCAATGTTAGAAGAAGGCTCAGTCGATTATGACGGCTTAATACCAAATAATGTACACCTCTCTGATGACAGAAAGGTTCAAAAGGCTCTCGAATCCTGGCATCCCGGCTATATTGACTGGTGGAAGGATATGGGCCCGGAAGGCTTCCAGGAATCACTGGTATATTTGCGCACAGCTGTGAGTGTGGACCCGAAAGGCTGGGCCAAATTCGGCTATGTCAAAATGCCGGAATATCGCTGGGGCGTTTTGCTGGCCCCGCAGGTTGAAGATCGCAAAATTCCTTTTGGCGAGCATATGGGTGAGCCGGTCTGGCAGGAATTGCCGGGCGAATATCGCTCCATGTTGCGCCGTTTGGTCGTAATCCAGGGTGACACGGAACCGGCCTCTGTTGAACAACAACGTTTCTTGGGCAAAACCGCACCGTCACTTTATGACATGCGCAATGCCTTCCAGGTCAATGTGGAAGAGGGCCGCCATCTCTGGGCAATGGTCTATTTGTTGCAAAAATATTTCGGCAAGGATGGCCGTGAAGAAGCAGCCGAACTGCTGGCGCGCCGGTCCGGTTCTGAAGATAAGCCGCGCATGCTAGGCGCATTTAATGAAGAAACGCCCGATTGGCTGTCTTTTTATATGTTCACTTTCTTCACCGACCGTGACGGCAAGATGCAGTTGGAGTCATTGGCCCAGTCAGGCTTTGATCCACTGTCGCGCACCTGCCGGTTTATGCTGACAGAAGAGGCACACCATATGTTTGTTGGAGAAACAGGCGTGGGCCGTGTCATCGACCGCACATGTCAGGCAATGAACCAGGCTGGCATCAATGATCCTTATGATATCGAGAAAATCCGTGATCTGGGCGTAGTTGATCTGCCGACAGTGCAGAAAAAAATCAACCTGCATTATTCCCTAAGCCTTGATCTGTTTGGATCTGAAGTTTCAACCAATGCGGCCAATGCATTTAACGCAGGCCTCAAAGGACGCTTCCAGGAAACCAAAATTGATGATGATCATCAGCTTAAAAATGACACTTATCCGGTTATGAAAATGGTTGACGGTGTAATTCAAACGGTTGATGAACCAGCTTTGAATGCTCTTAACATGCGCTTGCGGAATGATTATTCCACCGATTGCGGCAAGGGTGTCGGGCGCTGGAACAAGATTATCGAAAAAGCCGGAATCGACTTTAAACTGATCTTGCCGCATTCAGCCTTTAACAAGGCGATTGGCGAATTTGCAAATTACAACGCATCTCCCGATGGTGAGTTGTTGGCAGATGACGCCTGGGCAAAGCAGAAGGACAAGTGGCTACCCTCAAGTGATGATAGGGATTTTATCGAATCTCTCATGAAGTCTGAACTTGAACCCGGCAAATTTGCATCCTGGATTGCCCCGCCACGCGTGGGCATCGACAGCAAAGACGGCAATTTCGAATATGTCCAAATCGTTAAATAGGCATACGTTAGACATCATTTGACGTTTATACTAAGCATTGAGAAGGTGGGCATCATAAGACCCGTCTCAATTGGACAGAGCTTCGCGGCAAATGAGTTCTGAGGGCGCTATCATGTCGAAACTAATTGATGAAGGTGAGCTTCCCGAATTTCCTTATATCTATGAACGCCGTATCAGATGGGGCGATACCGATGTCGCAAAGATTGCATACACGGGCGTTTTCCCGGAAATCGGTCTGGAGGCAATCGAAGATTTCTGCTTAATCGTGTTTGGCGAAAACTGGTATGAGAACACAATCGACGAAGGTCGTGGCAATCCCTTTGTTCATCTCAGCATTGATTTTCATGCGTCAGTCACGCCGCGAGAAACATTATATGTCGCTGTCTGGATCGAAAAAATTGGCCGGACATCTTTAAGTTATCTTTTGGAAGGCTACATTTCACCGAGCGGTAAAAAAAGTTTCACGGCGCGCTATACCAATGTCTACGTAAACTCATCCAGCAGAAAACCAATGGAAATCCCAGACCATTTGCGCAAAAAAGCTGAGGCCTATCAAAGTGCCTGTAAAGCTGTCCCAGGCCCGGGTGAATTTAAACTGCTCTAAGATTATGATGCATCGAGCCAGCTTGCGATCTCTTGACCACTTTTGCGGGCAGCCCGCGCTTGGAAATATCGCACCCCGTGAAAACCAAAGCAGAATATGGTCCATGCAGCTAATGCCAAATAGCCTGTCTCATAAGCGCCGATCGCAGAGAAGATCGTAAGGATCGCCATATTAGGATTACGCCGTGCGGTGAACAGCCGGAACGTCGAATCAAGCTTTTGCCAGATATGGACTTTAAGCCTGAAGGTTGAAATGAAAGCCTGTTCAAGCAGTTTGCCGGCAACATAGCCACCAACCACAATATACATCGCCCAATCGAGCCAAACGCCGGTTGAAACCCAAACCCCGTGCCACCAGGCCAGCCACCAAAATGGCGGATGAATGAGATCAATGCCGTGGTCGAACACATTGCCCCATTTAGAGGATGTAAGCGTGACACGGGCAAGCTTGCCGTCAACCGTATCTGCGAGAGCTGCAAGCCATCCTGCAATAATGCCAAGCCAAAATTGTCCCTGCCAAAACCAATAAGTTGCCGCCAACACCAAGATGAGGCTGATAAAGGTGACCGCGTTTGGACTGATCTTTGCCCGAGCACAGACTTGCGTAATCGGAAGAGCTATGGGTGGCCAGATGAATTTCGTAACAAAATCCGTAACCCCCTTATAGACAGCTTTAAAGGTCTCCGCTTCAATCTGCGCTTTATCAGTTTGTTCAAGATCAAAAGCGTAAGGCGCCTGGGTTTTGCGCAAGGCTGCGTTGTAAGTGCCGCCCAGTTCTTCCGGGCTTTTGGTTTTGAAACCCGATTTCTCAAGGGCTGACTTAGAAGCTTTTCGCCGGTCAAGAAACCAGGCAGCCGATCCAAGCTTGGTGTTTGTTGCATGGATCGCTAGAACCCGGAAGCCATCGCCGTTCGGTATGATGAGAGCAGTATTCGGGCTTTCAACAAGCGCTCGGATCAAGCCCTCGTCAATTACTGTGTTTGCCCGCATTAACAGGCCGGACCCTTTGACCTTGGCTGGCAGGCCGGGGCTATCAGCCACATCCAGTCCGGCACGCTCAAGCAGACGCCGGGCACGTTCATATCCCTCAAGGCCCCAGATTATATGGGCAGAGCCTGCAATGATGTATGCTTTTCGAAGTTGGGAGGCCAAGGGTTCACCGGTCGTATAACGCAAATAACTTTGAGGTTGCCCCCGCACAGGGTGTACAATGAAGCCGTGTAATGAGCAATAGCTGTGAGCGAAATAGGTTGCAGGTAACCCGGCAGATTGTGCTCTTGAAGAAGGGTTTGCGGCATCCAAACACGGGTGCCTGCGTCATTATGTCAGAATGATTGCAAAATAAGCAGAGAATCGTTGCAAACCCATACGCATCGTTCTATGTGCAGGGTGATTCTAGGAAGTAGTATGAAAAGTGGCGGGGGATGAACGATGACGCCAGAAGATAAGCAACCGGAAATTACCCAAAACCAGCTAACAAAAAAATCACTCAAAAAAGACCTAAGCCGTTTTGCTTATGTGCATGAGCAGACGCAAACCATTGCCACGCGCATTGGGACATTGGGCTCAGGTGTTATTTTTCTCATTCTTGCCGGTGTTTTTGCCACCACGCAAATCGGCCCTGAGGCAAATGCAGGGTTCATCATCGCGGCCGCCGTGCTTGGCGGCTATATGGCGCTTAATATCGGCGCCAATGACGTTGCCAATAATGTAGCTCCGGCGGTTGGCTCACGCGCACTAACCTTGATGGGCGCGCTTGTCATAGCAGCCATTTTTGAAACCGCTGGCGCCTTAATTGCAGGCGGTGATGTCGTCTCAACAATCTCAAAAGGAATTATAGATCCCTCACTTGTGCCTGACAGCGGCACGTTCATACGCGCGATGATGGCAGCGCTCCTGTCTGCCGCCTTGTGGATCAACCTTGCAACCTATCTGCGCGCACCGGTCTCAACCACTCACTCAATTGTCGGCGGCGTTATGGGGGCTGGCATCGCAGCGGTTGGGTTCGAGCTGGTCAATTGGGCAACCATGGCCAAGATCGCTGCAAGTTGGGTGATATCGCCCGTGCTTGGCGGTGTGATTGCGGCTATTTTTTTGGCGTTCATCAAAATCAACATCATCTACCGGGACGACAAGATTGCTGCTGCCAAACGCTGGGTGCCGGTGTTGATCTCCATTATGGTTGCCGCCTTCTCAGGCTATCTGATTATGAAGGGCCTGAAACGTGTCTGGCGGCCGGACTATTTCACCATCAGCTTGATGAGCACCGGGTTCTTTATTGTAGCGCTTATGGTGCTGCGCCCGCTCATTGCCAAACAGGCAGAAGGTCTGGAAAACCGGAACCAATCCTTGCGGATATTGTTTCACTGGCCGCTGATATTTTCAGCCGCTCTTTTGTCCTTTGCCCATGGCTCAAACGATGTCGCCAATGCGGTCGGCCCCCTGGCGGCCATTTTGCATAGCGCGTCGTCAGGCGCGATTGCCACCAAAGTGGGCATTCCGTTTTGGATCATGTTCATCGGCGCTGTAGGCATAGCAGCCGGTCTGTTCCTTTATGGGCCAAGATTAATCCGAACTGTGGGCGAGCAAATCACACGGATGAACCCGATGCGGGCTTATTGTGTGGCACTTTCTGCCGCCATCACGGTGATCATCGCCTCCGCTTTGGGCTTGCCGGTCAGCTCAACCCACATTGCTGTGGGCGCTGTTTTCGGTGTTGGATTTTTCCGGGAATATTACACATCCAAAAGTGCCCGCCGCCGGAAATATGTGCAAAAGCGAGCAAATGCTTCTGCTGTTAATAAGAGTGAGACAAACCCTCAAAACAACAATGGCATCTCGCCCCGCAAGCTCGTGCGGCGCTCACATTTCATGACCATCATCGCCGCCTGGCTAATCACAGTCCCCGCCGCAGCCCTGCTGGCAGGCGGGCTTTATTTGGCATTGTCATATTTTAGCTGAATACGGAAAGGGGCTAGCTTGCAGAGAGTCTGCTTTTCTCGCTCACGGCTATTCCTCGCTTACGCTCGGGCCTGCGCGGGCGCGGCGCATAAGCGCCGAGGCGCAGTCGCGCCTAGTCCTCGCTCCCACACTTATGTGTGTTCGCTCGTCCGCCTTCAATACGGCCAGCCCATCCGTATAGCACATGGAGCAGCAAAGCTGCGACTAGGGCCGACTGGCCCTCGTGCCGGTTAGGCACGCGCCCGCGCAGGCCAGCGCGAAGCGCGGTGCGGCCGTGAGCGAAATAGCAGAGCTACGGCAAGCTAGCCCCTCTCCGTATTGCGGCGTTCGGCATATACCAACCTATCAATCGCGCAGCAGAATATTTCCCGCCAATATGTCAAAGAGCAGGGGATACGATCCCAGCGGGGATCACGGAGCGCCGAAAGGCCGCTTGTGTCTGTTAGTTGAGCAACCCATCGGCGCTCCATGGTGGCGTTTTCGCATGCCCGCTGGCGAATATAACGTGAGGGATCTAACCCACGCGCCTGGGTCCTAGTGCCCAAGCCCCTTAGCTTTGGCAAAGCTCGCGTTACGCACACGGCCTTGGGCCGACATGCCCCGGGACGGAGGACACGTTACTTACCTCCGGCGCAGGACGCCACGCCTTAAACCCACATGCACGGACGGTCCGGACACGCTTCCCACATGAG
>Ga0315339_1000044_pt1 | contig 223633 bp, 206 predicted proteins | sample ASW17metaG_FD_204514 | JGI IMG/M metagenome (GOLD analysis project Ga0315339, IMG submission 204514) | Ammonia-oxidizing marine archaeal communities from Pacific Ocean, United States - ASW #17 | ecosystem: Environmental > Aquatic > Marine > Oceanic | place: USA: California | collected 2016-12-05
GCTTTCTTATCTGCGGCTTTCTTATCTGCGGCTTTCTTATCTGCGGCTTTCTTATCTGCGATCTTCTTGTCTGCAGCTTTCTTATCTGCGATCTTCTTGTCTGCAGCTTTCTTATCTGCGGCTTTCTTATCTGCGGCTTTCTTATCTGCGGTCTTCTTGTCTGCAGCTTTCTTATCTGCGGCTTTCTTATCTGCGATCTTCTTGTCTGCAGCTTTCTTATCTGCAGCTTTCTTATCTGCAGCTTTCTTATCTGCGGCTTTCTTATCTGCGGCTTTCTTATCTGCGGCTTTCTTATCTGCGATCTTCTTATCTGCGGTCTTCTTATCTGCGGTCTTCTTATCTGCGGCTTTCTTATCTGCGGCTTTCTTATCTGCGGCTTTCTTATCTGCGGCTTTCTTATCTGCGGCTTTCTTATCTGCGGCTTTCTTATCTGCGGCTTTCTTTTTTGCTTGTTTTTCATTTTGCAGCTTATCTTGCTGCGCTAGCACTGCATCAAGGTCAATTAAGGTAGCCTCGACTCGATGCTTAACTTCTACCAACGGTGTGCGGCGGCTTTGCGATTGCCACTCAGTTATAAAGACCATAGCTACAACAAGGTGTACCACCACGGCCATAAGGGTTGGTAATATGTAAGTATGGTCTAACTTCACGGACTTTCCGATACTAAACCAACACTCTGAGCACCAGCTTGTTGCAACACAGTCATTATGCGCACAATCAAGCCGTATTCAATAGCGCGGTCACCACGCAATAACACTTGCGTGTCGGGCGCACGCTGAAGAATTTTGGTCACTTGCACACCAATACGTTCTAGCGTTACCGGTTGTTTATTGTTTTCACCCAACTCCAAATAAAAGTCGCCAGATCGAGTTACCGAAACCACTAAGGGTTCGGATAATTCATTACTTTCCACTGGGTCGGACTTTGCTTGGGGCAAGTCGACGTTCACGCCCTGTGTCATCATCGGTGCGGTGACCATAAAAATCACTAGCAACACCATCATAACGTCAATATAAGGCACAACGTTAATTTCTGCATTAGGCTTGTGACGCTTGCTACGGGGTCGTCTAATTGCGCTCATAGTGCCGCCTATAGCTCGGACGCGTGAGCTTTACGATGTAAAATGCTAGAAAACTCTTCTGCAAAGGTTTCGTAACTAGACAAGGTTGAATCCACAGAATGAGAAAACCGGTTATAGGCGATCACTGCAGGTATAGCAGCAAATAAACCCATTGCCGTGGCAATAAGTGCTTCCGAAATGCCTGGAGCCACTGTAGCCAACGTGGCTTGATGTGCATTAGCCAAACCGCGGAAGGAATTCATTATGCCCCAAACGGTGCCAAACAAACCCACATAAGGGCTGGTAGAACCAACACTCGCCAGAAAGGATAGATGTCGTTCTAACTTTTCTTCTTCTTTGGATATCGCCACACGCATGGCGCGTTGCACACCCTCCATTACTGCATCGCCATCGGCATCGGTCTGTTGACGCAAACGGGTAAACTCTTTGATACCCGCTCTGAATATGTTTTCGGCACCGTTGTTAGAATTAGGTTCAGCACTCACTTGACGAAACAGTTGGCTTAAATCGATACCCGACCAAAATTGCTCTTCAAAGGCTTTCATGTTTTTACGTGCAACACTTAACGCACGTTGACGCTGAAATATCATCACCCATGACATCACAGACGCAACTAATAGCAATAGCATGACCAACTGCACCAAAAAACTGGCGTTCAAGATCAAACTAAGTACTGACATTTTATTGTCCACAGACGACTCCCATTGTGCGCTTTGCCATTAAATAGGTATTCCTTGAGGGGCAAAGCTAAAAACATGGTAACAATAGATTAAGTAACCCTCTTTTGCCAACATAATCATTGATAAAACAACAATATGCGACCTTTACATCAAACCCATCGCAAACTTTGAACCACGGGGCCCTAAAAAGTTCCTCATGGGATACCAGATGTTGCTCTTAATTGTTGCTGGGGTTGGGTGTAAAACCTAAATGCTCATAGGCTCGATCTGTGACCACTCTGCCTCTAGGGGTACGCATAATAAAACCTTGCTGTATCAAATAAGGTTCCAATACGTCCTCGATGGTTTCTCGTTGCTCGCCAATTGCCGCAGCGAGGTTATCGATACCAACGGGACCACCAGCAAACTTTTCGATAATCGCGAACATTAAACAACGGTCCATGTGATCAAAACCTAAATCGTCAACCTTGAGCATGTTTAGCGCCTGATCTGCAACTGAGTTACTGATAACCCCATCAAATTTGACCTCGGCATAATCCCGGGTGCGGCGTAATAAACGGTTGGCAATACGCGGTGTACCTCGCGAACGACGCGCCACTTCTTCTGCCCCTGCGGTTTCTAGTTGCACTTCAGACAACCTTGCAGAGCGTGCGACGATGGTGGTTAAATCGGCAACCGAGTAATACTCCAAACGCTGGGTAATGCCAAAACGGTCTCGTAAGGGCGAGGTTAGTGAGCCTGCTCGGGTGGTAGCCCCAACTAACGTAAACGGAGGTAAGTCGAGCTTGATGGATCGCGCAGCGGGCCCCTCGCCAATCATAATATCGAGTTGATAATCTTCCATGGCAGGGTAAAGAATTTCTTCTACCACAGGATTTAAACGGTGAATTTCGTCAATAAATAACACATCACCGGCTTCTAGATTGGTTAACAAAGCGGCCAGATCTCCGGCTTTTTCTAATACTGGCCCCGAGGTGCTTTTTAAGTCTCCACCCATTTCGTTAGCAATAATGTGGGCTAGCGTGGTTTTTCCCAAACCGGGTGGTCCGTAGATCAAGGTATGATCTAAGGCTTCTGCCCGACCTTGAGCGGCGGCAATGTAGATACCCATTTGCTCTTGTACCACAGGCTGGCCAATATAGTCGGCTAACAACTTGGGCCTCAGGGCACGCTCCAAGTGATCCTCGCCTTGCTGGCTAATGGTTTCTAGTGGTGAACCAAAACGATCGGCTTCTATCATTAGTTAATTACTCAATATTGTGTCATGGTCATCAATACGCGTTAGATCATGCCTTTTAGGGCCAACCTAATAAGGTCTTCACTGCGCCCTTCTGGTGAGGCTTTGAGCGCTGCAGCTACAGACTTTGTGGCTTGGGCGGGCTTATAACCCAACGCCACCAAGGCGCTCTCTGCTTCGGCCTGCGCACTATTGGCAAACATGGCGGCCGACTTACCCAACACAGCTGGGCTCGCGCCATCTGCAGCATTTTGCCAAAGCCCTAATTTATCCCGTAGCTCCAATACCAAACGTTCAGCCGTCTTTTTACCCACGCCGGGTATTTTAACCAGCGTTGCGGCATCTTGAGTGTCGACACATTGACAAAACACCTTGGCTTCCATGCCCGACAAAATGGCTAACCCTAATTTGGGCCCAACGCCATTAACCTTAATCAGAATGCGGAACAGGCTGCGTTCATCTAACTGCACAAACCCAAACAATAGCTGAGCATCTTCTCGCACCACAAAATGAGTATGCAGCACAACCGCCTCACCCTCGTTACCCAATTGACAATAACTGTTAAACGAAATATCAATTTCGTAAGCCACACCCTGTACATCCACCACCACTTGGTCGGGTTGCTTGTGTAACAAAATTCCGCTAATTCGAGCGATCATGGCCCAAGTCCTATTGTTTGATGTTTGGAGTTAACGAACCCGTCCGCCGCGGCTACCACGCAACTGAGTTAAGGCGAGGTCTTTAGCATGTTGTTTCGGTGTTCGACTAGTGGTTAAGCGAATCAAGCTGGCATTGGTATTGGCATGACACAAGGCAATCGCTAGGGCATCTGCTGCATCTTCCTGAGGTAGGCCGGGTAACTTAAGAATTCTTGCCACCATGTGCTGCACTTGAGACTTAGCTGCTGCACCGGTGCCCACTACCGCTTGTTTTACTTGCCTTGCTGAGTACTCTGCCACGGGTAAACTGTGGTTTACCGCCGCCACCATAGCCACACCCCGCGCCTGACCTAGCTTTAGCGCCGAGTCGGCATTACGCGCCATAAACACTCGTTCTATGGCAAATTCTTGTGGTGTATAGGTTTCAATTATTTCATGCACCGCTCGGTAAATCTGACCTAAGCGATCGGCCAGTTCATCACCGGTGACTTTTACATGACCACTGGCAATGTAGCTACGCTGGGCACCTACAGCGTTAATAATGCCGTAGCCAGTAATGCGGGAACCCGGATCAATGCCTAAGATGAGCGCCATTGTTGTATTCCAAACCTATTGCTGAAACTTATTACCAAAACGTAGGGTCATACTAACAATATACTGTACAAAATCACAGTAGTTTTGTTGTTTACGCTTATTTCAAAGACAAAAAAGGCCCAATGTTAACCATTGAGCCTTTTTATTTACTTAAAACGCAGGTATTTAAGCGTTATTCCGCCGCTTTTTCGGCAGTCACTTTCTCGCGTAGCTTGATGCTCAGCTCTCGCAATTGCTTAGTGGCAACCACACCCGGCGCTTGGGTCATCACACAAGCCGCACTTTGGGTTTTAGGGAACGCAATCACTTCACGAATCGACTTAGAGTCAGTCATTAACATCACCAAACGATCTAGGCCAAACGCCAAGCCACCGTGTGGAGGACAACCAAACTTCAATGCATCGAGTAAGAAGCCAAACTTCTCTCGCTGTTCTTCAGCACCAATATTCAACAATTCAAACACCTTGGTTTGCATGTCTTGCTGGTGAATACGGATAGAACCACCACCTAATTCGGTACCGTTAAGCACCATATCGTAGGCCCTAGACAAGCCCGTAAGCGGTGACGCCACAAGCTCTTCTGGGGTGCATGAAGGCGCTGTAAACGGATGATGAATGGCAGTGATACCGCCGTCTGAGGTGGATTCGAACATGGGGAAGTCAACCACCCATAAAGGTGCCCACTGGCACGTCATCAATCCCAGGTCTTCACCCAGCTTGCAACGCAATGCACCTAAGGCTTCGTTAACCACTTTTTCGCTGTCTGCACCAAAGAAGATTAAGTCGCCATCTTTGGCGTCTAAGCGCTCAAGTAAGGCTGCGCGTACATCCATTGGCAAAAATTTAACAATAGGAGACTGTAAACCTTCTTCTAAGTCGGCGGCATTGTTGACCTTAATGTAGGCTAGGCCGCGCGCACCATAAATACCTACAAACTTGGTGTAAATATCAATTTGTTTACGGGTTAAGCTAGCACCATTTGGTACTTTTAAACCAGCGACACGACCGTTGGCATCGTTGGCCGGGCCAGAGAATACTTTAAAGTCTACACCGGTCATCAAGTCGCTAACGGTGACTAGCTTTAATGGAATGCGTAAGTCTGGCTTATCGCTGCCATATACTTCCATCGCTTCGCTGTAAGGCATGCTTGGGAAGCTTCCCAAATCCACATCGATCTGACTCTTAAATAACTCAACCACCATTTGCTCGGTCATGGCCATGATCTGATTTTCATCCATAAAGGATGTCTCAATATCAATTTGAGTAAATTCTGGCTGACGGTCTGCGCGCAAGTCTTCGTCGCGGAAACACTTGGCAATTTGATAATAACGATCCATACCCGCAACCATTAACAACTGTTTAAACAATTGTGGTGATTGAGGCAAAGCAAAGAAATGACCTTCATGGGTACGACTTGGCACCAAATAATCACGTGCACCTTCGGGTGTAGCGCGGGTCAAGATGGGGGTTTCAATATCAAGAAAACCATTTTGATCCAAAAAGTTACGAATAAAGGTACTGATTTTAGAGCGTAACTTTAGCTTCGCGGCCATTTCTGGACGACGTAAGTCAACATAGCGGAACTTTAGACGCACGTCTTCGCCCACCGATTGATGTTCATCTAACTGAAACGGCGGTGTTTCTGACTTGTTAAGGATCTCAAGCTTTTGACCCAACACTTCTACTGCACCGGTTGGCATATCGGAGTTTTCTGTACCTGCAGGGCGTGCACGAACTAAACCATGCACCTTCACTACAAACTCATTGCGGCAAGAGTCGGCTAACGCAAAACTGTCAACACGGTCAGGGTCAAACACCACCTGCACGATGCCTTCGCGGTCTCTCAAGTCTAAGAAAATCACACCACCGTGGTCACGACGACGATGAACCCAGCCGCATAGGGTGATTTGTTGGTCAACATCGCTGGCTCTTAGTTGGCCGCAATAATGGCTTCGCATAGTCTTACTTCCTGAATCAAATAATGTGTTAATTGTTATTTAGTAGTGGCCGCAGGGCTGCTTGGTTTGGCAGCGTCGCCCGCTAAATTCTTTTTGTTGCCGGTTTTAAAGTCGGTTTCGTACCAACCCTGACCTTTAAGCCTAAAACCGGCCGCAGAAATTTGCTTACGGTACTGATCAATGCCACATTGTGGGCAATCTGTGAGTGGCGTATCACGCAACTTTTGCAATACATCTTTGCCAAACCCGCAGCTTTGACAGAGGTATTCGTAGATAGGCATGATAATCTCCAGCGAAACATCTCAAAACCCGAAATTATACCCCAATTTTGCGCCTCACAGGGAGTAGCAAAACTGCTTTATTATGCATGAACAGCAACAATTAGACTTTTATTACTAATAAACGCGGTAAAGGCATTTATCCTTCGGCCTGAGCAACATACAATAGCTGCTTATTTATTTTTAGCCTGATCGGATTTACAGCCCCATGCGCGCCAGCCAATTTTTAATTGCCACCCAAAAAGAAACGCCTGCCGATGCCGAAGTCATCAGCCATCAACTTATGCTTAAAGCGGGACTTATTCGTCGCTTAGCGTCTGGTCTATACACTTGGCTACCGCTCGGCCTACGCAGCATCCGCAAAGTCGAACAAATTGTACGACAAGAACTCGACGCTGCCGGCGCACAAGAATTATTGATGCCTGCAGTACAGCCTGCTGAATTGTGGCAAGAATCTGGCCGCTGGCAACAGTACGGCCCTGAGCTGTTGCGTCTTAAGGACCGCCATCAACGTGATTTTTGTGTGGGGCCTACCCACGAAGAAGTGATCACCGACATGGTACGTAAAGAGCTCAGCAGCTACAAACAGTTGCCCATCAACTTTTATCAGATTCAAACCAAATTTCGTGATGAAGTTCGCCCCCGATTTGGGGTTATGCGCTCGCGTGAATTTATCATGAAAGACGCCTACTCTTTTCATCTAGGCCAAGAGTCGTTGCAGCAAACATACGACGCCATGCACACCGCCTATACCAACATATTTACCCGCTTAGGTTTAGACTTCCGCGCCGTACGTGCCGATTCTGGCAGCATTGGTGGTGACGCCTCACAAGAATTCCATGTGTTGGCTCAGTCGGGTGAAGACGACATTGCCTTTAGCAATAACCCTGACAGCAAATTTGCTGCTAACGTAGAAACAGCCGAAGCCTTAATGCCTCACCTAGAGCGGCCCGCAGCCAATGCCACCATGGAAACGGTGCACACGCCAGATCAAAAAACCATCGACACGGTATGTGAATTTTTAGGCCTACAGAAAAACCAAAGCCTTAAGACGCTAGTTGTGCTTGGTACCGCAAACGATGACGGCCACCAGCCTTTGGTTGCCTTAGTATTGCGCGGTGACCATACTATGAACGAAATCAAAGCCGAAAAACACCCACTCGTCGCTGAGCCATTAACCATGGCGCCAGAACAGCGCATTATTGACGAGCTAGGCACCACCCCCGGCTCCATTGGCCCTGTAGGCCTGGGTATCGACATCATTGCCGACCGTGCTACAACTGTCATGTCAAACTTTACTGCCGGCGCCAACGACTCAGGTTACCACCACTGCAACCTCAACTGGCAACGTGATTGCGATTACACTCAAGTGGCAGACCTTCGCAATGTGGTTGAGGGCGACCCAAGTCCCTGTGGCCATGGCCAAATCGAAATTAAACGCGGCATCGAAGTAGGCCATATTTTCCAATTGGGCGATAAGTACTCTCGCGCCATGAACGCCAAGGTGCTCAACGAAAACGGTAAAACTCAATTTTTGGAAATGGGTTGCTACGGCATTGGCATTACCCGTGTGATTGCCGCCTGTATTGAACAAAATTATGACGAAAAAGGCATTATTTGGCCGCTTGCTTTAGCCCCCTTTGAAGTGGCACTAATTCCGCTCAACTATGACAAATCTGAAGCGGTTCGCACGGCAACGGACACCCTATATGCGCAGTTAAAGGCATCAGGAGTAGACGTCATTATGGATGACCGAGCATTACGCCCTGGAGCCAAGTTCGCCGATGCCGAGTTAATGGGACTGCCGCACCGTGTGGTGATTGGTGACCGAGGATTAACGTCGGGTATGTTGGAATATCGCGACCGTCGCCAAGCCGACAACGAAGATATGCCGATCGCAGACGCGGTGGCTTTTGTCACCAACAAATTAGGACGTTAACCATGAGTGTCACTCTGTACCACAATCCACGTTGTTCAAAATCAAGAGCCACCTTGGCGCTACTTGAAGAGCGTAACATTGATGCAAGTATTCGCTTGTATCTAGACACCCCCCCTAGCGCGGAAGAACTCACGCAGTTACTGGTTATGCTTAACATGAGCGACGCCCGCAGTTTGATGCGCAAGGGCGAAGAAGCCTACAAACAACAGCAACTGGCTAACTCAAGTCTCAACCAAAGTGAACTTATTGAGGCCATGGTAAGCTACCCCAAGCTCATAGAGCGCCCCATTGTTATACATAACAACCAAGCCCGTATTGGCCGCCCACCCGAATCTGTATTGGAGATCCTTTAATGTTGTACCAACAAAAACGCAAATATTCGCGCGCCGTCAGTGTAGGCGCCTACATTGCGCTGCTCGCCTATTTAGTGATCAGTAGCTTTAGCCACCCCCTAGACGGCACAAGCTATGTCGTCATCATCGGCATTAAATGCTTCCCGTTACTCGGGTTTGCACTCGCTATGTATAAACAACACCTACGCCAGATGGCATGGATGTGTTTTGTATTGCTTATTTACTTCACCATTGCCGTCATGTACGTTCCAGTCACAGGACCTTTGGGCGCGTTTATCATCACTCTACTTTACACCAGTAGCATATTGCATATTCGTTGGCATAATCGGGCTGGCGAAGAAGCAGCTGCTAGCCTCAACTAAACTAAATCAGTAACCCAGCATGAGTCATGCGCAGCTATTAAAAACCGCCACCTGGGCCTCTGTGTTGGTGGCCCTTGGGCTAATCATGCTTAAAACTTGGGCCTGGGAAAGCACCCAAAGTGTGAGCTTGCTAGCGTCATTAATCGACTCCATCATGGACAGCGCAGCAGCGCTAATTAATTTTTTTGCAGTGCGTTATGCCATGGCACCGGCCGATAAAGAACATCGTTTTGGCCACGGCAAAGCCGAAGCCTTAGCGGGCTTAGGCCAAGCCTTGTTAATCGCCTTATCGGTAGTGTGGCTATTGTCGCAAACCCTAGGCCGCCTAGTGCAACCACAGGCGATACAGGATGCCAGCACAGGCATCGGGGTAATGTTGGCGAGTATGGTCATTACGGCCATGCTCGTGTTATTTCAGCGCTGGGTGGTGCGGCGTACTCAGTCCACAGCCATTGCCGCTGATTCGTTACACTATACGTCGGATTTATTGATGAATTTCGGTGTGATTATTGCGCTGATCTTAACTCAAGTGGGTTATTACGGCGCAGATCCATACCTAGCACTCATTATCGGTACCTATGTGCTCTACAGCGCTTGGGGTATTGCCCGCAACGCCTTTCATTTACTATTGGACCATGAGTTGAGCGACGAGCAAAGGCAAACCATCACCGACTTAGCCTTGGCCCAGCCCCAAGTATTGGGTATGCACGATTTACGCAGCCGTCAGTCGGGCCACATTCAGTTCATACAATTACACTTGGAACTACAAGATGACATGCGCCTCATACAAGCCCACGCCGTTGCGGATGCGGTAGAAGGCCACATTATCACGGCCTTTCCCCACGCCGATGTCATTATACATCTAGACCCCGTGAGCATTGCACAAGACGAGCCCTATCAATCGTCGCCCTCAACCGACTAAAGCTGAACTATACGTGGCGACGCGTACGCTGACGTTTCTGCTGACGCTCAAAACTTTCCTGCTCTTTTGGTAAGCGGCGCTTCACTTTCTTCGGACGCATGCCCACAAACTGAGACAAAGCGTTGATTTCTGGCTGTGGCATTTCCATCCACATACCCGCACGTAGTTGAGGCGGCATAAATACGTTGCCGTACCTTACGCGCTTCAAGCGGTTAACTCGCAAACCTTGTGATTCCCATAAGCGCCTTACTTCGCGGTTACGGCCTTCCATAATCACTACATGGAACCAGCGGTTAATACCTTCACCACCAAACTCTTGAATATCATTAAAGCGAGCCATACCGTCATCCAGCAATACACCTTGGTGCATGGCAGTGACTTGTTCCATAGTCACGTGACCCATAACGCGCACGGCGTATTCACGCTCAATAGTCGTGGATGGGTGCATTAGCGCGTTGGCTAGTTCGCCGTCGGTGGTAAACAACAATAGGCCTGAGGTGTTGATATCCAAACGACCTACAGCAATCCAACGCTCGCCTTTAAGGCGCGGTAACTTATCGAACACTGTGGAGCGGTTCTCTGGATCAGAACGGGTTACGATTTCGCCTTCCGGTTTATTGTAAATCAGCACCCGGCGTTCAACATTATTGGGCGACACCACCATCACAGGCTTGCCGTCGACCGCTAGTTGGTCGCGCCAAGTCACACGATCACCCAACTGGGCCGTTTCTTGGTTGATTGTTACGCGGCCGCCAGCAATCCAGCGCTCCATTTCGCGGCGCGAGCCAACGCCGGCACGGGCTAATACTTTTTGTAGTTTTTCATCGGTAGGTTTGTCCTTAGATGCTTCTAAGGTCAGGTCTTGATCTGTCATGATAGTCCCATCAATACAGTTAATATGTGAGCCTATTATAGCGCGAGGCTAGGTAGGTTATCAATGTAACTGCTCACCATCCACTTGCACAGCCGCGACTTCCATCTCTTGTTGTTGGGGTTGTTTTAACTTAGCCGGAGCCATGGTCGCTTCATCCCATGCTTCTAGGCCATCCAAGGCCGGCAAATCACTGAGTTGTTTAAGGTTAAAGTGATCCAAAAACTCTTTAGTGGTGGCAAACAATTCAGGCCGACCGGGCACCTCTTTGTGGCCTACGCCACGCACCCAACCACGCTCCAACAGCGTGTGGATAATCGGTGAGCTAACTCCCACGCCACGAATGGCTTCTATTTCGCCGCGAGTAATGGGTTGTTGGTAGGCAATTATGGATAATGTTTCTAATAAGGCACGCGAGTATTTTTGGGGTTTTTCTTGCCATAAGCGAGCCACCCACAGGGCGTAATCTTGCTGCACCTGAAATCGAAAACCCGAAGCCACTTCGATGAGTTGATAACCCCGGCCATCGTAACTTTTTTGTAGCTGCCTTAAGGTTTCGCGAATACGCTTATTATCCACGCCGTCATGTTCATCGAACACTTGGCTCAAACGGTCCACACTTAAGGGTTTATCTGCAGCCAGAAGCAGCGCTTCTAACACTGGCGCAAGTTCACTAATCATAAGGCAAGTTCCTGGTTGGGTGATTCATGCTGACCACCTAAACTGACATGAATGGGACCAAATTCTTGTGCTTGCACAAGTTTTATAAGTTTCTCTTTCACGAGTTCCATCATCGCCAAAAAGGTAACCACTACACCCATACGCCCTTCGGATACATCAAATAACGCATGAAAGGCCATAAACTGATGTTCCTGCAACTGTAACATCATCGTCGACATACGCTCTCGGGTAGACAAACGTTCACGAGAAATAGTGTGGTGCTCGTACATGTCGCAGCGCTTTAACACCTCTTTATAAGCCGATAACAGTTCTTCCATGGCCACTGCCGGTTGCGGCCTAACTTGTTTGACATCGGGCATAGCCATAGAGACTGGAAAATTGTCTCGCCCCATACGCGGCAGGTCTGCCACCCGTTCCGAGGCGCTTTTAAAGCGTTCATATTCCTGCAATTGTTTTATCAACCTAACCCTCGGATCCTCTTCCTCATCGTCTAACAACTGTGTGCGTGGCAACAAACTGCGGCTCTTAATTTCCGCCAGTGTTGCGGCCATCACCAAATATTCACCCGCCAGCTCAAATTGATGAGCTTCCATCAACTCAATATAAGCAATGTATTGGTGAGTAATATTGGCAACGTTAATTGCAATAATATCCAAGTTGTGGCGCCTTATTAAATATAACAACAGATCTAACGGCCCTTCAAAGGTGGTTTCTAAAATCACCTTCAAGGCGTCGGGTGGAATATAAAGGTCCGTTGGAATAGTGTATTCTTTCCCTTCTACCCAAGCATCCATATTAAAACAACTCCCAAACAGGCCGACATTGATTAGGTAGTTTTGGATAACGACCTAATTTAACCCATTGATATTCTGGATTATGAAAATCACTACCTACAGACCCATGGAAATCAAAAGTGTCACATAAATCTGCCATTTCTTCGGCCACACCTGGCACCTGATTACCCGTGCAGACTTCGATGGCCTGACCTCCAGCATCGGCAAAATCTGCCATTAACCGCCGCCGCTTAGTGCGCGTCATTTTATAGCGGCTAGGGTGAGCCACCACAGCCACTCCTCCAGCATCATGAATCCATGTAACTACTTGCTCTAAGTCGGGCCAAACACTAGACAGATCACCTACTTTGCCCGCCCCTAGGTATTTAGTAAAGGCTTGTCCAACACTGCGTACCATGCCTTCTTGCAACATGTACTGGGCAATATGCGGGCGCCCTATTTGACTGTCTCCAGCCACTGCTAATGCCCCTTCAGTAATGTCTGGAAAACCTTTTTTGGTAAGCTTATGGGCAATGGTGGACAATCGCTGCAAACGAATTTGTGTTTGTTTGTTAACCGCTTCACTGATGGCAGCGCTGTGTATATCAATATTTAAACCCACAATATGTACGCCCATATTATTCCATTGGCTAGAAAACTCAACGCCCTTAATAATGGTAATTTTATCGCTTTGATATGGCTCATACAGTTGTGCCAACTGCTGGTGCGCTTTAACGGTGTCGTGATCAGTAATGGCTAAGTGAGTCACTTCTTTTTCTATGGCCAAATCAATCAGCTGTGTAACAGTTAAACTACCATCAGAGTTTATGGTGTGACTATGTAAATCATATTTATTCATGAATGGTGACAATATTTTATATTTATTTAAAAATAGGCTATTATTAAACTAAGCTGTTAATCAACGGCTCTTATAATAATTACATATTCGCCAAACAACTAACTAAGCATCTATAAGTGGAATTTCTATGACCGACTTTTCTGATATTACTCGCAACAAAAATCGCTTCCGTGCTGCGTGTAAAGACCTTAGCGTTAATCAAATGCAAACCATGGCTGAGCATCTAGCTGAGTTTATCGAAAAACGCGCGCAAGAAGAAGCGGCCAGCCTCGCTCAGGATGCTAAAAAAGCAGCTGAGAAGCAAGCCATTCTTAGCGCCATGGCCGATGCCGGCTTAGCACCAGAAGATTTTTTTAACAACGAAGCCCCAAAAACCAAAAAGGTTCGTAAACCCGTAGCCCCACAATACCGCATTCAAGACGCGAACGGCGAGACCCACGAGTGGTCGGGTCGTGGCCGCACCCCTAAAGTGTTTGAACACTATTTCAACAATGGCGGCAGCAAAGACAGTTGTAGAATATAGTTTACTTAGTTTGCTTCACCACATAGCTTAGTAGACCTTCGGTGGAGGCATCAAAAATGATGTCTTCATCGCCGGCTACAAATTCGGCATCCTGCCTTTTTTGAATGGCTTTAAGTGTGGTCTTGGCAATCTGTTTGCCTAGCTCAACGCCCCACTGGTCAAACGGGTTGATGTCCCAAATGACGGCTTGAGCAAACACCTTGTGTTCATACAAAGCAATTAAAGCGCCTAAACTGGTGGGGGTTAGTTCATCCAACATCAACGTGGTTGACGCATGATTGCCTGGATACAATCGATCCGGCGATGCCCCGATGCTCGACTCCCATTCAAGCACATCATCACCTAACATCAGCACCCTCGATTGGGCCACACAATTGGCGAGATTGAGGGCCTGTTGATATTCTAACTGACTACGAGTTGCTTGCGTATATTCGCTCGAAGCCCTGCGTTTTACAGGCACAATAAAATCGGCATAAAAGGCCGGCGTGCCCTGGTGCAATAGCTGAAAAAAGGCGTGTTGCGCATTAGCTCCCACATCACCCCAAATCACAGGACTGGTGTCAAAGTCGACTTTCTCGCCAGCATTAGTGACCGATTTACCGTTACTTTCCATTTCCAATTGACTCAAATAATTGGGCAATAGCTTAAGCCGGCCATCGTAAGGCAATATGGTATGCGCTTTTAAACCTAAAAAATTTATATTCCAGATACCTGTGAGCGCCAACAATAATGGTAAATTCTGTTGCGGTGGCGCGTTTTTAAAGTGCTCGTCCATGCCCTGAGCACCCGCTAGAAGCTGCTTAAAACCACGCATGCCGAGTTTAATAGCAATTGGCAAGCCTATACCACTCCACAAAGAATAACGCCCACCTACCCAGTCCCACAGCGCAATATGGTTTTCGCTGGGAATACCCCACCCCAACATCCGTTCTGCAAAAGCACTACAGCCAATAAAGTGGTGGTGCCCAATAAGTCGGTCACTGGGGATCTTTTTACGCAACCAGGCTCTGGCTGTTTCTGAGTTAGCCAAGGTATCCACTGTGGTAAAGGTTTTTGAAGCCACAATAAATAATGTAGAACCCTGATCTAGGTGCTGTAACTGCTCAGCAAGCTGACTGCCATCCATCGACGACACAAACATGATCTGCAAAGGAAACTTGGTTTCGGCCCTAAATTCGTCTAACCCATGGCACACCATGTGAGGACCAATGTCAGAGCCACCGACACCTATATTAACGACGGTAGTAATCGGTTGACCGCTATAACCCAGCCATTCACCTTGATGAATTTTAGTGACAATACGTTCCATCGCCAACAAATTATCCGCTACCAACTTAGACACTTGTTCGCCGTCCACCCTAGGCGATACGCTGCCAGACGCCCTATTGCTGTCTGCTGTCGACCTTAGTGCCGTGTGTAACGCTGGCCTTAATTCGGATGAGTTGACTTGGCCGCCACTATACAAGGCCTCAATAGCTTTGCTTAAGCCTTGCTGCTAAGCTAGGTCAAGCAACAATTTCATAGTCGCAGGGGTAAGCCGCTGTTTTGAGAGATCCAATAATAGGCCTTGACTGGCAAAGGACAGCTGTTCGAACCGTGTTTTACCGCCGTCCGCAAACACCTGCTTTAAGGAGCTGGGCAATATATGTTGCTCGCAATGGTGTTCTAGGGCCCGCCAGGCTTGGCTTTTTTTAACGGTCAAAATACTTTCCTTATATGTAAGACGTTAGAGAGCATCCTGCTGAGCGACTAGCGATTGGATGAGGTCTATGGCTTGAGTTTCATCTAACACGGCCACACCTAAGGTATTAGCTTTAGCCAGCTTAGAGCCTGCCTTTTCGCCGGCGACTAAGTAATCAGTCTTTTTGGATATACTAGAGGCCACTTTAGCCCCCAACGTTTGTAACTGCGCCTTCAGCTCATCTCGAGTCAGGCTTGATAAGCTGCCAGTCACCACAAATACTTTACCAGTTAACGGTAACTTTGCTGTACTTTTTTGCGCTATCTGAGGATCAAATTCTAGCCATTGCACACCTGCGGCCTGCAGCTGGGCAATAACTTCAAGGTTATGGGGATCGGCAAAAAAGTGTACGATTCGGCCCGCGACGATGGGCCCTACATCGGCCACTAACTGCAATTGTTCTAGGGTGGCGCTGGCAATATGAGACAAGCGACCATAGTGCAAGGCTAAGCTCCGCGCCGTGGCCTCGCCCACTTCGCGTATGCCAAGGCTATATAAAAACTTGGCGAGACTGGTGTCTTTACTGGCTTCGAGGGCAGCCAATAAATTGCTCGCGGACTTAGCGCCCATGCGTTCCATACCCTGGAGCATCTCATGATTTAACGCATACAGATCTGCCACATGGCTAATTTTAGCAGCGTCCACTAAGGCCTGTACCTGTTTTTCGCCTAAGCCATCAATATCCATCGCCTTACGGCCTACAAAGTGCTTTATGGCTTGTATTATTTGTGCGCCGCAACTTAAACCACTGGCACAACGTAAGGCTGCCTCACCTTCGTCTCGCTCTACTGGCCCATCACATACTGGACAAACTAAAGGCTGGGGGATCGGTAACGCGTTATCAACACGGCGTTCCAAAACTACCCTGACTATTTTAGGAATCACGTCTCCCGCTCTACGAATAATCACGCTGTCACCTAGGTGTAGGTCTAGGCGTTGGATTTCGTCCATATTGTGCAAGGTGGCATTACTCACGGTAACACCACCGACAAACACGGGATCTAACCGTGCCACGGGGGTTACAGCGCCGGTGCGACCTACTTGAAAATCGACTGCCAATACGCGGGTCATTTCTTCTTGCGCAGGAAACTTATGGGCAATCGCCCAGCGCGGTGCTCGAGCCACAAAACCGAGATGTTGCTGTAACGCCAATTCATCGACCTTAAACACAATACCGTCTATCTCGTATGCTAAAGAGTCTCGCTTTTGGTTCAAATAAGTGTAGTAGTCTAAGCACGCCTCTATACCCTCAACACGGCGCATCTGGGCATTAATTTTAAAACCCCAGGTTTGTAGCTGCAGCAAAATATCAAAATGCTTAGTGGGCAAGGCTTCGGGTTCGCTGACTAATCCCACACTGTACGCACACATTTCCAACGGCCGCTGAGCCGTGATGCGACTATCCAGTTGCCTTAAACTGCCAGCAGCCGTATTGCGCGGGTTAACGTAGGTCTTTAAACCTTGCGCAATCAAACTCGCATTCAGCGCATTAAAGCCGGCGCTAGGCATATAAACCTCACCCCGTACTTCGAGTGTGGCAGGCCAACCTACGTCCATCAAGGTTAAAGGCACAGAGCCTAAGGTGCGTATGTTTTGGGTTATGTCTTCGCCACGGCTGCCATCGCCACGAGTGGCTGCGGTAACGAGTACCCCGTTTTCATAGGTTAAGCTCACCGCGATGCCATCTAGTTTAGGTTCACAGGTATAACTGATGACCTGATCCAATCCGCTCTCTAGCTGTTTATGCAGACGCTCTCGAACACGACGATCAAAGCCTTTTAAGTCGTCAGCATTAAAGGCATTATCAAGGGACAACATGGGTACTGCATGCTTAACTTGCTGGAAACTTTCGAGAGGTTGATCGCCAACGCGCTGGCTCGGAGAGTCGGCGGTGACCCACTGGGGATGCGCCAACTCAATGGCTAACAGCTGTTGCATTAGACGGTCGTACTGAGAATCAGGCACAGTAGGGTCGTCCAATACATAGTATTGGTGGTTATATTGGCGAATTTGGTGTTTGATGGCGTCTAGCTGTGCCATAGTAATATCAGACATGGTTGAGCCAGACAGTGGATTGATTACAGCTGTGCGCGACGGGTCATATTACGACGTTCAAAATCGCGAATTTGCTGACGGCAGTGTTCAATGGTTTGTGGCCGCATGACGCTACGCTGATCATCACGCACTTCTCCGCCTAAATTGGTGGCCAAGCACTGTGCTGTTTCTAACATAAAATCAAACGCTTTCATGCTATCTTGGGCCGCAGGAAGACCTAAAAAGAAGACCACACCTGGGGTATGGAAATGATCTATTTGGTTGAGATCAAAGGTACCTGGCTCCAGCATGTTAGCCATACTAAACTGAGTTTTACCTAACCTAAGGCCATCTTCAAAGCGGTGGAAGATATCCATTTCACCATGTACCAAACCACAGGCTTCAACTAGCTTGCGTAGTTGCGCACCATATAAACCCTGACTATCGTTGGCCGTCACTAAAATACTAATGACTTGCTCTACAGCAGGCAAAGATTGTGTTTGTTGCTCGGCAGCTTCACTCTGACTGGCTTCTTGCAGCGCAGCTCTTTTGAGATTCAGTAACTTTTTGCCAAAACTCATGGAGGTGACTTTAGCTAGCTTTGTGGTCAAGGTTTCATCTTGACTGTGTTGCGCCAAATATTCTGCACCACTCAAGGCCAAATCATCATCAAACGACTCGATACCCGTGTCGTTAAACAATATGTCATCACTAGACTGGTTGGCTCCAATCAACTCATGGGCTAAGCCACTTTTAGAAGTAGATGACTTGGTTAAGTCTTGCTCAGTAAACAAATCATTTTGCACCATAGCATGGGATTCAACATGTTCATGCACGGGACGCGTAGGGTCAAATGCAGCATTAGAGCTCGTGACTTCTGAGGCGGCAGGTTGTTCAGTTTCGGTGACCGAGGTTAAGGCGTCAATCTCTTCGCTGCTGAGGGTCATTGTGACGCTTGATAAGCTAAACGCATCGGTGATGGGCGCTGCTACGGATTCTTCTGCTATTGGTTCTTCCACTACAACAGCAACTTCAACGTCATCAGCAACTGCCGTATCGGCCACTGCTTCAATTGCGTCGATGGCACTGTCACATTCGTCGGTCTCATCTAGGCTGGTTTCTATAGATGCAACTTCTAATGCCGGCTCTTCTACAGCGGCTAGTTCAAAGTTCAGTTCATTATCGAGATCATTGGCAGTTGACAAGGCTTCAATTGGGTCAAGGTCATCCAAGGGGTCTATGTTGTCGACTAGGCGAGCCCCACCATTAGGTAATTCGCTACCGTAGTCACGTAACGGCAGATCACACAGGCTTTCATCGATGTCGATCTTTAACGCAGCATGGCTTGCAAACATGCGGCGTATACCATCGATAACTATGGCTGTAACGGTTAAACCACCAAACACCAAACACCAATTCATTAACGTCATAAGTATGCCGATCTAAAAATTTATTATTATGACGCCACCAAGCGTCTAATATATTAATTTAGAACTATACCTTCAAAATAATAGATATAAAACCTTTGCATGTTGTTTTTATAGACATATTTTGTAAAAACACCCAAAAAATCGATAAAATAGATAAATACGGCCTAAATCAATCTATTACAAGCTTAACGTTTGTTCGGTCATGTTAATGGCTTGCTCTACATCTACGGTAACCAAACGTGAAACACCTGACTCCTGCATGGTCACACCTAACAACTGGGTAGCCATTTCCATAGCAATCTTATTGTGGCTTATATAAATAAACTGCACTTGCGCCGACATTTCTTTCACTAAACGAGCATATCGTTCTACATTTACATCATCTAGCGGCGCATCCACTTCATCTAACATACAAAAAGGTGAGGGATTAAGCTGGAATATAGAGAACACCAAGGCAATGGCAGTCAGGGCTTTCTCGCCACCCGATAATAAATGGATACTGCTATTTCGTTTGCCAGGTGGTTGCGCCATGATTGTCACGCCGGTCGACAACATATCATCATCGGTGAGTTCAAGCGACGCTCGTCCACCACCAAACACTTTGGGGAAAAGTGCGTTTAAACTTTCGTTGACTGTGTCGAAAGTTTGTTTAAATCGGGCACGAGTTTCTTTATCAATTTTATTAATTGCTTGTTCCAAACTATCGAGAGCTTCAATGAGTTCTTCGTGCTGTTGGTCTAAAAACAATTTCCGCTCTTGCTGTTGTTTATATTCTTCAATAGCCACCAAATTAATAGCACCCAATCGTTTGATACGATTTTGACACTGGTCTAATAATTGACTTAGTTGCGACTGACTGGCTTCTTCGGGCAACACTTCTGCCAACTTTTCTACCAAAATATTTTGTTGCAACATGGTGTTTTTAATATTGTCGGCATTAACTTCTAATTCACGCTCTACCAAGCGCTGCTCTTGTAATAAGGTTTGCTGCTGATTTACGTCTTGCTCTTGGCGTAATTGTTGTTGCCCTAGTTGGAGCACTAGCTGCTCAACTTGACTCATACCATGGCGCTGCTGTTCCATGGCTGCTTCAGCAGTTAAACGTTGCTGCAACATGCTTTCCAACTGCTGACTCAATTGCTCAGCCGCTTCGTCGCTTACCTCATCCTCACCGGCACCTGCTCTACCACGCACCTCTTCCTGTTTGTGGCGCCACTGAGCCTGCTGCTCTTGCAAGCGCTGTAACGAGCGCGTAAGGCTGTTAGTTTGGGCTTGTACACTGTCCATACGCGCTTGCAGCTGAATCACTAGTTGCTGCTTTTGATTAAAATTTAACCGATCTTGAGCCAGTGCTGCATCCAACACCTCCTTTTGGGCTTGTATTTCTGGCACCCCCTCTTGCGCATCTTCTAGCGCTAACTGATGCTCACTTAACTGTGCTTGTGATAGCGTCATATCGTCGTCTAACTGCAGCAATCTATCGCCGTGTTCATGCAGTCGACCTTGCAAGCGTTGCTGCTGGTCTAACGCTTGGCCTTGTTGTTGCTTAAGCAAAGCTAAGGCTTGCTGCTGTTGCTGACATTGATGCTGGCCCGTTTGCCATTGCACTCGAGCTTGAGTCAATTGCTGCTCTTGCTCGGCAATCACTCCACGTATGTGCTCAAGTTCTAAACCGGTCTGTTGATGCGTGTCTTGTAATTCACTCTGCTGCGACTGCAAGGCTTGCACTTGCTGCTTTCTTTCTAATAAACCTGTTTTGCTGCCCTGACGCGGCGGCGTGCGCAACCACCCATGGCCCAGCCATAACCCATCGAGCATCATTACACTAGCGTACAGCGGTAATTGTGCCAATAACTGATGGGCAGAGCGCCAATCTTGAGCCACATAGATGTGTCCCATGAGGCCCTCCAACTGAGCTGGTGCAGCGATCTTATCAACCAGGCGCTGAGCATCAACTGCAGCATCCATGGCTGGCAACTGCGATGAAGCCACTAGCAAGGTCAAGCCTTCGGCTTGCGATAACATATCGCCCAAATCGGTACTGGGGTCGGTATTGGCTGGCAATTCCGCCAACAAATAACTCGCTAACCAATCCTGCAGCACTTGCTCTACTGCTGCCTCCCAACCGACGTCCACCTGCATGGTATCAACCAGTTGCTTGCTTGCACTGTTTGACCAAGCCAGGGGGATTTCTGCAGCACCTTGCTGTGCTTCGCTCAACAACAGCTGCAAAGAAGACAGCTGACCGTTGATTACACCCAAGGATTGACTGAGTTGATCTAATCTCTGCTGTATGTGCCGTTCGCTATCGCGATCTTGCTGTAGCTGAAGCTCAGATGACGACACCTGTTCCCTTACTGCCTCTTGCAGCAATAACAGCTCCTGCAATTCCTCATCCAGCAACTGTGTTTCATCATCTGCTGGCAGCACCAATGCCGCCAGCTCTGCCTGATTTCTGGTTTTGTCGCGCTCAATCTGTTGCTTTTGTTGTAGTTGATGTGACAATGCGGTTTTAGCCACTTCAATCAACCGCTGAAATTGGGCTTGATCATCGGTTTTTTGTTGCCACTGCTGTTGCCAATCTTGGCGTTGCTGTTCACTGTTTTGCTGTGCCACCTCAGCTTCAAATAACTGTTCCGTCGCCAGTTCAGTATCCGGGGCCAGCTGATCTTGCTGTTGCTGTAAGTGGTTTAGTTCTTTACTGTCGGCAGTGCAGGCATCGTCGAGTCGTTGAAGCTGTTGTTGCGCCTCGGTAATGTCGGCTTGCCATTGTTGCTGCTGCTGCTGTTGATGTTCAATGGTTTGTTCTAGACGCGCTATATCAGCGCCCAAACGATAAAACTCACCTTGCTGTACAGAGAAATTATCATTCAATATGCTCAGTTCATCTTTTTGCACGTCGATCTGAGCTAAGCGGGTGTCTTGCTCACTGCGCTGCAATACGATTTCATCTTGTATACGCCCCATGCCGATACGTTGATCGAGTAATTTATGCCTCAACTCGCGCCACTGCAGGGTTGCCAGCTGTGATTTGTGTTGGCGTTCATCTTGCTTCAACTGGGTATACTGCTCAGCCGCTGAGGCTTGACGCTTTAGGGTTTCTAATTGACGCCCAAGTTCTTCGCGAATGTCTTCTAGGCGTTCAAGGTTTTCGCGGCTTCGGCTAATACGGTTAGAAGTATCACGACGGCGTTCCCTATAACGCGAGATGCCAGCCGCCTCTTCAATATAAACGCGCAATTCTTCTGGCCGTGACTCAATCAAACGTGAAATCATGCCCTGTTCAATAATGGAATAACTGCGGGGTCCAAGGCCGGTGCCTAAAAATAAATCGGTGACATCGCGGCGACGGCATTTTTGGCCATTGAGGTAATAGGTAGACTGGCCTTCTCGGGTGACTTTGCGCCGAATTGACACTTCGTTATAGCTGGCAAATTCTCCAGCCAAAGTGCGGTCGTGGTTATCAAAAATCAGTTCGATAGTGGCTTGACCCACGGGCTGACGGCTAGTGGAACCATTAAAAATAACATCGGTGGCACTTTCGCCACGCAAATTTTTTGCTGAGCTTTCGCCCATCACCCAGCGTACGGCATCGATAATATTCGACTTACCGCAGCCATTGGGGCCAACCACGGCGCACAAGTTGCCCGGTAAGTTGACCTTAGTCGGGTCAACAAATGATTTAAAACCCGCTAATTTGATGCTTTTTAAGCGCATCCAGAGACTCTATTATTGTTGTTAGCCTGCAAGGTTACTTCAGGATTTGGTCTATGGTCAAATCTACCTTGATATCGTTACCAATCGCCACAGTAATCGACGGACTCACTAAGTCGCCAGCTTGACGTCCGGGCACTCCTGCGAGGGCCACATGAGCCATCACATCCAAGCTTTGATAATCACCTATATGGGTGCCTGCTTGTAATGCCATGGCGTCGGTTAGGGTTAAATTTAACGGCAAGTTATTGGGATCCAATTTGGTGGCAAACAATGGCATTGGCCTGCCCGCTTGTTTGGCGTAAACAAACAACACGGCATGATCAGAAGCGGGTAACTGCAAACCGTTAACTAAGTTGACCGTAACCGCAATACTCAGCCCTGGGTCAGATGATTGTTGCAACATCTGTTGTGCACTGACAATGCCCGCTTGCAACGAAGACTGACCTTGGCCCTCGCCCGCTCGAGGTAAGGCACGTTGCCAAAAACCAATTGCAGCATTATAGTTTTGTGCCTCAAAGGCTTGAATACCTAACAAACTTAACGCCGAAACATCTTGGGGATCATGTGCTAAGGCCTTGGCAATGGATTGATTGACTCGTGCGTTAAATTCACCGTCATTAAAGAACAAGGCTTGGGCGTATTGACCCAACAAGGCGGCATGCTGGCCACTGTCTTTCTGCACCTTAGCCAAAGCCTGCTCAAAGGCGGCAATACCTTGCGTCGCCTGCTGGTTTTGCATATAACTATTAGCTAACAAATACCAGCCTTCAGGATTATTTGGCTGATTTTCCAATTCCGCACTAAGGGCTTCAATAAGCTGTGGCAATGACTCAACTTGTTGCGTTATCGCACGGGTTTGCTGCATATTAACACGCTGCTCTAGGCTCGAATGAGCGCCCAATTCAAAATAGGTTAGCAACCCAGCTATGGGCAACACCACGGCCACAAATGCCAATATCAAACCACCTTGTGACTGGCCACTGGAAGTCTTGGGCATTGACTTAGCCTGTGTTTCTAACAATAAGGTGCGTTGCATTTCCACTAAACGCTGGTCGTAGTCACTGCGACTGATCGTCGCCGATGCTAACTCCTGTTCCAGCTCTGCCAGTTTGGTCTTATACAAACCAATGGTTTGCTGCTGTCGCTTATTGGTGTCTTGTTGTGCTGGCACAGGACGCCAAAGCGCCCACCAAACAAAACCACTAGCCATACACAAGAGTAAGGCAATAGCTGCCCAAAGTTCAGTCATGATGAATGTCCAATTGCTGATCCGAAGCCAATAAATTGTTTACTTGTTGTTGTTCATCAGGCGTTAACATAGCAGCCTGCGCCGCAGGCTTGCGGCCCAAAAACCACAATACCGACAAACCAATCAACAACAAACCAATGGGTGCTAACCACAGCACCAAGGTCGATCGTTTGAAAGGCGGATCGTACAATATAAAATCACCGTAGCGCTGTACCATAAAATCAGTAATTTGATCGTTAGTTTGGCCTTGTCCAAGTAAATTATGTACTTGTGCACGCAAATCCTTGGCAATAATAGAATCTGAATCGGCGAGATTTTGGTTTTGACACTTAGGGCAACGTAACACTGTGGTTAAGTCATTAAAACGTTGCGCCATTTCTGGCTGTGCAAATTGATAGGTTTCTATGCTGGCGAAAGACATGCTGGGTGCAAGCAGCAGCATCAACATCAACGCCTTTACTAACCCAAAACACATACTATTGCGCATTATCGACTCCCGCTTGCAATGCTAAATACTGGTCTCGCAGTGGCGGCCAAGTACGTTCATTGAGTTCACCGGTTAGCTTGTCGATGATTTTACCCTGAGCATCAATAAGGTAGGTCTCTGGAGCACCGACAACACCCAACTCAATTCCGACAACACCTTTTGGATCAAATACTGAAAACACATAGGGGTTACCCAACTCCAACAACCATTGTTGAGCAGACGCACGCTGATCGTGATAGTTAACACCAAAAATACGAACCCCTTCTTGGCTAGCAATTTGGTTCAAAAACTCATGCTCCGCGCGGCAGGTAGGGCACCAAGTAGCCCATACATTAACCAGTGCGGGTTGCCCTAGCAGGTTGGCCTGAGTGACCGTGGTAATGGGTGCCAACAGGGTTTCACCGGCAAACTGGGGCACCTGACTACCAATTAAACTAGACTGCATGGCATTGGGGTCTTTGCCAATACCATGATACAAAAACAGCCCTAAAGCAAAGGCCAACAACATAGGTAACACGAGCAACAGACGCTGCCGTGTCGCTGGCCCGGTGGGGGGCGTCGATTGAGGCTGATGTGCCATGTTATTCTCCTAGGGCCGCTGGGGCTTGAAGTGATGGATTAGTGTCTACACGTCGACGACGGTAGCGTTTATCCCACACCGCTAACACGCCACCCAAGGCCATCATCAAACCTCCCAACCAAATACACCTAATCATAGGTTTTACGTGTAAGCGCATGGCCCAGGCGTTGTTTTCGAGCGGTTCACCCATAGCCACATAGATATCTCGACTTAAGGCGGCATCAATAGCCGCCTCGGTCATGACTTGATTACGACTGTGGTAATTGCGCTTCTGGGGCAACAATTGCGCCACTAACTGGCCACCTTTAAATACGGTCACATGGCCTTGCACAGCACTGTAATTGGGACCTTCTACATCGGTCACCGCAGTAAATACAAACTCATACTGGCCCAACTTAACCTCATCACCAATGGCCATATACACATCTTCTTGCTGGTCATAATGGCTCACAACTGCAATGCCCAAAGCCGTGACACCAATACCTACATGGGCTAACAACATGCCATAATAACCTGGATTTAACTGCCGCAAGCCACGCCACCAACCTTGGTGACGAAGTCGTCGTTTAAGATCGACCCATGAGGCCAGCAACAACCAAGTTAACAGAGCCGCAGCCAAAGAGGTGCTGGGGTTAAATTGGCCGTCATAGATAAATGGAAAGGCTACACCAAGCACCACAGCAATCAGCGCAGGCGAGGTCAAGGAGCGAGTCAGTTCGCGCGGGTTAATGGTTTTCCATTTAGCGCCTAATCCTAAGCCCATAGCGACAATCAATAATACCATTAAGGGTACAAAAGCGGCGTTAAAATACGGCGGGCCTACAGAAATTTTATCACCACCCAAGGCATCCAATAACAATGGATATAGGGTACCGAGCAACACCGTCAGTGCCGCCACCACTAAAATAACATTATTGGATAACAAAAAGGTTTCCCGCGACCAAAAGCGGTAACCCACTCGGCTGGACACAGTGCTGGCACGCAATGCAAACAGCAATAACGAACCACCCACAGTAATCGCCAATAGCACCAGCACAAAATAACCACGATCTGGATCTGAGGCAAACGCATGTACCGAGGTCAATACCCCGGAGCGCACCAAGAAGGTACCTAACAAACTCAGGCTAAACGCTAGAATAGCCAATAACAGCGTCCAGTTTTTAAACAAACCTCGCTTTTCGGATACCGCTAACGAATGGAGTAATGCGGTACCTACTAACCATGGCATAAAGGATGCGTTTTCTACGGGGTCCCAAAACCACCAACCGCCCCAGCCAAGCTCGTAATAAGCCCACCAGCTACCCAAGGCGATGCCCGCGGTTAAAAACGCCCATGCCACACTGGTCCAAGGCCGTGACCAACGCACCCAAGCGGCGTCATACTGACCATCTAACAAAGCCGCGATAGCAAACGCAAACGCCACCGAAAAACCCACATAGCCCATATACAACATGGGTGGGTGAACAATAAGGCCAAAATCCTGCAGCAATGGGTTGAGGTCGGCCCCTTGTGCAGCCGCTTCTGGTAACAGGCGCCAGAAAGGATTACTAGTCCACAGGGTGAACAAAATAAAGCCCACACCAATCATACCCATCACCGACAACACTCTGGCTTGCATTATCAAGGGCAAACTTTTACTGAGTAAACTCACCGCCATGGTCCAAAACCCCAAAATCACCACCCACAGTAGAAGCGAGCCTTCATGCCCGCCCCAAACCGCACTAATTTTGTACTGCATAGGTAACGCTGTATTTGAATTTTGCGCTACATAACGCACACTAAAATCATCTTGTGCAAAGGCGATGACTAACATGGCAAAGGCGATAAAGAGCATAACGCCTTGACCAATGGCTAACGGTTTTGCGGCGCTCATGAGCCGAATTTGACCGTTGTACGAACCCAACATAGGCAAAAAACTCAGGCTTACGGCAAACAACAGGGCCAAAATCAGGGCCATGTGACCGATCTCTGGAATCATTGATTTAGCTCCGTATTTTGAGTTTTTTGTTGCGTTTGTAACTGCGCATCGTTAAGGGCTTGCGTCACTTCCGGGGGCATGTAATTTTCATCGTGCTTAGCTAACACCTCGTCCGCCACAAACACCCCTTGGCTATTGAGTTTGCCTTGAGCCACAATGCCCTGACCTTCACGAAATAAATCGGGCAATATGCCTTCGTAAGTGACACTCACATCTTCCACAAAATCGGTAATCAAAAAGTTCACCTTAAGGCTATCGCCAACCCGCGTTAAGCTACCTTCACGCACCATGCCACCTGCCCTTATGCGTTTTTCGGTGGGAGCCTTGCCCTGCGCCATATCCGACGGTGAAAAAAACAAATTGATATTTTGTGACAATGCATACAATACCAGCGACACAATAATTGCCACGCCACTCACAAGACCCACTATGATCAACAGCTTGTTACGTCGTTTAGGGACCATAACCATTACTTCACCCGCCGAGCAATGGCTCGCACTTGTTTCAAGGCCTGAGCGCGTTGGCTGAGGCTATGCCACACATTGAGCGCCAGCAACCCCACAAACAAACCATAACAAGACCAAACAAAAGCCCCATGCCCCGACATCAACCACAAGTCTTCAAGCGAATTAAAAAACATATCTAAACTCCTTCTATATCAGGATGTTGGGTTAGCCATTTGGTTTGGCTTTGGGTTTGCAAAATTTGAGTCCGAGTGCGCATCAATACCAACAAGGCAAATAAACAATAGCTACCCAATACCATTAATAACAAGGGCACATACATTTCTGCTGGCATGGTAGGTTTTTCGGTCAAACTAAAGCTTGAGCTTTGGTGCAAGGTATTCCACCACTCCACTGAGTACTTAATAATGGGAATATTAATGGTGCCTACAAGCGCCAGTATAGCGGTCGCCTTACCGGCAGTTTGACTCTCACTGATGGCTTGATGAAGGGCCATGACTCCCGCGTACAAAAACAACAATACCAAGGTTGACGTTAGGCGAGCATCCCACACCCAATATGTGCCCCATGTGGGCTTGCCCCAAATGGCACCTGTGAGGAGAGCAATAGCAGTAAAGGTAGCACCAATAGCAATGCAACTACGCGCCACCATGAAGGCCACTTTCATTTTCCAAATAATACCAATAGCCCCAGCCAACGCCATAGTGACAAAGATGGATTGCGATAAGATCGCTGCCGGCACATGCACATACATAATACGAAAGCTATTGCCTTGCTGATAATCAGCGGGGGCAAATGCCAAACCCCAAATCATGCCCCAGGCGAGTAAAATTAACGCTGCCAAGGCAAACCAAGGCTGTAATCGACCACCCCACTCATAGAACCACTTCGGTGACCCCATCTGGTGAAACCACCGCGGCATACGCCAATCTAGACTACTCATAGTATTAATCTCACAATTTTAAGGCGGCACTAGCAGCCCATGGGGTGATCATTAAAGCAAATACCAACATCGCCCCCAATAACGCCATATAGCCATCAATGGGCAAGCCTTGAGCGCCCGCTGCCACGCTGGCTGCACCAAAAATAATCACCGGTACGTACAAGGGCAGGATTAATAACGTCAATAACATTCCCCCGCCGCGCACGCCTGTGACCAATGCTGCTCCAATCGCACCCAGTAAACTCAAGGTAGGTGTGCCGACAAGTAAACTCAACATCAGACTGGGCAAGGCTTGGCTTGGCAAAAACAACATACTGGCAATCAGCGGCGACAGTAGCACTAGCGGCAAACCACTCACCAACCAGTGCACTAGAACCTTTGCCAACACCAAACTCCAACCCGGGTAAGGCGCCAGTAACAATTGTTCTAAACTGCCATCCTCATGATCAAGTTTAAATAGCAACTCAAGGGATAACAAGGTGGCCAACATGGCGGCGACCCAAATTACACCGGCTGCAGTTTGTGACAAAATTGAGGCTTCAGGACTGACACCTAAAGGAAATAAGGCCACTACCAAGACGAAGAACACCAGGGGGTTAATCAATTCTGCGGGTTGCCTAGCGATGAGCAATAAGTCGCGGCGAATAATAGTGAGCATAAAACCCATCATGAAGCCCACTCCACTACCCCATCATTGGTGCCTGAAAATTGGCTTAAATCGAGTATTTTTACCTGTGGCAGGCTGAGGTCTTGGTGGCTAGTCATCAGCACTGCTCCACCAGAACCCCTATGCCGCTCCAACCACGCTTGCTCATCAATCATCCCTTGTTGATCCAAAGAAGTAAATGGTTCGTCTAATAACCATATGTCAGCATCACACAATTGCAACCGAGCCAGAGCCACACGCCGTTTTTGGCCCGCGGAGAGGTGGGCAACAGGGTTTTCTTCGTAACCTCTTAAACCCACTGTGGCCAATGCGGCGTACCGCTGAGTTTGGCTTGACCCGCCATTTAATGCGGCCAGCCAAGCCAAGTTTTCGTTAGCGGTTAGCTGCTCTTTTAAGCCTAGCTTGTGGCCTAAATAGATCATTTTTGTGCCTTTCTGGCACCAGACGATGCAACCACTATCAATGGGGTGTAAACCTGCCATCTGTCGCAGCAAGGTGGTTTTACCGGCCCCATTTTGGCCCTTAATGTGCCATAACTCGCCACGTTTAACGGTCCAATTTAACTGCCGATACAAACAGCGATCATCCCGCTCGCAAGCTAACTCTTGAGTAAGCAACAAATCAGTGGGGGATTTTGGGGACGACAGCACAGATCACACGCTCATTTATATTAAGGCGATTGATTATATCTGTTTAATACAAAATTGGTAGTTAAGCTGATACAAATATATAACCTAGGCCATTAAATTGGTGCCAAACTTGGCCTACACTCGACTTTTGCGGCCCGACAATCTGATCAACTAACACCCTCTGTTGGCCACTTTTTAGTTTTAGACTATGGCCTTGCCAGTTAGCGTCGGTATAGTCGCAAGGCTCAAGGCCAAGCACTGCACGTAAGTCGAACAGTTCAAGCTCACTGTATGGGTCTAAGCGCCACTGATTAGGGGACGATTTAGTGAGGGGCCCACATGCCGCTTCCATGCCGCCTAACTCACTTAAAGGGAGCAATAGAAGCCTGATGGCCTAGCATTACTTTGAGACACGGCTGGAGCACTGATACCAGCGCAGCTTCTGGCACCAACAACAAACTCGACAAGTAATCCAATAACACAGTGTCATCTTCAGAACCAGACATGATTAGCCAACTTGCCATTGTGGAATTTGCTGACGCTTACGCTGTAATTGTGTGAGCAACAAATCATACGCTTGTACACCGCGGGCCAGATGATTATGTACGCTGGGCACTTTACCTGCAGAACTCGCATTACGAAACTGTGTATCAATAGGAATCAAGGCATGGGACACGCGCTCGCCAAATTCTGCTCTAATAATACGTAAGCTTTGAATAGACGATCTGGCGCGCCGGTCATACATGGTGGGCAACACCAAGGCCTGCAATTGCTGGTGTCGGGTTTTTAACACTAAATCCAAACTCTTGGACATACGCATCAACCCCTTGATGGCCAAAACTTCCGTTTGCACTGGCATGAGCAACAACTCGCAGGCCGCTAAGGCATTAATCATGGCCACGCCTAATATGGGCGGACTATCAATAAGTACATAATCAAATAAAGTGTCTACCTGTGCCAGTGCGCGATGCATCACCAAGCCCATGCCGTCTAATTGGCCGGCTTGGCGCTCGAGTGCAGCCATACGACTACTGGCAGGTAAGAGCGTCAAATTTGGCAAATTAGTCGGCATCAACAAATTGGATGCGGCCTGATTTGGATCAATAAACAAATCGTAAACCGATTGCCGCATAGTGTCTGGGTCGTGACCAAAATACGCGGTTAAGGAGCCATGGGAATCTAAATCAACCACCAGCACCCGATAACCTTGTTGGGCTAATAAGCCTGCCAAGGTTACTACGCTTGTGGTTTTTCCAACCCCGCCTTTTTGATTTGCTACGGCCCAGACTTGCATGATTTCTCTGCTATGACTACGATTTTGGTTTACTAGAAAGCCGCAGCATCTTGCTCGGAATCTTGGTCAGAGGCAATTCAAATTCAACTGATCCTAATTCTTTGGCAGCCCGGGGCATACCATAAACCACACTAGAAGCTTCGTCCTGTCCAATGGTATGGCTACCGGCTTCGCGCATGCGTCATAGGCCTTTTTAACTTCCATGCCATCATTTGCCTCGACTACGGTCACGGCGGAAGCTTTTATTGATCCGAAACGTTAGCGCACCAATCGCTGACTATACTTACCCTGTAACTTTTTTGATGGTGGCCAACAGCTTATCGGGGTTAAACGGCTTCACAACCCAACCCGTGGCACCGGCGTTCTTTCCCGCCATTTTTTTTTCGCCTGCCGTTTCTGTGGTTAACATCAAGATAGGTGTGTATTTATAAGCGTCGATTTGACGCAATTCTTTCACCAATTCGATACCGTCCATGACTGGCATATTGACGTCACTTAAAACCAAATCAAATGATGTACCTTTAGCAATGTCTAAGGCTTTTTGACCATCACTGGCTGCCACCACCTCATAACCAGCACTTTGCAAGGTAAAAACCACCATCTGGCGCATTGACGCAGAGTCATCCACTGCCAGTATTTTTGTCATCGATCTGCTCCACTTTTAAAAAATGTAATTGAGACTCTCAATCAACGAGAGCGCTCGGTATTTATGTAAATACATTTTTCTAACTAAACGCTTCGCTTAAACCAGATACACGTATTAATTCTTGTATGGGTTTGGGCACATTAAACACCGCCACTGACACACCCTTAACCTTACAAGCCGCCCTAAAGGCCACCAGCAACTACAAATCTGCGGCATCAACACGATCTAGCTTGGTCGCGTCAATCATCACACCACTTGGGTCCAGCTCGTCTATGGCTAACCGTTGATGCCGTGTCTTAACTTGCACTATGGTTAACTCTGCATCAAGCTCAATCGCTGCCGCACTGCCCATATATTTCACCTAGTCTAACTTATCAATCTGAAAATAACGCTGTTTGTGACAATATTCAATGGCAGCAATGTTACCCCAGTGTAATGAAAGGTGAACGAGACGTAAATCCCAACCAATTCATCACCTTATCTTTGACTAAACGATTAACTAAGCACACTTCATACGCACATAAATAAGCGCCGTTGTGGTAGCGTCGCCCAGTGCCGTATGACGGCCTAAAATCGGCACCGACAAAGCACTGGCGATGGCTGCAAAGCTCAAATCAAGTTGAAACTCACTGGCACCACTCATAGTGGCTTTTTTACGATACATTTGCATCACATCAAGAGTAGCATTAGGTAGACCAAAACCTAGACTAGGCCGCATGTGACGATCTAACACTGCAACATCATAAGCAATATTGTATCCCACTATAGGTCGATTACCCACAAACAACAATAGCTGCTCTAACGCTTGCGCTAAAGGTATCCCAGTATCTAGATCGATGCGTCTTAACTTATGTACTTTAACGGACTCTCGCGGCAATTCTACCGGTGGCGCTATAGTGAGGCTTAGCTTTTCGCTGGTGAGAACCCGGGTACCTCTGATTACCACTGCACCAATGGACAACACGTTCGCCTTAGCGACATCCAAGCTAGTGGTCTCAATGTCTAGAGACACTAGCTCAGCACCTTGATAGCGTTGAAACAAACCCAACCAGCGGCTGTTAATGCCTTGCTTACGTAAGCGCCAATGATCCCTAGCCCGCCTTAGGCGTCTACCTAACATGCTAGATCCCTCCCCCTAAGCGATAACGTAAAGACAGGTGTTTTTTGAAGTCTTTCACCACCTGAAACGACTGCCTTAACAAGTCTTTTTCCAACCGATCCAATGAATCCAGATCAACCGCATTGTCCAAGACAACCGGCTCTCCAGCTTGCACTAGTTCTTGCTGATGCACATGATGAGCGAGCCTAAACCACTGTAATATAGAGAAGGACTCCATTAACTCAGTGCCCAACTGAGGCGGAATAACGCCGAGCTTAATTAACGCCTCAATACGCCGATAGGTATTATTTTCGGCAACTTGGTATTGCAAAGCCAGCACTCGAACACCCTGCACAATAGGGAAAATACCCCCCTTTTTAACATCCACGCCTGCGGCCCGGTCTCGAATGCCGCCTAAAAACGTTAATGGGGTATTAAACACCAATGCGACTTCTGCAAAGGCCGATAAGAAGCGCTGCTTATGCTGCAGCTCTCGCAACAACCAATTTCGACTGGTTTTGTATATCGCCTTATTGCCGGCCACTGGATAAGCGTCAACAGCAATCGCTAAGTTGAGCAAGCTATCAGCATCACCCTTTGCCACCCAATCACGAGATCTTTGAGCCCACTCGCTGATAGGTAATACCCAAAATGGGTTACTCACCATCACGTTACCCGGACACAGGGGAAAACCTAACTCCACCAACATTTGAGTGAAATACTCAAGTGATTCCTGCTGCTCTGGCCAATCTAGACTATCACGGGTAATGAGACCATTGTCTTGATCAGTTTTAACAATTTGCTCACCACGGCCCTCGCTCCCCATCACGACGAGACAGACATGGGGTAAAACACTCTCCGGCACAATTAAATTGAACAACTTCGACATCAACCGTTTATTTAACGCCGCCAGTAGATCCATCGCAAATCGAATCTTGACGCCCTGCAAGTATAAAGACCTAATCAGGTCTCCCATATCCCCTGCAGCCGCCTTCAGTTCATCGATACTCGACGCCCGCTCAATCCGTAACCCCACCACATGGGAGTGGCTGGAGAAATAACTCAAGGTATCAGCTAAATCAATAATGCCACGCAGCTCAGACCCTTGCATTACCACCACTCGATCGATATGGTGCAAGGTCATTAAAATCAGCGCATTGAATAAATAGTCGCCCGACTCCACCGTTATGAGGCGAAAATTAGCAATTCCCTGCACGTCGGCGGTTAGTGGCTGCTGGTCTAGCACGATAGCGTTGAGTATATCTGTACGGGTAACCATGCCATAACGTTTACCACGTTTTACCAAGGAGCAGTCCACTTGCTCTTCGCTCATGTAGCGAGTTGCACCCTCCAAATCGGTGCCGTCTGGCAATACCGATGTCGCCCGCATACAAGAATTATCGATTCTGGCTAACATGAACTCAGTCATGTTAAGGGTGTCGTTTTTATGTTCTAAAAGTTCATTCTGGAGCGACAGATTTTTGTTAAAAAATTCGCCAAACGCTGGGCTTCGGTAAATCAAATCCAGTAATATTTTGGTAGGCAGAATGTAGCAAATAGTTTCTTCATCGGCTACAAAATCATGGATCGCCCGCCCCCTCAGTGCAGACCAAGCGCCAAAGTATTCATTGGCGGTGTAATGTACAAAGGTGTGACCATGTCGGTCATCGTGGGATCGAACGTCAAGCTCCCTGACGCAGCCCTTTAGAATAATACACAGGCCTTCAGGCACATCACCCGTTTTAATAATGGCTTCGCCGGCTTGGTAGTAGCCGATATCCAAATTGTCTTGCAACAACTTGTGTTCTTCCTCATCAAGTAAACTGAAAGGTAGAACATCGGCATTAAAGGTATTATCTGTAAGCATAGGTCATTAGTAGTAGGCCGAGCCGCTGTTTCTGGGCACCCTAATATCCTGCACCATCTGCTGAATATGTTTGGGCGGCTGGGGCGTCAGATGGGCCACAAGGTAAGCCACAATAAAGTTAAGTACCATGCCCATGGCACCAAAACCCTCTGGCGAAATACCTAACAACCAGTCTTTCGGTTCGCCACCAAAGAATTTAAAATAGATGATATAGCCTAAGGTGGAGAGCAGACCCACTAACATGCCACTAATAGCGCCATATTTATTCATACGCTGGTAGAAAATACCCATGATAATGACCGGGAAAAACGATGCGCAAGCCAAACCAAAGGCCAGCGCCACCACCGCAGCCACGTAATCCGGCGGATGCATACCGACGTAACCAGCAATGACAACGGCCACCATGGCGGCGAGCCGAGCCGCCATCAGTTCCTGACCATCGGACATTTGCGGCCGAAAGGTTTTCTTTAATAAATCGTGGGAAACTGCGGTAGCAATAACCAACAACAAACCCGCTGCGGTGGACAGCGCAGCGGCCATGGCGCCTGCGGCGATGAGCGCGATAACCCAATCTGGCAATTCCGCTATTTCCGGGTTGGCCAGCACCATGATATCTGGATCGACGTAAATTTCGTTGGCAAACGGCTGCACTTGCGGGTCAAACGACCCATCACTTGGGTTAACCACATGACGCTGTTGGTAATAAAAATTGCGTGCTACTTTATCGTCTGCAGCACCCCAATAGATCGGCTTATGCTGTCGGCCGGTAAACGCATCACCCGCTGCATACTGGGTGCGACCATCGGCATTATGGTCATACCAAGCAATCAAACCGGCATTTTCCCACTTTTTAAACCACTGTGGCATTTCTTCGTAGGGCGTACCCTGATTATCCACGCCATTGACCGTCTCAATCAAGTTGATACGGCCAAACGCCGCGACCGCCGGAATAGACGAATACAGGAGGGCAATAAACACCAATGCCCAGGCCGCAGAAATACGGGCATCTCGTACCCGCGGCACGGTAAAAAACCGTACGATGACATGAGGCAAACCTGCAGTACCAAACATTAACGAAGCGGTAATAAAGAACATATCAATGCGGCTTTTACTGCCTTCGGTAAAGCTTGAAAAGCCCAACTCAGATACCAAACCGTCTAGATGTCCTAACACGGTCTCGCCATTAGCCAAAGTAGCACCAAGGCCGGTTTGAGGTAATAAATGGCCCGTCATAGAAAAGGTTAAAAACAAGGCTGGCACAGTAAACGCAAAAATCATCACACAGTACTGAGCCACTTGAGTGTAGGTAATACCCTTCATACCACCCAATACCGCATACACAAACACCACTGCCATACCAATCATTACGCCAGTATCAATCTCAACTTGGAGGAAGCGAGAGAAAACGATACCAGTGCCGCGCATTTGGCCGGCTATATAGGTAAACGAGATAAACATGACGCAGATCACAGCAACCACGCGGGCCACTTTAGAATAATAACGATCGCCCACAAAGTCTGGCACTGTAAATTTGCCAAATTTGCGTAAATAGGGTGCCAACAGCAGGGCTAGTAATACATAACCGCCGGTCCAGCCCATGATATAACCACTGGCATCGTAACCTGCAAAAGAAATAATACCTGCTAAAGAAATAAACGAAGCCGCAGACATCCAGTCAGCTGCAGTAGCCATACCGTTAGCTAACGGCGTAACGCCGCCGCCAGCCACATAAAATTCGCGAGTGCTAGAAGCCCTGCTCCAAATAGCGATGGCAATGTAGATAAAAAATGAACCTACCACAAACAGGTAGGTGAGCTGCTCTAGGCTCATGTTAGTTCCCTATAATTGTGACAAACAAGTCTGTTGACGTTATTCGTGAACGTCAAACTCGTTATCAAGGCGATTCATACGTACGGCGTAGGCAATGGTAAGAATACAAAACACCACAATACTGCCTTGGTTGGCAAACCAATAACCCAATTTAAAACCAAACAAGTTGATTTGATTAAGTTGATCTACAAACACAATGCCGCAGCCAAAGGAAACCACAAACCAGATGACTAAATAAGTGAATATAATTTGTAAATTGCGTCGCCAATATTGCAGGGCAGCCGCTTCAGAATTTTGTTCCATACAATGCCTTTTTTATTATTTTTGTTAAAACCCATAATACCCATTTGCCACATTTAGATCAATGCAAAGCAGCCTTTTGGGGCCTCCACTAACGCCGCAAAGCTAACAATTAGGCACACTAATACTTTAGTATATAGCATCGGCAATTATTTCATAGGTAATTGATTTTAAAATACTTTACCAAAAGTTAGAATTGAAGCATAAATATAAGGGTCGTGGTATAACTAATAACCACAACATAATTCACCTCATTGCCTAAGGCTTCTCTATGCTCGACACATGGGTCATCATGCTTATTTCTTTGGCTTACGTCGGGCTGCTTTTCTTAATAGCCTACTATGGTGACAACCGAAAAAAACCGCTCCATGGCCGCCTTAGCCAACCGGTTATTTACAGCTTATCACTAGCCGTGTACTGCACCTCTTGGACCTTTTACGGCTCAGTTTCTAGGGCCGCCAGCGGCTGGGAATTTTTGTCGATTTACCTAGGCCCTATACTGCTATTCACTTTCGGCTGGGGGCTCATCTACAAAATCATCCTCATTGCCAAACAGGAAAACCTCACCACCATTGCAGACTTTATTGCCTCGCGCTATGGCAAGAGTCGCAGCCTGGCAGTTTTCATTACCATAATGGCCACCTTAGGTATTTTGCCCTACATCGCCCTCCAGCTAAAGGCCGTCTCGCAAAGCTTTGACATCATGGTTTCAGGCGGCTCGGGGGTTCATTTAGGCTCGACCAACACCGCCCTTTTAGTGGCTGTATTTATGGCCGCCTTTGCCATTTTATTTGGTACCCGCCAAATTGACACCAGCGAACACCACCAAGGCATGGTGCTCGCCATTGCGTTTGAATCTTTGGTTAAATTAGTCGCCTTTGTAGCCGTGGGTCTGTTTGTGGTATTTGGTTTATTTAACGGCATTGGCGATTTAACCCAGCACATTGAAGACAGTGGTTTACGCCAACAGTTAACCGACTTTAACCCACTGCGGGTTAACTTTCTAACCGAAACCTTACTCGCCTTCTTGGCCATGCTGTGTTTACCACGACAGTTCCATGTTGGCATTGTGGAAAACACCAACCCTCGCGACTTACATACGGCACGCTGGCTGTTCCCACTGTACCTGGTTATATTTTGTATTTTTATGTTGCCTATTGCGGCGGCTGGCAGCTACCTGTTTAGTGGCCAAGATGTTGCTTCAGATACCTTTGTATTAATGGTGCCACTGAGCCAAGGTGCTCATAGCTTAGCCACCTTGGCGTACATTGGAGGTTTGTCGGCTGCCACTGGCATGGTGATTGTGGCCACTGTATCCATTAGCACAATGATTTGTAACGACATTGTGATGCCTGTGATCTTTCATTTATCGCCGTTAGAGGCAGACCATGACAAAAACATTGGTCGCCTGTTATTACGGGTCCGTAGAGTGATTATTGTCGCCATACTGCTGGCCGCCTATGGCTATTTTTTATTAATCGGCGACAGCAATAGTTTGGTGTCCCTAGGATTAACGGCTTTTGTTGCTGTGGCTCAGTTTGCTCCGTCGATGATTGGTGGCGTATTTTGGCGTGAGGGCAATCGTTACGGCGCGCTAGCGGGCTTAGGTTTAGGTTTTGCCCTGTGGCTTTACACCTTGATGGTGCCTAACCTAAGCGGCCTAGGCATTGACACCTTACGATTGGTAGAAAACGGCTTATTTGACATTAGTTGGTTACGCCCTACCGCTATGTTTGGGCTTAACGGTTTCGACCCGATTACCCATGCAACCATCCTCTCGTTAAGCCTTAATATTGTGGCTTTTGTGTGGGTTTCGCGCTTAACTCAGGCCCGCGTACAAGACCGCATACAAGCCGATCACTTTGTCGATTTACGCTTAAGTAAATCCATCCCCAGCACTGGTTCTGACTTTGAGAATGCCTGCTTTGCCGATTTACAAACCTTATGTGATCGCTTTTTAGGCCACAAACGTAGCCGTGAAGCGTTTCATCATTTTGCCCGTCAATCCGGTCAAACCCTCAACCCTAATGGTCCCATAGACCAAGCCTTAGCCGCCTACGCGGAGCGTATGCTAGCCGGTGTCATAGGCGCCTCATCTGCACGTATCATTCTGGCCTCGAGCCTGCAAGGTACCGAAATGCACCTGGGCGACGTAGTGTCCATTGTAGATGAAGCGTCCAAGGTGTTTAAATTTAACCGCTCGATGCTACAGTCTACTGTTGAACACATTGACCAAGGTATCAGCGTGGTCGACAACGACATGCGCTTGGTGGTGTGGAATCACCGATACCTCGAAATGTTCAACTTTCCTGAAGGTTTAATTGACATCGGCCGCCCCATTATCGACGTCATACGCCACAACGCTATCAACGGCGATTATGGAGATGGCGATCTTGAACATCAGATCGCACAGCGCCTCCATACCCTCGAAAACGGCCTCACCCATACCCACCTGCGTTACCGTGCAGACGGGGCCGTATTTGAAGTGCGTGGCAATGCCATGCCAGGCGGGGGCTATGTCAACACCTACATGGACATTACGGCCCACAAAGACATTGAATCAAAACTCAAAGAAAGTAACGAAACCCTCGAACAACGGGTGGCAGACCGCACCAAGGCATTGGTTATAGCCAACGATCAGTTAAGCAACGCTAAAGTCTTAGCCGACCAAGCCAACCATAGTAAAACGCGTTTTCTGGCCGCTGCCAGCCACGACTTAATGCAACCACTTAACGCAGCACGACTGTTTTCTTCGTCACTGTCGCAACAGCACCCTGAGGGCGAGTTTGCGGCTACCCTCGTCCACCTAGACGACTCCCTAGGGGCTGCTGAAGAATTGATCACCACCTTGATTGAGATCTCCAAACTCGATGCCGGTACCCTGTCGCCTAAATTTAGTCATTTTTCAATTGACCGGGTCACCCAAAAATTAGCCACCGAGCTGAACCTGTTGTGTCAGCAAAAAGGCATACAATTTGATTATGTGCCTTGTCATCAAGTGGTGTACAGCGATCAACAGCATTTACGTCGCATATTGCAAAACTTCCTCACTAACGCCTTGCGCTATACCCCTCAGGGCAAAGTTCTTTTAGGTTGTAGGCGGCGCGCGGGTCAGCTCGAAATTCAAGTGTGGGACACCGGCATTGGTATTGCGCCACAAAAACAAAGTGAGGTGTTTAAAGAGTTTAGACGGCTTAACCACCCCGCGACCCAAAATGTCCAAGGCCTAGGCTTAGGGCTAGCGATTGCCGATCGTACCGCTAAATTATTAAATCATCAGTTAACGCTGCAATCTTGGCAAGGCAAAGGCAGTCAATTTGGTATCACTGTGCCCTTCGGCGATAAATGCAAGGTTGTGGCTCAGGCAAAACCTATCGGCCAACAAACAGGCACCAGCAACCTTACCGGCCTAAAGGTACTCTGCATCGATAACGAAGTACCCATTTTATTGGGTATGGAGAAATTATTAGATGGTTGGGGCTGTCAGGTGATTACCGCCACTAACGTCGCTCAAGCATTAAAGCAGCTAGTAGCCGCCGACCTTGAACCCGACGTTGTGTTGGCTGATTATCATCTAGACCAAGGGCAAACCGGCAGTGCCGCCATTGCGCGCATTAGGCAAGTGTACCAGCGTGAGATTGCGGCTATTTGTATTACGGCTGATCGAACAGAAGAAGTGGCTGGTGCGGTGGCCGAAACAGGTGCCTTGTTGTTAAACAAACCACTCAAACCGGCAGCATTGAGAGCCAGCCTTAACCGCTTAAAACCACGCTAAGACTGAGTGATAACTACAATCTTAGTTTATGCTTTCGTCTTGAGGGTGCTCAATTCTAAGCCGACCTGCTGCAATCACAGCTTGCGTACGGCTATACACCCCTAGCTTACGTAATATAGCGGTAACGTGGGCCTTAATGGTGGCTTCAGACACATTCAGTTCGTAGGCGATTTGCTTATTCAACAAACCTTCAGTCAACATCACCATCACTTTAAATTGCTGCGGTGTCAGGCTGGCTAACTGGTCTGCAAACTGGCTGTCTTGCGCATCCACTTGCTGATCTGCTTCTGGCAAGTCCTCTGGCACCCATTCACCACCGTCTAACACCGTCTGTATGGCTTGGGCTATGGTGGACATGGATGAAGCCTTAGGAATAAAACCGGAGGCACCAAAATGCATAGCACGATGAATGACGCTGGCTTGCTCATTACCAGACACCACCACCACCGGCACACTCGGAAAGTGTGTGCGTAGATATATGAGCCCAGAAAAACCACTGGCCCCAGGCATATGCAAATCTAGCAACACCAAATCAATGTCGGCTTGAATCTGATCTTCAAGTTGCTGTAGGGTTTCCGCTTCCAATACTTTAGCCGCCGATACTTGCGACGCCAAAGATTGCATTAAAGCGGCCCTAAACAACGGATGATCATCAGCAACGATGATGGTATGACTAGTTTGCATAATTACTCCACTACAGCATTTGTTTAATTACGTATTCTGCCGATTCTCAATCAATTCGTCTACCACATTAGGATCAGACAAAGTTGATATGTCACCTAGCTCACCATAATCATTGGCTGCGATTTTACGTAAGATACGACGCATTATCTTGCCTGAGCGTGTTTTAGGCAAGTTAGGTGCAAACTGCATCAAGTCCGGTGAAGCGATTGGACCGATTTCTGCACGCACCCAGTTGCGTAGCTCCATCATCAGCTCTTTACTGCTAGTCACGCCGTGTTGCAGCGTAACGTAGCAATAAATACCTTGGCCTTTAACTGCGTGCGGGTAACCCACTACAGCGGCTTCAGAAACAGCCTTATGAGCCACTAATGCGCTTTCGATTTCGGCGGTACCCATACGGTGACCAGACACGTTTAGTACGTCATCAACTCGGCCCGTTATCCAATAATAGCCATCTTCATCACGACGTGCTCCGTCGCCAGTGAAGTAATAGTTATTAAAGGTAGAAAAATAGGTTTCTTCATAACGCTTATGATTACCCCAAATAGATCGAGCTTGGCCAGGCCAGCTGTCCTTAATCACAAGGTTACCTTCGGCAGCACCTTCCAGCTCGTTGCCTTCGTTATCGACTAAGGCCGGCACTACACCAAAAAATGGTAGGGTTGCAGAACCAGGTTTAGTCGGCACCGCGCCAGGTAGAGGTGTAAGCATGTGGCCGCCAGTTTCAGTTTGCCACCAGGTATCAACTACAGGGGCATTACCATCACTGAAGGTTTTTCGATACCACAACCACGCTTCTGGGTTAATCGGTTCGCCTACGCTACCCAACACACGGATACTAGACACGTCGGCGTCAGATAAAACATCATCGCCGTGCTGCATGAGGGCGCGAATAGCGGTGGGGGCGGTATAAAATTGATTAACTTTATGTTTTTCAATCACCTCACCAAAACGTGCATTGGTTGGGTAGTTAGGTACACCTTCAAACATAAGCGTGGTGGCACGGTTAGCCAGTGGACCATAAACAATATAACTATGGCCAGTGATCCAACCCACGTCTGCTGTACACCAGTAGATATCACCCGGATTGTAGTCAAATACCATCTCATGAGTCATAGCACTCCACACCAAATAACCTGCCGTGGTGTGCTCGAGGCCCTTAGGCTGACCGGTAGAACCAGAAGTATATAGGATAAACAATGGGTCTTCACCATTCATCACTTCAGGCGTGTGGCTGGTCGATGCAGACTCTATAATGTCGCCGTACCATACATCTCGGCCTTCGACCCAGTCGATGTCTTTGCCCGTACGCTTTACAACGATCACGGTATCAACACAGTCAACTTTAGCTAAACCCTTGTCAACGTTGGCTTTTAGAGGAACCTTTTTACCACCGCGCAAACCTTCATCAGCAGTGATCACAATATTACTCTTGGCACCTTGTACTCGGCCAGCGATCGCATCTGGCGAGAACCCACCAAAGATAACCGAGTGTACGGCGCCAATCCGGGCACAAGCCAACATGGCCACAGCCGCTTCTGGAATCATAGGCATGTAAAGGGTAATTACATCGCCTTTTTTGGCACCTTGTGCCAACAACGCATTACTGAACTGACACACTTCAGCATGTAACTCTGTGTAGCTGATATGCCGCGATTCACTCGGGTCATCACCTTCCCAAATAATAGCAATCTCGTCACCATGCTCTGCCAAGTGGCGGTCTAAACAGTTTGCAGCCACGTTTAGCTGGCCATCTGCGTACCATTCGATGGATACGTCATTTGGGGTAAAACGGGTGTTTTTGATTTGTGTCGGCTGTTTGATCCAGTCTAAACGTTGCGCCTGTTCGCGCCAAAATGCCTGTGGATCGGAGACCGATTGCTGGTACAGCTCCCCACGTTTCTGCTCATTCAAGCCGGATGCTTGGGCGATAGCGGTGTCTGCTGGATAGGTCTTCACGTCACTCATATAAGTTCCAAATGGTAGGCAAGGGAATTAACAATGTATTTATACCAATTCTATCGTAGTTTTTGAATACGACTTTGGCTTAATATTAACCTTCATCTGCTAAACTAACCTTGCGTTGGCGTAAACCATAGGCCATGCTTTCCAATTAACCGACAGACACAGCCTATTTACCACTATGACAGATCCCAGTTTTGCCCTTTTTATTGCCGTCGAAACCTGCCCAGAAGAGCCTTACTACCCTATTGCGGCGGCCTGGTCATTACCCGACGGCAGCATAAAGTCCAGCCTCATATTGGCCGATGACAATTGGCCGCCCCATTTATGCTATAGCGATCATTTAAGTGGCGATATGATAAGCGCCATGGGCCATTCAGTAAAAGACGTATTGCTGGAAATGAATGACGACCTAGATGCGTGCCATGTGGTGGGCCATGGTGATTTCACCCCAGCCCAAGGTTTAGAGCATTTAGTCGACGCCCTCGATATAGAGCTTTCCTTTGAACTGTCCACTCGACATGAAGACGTGAGTGAACTATTGGGAGACGACTGGCGTGATGAATTACAAGACTTAGCCCACGAAACGGGTTTTGACCTACTACAAGCCGAACATCAAGTCCGGCTTATGCAGCTATGTTGGGCTAGGCGTAATGGTCACCTTTAAGCGCTGTGCTGCGGCTATACTGCTCGTGTTAGTCTCTGCCTGTAGCGGCATAGGCAACCTTGGCAGCATCAACCCCAAGCCGCAAACCCCTCATAACCTATGTGGCATATACGCCCAATATGGCCCATGGCAACGCAGTGCAAACGCTTCCCAACAGGCTTGGAATATCCACAGCAGTATTAGCATGGCGTTCATCCAGCACGAATCAGGCTTTAATACTACGGCACGGCCGCCGCGCAAACGCATTCTAGGCGTATTCCCCGGCGACCACTTATCCAGCGCCTATGGCTACCCGCAGGCCATTAACGGTACTTGGAGTTTATACAAAGAATTAACCGGTTACAGCTCAGCTAAACGCACCAACTTTCACGATGCCATTGATTTTGTAGGCTGGTATAACGCTCGTTCTGTGCGCCTTAACAATATCGATCGTAATGACGCTTACCATCTGTACCTTGCGTATCATGAGGGCAATAGTGGTTTTGCTAAGAAATCGTATTTAGCCAAACCCTGGCTGTTAACGGTCGCTAAAAAAGTGTCGGCTCAAGCCACCCGCTACCGTAGTCAACTCCGATTCTGCACACCAGTGAGTTAAGCAAAGAAATTTTATGATTGTACCCTGGCAACACATCAACCCAACCACCCTTAACCATTTGCTAGAAGAATACGCTAGCCGCGATGGCACGGATTATGGAGCTTATGAAATCAGCTTATCTGACAAGGTTGCACAGCTCTTACTACAGCTTGAGCAGCAACGTATTGTGGTTGTTTATAGTGAGCTGCATGAATCGGTGAACATTATGCCAGCGGATCAATTTAGCGGCTAAGCCCTCTCCCGTCATTGCGAAGGCGTAGCCGGTGGCAATGGGATAAGGGCAAGAAATTGGGGGTTTACGGGCTAACGCTAGAATTCTTGAAGTGAATCTCGAACCCGGGTGAACAAATGTTGCATATCACGCAACCAGCGTTGTACCGGCCAATGATCCGGGTTGGCGAAATCTTCGCTTGCTTGGATAGCAATAACATTAGACGCAACTGGGTTATCAGTAGAAGGCATCAAACTATAATCAGACTGAGCTTGTAACCCAATCAAGTCGGCCCAATCCCCGCTTTGGATTTGTATTAACAACTCCTGTGCCGCGGGTGATAAAAATGCTTGCTCAACTAACAAAGTTTCAATTTGAGGCCAGGTTAAACTGCCAATGTCATCAAACCGGGTATTAGCAAGCTGCTTAACCACAGCTTGAGCCATATGGTTGGCAGCGGCCAATAGATGTTCAACAATGGCGTATTGATACGCCATGCGTTGCTGACGCTGACGCCAATAATTGGGGTTATCGGCGCTACCATAATGTTGTTGCAAATCACGCCATTCGGTTTGAGCAAAGGCCCACCGATGTTGACTCGCTCGCAACCAGTGCTCGACACTTTTTGGCTGGGACATGCTACTTTTTCGCGGCAACTTTTTTAGCCGGTTTTTTAACCGCCTTTTTGGCGGCCTTTTTGGCTACTTTTTTAACCGGCACTTCCTCTACCCATTTACCACCCACAAAGGTGGCACGCCAACCGGATGCCTTCTTGTCCACTTCGGACATCACGTATTGTTCTTTAGTTTTACGACTATAACGAACAATAGATGGATTGCCCTCGTGGTCTTTTACTGGGGCACTCAACAAAAACGCATACTTAGGGTCTAAGACTGCCTTGTGAGGTAAAATTTCAGCCAATAACGGTGCTCGAGTTTCGCGATTTTTAGGGAATTTACTGGCTGCGAGGAATAATCCCGCCGCACCATCACGTAAAATATAGGTGTCATCAACCTTTTCACAAGCCAATTCTGGCATCGGAATTGGGTCCATTTTTGGCGGCGCGGCTTCACCACTGCGTAGTAATTTACGGGTATTTTTACAGTCACCATTGGAGCAATCGAAATACTTGCCAAAACGTCCATTTTTAAGGTGCATATCGGCTTCGCACTTATCACATTGAATCAGCGGGCCATCATAACCCTTAATACGGTATTCACCAGCTTCAATTTCGAAACTACTACAGTCTGGGTTATTACCACACACATGTAGCTTGCGCTTGGCATCGATGAGGTACCCATCCATGGCGGTATCACAAATTTTGCAGCGGTGTTTCTTAATCAACAAGCGTGATTCGGCTTCATCGTCGGCATCCACCGCAACCACTTCGTCACCAGAGACTAAGTTAATGGTTTCTTTACAACGTTCTTTAGGTGGCAAGGCATAACCTGTACAGCCTAAAAACACGCCCGTAGAAGCGGTACGAACATTCATCGGTTTGGCACAACTAGGGCACTCAATGTCTGTGAGCGTAGGGTTGTTAGCACGCATACCGTCTTCGGCTTCTGCAAGACTTAACTTACGGGTGAAGGCTTTATAAAACACGTTCAACAAACGTTTCCATTCGGTTTCACCGCTAGCAACGCTGTCGAGGCGTTTTTCCATGGTGGCGGTGAAGGAATAATCCATTAAGTCAGCAAAGTTTTCTTGCAGGCGATCGGTAACGATATCACCCATTTTTTCGGCATAAAAACGACGATTCTGTACCGTCACATAGCCTCGATCTTGAATGGTAGAAATGATGCTGGCATAGGTTGATGGACGGCCAATACCCTGTTTTTCAAGTTCCTTAACTAAGCTGGCTTCAGAGAAACGTGGTGCCGATTTAGTAAAGTGCTGACTTGGCGTAAGTTGCGTCAGAGAAAGCACATCGCCCTTATTTACATCAGGCAAAATCAAGTCTTCATCTTTTTTACTGGCACTAGGCTGCACCCGAGAATAACCGTCAAAACGCATGATACGACCACGGGTACGTAAGCTAAAGTCACCCGCCTCTACCGTGATGCTGGTACTGGTAAACAGTGCTGCCACCATCTGACACGCCACAAATTGGCGCCAAATAAGCTCGTACAGACGTTCTGAGTCGCGTTCCATATTACTTAGCTGGGTAGACTTTAAAGCCACCTCAGAAGGCCGAATGGCTTCGTGCGCCTCTTGAGCGCCGTCTTTACTGGAGTAGCCAATAGGGTTTTCGGGTAAATACTCTTTGCCAAAACTGCTAGCAATATAGTCGCGGCAATTAGACACCGCTTCCTTACTCAAATTAGTGGAGTCAGTACGCATGTAGGTGATGTAACCGGCCTCGTACAGTCGCTGTGCCAGCATCATAGTTTTCTTAACGCCAAAACCTAGACGGGTGCTGGCTGCCTGCTGCAAAGTAGACGTAATATAGGGCGCAGAAGGTTTACTAGAGGTCGCCTTATCCTGTCGCTGCTGCACCACAAAGGTTTGTTTTTCCAAGGCCGCAATGGCGGCCTCACTTTGCTGCTGGTTAACGGGTTTATACTCGTCACCGTGATGTTTGTGGACTTGCAAAAATAGTGGTTTTTTCTCGCCATTAATAACATCAGCTTTCAGCTCCCAATATTCATCGGGTACAAAGGCACGAATAATGCGTTCTCGCTCTACCACAAGTTTCACCGCAACGGATTGCACACGGCCTGCCGACAATCCTCGGGCGATTTTGGCCCATAGTAAAGGCGACACCATAAAACCAACCACTCGATCTAAAAATCGACGCGCCTGCTGGGCATTGACGTGGTCCATGTCGAGTTCACCAGGGCTGGCAAAGGCGGCTTGGATTGCGGTTTTGGTAATCTCATTAAATACCACCCGCTGGTAACGGCTTTGGTCACCACCGATGGCCTCACGTAGATGCCAAGCAATCGCTTCCCCCTCTCTATCCAAGTCGGTTGCGAGATAGATGGTGTCGGCATCTTTAGCTAAACGGCGCAGCTCTTCTACTACTTTTTCTTTGCCTGGTAGTATTTGATAATCAGCGCGCCAGTCATTACCGGGGTCGATACCCATACGCCTGACTAGCTGTTTACGCGCGCGGGCTTGTTTATAGATGACCTTGTCATCAGGCTCCATCTTGCGAACTTTAGCGGCTTCAGCGGCCCGTGCTTTGGGGTCTGCGCTAGATGCTGATGCACTGGTTGGCAAATCCCGAATATGACCAACACTCGACTTAACTATAAAATCGGCACCTAGGTACTTGTTTATAGTTTTAGCTTTAGCAGGTGATTCGACGATAACGAGGGACTTACCCATGTAATATTATTCCAGTTGATACTATACGCCGCATCCATTACGGCAGGTTCGAGGCGCCTAAGTTTAGGCTGTGCTCACAGAAGGTCAAGCTTTTATAGGTACATATTAGCTATTCCCTTTTTAAAATTTCATTTTTTGTTACAAAAAGCAAGTATTAATCTACAAAAACGCAAAAGGCTGGAATAAACCAGCCTTTTGAATTAATTGAAGTTTATGTGTTAACAGCTTACAAACGTTCAAATATCGTGGCAATGCCCTGGCCCATACCAATACACATGGTAGCCAGACCAAACTGGGCGTCTTGTTTATGCATACGCGTTAAACAACTCACGGAAATACGTGTGCCCGAGCAACCCAAGGGGTGCCCCAAGGCAATAGCACCACCATGCAGGTTCACCTTGTCGTCCATCTTATCGATGAGTTTCAGGTCTTTCAATACCGGTAAGGCCTGCGCGGCAAAGGCTTCATTGAGCTCAACCACACCAATATCATCAATGCTTAAACCGGCACGTTTGAGGGCCTTCTTAGTAGCAGGTACAGGGCCGTAACCCATGATCGACGGATCACAACCCGCCACCGCCATCGCTTTAATACGCGCCAAAGGCTTAAGACCTAATTCCATGGCCTTAGCACCGGACATTAACAACATGGCTGAAGCACCGTCAGAGATCGCCGACGATGTGGCCGCAGTCACCGTGCCATTTTTAGGATCAAATACCGGCCGCAGGGCAGCTAATGATGCCAAATTAGTTTCTGGGCGAATCACTTCGTCACGACTTAACTTGATTAACCTACCTTGATCATCGTGGGCTTCAATGGCAATAATTTCACGCTCAAAATCACCATTTTCAGCTGCAGCATGGGCCAAGCGGTGAGAACGCACAGCAAATTCGTCCTGCATTTCCCGGCTAATACCATGCATTTTGCCCAACAACTCTGCCGTCAAACCCATCATCATTGAAGCTTTGGCGGCATGTTTGCTACCGGCGGGGTTAATATCAATGCCGTGGGTCATTGCCACATGACCCATGTGCTCAACACCACCTACGACAAAGAAGTCGCCATTATCAGTGGCAATCGCTTGCGCAGCGGTGTGGATAGCAGCCATGGATGAGCCACATAAACGGTTAACCGTTTGTGCGGCCACCGTGTGTGGGATCACACTCAGTAACGAGGCGTTGCGAGCAACGTTCATACCTTGCTCTAGGGTTTGGTTAACACACCCCCAAATAACATCTTCAACTTGGTTGGGTTTAAGTTCTGGATTGCGGGCAAATAGGCCGTCAATCACTGCTGCAGAAAGGTTCTCTGCACGTACGTTTCTAAACGCGCCGCCTCTGGAGCGACCCATGGCAGAACGGGCGCCGTCTACGACGACAATATCATTAGCGTTTAATTGCATGTTAATCTCCGAATTAGTTGGCTGGTTGTAGCTTGCCGTAGAAAGTTTCGCCTTGGGCGGCCATAGCGCGCATTTGCGCGGGCACTTGGTACAGTGGACTAATGCCAACTAAGGCATCGGCTTTGTCGCACACATTCTGTAAACCAAGGCTATCCATATACTTTAAGGCGCCACCTAAAAATGGTGGGAAACCAATGCCGTAGACCAAGGCCAAATCTGCTTCGGCTGGGCTGGCTACGATATTTTCTTCAATACAACGGGCCACTTCCAAACACAGTGGAATCATCAAATAATCAATAATCTCTTCATCCGACAGTTCAATAGGATTAGCACAAAGTGCCGCCAATTTAGCCACGATGGTTTCGTCCACTTGTTTTTTCAAGCGGCCTTTTTTATCCTTTTCGTACGCGTAAAAACCACGCTTATTCTTTTGCCCAAAGCGTTTTTCGCTATGCATTAAGTCAACTGCAGCTTCGCCCTGGCCTGCCATACGCTCTGGAAAACCTTCTGCCATCACCGCTTGCGCATGGTGGGCCGTATCCAAACCAACCACATCCAGCAAGTATGCCGGTCCCATAGGCCAGCCAAAACGTTCCATGACCTTATCAACACGACGGAAATCTTGGCCTTGCTCTAGCAAAATGCCAAAACCACCAAAATAAGGAAACAATACGCGGTTAACAAAGAAACCTGGGCAGTCGTTCACTACCACTGGCTTTTTGCCGATCGCATTAGCATAAGCCACGGTAGTGGCAATGGTTACTTCGCTGGTGTGCTTGCCGCGGATCACTTCCACCAACGGCATTTTATGTACGGGGTTAAAGAAGTGCATGCCACAGAAACGGCTCGGGTCCTTGAGGCTGGTCGCCAACAGATCAATGGAAATAGTGGAGGTGTTTGAGGTAATCACCGCACTATCTTTCACTTGGCCTTCAACTTCGGCCAAAACGACACCTTTAATCTTGGGGTTTTCAACTACAGCTTCTACCACCAAATCAACATTGGCGACATCGGCGTAATTCAGCGTGGGTCGAATATTATTCAGTACTTTCGCCATTTGTGTTGGCTTCATGCGGCCACGGCTCACACGCTTTTCTAATATACTGGTGGCTTCATCCAAACCCAACTGAATGGCGGGTTCAGCAATGTCTTTCATGACAATGGGCACACCTTTAAAGGCAGATTGGTAAGCAATACCACCACCCATAATGCCAGCGCCCAACACCGCGGCCTGATCCACCTTAGCGGCTTTAGGCGCCAAGGCTTTAACAGTGCGCTTGAGGTATTGATCAGCCAAGAAAATGCCCACTAAATTAGCTGCGACGGGTGTTTTGGCCATTTTTGCAAAACCTTTAGCTTCTACTGCTAAGGCTTTATCACGGCTCATACCAGCATGCTTTTGCATGGTTTTAATGGCCGTTATTGGGCTTGGATAATGAGGCCCTGCTTTGCCTGCCACAAACCCTTTGGAGGTTTCAAAGGCCATCATTTGTTCCATGGGGCCTAAGGCTAACTTGGCAATTTTTGTTGCGCGCTTGGTTTGGTAGTCTAAATCGCCAGCAATACACTGCTTCAACAAATGTACGCCTGCGTCTAGCAATTGATCATTAGCTACAATGGCATCCACTGCGCCGTCTTTAAGGGCTGCTTCGGCTTTCTTCTCTCCTGCACCACAAATCCATTCAACCGCATTGTCTAATCCGATCACGCGAGGCAAACGAACAGTGCCGCCCCAGCCAGGAAAAATACCCAATTTAACTTCAGGCAAACCCACTTTAGCAGCCGGCGTCATAATGCGGTAGTCGGTGCTCAAACATACTTCAAAACCGCCACCAAGGGCTAAGCCATTGATTAAACTCACGGTTGGGAATGGCAAGTCCTCTAAGGCACTAAATGTTGCGTTTACACGCATGTTAGCTTCTATTAACACTTCTTCTGAGGTGCCGAAGAACATCAAAAATTCGGTAATGTCGGCGCCCACTATAAACGCTGATTTAGCACTAATGAGCATCAAACCTTTAACTTGATCAGCAGCACTAAGCGCAGTAATCGCCTGCTCTAACTCGACTAATGTAGCCGCATTAAGCTTATTAACGGATTGATCTTTGAGGTCAAAGGTGAGTTTGGCTAACTGTTGGTCGTGCATCTCGACCTGAATGGCGTTACCTGCATATATCATGCATGGACTCCTTGGGGTGGATTTAACGGGTGCATGAAGCCATCCAATGGTGGCATTCATACACTTGTTTGAAACTGTGCTAGCACTTTAAACCAGCTAGCATCAAAGTCAACCATGACTCAGGAGCCACAAAACAACGCCAAAGTTTTATCTAGCGCCAAAACACGCATAACACGGGCACATAAGGATAGGCTAAAGATCACCGACAAGTGCTTTTAGCACGGCTTCTAGCTCGTCCAACTCAGCGGGTGTGGCGCGTTCGTACCAGTAGGCCTGCACGGTAATAGGGTTAACGCTAAGGGCGTACACATCGCTAGGCAGTTGCTCAAGCAAGAGGGTTAATTGCTCTAGTTGATGGGCTTTAAGCGCACCTTCACCACGGTTCCAGCACCAACCTTGTGGCAGGCCTTGAGTCTTTAAACCCGCGGCTTTAAATACTTCCCAGATCACCTGTTTGCTCGCCGCTAAATTAGGCCTTACACCGCGCTGTGGTTTTGCACGGGGCAAACCGTAACTGGTGGCAAGGTAACTCTCAGGGGCAATTTCCCCTACTTCTCTAGGGCCCTGCAGCTTACTGACTTTGACTTGTAGGCCTTTAGACATGGCTAATTGGCGTATTATAGCTTGTGCTCTTTGCAGCGGCGTTGGCATCACCCAAGCCACAGAACCCACCAGTGATAACACCACCACCACGACAATAAGCCATTTAATATCCATGTACCAAATTCCTGTAATTAATCTATTGATGTGGCCATTCGGGCTTGTTTTGACCTAACCTAAACAACACATGTGAATATGTTACACTCAAGCAAGACTCACCCTTGGAGGACTGCCACATGAGTATTTATAATAACATTTTAGTCGCCATTGATCTCAACGAAGAAGCCCATAAAGTCGCCTTAAAAGCGTACCAAATCGGCCAGAAAACAGGTGCCAAAATAACACTCATCCATGTCACCGAACCCTTAAGCTATGCTTATGGGGGCGATGTACCTATGGACCTGTCGGCCATTCAACAACAGCTACAAGACCATGCGCAACAGCGCATGAACGACTTTATCCAACAGCACCAGCTTAGTGAAGTGTCTCAATTGCTCACCTCAGGTCACATCGAAACCGAAGTTCACCGTGTGGCTAATGAGTTAAGTACCGACCTCATTGTTGTGGGCAGCCATGGCCGTCATGGCCTAGCCCTATTATTAGGCTCGACCTCTAACGGCATTTTACATGGCGCTACTTGCGATGTGCTAGCGGTTCGAATCTAGTCAGCTTCGATTTCTAGCCATCGATCCATAGCCTGCTCTAATGCGGTTTCCAAACTCTCCATGTGAGCAAGCTTGGCGCTTACCGTCCCTTGATCTTGGGTATAAAAGTCGGCTTGACCCATTTCTTCCTGCAGTGTGGCTATTTCAGCTTCCATAGTTTCCACCTGACCGGGCAACAGGTCTAACTCGCGCTGCACTTTGTAGCTCAACTTTTTCGCTGGCTTGGCTTTTACTGCCGCCTTAACGGGGGTCGCTGCCATGCCGGTAGGTTTATTGTGCCCCTGTGCGGTAGGCGCTTGTAACTGGCCACCACGCCTGACCCAATCTGAATAACCGCCTATCGAATCGGTAATCTCGCCTTGGCCATTAAATACCAAGCACGAGGTCACCACCCGGTCCAAAAAGGCGCGATCGTGACTCACTAGAAGTACGGTACCTGGGTAGTTGGCTAACATTTCTTCCAACAACTCCAAGGTTTCAATATCCAAATCGTTGGTCGGCTCGTCTAATACCAACATATTTGAAGGTTTGCTAAACAAACGAGCTAACAACAGGCGGTTACGCTCACCACCTGACAAGCTGCTCACCGGACTACGTACGCGTTTAGGCGAAAACAAAAAGTCGCCTAAGTAGCTCATTACGTGGCGCTCTTTGCCGTTGATGTTAATACTCTCACGACCTTCGGCTAGGTTATCCATGACCGTCTTGGTGAGGTCTAACTGGTCCCTTAATTGGTCGAAATAGGCCACTTCTAATTTTGTGCCTTGCTGTACACGACCCGAATTGGGAATCAGGTCTCCCAGCAAAATTTTCAACAAGGTCGACTTGCCTACACCATTAGCACCCACCAAACCAATCCGGTCATGTTTGAGCAAGCTCAGGTGAAAGCTCTTAATCAGCTGCTGTTCACCATACCCGTGGCTCACATTTTCCAGCTCACACACCAGCTTTCCAGACTTAGCCGCCTGCGCATGTTGCAGCTTAACATTGCCTTGGCGCTCACGCCGCTCGCCACGTTCCTTACGCAACGATTCTAAGGCTCTCACGCGGCCCTCATTACGGGTGCGGCGGGCCTTAATACCCTGGCGAATCCAAACTTCTTCTTGGGCAAGCTTTTTGTCAAACAGCGCGTTGTGGCGCTCTTCGTCTTTTAATTGCTGTTCACGGTATTCTAAAAACTTGTCGTAACTACCAGGAAAAGCACTCAAGTTACCTCGATCTAGTTCAATAATGCGATTCGCCAGTACCTGCAAAAAACTACGGTCGTGGGTAATAAAAATAATGGCACCGTTAAAATCTAACAGTTGTTTTTCTAACCACTCGATGGCGAGTATGTCTAAGTGGTTAGTAGGCTCGTCTAATAACAACAGTGTAGGTTCGGACACTAAGGCCCGTGCCAAAGCTACACGGCGGCGCCAGCCTCCCGACAGCTGGCTCAACAGTTGTGTGCCGTCTAGCTGCAGGCGGGTTAAAATACGCTCTACTTTAGGTTCCATTTGCCAGCCATCTAACTCGTCAATACGGTGGCTAACAACCTCGAGCTCGCGCATGGCTTGATCGTCTAGATCGCCCATGGCAATGACTTCATGGCGCTGGCGCAGGTCATATACCTCACCCATACCCATCGCCACCAACTCACTGACACACAGATCGTCACGGTCCGGCAGGTCTTGTTGTAAATAACCAATCTTACAGGCGGGACTACGCCACACATTGCCACTGTCTGGTAACTGCTCGCCCACCAATAATTTGATAAGACTTGATTTACCCGCACCATTGCGGCCAATAAGGCACACCCTGTCACCTACGTTCACCTGTAAATCAACGTCATCAAGAATTGCCACATCGCCAAACGCAAGGTGGACTTGTTGTAACCGCAATAAATTCATTAGGATCCTAAAGTTTTAATCAAAAACGCGAGTCATTTAACACTCACTATCATGTATATGCATTGAAATTTTCTTAATTATACCGTTTCTTCTAGGCTTTCAGGTACTTATAGGTTACAAATCGACACAAAAGGACGCGTATAAAAGTTGCAACAAGTGAAAAAATAAGCCGATAATATGCACTAGACAAAAAGCAGTATCATATTCGTACCGTTTTAACCCATGGATTTTTTGGATGACAACTTCCGATGTAAGTAAAAGCGCCACCTTGAGCAACTACAGCCACATCAAAGATACGTTAACGATGTTAGGCATTACCATCCAAGACTCGGCCATGTCCATCAAGTGCCAGGACCCTAAAGACCAAATGGAGCTTGAATTGATTCAAAACCCAGACCGATTGCAAGACCCAATGGCATGGATGGAGCTGCAGTCTAACCTTCATGACTCCTACTCTATGGAATCTGAACGCCTCATGTTTGCGGCCATCATGGGGGGCTCTAGTATTGAAGAAGCCATTACCATTTATCACGCCAACACGCCTGAAGAAGCCGAAGAAACCGAAGAAACCGAAGCTGACGACATTGAAATGTTCTAACTTAACCGACATTGGTGTCAACTTAACCAATGATCGTTTTAACAAAGACCGTAGCGCAGTTATTGAACGGGCTCAACACGCTGGAATCCACCGTCTAATTATTACCGGCACCAACCTGGCTTCTAGCCAACAGGCTTTACAGCTCAGCTTAGACCATGGCTCAGTATCACAACTCTACGCCACTGCTGGTTTTCACCCTCATAATGCCAGTGAAAACAATGCTCAAACTTGGGCCCAACTAAGCCAACTATGGCAACATAAAAATGTGGTCGCTATCGGCGAAACGGGGCTCGATTTTAACCGCAATTTTTCCCCCCCAACAGCCCAACTCGAGAGCTTTGAAAAACACCTTCAAGCCGCAGCAGAAATACAACTGCCTCTGTTTTTACACGAACGCGATGCAGCGGGCGCTTTTTTGGAACTACTAGCTAACTATCGTCACCAGATCGACAAAGCGGTATTGCACTGCTTCACCGGCACCGAAGCATTTCTGCGTCAACTGCTCGACCTAGACATTCACATTGGCATTACCGGCTGGATCTGTGACGAGCGCCGTGGCGGGCACTTACACGATGCGGTCAAACTGATTCCGCAAAACCGGCTTATGTTAGAGACCGACGCACCCTACCTGCTGCCACGGGACATGCGCCCCAAACCTACATCGAGCCGCAATGAACCCGCCTACCTAAGGCATGTTTGTCAACGCGTGGCCCACTATCGCGGCCAAAGCGAAGACAGCCTAGCGCTACAATCTGAAGCGACCGCAGTGGATTTTTTTGGTTTTAACTCGACACAAGCAGAAACTGAGTAACTGCCTGTCGATCAAACGGCCAATTCAATTCTTGCCGACTATCGGTACAATACAACACTGGAATACGCGTAGCGTAACGCGCTAACAACACATCTGACTCTACTATATCTACGAGTATAATGTCGCTGGTGTCAAAGTTTACGCATTGTACCAACAAGGCTTCTGCATCATCACATAAGTGACAGCCTGAGGTACCCATCAGCTCAAATTGGCGCTTATTATTCGATGGCATAACTACACCGTTGCGGGGTTGTTAACGCTGACCAGCACACACGCTTCATCACCGGTATTGCGAAAACGATGAGGCTGAGAACTGGCAAAATAGTAGGCATCACCTGGGCCTAGCTGTTGGGTTTTATCTGCTACGGTGACTTCAAGGTGGCCACTAATGACGATACCTGCCTCTTCACCTTCGTGCAGCAACATGTCAGACCCGGTATCGGAGCCTACCGGGTAGGTTTCATGCAGCAATGACAGGCTTCGCGGCTCATGATTGTAGCCCACTAAACGCATGGCTACCTTGCCATAACCCATGTCTGGCAACTCACTACTGGTATAAAACACTTGCTGTTGTACCTGTACTTCATCGGCAAAAAACGCAGGTAGTGACATCGGCACACCGTCAAGCACTTTTTTTAATGAGCTCACCGATGGACTGACTCTATTTTGCTCAATCAATGAGATGGTGCTATTTGTTACACCCGCACGCTTGGCCAGCTCTCGCTGCGATAAACCACGTTTTTTCCGTACCTCCTTGAGGCGCGCTCCCACATCAAGACTCATTGGCAGGTTCCAATCCTGAGCCCGATTCTTCAGCCGCTTCTATGAGCGTATCGGGCAAGGTTTTTTTAGGTTGTATACCCCCTAGTTTAACAATGCTTTGGGCTCGATTAATCAAATTACCACGCCCGGAGGTGAGCCGTTTGTGAGCCGTATCGTAGGCGTCTTGGGCACGCACTAAGTGGTTGCCTACGCCATCCATCGACGTGACAAAATCGACTAACTTTTTATGCATTTCTTCAGCTTGACGGGATATTTCTTTGGCGTTTTGGCTTTGGTGTTCGTAGCGCCAAATGTTGTGAATAGTACGCAGCACCATCAGCAAGGTCGCTGGGCTAACTATCATAATATTGTTTTTCATGGCACTAATAAACAACTCAGAATCTGCCTGCAATGCCAACATATACGCCGATTCAATCGGAATAAACAACAGCACATAGTCTAAACTACGCAGCCCTTCGGCCGCTTCGTATGACTTACCACTTAGGCCTTTAATATGGGCTTTTACCGACGCTAAATGCTCACTCAATGCGTTCTTACGATCGCCTTCTGATTCTGCGCTCTGGTAACGCTCATAGGCCACCAGTGTAACCTTAGAGTCCACCACCACATCTTTCTTTTCGGGCATGTGAATAATGGCATCAGGCTGTAAACGCTTACCGTCGGTTTGCGTAAAGTTAACTTGCAAGTGATACTCATGATCCTTACGTAAGCCAGACTGTTCTAATACTTGCTCCAGTACCATTTCACCCCAATTGCCTTGGGTTTTGTTTTCGCCTTTAAGGGCCTTGGTAAGGTTGATGGCGTCACTACTGAGCTGGTTATTGAGCTCCAACAAGCTGTTTATTTGCTGTGTTAGGCCGGCCCTATCGCGTGCTTCTTTGTCGTACACATCGTCTACTTTTTTGCGAAAGTCGCCTAATTGTTGCTTTAGAGGGTTGAGCAAATGACCTAATTGATCTTGGTTTTTAGTGGATAACTCACTACTTTGTTGCTTTAGAGACTGTTCGGCAAACTGTTTTAAATAAGCCTCGAAGGAGGCTTTATTTTGTTCTAATTGCTGCAGCTGAAGTTGATGGGCCGCTTGCTGCGCACTCACTTGTGTTTGTAGGCTAGCGTTAGTGGCACCAGCTTGACTTAACTCTTGCTGTAACTGAGCCAATTGCTGCAGACTGTCTTGTAACTGCTCCTGCGCCAGCTGGCTTTGCAATTGTGCTTGTTCAAGCTTCACTTCTAGCTGCGCCACCGCCACTTGTGCAGCGATATCTTCGACACCACTTTGAGGTTGTTTGGGACCCGCTCTAAGAGCGTAGATGCCAAACACCGCCATGACTATCGCTAAGCCCCAGGGCAAATAATCTAACACCATACTAAGCAACCCAACCTTGTACCATAGGTACTAAGCCAACCAGTGATAGGCCGGTGTAGACTAGAGTAGCGCGTTTAGGGTTAAGCATGCGGCGTAGGAAAATATAGTAAATTGCAGGAAAACTAATGACTAAAAAACTCACGGGAATCCACCAGGCAAAGTGCTGGCCGCCATACACCAAACTAGCGATCAAAGCGACCACAGCTAAATTTCCGGCAATTAGGTAGGGTGCAGGCACAGTGGTTTGGTTGGCTTGTATAACGTCATGGCTAACTTGACGTGCGCTTAAAGCGGCAGCCATGGCAAAAGCACCAGTTAGTGTAAAAATATAGATGGGTTCCATGTGCGTCTGTCCGTATGGCTAAGGTAAGGCACAATGGTAACAAAATTAGTGTAACGCTTCACCCAATGCGGGCTGTTTTGGTCGTAGCAAGTCAAATTGTTGACGTAGTTCGATTAGCGGCCTGAGACCGTGATCTAATGGATCTTCAGGCAAATCCAACCAATTAACACTGTGAATACGCGTCATTAAGTCATACTCACCCACGATAGCGTCTAAAAACATGAGTGCTGCATCGGTTTGAGGGGCGTCGTCGAGCATGGGCAAGTCTTCAAGATACAAGTCTAAGTGTAACTCTTGACCGATGTTGTGCAAACCAAAAAATAGCTCATCCAGTTCTAACACGGCGTCGCCTATTTCAATGGCTTCTGGGATTTGTTCAACCCTTGGGTTGAACGCCAGCACTTTAATACGCTCTATTAATGGTGCAGCGGCAACCAAAAACAACACCGTATCAATACTCTGACTAAAACCGTCACAACCAAATACCAACTCAATGCCTACTCCCTCTTGATCGCGAGCACAAAAGACAGTCAGGTGTGGATCGATATCCGACAACTGATCTTGCACTTGTTGCAACAATTCATGGGCCAGCTCGGTTTCTTCGTTAACCAAACTACGCAGTTGGTCTGCGTTATTGGTCACGAGTTGCCAAAAGCTGTCTATGGGGGAATGGTTCATATTAGTTCTTTATATACTGAAAGTCGCCGCTCATTGGCACCCATGCCACCGCGGCATACCGTACGTAACGTAAAAGGGAGTGCCGAAGCACTCCCTTTGATAGCTACGGGGGGTTAGCAGTTTATTGCTTGCCCATCTGTGCTTTGATCAAGTCACCGATAGTGGTTGGACCATCAGTAGTCACTTCCATGTCGCGAACGTCACGGATAGCTTGCTTCTCGTCTGCTACGTCTTTCGCCTTGATAGACAAGTTAATAGAACGGTTACGACGATCTACGGCTACGATCTTAGCTTCAACACTGTCACCAACCTTAAGTTCGTTACGTGCGTCTTCAATACGATCGATGCTGATTTCAGAAGCCTTAAGTACGGCGTCAATGCCTTCAGCAAGCTCGATTACGGCTTCCTTAGCTTCAACAGACTTAACGGTACCGTTAACAATAGCACCACGGTCGTTAGCGGCAACATACTCGCTGAACGGATCACTTTCTTGCTGCTTGATGCCTAGAGAAATACGCTCTTTCTCTGAATCTACAGACAAGATAACGGCGCTTACTTCGTCGCCCTTCTTGTAGTCACGTAATGCTGCTTCGCCTTCTACTTCCCAAGAAATATCAGACATGTGTACTAGACCGTCTAAGTCGCCTTCTAGGCCAACGAAGATACCGAAATCAGTGATAGTCTTAATGTTACCAACCACCTTGTCACCAGCTGCATACTTTTCAGCAAACTCAGCCCATGGGTTACCCACACACTGCTTGATGCCTAGAGAAATACGACGACGCTCTTGGTCTACGTCCAAGATCATCACTTCCATGGTGTCGCCAACGTTAACAACCTTCGATGGGTGGATATTCTTGTTAGTCCAAGACATTTCAGAAACGTGCACCAAACCTTCAACGCCGTCTTCGATAGAAGCAAAGCAACCGTAGTCAGTTAGGTTAGTTACAGTAGCCTGTGTACGATGACCGTTCGGGTAACGTGCCTTGATAGACGCCCATGGGTCTTCTTGTAGCTGCTTAAGGCCTAAAGATAAACGACCGCTGTCCTTATCAAACTTGATAACACGAACAGTGATTTCGTCACCTGGGTTCAACATGTCACTTGGATGTGCAATACGCTTCCAAGCCATGTCAGTGATGTGTAGTAGGCCGTCAACGCCGCCTAGGTCTACGAACGCACCGTAGTTAGTTAGGTTCTTAACGTAACCCTTAACGTCCATGCCTTCTTCAATGCTAGCCAACAATTCGTCACGCTGTGCGCTGTTCGCTTCTTGCATTACTGCGCGACGTGAAACAACCACGTTGTTGCGCTTTTGATCAAGCTTAATAAGCTTAAATTCAAGTTCCTGGCCTTCTAGGTGATCAACGTCGCGTACTGGACGAACATCTACCAAGGAGCCAGGTAAGAAACCCTGAATGTTGTTGATGGCAACAGTAAAGCCACCCTTAACCTTGCCGTTGATAACGCCAGTGATGGTCGCTTCTTCGTCAAAGGCAGTTTGCAATACATCCCACGCTTCGGCACGTTTGGCCTTTTCGCGTGAAAGCTTAGTCTCACCAGTGCCGTCTTCAACACTTTCTAGAGACACCTTAATTTGATCGCCGATCTTCACTTCTACTTCACGAGAATCGTTATAGAACTCTTCGATAGGAATGATGGCTTCAGACTTAAGGCCTGCGTGTACTGTTACCCAGTCGCCGTCGATGTCTAATACGGTGCCCATAACAACAGCACCAGGACGCATTTCAACAGCAATTAGGGATTCTTCAAATAGATCTGCAAAGCTTTCGCTCATGTTTTATACCAGACGTTGTGCAAGTCAAAGGTGCTTGCGAGACAACGCTCGTTTAGCCTGAAGGTCAGCTGCAACAGGGAAGTTAAGTGGACGCGGTGTGTCAGGAACTGACGCCTAAAATGACACTAACGAATTTTGCGCGCGCGGTATTGTACACTGCCACGCAAATCTCATCAACCACAAAAAAACAACAAAAGTACGCTTAAGCCTATAAAACCGCGCCACCAATAAATGCTAAGCTAGCAGTCATAGGTGCCTGAATATAGCGCTTTTCACCAGCCTGTTTTTAACTGTGTACAACTAAATGATTAAAATCACTGCCGTCACCTTTACCCTTATTGGCATTGTGCTATTAACCCATGCATTGAAACCCGCTTATATCATCTACAGAAGAGAGCTGAACTGGGGCTAGCGCTCACTAGTCATCCTTATCAGTTTGTTTATTGTGGGTTATAGCGTCATGGCCACCGCGCTGTACCAATCCACCGGCGTCGACGCCTTTGACTTGGTGGTGGCGATCATTTTATTAGGTGGTAGTGTATTTCTGGCGCTAGTGATGAAGTTTAGCTTACGCAGCATCAATAAAATTCGCGCCATCACAATGCTCTATTAGATGAGCGCAATCGAACCTTGTTAGCCCGCCTTCCCCCTGGCCATCGCTAACCACGAATTTGAACTTCACTATCAGCCCCTTATCAATCCTAAAATCAATGCGATACACAGCGTCGAATGTTTAATCCGCTGGCCGCAAACTGATGGCAGTGCCGTTGCCACTTGCGACTTTATCCAGCTAGCCGACCAATCCTACGATATTGTCAATATTACTCCCTGGGTCATCTGCACCAGTTTAAAACAACTCGGTTTGTGGCACGCCAACGGACACAAGCTGGCTATACAAATTAACATTTCGGCAGGTGATTTAGATGAGCCAGCGCTAGTGACTCATATTGCCAAACACTTGCACCTCAACTATGTTGAGCCTAACTGCTTAACTCTTGAAATCACCGAAAACTTGGTTATTAACAACCAATCGGAATCGCTCAAAGCCCTACAGCAACTGCGGGACTTAGGCATAGGCATCAGTTTAGATGACTTTGGTACTGGTTATTCTTCCATGACGCTGCTTCACCAACTACCATTAACCCAAATAAAAATAGACCGCTCTTTTGTTATCGGCATGGAGGACAACAACAAACACACGGCCATTGTGCAATCCACCTTAGATTTAGGCATAAAAATGGGACTTGAAGTCATTGCAGAAGGTGTGGAAAATGGACATCAAGCGCAACTGCTTAAACAGATGAATTGCGCACTTATTCATGGCTACGATTTAGCTAAGCCAATGCCAGCCGAAAAACTTGACTAGTGGCTCAATCAACCAAGGTAATCATTTAAATGTGTTACGAAAAATCAGCCAAAGCAATTGCACAACTAACCCTCGAACAGTACCGAGTAACTCAACAAAACGGCACCGAGCAACCGGGTAGCGGCGCATACCTAAACACCAAACAATCAGGTATCTACATCGATGTTGTTTCTGGTGAACCATTGTTTGCCTCGACCGATAAATATGAATCGGGCTGTGGCTGGCCCAGCTTTACCAAGCCCATTGTGACGGCCAACGTACTGGAAATTAATGACGTTTCACTCGGCATGGCCAGAACCGAGGTCAGGTCTGCCCATGGCGACAGCCACCTAGGCCACGTGTTCACGGATGGCCCTGCAGACCGAGGCGGTTTACGCTACTGCATTAATTCTGCATCATTAACATTCATACCCCGTATCGAAATGGCAACCAAAGGCTACGGCGATTACTTAAACCAAGTTGAGGAACTCTAATGTCAACTGAACGTGCAATACTCGCAGGAGGTTGTTTTTGGGGCATGCAAGACCTGATTCGCAATCTGCCCGGCGTCATTTCAACACGCGTGGGTTACACCGGCGGCGAAGTGGCCAACGCCACCTATCAAAACCACGGAAATCATGCAGAAGCTATTGAAATCACCTTCGATAATCAGCTCACCAGTTTTCGCACCTTATTAGAGTTTTTCTTTCAAATTCACGACCCCACAACCAAGCTACGCCAAGGCAACGACTTAGGTGCTTCGTACCGGTCTGCCATCTACTTTGTGGCGGCACAACAAGAGGCCGAAGCACGCCGTACTATTGATGACGTTAACGCATCGGGCATATGGCCAGGCACAGTCGTCACCGAATTGGAGCCTGCGAGTGATTTCTGGGAGGCCGAGGCAGTGCATCAAGACTACCTACAAAACACGCCCAATGGTTACACCTGTCACTTTCCAAGAAAGGACTGGGTATTACCCGCTCGCTAAATCGCGGCACAAGGGCCTATGAGTTGCACACTTAACCTCGTTAAGTACTTGATCCAAAGTGTGTAACAAATAGCTTATGTCTTGCTTATCAATGGTCAACGGCGGGCGTATCTTCAGTACATTGTCGGCAGGGCCTTCGCTGCCCATTAAAATACGAGCGTCACGCATGCGATTTTTTACGTAATCAGCAACCTCCGTCGCCGGTTCACGGGTGCTCTGATTGTTCACCAAGTCCACGCCTACAAACAAGCCACAACCACGCACATCGCCAATACAAGGGTGCTTTACCTGCAACTCGCGTAAGCCTGTAAAAAGAAGCTCTCCCATGTTGCGGGCATTAGCCATCAGTTGCTCTTGTTCAACTATACGCAATACCTCGGCGCCCACTACACAGGACAAATTAGACCCACCAAAGGTGGAGAAAAACTCGGGGCCTTCTGCAAAGCTTGCAGCGATTGCTGCAGTGGTAACCACCACGCCAATCGGGTGACCGTTACCAATCGGTTTCCCGAGCACCACAACATCCGGCACCACCTGTTGTTGCTCGAAAGCAAAATAATAACCGCCTAAACGGCCTAATCCTGTTTGCACCTCATCGGCAATACATATGCCACCCGCCTCGCGCACGTATTGATACACACGACTCAGGTAGTTTGTAGGGGGTATGATCTGTCCGCCCACACTGGGGAACGTCTCGGCAATAAATCCTGCGATGGGCTCGCCTTGAGCCGTTAGAGTAGCAATGTGTTGCGCCACTTGCTGTGCATAAAGCTCGCCTGCGTGGCGCTGCTCACGTCGGTATGGACCTCGGTAATCATCTGCCACATCCACCAAATGCACCCAGTCGGCTTGACCTAAGCCGACTGCAGGCGCCCTTGGCGAGGCAAATTTGTAGGCCGAAATATCAATAGCACCCGTGGTATTGCCGTGATAACCATGATTAGGCGTAATCATGTGTTTAGCCTTAGTGTGAGCACGAGCCAAACGCAAGGCTAACTCATTGGCTTCGGTGCCGGAATTGACAAAATAACATACCGACAAAGATGCAGGCATATGGCTCAATATTTGCTCTGCAAATGCGGCGCGGCTGGGATGTAAATAACGCGAATTAGAATTGATACGAACCAATTGCTCGGCTGCAACGCGAGCAATTCGAGGGTGCGCGTGCCCTACATGAGGTACGTTATTGTAAGCATCTAAATAGGGCCTGCCCCACTCATCAAATAAATAATGCCTCCAACCGCGCAAAAACATGACTGGGTCTGCATAGCTTAATTTGAGATTGTGGCCAAAGTGGTCTTGTCGAACTTGCTGTGCATGGATTTTACTGGGTGGGCAGTACTGGGTTGCGGCTGATTCTAAATTGAGCAAGGCCGCTGGATTTGGGCATAATTTTTGCCATAACAAAAGATCATCTGGGTCCGCAGCACCTGGCCAGTCGTAGCCCATACCTTCGATAGACAAAGCCAATTGCACATGGGCATGAGGGTGCCAACCACCATTCTCACAAGGCTCTCCTAAATGAGCAAACAAGTCGCCAGCAGCCAACTCTTGGCCCACCGTAAGCTGAGCCACCGACGCCGGATTAAGATGGCCATATAAACTATAGAAAGCATCACCCGCAGGTGTTTGATGGCGTAAAATAACCACACCACCGTAATCGAGGTTGGCTTTACGGTTATCCGTGGCCTCCACAGTGGCCGCCATGGGTGCATAAAGCGCCGTACCCACCGGTGCAAAGATATCAATACCCAAATGCACTGTACGCCGATTACTGCTAGGCCACGGACCATTTTTAAAGGCTTGATCGGTATATACCAAGCGTGGTTCCAAGTAATAACCCAGAGCAACTTCCACATCGTTATGAGTCAGTTGCTGCGCTTCACTGGCGTGGATAGAAAATGGGTCTTGCGGAATGCTGCTGTGCTCCACACTCAGCGCTACCATTGGCGCCTGACTCAAATCAATACTGTCTCCCATTAAGGCATAACAATTGCCCTGATGGTCGTTTAGCCAAGCTATAGTCGCCTCGGCCTCAGTGGTTACCTGCAAACCACAAGCAAGCCGCAAGCGTGAAGTAAGCAATCGGTCATGTACATTATGGTTTTCTAAAAATGCCCAAGCCGGTGCTTGCGAAATAGTGACGTAAGGGTCAGCTGGGTTGCCCACCGCCATCAACGTTGAATTGACCACACTGACAGCCAAGCGCATGCGCACCAATGGCCAAATTAAGGAAACTTCCAGTTCTGATAAGGGTGCGCTGCTATGAAAACCAGCCACCAATTGCGCTAAGGCCTGCTCGGGCCGAGCCTGATCTAAGACAATGTAGGCCCCAGCAATGGCCAAATCACATACTCTCGGTGCCAAACACATATCACCCAAATCGATAATGCCAGTTATAGTTGGCCCATAACTTAGGCATCCCTGTACAAGAATATTGTAGTCATTAACATCGTTATGAATACACTGTTGCGGCAGGCCTGATAAGCCTTCTTCTACAGTCTTAAACTGCTCAACAATGGATTTTATAATGGATTTTCGTGCAGGATCTTCAAGGCAATCCAACTGGCTTTCTACCCAACCCGCTTGTACCAGATTCCACTTAAACTCTCGGTCTAAATAGCTATGCTCAAATGAGGCTAACTGGGTGTTCATGTGGCCCATATAATGGCCGAGCTGGCGAATTAAGGACTCGGATTTGGGTTCAAAATTAGCGTAATTAGAACCTTCAAACTTACTCAGCAACCAAACAACTCTTAGTTCGCCTTGCGGATCTTGATGGTAAGTGAATTGTTCTCCGGCTAGGGTAGTAATGACTCTAGGCACTGGCACTTGAACAGCAGCGGAAACTTGTTGCAAGTGAGCTAAAGCCGAACACTGCATTGCCACAAAGGCATCGTCGCAATCCACACGCATGACTTTCAGAACATAATCACCAGCAGCGCAGGTGACCAAAAAATTTAGATCGTACTCGCCATCCAAGCGGCTCACGGCACACTCAAAACCCCAAACATCGGCAACCACTTGGCTCCAGTGGTGTAGCATATATAACCTCTTTAAAGGTTGTTATTCGAATCTTCATCCTATCTTACAAAGCCTAGCCTGAACAGCTTGTAAATGAGGGCCTACAAGAGTTAAGTTAGATCAAACCGACCGTTTAGATAGGCAATAACGTCATTGGATTGGTAAAGCCATTCTACGGCGCCATCGTCCTTCACTATCTTTAGACACGGCACCTTATGACGGCCACCTTCACGAATTAACTCGACCTTAAACGCACCCTCAGCTTTTGCATCTCGTAACTCAATGTGCAACGCGTGGCGCTTTAGATGACGACGAACTTTGACACAAAAGGGGCACGCATGAAATTGATACAACGACATGGCTGCCGTCACTTGATCAATATTTTTTTGCACATCGGCCTGTCTTTTTACAGGTGTGGGTGAGGTCAAAAAATCCAAAATTAAAATGATTCGGCCTAAAATCCATCGAATGACTTTCATTAGTTAGTTCCATCGTAATGGTTAAATTAACCTACATTGCTAATTGCAGGCACAAAAAAGGCGGTTCAACTTGTAAGCTGATAACCGCCTGTTTTACAACAAATAATTGGTGGAGCCTAGCGGGATCGAACCGCTGACCTCAACACTGCCAGTGTTGCGCTCTCCCAGCTGAGCTAAGGCCCCACACGAAGGTAATCAAGCGCTTGGAATATTGCTGTTGCGACTTGATCGAGGCGTATTATAGGCACCTGAGCATGGATTGCAAGCCGTTAGACCAAACTTATCTAAACTTTTTCCACCGTACCCCGTTTAGGCTTAGGCAGACGGCCAATGGTAACGCTACGTCCAGATATTTAAGTCTAGTTTCTGACGCGTGCCCGGAAATACCAGCTCACGAATATTTTTCTTGGAAATGTTAAACGCATGGTGAATCACGTCGCCATATACGTCTCTAGCATCAATTGTTTGGCGCAAATCACGCCGCTCAAACAACTCTTTTTTGCCAAGCCCAGGCCAATCGGTAATTACCTGCGTTGACTTGATTAACCCACCAGCAAGAAATATGGCAGAGCCAACCCCGTGGTCTGTACCTTTGGTACCATTTTCCTTAGCTGTTCGACCAAACTCAGTCACCGTAATCACAATCGAGTTATCCCATACGGCCGCTGAATAGGACGCGAAGGCATTGATGACGCGGTCCAATTTTTTAAGGTGCTTGGCATGATCACCATGTTCACCGCCTTGCCTTGAATGCGTATCAAAACCAGAGTATTCCACAAACCCAACCTTTGGACCCTTGGGCTGTGCCATTTGTTTAGCCACTTCTTTGGCCAGTCGTTCAGGGTCTTGACCTCTGGACATGCGCTCATTGGTCATGGCGGTACTGGCGCCGTATTTAGACAAGGTGTCATCTTCTGCCCAAAGGCTTGCTAACAACTTATTGGTATCCTGATAAGATTTTTTATCAATATTTGAAGGGAATAAATTATGGGTGACGGCGGACGACCTGCAAATTAGCGGCGTAGGCAAGGTTACCGCAAGGCTGGACCGGTTTGATAATTCCATGGCCCGCCCTAACCAACCGGTATTCGTTGAGTAAGCCGATGCCCCACCTCCTTCCATGATATTTTGGCCTTCAAAATGAGACCGTCCGTAATAGTTAAAACCCGTGGCATGAACCACGCTCGCATTTTTGTTGCGCCAATGTCGTGCAAACCCCTGCATAGCGGGATGCAGCCCAAACTGGCCGTCTAACGGCAGGGTATTTTCTACCAAACAGGTGCTTCTAAGATTATCTAGGCCTTTGTCGTGCATAGGCTGAACCGCCGCCAAACCATCCATGCCGCCACGCAATAGAATCACCAATATGTTACTGGTATTGGTTTCGGCTGCCGTTGAACCCACACTGTACCCCATGGTGTAAGCAACGGCAGACATAGAGGTAGCTTTGATAAACGCTCTTCTTTTCATAATCAGCTCCTTAAAAACCCAGGTGAACATAGCAATGCCACAATCTGTTGAATCGGTAGTTGTGATCCGAGAATCACGTTTTGAGTATGAGGCGATAAATTAAAGCGTTGAAGTTGTTCAACACGCAAACCGTTATTTTTAACCGTTTCAGTAGTCACAGAGGTGTAGTTGTAGTGACGCCCGATGATAAATCCAAACCGCAAGCGGCGATCTAAATACTCATTTGATAACCAGCTTTGTTCGACCTCAGGCCAACCGTTAGGTTGCTGTGCTTCGCCATGGAGCAAGCCTAGCTCACGTAAAACACTGTCGATGCCACTGGGGTTAAAGTTCCAGTTACGTGGCACACCATTAGGCACGTCAATGTCAAATGCCTTTAATGTTTGATACACCCAAATTTCTGGATTGAGAAATTTATCGTTAGTTTGCTCTAGGTTTTCTAAAATATCGAGTAAACCGAGGTAAACGGGCGCTAACTTACCTTTATGCTTTAGGTATATTTTTGCCAATTGAGTGACATGATCTGGCGCTGGATGGTCGGCGATAAAATGTTGACACAAGCGAAAGGCCAAGTGCTTTGCCGTGTCTTGCATCGAGGTTAAGTCCCGCAACACGCGCTGGAGTTGCCCTTTACCTGTAGAACTATTGTACTTTTTACCCAGTACAGTTTGAGTGCCTGGCTCGTGATAGTCCTTTTCGAACCGCAGTTCGTTGATATTATCCCAATCGACCACTCTCCACCCGGTGAGAATATTGGTCATGCCATTAACATCATCCTGGGTATAGCCATTACTTGGCGTCACCGTATACAGTTCTAATGTTTCGCGTGCTAAATTTTCATTGGTACCATTATCAGTCCACTTTTCCTTACTGGCTCTCGAGTTTTCGCCAGTGCTATCTTGGTTATCTAAGTACAAGATCATGGCAGGATGAGTCACCGCCTTAAACACCAGATCAGACATGGAACCAAACATATTGGTTCTTATCATTTCCTGGAAGTTAGGCAAACACGGCAAGTTGTTCATTGACTCAGAAACGGTAAAATAGTTTAGCCAAAAGAGCCACAGGCGATTGGCAAAATCTGCGTCAGTATTCACGCAAAAGTCTGCCCGTCTGTAGGTAGATAACCAAATAGGCCGGACCGACTTATCGATCATTAGTTGCTGCAATTTTTTATTTTCTTGCAGCAGGCGCTCTTCTTCTCGCCACAACTGTGCACGATAAACAATACCCGCCTTGAGGCCCAAGGTGATGCCGGAATAGGTTTTCTTATCCTCATCACTAAGGCCTTTACCCGCTGACTCTAGCAAAGGTTTAAGACGATGATTAGATGTGTAGTTGCGCGGTTTGGAAATGGACTGCCGTGCACGAGCAAACCATTGGGATTCTGAAATGGGATCGTCATTTAAGCTAAAACCAAAGCCTGCTCGTCGACTAATCCAGTCTGCGGTTTTTGCCATCTTTCACCCACGCTGACGTGTTTGTTAAAGGCTGACAGTAACACATAAAATAGTTTTGATTAATAGAAACATTTTATCGCCCACGGGCGTTGACTAACCCCGTGAGCAATAGGTGGCTAGATTATGCCTGCCCCAAGCCTTGGTACTCTTTATCCCATCGCTTCGCTTCCTTCTTTGAAAGCCCGCCTAACACGTCTACCGCATGACGAATACGCGCGCGGCTCATGTCTGGACCAAGAATCTGCATGGCATCAAATACCGACACGGAATTGGCGGCACCGGTAATCACCACAAATAAAACCGCGAACAGGTCTTTAGGCTTCATTTCGAGTGTTTGCGCCATACCTTTACAAATAGCGAAGATGTCGTCTTTTTGCCAATGGCGCAGAGCTTCTAAGCGCCACAAAGTAAACTGCAGTGCTTTACGTACTTGTTCTGGCTCCAACTTGTTACTGGCAAGGTCATCCTCAGTAAGCTCTAGCATGCCGCTCAGGAAGAAACCGGCCAAAGGCAATACGTCGCTAAACTTATCTACACGAGGCTTGATCAGGGGCACGATAGGCGCTAAGCATTGGCTATTAATCGCCCACGTTTGCATACGCTGCATAAACTGAGCATCGCTTAGGTCTTCACGCAGCCATAAGCCATTGAGCCAAGACAGCTTTTCTTGGTCAAAAATCGGGCCACCCAAGGAAACACGGTTAACGTCAAAGTTGTCTACCATTTCTTGTAAGTTAAATTTTTCACGTTCGTCTGGCATAGACCAACCCATACGGCCTAAGTAGTTCAACATAGCTTCTGGCAAATAACCCATGCGCTGATAATACATAATGCTAGTCGGGTTCTTTCGTTTTGACAGCTTGCTCTTGTCTGGATTACGCAATAACGGCAAATGACATAGCTCGGGCATATCCCAACCAAAATACTGATACAGTAGTTGATGCTTAGGTGCTGAGTTAATCCATTCTTCGCCACGTAATACGTGGGTGATGCCCATAAGATGATCATCTACCACATTGGCTAGGTGATAAGTCGGCATACCGTCTGCTTTAAGCAGTACTTGCATATCCACTTGAGACCATTCAATTTCGATGCTGCCACGCAACATGTCTTGAAATACGCAGGTGCCCTCGCGAGGGACTTTCATGCGTACCACGTAAGGTATGCCGTCGTCTAAGCGCTGTTGCACCTGCGTGGGTGACAAATCCAAGCCACGGCCATCGTAGCCGATAGGGAGCTTGTTTTCAGTTTGGTGACGACGCAGTTCGTTGAGTTCTTCTGAGGTGGCAAAACAATAGAAGGCATGGCCGCCTTTAACCAGCTGATCGGCGTAGTCCTTGTAGATACTGCCCCGCTCACTTTGTCGGTACGGGCCATGTGGGCCACCCACGTCTGGGCCTTCGGTCCACTCAATACCTAACCAACGCAATGAGTCTAGAATAGCCTGTTCGGATTCTGGTGTACTGCGCTCTTGATCCGTGTCTTCGATACGTAAAATGAATTCGCCACCGTGCTGACGTGCAAATGCCAAATTAAATAGGGCAATGTAGGCGGTGCCTAAGTGTGGGTCGCCGGTTGGGGATGGCGCAATGCGGGTACGAATAGCAGTCATAGTTTTGGTCTAACAGTGGGTGGGAAAATCCGCTGTATTATACCTAAAACCACGTTTAATTGTACTGTTGGAGATTACTTCACGATGCTCACAAAGATGGGGAATTTCGAAAGGAGTGTACGACTGTAAATGGCTTCGCTCCTCGCAATGACGTGTAATGCTGTCATTGTGAGGAGCGAAAGCGAGGTGGCAATCTAAGCCTTATGCACCTTTTTGAGGACGCATATCATCGCGGCTGATGCCAGCAACCTGCACTGGGTTCTTCATGGCGTCGCGGCGGAACGGGTCGCCTAGCTCTTGGTTGATTAGAATTTCAATGAGCGAGGTTTTGCCCGCTGCTTGATCGACCAATGCCTGGCTAAGAGCAGAACTCACTTCGTCCATAGTGCGCGCTTGTACACCAATTAGGCCACACGCGCTTGCGATGCCTGCATAGTTAACGTTTTCATCTAACTCTGTGCCTACAAAGTTATCGTCAAACCATAATGTGGAGTTACGCTTCTCAGCGCCCCACTGGTAGTTACGCAATACGATCATAGTCACTGCTGGCCACTCTTCACGGCCAATAGCGGTAAGTTCTGTAACAGCGATACCAAAGGCGCCGTCACCAGAGAAGCCAACAACTGGGGTGTCTGGGCAACCAATTTTGGCGCCAACTACCGCTGGCAAACCGTAACCACAAGGGCCAAACAAACCAGGGGCTAAGTACTTACGACCTTCTTCGAAGGTTGGGTAAGCGTTACCGATGGCGCAGTTATTACCGATGTCAGAAGAGATAATGGCTTCCTTAGGCAATACAGAAGAGATAGCACGCCAAACCATACGTGGGCTTAGCCATTCAGGCTTAGCGGCACGAGCACGTTCGTTCCAAGTAGTACCTGGATCGTCTTCTTCGTTAGTCATGCCTTCTAGTTCAACATCCCAAGCTGCTTTGGTGTCTGCAATGCGTGCCTTGCGAGCTGCGCGATCAGTGTCGCCTGCAGCTGCAGAAAGCTGACCAATAATACCGTTAGCCACTTTGGCTGCGTCACCAACAATACCTACAGTAACAGCCTTGGTTAGGCCAATACGCTCTGGCTTAAGGTCTACTTGAATGATTTTGGCATTTTTAGGCCAGTAATCAATGCCGTAGCCTGGCAAGGTAGAGAATGGGTTTAGGCGTGTGCCTAATGCCAATACTACGTCTGCATCTTTAATAAGCTGCATGCCGGCCTTAGAACCGTTATAGCCTAGTGGACCTGCAAATAATGGGTGTGAGCCAGGGAAAGCGTCGTTGTGCTGATAACCACAACATACAGGTGCATCTAAACGCTCTGCCAATGCCATAGAAGCAGCAATGCCACCAGCAGAAAGCACTACGCCTGCACCGTTGAGGATTACCGGAGACTTGGCAGAAGACAAAAGCTTAGCCGCTTCTGCTAAGGCCACTTCGCCACCAGAAGGCAATTCAAATTCAATAATAGTAGGCAGATCAATATCAATAACCTGAGTGAACATGTCACGTGGTACGTTGATTTGTGCAGGTGCTGAAAAACGATGGGCGTTTGCAATAACACGATCAAGTACTTCGGCAATACGTGACGGATCACGTACTTCTTCTTGATAACAAACCATGTCTTTAAATAAAGCCATTTGCTCTACTTCTTGGAAGCCGCCTTGGCCAATCGTTTTGTTAGCCGCTTGAGGCGTTACTAACAAAAGTGGTGTGTGGTTCCAGAAAGCTGTTTTAACAGGGGTAACAAAGTTGGTAATGCCTGGGCCATTTTGAGCAATCATCATGCTCATTTTGCCGGTGGCACGGGTGTAGCCATCAGCCATCATGCCGCCAGAACCTTCGTGAGCACAATCCCAGAAGCTAATACCAGCTTTTTCAAAAATGTCAGACACAGGCATCATTGCAGAGCCAATAATACCAAATGCGTGCTCAATGCCATGCATTTGTAGGGTTTTTACAAACGCTTCTTCTGTAGTCATTTTCATAATCGGTTACACCTAAATTGGGTTGAAAGTGAGTTTAATAAATAGAAAGAATTTAGAATTCTTAGGTTATGGGTAGAGGATACTAAACTATTGACTAATGGCTTAGATCCACATTAGTTATTTCGATTAGCCCAGTTAAGCAAATCAAAAAAAACGCCTCACCCACGCAGACAAAAATGTCTTGACTGGGCAAAGCGCAAACTGTCCGCTAAGACAGGGTATGAAATTACTGGTTGTATAAATAGTCTGACAACCAAGGGGCAATTTGAGGGAAGTTAAATACTCATAACAATCCAATGGACCACTCCGCGCATGAATTTAATGACAGGCGGTGTGGCTGTTTATTTTTGCCAATTTCTTGGTGCTAGCTTAATTCTCACTGAGACAGTTGCTACCAATAGTTAGGCAACCACAAAGCAATTTGCGGGAAGTATATGATCAATAGTAAGCCTATTAACTGGATAACCATAAACTGCATCATGCCTAGGTAAATATCCTTTAAATCCCATTCTGGCACTACACCTTTTAGGAAGTAAGCGGACAGTGCTACAGGCGGGCTTAACCAGGCGGTTTGGAGGTTTACCGCCACCAGTATGGCAAACCAGATTAACAAGTCTGCCTGACTTAAGCCAAAGTCTAAGGTTTCTACCACTGGCAACAGGATAGGTACGATAATCAATACAATTGGCACCCACTCTAACGGCCAACCCAGCACGAAAATCAATGCCAATATGAAAAACAACATTGCCCATGACGACATGTCGAAGGACAAGAGTAATTCGGTCAGCATCTGTGGCGTGCCTAGGTTAGAGAATACTGCGCCAAAGAAGTTTGATGCAGCCACCAAAAACATGATGAGAACCGTAATTTCTAAGGTTTTAATCAACGCATCATAACCACTGGCAATAGAAAACTTCCGATAGGCAACAGATAGAACTAACGAACCAAAAGCACCGCACGCTGCGGCCTCCGCTGGGGTGGCAAGCCCCGCCACAATAGAACCTAAGGAGAAGGCAATGAGCACCGTGGGCGGCACCAGACCCATAAAAAACTCATACCACAAGTCAGAAAAATAGAATCCTTTGGGTCTTACTTCACGAGCCCATTTAAACACCCGGAACATCAGACCAATCCATAACAATGGAATGACAAGCCCTGCTAGCGGGAAGAATGACAAGACACCCTTGACTGCCAAAACACATAAGAATACAAACATGCCCAAGCCGGACATAACTAAGATCACCTCTAGTCCATAATAAGGTGATGTTTCTGGCTGCTCGTCTTCAGGCAAAATAGGCCCAAGGTTAGGGTTAATCATGCAGCGGCCAATAGTATAAATCATATACAAACTAGCCAATAACACGCCAGGAAGTACTGCCGCACGAAATAAGTCCGTCACAGGCACTTCCAACACAGGCCCCATAACGATCAACATAATAGAAGGAGGTATTAATATGCCTAAGGTTCCACCCGCCGTAATAGCACCCGCCGACAAACGTACATCATATTTAGAGCGATTCATGGTTTTAGCCGCCATAATGCCCAAAATAGTGACCGACGCACCAACAATGCCCGTAGCGGCTGCAAAAATCATTGAAACAAACAACACGGCAATAAACAACGCACCACGAGTGCGAGACATCATCATTTGTACGGCATTAAACAGGCGCTCCATGAGCCCTGCTTGTTCCATCATAATACCCATAAAAATAAACAAAGGCACCGCTACAAGCTGATCATTCATCATCGTGGAGTTGACTTGTAGGGTAAGCAAGAAGAACGCCAACTTACTACTGCCTCCCATCGAAGCAAACACAAACCCAAGAAAAATCAACGTAAAGGAAATAGGAAAACCTATAAAAATAGAAAACAACATGGCAGCTAACATCAGCATACCAATCATAGGTTTTGAAATACTAACATCACCTAGTACACTTGCTACCCAATCCCCTAGTGGCAACACATCTGGATAGAACACCGATATAAAAACACACGCCAGACCTATTAGATAGAAGGGGAAAAATTTTAGGAATTTTGATTCTCTTTCTTTACCCATTTGGTGAAAAGCGCGGAATAGCTCAGGAAAGCCTTGTAAAAATAGTAGCCCCGCACCGATAGGCATAAAAATACGGGCAGGCCATAAGTAAGGTGCCCATGTCGAATCAGCACTAGCATCTTCCCAAATACCCCATTCTTCACCCCAACCATTAAAGCCTAAAGCATCACCAGCAAAACCCAGTGCGCTCCAAAAGAACAGTAGCATAGCGGGAAAATAGAACATCAGGTATAAGGCGGCATCAACAGTGGCTTGGGTTGTCTTATGCCAACTACGGTAGATGAAATCTGCGCGAATATGGACACCACGCATCAAGGCATAGCCTGATGCCGCCATGAATATGACACCTCCAAGCATTCGACTGACGTCATACGCCCAAGTGGTAGGCCCCAAATTTATAGCACGGGCAAGGTCACCCAAATCATAAGAAATTAGTAAAGCAAACATGCCACGGGAAAATACTTCGGTAACCATCACAGCCACCAAAGGGATAATGGCCAAGCAAATGATGCGCCCCATCCATAAATTCAGCACATCAATAAAAGCGGTAATGGGACGCTGCCAAGGCGTCATGTCCTCTGGTGTTTCTCCCGGTTTTTCGGCGCGACGCTCTGCGATTAATTCATCGGTGATTTCGAGCTCGCCAATATCTGTTACTTGTGTCGCCATGTCGGCTTCCTCTTATTATTGTCAGCAATTATTATGCCTTGTCTTCAGAAAGACTGACCTAAAGTCATTGTAACTAGCTGTTACAAAGTGAAAAATCTATCATAGGTTTCTGTATGAAAAGTGCGAGAAGACTATGATAAACTTCTTACCATCGTATAAGTTTACAACCTTAATTATTGCACTGCGATAAATCGACCTAGCACTCAGTACTAGGTCGATATCAAGTCAATGCAAAGTATTACTTGATGCTATCAGCAAAGGCCTTACCTAAACTAGCATTAGATGCCTGTGCACCAGCCCAGAAAGGCACTGCGATTGCAGCGAAATCTTTTTGCGACTGCCAAACTTCTGCAAAGAATTCATTCTCATCAGAAGATTTTTGAAGCAGCGCGTTTGCCGCATTCATATACGCAGGGAAGTAATCTGCTGGTGTATCATGTAATTGCACACCATGATTCTCGGTCAAGTCTTTCAAAGCTTTACCGTTCTCATAGATACGGTAAGAAATAGATTTTGACAAAGATGCATTAGCAGCTACTTCTATAGCTTTCTTTTGCACAGAGGTTAGAGAGTCATAAACATCGCCGTTTAAGTACATGTCAGCATTTACGACCACTTGGTGAAGACCTTGTAGGTAATAATGCTTCAATACTTTTTGGAAACCAAACACACTATCAGGTTTTGGACAACACCATTCGGCGGCGTCAATTGTGCCTTTTTCAAGTGCGGGTAGGATGTCACCACCACCCATAGCAACAGAGGCTACGCCAATGTCTTTGTAAGCTTGGCCTACCATGCCTGGAGGAGCGCGGAAACGGAGTTTACGAAAGTCATCCATGGAGTCAATAGGCTCAGGGAACCATCCCAAAGCTTCTGGGCCAACAGGCTGCAACATAAAGCCTTTAATGTTAACGCCCATTTCGTCCCAAAGACGGTCATAAAGTTCTTTACCACCACCGTATTGGAACCAAGAAAGGAACGCAATATTATCAAGGCCTACACCTGCACCTGCGATAGGAGCACCAAATAGGTTAGCGGCGGGATGTTTACCACCCCAATAATGAGTCCACGCAAAACCACCGTCTAGCAAACCAGCATCAATAGCATCGATGATGTCAGTGTTACCAACAACCGACCCCCCTGGCAATATTTCAATATTGACAGAACCGTCGGTCAATTCACGCACATCCTTAGCAAATTCATTCAACATGTGCACTTCATCGGATTTAGTGCCAAGCACTGACTGAACACGAAGAGTAACATCTTTAGCATAAACTGCAGTGGTGCTGATAATCAGCACACCAGCAACAGCAGCCAACTTCATTTTGTTTAAAACGGACATAATTGCCCTCCATTCTTATTGTAATGCCTTCAGTCGGCTGCTGCTAATCTGTGTGGAAGGCCTCACACAAAGTCCCATAGTTGGGAGCAACAGTAAAATTATTTAAATAAAACTCATTACTAAGCTAAAAATAGGTAACTAGATCCAGCCATCCGTCGTACAACATTTTTGTTGTTAAATACACTAAAAACACCAAGCCCACATAAGCAATGGCTGGGAATTTCAACATCACACGCATGATTAAGGCAGCAAAAAAAGCCATTAATACAATCGCTAATACCAAACCCATCACTAACAACTGGGTATTATCTCGAGCAATGGCCGCTACGGCCAACACATTATCTAAGGACATGGAGATGTCTGCTATGGCAATGGTCACCAGGGCGCTTCCCATGGTGACCTTACCTTTAGCCGGGCTAGTATCATCCGCTGGGGGTGCTGCAAAGTCTTTGATGTCACCATAGAAACGCCAGCACACCCAAGCTAACAAGACACCACCTAGCAACAAAATCCCTGGCACCCCAATAATGGTGCTGGCCCCTACGGCAAACAAAATACGGAATAAGGCGGCCAATGCCATGCCAGCAAGAATTACCTTACGTCGTTGATGAGCAGCCAAACCTGCAGCTGCCATGCCTATCACTAAGGCGTTGTCGCCAGACAAAATCAGATCAGCAAATACAATCTGACCAATATCTAACCAATTAAACATTAACCATCTCCTGCAAAATCATAGCGGCGGCTTTTTCACCAATCATAATCACTGGGGCATTGGTATTGCCCGAAGTAATGATGGGCATGATAGACGCGTCAGCTACGCGTAAACCTTCAATCCCATGCACCTTAAGTTGAGCATTCACTACCGCCATATCATCGTGCCCCATTTTGCAGGTACCCGTGGGATGGTAGATGGTGGTTGCAGTGTCTCTGGCCCAGTTAAGAATATCGGCATCTGCTTGGGCTCCAACACTAATACCTGGGCTATATTCTTCTGTTATTAATGACTTTAAGGGCGCTTGCTGGGCAATAAGCTGGGTGATTTTTATACCCGCAACAAGGGTCTGTTGGTCCAACTCGGTGGCCAGGTAGTTGGGGTGAATATCGGGGTGATCTGCAAAACGATTAGACACTAAGCTTAAGTGGCCTGTACTTTCAGGGCGCATTTGCAATACTGATGCGGTAAATGCATCAAACTTATGCGGGCCTTCGGCAGGTGAGTCTGCACTAAAAGGCTGTATATGGAATTGGATGTCAGGCCGGTCTGGGCTTAAATGTGTTTTAACAAAACCTGTGCCCAAACTGGCTGCCATAGTCATTGGTCCAGTGCGCTTTAATAGGTATTCTAGGCCAATTAGCCCCTGCTTAAACCAACTACTTATTTCAGTGTTAATAGTGCTAGCGGCACATTTAAATACCGGTCTAGCTTGTAAATGGTCTTGTAAATTTTGCCCCACACCTGGTAATTCTTTTACCATTTTTATCTTGTGAAGGGTTAACTGCTCTGCAGCTCCAATGCCAGACACCATAAGTAATTGTGGTGACCCTATAGCACCAGCGCTCAAGATAACTTCTTTATTAGCTTTTAACTCGCCACTGGCTAATTGCACACCAGTAACACGGTTGCCTTCAAATAAAAGTTTTTCCACGCAAGAACCTGTGAGTATAGTAAGGTTGGCGCGGCTGCGGGCAGGATTAAGATAGGCAACAGCTGAACTACAGCGCCGCCCTTTTTTAGCAGTCAGTTGAAACAAGCCCACACCTTCTTGATCTTCACCGTTGTAATCCTTGTTAGCGGGGTAACCAAAATTTTGGGCAGCTTCTAACCAAGCATCAACAACGGGTCGGCTTAAGCGTGTTTCGGATACCGTTAACGGCCCCCCTTGCCCACGCAAGTCATTGGCCGCGCCCTGCCAGTCTTCAGAACGTTTAAAGTAGGGTAACACTTGGTCCCATTGCCACCCTTCGTTACCTAAGTTAGCCCAGTCGTCGAAGTCTTGCGCTTGGCCACGAACATACAAAAGCCCATTAATAGAGCTACTGCCACCCAGCACCTTGCCTCTAGGCCAAGGAATAGAGCGCCCATTAAGCCCAGCACAGGGTTTAGATTTGTAACACCAATCGGCAGACGGATTGCCCATGGTCTTAAAATAACCCACGGGGACATGAATCCAAGGATTTAGATCGCGACCTCCAGCTTCTAGCACCGCTACGGTGTGACGACCATCTTGTGATAACCGATTGGCCACAGCACATCCTGCTGAACCTGCACCAATCACAATGTAGTCATACTGCTTTTGCATTAATTATCCCTAAGTTCGAATATGCTTATATCAATAAATGAGACTTTTGTACTCATTTACTGTATATTAAACACAGAGAACCACATTACTTGACCTAACTCAAGCGTTTTATTTAAAGTGACCACACCTAAGGAGAGTTACCAGATGTCTGATTCGGATAGAATAGCCACTAACATGCGCCTGTTTTACATACTTGATGTGATGGCTAAACAACAAAGTCCTCTAACACCGTCAGAAATAAACCAACACTTAAATTGGCCTAAACAAACAGTGCATCGGCTATGTAAATCTATGGTTGAAGAGGGTTTCTTACACTATGATGCTACTGGTAAACGGCTGTTGCCAAGTGCTTCTTTACGAACTTTGGCCAACGGAATTTTAGCCAGTGACTGGCATGAAAGTGCTCGACACCAAATTCTGGAAAAACTCAGTAGCAAGGTAAAAGAAACAGTTAACTTTGTTATCCCTGAGCACCAGGGCATGATTTACAGAGATAGGGTACAAACTAACTGGGCGTTTCAAATTCATCTCCCTGTGGGTACCCATGTTCCATTTCACTGCACAGCAAGTGGCAAAACTTACCTTGCCAGCCTAACCCTTAAAAACCGCCGCACCATGCTGGAAAGCTTGTACCTAAAAAGTCTCACTGATAACACGGTTAGCAGCGTTGAGCCATTAATGCAGGAGCTAGCCCTGGTACAAAAGCAGGGTTTTTCACTAGACAATGAAGAATTTTATGACGGGATGATTGCTATTGCTGTGCCTGTGTTAGATCCGAAGGGCCGCTACCATGGCGCAGTTGCCATGCACGGACCTACTGTGCGTTTGGATATCGGTGCCCTTGAAGACAACTATGACGACTTAAGGTCTGCCGCCGATCAGCTAAGCCAGCTTATTTTTTCAGTTTAATTAAATGTTCCCTAAGACTACTAGGCTGCGGGCAATGTAACTGTGACATTATCTGCTCTAACTCAGCCACAATTAAATCAATAGCATGGGCTGCACCCTCTTCACCGTGGGCGGCAAAACCTACCTAGCAAGCCTGTCTGCCAGCGCTCTAAACACTGTGCTAGACGCCATCGACCTAACCTAGCAAACTGCCAACAATATTTGCCACAAGCCAGCACTATTGACCGAACTAGAGACTATTAAAAACAAGGCTATGCCCTAGACAATGAAGAGTTTTTTGAGGGTATGGTTGCCTTGGCCGTGCCAATCTACGACCCCCAAGGTCGTTACCATGCATCGGTGGCGTTTCATGGGCCAACACTGTAGCTGACTGTCTTAGCCGTATTATTTTTCGGCTCGATGCCTAAATGCTTAGAAATGGTATAAATAATTGGGAAAATCATCGACCCGCCCGCAGTGCAGTTGCGACATCACCTGTTGCAACTCAAGCCGCAATAGCTCAATACACTTATCACTGCCCGCTTGACCGCCGGCCCCAACTCCGTACATGAACGGTCTACCGCTCAATACGGCCTGAGCACCTAGTGCTAAATAGCGCGCTACGTCTACGCCCGATTCAACACCACTGTCTGCCAACACTGTCATATCCGCCCCGACTTCCTGCATGATATCCGGCAATAACATCACCGGCGAGGGTGCCGCATCCAATTGCCGACCACCATGATTAGACACAATGATACCATCGGCGCCGATGTCTCGTATCGCTTTAGCGTCGGCAACGCTCATTACGCCCTTCACAATGAGTTGCCCGTGCCAGTGCTGCCTAAGCCACTGTAAATATGCTAAATCGACCACATCCCGCAGGGTGTTACGGATAAATTCTGCGGCGTCTGCCATGGCCATGGTTTTAGTATCCATGTAGGGAGTAAGGTTGGCAAATTGTGGTAACCCAGCGGCCACCGTCGCCAAACTCCATTGTGGCCGAAGACACGACTGCCAAATACTACCTACACTGATTTTAGGCGGCACACTCAAACCGCTCTTGAGCGCTTTGATGCGGCGGCTTGGAGTGGGCACATCAATCGTTACCACCAAATTTGTGCAGCCTACAGCTTGCGTGCGAGAAAGCAAATCCAGACAAATTTCGCGATCAGCCGGTGGATACAACTGAAACCACAAGTTGTTTGCAGCATGTTGCGCCGCCGTTTCTATACTAATAGTAGACACGGTACTCAGCACAAAAGGGACATTAGCCTGCCGTGCCGTTCTCGCGTGCATTATGGACGCTTTAGGCCACACTAAACCAGACAACCCCAACGGCGCAATACCCACTGGGGCGTCATACTGTCTGCCAAACAGTGTTGTGGTTAAGTTTGGTTCCTGGTATTGAGCCGTATATTGCGACACTAATTGCACACTATCTAAAGCTTGCCGGTTATGGCTAACGGCAATACCATCGTTACAGCCTTCTTCGATGTAATCAAAAGCAAAGTTGGGAATGCGCTTGCGTGCCAGCCGTTTTAGGTCAGCAATACAATAGGCTCGATCCACAGCTGACATATCGGTTTCTCCTAATCTGCAATAGCCGCCATAAACCGTTGCTTAATACTCAGCGCTGTGAGAGGGATTTCACCACCTACTTTATCATTACCAGCGTTAATGAAGTAATGCACAAATTGCTTTTTATCACGCAAGGCTTGCTGCATCTGCTCGGCATTGTCGGTCATCACTCGAGAACTAATACCAATGGCTTGGGCAATACCTGAAAGGTTAAAGCCTTTCGAACTGAGCGTGGGTTGATTGCCGGTAGAACCCCAACTGCCATTATCTAAACAAATAAGCGTTAGGTTATCTGGCCTGAGCGCCGCCAAATCAAACATCTGGTTCGGATTAAAGAACATAGAACCATCACCATCTACGATATAAACATGACGTTCTGGTACAGCCATGGCCAAACCAATGCCGACATTCACAGCCGCGCCTAAAGCGCCCAGCATATAGAAATTGGTATCACGATCGTCTGTGTTATAAACCTCTTTAGACGGAAAACCAATTTGCGACAGAACAATATCACCGGCGGCAACAGTGGGCATAATCTGACCAATGGCACCGTGACGTGTCACACTTGGCGCACCAGAATATGCAGGCACATCCACATTAACCGGTTGCAAAGCAGGGCTGCCGAAGTCATGGTAATCTGCTGAGTTTTGTTCCCACAACTCTGGCGACATCAAAAATACTTTCACTTTGTTTTGCGTAAAACAAGCCGCCACTTCATCATCAATATTATCTAGATCCTCAGCTTTAGCCAGAATCTTGTATTCCACATCGATGGCATTAAGCAGGTCTTCAACCTTACCACCGAAAATAATCTGCGCTTCAATCGGTTCTTGGAAGTAACCACGCCAAGAGACAAAAATAGGCAAACCAACCTGGTACAGCTTCTGCAACGTATATAATTCTGTAACCAGATTACCTAAGCCAGTATTTTGAATCATCATAGCTGAGCGTTTGTGCCCCAAACTACGACCAAAACACAAACCCAATCCGGCAGACTCTTTAGTCATATCCCAAACCGTCATATCAGACGGTTTGTGGCACATCAAAGCGTTCATCTTGTTACAGGGCAAGTAGGTAACAACATCCACCTCATTGGCCGCCAAAGATCCCCAAATACGCTCACTGTTATTCATATACATTTCCTATATCAACCACACTCTACAGTCGGTTCTAATACAATTTTCGCTGCTGCCACCTTGCCATTATGTAAATCAGCAAAAGCCTCAGCCCCTTCACTCAAAGCGCGCGTTTCCACCCACGCCAAATCTCCTAAACGCCCTTGTGCCAACATATCTAGAGAGGCCTTCATGTCGGCATCGGTATAGCAGTAATTACCCAAAAAGGTCACTTCCTGTAAGGTCAAACGGCGAGTATCTATACCCTCGTTGCTGTCCTGCAAACCGACATGGGATACAATACCTCCTGCCATCACCTCCGCTGATGCCATGCGACGAGTTGCACCGCTGCCTACGCAGTCAATCACAACGTCATACTCCGCGCTATTAGGCACAGCCTCGCTGAGTGGATCAAACACCTCGGCAACAGGAACACCTGAAATCTTCTGTGCAGAAACGGTTCCCCGACGTAAGGCATTGGTTTCTGCCAAGGCCACCTTGTGACAACCCTTGGCATGCAATATCAAGGCTGCCAGCAAACCAATGGCACCACCCCCAATGACCAGCACTCGCAATTCAGAGACCGGCCGATAGCTACAGCGTTCAATTTGTACCACCGCATGCAAAGCCGTGGCGGTTGGTTCCGTCAAGCTTGCAACCCAAGGCTCTATAGATCGATCTGGGAACAGTAGGTTAGAACGCTTAATAACGACATACTCAGCGTACGCACCAGCCAGATACATACCAATCAATTCTCTTTCAGCACATAAATTGGCCCGCCCACCCAAACAGTGGCCACAATGACCACAGCTCATTAAAGGGTTTACTACGGCTAGCTGACCATCTAACTCACCACCTTCAACATAGCCGGCCACTTCATGGCCTAAAATTAATGGTGGTACTCGACGCTTATCAAGGCCATGGTAAGCATGCATGTCTGAGCCACAAATGGCTGTAGAAGCAACCCTTAACAGCACCTCATCAGCCGCCGCGTGGGGTTTTGGCTCATCCCTGAACTGCATCTCCTGTGTATTTGTATAGACTAGCGCTTTCATAACTTCATCCTAACTGTGCTGTTAATTTATTTAGCAGTAAAACCACCATCAACATGGATCACCTGTCCAGTAATATAAGCAGACGCTGGACTGGCCAAGAACACACTAATACCATCCAAGTCCTCTAACTCACCATTGCGCCCAATCGCTGTTTGTTTCGCCAAGTCTTGCAACAATTGTGGTTGTGAAAAAACCGCTTGCGTCAATGCGGTAGCAAAAAAACCTGGCGCAATAGCATTGCAGGTAACACCACTAGCCGACCAAGCCTCAGCCATGGCTCGAGTAAGTTGAGCCACCGCCCCCTTCGATGCGCCATAGGCAATGCCATTGGCAAAAGCCCGACTGGACTGCAATGATGCGACATTAATCACCCGCCCCCAACCACGCGCTTGCATAGCAGGCACTAGCTTCTGCGCCAACAAAAAAGGCACTTTTACATTTAAATCCTGAGTTTGATCCCAGCTTTGGCTAGTCACTTGCTGTGCCGGTTCACGCAAATTTATACCGGCTGTATTGCACAAAATATCGACCTTGCCGAAACAATTTACGGCCTGTTCTACCAGCGCATCAAGCCCTGTGGTTTGCAATTTCTGCAGTAAATCGGCCACCAAAAAACACGCCTCAATTTGCTGCTGCGCCAACTCTTGCTGTAAATTTTGCAGGCTTTCCTTACTGCGCGCAACCAACACTAACTTGGCACCAGCCGCACCCATAGCTCGCGCCTGTTGAGCTCCTATACCTGATGACGCACCCGTCACCAAGGCCACCTTGCCTTGTAGGCTAAATGCCTGCCAAGCCTTAGCGAGCAAGGTCAAATTTCTCTTTCGGAAAGTACTTCTTTAAACGATCATCACCAGCTCTAGCATGACCTTCCATACCTTCTAGGCGAGAAATACGCGCCGCCGCCGCACCGACTTCTCGATTAGCTTCTCTGGTCATGCGTTGGGTGGTGACGGTTTTGATAAATTTACCAACAGACAAGCCACCGGTGTAGCGCGCCGCGCCCTTGGTAGGCAGAATATGATTAGTACCTGAGCACTTATCACCATAGGTCACAGTGGTTTCTTCACCAACAAATAATGAACCGTAGTTGCTCAAACTATTAACCCACCAGTCCAAATCTTCGCACTGCACTTCCAAGTGTTCTGCTGCGTATTGATCACTCACGGCCACGGCTTCTTCACGACTGTCGCACACAATCACCTCTGCATAGTCTGCCCATGCGCTGCGCGCTGCCGAACGAGACGGTTCTGGCATGTCCTCAATAAGGCCTGGCACCAGCTCAATCACCTTATTAGCAACCTCTAAGTCTAGGCTAATCAACCACATTGGAGAATCTGGCCCATGCTCGCCTTGGCCAACTAGGTCTCCCGCAACAATACGCGGGTCGGCACTGGCATCAGCAATCACGGCAATTTCTGTGGGGCCTGCAAACATATCGATACCCACACGGCCAAACAGCATACGCTTGGCTTCGGCTACAAACCGGTTACCTGGGCCTGCCAATACGTCGGCTGGACGGCCGGTAAACAAGCCAAAGGCCATGGCTGCAATGCCTTGTACCCCACCCAGTGCCAATATTGTATCTGCACCACTATAGTCAGCAGTATATAAAATAGCATCGTTAACACCAGATCCCGGCTTAGGCGGAGAGCAGGCGATCACATGTTGCACTCCTGCAGCCTTGGCTGTGGCCACCGACATGATGGCCGATGCCACATGTGAGTAACGCCCTCCCGGCACGTAGCAGCCCGCCGTTTGCACGGGGATTTGCCGCTGCCCTGCCCACAGGCCTGGCGACAACTCAACTTCAAAGTCGGACAATGCATTACGCTGGTGATGGGCAAACTTTTGCACTCGCTCATGGGCAAAACGTATGTCGTCTTTTACCCGCTGAGAAAGCCGCTGCCCTGCGGCATCAATTTCATCTCGAGTAACCACAATGTCACCATCATATTGATCTAACTCTAGGGCGTAATCGGCACAAATTTGCTCGCCTCCTTGTTCAATACGACTCAACATTTTAGTCACGATGGAACGGGTATTGTCTTCTCCAGAGGTGGGTGATTTTGCAGCTTGCTTGAGGTAGATTACAGCCATGATTTTGCTCACATTAACAGAATTAGTAAGGAATAAAGCACAGAAATGTATGCGCTTACATTTTCATATTTTCAATACTATGCTTATTTCTCGACTAAAACAAGGTATCTTTTGGATAATATGTAAGCGCATACATAGTAATTTTGCTATACTGGTTAATGATTAAATCAATTATTGTGAAATTTATGCATAAGCCTGCCACCCAAAGTGATGTCGCTAAAGTTGCTCAGGTATCCACAGCCACTGTGTCACGGGTGTTAAACCAGCCCGACAGCGTAAGTCCGACCGTGCGCCTGCGAGTAGAACAAGCCATGGGGGAGTTAAATTATGTTGCAGACGCAGCAGCCAGGGCTTTAGCCAGTAAACGCTCGCAATGTATCGGTGCAGTAATACCCACCATTGCTCACTCCATATTTGCCGAGGGCCTAGAAGCCTTTGAAGCCGCCTTAAACCAAGCCAATTATGGTTTGATGCTCACCAATTCAGGCTATGACGAAGACCAAGAGTGGGCCCAGATACGCACTTTAATCGAACGGGGTGTAGACGCTATTATGCTGGTCGGCTACAACCACAAACCGCAGGTTTATGAGTTACTTCAACAGCGCAACATACCCTATGTGTTAACCTGGGCTTTTCGTCAACATAGCCATCACCCCTGTGTTGGTTTTGATAACTTTATCAGCGCCCAACACATTCCTGAGCATTTATTGAAGCTAGGCCACCGTCGCTTTGGACTTATCACTGGCCTTCCGCAACACAACGATCGCGTGGTAGACCGCTTGCAAGGCGTTCAACTTGCACTTGCAAGCCACGGCATTGAACTGGCAGACAATGCCATTGTGCAATGCAGTTACGATATGAGTGCTGGACGCCAAGCGTGCCATCAGCTGATGAGTTTGGAACCACCGCCAACAGCCATCATGTGTAGTAATGATGTATTGGCCATTGGTGCCTTACTCGAGTGCCAAGCCAAGGGCATTGCTGTGCCTCAGACCGTGTCTATTGCAGGCTTTGACGATCTGGCGATTAGCCAAAACTTTACCCCCAGCCTAACCACGATGCATGTTCCTGTTAAGCTGATGGGGAAAAAGGCGGCACAGTATTTAGTGGCGTCGCTAGCAGGCGAACAGACGCCCCAACACACGCTGGTTGATGTCTCACTGGTTGAGAGAAATTCGTGTGCTGCCCCACCATTGCGATAACCTGACATCGCCACTCCATGGCATCCACGCCACCACGGCATTCCTTTTATCCTGAACAAAAAAATCCCGCTAGGCAGAACCTAGCGGGATTTTTTAATCAGCGGTTAGCTTAGAACAAGCCAACGATGTCGCCGTTTTCGTTGATGTCGATGACTTCAGCAGCAGGCTTCTTAGGAAGACCAGGCATGGTCATAACGTCACCAGCAAGCACTACGATGAAACCAGCACCGGCAGACAAACGCACTTCACGAAGTGGGATATCAAAACCAGTTGGGCGGCCCTTAAGCGCAGGATCAGTAGAGAAAGAGTACTGAGTCTTAGCCATACAGATAGGCAAGTTGCCGTAGCCGGCTGTTTCTAGAGCAGTAAAGCTGTCACGTAGCTTTTGGTCACCTTGGATGTCGTCAGCGCCGTAGATCTTCTGGGCGATAGTCTTAACTTTGTCCCAAAGAGGCATGTCGTCTTCGTACAAGTAATGGAAATCGTTTTCGTGGTTTTCTACCAATTCAACAACCGCTTCTGCTAGTTCAACAGCACCTTTACCGCCGTCTGCCCAGTGGTTAGCTTCAATGACTTGAACGCCTAGGTAATCACACTTAGCTTGTACTTGCTTCACTTCTTCGTCAGTGTCGGTAACAAACTTGTTAACGGCAACAACTACTGGAAGACCAAACTGGTGGATGTTTTCGATGTGCTTCTTAAGGTTTTCAACACCTTTAGCAACCGCTTCTAGGTTTTCGTTATTAACGTCCTTAAGAGGAACGCCACCGTGTAGCTTAAGTGCACGGATAGTAGCAACGATTACAACAGCGTTTGGCGTGATGCCAGCCTTACGACATTTGATGTCTAGGAACTTCTCAGCACCCAAGTCTGCACCAAAACCAGCTTCAGTTACTGTGTACTCACTTAGCTTCATAGACAAACGAGTAGCAACTACTGAGTTACAACCGTGAGCGATGTTAGCGAATGGGCCACCGTGTACGAATGCTGGCGTGTGCTCAAGCGTCTGTACAAGGTTAGGGCTGAATGCGTCTTTCAACAATACAGTCATTGCGCCGTGAACCTTAAGGTCACGTGCAGTAACAGGCTTCTGATCGTAAGTGTAACCAACTACTGCGTCACCCAACTTCTCTTTCAATTCAGCAAGAGTATTAGCAAGGCAGAAGATAGCCATAACTTCAGAAGCTACAGTGATGTCGAATCCAGTTTCACGAGGAACACCGTGAGCTGGGCCGCCACGACCGATGGTTACGTTACGTAGGGCACGATCGTTCATGTCCATAACGCGCTTCCAAGCGATGCGGCGTGGATCTAGGTTCAATTCGTTACCTTGCTGAAGGTGGTTGTCGATTGCAGCAGATAACAAGTTGTGTGCAAGGCCAATGGCATGGAAGTCGCCAGTGAAGTGCAAGTTGATGTCTTCCATTGGAACAACCTGAGCGTAACCGCCACCAGCTGCACCACCCTTAACGCCGAAGCAAGGGCCAAGAGAAGGTTCACGCAAACATACTGACGCTTGCTTACCAATTTGATTCAAGGCATCGCCCAAACCGATGGTAGTAGTCGTCTTGCCTTCGCCAGCAGGCGTTGGGTTGATTGCTGTAACTAGGATCAGCTTGCCATCCTTGCGGTCTGAAACGCTTTTGATGAACTCAGGGCTGATTTTAGCCTTGATTTTGCCGTACATTTCTAAATCATCAACATTGATGTTTAGCTTTGCAGCAACTTCAGCGATTGGACGTTTCTCGGCAGCGCGAGCAATATCAATGTCGGACAAGTAAGTCTTAGCCATGATTTTACCTTGGTATTAAAATTGAGCCAGTTTGAGCATCAATTTGTGGTTATTTGACCCGTCTGCGAAGGTGCAAAACGCGTCACTTGAATATTGGTGGGAAATAGTACTCTCTTGTAAATTCACTACATACCCAAAAGCGACCTTTGATTAGCCACCAGACCGAAACTTACGAGCAACATAGGAAACTCAGGTCAAACCCCTTTCCAAAAGGAAATTTAGCACCCGAATTAGCTCCAATTTGTAGTCTTTTTAACCCTGTTCACATGCTATTCATACCCTGAATCAAGTGCACAATCAGCCCCACACCCCGCAGGAATATATTCGTTATTCCCTAAAAAAACATCGTTTTTCGTCAAGTCAGCTTTAGCACACTAGGGCATAGTAGCGCTTTTGATTGTTGGCTGGAGCTCTCAGTTAGCCAACACTTTATAGCCAAACTGCCTTTATAGAGAATACAGATCATGGACTTTAGCCTTACCGACGAACAACAAATGATCATCGCCACCTTAAAGGCGTTTGTAGAGCAAGAACTATACCCCCACGAAGCTGAGGTGGAAAAAACCAACACCATCCGCCCAGAACTCTATGCAGACATTAAACAAAAAGCCCTTGAACTGGGACTCTACGCCGCCAACATGCCCGAAGAACACGGTGGTGCAGGCCTAGACAGCCTTACTTTGTGTTTAATGGAGCGCGAACTAGGCCGAGCCAATTTTGGCTTGCAATACATTGTGGGCCGACCCAGCAACATTCTACTGGCTTGTAAGGACGAGCAAATAGAAAACTACTTGCATGCCAGCATTCGGGGTGACAAGGTGGATTGCCTAGCCTTGACCGAACCCAATGCCGGTTCCGACGTACGCTCTATGCAATGCCGCGCCGAGCGCGACGGTGATGACTTCATTATCAACGGTACCAAGCACTTTATAAGCCATGCAGACGTAGCGGATTTTGTCATTCTATTCGCCGCCAGCGGCGTGGAACAAACATCGCGAGGTCCAAAGAAAAAAATCACCAGCTTCTTGGTCGACATGGGCACCCCCGGATTCACTGTAGAGCCTGGCTACAACAGTGTGTCCCACCGCGGATATCACAACAACATCCTTAACTTTGATAACTGTAGAGTACACAAATCCCAAGTGTTAGGTGTAGAGGACCATGGCTTTGATGTGGCTAACGAATGGCTCGGTGCAACCCGCTTGTCTGTTGCAGCCATGTGTCTTGGGCGCGCCGAACGGGCCCTAGAAATAGCCACGGAGTGGGCAGCCACCCGCAAACAATTTGGCCAAACCGTCGGCAAATTTCAGGGTGTGTCGTTTAAGCTCGCCGACATGGCCACCGAATTAAAAGCCGCTGAACTACTCACCATGTACGCCGCCTGGAAAGACTCCCGTGGTGAGATGACCGACGCCGACGCCGCCATGGCTAAACTAAAAGCCACAGAAATGCTGGCCATGGTGTCGGATGAAGCCATTCAAATTTTAGGCGGCATGGGCTTAATGGACGAACTGCCATTGGAGCGAATCTGGCGTGACCACCGTGTAGAACGCATTTGGGACGGCACTAGCGAAATCCAACGCCACATTATCTCTCGTTCCATGTTGCGGCCGTTAGAAGGGTAAGTTGAAAATGATCAGCAAGCAGCGCTTACGACGCCTCCTAGCGCCTCAATCCATCGCCGTCTTTGGCAGCCGTGGTGCCGACTTTGCCATTCGCGAAAGTCAGGCCATGGGATTTACCGGTCCCATTTGGTCAGTACACCCCAAACGTAGCGAACTGGCGGGGATTACCTGTCTAAAAACAATCCAAGATCTACCTCAAGCACCTGATGCGGCTTACGTTGCTGTTAATGCCGAAAGCGCCATTCAAACCGTGGCCGCGCTCAACAAAATGGGGGCCGGTGGTGCGCTGCTTTACGCTTCTGGCTTCAGTGAATTAGGGCCCATAGGCATAGATAGACAAACACGTTTACTGGCTGCAGCTGGTGATATGCCTATTATTGGACCCAACTGCTACGGCGTGATCAATGCCCTAGACAAAGCCGTGCTGTGGCCCGACCAGCATGGCTGCCAACCCGTAGACAAAGGTGTGGGCATCATCACCCAAAGTGGTAACATTGGCCTCAACATGACCATGCAACAAGTGGGCCTACCCATTGCCTATATGTTTACTATGGGCAATCAAGCGCAAGTTGACATTGCTACGGTGATGGACGCCATGCTGGATGACCCTCGCGTGACCGCCATTGGCCTTCACATTGAAGGCATTAATAACTTGGCCGCGTTTGATCAAGCGGCGCGGCGCGCCCTAGAATTAAACATCCCCATTGTGGCAATTAAAACCGGGCGTACCGCCGCTGCAGCAAAAATCGCACTCTCCCACACCAGCTCACTCACGGGCGCAAACAGCTTATTTGATGCCTTATTCAAACGTTTGGGTATTGCTCGAGTAAACACCATACCCGAATTTTTGGAAAGCCTTAAGCTGCTGTCCATCATCGGCCCTTTAAGCCATAAACACATCGCTTCTATGAGCTGTTCTGGCGGCGAAGCCGGCATGATGGCAGATTTAATAGACGGCCGCGACATTGCGTTTGGGCCCGTAACACAAGCCCAAAAAGACACCACTCTAGCCACCTTCAAAAACGGCGAGCAAGTCGATAACCCACTCGACTATCAAACTTACATTTGGGGCCATCGCGAGCAATTGGCAGCCACCTTTGGTGCCCATATGGCTGCCAACTTTAGCGCTACCGTGTTAATCCTAGATTGGCCCAACACGGCAACCGCTAACCCTTCAGAATGGGATGCCGCCATGCTGGCCTTAGCGGATGCCGCTCAAGCCTCCGGCCACAAAGCCATCGTCTTGGCAACCATGCCCGAGTGTATGCCCGCCCACGCTATTAGCACCTGCATTAAACACGGCATGGTCCCCATGATTGGTATGGATGAATGTTTAACCGCGCTTAACCATGCTTATAGTATTGGTCAGGCCTTTAGGGCCGATCCTCCTCCGGCCTTACACATTAGCACAGTACATGCAGATGGCTGTGCACCGTTGTCGGAAGCGGACAGCAAGCAACGTTTAGCCCAACATGGGTTGCCCATTCCTCAAGGACACACCTGCACCACGCTTGCCCAAGCCCAGCAAACTGCAGAGACACTGGGCTACCCCGTCACCCTAAAAGCAGTGGGTGCAGAATTAGCCCATAAAACGGAATTAGGCGCAGTTAAGCTGAACTTAAAAAATCCAATACAGGTTGAACAAGCAGCAAATGAATTATTTGCCATTAGCGATACCGTATTAGTCGAACAAATGGTGCAAGGCGTGGTTGCAGAATTGATCATTGGCGTTAATTCAGACCCATTGTTCGGCCAATATTTGGTCTTAGGTGCGGGCGGCATTTTAGTAGAATTACTACAAGACGCCCAAAGCCTATTACTGCCATTGGGTAAAACACAAATCAAACAGGCCGTAACAAGCCTCAAGTGCGCACCGTTACTCATGGGTTATCGCGGCCACCATGCGGCAGATATAGACGCTATTGTAGATGCCGTTATGGCGGTGCTCGACTACAGTCAACACGCAGCCGTTTACGAACTCGACATCAACCCTTTACTGGCGCTCGAACACGGCGCCATAGCGGTGGATGCACTGGTCCAGCTCGGCCAACGGGGCTAAGCACGCCGTAATTGTTGATGCCGATCTTGACTAGGCGCAATGTTAAAAAACTGTCGGTAGGCACGAGAAAAATGAGCCGCCGACCCAAACCCACTGGCCATGGCAATGTCGACCACTTGCCGGTCTGTTTGTTGTAATAACGCTCGCGCCCGCTGCAACCGTTTAGCCCGATAATAACGACCCGGTGGTTGTTGTAAATGACGATTAAACAGGCGCTCCAATTCACGTTCCGACACACTAACAAGACTGGCCAGTTGTGGAATGTTTAACGGCTCCTCTAAGTGATCTTCCATAGCGGCAATAACCGTGAGCAACTTGCGATTATTGGTACCTAAGCGCAATGCACTGGTCATGCGTTGCGGCGCCTTACCTTCTCGCATATGGCTGTAAATTAATTCATCCGACACGGTTAATGATAACTCATGTCCGTGCTGGCACTGAATCAGGTAGAGCATCATGTCTAAGCCAGCTAATCCGCCAGAACAAGTGAAGCGACGGCCATCAATTTCATACAATTCGTCTACCACGTCTACGCGCCTAAATACTTCCTTAAAAGCCATTAGGTTTTCCCAGTGGATGGTAGCCCGAATGCCATTTAACAACCCACTTTTGGCTAATAGATAACTTCCCGTATCTTGGCTTCCCAACCACACGCCTCTACGGCTGTGTTGCTGTAGCCAGTGTTGCAAATTTTTGCTGTAGTCTTTTGCTGGCCTAAAGCCGGCGCACAGCACTAACATATCTGGCGCAGACTCATGGCCTAAGGCGCAATCGGCAATCAAACTCATGCCATTACTCGCCGCCACAGGTCCACCTGTAGCACTCACCACCTGCCATTGGTATAAACGTTTGCCAGATTGACTATTAGCCTGACGCAAAGGATCAACTAAGGCCGAAAATCCGATCATGGAAAATTCGGGCACTAGATAAAAGGCAATGTTAATGGTCTTTTTAGGGTTTTGAGGCGCAAACATGTTCACTTAACCTGTTGTCGTTTATATGCAACAATAGTGCGATATTAATCATTCTTTGCACCACTTGCAACGACTAATCTATAGAACTTATGCAGCCGCAACCATTGACACGGAAACCGTATGAATCACGCTTTAACTACCCTTAGCACGCCGATTATCAAAGATTGGATTGACTATAATGGCCACCTAAACGACGCCTACTACTTAGTCATCTTTACCCAGGCGACAGACACCCTACAAAACCACCTTGGCTTGGAGCTGGAACACATCCAGTCCACAGGCGAAACGCTATTTACGGTAGAAACCCATTTAGCCTACTTACAAGAAATTGGTTTGGGGGAAGTGGTTACCGTGACCACTCAACTGTTAGAAACAGACAATAAACGTATGCGTATTTTTCACCGCATGTTTAACGCTCAACAAGAGTTATTGGCCACCGTAGAAATGCTGTTTTTGAGTTATAACTTAAAGGCCAAAAAAGTCAGCAATTTTGGCGACATGATGCAGAAAAATTTGGCAACGCTAGCACAACAACAAGCTGATATGCCTTGGCCAGACAGTGCTGGCAAAGGCATTAAGCTGAAAAGATTTTAACCCTTAACGGCGGCGAGAACGACGGTTGGTAGACGCGCCTTCTGCTGCGCCACCCGCCACACTCAAGTCACCACCAAACTGGGCCTTCCCACCTTTAGACACTTCACCCAGAATAGATTCGATCTGCTCCACTGTGGGTGCGTCACCTTTGGTATGGTTATCTAGTGCTGTACGCATCGCCGCCACGTGTTCTGGCGAAGTGCCACAACAGCCACCAATGATATTAGCACCCGCATCCATGGCCATAGTGGCATATTGAGCCATAATTTCTGGCGTGCCGTTATAATGAATGGCACCGTTAAGGTACTCTGGGATACCGCAGTTGGCCTTCGCCACCAATATGGCTTTTTCACCACCGGGCGCATTACGCATATTACGGATCGCCATCACCAACTCAGAAGCACCTACACCACAGTTAGAACCACAAGCATAGGCCGTATGATCTTCATGGGCACACGATTGCACCATGTCCGACGGCGTTACACCCATCATTGACCGGCCATTAGTATCAAAGCTGTAGGTACAAATTACCGGTAAACCGGTGGTGTTGGCGCCTTCAATAGCTGCTTCAGATTCTTGCGTAGAGGACATGGTTTCTACCCACAAGACGTCAGCGCCACCTGCTTTTAACGCCACAGCTTGTTCGGTAAAGGCGGCCACTGCATCGGCATGACTTAAGCTGCCCATGGGTTCTGGGATCTCGCCCGTAGGGCCAATGGAGCCAGCCACAATAACCGTCCGTCCCGCTTTGGCGGCCACTTCTTTGCCAACTTTAACGCCAGCCACATTCAATTCGTGAACGCGATCTTGGGCGTTGTGTAACTTCATACGATAATGCGTGCCACCAAAGGTGTTGGTTAAAATAATGTCGGATCCTGCATCGACAAAACTCTGGTAATTAGCGGCAATACGATCTGGATGGTCCACATTCCACAACTCAGGCGCATCACCTGTTTCTAGGCCCATAGCAAATAAGTTAGTGCCAGTGGCACCGTCTGCTAATAATACGCCGCGTTTTTCTAAAAGATCCTGTAAAACATTGTTGCTCATGTGTGCTTCTCAAAAGATACCAATAATGAGGCTATGCTACCTTTGTCTGAGATTGTTAGCTAGGTTACCCTGCATGTTCCGATGGGCTGCGGTTGAGTTTTTCTCACATCAACATGAATTTCATTCACCTGAATAACCTAGAGCAAAGCTATACCCTCGATAATTAAAAAAGTGGCGCTTAAACACAACAAGCAGTCGCCACTTAGTCAGCATACAAACCTCAACAACTGCAAAATTTGCCCCAGATTAAACCTGCCCCATTTTATTGAGGAGTATTTCCATGAGTGAAGCCCGCGGACGCCGCAAAAGCGGTGGTGGACGTAGTGCACGTCAAGCATCACGTGCAGCAGACACTGTAAAAGCACCAGCCTTTATTACACGTCAACTAAACCCGTTTGAAGTATTGGACGAAGCTGGCCTAGAACTTATAGAGCGTAATGCCGACACCATACTTGAAGAAATTGGTATTGAATTTCGTGATGATCCAGAAGCCCTTTCTGTCCTAAAGGCAGCAGGCGCAACTGTAGATGGCGAACGTGTACGTTTTCCTCGTGGCATGTGTCGTCAAATCATTCAAGCATCTGCTCCCGCAACTTACACTCAGCATGCGCGCAACAGTCAGCGCAACCTAGACATTGGCGGTAAAAACACCATTTTTGCACCGGGTTATGGCTGCCCATTTGTACGTGATTTAGACAACGGCCGTCGTTACGCCACCATTCACGACTTCCAAAACTTCGTTAAGCTCGCTTATATGTCGCCTTACATGCACCACTCTGGCGGTACCGTATGTGAGCCAGTAGACGTGCCAGTTGTTACTCGCCACCTAGACATGCTTTATAGCCACATTAAGTACAGCGACAAAGCCTTTATGGGTTCTGTTACTGCACCTTCTCGTGCCCAAGACACAGTAGACATGGCGAAGATTGTATTTGGCGAAGAATTCGTTAAAAACAACACCGTCACCACCAGTTTGATCAACGCTAACTCGCCAATGACCTTTGACGACACCATGCTCGGTGCCGCCAAAATTTACGCCGAGAACAACCAAGCTTGTGTAGTTACGCCTTTTATTCTTGCTGGTGCTATGTCGCCAGTAACCGTTGCCGGAACATTGGCACAGGTGTTGGCGGAAGTGTTAGCCGGCATTACCTTTATTCAGCTCTACCGCCCTGGCACGCCGTGTATCTTCGGCACCTTTGCTAGCTCTATCTCTATGCAGTCTGGCGCGCCAACCTTTGGCACCCCAGAACCTGCTTTGGTACTTTACGGTGCTGCTCAATTGGCTCGTCGTTTAGGTGTACCGTTCCGTAGTGGTGGTTCTTTACCGGGTTCTAAGATTGCCGACGCGCAAGCCGCATACGAAAGTGCAAACACATTAATGCCTACCATATTGGCTGGCGTTAACTTTGCCCTTCACTCTGCCGGTTGGTTAGAAGGTGGCTTATCTATGGGTTATGAAAAGTTCGTTATGGACTGTGACCAATTGGGCATGGCGCATACGTTCTGCAAGGGTGTAGATTTGTCTGAAAATGGCCAAGCCATGGACGCTATCCGTGAAGTTGGCCCAGGCAATCATTTCTTAGGTTGCGCACACACACAGGCTAACTTCAAAGACGCCTTTTATATGTCTAACCTTGCTGACAACAACAGTTTTGAGCAGTGGGAAGAAGACGGCAGCCAAGACATTCAAGTCCGCGCCAACAAGCTATGGAAGAAGATGCTGAACGAATACGAAGCCCCGGCTTTGGATCAAGGTATTGATGACGGTCTAAACGACTTTATGGCCAAACGTAAAGAGGTGCTTGCTGGTACTGGCGACTTCTAAAACTAAACTGTCTTTATCCGCATAAAAAAAGCCTCCGTTGTTACTCAACAGGAGGCTTTTTTAGGAGCGCAGCTTGAATACTTAACTGCCGCCCATACACGGCGCTGTAGCAGGCATCTTAGCTTGGCGTGCCTGCCACTGGTCTGGCGTGTAACAGTGTAAAGCTAAGGCATGGATCGGGTTACTCATCAGTGGGCCCACTAAGGCGTAAACCTGCTGGTGCCGTTTCACCAATCCTAAGCCTTCAAACTCATGGGATACCAATACCAAATTGTAATGGCTATCGGTGGCCGTGCCACTGTGTTTATGGCTGTCATTGACAAGTTGGTGGTGGCTTACTTTGAGTGGCAACAACACCGACTCCAGCAGTTTTTGTGCAGTGGTATCCACGGCAATTCCTCAGTTTGATGTAATACCGCATGGTAGCACGAAAGCCCTTACCGACCCTGCTTAAGCACTACAAAAAAATAATATCAAATAAACCAATTCAAATTTAATGTTTATTTATTTTTTACTATATTTATCTAATCCCAACTGATTTACCAGATTATAGGCTTAGGAAATATAAATGACATTATGTATGTGCCGCAGGCACCGTGCCAAGTTTGTCATGAGTCTTTTATACGTGTTATTGCTTAGCGCTTGTAGCCAAACCCCACCCACCACCCCGACCAAGAGTGCGCCAACAGCACCGGCAAACACCGGTTTGACCCTGAGTAAAGCAGATACCCTAGCCCAGACTGTGGCACCAACTCCGTCTACACCCTTTAAGGCATCTCTGTATGACTTCAATCATCCCCAAACTCAGCTACAGCCCCAAAATACACGTTTTTACAGGGCTCAAAATAACGCTCTAGCCTTAGTAGAAACCTATTGGGAACTGGCCATAATTCACTATGCCTTGCAGCATATTTGGTTGGTTCAAAAACTGTTGATGCCACCAGTGTCATATCAAGACACAATCAAGAATCTAGCAATACCGACGCCACGCAGCCAAAACCAGAGCTCACGCCTACGATAACGCGCCGACGCTAAACCATCAGCTGTATACCGAATACACAAATGAGCAAACCTCTGGCGCACTGAAGACCAATAATCATTAGTGCCATACTGACGCTTGTCACTACGGTAGCGCACTCGATTGACCAATTTATTAACACTTTTTAAGTGGTCCATCTGATTATCTCCTTTAAGCTTATACAAACGATCTAACACATCACTGGGTAAACAACCGATAGACTCACCTGCACAGGATGCCGCTTTAGTGAATGCATGACGATCGAGCATAGTGCGCCATTTTTCGAACATTGCAGCCGGTGACTGGTGGGTTGGAGACACTTCGCCTAAGGGTGCATTCATAACACTGCTGTAGGCCTAAATTGTTAAACACATCAACAACATGAATATTTCATGTCGCGCTTCCAAGTAGATTTTACTTAACGTCAATCTAGCACTGGGCTCTGTGTTTGTTGTTTAAGAGTTGTTGAGAAAAAGTAGGCTTTACGTCTCTTTTTGTAAGTTGGCCAAACTTACCATTCAGTAAGCTATAGTTATGTAACTAAACTGTAAATGGTGGCTGAAATAGGTTAATTGAGTTGCGCATATTGGCTACCACCGATAAAGGTTTAAGCTATTCAAATAAAATGGTTTTTTACCCTTGACTCGGAGCCCGAACCTCATTAATATTCGCGCCTCGCATTGAGCAATTCCTCGATAGCTCAGTTGGTAGAGCAGTAGACTGTTAATCTATTGGTCCCAGGTTCAAGTCCTGGTCGAGGAGCCACTCCTCAATGCGAAACACTTGTGAATCCTCGATAGCTCAGTTGGTAGAGCAGTAGACTGTTAATCTATTGGTCCCAGGTTCAAGTCCTGGTCGAGGAGCCACTCCTAATTAAGCCGCCTAGATGCGGCTTTTTTGTGCCTGCGATTAATTAAACTACCAAACCCGCACTATAACCGGAAGACCAAGCCCACTGAAAGTTATAGCCACCAAGGTGGCCGGTTACGTCCAATACTTCGCCTATAAAAAACAAACCCGGTTGTTGTTTGGCCTCCATAGTTTTGGAGCTGATACCATCGGTATCTACACCGCCTAAGGTCACTTCTGCCGTGCGGTAACCTTCGGTCGCAGACGGTTTGATACACCAATTGCTGATTTGCTCGGCGATGAATGCAAGTTTTTTGTCACTAAAGCCTGTCAGTGGTGCCGTGGCTAGCTCGGGCCACCATAGGTTTTGTATTTCGCTGACCAAAGACTTCGCCATCTTCTGGTTGAGTAGGGTTTTTAACAAACTTTTCCCCTGCTTCTGCTTGGCCTTGAGCAACCACTGGGCCACATCATCGTCGGGTAACAGGTTAATTGTCACTTCGTCGCCCGGACACCAATAGTTCGAAATTTGCAGAATTACAGGGCCACTCATCCCTCGATGGGTAAACAGTAGGTTCTCTCTAAAACTCTGTTGCTTGCAGGTCACGTCTACTTCTAAGGCTAAGCCAGACAAACGCTCGCAGATTGGTTTTAGATTGTCGCTAAACATAAATGGAACCAACCCGGCCTGGCGCTCAACCAGCGCCAAATCAAACTGCTGGGCAATGTCATAACCAACACCACTGCCACCTAGCGTGGGAATGGATAAGGCCCCAGTGGCCACCACTAACGTTTCACACGCTAAACTAAGAGGCTGATTATTTTGGCTGACACTCAGTTGGTAACGACTTGAGGCAGCCTGCATAGCCTTTACTTCACCAAGCTCACAACGTGTTTTTACCTCGACACCCGCTTGTTCACATTCCTGCAGTAACATATTCAAGATATCTTTGGCCGAGTGCTGACAAAATAACTGGCCGTGTTTACGTTCTTCAAATTCAATGCCATGCTGCTCGACCATGGCGATGAAGTCCCATTGGCTATAACGGGTTAATGCAGCCTTACAGAAGTGCGGGTTAGCTGAAATAAAGTGATCAGCCTCAACATAATAGTTAATGAAGTTGCAGCGACCGCCGCCCGACATCAAAATCTTTTTACCCACTTTATTCGATTTCTCTAACACCAGCACCTTACGGCCACGGCGTGCAGCCGTAAAGGCGCAAAGTAATCCAGAGGCACCAGCGCCGAGAATAATCACATCGTAATGGTTGGAAGCGTGTTTCACAATTTTGCTATCAATGTAAATAAGGGGGCGCAATTTTAGCTGTTTCTGGCTTGCAGGGCTACGCCTTTGATTTTAGTGGGTTGACCACGTATGGTAGAGGTTCATTCACAACCCACCGAGACTTCATGCCTAATACAGAACCAGACACTTCTGCCCTTTTTCTAAGCACTCGTATTATCAATGCCCGTGAGGCCAGCGGCTTTACCCAAGCCCAATTAGCCCTTCGAATGGGCATTAAAAAAAGCACCGTTGCCAACTGGGAATCCAGCCGCACTAGTCCCCGCGCGAATAAGCTCATAGAGCTTTCCGGTATCTTAAACGTACCCGTTTTGTGGTTAATCGCTGGCGCCGAATCGCCCGCCGAAGTCATCGCACCCGAGCTAAGTGAAACTTTAATGCTCGAACAAAAACTAGATAAAGCCGACCTTCTAGTGAACGAGCTCTCGGCCATCATTTCCGACCTTCGTGGCCATACACGTCGAGTACAGCGGGATATAGACGAAAGCCACTAAAGGCCTGATTCGCCCAAGGCAATCCAATTGTAATTGACGCAGCTAGTTACAATACCCTATAGCCAGGCAGGTGCCACCATGCCCATAACTCAGCTGCCCTGCACTGTTGATACTGGGTGTCAGTACAAAAGTGTAGCCCCCTGCCGCTGCGGTAGCGGTACCGGTAATGACACCCGTTGAGGTGGCCACCGTAACGCCTTGGGTATTATCGCTGGCCGCTGGGGCCGGGTACGCCAATTCTGCAAAGGTGTCGCAAGCCGTGAGGTTTTCGCCTGCTTGCAACAAACACGCCGACTGAGCTATGCGTACCCCATGGCTTTGCTGCACCACTTCCATAAATCGAGTTTTTTGCAAATAGCTTTGGTAGGTGGGCACGGCAAAGGCGGCTAAAATACCGATTAAGGCCACTACTAACAATAATTCAAGTAATGAAAAACCTTGAATGTGCGAGTAGTGAAGGAATTTACTATCCTTAGAATCTAACATATCACGCTCCTGTGAAAAATGGTTGTACCCTAAAGTTTAGGCCAATTATATAAAACTGCTGGTCTCGCGTTTTAATCCTGCTGATCAGCGGACTCTAGCAGGGCACTAGAAAAGTCATTTTCCAGTTCATCTCCGGCAATGGCGTAATCACCACTGGCCCACGCACCTAGGTCAATTTGTTTGCAACGTTCGCTGCAAAATGGCCGATCTGGATTGTCGGGATTCCAAGTCAAGGTTTTTTGGCACTGCGGGCAAGGGTATTGGCTCATGTAGAGGTTTCCGTAAGCTGGCAAAGGTGTTGGTGTAATTGCGCCACTTGCTGCTGCAAGTGGTTCAGGTCCTGCTGATTGTCTAGCACCCAATGGGCACGGTCTAGACGCTTTTGGCGCTCCATTTGACTGGCCATGATGGCGCTTATTTGCTGGGCAGAATTATTATCTCGAAGTCTAGCACGCTGTAGTTGCTGGGCTTCGCTCACGTCCACCACAACAATAAAGTCAACTTTGGTATGCTGTTCAGTTTCCAGCAACAAGGGTGACTCCAGCACAGCATAAGGCCCACAGGCAGCTGCCAGTTGGGTATCAATAGATGCACCTATAAGCGGGTGCAAGAGTGCTTCTAACCAGTCTTTTTGGGCTTTATTTGAAAATATGCTTTGGCGTAATGCAGCGCGATCTAGGCTGCCATCTGGCAACAGCACTTGCTGGCCAAAATGGGCCGCTATGGTGGTCAGCGCTGGGCTACCTGCGACCACAACTTCTCGCGCTACTTTGTCGGCATCCACCAAGGTAACGCCTAATTGTTTTAGGTAACCATTCACTGCACTTTTTCCGCTACCAATTCCGCCTGTAAGGCCGACGATCATACCCATTTCCCATTAAATCAGACTAGGCTAGTCATTATACCAGCCACGGCGCCAGCTCACATCACCTGACCCATCTGAAACAGAGGCAAATAAAGCGCAACTAAAATACCACCTACAAACACTGACACCAGCAGCAGTAGCATGGGCTCAATAAGCTGTTCTAACCACAGACTATGGCTTTGGGCTTGCTGTTGATAATAATTTTGTAATTGGTTAAAACTGGTACCTAAGTGACCACTGGCCTCGCCCATACGAATCATTTGCACGGCGTGTTGCGGTACACCTACACTTGCAAATACTTGGCTTAAGCGTTGCCCTTGCTTCAGTTTGACCGTAGCAACAGTTAAGTCGCGACTGATGCAGCGCCATGAACTCGCATTGCCTGCCAGCTCAATGGCTTCTAATAACGAAACTCCCGCATTAAATGTTAAATTCAACAATAAATACAGCTCCGCTTGCCCATGTAGATGCATTAATCGACCAATACCTGGCACCCGCCACAAGCCCACTTCCATAGTTAACCTTACCCTAGGCAATGACCACAGCCCCATCACAAGGGCACTAAATACCACTAACAGACCCAGTAAACCCCAACCCTTGTGCCTTAGAAACTCGGCTGCTAGAAGTAACCATTGGGTCATCACAGGCAAACCGTAATCCGCCGAAGCATACAAGTTAGCCACCTGGGGCACGACCCAATAAACAATAAGCAAACTCACCAACACTCCACTAAACAAGGTGATGCCAGGCATAATCATGGTACGCAGAAATCGTCGTTTTAGATCGTTATTGGCCATCAACTGGGTGTGCGTTTGAGCCAATAGTTGGGGCAACTCGCCGCTCGCTTCTCCTGCGGCGATGAGGTGTACCAAGGCTGAAGTAAATAACCCACTGCGGGCAATGGCGCCGGCAAAGCTAGCACCGCTTAACAGGCTTTGTTGTATTTTCACTAATTCGATTTTGAGACGCATAGGTGCCTTATCAACCTGCGTTAGCTGCAAACATAACAACAACGGCAGGCCTGCAGCCAGCAACTGCGACCACTGCTGTAGCAGCTGCTGCAAATGTTGCGCGGCAATATTTTTGGGCCAACGCCTGTGCCAATACCAAACACGTTGGCTGTTTATCAAGCCGATGCCTTGTTGAGACAATTGTAATTGCAGCAGCATACGGCTACCACACTGGATCAAACCCTGGCACTCTTGCTCTTCGCTGTCGACGCCTCGCCACAACCAATAGGCCGCCATCACCAGGTCACCCTGTTAACTTCATCCATGGTAGTATCACCCGACATTACACGCCACAAACCTTGTCGCCGGACACCTGCCACTGAGTCTAACTGGTCAACTCTTCGCTCTACCACTAACTCGCGTGTAGCCTGATCCATGACCAGAATATCAAATATACCAAAACGCCCTCTAAAGCCCTCGTTACATCTTGGGCAACCCACCGCAATACAGGGGTTAAATTGGCCGTAGCAGCCGTCGTAATCCGCCTGCGCCACTTGCCACATGTCGCTCGAAAGCTGTTCTAATGCAGCCGCGTTCATGGGTTGCTTACACAGATCACACAAACGTCGCACGAGCCGCTGGTTAACGATCAAGCTCAAACAATAGCTCAAGGCCAGCATATCAACACCTAACCCGTGACACCGATGCATGGCCTCGCCAATGCTACTGGTGTGCATAGAGGTGAGTAATAAATGACCCGTCTGAGCCGCTTTAAGAGCCACATCAGCGCTATCCGCATCGCGTAATTCGCCAAGCATTATCACGTCTGGGTCTTGGCGTAATAAGGCTCTTAAAATCGGGCTATAGTTCAATCCAATATCGGTATTCACCGCCACTTGATGGATATCAGGCAAGGCAATTTCCACTGGATCTTCGGCACTCACTAGGTTCAGGTGCGGCGCTTGTAGCTGCTTCAAACAGCTGTAGAGCAGCATGGATTTACCACTGCCCGTGGGCCCGGTAACTAAAATCAAACCCTGAGGTTTGGTCAGTTGCGACCTGACTTGGGTTAATTGAGTGGGCGCTAGACCCTGCTGATCGAGCTGGGTATTTTGTTGTTGCCACTGGAGCCGCAACACCAGTTTTTCGCCCCAATGACCAGCTAGGCTGCTGATACGAATGTCCACTTTTCGAGACTGTAAGTGCCATTGAAAGCTGCCATCTTGGGGTCTTCGGCGTTCACCAATATCCATGTTAGACAACAGCTTAAAACGTACCACCAATGCATCAGCAGCGCTCGCAGGCAGGTGATCAAAGGGGGCTTGCAGAAAACGCATCAACCCATCCACCCGCATACGTAAACGCATACTTTTGGGCTGGGGTTCTAAGTGCAGGTCTGAGGCGCCTGCTGTGGCTGCGGCTTCTAGCACTATGTCTGCTAATGCAATAGCATCATGTAAAGACACGGCGTTGTAGAGTGGTATATCTGGCATCTAGGCATCCATGCACTAAAATTTGATGCCTTAATATTAGTCGATATATTTAGAACTGCTGACGTTAATTCATTTCACCACTCAGTTGGCGCGCAAGGTCAACCGCATAGTTGTCGGTCATGCCCCCAATAAAGTCCATTGTGGAACACAGAGCTTGGTATGCACTGTTGTCTTGCGTAGGCCGGTGGGTGCCCATTAAAGCGAGGTGCTTCTGGGCTTTAAACGATAATGGGCTTGCGCCATCAGTGGTCTGGACCACAGCCAATGCAGCAGGTACAAAACCATCAAGCAGCTTTTCCAACACTGAGTAGGCTGCCAATTCGGTGCGATGGCGCTCGGGGGCCAGAAAAATACGGTTTTTGGCCAAGGCTTTGGCATCGCCAATAATTTGTTGTGTGACTGGGTCACAATGGGCAATCAAGTCACCTTCGAGTTCGCCTGCAAGTAAGCTAGGCACTTGCTGTATAAACGTATGCGCGGCAGACTGAACTAAGTAATCAATGACCTTACCTCGCAACAAGGCCAAACGACGGGTGGAATAATAGGCATCAACCATGCGTGTACGCTCTGGCACGGCCAGCGGCCCAGTGATCGGGGCCAATAATTCGAGCACGTCCTGTTCATCAATAATGCCGAGCTCAACCCCGTCTTCTAAGTCGATAATGGCATAACAAATGTCATCGGCAGCTTCCATTAAGTACACTAATGGATGCCGGCACCACTGATAATCCCCTTGTTGGATCAAACCCAAACGTCCAGCAATATCAGCTAAAATATGTTTTTCGGATTGTAACGCGCCAAATTTAGATTTGCGTTCACATTGCGCCGAATCAGCTAGCCAAGGGTATTTAACAAAACTGCCCAAGGTTGCGTAAGTCAGACGCATACCGCCTTTAAACTGGTGGTACTCCAGCTGTGTGAGCGTACGTAAACCCTGAGCATTACCCTCAAAATTGAGCAAATCAGCTTGCTCAGAGCTAGTGAGTTGTTGCAAACCACCGCTGGCGGCGAAACTTTCGAACCAATGCCGAATCGAACTCTCGCCAAAATGACCAAAAGGTGGATTACCAATATCATGAGCTAAACAGGCCGACTGCACGATAGCCCCTAAGTCGTGGGGTTCAATCCACTCAGGCCAATGTGTTTGATGTTGTAGTTGATGACCGACCTGAATCCCCAAACTGCGGCCTACACTGGCCACCTCTAAACTATGAGTCAAGCGATTGTGTACGTGGTCATTATGGGATAAAGAATGCACCTGTGTTTTGTGCCCCATACGTCGAAACGCACTAGAGAAAATAAGGCGATCATAGTCTTTGTGAAACGGGGTACGGCCTTGCTGGTGCTGCTCTGTGTAGGGTTTGCCAAAACGCTGATCAGCCAGCAAACCTTGCCATGTCATGGCCATCATTGAAATCCTTGTTCGTGCTAACGGGTATGCGCTGCATACCCGTAGGTAGTGTTTTTAATCTACCTTACTCTAGCACGATTAAAGAGCGAATGCGTTTTAGCGTAGCTGCACCAATGCCGCTCACATTGAGCAATTGATCTACACTGGTAAAGCCACCCATTTGGTCACGCAACAACACAATAGCTGCTGCTCTGACCTCGCCCACACCATCAAGTGCTTCGGCTATTTGTGGCGCGGTTGCGGTATTAATATTAATGGGTAAGGTATCTGCAGCGCGGGTTATCGGTGAGAAAGATAATGCTGTGGCAAACAACAGCACTAATAATCGACGATAAATTGTCATAATCTACTCCTTGATTAAGTTAATGTGTCTTCAAATTCTAAAGACACATTAAGCCTAGCACAAAGTGATTATTTTGCTTTAAACAAGCTCTTTTTCAATCATTTCCAAAGCCTGCATAGGCTCTTTGGCTTGAGTAATAGGTCGACCTATCACTAGGTAATCGCTGCCAGCTTGCATGGCTTGAGCGGGTGTCATAATGCGTTTTTGGTCGCCAGCCACAGCAAATGAAGGTCGTATACCTGGGGTCACCAGCTTAAAACCCGCACCTAATTCGGTTTTTAATAGCGCTGACTCTTGGGCTGAACAGACCACGCCATCAAAGCCAGACTGATGACTCAGATGCGCCAGCGACAACACCCGTTGCGCCGGTGTTTGGTCGATGCCCGTGGCTTTGAGTCCTGCAGCATCCATGCTCGTCAGCACCGTCACTGCGATTAGTAGTGGCTGGTGGCCACCCTTAGCCTTCAGTGCGGCTTGTGTGGTTTGCATCATCTCTGCACCACCGCTGGCGTGAACGTTGACCATCCACACGCCCATACGCGCCGCAGCTAGTACTGCTTTGGCAACAGTATTAGGAATATCGTGAAACTTAAGATCTAAAAATATCTCGAAGCCTTGCTGCTGTAGCTGGTCAACCAACTGAGGCCCTGCAGCAGTAAAGAGTTCTTTGCCCACCTTTAAACGACACCGTTGAGGGTCCAACTGTGAAGCCATAGCTAGCGCTTGGGACGATGAGTCATAATCCAAGGCTACTACAATGGGTGAACTTTGTTTTAAGTTGTGATCCAACTTACTCTCCTTCTAATCCATAAATAGGTTTGGTGCTGCCCCACTGATGACAACTTGGGCATTGCCAATGCATTGAGTTGCCAGAAAAACCGCATTGCCTACAGCGGTAATGTGGCTTACTTCGTTGCAAGGCTACAGTTAAGCCCTTGAGCACTTGCAGGCTGTCTTTGGCGTTGGCTGAGGCCCATTGCATGTGCAAATCGATCAAGTAGTTAAACCCTTTAACAGACGGCCGCTGCCTTAATTGCTCGGTCACATAGGCCGCCGCATCAGAATCATTGTCTTGGCTTAATTCTTTGGCTTGAGCTAACACCAAACTAGTACTGGGGTATAGACTCATGGCTTGACTCAACCACGCACGCCAACCGGGGATGTCGTCTAATTGAGCGAAACACTGCTGTAAGGGTTGTATAATTTCCGGCATCAGCTGCACGTCTTGTTGAGCCATCACCAACAAATGCAGTTTTGCATCGGCATAATGATGTTGCTGCATACTAAGCTTAGCGCGTAAAAAACTCACCCTAGGGTTGTCTGCATTATGGCGCTTGGCTTGTTTTAAATATAACAAACACTGCTTTTCTTGACCGTCGCCTAGTGACTCTTCCGCAAGTTCACAACAAAAATGTGACAACCTTTGAGCCAATTCTACACTGGCCGAAACATTTGCTGCGGCGCCCACTTCTAGGGCTTTGTGCCAATCTTGCTCACGCTGATATACGTCCACCAGTAATTCTGTTGCTTTGGCTTTTTGCTGGTTCGGTTGTTGCGCTACATCAAGCAGTAATTCTTCGGCGCGATCTAACAGACCAGCTTTGATAAAGTCGTGCGCCAATTCCAGCTCGGCTAACATTAGCTGTTCTTGGCCCAGACCTTTACCCGCTAACAAGTTTTGGTGGATTTGAATGGCTTTATCAACCTCACCACGGCGACGAAAAAGGCTACCTAGCGCTAAGTGAGTATCAACGGTTTGGGGGCTTACATCTAAGGCATGAATGAATAACTCAAGCGCCTCGTCCGTCTGTTGATTTAACAGGTAATTGAGGCCGCGGTAATAGTTTGCCTGTAAGCCCATCTCCTTATGGCGTTTTTGACTCCGCTCACGCTGCCCTAACCACCAGCCAATGCCTAGTGCTGCAAGCAACACCAACAATAAAATTAAATCCATTGTCAGGCTGTGACCTTGGGGTTTTTGTTGGTGCTAGAGAGCACACTCAAGCGGCGCTCAAGACGTGCGTTTTGACGCTTCAATTTAAGTAATACAACACTATAAATAAAGGCTGACAAGCACATACCCAACACCAAGCTCAAGAGCAACCAAATAGCGATACTCATAGAGTGGGACTGAAAAAAGATAAGGTCTAATGAGAAGGCCTGACTGTTACGCGTGCTAAACAGCACGCCAATTACCAAGGCCACGATAACGGTAATGGCGAAGAGTAAAGTCTTTATAAGTTTCACGGGTTACTACCTAATCAACGGCGTCGAGCCAAAGCACTCGATGTCAATAAACGATAGTCTATTATAGACTATCGTTTACCTGATCGCGTAGCTCTTTGCCGGGTTTAAAATGAGGCACATACTTTTCGGCCAACTCTACCGAGTCACCAGTTTTGGGGTTACGCCCAGTCCGTGACGCTCGATAATGCAGACAAAAACTGCCAAAACCTCTAATTTCAATTCGATCTCCCGCCGCCAAAGAATCTGCCATATGTTCAATAATGGCTTTCACCGATTGCTCAACATTTTTTACAGGTATACCCTGAAAGCGGTCAATTAAATTTTCAATGAGCTCAGACTTACGCATAGCGTGCCCCCTCTTTTTATTTTTTGAGCTGTTCCTTGATCAAGTCGCCAATGGTGGTAGGGCCTTCTGAGTCAATGGATTGGGTATTCAATTCTTTCATTTGTGCACGTCGCTGTGCGGCTTCTTGTGCACGAATAGCTAAGGCGATAGAGCGCGCCTTACGATCCACGCTAGCAACAAAACTGGTCAGGCTTTGACCTTCACTGAAGTCGGACAAGTCTTGGCCTTGGGCCAATTCACCACGCTTAAGGAAACCTTGCACGCCTTCAGCAAGATTAACCAACAAACCACCAGGCGTCACTTCAGCAATGGTACCCGTCACTTCCGAACCTTTGCCATTAGCGCTGGAAAAATCAGAGAATGGGTCGCCTGCCATTTGTTTAATGCCTAACGCAACGCGCTGGCGCTCGCTATCGATGGATAAAATCACGGCTTCAACCTGCTGGCCTTTTTGGTATTCCTCGAGCAAACTTTCGTCGCTCTTGTTCCAGTCGACATCAGATACGTGGACTAAACCGTCAATGCCATCTTCAAGTCCAATAAACAAACCAAAATCAGTTTTTGAGTTAAGTTTACCGGTGACTTTATCGCCTTCTGAGTACTGTTTAGCAAAGGCCACCCATGGGCTTTCACTGCATTGTTTCATACCCAACGACAAACGGCGTTTCTCGGAATTGATATCCAAGATCATAATTTCAATTTCGTCACCTACTGCGACCATCTTGGATGGGTGCAAGTTACGCTTCATCCAGCTCATTTCAGACGCATGCACCAAACCTTCAATACCGTCAGAGACCCGAGCGAAACAACCGTAATCGGTGACGGTAGTAACGGTGGCAGGTAAACGACTACCCACTGGATAAGTGTCGGTAAAGCTGGTCCAAGGGTCTTGTTGTAACTGTTTTAAACCTAAGGATACGCGTTGTTTTTCGGCATCAAATTTAAGTACTTTAACTTCAATATCGGCACCGGCTGTGAGCATCTCACTTGGGTGTTTGATACGGCGCCAGGCGATATCGGTAATGTGCAATAAGCCGTCTAGGCCACCCAAGTCGATGAAGGCGCCGTAGTCCGTAAGGTTCTTCACAAAACCTTTAACAACTGCACCCTCTTCTAGGGTTGATAGTACTTGTTCACGCTGGGCTTTATTCGCTTCATCCATCAATGCACGACGGGAAACAACCACGTTATTACGCAGAATATCGAGTTTGATAATCTTAAAGTCGAGGTCTATACCCTCAAGGTGAGAGATATCTTGCAATGGGCGGGTATCAATGAGCGAGCCAGGTAAGAATGCACGGATGCCGCCTAACTCTACGTTAAAGCCACCCTTAACACGGGCACTGATTACACCGGTAACGGTTTCATCAGCTGTTTGGATCTTCTCGAGTTGTTGCCAACGCTCCATTTCGCGAGCACGTTCACGGGAAATTTGAGTGGCGCCTAGGCCATCTTCAATTTCTTGTAAGGCAACCAATACGTCATTGCCAACCGCTACTTCAAGTTCGCCTGCCGCATTAAGAAATTCAGCGCGTGGCACCACGCCTTCTGATTTCAGTCCCACGTTAATGGTTACGACTTCACTATCAATAGCAATGACTACACCGGTAATCAAAGAACCCTTCTTCATCTCTACCTGTTGAAGACTTTCTTCAAACAGGTCTGCGAAACTTTCGCCCATACCTATACTCGCTGGGGATGACGATACGCTCGGAACTGGCTGGCAGTGCGGGCGTCTCGAGACACCTCTTAGTTAGTTAATGATAAACAAAAGCCTTATAAAATGCCTTTGTTATGAATAAATGTAAGAATCTTTTGTTCCACATCCGTAATACTCATGTGAGTACAATCAATCACCAATGCATCATCAGCAGGTTTCAATGGAGCGATGCTACGGTTTTCGTCGCGCTCATCTCGCTGTTGAATATCCATCAGTATGTCCGACAGGCTAGCATCCAAACCTTTATTTTTCAACTGTTTATAGCGTCGATTTGCCCGTTCTTGTGCGCTAGCCGTTAAGAATACTTTAACTTGCGCTTCCGTAAAGATCACCGTGCCCATGTCACGACCATCGGCTACTAGGCCCGGTAGCTCGGCAAATGCCCGCTGGCGCTCTTGTAGCGCCTTGCGCACCAAGGTTCGGCTAGCCACTTTAGATGCATTCATACCACAGGCTTCAGTGCGAATGGCTAAGCTAACGTCTTCGCCTTCTAGCACCACTTGAATATCATCACCCTTGGTTTTGAACTGCACATCTAAGCAGCCAGCGATATCGGCTACGGCCAATTCGTTTTCTGGGCTCACACCATGGTGTTCGGCGGCCAAAGCCACTAGCCTATATAGAGCGCCACTGTCTAATAAGTGATAACCCAAACGCTCTGCAAGTAACTTACATAAAGTGCCTTTGCCAGAGCCACTAGGACCATCAATGGTAATAATTGGAACAGTTTTCACGATTGAAATTCCTCATCAAGCGTCATACCTACGGTACGCGCCAATTCGACAAAATTAGGGAACGATGTGGCCACATGGGCGCAATCTAGAATTTTGATATTTGCATCGGCGCGCAGCCCGGCAATGGTAAAGGCCATGGCGATACGATGATCATGGTGAGTCACCACTTGCGCACTAGAAAAGTGCTGGTTTGGCCCCATGCCTTGGATGATAGCACCGTCTGTCGTACCTTCTATGGTCACACCCATGGCCTTTAAGCCATCAACCATTGCTTGAATACGGTCACTTTCCTTAACCCGCAATTCTTCAGCACCAGTGATCGTGGTTGTGCCACTGGCACAGGCCGCCGCTACCATCAGTGCTGGAAATTCATCAATCGCCAACGGCACTTGATCTTCGGGCACACGAATACCTGTAAGGGGCGAGTATTTAACATGTAAATCTGCCACCGGCTCACCACCGACTTCGCGCTCATTGAGCACCGTTAAGTCGGCACCCATTAAACGTAAAATATTAATTACGCCAACCCGGGTTGGGTTCATACCCACATGCTCAACCACTAAATCTGAGGCTGGGCAAATGGCCGCCGCCACCAAAAAGAAGGTGGCCGAAGAAATATCTGACGGCACATCAATGTCGGTAGCAATTAACGCACCCTGACCGATAATGGCACAGGTATCAGAGGTGCGTTCAACGGCATAACCAAAACCTTTAAGCATACGTTCTGTATGGTCGCGAGTTGGGGCTGGTTCGGTGACACTGGTACGCCCTTGCGCATACAAACCTGCCAACACTACACAGGATTTGACTTGTGCACTGGCCATGGGTAAATCGTAATGAATACCCTGTAAAGCTTGGCCACCCTTAATACGCATAGGCGGGCAACCGCCTTCAGCCGTATCAACTACAGCCCCCATGAGCCGCAATGGTGTGGCCACCCGCTCCATCGGCCGCTTGTTAAGGGAAACGTCGCCGCTCAACTCCACATCAAATTTTTGACCGACCATTAACCCCGCCATAAGGCGAATAGTGGTGCCGGAGTTACCCACATAAAGTGGCCCTGGGGGTGGCTGCAGACCGCGCAAACCAACACCATGCACAACTACCTTGCCGTCATCAGGCCCTTCTATCACCACACCCATATCACGGAATGCTTGTAACGTGGCCATGGCGTCTTCGCCTTCTAAAAAACCACTAATATGTGTGGTGCCTTGAGCCAACGCACCTAACATAATCGAACGGTGCGACACCGACTTGTCACCGGGTACGCGGATGCGTCCTTTGACTTGGCCACCTGGGTGGACATTAAAATGTTTTGTATTTGTCATAGTTCCAGTATAGGCAGTGCCTGCCAATATTTTTTCAAAATGATGTCGCGCGCTGCGGGCGCGAGTAAAGATGCCCATCATGGTCTGGCTGTCACCATCGGCCACTGCCGTACGCAACTGAGCCAAACCATCGGTGAAGGAATCCAATGTTTTTAAACAGGCATCGCGGTTAGCCACAAACACGTCGTGCCACATTGTCGGATCACTGCCCGCAATACGGGTAAAGTCTCGAAAGCCGCCCGCTGCGTAGCGAAATATATCCTTATTGTCGCTATCTGACGCCAACGTATCCACTAAAGAAAAGGCTAACAAGTGCGGTAAATGGCTGGTTGCGGCCAACACTTCGTCATGCCGCTCTACTTCCATAGTGAGAATTTCACAGCCAATGCCAGACCATAAATCGGCCAATACGGCAATCGCCTGTGGGTGACTAGTCGGCAAGGGAGTGATGATAAACTTGTGATCAACAAACAGGTCGATATTCACCGCGTTAATGCCACTGCGCTCCGACCCTGCAATGGGGTGACCCGGCACAAAACCCGCTGGTGGTGTGGTGAAAATATCATAAGCCGCAGCAATGATATTGCCCTTTACACTGCCCACGTCTGTGAGTAAGGTGTTGACACGAAGATGCGGCTCCACCATGGCCATTACCTTTTCCATGGCTTTAACCGGTACTGCCAATACCACCACATCCATATTTCCCAGAGTGGCTTCTAAATCAACGGCTTGATGGTCGATTACAGCTTGGTCTTGAGCTTGCTGCATACTTGAAGCATCGAGGTCGTAGCCCCAAACCTGATGTTTTTGCGTGCGCTTTAAGGCCGCAGCCAAAGAGCCACCAATTAACCCAAGGCCTAACACCAGCACCTTGTTATGACAAAAGCGCACCTCAGTCACTAGAGCACGGCCTGTGGGTAGGAACCCAATAAGCGTACTTCTACGGAGTCTTGATCTAAATCCTGCAGGACTTGCTGTACTTTTTCATCTTCATGGTGGCCTTCAAAATCGATGTAAAATACGTAGCCCCATGCACCCTGACCCGAAGGCCGAGATTCGATACTGGTCATGCTCACGTTGTGGCGATGAAAGGGTTCTAAAATATGGTACAAAGCACCGGGCTTATTGCGCGCAAGCACTAATAACGAGGTTTTGTCTTGGCCAGATGCAGGCACAGAAGCATGACCAATAATTAAAAATCGCGTGGCATTGTCGGGCTGATCTTCAATGTTTTCGTGGGGCAACTGCAAACCGTATAGCTCGGCCGCCATGGTGCCGGCAATCGCCGCAACCTTACCCACATCATCGCCTGTTTGAGTGGCTACTCGACGTGCGGCTTCGGCATTACTGCTTACGGCAAAACGTTCTGCGTGGGGCATGTGGTTATCTAACCAAGACCGGCACTGAGCTAACGACTGAGAGTGGGAATAAATACGTTCAACTTGTGATAAATCCGTGCCTTCTGCCACCAATAAATTCTGGTGAATACGCATTTCTACTTCGCCAGAAATCACTAACGACGAATGACGAAAGCTATCCAAGGTATTATTAATCATTCCCTCGGACGAGTTTTCGATGGGTACCACACCATAATGGGCACTCTTGGCTTCCACTTCGCGAAACACTTCATCAATAGAGCCTAGTGGCGCACTAATAACTGACTGGCCAAAATGTTTTAACGCAGCTGCTTGGGTAAAGGTACCTTCGGGGCCCAAAAAGGCAATTCGCATGGGTTGTTCATGAGCGAGACAAGCCGACATCAACTCACGAAACAGGCGTGCCATCTCTTCATCGCCTAATGGCCCTTGGTTGCGTTCCATGACGTTGCGCAATACTTGGGCTTCGCGCTCAGGACGATAGAACACAGCGTCTTTAACACCTTGATGAGATTCCTTCACCTCGGCAACACGCTGAGCACAGGTCGCTCGCTGATTAATTAGCTGCTGAATTTGTTGATCGATTTGATCGATGTCTTGGCGCAATTGACCGAGTTGTTGTTCTTGTGTCAGTTCTGGCTTGCTCATAGTATCTCTAAGCCCAATGGCGTTGTTCGAAATCCTGCATAAAGGCAACTAACTCAGTAATCGCCTCCAGAGGAACTGCATTGTATATACTTGCACGCATGCCGCCCACGCTACGGTGTCCCTTTAAGTTTAACAAGCCGCCAGCTTCAGACTCAGACAAAAACTGAGCATTAAGGTCAGCATCAGCCAAACTAAAGGTGACGTTCATTTTGGAACGATTAGGTACAGCAATGTTGTTGCTATACAGCCTGCTACTGTCTATGGCCTGATACAAGGTTTGAGCCTTAGTTTGATTCAGCTGTGCCATCGCCCTCACGCCACCTTGCTCTAACAACCAGTCAAACACCAAACCCGCTAAATACCAGCTATAGGTTGGTGGTGTATTAAGCATGGAATCATTCGCTGCCTGCAGCGCATAGTTAAATGGCCTTGGCGTATCGTCACGCGCTTGGCCTAACAAATCCTCACGTACAATAACTAAAGTTAAACCTGCCGGGCCGATGTTCTTTTGCGCCCCTGCATAAATCACACCGAATTGGCTGACATTGATCGGTTCTGACAAGATGGTGGATGACATATCCGCCACTAGTGGCACATGGCCGGTACTGGGCACATAGTCGAAGGCTAAACCGCCGATGGTCTCGTTAGGGCAATAATGAACGAAGGCCGCATCGGCATTGAGCTCAAGCTGCGCTTGCGTAGGTACTTGACGGTGGTTATTAGACTGGCTTGACGCCACCACCTTAGCTTCTGCATAAGGCGCCATGGCGTCTATTGCCTTAGTTGACCAAATGCCCGTATCAATATAATCAGCCGATTGTTTTTGGCCTAACAAGTTCAACGGCAGCAAGGCAAATTGCGCGGTTGCACCGCCTTGCAAAAACAACACCTTATAGTTGGCAGGAATGCCCATAAGCTGACGCAATTTAGTTTCAGCATCGGCTACCATAGCCATATACGCAGGGTGTCGATGACTCATTTCCATCACCGACACACCACGTCCTTGCCAATCTAGCAGCTCAGCCTGGGCCCGTTCGAGCACTGCCGTAGGCAACGCAGCAGGACCTGCGCAAAAATTAAACTGGCGCTTGCTCATACTCGTTACTCTTGCTCTGTATCGTCAACATTAGGTTCAACATCGTCGCCAGCATTTTCTTCGTCTTCCATGGTTTCTGCAACACGGGCCACCTGAACGAGCTTTTCGCCTTCCTGCACCTTAATCAAGGTCACACCCTGAGTATTACGGCCCAGAACAGATACTTCGCTAGTACGGGTACGCACTAAAGTGCCTTGATCGCTGATCAAAATCACCTCATCACCGTCAAACACCTGCACGGCACCAATAAGTGCACCGTTTCGATCTGACATTTGAATCGCAATAACACCCTTACCACCACGGCCACGTACCGGATAATTTTCGTTGCGGCTTTGTTTGCCATAGCCATTCTCGCTGGCGGTTAAGATACGACCGCCCTCTTGCGGCATAATCAAGCTAATCACATGAGCATCTTCTGCCAAACGGATACCACGTACACCACGAGCCGTTCGGCCCATAGCGCGCACATCGCCTTCATCAAAACGTACGGCCAGGCCATTGTTGGCAAATAGCATAATGTGCTGCTCGCCATCAGTAACTGTTGCGCCAATCAGGGTATCACCCTCATCCAAACCAAGGGCAATCAAACCACTGGTTCTAGGCCGCGCAAAGGCAGTCAAAGGCGTCTTCTTAACTGTACCACTGGCAGTGGCCATAAAGATGAAGTGACCTTCTTGGTAGCCGCCTTCTGGCAATGGCAAAATAGTAGTAACACGTTCGCCCTCGTCCAATGGCAAGATGTTTACAATGGGGCGACCACGGGCCGTTCTGCTGGCTTGCGGAATTTCAAACACTCGCAACCAATACACTTTACCGTGGTTACTAAAACACAAAATTGTGTCGTGAGACGAGGTTACTAATAAATGTTCTACAAAATCTTCTTCTTTCACTGCTGTCGCGGCTTTACCACGGCCACCACGGCGCTGAGCCTGATAATCACTCACCGGCTGAGTTTTGGCATAACCACCATGAGAAATGGTAACCACCATGTCTTCTTCTGGGATTAAATCGGCTACTGTGAGGTCTTGTCGCGAGGCAATGATTTCTGAGCGACGCTTGTCGCCGTATGCTTCAAGCACTTCGGATAATTCTTCACGAATCACTTCCATCAAACGTTCGGCAGATGCAAGAATTTCCAGCAACTCCGCAATACGCTCCAACAACACTTGGTATTCAGCAACCAGCTTGTCTTGCTCTAAACCGGTTAAACGGTGTAAACGCAAATCCAAAATCGCCTGCGCTTGTACGTCAGACAACTGATAAACATCATCGTGCAAACCAAATTCTGGACCTAATGTGTCTGGCTTACAAGCGTCTTCACCAGCACGCTCTAACATAGCCACTACCTGACCGGCAGGCCAACTTTGCGCGACTAACTTTTCTCGGGCTTCAGCGGCGTTAGGAGAGGTCTTAATTAGCTCTATAACCGGGTCAATATTAGCTAAAGCAACGGTTAAACCTTCTAACACATGGCCGCGCTCACGGGCTTTACGTAATTCAAACAAGGTACGGCGCGTCACAACTTCGCGGCGGTGGCGCACAAAAGCTTCTAACATTTGCTTAAGGTTTAAGGTGCGCGGCTGGCCATCTACCAAGGCCACCACGTTAATACCAAACACGTTTTCCATTTGAGTTTGGGTATAAAGGTTATTAACAATGACCTCGGGCACTTCGCCACGACGCAACTCAATCACCATGCGCATGCCGTCTTTATCAGACTCGTCACGCAATTCAGTAATACCTTCAAGCTTTTTGTCTTTAACCAACTCGGCAATTTTTTCGATCAACCGCGCCTTGTTCACCTGATACGGCAACTCGGTGACAATAATTGAGGGCTTTTGATTTTTTTCGTTCATCTCAACATGATAGCGAGCCCGCACGTAAATGCGGCCACGGCCGGTACGGTAGGCTTGTACAATACCCGCTCGACCATTAATGATGCCGGCCGTAGGAAAATCCGGGCCTGGGATGTGCTGCATTAACTCATCCACTTCAATATCAGGATTTTCAATTAACGCCAAGCAACCACTAATCACTTCGTTAATATTGTGGGGCGGAATGTTAGTGGCCATACCTACCGCAATACCAGAGGAGCCGTTCACCAATAGGTTAGGTAGCCGTGTCGGAAGTACATCAGGAATCATCTCTGTGCCGTCATAGTTAGGCACAAAATCAACCGTATCTTTGTCTAAATCGGCCAACAAATCGTGGGCCATTTTCTTCATACGAATTTCGGTATAACGCATAGCAGCAGCAGAGTCACCGTCCACCGAACCAAAGTTGCCCTGGCCGTCCACCAACACATAACGCAGCGAAAACGGTTGCGCCATACGTACAATGGTGTCGTACACTGCTGTATCACCGTGGGGGTGATACTTACCAATAACGTCACCCACCACACGGGCAGATTTTTTATAAGGCTTGTTCCAATCGTTGCTCAACTCATTCATGGCGAACAACACGCGCCTGTGCACGGGTTTTAAACCATCACGTACATCGGGCAATGCCCGCCCAACAATAACGCTCATGGCGTAATCCAAATACGACTGCTTGAGTTCGTCTTCAATATTAATGGGCGATATTTCTTTAGCCATTTGAGACATAATTAAGCCAATTTCCTTGTGCGACTAACGCTACGAGCTCGCCTTGTGGAGCCCCTGTGGACAACGCCCTAAATGGACGTCACAAAAACCATAATTTTAGCACGAAAAGAGGTTGATTAGCCACCAACAAAGCACCTATCATGCGCCCAATAGCACAACCCCGGCCCACAACTTTACGGATGCAGAGCAAGCATTTACACGCTATACTGGCAGCAATTTTTCATCGGACCGAAACTCAACCGTGACCCTAAACGTAGATCCAGCAGAAATCGCCAAATTTGAAGCCCTCGCCGCCCGCTGGTGGGACTTAGACAGCGAGTTCAAACCCTTACACGCAATCAACCCATTACGCATCGGTTGGATTGACGAACGGGCCCATTTACATGGCAAAAAAGTAGCTGACATCGGCTGTGGAGGCGGTATTGTTGCCGAAGCCATGGCACTACGAGGCGCCACAGTCACGGGTATCGACATGGGTGAAGCGCCACTCAAAGTAGCTCAATTACACAGTTTAGAAAGCGGCGTGACGGTGGACTATCGACAAATGACCGCCGAGCAATTAGCCGACCAAGAAGCGGGCACCTATGATGTTGTCACCTGCTTAGAGATGTTGGAACACGTGCCAGACCCCAGCGCCGTCATTGCCGCCTGCGCCAAGTTACTCAAACCCGGTGGCCAAGCTTTTTTCTCCACCATCAATCGCAACCCCAAGGCCTACTTATTTGCCATTGTAGGGGCAGAATACCTACTTAAAATGCTGCCTAAAGGCACCCATGACCACAAAAAGTTTATCAAGCCTTCTGAATTGCACGATTACATGCGCCAAGCAGACCTCTATGGTGAGGATATGACCGGCATGACCTACAACCCACTAACGCAAACTTACGCCTTACAAGCTCGAGATGTGGATGTTAATTACCTCGTCTATGCCAGCAAAGCTCAAGATTCACCCCAACCGATCGATAGTTAACTATTAGTCCTAATGACTATTTTTTTGCACAACAGGAATCTTCATGTTTGATTACACGGCGCCAGACAACCTATTAGCAAATCGCGTTATCTTAGTCACCGGCGCAGGCGATGGCATCGGCCGCGCTGCAGCCATGGAATACGCTCGCCTAGACGCTACGGTTATTTTATTGGGCCGCACAGTTGAAAAACTAGAAGCGGTTTATGATGAAATAGAAGCTGCAGGCCACGGCCAGCCAGCCATATACCCACTCGATTTGCGCGCAGCAAAAGACGAAGACTATCTTGAGCTAGCGGAAATACTTGAAGGTGAGTTTGGCCGTTTAGACGGCCTACTCCACAACGCATCGGTATTGGGCCAACGCACACCCTTATCAAACTATGAATCACGCACCTGGGGCTTGGTGATGCACGTAAACGTGACCGCGCCGTTCATGATGACTCAAGCGTTAATGCCGCTACTAGAAGCATCTTCGGACGCATCGGTAGTTTTCACCAGCTCGGGTGTAGGCACCCAAGGCAAGGCGTATTGGGGCGCTTACGGCGTATCTAAATTTGCCACCGAAGGCATGGCGCAAATTTTGGCAGAAGAAACTGAAAACACCAGTAACATCCGAGTCAACATCATCAACCCCGGCGCCACGCGCACTAACATGCGCGCTCAGGCTTACCCAGGCGAAGACCCTGCCCTTAACCTGACGCCAGAAGACATCATGCCGGTGTACCAGTTCTTAATGGGGTCAGATAGTAAAGGAACTACAGGACAACGTTTTAATGCCCAAGAAATGCCCAAGCCACCGATCAAACCAGAGCCACTGTAATGCGACGATTAACGGGCTTTATAAAGGTCAATTAACGCCAACTTTTGGCTGCGTGCTAGTTTTTTAATGGCTGCCTCCCGCTTGCTGGCGGTGGATCGGTTCTGTTGCGGCTCACGGTAGACTATAGACCGCGCAGGATCACTACGAAAAAATCGCGCGCCTAATTTACCGCCCTTACAGTGCTCATTAAAACGTCGCTCTGGATCGGTGGTAATGCCAGTATACAAACGCCCACCTTGAGTTTGCACAATATACACCCACCAGGGATTTGAATCCGCTTCTGCCACTAAACCATACCTCTTAGGTCTGCTATAATGCGGGCCATTTTAACCTACAGCGTTGATCACACCAAATGCAAGCCATCGAATCTTTATCGGACCTCTTCAAACAGCTACAAGGCCAGTATCGCATCTATGACATGGGTTGTTGTTTGAGCAAGCTCTCTAGCACCGACTTCCAAGCCTTTGAAGCCGGTCAAAAGGCCTACCCACTGCCGTGGTTACGTCACGCTTGGGTGGGTATCTTGTTATGGCCGCAAGCAAAACAACAGGCTCAAGCCACGCCCACCATTTGGTTCTTAAAATTTCCCCTAGACGAACGTGGCCAACTGATTCAAGCCTCGCGAGATGAGTTTCTAAATCAATTATTAGAAACCATCGGCACCAACATGCTGGACCAAGCAGCAGCCAGTGAATGGGCCGAGCAGCTTAAACATAGCAACCTTGCTTTCACCCCCGAACAGGCACGTATGGCAGCCTTTCATGCCCATGCCAGCTTGGTATTGGAGCAGCCCGCATCTTCGTACTATACCGCCGTAAGCCAATACATGCGGTCGAATCAGCTAGACCAAAACTGGCAAAAGCTAGGTTTACAGGGTTTCGCAGACTTTGCTGCCCGCTTAGAAACACACGCCGACTGGCACCAACAAGTGGCTCAACTACCCGCCCCAGTATTGGAGACATTGGCTGTACAACTAGAAAACCAACAGCTCAACCACAAGCTAGCCAGAGCCTTTATCGAACGCGGTCAGTCAAGCAGCGTAGAAGGGGAAAAAGTGACCTGTTTGCGTGCTGTCAGCCAAACCCCTGATGCAGGTTCACGCCAACAATGGCTAGCCCAGCTCATGGCGTCAGACGTTATTACCGGAGTGGAAGTGCTGGCCACCATTACCGGCAAGTGCAGTAATGATTTATTAGACCCGCAATTGATGGCGCTATTTTTACACCAGTGCGCCCATGACCAAGGTGTCTTCAACGGCCTGGTGCAGGAGTTAATGTACCGACCCAAGCTTCGCGGTGTGGTATTAGCAGCCTTTCGCGCGCCTGAACGCAGCCCACAACTCATACAAGCCATTGGTGCGCTCATGGGACAGAACCAAAGCTAGCTTGGGCCAGCACCCATACGGGAGGCTTCGGTTTCAGGCACTAATGAGGCGTGCATCATCTGTTTTAGGCGGGCCAGCAAGCTGGCATCCACATGCACACCTTGATCTAAACAACGTTCGCGCCAACCCAACAAGTCAGCACCGTCGGTGATCATCACCCCATCTATATCAGCTTCGCCCATGGATAACATAAGCTCATTCGCTTCTACACGCTGCTCACGCGGCTGGTATAAACCAAGGGGCTGGCCATCTGCTGCAATTAATACACACCGTTGCGCGCCACTACGATGAGTGAAATACAAGGCATAACACTGCTGCGCTTGAGGCCGATTCAACGGCTGGGTCAGCCAATTCATCACACACGACGAGGCAAAAGCGGCGGCAACCAGATTTTTGACCCGCACCTGTGGTGAACAGCGAGCCAAACCCAAGCCTAGCGCCAATTCAACCTGCACTAATGCCGACTGGCCATGGGCATCAAAGACTAACTCTTGGTCACTAGAAGCAATCAGTTCAGGCGCTTTAATGCTGCTATTCAAAGCATCCAATGCTTGATTTAACAAACCACTGTTGGCCAAACCAAGCTGAAACGCACTCGCCGCCTTAATGCCTGCAGCAAGCTGGTCACCGGGCGCAAAACCCAAACCTTCCACACTACGTTTAACCAAGAGTTTAAGTTCGTTAGCCGATACTTGTATTAATTCAGACATGTGCCTACTCCTGCTCTTCAGATTGCGGGGTTGTAGGCAACACTGGCGCTACAGGAAAGTACCAGTCGTCGTTAAACTCACCCTTGAGGTCGGCCAACACGGGCGCACCTTGGAACATGGTATTACGCACCCAAAGGGCCGATTTAGGGTCAAATTTGCTGACCCCAAAAAAGGCGAGTTTGCAACGCAACAGGTGCATCGGCAAAACGTCTTTGTGCAATAGGTTAGCTCTAATTTCGCCATACTGAGTTTGCGCCATGGTCGCAATGCGCGACACAATACCTAAATGACCTGGATTGAGTAATAAAAACTCCGCCACACTGGCATCAGCCGATTGGTCAATCAAGGCCAACAGGTCATCGTGACACTCTTGTACGGCTTTGGCGATGCCTAAAAACATTTGTAATTCAGCACCCTCATCCACCCCAGTTTTACCCAAACGTGGTTCGATTTTTTGTTGCGAATAATACCAAAATGTTTGATGTGCATCGGCTTGGCTAAAGTCGTAGTCAAACACCCAATCATAACTGTCTTGAATGTTATCGGCTAAGCCTTGCGCCTGCTGTGTAGGGTCATAGGTCAAGCTCTCTTTAATCGCCAGCGAGTCTTCTTTGGCATTAACGATGCCTGGGAATAACTCCATCAACAAGCTCACCAATAATTCTTGAGCTTCCAAGCTATAGTGTTGCTCGGCCCACTCGTGTAATTGACGCCAAGCGGACACTTGCTTGGCATGGCCTGCAAGCCAGTCTGCTAAGTCTTGCGTGTCGAGCAATAACTGAGCGTTATTACGTGCCTGCCATTCATCAAAAGTACTCACCTCGCGCACGTGCTGCATGGCCTGCTTGAGAATGTTTTGTAGCTGTAATACCTTGGCTGCGTCCACTGGTGCCGCTAACACTTCGGCATAGGCTTGTTCACGCTGACCTATCCACTGGCTCATGAGCAATGGATGGTTGATTAGGTACGGCGCCATGCCAAGACCGGTGGAATTGCCAATCCCCAAATAACGCTGCAAGTTAATGTCTAGATCTACGGCATCGGGGTAGGCAGGCTGATGCACTAGGTGATGCAACTGATCCAAACTAAATTGGCGCAACAAGTAACAGACCAACATTTCTGCTGAAAAAGGTCGTGCCAAATCTGGATGATGGCGCGCAATTTTATCCCAATCACAAGCACCAAACTTGCCCGATCCATAGACTGCAGTGGTACGGTACAAGTAGCCTACTTCGGCCAGCTTCTTAGCATCGGGCTGTTGCCCAGTACGTAACTGCGCCAATAACGAATCAAACACACGTGCGCTACGGTTACCACGGGCTAGAGACAAACTTCGCACGTCAATACGCCCCGCTTCTTGTAACGGTACGTTGGCGGCTAAACGCTCCAACCACAGGTCATCGACTTCGCCTTCAACCAGCGTCATGGTCAGGTCCCATTTTTCAGCAATAACACGATCGTTACGCTCTTCAGGGGCCAAGTATTGTGAAAACACCACAAAACTAAGTTGGCTATAGGGCATTTTAATATCAAACACCGCATGACCATAACCATCTTGATCTAGCTCAAACTGACTGTAGCTAATGTCCCACTGGTCCTGCACCATGTGCCGAACCAAGGTCCGCATAAAACTCAAACGGCTCGCAAAACCCGCACCTAAGCGCTCTAAATCCATTGCCTGGGCAGGCGGACGCAAGATAATTTGACTCATACTTATACCTCAAAACAAGCCGCTGGCGGGCACTAACCGTTATAAAAAAACCTATGCTACTGAGGGCCAAAACCCGCAGCACAAAAATCTAACCAGTTACGGCCAATGATTTTTTCAATTTCCACTTCGTTAAAACCTTTATCACGCAAACCCACAACGATATTGGGGAAATCCGCACTGGTTTCAAACCAAGACAAAGACTCAGGCCAAGCCGCATTGCTTGCAGAACCTTCACCATAGTCCATTTGTTTAGTCCAACGCCCATTGCGCATCCACTCTAACACCTCAAGTGGCTGATCGAGGCACAAGTCACTGCCCATACCCACACGATCAATGCCCATAAGGTCTACGGTTTCTGCCACCATGGTGCAAAATTCGTCTAAACGACACTTGGGACCATTTTTAAGATGAAACGGATACATACTAAAACCGAGCAAACCTTCACTTTCAGCCAAGGCAGACAAGACTTTATTAGACTTGTTACGCTTAGCAGGCTCAAAAAAGGTGGGATTGGCATGGCTGATGATGATCGGGCGCTCTGATATTTCAATGGCCTGCAAGGTGCTTTCTTCAGCACTGTGGGACATATCAACAACCATACCTACACGGTTCATTTCTTTAATAACCACCTTACCAAAACGAGAAATACCAGAATCAGTAGCCTCATAACAACCGGCACCTAATAGGCTTTGGTTGTTATAGGTAAGCTGCATAATTTTTACACCTAACTGGTTAAAAATTGCCACCAGGTCAATATCGTCTTCTATAGGAGAGCAGTTTTGGAAACCAAAGATGATGCCCACTTTATTCTGCGCATGGGCCGCTTCAATATCGGCGGCAGTATGCACAGGAACAATAAGGTCACTGTGCATTTCGAACATGCGATTCCAGTGGCCGATGTTGTACAAAGTTTCACGACAAACTTCGTGGTAAGCAATGGTGACATGCACCGCACTCAATCCACCGTCGCGCATTTGTTCAAAAACTTTACGGCTCCAATGGCTGTATTGCAAACCATCGATCATCATCATTTTAGACATATCCTGCTCTCTTTTTACGTATTACTTAGATTGCTTCACTGCGTTCGAAATGACATGGGGCACCTCGCAATAACCCAGCTTAGCCATTGCGAGGCGCTCAGCAACATAGCTCTATTAAAAGGTGTTAGGCCTTCATGTAAGTGGTTTTAACTTCTGTGTAAAACTCTTCTGCGTACTTGCCTTGCTCACGCGAACCAAAGCTAGAGTTTTTACGGCCACCAAATGGCACATGGTAATCAGTGCCAGCAGTTGGCAAGTTGATCATGGCACAACCCGTTTTAGCATTACGCTTAAAGTGAGTCGCATACTTCAAAGAGGTGGTGCAAATACCGCCAGTAAGGCCATACTGAGTGTCATTCAAAGTAGCCAAGGCTTCTTCGTAGTCGGCAACCTTAATCACACACGCTAATGGCGCAAAGGCTTCGTCGCGGTTAATACGCATGTCGTTGGTGGTGTTAGTAAACAATGCTGGGGTCATGAAGTAACCGGTGCTGTCGTCAAACTCGCCGCCACAAACCAAGGTTGCGCCTTCGTCTTGAGCCAACTGGAAGTACTCTTTGTTTTGCGCAAATTGCTTAGCGTCTGCAGCCGGTCCAATGGTCACGCCATCTTCCAACGCGCCGCCAACTTTTAGCTTAGCCATACGTTCTTGTACTTTAGCTACAAATTCGTCATGCACACCAGCGGTCACAATCAAACGAGAAGAAGCTGTGCACTTCTGGCCAGTGCCACCAAAAGCTCCTCCCACTGCACAATCTGCGGCGTTGTCTAGGTCGGCGTCGTCTAATACGATCAAGGCGTTCTTACTGCCCATTTCCAATTGAAACTTAACTAAGTTAGTAGCCGCTGCAACTGCAACACGCTTGCCAACAGCCAAAGAACCAGTAAAGGTAATGGCATCAATCTCTGGAGACGTAATAAGCTTCTCGCCTACGCTAGCGCCAGAACCCATGACTAGGTTAAACAAACCGGCTGGAATGTCTTGCTTAGCAATAATTTCGGCCAATAACACAGCACTGGCTGGTGTAAGGTTGGCTGGCTTCCAAATAACCGCGTTACCAAAGGCAAGGGCTGGTGCAATTTTCCAAGACGCTGTAGCCGTTGGGAAGTTCCATGGGCTGATTACAGTCACTACGCCCATAGGCTCGCGACGCACATCAATTTCAATACCTGGACGTGTTGAATCTGCAGTATCGCCCATTTGACGCAACACCTCAGCAGCGTAGTACTGAAAGAACTGACCCGCACGGTATACTTCACCGCGGCCTTCAGCGCGAGGCTTGCCTTCTTCGCTAGAAAGTACTTCGCCAAGCTCGTCACAACGGGCGATCATTTCATCACCAATCGCCTGTAAAACACGCTGCTTGGCTTCTAGGCCAGTCGCCTGCCACTCAACCTGTGCTGTGCGTGCAGCTGCAATGGCGTCATCTACCTGCGCAGCAGAAGCTTGGGCAAACGTACCTACAGATTCACTGTGATTAGACGGATTAATGTTAGTAACGGTAGACTCACCTTCAACCCATTGGCCGGCGATGTAGTTCTTTTGGACTTGGCTCATTTTAGCTCCCATGTTGCCCTGCAGGCATTCATTTGTATTAGTTAACGCCAGCTTACGCTTTTTTATTTGATAATAATAATTAATTAAATGTATAATTTGATTAGTTTAATTAAGATATGGCGCCAATGCTACCAGATATAAAAATAGCCCAAATCAATACCTTTCTCACGGTAGCTCAATGCAAGAACTTCCGCCAAGCTGCGCGCTTGTTACATCGCTCACAACCAGCCGTAAGCTTGGCGATTAAACAACTTGAACAGCTGTTAGGCAGTCCGCTATTCGACCCCCAACGACATGGCGAACTCAGCGCTTTCGGTACCGCGTTTTTGCCCGAAGCCAAAGCCCTCTACAAACACTACCAAGCAACACTTCATAGCGGCCTAAACATGGCCACAGGACAAACGGGCACGATTAAACTCGGTGTTTTGCCCTCTGTTGCAAAAACGGTTTTGACTCAGATCATTCGCTACTTTCTTGACAAACACCCACACGTTCACCTTCAGGTACAAGATGATAACGGTGATAACTTAAGAGATAAGGTACTGGATGGCAGAATTGATTTGGCGATCAGTAGTATTTGGCAAACCGAACCAGACTTAATACATACACCCCTATGTGCCGACCGAGTGGGGCTAGTGGCTCGCAAAGCCCACCCTTGGATGCAACTGGGTAACGATATTGACTGGGCCGCTCTACAAGAGCAGAAACTAATTCGTAACGGCACCACGCCTTTAGTGGAAAATACGCCAGCCCACGGTTTTTTGCTGGCGCCCATGCAAGTCACTAATATGACGTCGTTAGTGGCTATGCTCGAGGCAGGCGCGGGTATTACCACCCTACCGTGGATGGCTTTCCCTAAGGACAGTACGGAGTTAGCTTTTAGACTGATTGAAGAACCACAGATTAAGCGACACATTGCACTATTGCAGTCGCGCCACCATCAACAGATGCCCGCCACTGCAGCTTTAGAGAAGATCATTACAGAAACCTTTGCCCGCCGCGGCAAGCACCTATCAGTTCCTAAGCAAATTATCAGCTAAGTACTGGACTGATAGAAGCTTACGACTCACTCAAGCAGTGACTATAGGCAAACACCCCGGGGGTGCCGCCGGTATGCAAAAACAAGATGCGTTCTGATGGATCAAAATAGCCATGACGCACTAAATCTAACAACCCAGCAAAGGCTTTTCCGGAATAAACGGGATCAAGCAACAGCCCCTCTAAACTCGCGGCCAAACGTAGAGCCTCAACCATTTGCTGCGTAGGCTGACCATAGCCCGCACCATAATATTGGTCAAAACAAATCACATGATCTTCATGCAAGTGAGGTTGTGACAAGCGGTCTTGCACCTCATGCACCAACGCCAATACTTTACCGCATTGTTCTTCGCTAGAGCGGCTCACGGTAATGCCTAATACAGGAATATCCAAGCCAGCCAAGGCCAAACCCGCGAGCAGGCCCGCTTGAGTACCGGCGCTGCCCGTGGCTAACACAATAGCATTAAAATTCACTGCCTGGTCTTGCATTTGTTGCGCTAACTCTAAGCCACATGCCACATAACCCATAGCACCCACGGCATTACTGCCCCCCACTGGCATGATATAAGGCACTTGGCCAGACGCGATCAGAGTTTGAGCACGTAATGCCATCGCCTCGTCTAAATCTTGGCCAGCGGGTAATTGATGAACCCGAGCACCTAACAGTTGGTTGAGTAATAAGTTCCCCGAATGCTGATAGTCCGGTTCGCCCAAACCGTCAACTTGTTCCAAAAACAATTCACAGCCCAAACCTGCCTTTGCTGCTGCAGCGGCCGTTTGACGGGCATGGTTAGATTGTACGCCACCGGCGGTAAGCAAGGTGGTCGCACCTTGTTGTTGTGCCTCGGCTAACAAATATTCTAGCTTACGGGTTTTATTGCCGCCCATTGCCAAACCCGAACAATCATCCCGCTTGACCCACAACTCCGGGCCCTGGTGCATTTGATTGAGTCGAAGCATAGGTTCTAACGGTGTAGGCCAGTGGCCCAGGTCAAGCTTAGCTAACGGTATCTTGTGCATCTAATGACTACTCGCCGTAGGCTAAATTCCGTATTTGCGCACGAACTTGATCTAAGCTGCGATTAGTATCGCGGCGAAAACTATCCACAGAATCCAAGGATTGCTCCACCATAAATACCCGCTCATCCATTTGACTGGCATTTTGCTCCAAGGCTGCGACTAACCTAGCGTTGCTTTCTAGCCTGTTTACCCGAGATGACAAGGCATCGGTTTGATCGGCACTGCTTGCAGACTCCAATAACACAGTCATTTCTACCAGCGCTTGCTCGTGTTGTTGCACCGTCAACTCAGACACAGCCAGCGCTTGCTCGTGTTGTTGCACCGTCAACTCAAACACAGCCAGCGTTTGCTGCTGTTGCTGTATCGTTGATTCTAACCCGGCCACATCTTGAACTTGTTTCTGTATCGTTGATTCTAACCCGGCCACATCTTGAGCTTGCTGCTGTATCGTTGATTCTAACCCGGCCACATCTTGAGCTTGCTGCTGTATCGTTGATTCTAACCCGGCCACATCTTGAGCTTGCTGCTGTGCCAATTGCGCGTGACCTAAGCTGGTCTTATTTTGATCCGACAACGCCTTTTCGTGAGTCGACACGGTGCTCAGTACTTGTGCCAACTTATCTTGCAATAACACTAGCTTATGCAGTTGATCCTCTACTTGCTGTACCGCGAGTTGACTCGCATGTGTTACTTTATCCACTTGGGCTTGCTGAGCTTGCAACGCACTTTGCTGTTGCTCAAATAGCTGGCCTTGTGATTGTATCAGCTCTTTATGCTGCTTAACCGTGGCAGTATTATTATCGGTAGCTTTTTGGTTTTCCTTAATCGCTGGGCGGTTAGTTCGATAAGCCACACCCCACAACTTATCGATCTCTGTATCAAGAAACTTATTGCGTTCTTTGGCACGGTTATCAATGAGTTGGACTTGAGTTTGTACTACCGTACCCGACTTGTTGGAGTTAACGTCGGTCGCCACCACCAAGGCTTCTAGTTCGCCAATACGCTTACGGGCATGGTCCAACTCACCCCTTGATACGGTCAATAACAAATCGACGTCGGTTAACTTGTTATAGGCCCAATAGCCCCCTCCCACTACAATCAACAACATCAGCAGCACTAAGCCCCAAAGCACACCACTGGTTTGTCCCACCACTTGTGCCGTATTGCTTGGCTGATCGGCGCGAGACGCAGCGACATGTCGCGTAGGTTGACGTGGGCTGGCTGCTGGGACTGCTTCGTCCCGGCTGGAGCCAGGCGCAGTTTTGGAGCGCTTTGTCGTCGCTTTAATTTCGTCCGAATCGGGCATTAAACTAGGCAAATCACCGAAGTTATCATTTCTGGGCATCTACAAACTATCCATTTAATTGAGAACATATCACATACGCTAAACATAGCACGAACTGGCGCATTTGTTGATACTGAGTTGCTACAGAATCGTTAGCTAAGTAGTATTTCTTGGGTAAATACCAAAATAGGCCTAGTCATTAATTGACAGAGGGCATTTTTTGACTCATAATTGAATTAGTTTTTACTAATATAAAAGGATCTAACATGCTTGAAACATTCCCCTCTCAAGCCCTTTTTGGCGGCATTTTAATCGGCATCAGTGCCGCTTTACTGCTTGCTTTTAATGGTCGTATTGCTGGCATTAGCGGCATTCTCTACAACCTAGTGTTCAACCCACTCAGTAGTGCCGAGCGCGGCTGGCGTATCGCCTTTTTAGTGGGCCTAATGGCCGGCGGTTACTTCATGTTGCCGGTTGAATTTGAGTTACGCCAAGGCTACTCACAATGGTTGCTCATTGCCTCAGGTTTAGCGGTCGGTATTGGTACCCGCATTGGCAACGGCTGCACCAGCGGCCACGGCGTATGCGGCATTGGCCTAATGTCTGGCCGTTCCGTTGTTGCCACCGTAACCTTTATGGCCACCGGCATCATCACTGTTACCATTTTACGCCAGTTTATCGGCTAGGAATTAGACTTATGCAACGTATAATTATCGCTTTAATATCCGGCCTAATCTTTGGTGCAGGCTTGGTTATTTCCGAAATGGTTAACCCCACCAAAGTACAGAATTTCTTAGACCTGTTTGGTAACTGGGACTCTAGCCTCGCTTTTGTTATGGGTGGCGCGGTGGCAGTGACCCTAGTCACTTCTCGCTTCATTCTTAAGCGCAAAACACCTATTTTTGCCGAACGTTTTTACATGGCTGTAAAAACCAGCATCGATGCTCGTTTGATTTTAGGCGCTAGCCTATTTGGTTTAGGGTGGGGTTTGAGTGGTTACTGCCCAGGCCCTGGCTTACTCAACGCCATGATCAACCCAGGGGAAGCCGTGGTATTTTTGCCCGCCTTAATCATCGGCGGTTGGATAGGCCAACGTTACTCCGCATAGGTGAGCCTATGCGGTTAACAAGCCGTCCATACGGCTAATACTACTCATTAAGCCTTTAGTGGTACCGTCTAGGTCCTTAAAGGCTTCTTCGGCCATTGGATAGATGCAGCTCTTAGTAGGCATTTCTCCTTCACGTTCTGCCAAATAACTCAGCCGTGGTATAAAAATCCACTGTAACCATTCCCCAAAACCCATTACATCGCAACAGAATGGCTCGGTACTCAATAACGCATCCTCAGACGGCGCAATATCACTCCACAGGCCTAATGTTTGCAGTTCTAATTGTAAAATGCCGAGTTCTCGAAGAACGTCTTGGTGCAAACTGGCCATGGAAAATAGTACCCTAGGGAAACGGATACTTAGTCTACCTGAGTAAAGGGTAAATGGTTAGCTCATATGGCTGCTATTGGTCCGTCAAACAGTACAGCACGGCGTACGTACCTTATAGAGACCACCAACCCACTGCTGACCAATCACACTAAAACTGGTAGTTAAGCATACTTAAAGTCAAACTGTAGCTGGTTTGTGGCCCGGATGGGCTGTACTGACCAAGCTTACCCGATGCCGTATTACCAAGGTTAAATGACAGCCTTAACTCATCTGTAAACTTGTAATTGACACCCAGACTGTCACTATACGAACCATCGGTTGCGCTATACAAATGTGTTAGAGAGGCGGTAATGCCCGTTTGGTACATATCACTCCAGCGCAAGCTGGACGCCACATACATTTGCCCAGCAAGGTAAGTCTCTACTGTACCGGCAGCCGCCAACGCTAACCATTGGCTAGTATTATTTTGCCAATGGGCTTGGCTGTAGCCCAAGCCATTGTAGTACCACTGGCCGCTAGCGCTAATTTTGTAATCATCGGCGTCGGATAAGGTGTAACTGCCGCCTAAGGTGGCTTGCTGCAACAAGTCTTGGCTGCGATCACTGGCAACGGCGTTAGCATCGAGGGCGTCACTGACCACACCATGATGCAGCACATACTCGCCGTACCATTTACCCCACGGCTCGGGTTGAGCAACGGTCAGGGCGATACTGTTTTGGCCATCGTTTTTAGCCACCAGCCCAACACTGACTTCTGCAGAATCCACTAGCCACTCGCCCTTTAGGGCAACATCGTAGTGGCTCTTTTGATCATCAATAATGTAGACATAGTAATTATTTGTCGTTTGAGGCCAGTGTAGTTTAATCGCATCGGTACCTTTACGGTCGGCTTCAGGGTCTCTGGAGTCTACTCGGTCAGAGCTAATTAAATCTGCAGGGCTGTAATAAACGCCAGCACCCCAATGCAGGGTTTGACGGCCAGTACGGGTGTACACTTTATCTAAAAAACTGGCGTCAACAAAACCCTCTCTTAGGCTTATGCTGGCCTTGTCTTCATTAATATCATAGTCTGTCTTAAGCAGTAGTCGATAAGCAGGCTGAGGTCGAACACCTATGCTTATTACGCCGCCCGCTGTGACCTTAGTTTTAGTTTGGATGGCGCGTGATGCTGCATTAACGATGCTATGTTTTGCTTTTACCGCAAAACTTCCCGTAACGGTCACGGGCTCGCCTGCGGTGAGAAAATCCTGTGCAAGGTCCACTTGATCAATGGTTGACTGCTCAATCAATCCGTCTCCACCAAAAAGGCTGGCATCGTCAAACAGTTCGTCTCCAGCATACGCAGATGCAGCCGTTGTTAGGCCTGTAATCACCACCAATGAAACTGCTGTTTTCATGACTCTTCTCCTCTGCATCATAGCAGCTAACGGTTAACCCGTTCTACATAGGCTTTAGTGAAGGTTGAATCGGACAAAAGTGCTGTGCTCACTTGATCATATATAAACGTGGTTTTATTGCCAATAATCACTTCGTCTACAAAAATACGTTTGGTGGCAACATAAATATCACCTGACTTAGTGAAAGAAGGAAAATACACACTGCGCACCAACTGATCACTAAGGCTATATTCCTGTGTTTTTAGAATGAGGTTAGGTTGTTTTAATACGTACAAGACCTTTTTAGGAAAGGTGACCTCTTCATGTTTAGCTTCTAGGGTGAGCACATACACCGGATACTGGCCAAGTTGGCTATCAACTTGATTCACTACGCTGTAATCATTACCTAGGCTAGATCGTTTAAAATCTGAGTTACGGGCACTAGAGCCGTCAAAACGATCTTTCATGGACTGATGGGAAAACTTGCGACTTTCCGGATCATAAAACCACAACACATCTTCAATACGTAGGTAACCCTGTCCCGTTTTATAGCTTGGTTCCTGAAACAGCATTAAAAAAGTATCATTGCGATCACGCCGGAACATACGAACCACTCGTTTGTCTGTGCCTTCATCGACATCTTCTTTTATCATGGTAGCCACCATGGACACGTCTACATCATGACGATTGGTATTGTCATCTATACTCCGTAGGATCGCATTTTCGGCCATAGACAATGGCGAAAACAACGTAACAAGCAGCACTAAAACAGTGTTAAATTGCATCTTTAGGGTCATAAAAAATCCTATTTGATCAAAAATATATTGAACCAATATAACTCAAGCCGAGCCAACAATAGGGCCTATTTACACATTATTGACAGTATTTACGAACACTTTACTGAATTTTCTCTTAACTAAACAGTGGCTCATTTGGCATACTTAAGGTCAATTATTCGCCCTTGGAGTTTTCATGTCGTTTATCGATTTTCAACAAGTCCACAAAACCTACCCCTTGGGTAAAACCGAAGTGCATGCATTACGTGGTGTGAGCCTGCAGGTTGATGAAGGTGATTTTGTGACCATAAGTGGGCCATCTGGTTCGGGCAAGTCAACCATACTTAATATGATTGGTTGTATCGATACGCCCACTCAAGGCGACGTCATCATCGACGGCATTGCTACCTCGACCCTAAACGACAAGCAAATCACATGTTTACGCCACCAAAAATTAGGCTTTATATTCCAAAACTTCAACCTTATTCCGGTATTGAGCGTGTACGAAAACGTAGAGTTTCCACTGTTGTTGGGCGCCGGTAAAAACGATCCATATGCCAGTTGGTCCGCCCAAGAAAAACGCCAATGGGTGCAACACTTATTACAAGAAGTTGGATTAGGGGACTACGCCAATCGAAAACCTGCAGAATTATCCGGTGGTCAACGGCAACGGGTTGCCATTGCTCGCGCCTTAGCCACTAAACCTGTACTTGTATTGGCCGATGAACCCACAGCCAACTTAGATTCTAAAACCGGCGATCAAATTATTACACTGATGCGTGACATGAACCAAAGCTTAGGCACCACCTTTGTATTTTCCAGCCATGATCCACAAGTGCTCGATGTGGCCGACCACGTGGTGAAAATCATCGATGGTCAGGTGGACGCAGACTACAGAACCCGTACCCTTTGAGGACATGAGTATGTTAGCAAAACTGGCCGTACGAAACTTACTCCAACACCGATCAAAGAGTTTGATTGTGGGTGCATTAATGGCTCTTGGTGTGGCCTTACTGGTGGTAGGCAACTCCATTATGGTGTCGCTAGATAACAAGATGGAAGCCAGCTTTACTCACGAATATAGCGGCGATTTATTTATTTATCCAGACAAAAAAGCGATCGAACTGCAAACTAAAAAGCCATCTATAAACCGGAAAAAGCAGACTGCGGACGCCAATCGTTCAGGCCCTCAAGGCGCTGAAAGCAACGCAGATGAACAAGACAATACCAGTATTTTTCGTAGCTTTGGCAGTGGTAAAAAAACCGTATTGCCAGACTATACAATCAATAGAGACAACCTGTTGTCGCTGCCTTACATCGATCAGATTTCTCCTCAAACAGTGGGCATGGGCCGCATTGAAAACGGCCTAGGCGCGCAAACTGTGAGTCTATTTTGGGGAGTGGACCCTGATGCATGGCAACAGTTAGGCTTTAGTCAGTACCTCACTTGGCACACAGGCAATTTTTGGGCTGATGAAGAACTAGGCATCGCCATTAATCGCCAAGTGGCCGACGCCTACCAACAAAGTTCGGGGCAAGCACTTAAAGTGGGCGACGAAATTCAGGTCTTGGTGAGTGGTGATGCCGGCACCAAAATACGCAGCCTAGTTGTGTCGGGAATATTTTCTTTTCACAGCAACGCTGCACCGCAACTCAACATTATGAGTTTGGTTAACTTATCCAGTAGCCAAGCTCTGTTTAGTTTAACCACTGACACTGATTCGGCAAGCCAATTAACCGCTGCCGATGAAGCCTTAATTACTAATATTAGTGACGATAGTTTGTTTGAAAATCAATTATTTGTTGCGTCCACCGACCTAGTGATCGATGCCAATCAACTCGAAGCAGAACTGAGCTCCAGCTTAGCCAGCCACCGTAACCAGACGCAAAACGCGCCACATGAGTTCCACTTTATAACGGTGCAGCTGTCGCAGGGCGAGGATACACTGCAGGCTCAAACCCTGTTAGAAACCTGGGTCCAAGAAAACGGCCTACCGTGGAAGGTGGGTGATTGGAAACAAGCCGCAGGCTTTATTGCCACCATGGCCAGCAGCATTGGCTGGATACTTAATGGTGCCATGATTTTGATTGGCGTCATTGCCATTATCATTATCATGAACACCCTGGTGATTTCCGTGACCGAACGACTCACCGAAATTGGCACTATGCGCGCCATAGGCGCACAGAAATCCCTTGTGCGCCGACTAATTATTTTAGAAACCCTAGTCTTATCGGTTTCGGCGAGCATTATTGGCATCATCATCGGTGCACTGGTTATTGGTTTATTACACTGGATAGGGCTTAATCCACCGGGAGATTTTTTTGCTTTGTTATTGGGGGGTCAGCCACTCTACCCAACGCTTGCAATACAAGAAACCTTTAACGCGTTATTAATGATGGTGTCAGCCGCATTAGTCGCCAGTTACTACCCCCTGACCATAGCCTTAAAAGTGAACCCTGTGGTGGCAATGGAAGGCTGATTTCGCCTTTTAATGCCTATACACAATAAGTTTAGGAAACCTAACATGACATGGTTAAGATTAGCTTTTCGTAACGTCTTTAGACAAAAAAAACGTAGCATTTTATTAGCTAGCGCAATTGCTTTTGGCATGCTCGCTATCACCTTGCTGAACAGTCTCACGTTAGCGATGGGTACGGCAGTAAAAACAAATTTTAGCGCCGCATTAGGAGGCCATGTGTATATTTCTGGTGAGGTCGTATCTCCTCGCAATTACACGAGCAACCGAATCAACGAACCTGAGTTTATTCAACAACTGATTGCAGATTCTGGTTTTGATTTAGTGGAAGTAAAATATCGATCAAACGTGCGCGGGCAAGTGATTTTTGGTAGCCAGTCGGACTCAATCAGTATTCAGGGTATAGACCTTAACAATGAAACTAAACTTGCAAAACGTATTGAGGTGCGGCGAGGCGACTTTAGTCAGTTACGACAAAGCAATACCATCGCACTGCCCGTTAAACAGGCGCGCGCCCTAGGCGCCAACATAGGTGACACTGTGTTAGTTAAAGCCAATACCACCAGCGGCCAGCAAAATCTCTTACAATGGCAGTTGGTGGCGATTATTGTGGACCAAGGCAGCTTTGGACGCAGCAACGCTTATGCCAGCCTTAGTTCCGTTAATCAACTCATCAACATCGAGACCAACGAATTCCAAAAAATAAATTTGGTGTTGTCCGATATGAACCAAATGCAGCAAGTTACCGACACCTTAAAGCGCCAACTCGCCACATTAAATAAAGCCAAACCAGAGGTTGAAGAGTCGGGACTATTTTCTGGAATGCGCCGCATGGGTGGCACCGGCAGTACCTATGTCGACAACCCTTGGCAGGGCACACAGTTTGAAGTCACCAATTTAGACGATGTGACTCAACAAGTCATGAGCCTTGTAAATACATTGGACTGGATCGCTAAAGCCATATTTGTGATTATGCTATTGATCACCCTTGTGGGCATTTCCAATAGTTACCGTATGGTCTTGTTAGAACGTATTGCAGAAATCGGCAACATGCGCGCCATGGGTGCTCAAGCCAACAATGTATTTCGCCTGTTTATCTACGAAGCAGGGATCCTTGCGATTTTGGGCACCAGCGCTGGTTTAGTGGTGGCTCAAATATCCATTACGGTCATTCAGGAGCTTACCTTTACTGGTCGAGGCCCACAAACAATGTTTACCGTAGCAGGGTCTATTCCCGCATCGTTAGACCTAGTGAGCGTTGCTTTGAGCAGCGCACTGATCCTTATTATGTGTTTATTAGCGGCTTATATTCCGGCCCGCAATGCGGCCAAACTAGACCCCGCAGAAGCCTTACGCACAGGCACTTAGAAAGGCCTTGCCAAGCAACCAAGATGCTGGCACTCTTGCAGCCATAACTGCAGAGGAGCATGATTATGGTGGGTTGTTTAAAGTCGCTGTATGACGAGCAAGGATTTCTGACCGGTGTGCCCATTATTAGCCCTGCAGAAGCGCTATTGCACCGCGCCAACCTAGAACTGGTTGAAGCGCAGCGCGGGCCTATGCACTACCAATATAAAGTGCACACGGTAATGCAATCACCCTATCAGTTAGCAACCCTACCTAATTTATTAGATATAATCGAACAGCTTATCGGCCCCGACATACTGCTATATAGCGTGGCCTACATCATCAAAGAAGCCCACAGTGAAAGCCACGTAAGCTGGCATCAAGACCTGACTTATTGGGGTTTAGATTCCGATGCCCAAGTCAGTGTCTGGTTAGCTTTATCTGACGCCAGCGAAGCCAGTGGTTGTATGCATATGATTCCCGGCAGCCACACCAGCGGCCAGCAACAACACCACACAACCCAAGACAAAAATAACGTGCTGCTAAGCGGCCAAACGGTGACCAATTTAGACACTACCAACGCTGTAGTGACCTCGCTAGCCGCAGGCCAAGCCTCGTTGCACCATGGCTGGACCTTACATTCATCCAAACCCAACACCAGTGATGACCGGCGTATCGGTTTAAACATCCAATACATACGGCCCGAAGTGCGGCAAATAAAGCAGGACTATGATTCCGCCATGCTGGTACGTGGGGTGGATCAATATCACCACTTCCATCAAGACCGGCCTGCACAAACCGCCTTTGACCTAGACGCTTGGCATTACCAACAAGACTTGGATGCCAATCTTAAAGCCATCCAAGGTAATACATCACAATAATCAGGCGGCAAGCACTATGGCTACAGTCAGCTTCACACAAATGAAACACGGCACCCACGCAGACTACGCAATGCTACAAAAACTTGAGCACCCGTTTCATGCTAAGACGGCGCAACGAATACTTAACGAGTTGGAACGTCAAGGCCAAGACAGCCTAGATGGGTACCCTATCAGTCGTTTAGGTCACGCCCTGCAATCGGCTACGCGCGCATGGCAGGACGGCGCAGACGATGATTGGATTGTGGCCGCCTTACTACACGACATAGGCGACGGCCTTGCGCCTCAAAACCATGACCGTATGGCGGCAGAAATCATCCGGCCATTTGTGCGCGAAGAAGTCACCTGGGTGATCGAACACCACGGCGCCTTTCAAATGATTTATTACGCCCACCACTTACACGGTTGGAACCCTAACGAGCGAGACCAATATAGCCATCACCCCTGTTACCCAACGGCAGTCGATTTTTGTGAACGTTGGGATCAAAATTGCTTTGACCCCAACTACAAAAACCAACCATTGGCGTTTTTCGCCCCTAAAGTACACGCTGTGTTCGGCCGTAAGGCATACGCCGACGATGTGATTAGATCGGGTGAAGTGCTCGGCCTTAGCTCTGCACTGAGCTAACCGTCCGAAAGCATCATAGCCGCACCCTTTGCTGCAATCATCATAGTAGGCGCAGACGTATTGCCACTGGTGATATGCGGCATTACCGAGGCATCCATCACGCGTAAGTTAGCCATTCCTTTCACTTTGAGAGTGGCTGGATCTACCACGGCCATATCGTCAATGCCCATCTTACAAGTGCCTACCGGGTGGTATACCGTGGTGGCTGTTTGACGTAGATAATTAAGAATTTGTGTATCCGTTTGAACCGCGTTGCCTGGCGCCATTTCTTCGCCTCTTAAGTGATCAAATTTTGGAGATGCAAGTATTTCGCGGGCTATCTTTACTGCTTCTACCAATACATTTTGATCTCGTTGGTCAGCCAAAAAATTGAAATCAATCAGCACATTGCGGCGACTGCCATCATTGGCCAAGGTCACCGTGCCGGTACTCAGGGGCCGCAACACACAAGAGAATACCGAATAGCCATGCCCCCATTCGAACTTTTTGCCTCGGTGACTACGGTACAAGGGTGTAAAGTGAAACTGTACATCAGGCTCCGCATCAAGGCTGCTTTGGTCAGCAGATAACGCCAAGGCGGTTTTAGCAAACCCACCTGCCTCTACATAGTTGGTCGTCCACCAGCCTTTTCTAGCCAAAAAATACTTAAAAGGTGCAGGCAAGACATGGGGTAATAAGGTTTTTAAAGACAGCCCCATGGTGTCAGCTTTAGCCGAACGCACGGTAACCATACTATCAACATGGTCCTGCAAATTTTTCCCCACACCGGGCACATGGTGTTGGCATGTAATACCTAAGGTTTCCAGTTCATCCTTGTCACCAATGCCAGAGGCCAACAGTATGCGTGGCGAAAGTATAGTGCCGCCACACAATATAACTTCTTTAGTACACATTAATTGCTGGTCAGAACCCTGCCGTTCAATATCTAAACCGGTCACTCGGTCGCCATCAATATGCAACGAAAGCACTTGCGTGTGGGTCATAACAGTCAAATTGCTGCGTTTGAGAATAGGCTTCACAAAGGCGGTATGACTACTCACCCGCTCGCCGCGATTCTGTTTGACGTTATAGATGCCCAAGCCGAGTTGAGATGGACCATTAAAATCTGTATTTTCCGGCAATCCGGCAGCTTCGCCAGCAGTTACAAAAACTTTACCCACTAAGTTAGGGTCCTGCTGTTTAGATACCTGTAGCTCACCATCAAATCCATGATATTGCGCACTTTGGCCAACTTGGTTAGCCTCCATGTTTTTAAATATCGGCAACACCTCGTCATAGGACCACCCGGCACATCCTAACGCCGCCCAGCCGTCATAATCTTTGCGATTACCGCGAATGTACACCATGCTATTAATGGTACTAGAACCGCCTAATGCCTTGCCACGGTTAACGTTCATTCTACGATTATTAAGGTGTTTTTGGGGTACGCTTACAAAGCTGTAGTCGTAAGTCTTATTACCGTACAGACCAAAAATACCCGCAGGAATTCTCACTAAAGGGCTCTTGCCTGTGCCTCCGGCCTCGATTAAACATACACTCACCGATGCATCCGCACTGAGTCGATTTGCCACCACGCACCCTGCGGATCCTGCACCGACAATGATATAGTCGTACCTTGTGTTATTTGCCTTCAAACCATAGCCCTGTGTTGTTGAGTTTTAGCATTAGGCCAGTATTTCAACACCATCATTGAGACTAATCATGCCACCCTTGATCACTGTCAAGTTAATCCCAAATCCCACGCTTGCGCCTTCCAAGCGGCGATACTGAGCCAAGGTGCGCAGCGGTTCTTGTTGAGGGTGTCGCTGCAAAGTGACAGGATCGATGGTGGTTAACACGCAGCGTTTACAGGGGTATGCCACTTCCAATTCACACGCCCCTATACGGATTTTTTGCCACGCATCTTCAATGTCTGCAACCGTGTTATTAACCACTAAATTTGTACGAAAACGATCCATTCCAATAGGACTTTCCAAACGCTGATTCAAAGCCGCTAACGAGGCACTGGTAGTAAGCAATAATGGCTGAGCATCAGCAAATGAGGCCGCCGTTTGCGCACCAGAACCCAGACCTACACTTGCGTTATAGACAAGACGACAAGGCATTTCCAAGTATGCACTTAAGGCTGCGTCCAAGGCCGGATTTTGGGACCAAGCGGTGAGTGGCTCATCGCCCCAGTGCTGAACCAATAACTCTTGTTGAGGTTGCGGTTGTAACGGCAGTAAAAAATCAGCATACGGCATTTCAACCACTAAACTGCCTGCATCTATACGGCTAGTAATGTGCAACAATTTTGGATACTTACGTGAGGTAAGCATGGCATTATCTTCGCCCACCAGCATCCAGTGCCGATCGTAGGCAACACCGGTATTGAACAAATAACTGGAATTCAAGGCAATGGGGTGCGTCGATTTGATCGGATACGTATTGATGTGAGAAAGGTACAATATGAGCTCCAGAAATAGGTTAACGTATGTAACAGACTTAGCTGCCCTGCCGCTTGCTTATTACTTCGGCCATCAAACACAGCATTTCCCACATCATGGTCACGCCCACCAACGCCGTATTACCACTGGGGTCAAAAGGTGGCGCCACTTCCACCACATCAGCCCCAACAAGGTTTAAACCACGTAGATCCCGTAACATGGCTTGTGCATCGTGGGTGCTAATACCGCCAATTTCAGGTGTTCCGGTACCGGGGGCATAAACTGGATCTAGGGCATCAACATCAAAACTCACGTAGGTTTTGCCATCACCCACAATGCGCCGTGCTTCTTGCATCACCTTGTCAGGTCCAAGGTCCATGTATTCCTCAATCTCGATGACTCGGATCCCTTGCTCTAAACCCCAATCTTTATCTTGCGCTGTATAAAGGGCGCCACGTATGCCAATTTGTACCGTGCGTTTAGGGTCTAATACACCTTCTTCTATGGCCCGTCTAAAGGGAGTGCCATGGGTGTATTCAAAGTCGCCAAAATAGCGATCCATGGTGTCTGTGTGAGCATCAAAATGAATCATTCCAAGAGGCTCTGCGTGAACTTTGGCCAACGCCCGTAATATAGGCAACGATAACAAATGATCACCACCCGCTGTAAGCGGCATAATGCCTTGCTCACACACTTGGTCATAAAACCGTTGAATGCGGTCGATGGAATCCATCAAATCTACAGGGTTCACCGGCGTGTCCCCTAAGTCAGCACAGTTAGCCAGCTCATAAGGCGCAATACCGTGCACATGATGCACGTTGCGTGTCATAGTGGATAGGTCGCGCATCTGCCTAGGCCCGTGCCTTGCACCGGCTCTATTGGTGGTGCCGCCATCCCAGGGTACCCCAATAATGCCAATATCAATGTCATTGGCGTCGGGCAAGGCCACATAAGGTAACCTCATAAACGTAGCAATGCCTGCAAACCGCGGTAGCACGTGCCCAGAAATAGGTTTGTTATTCATAACTTACGCCTCTGTTGTTCTATCCATGGTGCCCACTTCAGTTTAATAGACCATCATAGAGGTTGCAATCTTGCGGGATTTTAGAGTTTCAGAAACAAAAAATGCCCCGCTAAAAAAGCGAGGCATTTGAATTTGGTAGGACTAGGCGAATTCGAATCGCCGACCTCATCCATGTCAAGGATGCGCTCTAACCAACTGAGCTATAGTCCTAGAAAGTCTAGACCTAGAGTTCAGGCCAGAGGGGGCGCATGATACAAAGGTTTTATGCAGTTGTAAACTGCTTTCTATCCCAAAACTGCATGTATTGCCAATCACCCATTCATATCTACTTTAGCCGTAAGTAACTAGATGAACTAAACAGCTAAAGACGCATCCTGCTCGGTATCAAAATGATAGCGTGTATACTGTGAGTACACCTGTTTAGGATGCAACACAACACTTGGAAATGCGCCTTCGTTAGCCGCATTAGGCCACCCCTGAGGTTCTAATGCTAAACCTGAATAAGCCCCGTAGGCACGCCCGTGCAGCGCTTGGCGTGCATTCACACTAACATGAACGCCATTATACACTTGCAAACCTGCCTCGGAGCTAAACAACTGCATACCCACACCCGAGATGCTAGATTGCAACCTTGCTATTGGCCTTAACTTGCCAGGTAAGTCTGTGATACAAAAGTTATGATCCAAAGAAGGCTTCAATGCTAAATTATGAAGGCCTTTTAATTGCCGATAATCATACTCTGTGTTGTCTACACTGGCCTTATTCCCCAAAGGAATACCACCCACATCCGTAGGCAAATAGCTTGCAGCAGCCACACTTAAAAAATGGTCATTTAAAGTTAATGAATTGTCTAAATTGAAATAGTTGTGCAGGGTAAAATTACACAAAGTCGCTTGGTCTGTGCGGGCTTCTATTTTCACATCCAGCGCATTGTGTTCAACCGTGTAGGTGATTTGCACATCTAAATTACCAGGGTAGCCCATATGACCATGAGGAAGTCGGTCTTGTAATACCACTTGGTTAGTCTTTAAAGACACCAGCTGCCAGTTGCGAAAACTACTACCTTTGGGGCCACCATGTAATTGGTGTTGATCATTGCCAGCCTTTGTTAGGTAAAATTTTTGGCCACTTATGGAGCAACGTCCATGCGCAATGCGGTTGGCATTGCGCCCTACTACTGCGCCAAGATAAGACGCATTGCCAATGTAATCAGCCACATCGGCGTAACCCAACACCAACGGGTAGTCAAAGTTTTTTAAACGCAGATCTTGCAGGCACCCACCAAAGCTAATCACCGTTGCCTGAAGCAAATGATCACCAATCGTTACCGAGAATATGTCACTGCCATCAGGTGCTATTGCACAAGGCTGGACATTCATTGAATTAACACACCACCTGGTTCTAAAACCTCTTCACTAACGTGGTGGTGCTTATTATCATAGTTAAACCAAAATAAATGAGTTCCAGTATTTCGACAACGAACTCCTTCAGGCATGTCTAAGGTAGGTACATTGGCCATGCCACAAACACTTTTTACCACTCGTTGCCAACAGGTTTGATCTAGCCATGCAGCTAAATAAAGTTGTTTATCGTGTTGAATTAACACAGGTTCACCATCCGTAGTTTGCTCAATAACGTTAGCATTAGTGTCCAATAATTCCCGATAATTAATAACATAACCACCCTGGTCTAAAGCTATCGGTCTATCTGGGCGCAAACTTTCACAAGATTGCACGGTCACTTTGAGTGAATCAATGTTTGGTGGTAGGGGCACAGGAATGGCCATATCTTGGGTTTTAGCAGCGCTGCGTGGGCCCCAAACAACATGACCTTTGGCTTGTACTAATATGTCTTTTAAACGCTTAGTCATGTGCATTAAGCCCGGTGCCCATAACACCTTATATTGGTCACAAACCTTTTGAGTTTGTAACGCAGAGGGCGGCAGCACATCCACAGATAATCCCTGTTTGCGCAGTGCTTTATAGCAATCAAATACTAGGTCAAAGTAACTGGCATTAGCAGCATGGGGTTGTATTTCCCAAGCCCACTGAGCCGTATAGTCAAAGACTAAAGCGATATCTGCTTTGCCCTTACTGATTGGAAAATATTCTATCTCTTGCGCAAGCTGACGGATTTCGGCATAACATGGTGCTAGGCTAGAGTCAGGACGCAACAACCCAGAATGCATTTGTTCCTGAGCAAAAGGCGCCTGCCGCCAGCGAAAATAACACACCGCTTCAGCTCCATGAGCCAAGGCTTCCCAGCTCCATAAACGCACCATACCGGCTAAGGGTGCCGGATTATAGGGTGCCCAATTCACTGGCCCAGGCTGCTGTTCCATAACCCACCAACGGCCATTACCCACACCTCGATATAGGTCGTGATGAAAGGCTTGAAAATCTGGATCACCTTGGCGATCATATTGACGTTGGTGCTCATTAGTTGCGTTTACACGGTCTTCTAAAAACCCCAAGGGATAACTGTCCCAAGTGACAAAATCTAAATCCTGGGCCATAGCAGCATGATCAAAATCTGTAATGCGGCCCATAAAATTATGGCTTACAGGGGCCTTAGAAAACGTCTTAATAGCCTGAACTTGAGCTAAGTTAAAATCACACACTTGGTCTGAACTAAAGCGTCGATATGCCATGTGGTGAGCTGGATTAGCTTCGGTGACCGTGGCATTAGGCAATTCTATTTGCTCAAAATTATTGTATTGCATAGACCAAAACACATTACCCCAAGCCTCATTAAGCCTATCAATAGTGGCATAATGCTGTTGCAACCAAACGCGAAAACCTTTCTTAGCTGCGTCACTGTATGAATAAGTAGTGTCATGACAACCATATTCGTTATCTACTTGCCAAGCCTGTATATAGGGGTTGTTGCCATAACGCTTGGCCATTAGTTCAGCCATGCGCACAGATTCTTCACGGTACCCAAGATGACTAAAACAGTAATGCCTACGTGAACCAAATTTTCTGGCATGGCCACTGTCATCTGTCGCTAGCATGTCCGGCCATTTATCGAGCATCCACCTGGGTGGTGTAGCACTGGGCGTGCCAAGCACTACTTTTAGCCCTGCTTGGCCTAACACGTCTATGGCCTCATCTAACCATTGCCAACACAGCTCACCTGGCGTTGGCTCTAGCACACCCCATGAAAATTCGGCAATACGAACCCAAGTTAAGCCAAGCGCCACCATCTGGCGTGCATCGTGTTGCCACTGTTCTTTAGGCCATTGCTCAGGGTAATAACAGGTCCCTAAAGTTGGTTTAGTAGGAGGTGTTAAATCAGTAGTCATTTTTTAGCTCCACGCAGTACTCAGGCAGGCCAGTTGTTTCTAGGCGAATAGTAAATGTCACTCCTGCACTTTTGTCTTCTTTATCTGCATCTATAGCAGCGCTGGTGGCTAACAATATATCCATATTTACCCCACCAAACGCCGGGCAGGTAATTTGCTTAGCAGGAAAAGTCACCCGTTTAATTAGTTCACCTACAGGGTTATAACAAGCCACTTGACTGGCACCCCATTGAGCATTCCACAGGTTACCATTTCGATCCACAACCGCCCCATCTGGGTTTAGGTTCTGTTCCCGTAAATCAACCCATACACTCGCTTCACCTTTCGGCCAGCCCTGGCTATCCAAGGGCTGCCGCATAATTTGTTGACTGGGTGTATCGGTATAGTAGGCGCAGGATTTGTTTGGGGCAAAGCAAATCGAATTAGTAATGGTAATACCAGTAACGAGCTGCCTCAATTCACCCTGATAAAATCGATAAATAGACCCCAGGCCAAACTCTGCCTGCTTGCCCATAGTACCAATCCAAAAGCCTCCCCATGGGTCTGCACGGCCATCATTTGAACGTGTTAGAGGATTATTAGATTCTAGCTCAATGAGTAAGCGTTTAGTTACACCTTGGCTACGGGTATCAAAGGTGTATAAACCTGTTTCACTCGCAATTAGCAAGTGGTTATCATCTACCCACCCTGCCGCCGAAACCATTTCATCAAACTGCCAGCTATAGTCACCTTGCGTGTCTTTTGCTAACAATTTATTTTGTATGATATCAAACCAATACCATCGTTCCTGCAAAGGGTGCCATAACGGGCCTTCACCCAATTGGCACACACGCATGTCAAACTCATTATCAGCTGCGACAATGGTTTGGGTCATAAGGTGTCATCCCATGCATCTACTAAAACTTTAGCCTTGCTCGCTATTTGTTCAGGGCTATCACCCAGGGTATAAAGGTTTGACGCCAAACCGAAGCCTGCGATACCAGCGCTGCGCCAATGAGAAAAATCGTCACTGGCAATGCCACCCACTGCGTAGCATCCAACATGGTTTGGTAATACCGCTTGAATAGCCTTAAACCCATTTACACCGAGCAAAAATGCTGGAAATAGTTTCAGCATATCTGCACCACTACTGAGGGCAGAAAAACATTCTGTAGGTGTCAACACACCCGGATAAGACATCATGCCCAAGTCTTTAGTGGCCTTTATAACATCACTATTACAGTTTGGAGAAACGATAAACTCACCACCATGGGCATAAACTGCCTTCGCATCAGCAACACTAAGTACGGTGCCTGCACCTATAAAAGCCCGGTCTCCCATAGCCTTATGTAACTTGGCAATACTTTCTAATGCATTAGGAGAGTTAAGGGGCACTTCAATTTGATGAATGCCCTCTTGCAATAACTGCTCACCCAAGGCAACTACTTCATTAGGCGTCACGCCTCGCAAAATAGCCATCAAATTTCTCGACATTATTTTATCCTTGTTGTTCGTAGGCAGCGGTCAATCCAGCCAAAGTCATTTGAGTAGCATCTAACAAAACCACGTCAATATTGACCTGTTCCATGGCTAATTTATACAACGATTGCAGCAGGCTGTCACCTAGTAAAATTACCTTTTGCCCTTGCCACCACTCACGCGTACCTTCCAGTTCGCTTCCGATCAGCAAGCCTGATAAGCGGGCCTTGCCGAAGCGAGTAGCGCCGTTACCTAATATATCTCTAGCCCTTACAGAGAAGAGTTCACTCGTTAATTGGGCTGGGTTATTGACGGCATCTTGCACACCCTGCTTGAAGGCGTCATCACTCCATTGGTCATCAACCACAGAGTGACGCAACACTGACTGCTTTGACAAGAGATCAAATAATTCACCTGTCATAAACGTGCTAAAAGACGCCACTTCCCCTGCTTGGCAAAGCGCCCATTTACTATGGGTGCCAGGTAAACATAGCACCCCTGAAAACTCTTTATGTTGACACAATACCCCTGCTATTTGAGTCTCCTCACCACGCATTACATCCGCAGGTGTTAGCTGACATAAGCCCGGCAGCACCCACACCCATAGCTGGCGGTGCTTGGTGGGCACAGGCACAGGCATTTGATACTGTAGTGGGTTATGAGGCACTGTAGAATAGCCGGCATCTTGCCAGCCTTGTTTGGCGCCTACCATGCCACAACAAATCACAGGCAATATCTCACCATCGGTTAATAATGACTGAAGACATTCAAACAGTACTTGCTCAAACTCAGCAGGGCTTCTTAAGCTGGCCATGCCTTGATGACTAGTATTTTCGGCGATCACTTGACTGTCTTTAGACATTAACCAGATACGTAAATTACTCGTACCCCAATCCACAGCAACCCAAGACACGCCTAATGTTTTTTCCCACTTCATTGATCCCATTGCTTGCATTAACCAGTCACCACTACACCACCGTCTACGACCATGGCTTGGCCTGTCATCATGCGGCTTGCATCGGCGGCTAAAAATAAAGCCGAGCCTACGATGTCTTCAGGTTTAAGATGTGCTTTCAAACACTGTTTTTCAAGGTGTTCTGCCATGCTTTCTGGTGAGGCCCACATTTTTAATTGCTTATCAGTCATTACCCAGCCAGGCATTAGCGAATTCACCCGTATTTTTTTGGGGCCCAGCTCTCTAGCCAAAGCTCGTGTTAATCCGTTGATGCCTGCATTGGCAGCTACATAGCCTGGGTACCCTGCATTGCCCATCATATAAGAAACTGAAGACACATTAATGATGCTGCCACCTTTTTCTGCCATCCCTTGAGCTGCTTTTTGAGCCGTAAAAAAATGTGGCCTTAGATTAATATGCTGGCACAAATCCCAAGCTTCAACAGATGTTTGCTCCAAACTATGCCGTGTATCATCACCCGCATTATTGATCACAACGTCTATAACACCTTGGTGTGTTGCCACTTTATCCATAGCCATCTGCAGTGCACCAACGTCTGTGATATCACACATAATAGCGAGCGGTGTATTGCTATACTTACCCGCCATCTGAGCGACGAAATCACTGGCATCAGAGCGTTGCACGAAGCTTACTTTAGCACCTTGAGCAAGAAAACCTTCAGTTAAAAAAGCCCCTATACCTGCCCCGCCACCCGTAATAAATACACTTTTACCAGCTAAATCTGGGTAAATGGCTGTGCGTTCCATTAGTGGCTCTCCCGCGTAACTGGACGCGTGTCTTTACCCACTAAAAAGTCAAAATCAGCGCCATGTTCTGCCTGCATCACATGATCAATATACAGTTTGGCATACCCCCGAACATAATGGGGTGGCTCTGGTTGCCACTGGGCGCGACGCTCAGCTAATTCAGCTTCATCTACCAGCAATTCCAGTTCGCCTTTACTAGCCGACAACCGAATGAGGTCACCCGTTTTAACCAAAGCCAATGTGCCACCAGCTTGCGCTTCAGGGCTAACATGCAAAACCACAGTGCCGAAGGCTGTGCCAGACATACGAGCATCCGAAACACGCACCATATCGGTCACCCCTTGTGCCACCAACTTACCCGGTATAGGCATATTGCCTACTTCTGGCATGCCCGGATACCCTTTAGGTCCACAGCCTTTAAGCACCAAAATGGAGTCTTTAGTCACCGGTAAATCTGGATCATCAATAGTGGTTTTAAGCTCTTCTATGGTTTCAAACACATAGGCTTCACCTTCATGTTCGAGCAACTCTTTTGTTGCTGCAGACGGTTTGATAATAGCGCCGTTCTCTGCCAAGTTACCACGTAAAACACGCAACCCAGCCGCAGGCTTTAAAGGGTCATCGAAGGCATAAATCACATCCCTGTTGTAACACTGGGCACCTTCATAATAAGAGCTAATGTCACGGCCCAAAATGGTGTTGGCAGGCTTTAACAGAGACTTAATTTCTGCCATGACCGCTGACATACCACCGGCATAACAGAAGTCTTCCATCAAGTACTGACCTGACGGCATGCAATTAACCAGCAATGGCACGCTGCCTCCTAGCTCAAATGCATCTAAGTCCAAATCTATTCCCACTCGTCCTGCAATGGCGAGTAAGTGGATCACTGCGTTACTAGAGCCACCCACGGCCGCATTGGCGCAAATAGCATTTTCAAAACTTTCCTTAGTCATCACATCAGAGGGCTTTAGGTCTTCTTCAACCATTTCAACAATACGTTTGCCCGTCATATGGGCTAATGCCATGCGCCGAGCGTCTACGGCAGGCAATGCCGCATTGGTCGGTAATGACATACCCATCGCCTCTACGATAGAGGCCATAGTAGACGCAGTACCCATGGTCATGCACACCCCTTTAGAGCGGCTCATACCGGTTTCTGCATCCATAAATTCTTTTAAACTTAAGTCTCCAGCGCGAACTGACTCCGAAAATTTCCAAACGTCAGTGCCAGAGCCTATGTCTTTGCCTTTCCACTTGCCATTTAGCATGGGACCAGAGCTCACCACAATGGTAGGTAAGTCTACAGAGGCCGCTCCCATTAGCTGGCCTGGTGTGGTTTTGTCACACCCACCAAGCAACACTACACCATCAATGCCATAGGCACGGATAGACTCTTCTACGTCCATTGCCAATAGGTTACGAAACATCATGGCTGTCGGCTTCATTTGGGTTTCACCCAAACTCATCACAGGAAATTCAACTGGAAAACCACCCGCCTCCCATACACCTCGCTTCACGCCTTCTGCCAATTCACGCAAACCTGAGTTACACGGAGTCAGTTCTGACCAAGTATTACAAATGCCAATAATGGGGCGCCCGTCAAACACATGGTCTGGAAAACCTTGATTTTTCATCCAACTGCGATGAATAAACCCATCTTTATCAGCGCCCCCATACCAGGCTTGGCTGCGTCTTGGCTTTTTCATAATCGCTTTCCTTTTAATACCCACATGGCGTTAGGAAACTGCCAAGGTAGGGTGACACCATAGTTCATTAAATAGCTTCCACTCAGGGTTAGTGTATCCACCTTAATAGCCATCTCGCCCCGTGATAAGTTAACCAACTCGTCACGGTTTACCAAATCAATTTCATAAAGTGCCTGCGCATCCAAACCAGTTAACGGCAATGGCCTAGGGCTTATCTGCACACTAGTGTCTGCAACTCCAGCAAACACTGCAAATTGCTCGCCATTGGCAGCCAAGTGTTGCTCTGCTAGAACAGCCTCATCATGGCTGTCTAGGCGTAAAATATCTGCGGTTAACAACCAACTTCGCTGTTGCTTCCACCAATTCACTACCCTAAGCAATTGGCTAACTTCTAGAGTCGTAAGCTCACGAGGGTCCATTTCCATACCCATGTGCCGCTGGGCAGCTACCCAAGCCCTAAAATTCATGCTGTGTACCCTTCCACTGGTATGACAGCAGCGCGGGCCAACATGGCTTCCAGTAATAATGGCGGGTAAAAAAGTAGCGGCGTGGTGCTGAATTCGCAAACGCTCAAGGGCATCATTACTGTCGGATAACCACACTCTTTGTGTGTGCTGTAAAATGCCATAATCAATACGACCGCCACCAGAGCTGCATGATTCAATTTCCACATGAGGAAATACAGATCTAAGGCGTGCTAAAAGATTATAAACAGCTTGAGTTTGGGTCACGTCAGCAAATGGCAACACTCTATTATGGTCCCATTTAATGTATTCAATTGCGTTATTAGCCAGCATCTGACTCACCTTGTCATAGAGATACTCTTGCACTGGCGCCAAAGCCATGTTCAACACTAGTTGCTGGCGTCCGAGGGTTTGTGTAGCATGCCCTAACACCCATTCTGGATGAGCCCTATATAACTGAGAATTTTCACTCACCATTTCAGGCTCAAACCACAAGCCAAAACCCATGCCCAAAGACTCCACATGCTCAATAAGAGGCGTTAGTCCTTGGGGGTACTTTCGTAAATCAAGATCCCAATCACCCAAAGCAGTGGTGTCATCATCACGCTGCCCAAACCAACCATCATCTAGCACAAAACGCTCGGCGCCAAGGTTTGCAGCGCGGCTGGCTAAATCTTGTAGCAGCTCAACATTATGATCAAAATAGATGGCTTCCCAGCAATTATAGTGCACAGGCCTAGGCTTTTTCAGCAGGTCACAAGGCAATAATTCTTCACGCACATAGTTTTGCAGGGGCACGCTTACGCCATTTATGCCATGGGCACTAAAGGCAATATATTGCTTAGCGCTAGAAAACGTTTTAGCCACACCTCGGTATGAGTGGGGTACATGGCCAAACTGCACCTGCCTGCGTCCATCCGGCAGTTGTTCTGCCACCATTTTATGGCCACCAGACCAACCGTAATGCCAAGCATAAACATCACCTTGGCAATAATTAGCCCCTTGGGATGCTGTCATTAAACCTGGAAAGTGCTCATGACCCGTTCGGCCTGTTCGGTTCTCACGCACCAATGCACTGGGGCCAAAGCTGCTTTCACTGAGCTTAAATTCACCGCACCAGCGGCCGCCAAACTCTAACACGCGTGGGGTTTTATCTGCCGCTGGCAATACAGGTGCAGCTAACCAATGCACTTGTATGTCTTGCACAGATTGGAGATTAGAAGCAAGTTGCCACAGGCCATCTATAGCAAGGCTGATACTTGCCTTATAGGTTAGCCCTAAACCTGCATCATTATAGATAAGCTCTAACGCTTGTTTTTTATAGCAGACGTGTTGCAAGGTAAAGCGAGGCATTAAAGCCGTTCCAGAGGCATCACTAGCGATTAGTGCCGGCATACCAGAAAAGGCATTACCTTCAACGGGGCACAGCGACACTGGCGCATTTTCATCTATCATGCCACCTGTGAGATCACGCACTTGAGCTTTAACTAACTGATTTACATCCTCATGCTCGGGCAACACGGCACCCCAATAAGCAACAAAAGCCATGTTGTTGCTGATGGCTGCAACAACAATGGTTTGTGCACTATCATCCAAGCGCCAGGTTTGCATTATTTCACTGCACCCAGAGTGAGGCCAGCAATAAAGTGGCGCTGCATGAGGAAGAACATGATCACAGGCGGCATCGCTGCCAAAATGGAGCCTGCAGAAATCAAATGCCAAGAGGAAAGCCATTGACCATTAAGAGACTTCAAGCCCGCAGTTATAGGCTGCGTGTCTGCTCCTTGAGTAAGCACCGTAGCCCAAAAATAATCATTCCAAATAAAGGTGAAAATGAGTACCGATAATGCAGCGATAGCAGGCTTCATCAGCGGCAATACCACGTACCAAAAAATACGTATTTCACTCACCCCTTCCACACGGGCGGCTTCTATCAACTCAAATGGCAAAGCTTTGATAAAATTGCGCATAAACAACGTGCAAAAACCCGTTTGAAAAGCGATATGAAACAAAGCTAAACCACTAATAGTGTTATAGATACCTAAGTTAACGGTAAAATCTCGCACAGGAACCATAAGAATTTGAAACGGCACAAAGTTGCCCGCCACAAACAGAAAGAACAGCAGTAAATTGCCTTTAAATTTATACACCGCTAAGGCAAAGCCAGTCATACAGGATAAAGCCACAGCACCTATTACCGTAGGGATGGTGACTCTAAAGGAATTAAAAATATACTGCCCAATGGGAGTATTTTCGAATATCGCCGTGTAGTTTTCCAACATGTTAAACGACGTAGGCCAGCCCCAATAGTTACCATTTAATATGTCGGCTTGAGATCGCAAAGAAGTTAAAGCCACCGCCAACAAAGGCAGCAGCCAGATAATTAAAGCAATCGGTAGAGCAATTTTATAAAGCGCTCGAGCTGGGGGAGTCGCTTTTTCAATAGGCCTTGGAAACATATTAGTAGCCTCTCTCATCACGGTACATTTTATAAAGAAAGCCAACGATATAAATCATCATAATAGCTAACAACACCACTGCAATAGCAGCACCATAGCCCATCCGAAAACCATATTCAGAAAACGCTTGCTCGTACATATAAAACGCCAACACGCGGCTGGAGCCCCACGGGCCTCCGTTGGTCATAATAGATACTAAATCAAAACTACGTAATGCGCCGATGATGGTCACCACCATGGCTATAAAAGTGGCAGGGCGTAATTGTGGTAAAATAATGTACCACAACAGTTTTAATCCCTTAGCATTGTCTAAACGGGCGGCTTCAATTTGCTCGCTATCTACAGCATTTAAGCCCGTTAAATATAAAATCATACAATAGGCCGTTTGTGGCCATAATCCTGCAATAATAATACCGTAGGTAACCCAATCCTCATCGGCCAATATCGCCATCGGATCTGCACCAAAAAAATCTAATACTTTGTTAAATAAACCATAACTTGGGTCATAGAACCAAGAGAACACCAGGCCGACGACTACTTGCGAAATAACAAAGGGAAAAAAGAAAAGAGATTTATAAATACGAATCCCTTTAACATTTTGATTAAGAAATAAAGCCACGAACAAACCAGCAGGAATGGCCAGCATATACAGCACTAACCAAATAACATTGTTCTTTAGAGAAGTATAAAAAGCTTCATCATCCATCAGCTCCACATAGTTTGCGATGCCCACATATTCTTTCTCACCCAAACCATCCCAAGCATAAAAGCTTATACTGACAGACTGGAAGATTGGAATAACGACATACACTACAAACATCAGTAGCCCTGGCATCAGAAACAGCACAGGCGCCAAACGCTGCTGATTAATGCGCCAATAGTCTCTCATAGACTTATCCTTAATAGAGTCTTCAACTGCAATAGAAAAAGCCAGCTCCTGTTTAAAAAATCACACTAGTAACACTAGGGCAAACAGGGGCTGGCAGCACATGATCTATTTACTTATAAGCACGATTACGCACTTTTTCCAAACGCTTAAGGATAGCATCTAGGCGTTCCGGCTTAACCATAAACTCCTGGAAGCCTTCCATGCCAGCTGAAGCCATTTCTGCAGGTGCATCACGGTCAAAGAACTGGGCAATACCACCATCAGTATTAGACAGCATCTCGTAGCCAGACTGAAGGAACTTGTCATCAGAAACAGTAGAACCACTGTTGATAGGTAACTGGCCCAAAGTAGCATTCATTTCAGTCTGAACGTCTGCACGCGCCAAGTACGCCAAGAAACGCTTTGCGTCTACCTTGTTTTTTGCGTTAGCAGGGATGTGTATTGTATCAGTAGGTGCTTCTTCGGCCATAGGCACGCTAGAATCGATCATAGGGAACTGAAAGAAACCTAACTGGTCATCAGTTAAGCCACCGTCACGCAATGGCGCTACAGCAAAGTTACCCATAACATACATGGCAGCTTTGCCTTGTATCATTGGCGCCAAGGCTTCCTGCCAAGAATATGCTGCATGGTTTTCAATGAAGAAATCTGCGTCTATTAATTCTTTCCAGTTAGCCATAGTGGCTTTCACGCGGTCATCAGTCCAGGACACCTCTCCCTTAGTTAATGCCATATGGAAGTCGTAACCGTTGGTACGCAAGTTCAGGTAATCAAATACGCCTGCCGCCGTCCATAAGTACTTAGTACCAATGGTAATAGGCGTAATGCCAGCAGCGTTAAGAGTTTCACCAGCGGCCATAAAGCTAGCCCAATCAGTAGGCACTGCAATGTTGTTCTGCTCAAATATATCTGTGCGGTAATAAACACCCCAGTTGTAATAAGTGTAAGGCACGCCCCACTTCTTACCATCAATGGTCATTGAAGCCGCTGCAGAGGAAAGAGATTCATTTAATCCGTTAGCTGCCCAGACATCATCTACTGGCTCAAATAAACCAGCATTTACGTATGGCAACATACGGTTACCAGCATACCAGTTGGCTAAATCTGGTGCGTCTGCGGTAAGGAAGTTACGAATGGAGGTTTTGTAACCTTCATGATCGAATAAGTTCCAAGTCACACTTACATCAGGATTTTCTGCTTCAAAGCCGGCGATTAAAGTTTCAAAAGCTGCTTTTGGAGCTGGATCAGACGTATCAGTGTTGATCACTAACTCGCCCGAAAATGCGTTTACAGACATCATAGAAGCCGCAGCAAAAAGAGCGACTAAAGTTTTTTTATTATGCAACATTGTGGTTCTCCGTTGTTGTTAAGTTCCAGATAATGGGATCTGATTTCAATTATTGCAATGAAATAATAAATATGAGAAGGTGGTTTTGTCAAATACTTTCTCGCTTGATGCCGCTTAATTCCATAAAAGGCCTAATAAATGCCGATAAAGCGGTAAGCTACATTAGATAATAGTGGAATAACATCGCCACATCTTCCAACAAGTAAAAACAAAAGGGTTACAACCATGTCCAGCGTTTCTTTAATCAATGCCACCAAAAATTATGATGACATCCGTGTTATCCATGGGGTGGACTTACATATTGAAGCGGGTGATTTTTGTGTTTTTGTAGGCCCATCTGGTTGTGGCAAGTCTACCCTTTTACGCATGATAGCTGGGTTAGAAGACACTACCTCTGGCAACATCAAAATTGGTCAAAGAGATGTCACTACAGCTGATCCATCCGAGCGTGGCGTGGCCATGGTGTTCCAAACCTATGCTTTGTATCCCCACATGACGGTGCGTGAAAACATGAGCTTCGGGCTTAAAATGAACAATGTTCCTAAGCTAGAAATCATCAAAAAAGTGGATCACGCTTCCAATATATTACAACTAAACCCTTATCTTGATCGCAAGCCACGAGCTTTGTCGGGCGGACAGCGCCAGCGCGTTGCCATTGGCCGGGCCATTGTGCGTGGCCCAGAAGTGTTCTTATTTGACGAACCTCTGTCTAACTTGGACGCCGAGTTAAGAGTAGAGATGCGTGTTGAACTTGCTCATCTACACAAAGAGCTGGGCGCAACCATGATTTACGTGACCCACGACCAAGTAGAAGCCATGACCATGGCAGACAAAATTGTGGTTCTGCGCGCTGGTAAAATAGAGCAGGTAGGCTCTCCATTAGAGCTATATAACAACCCAGTCAACAAATTCGTAGCAGGCTTTATTGGCTCTCCAGGCATGAACTTTTTGGATGCCGTAGTAGAAGGTGGCCAGCTAAAGGTGCCAGGGTTAAATAATATAACCGTGCCATCTAGGGCTACGCTTCCTATAGACGGCACAAAACTAGTGGTAGGCATACGCCCCCAGCATTTTGTGCAAAGTGAACAACCTAACCCGTTCAAGGTAGATATTATTGAACATTTGGGTGGCGTATCTTATGTGCACTTACAAACAAGCACAGGCGAAAAGCTGATTGTAGAACAACGAGGCAGTGCTTTAGAACGCGGTGTAGAAACCATCAACCTAGCCTTAGGCATAGACGATGTGATGGTGTTTGATACTCAAACAGAATTACGTATTCGTTAACGCTACAATCATATTTAACATGAAGGAATTTTTATAGTGGCCACTGACTCGCCCTCTTTAGACACCTCAACAAACAACAACACAGTAGACATATTTATTATTGGTGGCGGCGTCAATGGGTGTGGTATTGCCCGTGATGCAGCAGGCCGCGGCCTAAGTGTTCGTCTTGTAGAGCAAGGTGATCTAGCCCAAGGCACCTCTTCAGTTTCAAGCAAATTATTTCATGGTGGTCTAAGGTATTTGGAATACTATGAATTTAGCTTGGTCCGCAAAGCGCTAAAAGAACGTGAAGTGTTACTAAGCGCCATGCCTCACATTAGCTATCCCATGCGCTTTGTTATGCCTCATCATCAAGGCCTGCGCGCCAAGTGGCTTATTCGTATGGGTTTATTCTTATATGATCACTTGGGTAAACGTAAATGGCTGGCAGGTTCTAGCCAAATTAACTTGCGCAAACATATCGCCGGAGATGCCTTAAATAGCAGCTATACCCATGGTTTTGAGTATTCAGATTGTTGGGTGCATGACTCACGCTTAGTGGTTCTTAACGCAAAAGACGCTGCCTTACGAGGTGCCAAAATAATGACCCGCACAAAAGTGATCAACGCCGAACGGGACAACAACGAATGGGTGATCACCACCCTTGATGTTAATAGCAGTGAAGAACAACAGTTTCGTGCTAAAAAACTGGTTAATGCGTCTGGTCCATGGATTCAAAACGTCATTTCCGAACAGCTTAAAGTACCTACAAAACATAAGGTACGCCTAGTTCGTGGCAGCCACATAGTAGTGCCTAAACTCTACGACCATGAGTACCCCTATATTCTGCAGGGCCATGATGGCCGCATTGTTTTTTTACTGCCATTTGAGACCGACTACACACTCGTGGGCACTACAGATGTAGACCATTCATCAGCTCCTCTGTCAGCCACTTGCAGCGACGACGAAGCTGAATATATTTGTCAGTTTGTTAACGAGTACTTAGATAAAAACATAAGTACCAAGGACATTGTCTGGAGCTTTTCTGGTGTTCGTCCCTTATTTGATGATGGCGCAGGCAGTGCCAGCGCTGCAACCCGCGACTATGTGCTGGAGTTAGTGGGAGCCGATTGTGCACCTTTATTGAATGTATACGGTGGTAAACTTACTACCTACCGTAAATTGGCAGAAGCCACTATGGCACAATTGGACCCTCATGCAGATAAACATAACTGGACAGCTAGCGTACCACTCCCAGGGGGTGACTTATCTGTTGATGGGGTGCCCGCCCTAATACAAGACCTGTGTGACACTTATAGTTACCTTGATCCAAAATGGGCTCATAGACTAGCCACAACCTATGGCACAGAATCCTTTGCGTTGTTAGGTGAAACCACAGACTTGCTTCAGTTAGGGCAAAATTTTGGTGCAAACTTAACCGAAAAGGAAGTGAATTGGCTTATTGACCAAGAGTTTGCCATGACGGCCGATGACATTTTATGGCGCCGCACCAAGCTCGGTTTGCGTTTGAATGAACAACAACAACACCATTTGCAGCAATGGCTTGATCAACTTAATGCCCCCAGTCAACATGAGGAAAGCGCTGCATAAAGGCTTACGGCTTACACAAGTTATTTAAACAGCGTAAAACAATTGCCAGCTTATATACAAACTGATAGCCTACGCAGTCTCATTATTTGGAAGTTGAATTTACTTTAGCGTTTACTATGATCTACACAAGAAAATTGACCCCGTTATGAACCACTCGCTAAAAGATGGAACCGTAGGCAAAGCCTTACTTATGCTGGATATTATTGCAGATGCTGGGCATTCTTTGCGTTTCAATAACATTCTAGCTTTAAGCCCTTTTCCAAAGGCTACTACCTATCGTTTACTGCAAACCATGACCAGCCAAGCAATGCTCAGTTATGATGTAGAAAGCCAGAAGTACTCACTTGGCATGCGTTTAGTTCGCCTTGCACACAATGCCTGGAAACAAGCCTCTTTAGGGCCTATCGCCGCGCCTTATCTGAACCAATTAGCTAATGAGGTGGGTGAAACCGTTCACTTGGCCCAACTTGATAATGGACAAGTGTTGTTTATAGACAAGCGCCACACGTCACGACACTTTGAAACCCTAGCCCAAGCCGGACGTATTGCCCCAGCTCACTGTACAGGAGTAGGCAAGGTGATGCTGGCTTACATGCAACCTGAAGGACAAGACTATGCCTTACACAGGCAAACGTATATCAAGTTCACCAACACCACTATCACAGACAAGCAGGCCTTACTGGACGAGTTAGCCAGCATTAAGCATGAAGGTGTGGCGTATGACAAAGAAGAACACGAGAACGGCATCATCAGCATCGCAGCGCCTATTTTAACCTCATCAGGCCAAGTCATGGGGGCCATCTCCATCGCCACGTCTACCTCTAGGCACACTGTAGAAGATTTAAAGCAATATAAAGACCTTCTCGACGCTACCACAAAGGCCATAAGCACCAAAGCCGAGCTTTACTTGCATCCTACTAGTGGCAGTTAAAGAGCACTTAGCGGCTCATTAACTGGCCCTTAAGTTGATGTAATTGATCACGATAACGGCCCGCTTGTTCAAACTCCAAATTCTTCGACGCTTCGTACATGGCATCTTCAGTTTGGTTGATGAGTTTAGCCAGTTGTTTGCTGTTTAATTGGCTGCTATCAGTAGTGTAATCAAGCCTTTTTTCAGCCATTTTTTTGTTCGATTTACCATCGCGATTTTTACCAGAACCCGGTGCATAAGCACCTTCCATAATGTCTTGTACGGACTTAATAACGCCCCTTGGCGTAATGTTATTAAGCGTGTTGTGTTCTATTTGTTTAACCCGTCGCCGCTCGGTTTCGTCCATGGCTTTTTGCATGGAGCCAGTGATACGTTCGGCATACAAAATAGCGCGGCCATTCAAGTTACGGGCGGCACGGCCTATGGTTTGAATGAGCGAACGTTCGGAACGCAAAAAGCCTTCTTTATCAGCGTCCAATATGGCCACAAGAGAAACTTCGGGCATATCCAAACCTTCTCGCAGCAGGTTGATGCCGATTAACGCATCAAACTCACCTAAACGTAAGTCACGAATAATCTCCACCCGTTCCACCGTATCAATGTCGGAGTGGAGGTACCGCACACGCACGCCATGTTCGTGTAGGTAGTCGGTAAGGTCTTCGGCCATACGTTTAGTTAAAACCGTGGCCAACACCCGCTCATTTTTGGCAGCCCGTATACTAATTTCCGACATTAGATCGTCTACTTGCGAGGTGGCTGGGCGAATTTCAATCTGCGGATCAACCAAACCCGTTGGCCTCACGACCTGCTCAACCACACGATCGGCCTGTTCTTGTTCGTACACACTAGGCGTGGCTGAAACAAAGATCTTCTGGGGTGCAATACTCTCCCACTCTTCAAACTTCATAGGCCGATTGTCAAGTGCAGTAGGCATACGAAAACCGTATTGCACTAAGGTTTCTTTACGCGACCGGTCGCCTTTATACATAGCGCCCAGTTGAGGCACAGTGACGTGGGACTCGTCCATTACCAACATGGCGTCGGCGGGCAGATAATCAAACAAGGTTGGCGGCGGTTCACCTGGCTTACGACCGGAAAGGTAATGAGAGTAATTCTCTATACCAGAACAAAAACCCAGCTCGCGAATCATCTCAATGTCGTAGCGGGTGCGCTGATCTAAACGCTGTTCTTCGACCAGTTGATTGTTGTTACGAAAATATTCGAGACGACCTTTAAGCTCCACTTCAATTTCATCAATGGCCGCCAACAAGGTTTCCCGTGGCGTTACATAGTGCGTTTTGGGGTACACGGTGAGGCGCGGCACTTTGCGCAATACTTGTCCTGTGAGTGGATCAAAATAACTGAGCTGTTCAATTTCATCATCAAACAACTCTATACGGACAGCTTCTTCATCAGATTCTGCAGGGAAAATATCAATCACATCACCGCGCACCCGATAAGTGGCGCGATGAAAATCAAGGTCATTACGTTTGTATTGTAACTCGGCCAAACGGCGCACTAAATCACGTTGTTCCCAGGTGTCACCACGGTTAAGGTGCAACACCATCTTGTGGTAAGACTCAGGATCTCCCAAACCATAAATGGCCGAAACAGTGGCTACAATAATCGTATCGGAGCGTTCTAACAATGCTTTAGTGGCCGACAACCGCATTTGTTCTATGTGTTCGTTGACTGATGAATCTTTGTCGATAAATGTGTCGGAAGCGGGCACATAGGCTTCTGGCTGATAATAGTCATAGTATGAAACAAAGTATTCCACCGAGTTATTAGGGAAAAACTCCTTAAATTCGCCATACAATTGCGCTGCCAAGGTTTTGTTATGCACCATTACAATGGTTGGGCGCTGTACTTTATTGATCACCTGAGCGATCGTGAAGGTTTTCCCTGAACCCGTTACGCCCAGCAAGGTTTGAGCAGCTAAGCCAGCATCTATACCTTCTACCAGTTGTTTGATCGCAGTGGGTTGATCTCCTGCGGGTTCAAATTTGGATGTTAATTCAAAGGGACGATTCATTATTCAGTTCATTTCGATTCATTATGTGATGCCCAGCGTGATACCCTACCCAGCAAACCCAATAGTATAACGGAGTTCCAGCCGTGACGTGGCCACTTTCTCAGCGAATTCAATCTTTTCAGCCTTCGGCTACCGTGAGCATAAGTAACCTTGCGGCACAAATGGAAGCTGACGGTAAAGACGTGATCAACCTTGCGGTGGGTGAACCAGACTTTGACACGCCAGAACACATCATCTGTGCTGCCACTCATGCCATGCAAACGGGTCAAACACGTTACACCCAAGTGAGCGGCACCGCGTCTCTACGTCAGGCCATTTGCGCCAAATACACACGCGAGAACCAACTTCATTATAAAGCCTCTCAAGTACTTGTGAGTAACGGTGCCAAACAGAGCATTTATAATCTTACTGTAGCCCTGCTCGAAGCCGGTGATGAAGTCATCATTCCTGCGCCATTTTGGGTGTCGTACAGTGCGATGGTAACCATGGCTGGTGCCACTCCAGTTATTGTGCAATGCCCTAGCGAACAACAATTCAAAATGACTCCCGCACAGCTTGCTGGGGCCATCACACCCGTGACCAAGTTATTGATGCTTAATAGCCCAAGCAACCCCAACGGACAAGCTTATCAAGCTGACGAGTGGCAAGCCCTAGGGGACGTATTACGTAGGCACCCACAGTTAATTATCATGAGCGACGATATTTACGAGCACATCTATTGGGCTAAATCACGTCTCACTGGCCTTTTGAATGTTTGTCCAGATCTCGCGGACCGATGTGTATTGGTGAATGGTGTATCAAAAGCCTATGCCATGACTGGCTGGCGTATTGGGTATTCCGTGGGACCAGAGGCGATTATTTCTGCTATGACCAAGGTACAAGTGGAGTCGAGTTCCTGTGCCAGTAGCATCAGCCAAGCTGCTGCAGAAGCTGCCCTAAATGGTCCCCAAAACCTACTGCAACCTATGTTAAAGGCATACCAACAAAGACATAACTATGTGGTTGCCCAGCTGTGCGCTATCCAAGGCCTTGAAGTGTTACCTAGCCAAGGCACCTTTTATACCTTTCCTAATTGCCAACAAGCAATGGAACGACTGGGTTATGAGGATGACGTGGCATTGGTTAAAGCCATTCTCACCCAGACGGGTGTGGCTTTAGTGCCCGGCAGCGCCTTTGGTATGGATGGGCATTTTCGTTTGTCTTATGCCACAGACTTAGCGCTGTTAAAGACGGCTTGTGAGCGGTTAACAACGTTCTTCCAAGGCCTGTCCTAATCGATTTTACTGCTGCATTTGCCACAAACGGGCGTAGTGGCCGGCTTGAGTCAGCAACTCTTGGTGACTGCCCTGCTCTACTATTTTGCCATCGTCGATGACTAAAATGCGGTCAGCATCAATAATAGTAGACAGCCTGTGAGCAATCACCAAGGTGGTTTTGTTTTGCGAAATATCGGCCAGCGCTTTGAGAATGCTGCGTTCCGACTCTGAATCCAAGGCCGATGTAGCTTCATCAAACAATAAAATAGGTGGGTTCTTGAGCAGCACACGAGCAATGGCGATACGTTGCTTCTCGCCGCCTGACACTTTTAAACCACGTTCACCAACAATAGTCTCCACACCATCGGGGATTGACTCTACAAAAGTGCGCAAAGAAGCCATATCGATGGCTAGCCAAATGGCTTCGTCGCTCGCTTCTGGACAACCATAAGCCACGTTATTCCAAATACTGTCGTTGAATAGCACCGTGTCTTGTGGCACTACGCCAATGGCTTCACGCAGGCTAAGTTGTTTCACTTGGGTTAAGTCTTGGCCGTCTACTGTAATAGCGCCGGCATCTAGGTCGTAAAACCGGAACAACAAACGGCCGATGGTGGATTTACCCGAACCACTGGGTCCGACAATAGCCACCTTTTCACCAGAGGCTACACTAAAGCTCAAGCCGTTAAGTATTTGCCTTTGTGATTGATAACCAAAGTCCACATTGGAGAATTCAATAGCTGCATTAGGCACATCTAGATCAGGCGCATCTGTCTGATCCTGTACTTTGGGTTGTCGTTTGAGCAGGCCAAACATATTCTCTACGTCTGACAATGCACGACGAATTTCTCGGTAGATAAAGCCTAACGCATTGAGCGGCACAAACAGTTGTAATAGGTACATGTTCACCATAACCAAATCACCAATGGTCATGGTGTCTTCAGCCACGCCTTTGGCCGCAAGGTACATGAGTGCCGTTACCCCCAAGCCAATAATGAGCGCCTGACCTGAGTTAAGCAGCGCAAGCGACAAACGGTTATCCACCCGTGCTTGTTCCCATGCTTTTAGATTGGTGTTGTATTGCTCAGCCTCAAACGCTTCATTATTAAAGTACTTCACGGTTTCGTAGTTTAATAAGCTATCAACTGCGCGAGTGCTGGACTTACTGTCCAGGCGGTTAGCTTCCTTTACAAAGCGTGTGCGCCACTCAGTAGTTTTAATACTAAACACCACATAGGCCACCACACACACCAAGGTCACAGCAGAAAACCAAGCGTTAAACGCGAACAGCAAGATCAGCATCACGCCAATCAATTCTAGAATGGTGGGGAGTATATTAAACACCATAAAACGCATCATGAAATTGATGCCATTGGTGCCGCGATCGATGTCGCGCGAGATACCACCGGTTTGGCGGCTCAGATGAAAGTCGAGTTCGAGTTGATGTAAGTGGGCAAAGACTTCTAAACCCACTTTACGCATGGCGCTTTCTGTGACTCGGCTAAATACCGCGTCTCGCAATTCACCTAAAAACACCGCACCAAAACGTAAGCCACCGTAGAGCAATACAAACCCCAAGGGGATGGCTAAAAATTGTTCTGGGCTGCCGCCATCTAAGGCGTCTACTAAGTGTTTAAAGGCCCAAGGCATAACAAAAGCCACCCCTTTAGCGCCCACCAACAGGGCCATAGCTATAATCACCCGTAGCTTATGAATCATAAGGTACGGCCACAAGGCTTTTAACAGAACCATTAATTCGAGTTCTTTAAAGTCTTTTACTTTATGTTGGCCGTAGCCACGTTGGGCGCTTGCTTTCAATATGACGACCTAGTCGTCTAGATGCAAAATAGCTTCAATTTCTACTTGCACAGCTTTAGGTAAAGCCGCTACGCCTACCGCTGCACGAGCAGGATATGGCTGATCAATGTAAGTGGCCATAATTTCGTTAATGGTGGGAAAATTGGCTAAATCGGTCATGGAAATATTAAGCTTTACTGCGTCTGCCAAAGTACCACCGCTAGCTTCCGCTACCGCCTTTAGATTCTCAAATACTTGCGTGGCTTGTTCTGCAAAGTCTTGGCTGCACACTTCCATAGTTTCTGGATTCAATGGGATTTGGCCAGAAATATAAACTGTATTGCCGACCTTAACGGCTTGCGAATAGGTGCCAATAGCGGCTGGAGCTTTGTCGGTTGCGATGATAATTTTTGCCATGGGAAATGCCCCTTAAAAAGAATGAGATATGTGTGTGGATAATAGCAGGCTGCGGGCGACCAATGCCACATTGGGCAAGTATTTTTTGAGGTTAAGCCACAAACTTAGTGTTCTTGCACTATCCAGCGTGCTGCCTTTTCTGCAATCATCAGAGTAGGGCTATTAGTGTTGCCACTGGTAATAGTGGGCATAATACCCGCGTCCACCACTCGTAAACCTTGAATGCCATGCACCCTTAACTGACTGTCCACAACCGCGTGTGGATCATCCTTTCGGCCCATTTTGGTTGTCCCTACGGGATGAAAGATGGTCGAACCGATGTCACCTGCAACTTGGGCTAGTTCATCGTTGGTTTGGTATTCAATGCCTGGCTTAATTTCTGTAGGCCTATACTGGGCAAGTGCTTCTTGCTGCGCAATGTTTCTCACTAGGCGTAAACTGTCGGCAGCAACTATTTGATCCTCTATGGTGGTTAAATAATGGGGCGCAATCGCGGGCGCTTGAAATGGGTCGTCAGACTTGAGAAATACGGTCCCGCGACTGGTCGGATTGAGATTACAAACACTGGCAGTAATGGCTGGAAAATCATGTAGCGGTTGGCCAAAAGCCTCTAAACTGAGGGGCTGTACATGAAATTCAATATTAGCATGTTCGAGACTTGGGTCACTTTTGGTAAATATACCTAGCTGCGATGGAGCCATACTCATGGGCCCGCTGCGTTTGATCGCGTATTCGAGCGCTATTGCGGCTTTACCCCACCATGTTGCAGCCATCATATTCAAGGTTTTAACTCCTTCAACGCCATATACGGTGCGAATTTGTAAATGATCCTGAAGATTGCGGCCAACGCCTTCAAGTGCATGCTCTACGTTAATACCTACTTTAGCCAACTGCTCTGGCGAACCAATGCCAGAGAGTTGTAATATTTGCGGGCTGCCAATAGCACCAGCACTTAATATTACTTCTAGATCGGCCTGAAGGGTATACATTTGACCATTGCGCCAGACATTCACAGAGGAACACTGTTTTTGACCATCAGCGGCTTTAGTCAGGTTAAGTTTGGTGACTTGAGCATGGGTCCACACGTGCAGATTTTTGCGCTTCTTCACAGGCCTCAAGAACGCTTTTGAGCTGCTCCAGCGCCAACCTTTACGCTGATTAACATCAAAGTAACCCGTGCCTGTGTTATCGCCACCATTAAAGTCATCGGTGGGCGGTATACCTGCTTGAGTCGCTGCGTTTGAATAGGCATCTAGAACTTCCCAACTTAAGCGTTGCTGCTCTACTCGCCACTCGCCGCCCGAACCATGAAAACGGGCTATGTCATTTACGTCCCTATTAATAGGCGCAGCGTTTTGATCAAGCCGATAATGGTCTTCGTGGGCTTTAAAGTTCTCAAGGCAAACATCCCAGCACCACTCGGGATCACCAGTTAGCTCCGCCCATTGATCGTAATCTCTGGCTTGGCCACGCATGTAAATCATACCATTGATCGACGAACAGCCGCCCAATGTTTTGCCACGGGGGTACAATAGGCTTCTACCGTTTAACCCAGTTTCCGGCTCCGTCCTATACTGCCAATCAGTGCGTGGGTTATCGATGCAGTACAAATACCCAACCGGTATGTGAAGCCAGTGGTAATTATCTTTGCCCCCGGCCTCTATCAACAACACTTGTTTAGAACTGTCGGCACTCAAACGGTTCGCTAGTAAAGCACCAGCAGTGCCCGCTCCAACAATAATATAATCAAACTTTTGTAACATCGGACGAGCACCTAAAACGAGCTATTTTTATTGCTGGATCAGCATACCACGCATTCCCATCAAGAGCGTATGCATCAGTGGTGATCTAAGGGGTTTGGATCTAAGGGGTCAGACTCGATCGATCTAAGGGGTCAGACTCGATTGATTTCAAATTTACTTCTGTAGGCAGACGATTTTCTGTCCCCGCCCTTTTTCAGTGGCTCAGATCGACGATTAAGCCGCTGTTCGACTTCCTTCTTGAAATAGCCGCCTCCCAAAAGGTCAGAAGATAGAAATCTTAACAATATATCGAAATAACTTACCTTAGCAAGCAAACAACCCCGGTAAGTCCGCAATAGACGCAAGCACCAAATCAGCATCGACTTCGAGCTCTGCTGTGTGGCTAGTCCCCGTAAGTACGCCTACATTAATACCAGCACCGGCACTTTTGCCCATGTGCAGATCGTGGGTGTTGTCGCCCACCACCATCACTTGCTCAGGTTTTAAGCCAGTTTGTTGGCAAAAGCCTAGCACCATGCCCGGGCCCGGTTTGCTGCCGTGGCCAGAGTCGTAACCCACTTTGTAGTCAAATAAGTGCAAGCAATTAAAATGACCTAGAGTGGCCTCAATACCTGCTTCGCTGTCCATCGTGGCTACGCCCAATACCAGACCGTTATCGGCAAGCGCTTGTAAGCTACTCGCTAAGTGGTTGACAGGAACACTGGCACCATATTGCTCGTCAGCAAAGATGTGATTAAGTTGCTGTTCTACCTCACGGACGGATTGGTTACCCAAGGGCGCCCACACTTGAGCGATGTCTAGGTTATTGCCAGCGGCTAAAATGGAGCCACCTAAAACCCGCTCTTGTGCCAAATCGTAACCGGTCGCCTGTAACATAGTGAGCGCTAAGCCTTCATCGCCTTTGGCCACCGCCAATACGGCGACTTTGGCTCTAGGTACCCAGGTGGCATGAAAGTCGAGCAAGGTACCGTCTTTATCAAACACAATACCTTTAATCTGGCTAATATTCATTCTGTAGCGGGCTTCTGGTCAGTTTCAGCATCCGTGTCTACGCTAGTTTCTGTACCTAGTGTAGTTTCTGCGGCAGCAGGTTTTGTTTCACTAAACCCACGCCAACGGCTGGTGCGTAACTCGCCTTCACGGTTGAGCACCGGGTAGGCAATTGCGGTGAAGTGCGAATGTAGGCGTTTGATGTCTCGCATTAAGTCAGTGAACAACGAATGTGCAACCGGGCTGGCTTTGTCGGCCTGCATAGCACGCATTTGTTGGCCATCCATGTATTGTTGGTGGCTAGAATTAAATTCGTGCTTGGCTTGAATCAAGCCGCGGGCACTCGACACGTCTTCGCTCATCATCACCTGAAACGACATGGGCATCACCTTAAATATGGCCTTCATGCTAGCGTCTAGGGCTTCATGTTCGTATTCAGTGAAGTCTATATGCAGGTTATTCTTTTTCTTCAACAGTAACGTCATGCTACGCTCTAAGGTATCACCTGCGTGCTCAATATTGGTGATAAATAGCAGTAAGTCCTGACACCGGTAACGCTCTTCTTCAGTTAAATCTTGGCCACCTAGCTCTAATAAATAGGCGTTAATTTGCTGATGGAAGTCGTCAATAATGTCATCACTTTGATGTATCTTTTTCTCCAACGCATCATAGCGTTCGGTCATGCCTAAGTGTACTTCTCGCAGCATCTCTTCCAACAGCTCGCCCATGGTGAGGGTGTCGCGCACTACGTTAGCTAGGGCTGCAGAGGGCGCCGTGTCTTCCACGTCTTTGAGGTATTTAGGGCTAGGCAGCGGCGCAAGGGTTTCTCTGGGCAAACGTGAATCAATCAACCCTGCAAGCTTGCTTACAATCAGCATGCCAAACGCGGCCACGGTGACGTTAAACAAACAGTGCATCAACACCAGCTGCCAAGCCGGGTCCATACTCACGTAATTGAGCCCCACATGGACTTCCGCCACCCACGGTGCAAAGGCTAGCGCGCCTAGGGAGCGCAAAATTAAGTTACCTAAAGGTGCAACACGTTTAGCATTACTGGACTTGCGGGATAAGTACACTGGGATAAAGGCGCTACCAATATTAACACCCAAAATCAGCAACAAACCCGACTCAACACCAATCACCTGCGCACCTACAAGGCCTGCTAATAACAGCACCATAACGAGGCTTGAGTGCAATAAGAAGGTTAGTAGTGCGGCAAACACAATGGCTAGCCACGGTTCGGCAATAAGGCTTTGTAGCATGTCGCTAAACAGCTCAGAACCTTGTAATGGCACGGCTTGTTGACGTAACAGCCCCAAGGCCAACAACATCAAGCCTAAACCCATCAGACCTTCGCCTATGCCATGCTGGCGTTTGTCTTTAGCGCGCAGTTCCATAAATACGCCAATAGCCACCAATAACGGACTTAACGCACTAAGATCAAAGGAAAGGATAAGGGCAACTAAGGTGGTACCGACATCAGCACCGAGCAATAAGGCTAAACCTGCTTCGCCTTGTACACCTAATGAGGCAGCCAACAACGCGGATGCAGTACTGCTTTGTAGAATCATGGTGAGCATTACGCCCAAACCCAAGGCCGACCATACGCCGGAAAACCGATCACGAATAAAATACGTAAGACGACCACCAAAGGCGCGTTTCATGCCCTGCTGCACCCGTTTTAAGCCCCAAATAAGCAAGGCTACCCCGCCTGCTAAGCCAATGAGCAGTTGGGTAATACTGGTGTCTGATACAGGGTCGATACGCGCCTCTGATTGCTAAAATTTATCACAGATGAGCTTGCCTTGCGCTGGCTTAGAATGGCAAACTGCGAGCTACGCTTTAGGGTAACACAAATGCCCAATAATGCTAATGTCATTACAGTTTAAATGAGTAATAACGGTATGAAAAATAAAGTGATTTTGCTTATTCTAGACGGTCTTGGATACAGCTACGCACGCAAACTCATGGGCAATTTAGAAGGCTGGGTTGATTCTGGCGAAGCTAGCCTTTGGAAAGGCCAAACGGTGTTACCTTCGGTATCTGGCCCATGTTATGCCAGCATCCATACTGGACTCACTCCGCAAGAGCATGGTGTCACTAGCAACTACCACCAAGGCAAACTCGAAGACCCCGACATTTTCAGTGCGGTCAAGGCCGCCGGCGGCACCACTGCAGCTGTGGCCCATTCATTCTTTTCTGACTATTTTCAGGCCAGCCCATTTAACCACCTACGCGATATGGAAGTGGACGACATAAACCGCCCGATCCAACATGCTCGATTTTATACCATGGCCGGCGAAAACAAAGCTCAGCCAGCCACGCCCTCCGACATCGATTTATTTTGGAAAATGAGCTTGCTTATTCAACGCCACCAGCCAGACTACTTTTTGTTCCACTCCAGCACCCTAGACAGCCTTGGCCATCACTATGGTTTTGACTCCATAGAGATCGATAAAAACTGCTATACCATCGATGCCGCATTAGGTGACTTTATCCCCCGCTGGCAAGAACAAGGGTATGACGTTATTGTAACGGCAGACCATGGCCAAAGCGCCAGGGGCCATCACGGTGGCACAGAAGCCATTATGCGGGACATTCCCATTTACTACTTTGCCAACCCAGATAACGCCTTAGACGGCCCACCTACGGACCATGTCATCGACCAAACCGCCCTTGCGCCAAGCATCTTACAGCGCATGGGGGTCGACATCCCTGAGTCGATGCAAGATACTCCTGTGTGGCGTTAAATAATTATTAGAAGGTTTATATCAATGCACAACCAATTTGATTACATCATCGTCGGCGGTGGCTCCGCTGGTTGTGTATTAGCTAACCGTTTAAGTAACGATCTCAATGCAGAAGTTCTACTGCTAGAAGCCGGGCCTAAAGACCGCAACCCATTGATCCATATGCCAGCCGGCATCGCTCTGTTAATCGATCATAAAACGCTTAACTGGAACTACACCACCACAGCACAAACGGCCATGAATGAGCGGCAAATACCCGTTCCCAGAGGCCGTACATTAGGCGGGTCTAGCTCAATTAACGCCATGGTACATATCCGCGGCCAAGCCCAGGACTACAATGAATGGCGTGACATGGGCAACGATGGATGGGGCTACAACGATCTATTGCCATTCTTTAAATACTCAGAAACTAACCACGGCGCACACATAGACGAAGGTTTCCATGGTGCTAAGGGGCCACTACAAATCAACGACCGCTCCTACACCCACCCCCTTAGCGACGCCTTTGTTGACTCGGCTATAGCTGCAGGCTTGGCCAAAAATAATGATTTTAATGGCCACAATCAACTGGGGGCAGGCCGCTATCAAGTCACCCAATCTAATGGCAAGCGTTGTAGCTCTGCCGCTGCATTTTTACACCCAGTGGTAGATCGCCCTAACCTAAGTGTGATCACTAACGCCAAAGTGAGGCGGATATTGTTTAACGCCACACGTGCTGTAGGCGTAGAGTATCAAGTGGGTAATAGCGTTGACAAAGCCATGGCTAGCACCGAAATCGTGTTATCGGCAGGGGCTATTGGGTCACCGCAATTATTGCTCTTGTCCGGTGTTGGCCCTGCTGCAGAGCTCGCAGAACATGACATTCCCATGGTGTTAGATCTGCCAGGAGTAGGTAAAAACCTTCAGGACCACTTAAATGTGTCGGTGTTGGCGCAAACTAAAGAACCCATTAGTTTATATGGTATAGACAAGGGGTTTAAGGCGGCGACAACCGCCATCCAATACTTATGGAATAAATCCAGCCCAGGAGCTTCCAACGCGGCAGAAAGTGGTGGCTTTTATAGCTCCAAGTTCAGCCCCGACCGTGCCGACATACAACTGCACTTTATTCCGTTGATGGTCTACCCAAAATCCGTTGCAGATATTAATCAACATGGTGTCACCATCCATGCCTGTAACCTCAGGCCCACCGATATGGGTGAAATAACACTTGCCAGTGCTGACCACCGCCAAGCACCACTCATTGATCAACGTTTCTTACAGACCCAAGGCAATATCGAACGGATGCGTGAAGGCATCCACATTAGCCGCGAAATCCTTGCTAGCGGGCCCTTTGCAGAACTCATTTCCCATACCTATTCACCCAGCAACACATGCCAAGGCGACGATGCGTTAAATACTTACATTCGCGCCAACGCAGAAACCGAATATCACCCCGTAAGCACTTGCCGCATGGGGCCAGATGATATGTCTGTGGTTGATTCTAACCTCAAGGTCAAAGGCATCCAAAACCTACGTGTGGCGGATGCCTCCATCATGCCTAAACTGATTAGCGGCAACACTAATGCCACCAGCATTATGATCGCCGAAAAAGCCGCCCAATTTATGCTGCAGCAGTCACCTGTGCTGCGTAAAACATAGGGCCACCACGATAGGCAGGGAAGCCATAACCAAAGATAAAGGCTAAGTCGATGGCGCTAGCACTTTGCGCTATGCCATCGTTAAGTACTTCACTACCTTCCTCAGCGACTGCGCCGATTAACCGTTGAACAATGGTTTCATCGCTCATGGGGCTGCGTTGAATGCCTTCGGCTAGGGCCGCTTCTTCAACCCAACGCATCACTTGATCATCTACCTCACGCTTGCCAGTGGTGTCATCATAACGATAAAATCCGGCGCCTGTTTTTTGGCCTAAGCGTCCCTGTTCAACCAACAGATTAGGCACGCGGTAGTTTTTAGTGGCGCCCAGCGCTTCTGCACTCAACGTTTGACGCGCCTTATAGCCTATATCCAGGCCGGCTAAATCGGCTACACTAAATGGCCCCATCGCCATACCAAACTCAAACATAGCACGGTCCACTTGCTCTACACTAGCGCCTTCAATTAAACAAAGGTTAGCCTCGCGTAAATACTTGCTATAGATACGGTTGCCTATAAAGCCATAACAGACACCTGCAACAATAGCGGTTTTGTTAATCACCTTGGCCACGGCCATAACCGCCGCTAGTGTGGCATTGCTGGTTCTGCGCGCCTGCACCACTTCTAACAACGGCATGATGTTGGCTGGGCTAAAGAAGTGCATACCCACTAACTGCTGTGGCCTCTTCACTTCGTCTGCCATGGCTTCAATATCCAAATAAGACGTATTGCTAGCAAAAATAGTATGCGGTGCACAAATGTTATCTAACTGTTTAAACACTTTCTGTTTAACGGCCAAATTTTCCACCACCGCTTCGATCACCAAATCGACCTGAGCAAGATCTTGCATATCCATAGTTGGCGTAATGGATTGCAAACGTTGTTGCATTTGTACTTGGCTTAATCGACCCTTAGCATGGGTTGACTGGTAACGCTTGCTGATCATTACCATGCCCTTATCAAGCACTTGTTGGTTGATTTCGACCAACGTCACCTGCAGGCCCGCATTGGCAAAGCACATGGCAATACCCGTGCCCATAGTACCCGCACCAATCACACCAACACGCCTGATGCTGGTGACGGTTTGATCACTGCTGACTTGCGCTTGGTATTTTTTAGCACCATTTTTGGCTTGAGTCTGAGCAAAAAATACATGCCTTAATGCAGCGGATTGCGGCTCGGCTTTACAAACCATAAACTGCTCTCGCTCAAATTTAAGAGCCTCTGAAAATGGCTGTTGAGTGGCCGCTTCAACACAATTAACAATACATTGAGGAGCCTTCTGACCGCGCATTGTTTTTGCCAGTTTGGCGCGATATTCAGCAAAAAAACCTGCATCATAGCTGCTGCTATCCACGCTCAACTCGCTCACCCTGCGGCAACTTGCCTGCTGTTCAATAAGTCGCTGTGCATAGTTTAGGGCTGCCGCTGGTAAATTATCTTCCGTCAATTCATCAAGTAAGCCGATATCTAGCGCTTTCGCCGCAGAAATAGGTGTACCTGCCGTCATAAAGTCCAAAGCCGCCTTAGCACCCACCAGTCTTGGCACTCTTTGAGTACCACTGGCACCGGGCAACAGGCCTAGCTTCACTTCTGGCAAACCCACTTCAGCCGAACTCAGTGCCAGCCGATAATGACAACTCAGGGCCAACTCAAAACCGCCACCCAAGGCGCTGCCATGCAGAGCGGCAATGACCGGTTTTGTAGAGGCTTCTACCGCTGCAATTAAGTCCGGTAACGAAGGTGCCTTAGGCGTTTGGTTAAATTCTTTGATGTCTGCACCGGCGCAAAACGTACGCCCCTCACAGATAATCACCAAGGCTTTGCTGGCATCATTTTGGGCTGCCGTAATGGCGTTTAAAATGCCGTCGCGCAACGCATGGCCCAGAAGATTTAACGGTGGGTTATTAATACTGATCACACCCACTTGTTGATTGATGTTATAGCTCACTACACTCATGTTGTTACCCTGTACTAATACGGCTTGCTTAAATACGCTCAATAACTACGGCAATGCCTTGGCCTATACCAATACACATAGTGACCAAGGCATAACGGCCTTGTTTGGCTTCTAATTGTGCCAAGGCATTTTGAATAATACGCGCACCACTGGCACCTAGGGGGTGACCCACGGCAATAGCGCCGCCATTAGCGTTAACACGGCTGTCGTTAAAATCGACTCCCAACAACTGCAAGCAACCCAACACTTGTACCGCAAAGGCTTCGTTCACTTCAATCACATCCATTTGATCAAGGGTTAAGCCCGCTCTAGCAAGGGCTTTTTGGCTAGCTGGCACAGGGCCAAGGCCCATAGTGCGGGGTTCTACACCTGCCACAGCACCTGCAAGAATGCGGCCCTTAGCGGCAACACTATACTTTTCGCCCACCGCTTGGCTGCCCACAATTATGGCTGAAGCACCGTCGTTAAGGCCCGACGCATTGCCTGCCGTTACCACACCATCATTGGCCAAAGTACGTAAACTGCCTAACACTTGCTCAGTTGAGCCTGCGCGAGGATGTTCGTCTTCGCTTATGGTAATCGCTGGTTTTTTACGACCCTGATGCACGTCTATCGGTACAATTTGAGCCGCCATGTAGCCTGCTTGCTTAGCAGCCTGGTAATTAGCTTGTGAACGAGCGGCAAACTCGTCACATTGTGCACGACTAATACCTAAATCGGCAGCAATGTTATCCGCCGTTTGTGGCATGCTATCGTCGCCAAAGGCAGCGCTAATTTTAGGGTTCGTAAACCGCGCGCCCATGGTGGTATCAACCAACTGCTGGCCGCGATCAAATGCGTTGTTGGATTTAGACAGCACCAACGGTGCACGACTCATCGACTCAACACCACAAGCCACAAACAGTTCACCTTCGTCACACCGCACCGCACGGGCTGCATCCAACGTCGCAGCCATACTCGAACCACATAGGCGGTTGACGGTAATGCCACCAGAGCTAATAGGCAAACCCGCCAATAACCCAGCAAAACGCGCCACGTTACGGCAATCTTCGCCGGCTTGGTTGGTATTACCGGCGATGACGTCTTCATATTCGTTTAAATCAAAACCGTTGCGGTTAACCAGTTCACGAATAACGTGGGCTAACAAATCGTCTGGACGTACCGAAGATAGCCCGCCACCTAAGGTACCAAAAGCGCTACGGGCAGTGTCATAAATATAGGCGTAATCGTTCATATTAAAGTCTCATTTTGTTAATTTCTTCAACCAGATGAAGCAGTTGAGGAGCAAAGGTTTGTTCAATTTGTTGTGCGGATACAAGGTAACTAGGGCCACCGATGCTTAACACCATGGTTTTGCCACCTTGCACTTGAAACGGCACCGCAACGGCATTAACCGTACGGTTCCAATCACCTAACGATAAGCAATAGCCGTGGTTTTGATAACAGATTGCGGCTTCATCAATGCCGTCCACTTGTTGTTGCCAATCTTGCGTTTGGCGCTCGCCAAGGTAGTTGATAAACTCGGCGCGCTCGAGCGGCTCTAAGGACGCCAAATAGGCACGGCCTGCCGCAGACGTGGCCAAGGGGATGCTCGCACCCACCTCTACCCTTAGACTTTGCACCGTATGGTGGCGACAGTTTTCTACGTAAATCATCGACAAGCGTTCGCGCACGGTAAGGCCCACAGACACTTGGTGCTGTTTAGCTAGGTCTTCCATTAAGGGCTGGATAAGACGGCTAACTTGCACATTGGCTACATAAGCATAACCTAACGCCAACACACCAGCATCGAGGCGATACTTGTCACTGTGGGGGTCGTTAGCCAAATAACCCAACTGCTTAAGAGTGTAGGTCATGCGCGACACGGTGGCTTTTGGGAGCCCCGTAATGGCACTCAATTCCTGATTACCTAAGACACTATGACTGTCGCTAAACGCGCGCAGTAGTTCCAATCCACGGGCTAGCGCTTCTACAAACTTGCGATCTTTGGGTGCAGATTGTGGTTCTTCAGACGACATAACAGGCCATGAAATAGTTGGCGCTTTGAATGCTCAGAATCTTAACACAGTTTCGCTCTGCGGAACAAGATTTCGCTTATTGAAACATGATAAAAGACATGTTAGTTTGATACCCATATTAAACTCCATTGGAGTTGCAAGTGAATATTTCATTTACCCCAGAAGAACTTTTGTTTAGGGATCAAGTGCGCGACTTCCTAAATAAAAGGGCTCCCGCCGCCGTTAGGCACAAACAAACTGCGGGTTTGCGGCTGGACAAACATGACATGGTCGCGTGGCAACAATCACTCTTTGAAGAGGGTTGGGCCGGCATTAATTGGCCGGTAGAACATGGTGGCTCCGGCTGGAACGCTACCCAAAAATACATTTTTTTTGATGAGGCGAGCAAAGCCAACATGCCCAGAATTGTGCCTTTTGGGCTCAATATGGTGGCCCCAGTAATTTATAAGTTTGGCAATGAAGAGCAACAAAAACGATTTTTGCCCGACATATTGTCGTCTAAAGTATGGTGGTGCCAAGGCTACTCAGAGCCTAACGCGGGTTCAGATTTGGCATCCCTAAGCACCAAGGCCGAACTACAAGGCGACCATTACCTCGTCAATGGCACCAAAACGTGGACCACCCTTGCACAATATGCAGACTGGATTTTTTGCCTAGTACGTACCGATAATTCTGGCCGTAAGCAACAAGGTATAAGCTTTTTATTGATCAACATGAACAGCCCCGGCATTAGCCTACAGCCTATTATCACCATAGACGGGCAACATGAAGTCAACGAAGTGCATTTTGATAACGTACAGGTGCCTGCCAACAACCTGATTGGCGAAGAAGGCAAAGGCTGGACCTATGCCAAGGTGTTACTCACCCACGAGCGCACCGGCATTGCTCGCGTGGCAGAATCAAAACAACGTTTTTGTCTGCTGCAAGCTCGCATCAAAGAACTTCAACACACGCCTGACCAACCCCACGTTAACAGCGTATTTATGGCACGGGTAATGGCCGTCGAAATTGATTTAGTCTCACTGGAATATACTGAATTGAGAGTGTTGTCGAGTATCGCCACCGGCAATGCCCCTGGACCAGAGTCGTCTATTCTTAAAATTTTAGGCACAGAACTTCAGCAAGCCATTGATGAGTTGTTTTTAGATTTATCAGGCTTACATGCCCTGCCCTTTGTACCCGACCAATATAGTCTGGGCTACGCAGGAGACAATCTGGAACCTCATTATGCCGCCAACACGGCGCCGCATTACTATAACAATCGCAAAGTCTCCATTTATGGCGGCAGTAATGAGATTCAAAAGAATATCATTGCCAAACAGATTTTGGGCTTTTAGGAGGCACTTATGGACTTTTCTTTGTCAGACGATCAAACCATGATGCAAGACATCGTCAAACGTTTTATAAGCCAAGAATATGGCTTTGAAACACGCCAATCATTACTTACCACAAAGCAAGGCTACAGCGAGGATATGTGGCAAACCTTTGCAGAAATGGGGTGGTTAGCCCTGCCTATTGACGACCAATATGGCGGCTTAGGTGGCACCATTATAGACACTATGTTGTTACAAATTGAACTTGGCAAAGGCCTTGTCCTAGAGCCTTTTTTCGCCACGGCTATCCATAGCGCGTCATTACTCAGTAAAGTGGCCAACGATGACGTCAAACAACAATGGTTACCAAAAATTGCCGCCGGCGAAACCAAATTTGCAGTGGCCTATGCCGAACAAAATTCGAGCTTTCAAGTCACTCAATGCGCCACAAGCGCGTCTGTCACGGGCACCGGATACCTATTGCAAGGCAAAAAATGTGTGGTATTAGGTGCCCCTAGCGCCGATCAGCTGTTGGTTACTGCTAACACAGACACGGGGCTTGGCGTATTTGTGGTCGATCCATCATTGGCGGGCATAAGTTTTAATAACTACGCCACCAATGATGGTCACCGAGCTGCTGAAATCACCTTTGATCAAGTTGAAGTTTTAACCTCTGCGCGACTAGACAGTGGTACAAATGCTCAATCGGCATTTGATGCTAGTAGAGATGAAGCCATTGTTGCGCTGGCGGCAGAGGCCTTAGGCATTATGCAAAAGTTGTTGGCCGCCACTGGTGAACATCTACATACCAGACAACAATTTGGTCGTAAAATAGGCGAATTTCAAGTGCTACAACATCGCGTGGCAGACATGTTTATGGCCCTCGAATCTACTCAGTCCTTGCTCTACTACGCTGCCTTAAAAATTGCCTCTAATGCTGATGACCGAAACCGAGCAACGTCGATGGTTAAAGTAAAGTTAGCTCAAACGTCTCGTTTGGTCGGACAAACTGCTGTGCAACTACACGGCGGCATGGGCATCACTGACGAGCTAGATGTGGGACACTATTTCAAACGGTTAACCTGTATCAACGCCCTTATGGGCTCCGGTGACCAACATATGCAGCGCTTACTCAACCACGCCGCGTAAAACCCAATATAGACGAGACATCCACCATGAAAGCAGCCGTTATTAAAGAATTTGGCCAACCCCTAGTTATTGAAGAAGTTGCCGACCCAATCGCCAGTGACAACGGCGTGGTAGTTAAAGTTGAAGCCAACGGCATATGTCGTAGCGATTGGCACACATGGATGGGCCACACCCCAAACGTGACGCTACCTCACGTTCCCGGTCATGAGCTTGCAGGTACAGTTAAAAGTGTAGGGCGAGACGTTAAAAATTGGAAAATAGGTGACCGTGTTACGGTACCTTTTGTAGTGGCTTGTGGTAGTTGCCATCAGTGCCATAGCGGTGAGCATCAAGTGTGTAATAACCAGTTTCTTCCTGGTTTTAATGCATGGGGTAGCTTTGCTGAAGAGGTCGCCATTAATTACGCCGATGTTAACTTAGTAGCGCTACCAGAAGGCATGAGCTACGCCGCCGCTGCCAGCCTTGGCTGCCGTTTTACCACGGCTTTTCGTGCCTTAGTGCAACAAGGAAAGATCGCACCGGGCGAATGGCTCGCAGTACACGGTTGTGGCGGCGTAGGTTTGTCAGCCATTATGATTGGCGTTGCCGCTGGGGCTAATGTGATTGCCGTAGACATAGACGACGAAAAGCTCGCATTTGCCAAACAACTCGGTGCCGTAGCTCTCATCAATGCTAATCAAGTGAAGTCTGTACCCGGTGCCATAATGGGCCAAAGTGGCGGTGGTGCCCATGTTTCCCTCGACGCTTTGGGAAGCCCTATTACTTGTCGAAATTCCATTCGCTGCTTACGCACCCACGGGCGCCATGTACAAGTGGGTCTAATGATGGACTCGACCGACGCAGTACCTATGGACCGTGTGATCAGCAAGGAACTCACATTATTAGGCAGCCAAGGCATGGCGGCCTACAAGTACCCAGAGCTGCTTCAAATGGTTGCACAGGGCACCTTAGAGCCTGAGAAGCTAGTACAAAACACGGTCAATTTAGAACAAGGGGTGGACATTCTACAATCCTTCGACCAGTTCCCAAGTTTGGGTGTAACGGTTATTACCGAGTTTTAACATCCACAGCTCCGCAGTCATCCTGACTAAACTAGAGTCATCCTGACGCAGGTCAGGATCTCTTGAGATTCCGGCCTACGCCGGAATGACCCGTTGAGCCCGAGCCTACCACGCCAAGGGTGGAAGCTTAACTTGCCCTCGGCTTACCAATCAAATTCAGCAATCTTGTATAGCTCAGCAGCATTTCTCAACGATAACTCGCGGTAGGTTTTCCACTGCATAAAGGCCAATTGATTAATTTCATAGGCGTCGGTTAACTCACCACCGTCATTCAGCACCTTTTGAACTTCATCGACCATATAGTTAACATAACCCATCGTATAGTAAGTTACAGTGTCCAGGTCTGTTACCCCCCCGTGACCCGGAATGATGATTTTAGGATTCAAGGATTCAAGTTTGCTCCAGTTTTCCTGCCACGCCAGCATGTCTGTATGTTCCAATACAGGCAACATACGTTCATTGAAGGCAAAGTCGCCAGAAATTAGCAGATCGTCTTCTGGTAACCAAAGCTGTATATCATCTGGACTATGGGCGTGTCCAAAGTGCTTAAGTACAACCTTTTTACCCTTTACGGGTACCACATACTCTTCGGCGAAGGTACGGTCTGGCATCACGATGTGGGAGTTAGAAAATTTATCTCTTAGACTGCCCTGTCCCCGCTCCAGCATTTTGTCGGCCTCATGTTCAAGGATTTCTGGAGTATTTTCATGAGCAATGATTTCTACCCCCTGCTCTTTCCAGTAACTCCCCCCAAACACAGCATGGCCTTGAGCATTTTCATAAATAAGGTATTTAACCGGCAGGTCTGTGACCTGTTTAATTTCTTCGTGCATGGCCTTGGCGAGCGAGTAGCTACCACCGCCGTTAAATACCACCACAGCATCTTCAGCCACAATAAAGCTAAGGTTATTATTGTGGCCCGAATTATCGTAGGTAGAAGGCGCTGTAGCACCTATAGCAGAATAGACACCATCTATAACCTGTACCGGACGCTGGTATAGGAACGTTGAAGAATCAAGGGTGCCCATATTGGTTTCTAAACCCTTTTCTTGCCACTCGAAATAGCCACCCTCGTAGTTGCTCACATTGGTGTAGCCCATTTCCATGAGGGTTTTTGCCGCCATAGGACTACGGATATTCCTGCCACAATAAACCACAATAGGCGTATCAAAGGATGCAACAGCATCGGCAACATCAAACTCTATCCAGCCCCGAGGAATGTTAATATTTTGATAGATACCCAAAGTACCGAGCAAACTCACCTCATTTTGCGTACGTACGTCTATCACCACCGTGTCGGGGTTTTGCTCTACCTGCAGTAACAGTTGCTCCGCAGAAATATTGGTAATGGCCTGGCTGGCAGCTGCCAGCATTTTCGCTCCCGTTTGTGGAGCTTCATCAGAAAATGCTGTGTTTGAGACAATTAAAGCAAGTGATAATAGATAATTTTTCATAGGGTTTCACAAAATCGTAGTTAGAACTTATCGAAGCCGACCCTATATCAGGGTATAGCATATGCTCACATAAATTAGTTATAGATATATTAGCATAAGTGCAATAGGCTTACACCAGCATCACAACTTCAACGATTTAACCTAAAATGGTCAGCCGTAAAGTGCTAAAACGCTGTAAATAGCGCGGCTGGATACGTGAGTTCACTGTTGGACGAACCCTGCCTAAATAGTGACGATAGCATTTGTAAAAACAAGTATCTGTGCCTGTCTCGGCCTTGGTGAAACTGTAATTACTAAACTTTAGCCGGTTAGCTAAGTCTGACTACTATCATTAGCCAATTTAATTTATATTAGTATTTATTTATATTAAGGATAGACATTATGCAATGCCTCAGTCGTTACTTGGCCTTAATAGCCAGCCTAATTGTGGGCACGGTTGCTAGCTTATTCTCCACCAGCGGTATGGCCTTAACCACAGTTCAATTATCTAGCTCGGCTTATGCCATTATTGGCGAAACCAATAATCGCTCATCCACAAATTTGGGCAACAACGCCAACTTCGGGTTTATTGTAGGGCCTACAAGCGTTTTGTTAATCGACTCAGGTGCTGGCACCTTAGCCGCCAAAGCCATTCAAGACCAGGTTCGGCAAATCACACCATTACCCATCAGCCATGTGATTAACACCGGTGGCCAAGACCACCGCTGGCTCGGCAACAGTTATTTCCAGCAGCAAGGAGCCAAAATAATTGCCAGCCAAGCGGCAACGGAGGATCACAACGAACGCGCTGGAGACCAACTCCAAGGCCTCACCAATACACTTGGTGAGGCCCCTATGGCGGGTTTAGCAGCCACTACCGCCGCTATAACTTTCGAGCAAGACTATCAATTTAACTTTGCTGGCCTAGATATTCACCTTCATCACCAAGGCCCTGCCCATACCCCTGGCGACAGTTGGGTATATATTCCTGGGCTTAAGTTGTTATTTACCGGCGACATTGCTTACGGAGATCGCATGTTGGGTGTTATCGATGTATCCGACAGTCAATCTTGGGTTGAGGTGTTCGAAGCCATGGCGCAGCTCGACACGCAACAGGTGGTGCCGGGCCACGGGCAGGTATCCACTATGGCTCGCCTGAAACAAGAAACCTATGACTACTTAGTGCACCTACGTACTCACGTAGGAGAATTTATCGATGCAGGCGGAGACCTGATGGATATTCGCCAAGTTGACCAATCGGCTTTTAGCCACTTGTTAAACTACCAAGAAATTGCGCCTGGTAACGCTTTAAGGGTGTTCGAAAAGATGGAATGGGAGTAGAAGTACCTCTGCTATAACGCCGCGAAACTAACGGGCTGCCCCATTACATTAGTTTGAGCAATGACGCGATCATCCCCTAAAGTTTGTAAGACAAACAAAGTGTCGCGCCAGTTTTTGCAGTGCTGGTTGCGAAACTCAAGCAGAGGCGTGGCATTTGGATCTAGCAATAAAAAATCAGCTTCTTTGCCTACCGTGAAGTTGCCAATTTTATCATCCATATCCAAGGCCTTAGCACCGCCTAACGTGGCTAAATAAAAGCTCTGTTCTGGGCTAAGGTTATTGCCATTGAGTTGTTGCATCTTGTAGCCGTCGGCCAGGGTTTGCAACATGTTAAAGCTAGTGCCGCCGCCCACGTCGGTGCCCATGCCTATTTTGATGCCATGGTCCTGCAAGCGCTGCATGGGGAATAAACCCGACCCAATAAACATATTGGAAGTTGGGCAATGAGCAATGGCAGAATCAGTTTGCGCCAAACGTTCACATTCGCTATCACATAGGTGTATGCCGTGGGCAAACACACTGCGCTTACCCAACAGACCCGCCTGGTCATACACGTTTAGGTAGTTTTTGGCGTTTGGAAACAGTTGCTTGACCCACTCAATTTCATCCACATTTTCAGACAAGTGCGTATGCAAATACACCCCCTCATGTTCTGCCAATAACCGCCCTGCCGCCTGTAGTTGTTCATCTGTAGAGGTGGGTGCAAAGCGTGGCGTCACCGCGTATTGCAGGCGGTCAACGCCATGCCAACGTTCGATCAGTTGTTTGCTTTGGTCATAGCTTGTTTGCGCCGTATCTAACACCGACTCAGGGGCGTTGCGATCCATCATCACCTTACCAGCAATAAGGCGCATCTGATGTTGTTGTGCTTCACTAAACAGCGCATCCACAGACTCAGGGTGCACAGAACAAAATACCAGTGCCGTGGTGGTGCCATTGGTTAATAATTGATCAATAAACACCTTGGCAACCTTGGCGGCTTTATCCACATCGCCAAAACTTGATTCCACTGGAAAGGTGTAGGTATTCAGCCATTCCAACAATTGTGTACCATAGGCGGCGATCATTTCGGTTTGTGGGTAATGAATATGGCAATCCACAAACCCCGGCACCATCAAATAATCACCTTGGTCTTCAACACTAGCACGCTGCTCTAGCGTTAATAATGCATCAGTCTCTGCATAGTCTGTAAGTTGGTGAACCCGTCCATGCTTTAGCCACAACAGGGCATCGGCAATGTATTCCACGGCGTCATCCTGTGAATCTGGCTCCGCAAGGCAATGGAGTAGTGGGCCACGTATGAGGCGTTCAGACATATTCTTCGGCCTCCACCTGAGGCACGTATGAATCCTGCTCAGCCGCATCCATAGCGACAGACGACTGATACAAATGCATCACTTGAGCAGCAATGGCAATCGCTACTTCCATGGGCTGTTTACCTTGAATACCGGCTTTACCCATGGGGCAATTTAGCTGCGCAATTTGTTGTTGTCCAAGGTTTTTTGCAGCCAGCCGTTGCTTGAATTTTCGACCTTTAGTCACCGAACCAATCACCCCTAAGTAGCAAGCATCGTTGCGCTTTATCACCGCTTCGGTTAACGCCATGTCAACGCCGTGATGATGCGTCATAATCAGATAACAGGTACCTTTGGCACAGTCGACGATATAATCTTGTGGGTGTTCTTCGTGCACTGCCGCCACCCCCTCTGGCAGTTCTTTGGGAAGCATGTCGTAGCGACTATCCACCCAGGTCACTTGTACTGGCAATTGTGCCAACAAAGGCACCAAAGCACGGCCCACATGGCCGGCGCCAAACACCACCACGGGCATTTTTGTTTGGCTGAACACTTCGTACATAAGACTCACCTTGCCACCGCAACATTGCCCCAAGTTAGCACTCAGCGTATAGTCTAGCAAACTCGTCGTGCCGCCTTGCTGCAAGCGTTGTTTGGCTTCGGCAACCGCTTTATACTCCAAATGCCCGCCACCAATGGTGTCAAACTGAGTCTCTAAGGTGACGAGCATTTTGCTGCCCACACCCCGTGGAGAAGAACCCTTTAAGGCAACGACAGTGATTAACACATAAGGTTGGTTGCGTTGTTCGCAGTGTAACTGCGCGCGTAGCCAGGCGTTCATGATGTGTGACTCGCTGCGTGTAAGGCCCACAACACCCGCTCTGGAGTGGCAGGGGTATCGAGTTGCGGGTTAACTATTTCACCCCCTGCTTGCCAAATGGCATCACGTAACGCCGACCATACCGATATGCCATGCATAAACGGCGGTTCACCTACGGCCTTCGAGTGATAAATGGTCGCCTCTTGGTTTTTACTATCTTGTAACAAGGCCACATTAAACTGCTTAGGTGTGTCGCCCACTGCAGGGATTTTATAACTGGCGCCGCCATTAGTTTGTAGACGGCCGTCATTACCCCAAACCAGTTCTTCCGTGGTGAGCCAGCCCATGCCTTGAATAAAGCCACCTTCAATTTGGCCTATATCAATGGCAGGGTTAATGCTCTCACCCACGTCATGCAAAATATCCACCCGCAACACGGTGTAAGCACCCGTATAGGTATCCACTTCTACCTCGCTGACCGATGCGCCACAAGAGTAATAGAAAAACGGATTGCCTTTAGCTTGCTCACGATTGTAATGAATTTTTGGCGTGCGGTAATACCCTGTAGAGGATAAGGAAATACGTTGCATGTAGGCATTCTGTACCAACTCAGTAAAGGTCATAGACTGGTCTGCCCATGTGACCAGACCAGCGTTAAATTCAATCTCTGCCGCATCAATACCATGCTCTTGCACCAGCAAGTCGATAAGCCGTTGTTTAATGGTGAGCGCCGCGTTACGCGCCGCCTGACCGTTAAGGTCGGTACCGCTGGACGCTGCTGTCGGAGAGGTATTGGGCACTTTATCGGTACGTGTAGAGGTCACTTCTATGGCAGCCAGGGGCAGGCCCAGTTCGGCGGCCACAATCTGACCAATTTTGGTATACAAGCCTTGGCCCATTTCGGTACCACCATGGCTCACTTGCACGGTGCCATCGGTATAAATATGTACTAAAGCACCGGCCTGATTAAGAAACATGACGGTAAAAGAGATACCAAACTTTACCGGTGTGAGGGCTAAACCCCTGACGTAGCGCCCACCTTGGGCCCGGGCACTATTGTTATATGCGGTTATGGCTTTGCGTCTAGCCCAATAATCACTAGACACCACCAACTCATCAATAATGCGTGGTAAATCTATACCCGTCACGGTCTGATGATAAGGCGTTATATTACGATCATGACTGCCGTATAGGTTGTTTTGCCTTACCAATAACGGGTCCTCACCAACGGCTCGAGCAATATCGTCTAGCATTTGTTCGGCCAAAATCATGCCTTGAGGGCCACCAAAACCACGGTAGGCGGTATTCGAGGCGGTATTTTGAAACCAACGATGGCCAGAAATTGTGGCATTAGGCAGATAATAGGCGTTGTCTGTATGAAACATAGCACGGTCGACAATGGCGTCAGACAAGTCGGGGCTACAACCACACAAGCCATGTAAATCTGCGTTAAGTGCCTGGATTTGCCCATCGGCATCAAACCCCACTTGGGCTTGATTAACAAACGGATGCCGTTTTCCGGTTAGGGCCATATCGTCGCTACGGCTTAAGCGTAGCTTCACGGCTTTTTGGTTACGTACGGCCAGTAGCGCCGCGAGGCATGCCCATTGCGCCGCTTGGGTTTCTTTGCCGCCAAAACCACCACCCATTCGACGCATGTCCACCACTACTTTATGCATAGGCAAGGCCAACACTTCGGCCACCAACTTTTGTACTTCGCTAGGATGCTGGCTGGAACTGTGGATGAGCACACCGCCGTTGTCTTGAGGGATGGCTAGACTCACTTGCCCCTCAAGGTAAAAGTGTTCTTGCCCACCCACCTGCTGTTTTATAGTCAGCTGATGCGGCGCATTAGCCAGCCCCTGGCGACTGTCTCCCTTGACCAAGCTATGGCTCGGCCTCACTTGTTTATTACTGCTTTGAGCTTGCTCCAAGGTTAACGACGCGGGGCTAGGTTCAATATTCGCCCGACCCAACAAACAGGCTTTGCGAGCAGCATCGCGGCTGGTGGCGGCGACCGCAAACAGTGGCTGACCAAAATAGGTAATGTGTTGTTCCACTAACAGGGGGTCGCCGGCAAATACTGGCCCAATATCGACGTGGCCAGGAATATCTGCGGCAGTGATCACATCCACGACCCCTGCAGCCGATTCAACCGCCGATAAGTCTTGGTTTGTTAGTGCTCCGCTGGCCACCGGCGCCATGCCCACATAGGCATGTAAACAGTTATTCGGCGTGGTAATGTCATCCACATAGTGAGCCCGACCCGACATATGCAAAACAGCACTTTCATGGGGGGTAGGTTTACCCACGGCGGAGTCTGGCTTAGACCTTGCTTGTTGGTTTATTGCTGGTAATTTTCTCATGCCACCGCCTGCTTTAAAAATCCCACGATAAGATTGGCTGTAACCCGTTGACGGTAGTCTGAAGAGGCCCTCATGTCGTCAATGGGTTGATAGTCTTGCGCCAACCACTGGGGCACTTGCGTAAGCAGTGATGGCTCTATAGTTTGGCCAAGCAATTGAGATTGTGTGTGGCTAGCCATTTTAGGTATAGCGGCCATGCCGCCGCAGGCGATGTTGATTTGAGCAATCACGCCGCTTTCCAAGGTTACACTCAGGGCCACACAGGTGGATGAAATATCATCTTCGGCCCGTTTACTGACTTTCTCTACAAACACTTGCTGCTGCGCATTAGGCAGCGGCAAGATGACGCTGTGGATAAATTCCCCACCCTCTAACGCCGTCTTTTTATAGTCTAAATAGAAATCAGCCAAAGCTAAGGTGCGTTGACCTTGACCGCGCTGCAATATCAGCTGCGCATCCAACACTAACAATAACGGCGGTGTATCAGCAATGGGCGAACTGTTGGCAATATTACCGACTAAGGTGCCACGATTACGTACTTGGCGAGAGGCAAAGCGGCCGAGCAACGCAGTCATACACGGCAGCTTAGTCTGACAATAGGTTTCTAACTCGCTCAGACTAACCGCTGCGCCTATGGCCAACGTACCACTATCCTCTTCAATAGCTTGTAACTGAGCAACCGATTTGATGTCTATCAAATTTTTAAAGGATTTAAGCCCGTGGGTAATGTCCAAGGCAAGGTCGGTGGCGCCGGCAACCAACCTTGCCTCAGGCATAGCCGCATAGGCGAGTGCCAATTGGTTCAAGTCTTGTGGCCGCTGGTAGGCATTAAGCGGGCCATGGTGTTGCTCTGTAGACATCGCCCTAAGCGTATCTAGGCAATATGAGTAACCACCCAAAGCGCTGAATAGAGGGTCAGTACTGCGATCAAGCGGTGCCAGTTGGTCCGCAGCGAGTAAAATGGGTTGATAGCCCGTACACCGGCATAAATTACCTGACAGGGCGAGCTCCACACCGTGCCTGTGGCTGGCAAAGTCGGCCGGCGTGATCAACTCCTTAGCCGGCGTATTTAGCCACCACACGAGCAACGACATCACAAACCCAGGGCTACAAAAGCCACATTGGCTGGCATGACACTCGACCATTGCCAGCTGCACTGGGTGTAAGGGCTCAGCTTGTAAGCAATCTAAGGTCACCACATGACAGGCGTTTAGGCTGCCCAATAACGCAATACAGGCGTTAACACTTTGGTAAACAATACCATCATCTACCAACCGACCAATCATTACCGTGCAGGCACCACAATCGCCCACCGCGCAGCCTTCTTTGGTGGCGGTAAAGTATTGGCACTCTCGTAGCCATTGCAACAAGGTGACATCGGCGCTAGGGTTAGCGGCTTCAATAGGTGTCTGGTTCAATAACAAGCGCATGTAGGCTACTCTAGGTGATCATACTGCCATCTTCTCAATAGCTGTCCAATTAGTCAATATTTCAGGTTGATGCGGTTCGCCCTCTACTGCTACTATCGGTTTTCACAAGGAGCAATGCATGACAGCAAACCCAACCCGAGGATCTTACAAACCCGGCCGCATCAGAGAGCAAAGCCGCGAACTCATTTTACAAGCGGCCGAAGTCGAGTTTGCTCGCCATGGATTTCAAGGCAGTACCATGCAACGTATTGCAGAAGCTGCTCAAGTACCCAAGGCCAACATTCATTATTATTTTACTAACAAATTAGGCCTTTACGGTGCCGTGTTAGAAAACACATTAAACCTGTGGGACACAGTGTTTAACGAACTGTCCAGCAACGATGACCCCGCCGACGTGCTCAGCCGTTACATCGATGCCAAGATAGAATTCTCACGCACCCATCCTACTGCCTCTCGACTATTCGCCAAAGAAATGATCAGTGGCGCGCCGCACCTAACCGCCTATCTACAAGAAGATTATCAACTCTGGTTTAAGCAGCGCATGTCTGTCTTCGATAGCTGGATTAAACAGGGCAAAATGGATGCCATCGACCCCGCCCACGTAATTTTTATGATTTGGTCTAGCACCCAGTATTACGCCGATTTTGAACCACAAATATTGATTGCCACGCAAACCGATACATTGACTGAAGCAGCCTTTCAAAAAGCTGCCGCCTCCATAAAACACATCATTCTTAAAGGTTGCGGTATTCGCACGTAACCACGACTTCTCATCCACCTTGACAATCTCCAGCTGTAGTGTTGGAATGCACCCCTAAGTTTTTTTGGTATACCATAATACAAACGTACAAATCTGCCTCACGGGGGGCTGACGATATGAAATTTTCTTTATTCCTGCACATGGAACGATTCGATCCAGCCAAGCCCCATAAGGAACTCTTCGATGAGTTAGTAGAACTCACATTAATGGCGGAAAAAGCAGGTTTTGAAACAGTTTGGATTGGTGAACATCACATGATGGAATTCACCATATCTCCCAACCCACTTAACTTTATGGCTTACCTAGCCCCTATTACTAAAACCATTCGTTTAGGTTTAGGCACTATTGTTGCGCCCTTCTGGAACCCAGTGCGGTTGGCCAGCGAAGCCTCATTGGTTGACATGATGAGCAACGGCCGCTTGGATTTTGGTATTGCTCGCGGTGCTTATCAGTCCGAATTCGATCGCATGACCGATAACATGCCCGCCAAAGAAGGCGGCGGCCCATTACGGGAAATGATCCCTGCCCTTCAGAAATTATGGACCGGCGACTACGCCCACGAGGGCGAGCATTACTCGTTTCCAACTTCTACAGCAATTCCTCGAGTCACCCAAAAACCCTTCCCTCCAATGTGGGTGGCGGCCCGGGAGCAAGAGTCCCACGACTATGCAGTGAGCAGCGGCTGTAACGTGATGGTGACGCCACTAATTGCAGGTGATGCGGTGATCGAAATAGCCAGCGAACGCTTTAAACAGGCGTGTATTAACAACCCAGACAAACCGACACCACAATTACTCGCCCTACGCCATACGTGGGTGCATGAAGAAGGCGAAGATTGGTGCAAAGGTGCCCAGGCACTACGCGACTGGTATGGCTATTTTTATGCTTGGTTCAAAAATGACCAAGAGCCTGTAGATGGTTTTGTAAAACCCCTAACGGATACTCAAATGAGCGAGATGCCCGGTTTTGGTCTAGACGAACTACACGAAAACTTACTTATTGGCACGCCTACAGAAGTGACCAAACGTATCAAACACTATGAAGCCCTTGGCATTACCCAATTTAGCTTCTGGAGTGACAATGGCCTACCCCATGCCGAAAAGAAAAAGTCGTTGCAGTTATTTATAGACAAAGTTATACCTAATTTTAATCAGGAATAAGAACATGTATTTTGAAGTCAGAAAAGTCGTCACCCACATTGAAGAAACCCGCATTGAAGGCGGCAAATCAGTGGCCACACCGATTAAAATGGTGGGCGTAGCTTATGTGATTAAGAACCCATGGGCTGGCCAAGGTTTTGTTGAAAACCTACGCCCAGAAATCACCGCAGGGTGCTCTCAATTAGGCGAAGAAATGGTGGCGTCTATCCTGTCTCACTTTCCCAGTGGCGAGGTTATTGAAGCCTACGGAAAAGCCGCCGTAATTGGTTTAAATGGCGAAATTGAACATGCTTCAGGCATCATTCACACCTTACGTTTTGGCAACCACTTCCGCGACGCGGTTAACGCCCAAAGCTACCTAAGTTTCACCAACAAACGTGGCCCAGCCGGCACCTCTATTCAAATTCCAATGATGCACAAAGATGATGCGGGCTTCCGTTCTCACTACATCACCTTAGAAATGCATATTGAAGACGCCCCTGCAGCCGATGAAATCATCGTTGTATTAGGTGGTTCAGATGGCGGCCGTGCACACCCACGAATTGGCAACCGTTATATGGATTTGGAAGAAATCGCAGCAGAAAAAGCCGCAGCAGAAGCCTAATGTCTGTAGAAGGCCGCGTAGGTTTGCCACTCAAAATGCACCAAGGTACCCATTACCAGGTGCATGGGAATGCAACCCAACCCACCTTAGTGCTGATACATGGTGTAGGTTTAGACCACACCATGTGGCAAAGCCAAGTGCGTTGCCTTGCCTTAAATTACCAAGTGCTCACCTACGACCTCACTGGTCATGGGTTGAGCCATCATGCAACGCCAGAAACGGATTTATCCACCCTAGCGCAGCAGCTACTGCAACTGATGGATCATTTACAGTTGGCTAAGGTGAACTTAGTAGGGTTTTCTTTAGGCGGTTTGGTGGCCCGTGTATTTGCCACCCTGTACTCGCAGCGGTTAAACAGCTTAGTCATTATGAACTCGGTATTCAATCGCAGCGCCCACTTAAGGTCCGCCATTCTCGATCGTATCGCACAGGTGGATGAACATGGCCCAAGTGCAAACATTGATCAGGCTCTAGAACGTTGGTTTAGCCCAGCGTATGCTAGTGCGAACCCAGCGTATATGATGCAGCTGCGTAACAAGGTATTAAACAACCACCGGCCCAATTACAGCCGCTGTTACCGACTGTTTGGCGAAGGCGACAACGCCGCTGTGGCGCAGTTAGACCAAATTTGCTGTCCAACGTTAGTGACGACAGGCGCCTTAGACCCTGGCTCAACGCCCGCCATGAGTTATGCACTGGCAGACAAGATTGCCCTGGCCAGCACCCATATCATCACTGAGGCTCGGCACATGATGCCCGTAGAGAACGCAGACCAAGTCAATCAGTGTTTAACCGAATTTTTGGCGCGGCATAACCCCTAATTATTTAATACACAGTGTAGGAGCGGCAGAATGTCCATCACACAGTCCCTTAAACAGTATCAAATGTTCATTAATGGCCAATGGCTAGATGCCCAAGATGGCGGCCGCTTTGATAGTTTAAACCCGGCTAACGCGCAACCATGGGCGAGTTTTCCACACGCCCAAGAAGCCGATGTAGATGCCGCCGTACAAGCGGCACAAAACGCCTTTGAAAATCCAGAGTGGCGCAATTTACACGCCACGGCCAGGGGTAAATTACTACGTAAATTGGGGGATTTAATTGCGGCCAACAAACAACGTTTGGCGCGATTAGAAAGCAACGACAACGGCAAACTGATACGTGAAACACTAGGCCAAATTGGCTACATGCCCGAGTTCTTCTATTACTACGCAGGCCAAGCCGATAAGCTAGAAGGCCAAACCCTACCGTTAGACAAAACCGACATGTTCGCCTACACCACCCACGAGCCATTAGGTGTGGTAGCTGCCATCATTCCGTGGAACTCGCCCATGTACCTAACGGCGGTGAAGCTAGCACCCGCGTTAGCTGCTGGTAACACGGTGGTACTCAAACCGTCCGAACATGCCTCGGCCACTATTGTTGAGCTCATGCATTTAGTCCAAGAAGCAGGTTTTCCAGACGGTGTGGTTAACGTAGTGACAGGTTTTGGTGCCGACACAGGATCCGCTCTAACCAAACACCCATTGGTACGTCGCATTGCCTTTACCGGCGGCGGCCAAGGCGCCAAAGCTGTGGTTAAAAATAGTGCCGAAAACTTAGCCCAATTAAGCTTAGAGTTGGGTGGCAAGTCCCCCAACATCATCTTTGATGATGCCAACATAGGCAGCGCCGTTAACGGCGTGATTGCCGGCATTTTTGCAGCCTCGGGCCAAAGCTGTGTGGCAGGTAGCCGCTTACTAGTGCAAGACACCGTGTATGATGAGTTCCTGAACGCGCTAAAAACACGAGTGGCAAGCATCATCATTGGCGACCCTATGGACCCTAGTTCAGAAATGGGCCCCATGGCAACCCAGCCCCAACTCGCGCTAGTAGAGCGAATGGTAGCGGCTGCACTGGCCCAAGGTGCCCAATTAATACACGGCGGCCAACGTGCGTCAGTGGCTGGAGATGGCTGGTATTATCAACCGACCATACTCGCGGTTGAGTCTAACCAATGCAGTATTATGCAAGATGAAGTCTTTGGTCCGGTAGCCAGCATTATGCGCTTTAGCGACGAAGCCCATGCCCTTGAACTAGCCAACGACAGTGAATTTGGTTTAGCAGCAGGCATTTGGACCCGCGATAACGCCCGTGTGCACCGCATGAGCAAAGCGGTACAAGCAGGTATCATTTGGGTCAACACCTACCGTGCGGTATCGCCCATGGGCGCCATAGGTGGATTTAAGGCAAGTGGTTATGGCCGAGAAAGCGGTATTGATGGTGTAAAAGATTACACGCAACTCAAAACAGTATGGATCAATACCTCTAGTGAACCGATGGCCGATCCATTTACAATGCGATGATGACACGCGAGACTATTTTAGTTAACATGTTAATATAAATTTCGTATTGAAACGTTTAATATATTGAACGCTTTGATGTAATATAAAGCACACCTAGCAACTTGCTATTTTTAACTACAGGATTGACCCCATGCAACTAGCCAACCCCGCCTTATTTCGCCAACAAGCCTACATCAACGGTATTTGGCTAGACGCTGATTCGAGCGCCACCATCGAAGTCACCAACCCAGCAAATGGCGAAGTGCTTGGCAGCATTCCAGATATGAACGGCGTAGAAACAGCGCGCGCTATAGAAGCAGCACGCGTGGCTATGATTAGCTGGCGTAAGTTCACAGCCAAGCAACGTGCAGTTATTTTGCGTCACTGGTTTGACTTAATTATGGCCAACCAAGAAGACCTTGGTAAAATCATGACCTTGGAGCAAGGCAAGCCCCTCAACGAAGCCAAGGGCGAAATTGCTTATGCCGCTAGCTTTATCGAATGGTTTGCCGAAGAAGGCAAGCGCACATACGGCGATATTATCCCCACCCATAAAGCCGATGCTCGTATCGTAGTGACTAAGGAGCCGATTGGTGTCGTCGCCGCTATTACGCCTTGGAACTTCCCTTCTGCCATGATCACCCGTAAGTGCGGCCCCGCATTAGCAGCCGGCTGTGGTTTTGTTGTACGCCCTGCTGCCGAGACACCTTTCTCTGCCTTAGCTTTGGCCGTATTGGCAGAAGAAGCGGGCATTCCTGCTGGCGTATTTAACGTCATTACGGGCCAGTCTCGCCCCATTGGTGCCGAACTTACCAGCAACCCTACGGTGAGAAAGCTTACCTTTACTGGCTCTACGCCTGTAGGCAAATTGTTAATGCAGCAATGTGCACCCACCTTAAAGAAAGTGTCGTTAGAGCTCGGCGGCAATGCGCCGTTTATCGTCTTTGATGACGCCGATTTAGATGCCGCAGTGACCGGAGCCATTGCCGGCAAATACCGCAATGCTGGCCAAACCTGTGTGTGTGTTAACCGCTTTATTGTACAAGAAGGTGTGTATGACGCCTTTGTCGAAAAATTTGCCGCCAAAGTGGCCGAGCTGCAAGTAGGCAACGGTATGGATGAGGGCGTAACCCAGGGCCCAATGATCAACCAAGGCGCCATTGATAAGGTAAAAGGGCATATTGAAGATGCCCTCAGCAAAGGCGGTAACTTAGTGTGTGGTGGTGAAAGCCACTCCTTGGGTGGCAGCTTCTTTACCCCAACCATTATTGGCAATGCCACCACCGACATGAAAGTAGCCACGGAAGAAACATTTGGCCCCTTAGCTCCCATCTTTAAGTTTAAAGACGAAGCGCAAGCCATCGCCATGGCCAACGACACAGAGTTTGGTTTAGCCGCATACTTCTATACTCGCGACATTGGCCGCGTATGGCGTGTCGGTGAAGGCTTAGAATATGGTATTGTAGGTATTAACGAAGGCATAATTTCTACAGAAGTAGCGCCGTTTGGTGGCGTTAAAGAATCCGGTATGGGCCGCGAAGGGTCCCATTACGGCATTGAAGACTTCTTAGAAATCAAATACATGTTAATGGGCGGGTTATAAACCACCTAACCGCATCAAATGAGAGATCCAGATGACAGACCAGCAAGCCCGTTCAGAAAAGTTTGAAGCCGGACTAAAAACCCGTAAAGCAGTACTAGGTGACGCCTATGTTGACGCCTCCATTGCTGCTGCAGACGACTTTACCTGGCCCTTGCAGGAGTTAGTGACCGAGTATTGCTGGGACAGCATTTGGAACCGAGAGGGTTTGCCCAAGCAAACCCGAAGCCTGATTAACCTCGCCATGATCACTGCGCTAAATCGCCCCCATGAATTAAAACTACACATCCGTGGTGCCTTTAACAATGGCTGTAGCCAAGATGAAATTCGTGAAGTGTTATTACAGTCTGCAATTTATTGTGGTGTACCGGCCTCCATTGATGCCTTTCGCACTGCAAGGGAAGTCATCAACGAGATGGCCGCCGAAAAGCAGGCTGAGTGTTAACTCATGGTTGCCAATCTCACCAACCTAAAAGTCACCCGTAATACCATCACCCTACGCCAAATTGTATTGGATAAGTTACGTGATGCTATTATCAGCACCCAACTAAAACCAGGCCAACGACTGGTCGAACGCGAATTATGCAAAGTGCTGGACGTGAGCCGCACCTCCGTGCGCGAAGCCTTACGTCATTTAGAATCCGAAGGGTTGGTACAATATGCCGGCCAACGCGGCCCCAGCGTTACCGTACTTGACGCCGTAGATGTAAAGAACATTTATGAACTAAGGGCAGCTTTGGAAGGCCTTGCAGGCGAGCTATTTTGTAGCCGTGCAACGGATCAACAAGTACAGCAGTTACAAGCCACCACCAATGCCTTAAAAGCCGCTTTTGACCGCTCTGAAGTAAGTGAGATTTTGGCTTGTACCAAATATTTTTACGACCAATTGCTCGAAGGCAGTGGCAATTTAGAGCTCGGCAGTAGCCTCAATCGTTTACTGGCGCGCATCATGGTACTGCGCGCAGGCACCATCTCCGAAGCAGGACGATGGAAAGACAGCCTCATTGAAATGCAGAATATTATGCAAGCCATAGCCAAGCGCGACCCAGAAGGGGCTCGCCAAGCCTGCGTGGCTCATGTTCAAGCCGCAGGCGCCATTGCTCTAAAGCAGATACATTACGCCTAAGCATGAATTTTTGTAGCCACTGTGGTTCTGACCGCCTGCAGCAACAAGTGCCCGATGGTGATACTCGCCCGCGGCTCACATGTGCAGCCTGCCAGCACGTTCATTACCATAATCCCAGTATCATTTGTGGTTGTATCATTGAACGTGATGACGAGATTGCATTGTGCCTTAGAGCCATCGAACCGCAAAAAGACACCTGGACTGTGGCCGCTGGGTTTATGGAAAATGGCGAAAACACAGAAGCCGCTGCGCAGCGAGAAACCCTAGAAGAAACCGGCATGCAGGTTAATATTTTGGACTTGTATTCGGTATTCAATGTCATCCATATGCATCAAGTGTATATTATTTACCGCGCCCAATTTGTAGCCCAAACCCAGCCCATCGGTCCCGAATCAAGTGCGGTTCAATGGTTTAAAACCGACCAAATCCCTTGGCACCTGCTGGCCTACCCCGCCATAAAAACCATGCTCAAACGCCACGCTAGAGAACGTCAAAGTGGACGCTTTAACTTATACTTAGGCGACGCCGACTCTGGACGCACCACACCCATTGGTTAAACCCTAACCAAACGCCCACATCAGCGTTAAATTGACCGCTGGCGCTTGCAAAATCGATTATTTGCCGCATTATGAATACTTAATCAAAGAACCTTTGGATCTCGTTTATGCCCTCATTAAAACGCTTGAGCCTCGTGCTTACTCTAGTCATTTCCAGCCTCGCCCTCTCTGCGTGCGGCGTAAACAACATTCCCACCTACGACGAACAGGTAAAGTCTGCTTGGTCGCAAGTAGAAAACCAATACCAACGCCGCGCCGACCTTATCCCTAATTTGGTGAGCACGGTTAAAGGCTATGCTGCCCACGAAAAAGACACCCTCACTGCAGTCACCAACGCTAGAGCTAAGGTGGGTTCTATTCAGGTGAATAAAAATCTACTTGAGAACCCTCAGGCCATGCAGCAGTTTCAAGAAGCTCAAGGCCAGCTCGGCAGTGCTTTAAAGCGCTTACTGGTGGTGAGCGAGCGCTACCCAGACCTCAAGGCCAACCAAAACTTTTTAGCGCTACAATCACAGCTTGAAGGCACCGAAAACCGTATTAGCGTAGCCCGCAGAGACTATATTACCGCCACCGAACGCTTTAACACCGAGATTCGCACCTTCCCGGGTAAACTTTGGCACAGCCTTCTGTACAGCGATTTAAAACTACGTGACGCCTACACCGCCACCACCCAAGACGCAGAAACGGCGCCAAAGGTAAGCTTCTAATGGCCCGTCTATGGGCTAAAGGCATTTTACTAAGCCTTATTCTGGTTTCAGTCTCCAGCTTCGGTGCTTTTGAAGTACCCAAGCTCACAGGCCGAGTGCTGGACCAAGCCAGTTTAATTAACCCAGCTACCGAACAACGCATCAATCAATTGTTGGCTGGCCACGAACAAGCCTCAAGCAATCAAATCGTTGTAGCCACTTTTAAAGACTTACAAGGCTATAGTATTGAACAAGCGGGCGTTGATATGGGCCGGGCTTGGGGCGTAGGTCAAAAAGAGGCCGACAACGGCATCGTACTCATCCTTGCAGAAAAAGAACGCAAGGTTCGTATAGAAGTTGGCTATGGTTTAGAAGGCCTAATGACGGACGCCGTTAGCGCCAGCATTGTGCAGCAAATCATGTTGCCTATGTTCAAAAAAGGCGACTTTAGCGGTGGTTTATTGGCAGGCACAGAGGCCATTGTGGTGGCTTTAGGTGGCCAATATGTTGCCCCTTCTGCCCGTGGCAAAAGTGAAGGCTCCAGTTCTGGTTTGCCTAGCCTTATTTTTCTATTCATTTTTATGTCTATAGGCGCCATGACCCGCCTTGGCACCCCTTCCGGTGGCCGCGGTGGTCGTAGCAACTGGTGGATATTACCTCTCCTTATTCTTGGTGGTGGTGGCGGAGGCCGTAGCTCAGGCGGCGGTGGTTTTGGTGGATTTTCCGGCGGTGGCGGCGGATTCGGAGGCGGCGGTGCGTCGGGAGGTTGGTAAGATGACATTAATAAACGAACAACAACAAACCAAAGTACAGCAAGCCATTGAGCAGGCTGAAAGCAACACCGATGCCGAGTTAGTAACGGTGCTTGCAGGCCAAAGTGACGACTATTACTTTATTCCGACTATGTGGGCAGCGTTGATCGCTTTAGTAACCCCGGCGTTACTTTTGCAAACCAACTTATGGCTAAGCCAAACCGACCTATTATGGATTCAGTTGATAGAGTTCGTGGCCTTAACTGTCGTGTTTCGTTGGCAGCCCTTAAAACTCGCCCTAGTACCTAAGCGGGTCAAGTACGCCCGCGCCTCATTAGTGGCTAAACAGCAGTTCTTAGCCCAAGGTTTGCACCACACCCAAGCAGAAACGGGAGTATTAATTTTCATCTCTGAAGCGGAACATTATGTGGAAATATTAGCCGACCGAGGTATCAACAACCTGGTAGCCGATGACGCATGGAGTAACATCGTCAATGACCTACTAGGTCAAATAAAAGCCGGCAACACAGAAGCCGGCCTCACAGAAGCCATCAATGCCTGCGGTGCATTATTAGCCGAAAAGGTACCGTCTACCCACGATAATGACGAATTATCTAATCACTTGGTGATTATATAGTCCCACTATCGCTGTCATTCTGACGCTAAACTATACTGTCATTCTGACGCAGGTCAGAATCCAAAACCACCGTATCTAAACAAACTGAACCACACTCGTGTGTGGATCACGGCTTTGTTTGGCTTGATTTAACGCGTCTAGGTAGTCAGCCCAGTGCTGAGCCTGGTTAACACTGAGATCACGCAAGTAGTCCCATGTATAGAGCCCAGAGTCGTGGCCATCGTCATACTCAAGCTTCACGGCATAATGGCCCACGGCCTCAACACCCACCAGCTTAACTTTGCTTTTACCCACCTGCAAAACCGCTTGGTCTGGGCTGTGGCCGCGAACTTCTGCACTGGGTGACGAGATTCGTAGGTATTCGGCATTCAGCGTGTAACTGACTTCACCGTGGGCTTCCGCATAACTCAGCTCTAGGGTGTTGCTACTTTTGTGTAGTTTAATTTTGGTTGGGTTCACGGCGAGTATCTCAGTTAACGTTTACGACGAATTAAATCACGAATCAGGAATCGATTAGGGTCCAAGCCCCATGCCACGCATTGTGCCACAGGCAAGGCCTGATTAGCCATTCGGCTAGCTAATATTTCGGCACTTAAGGGTGCGCTAATCAAGCCTTTAGATCCGTGACCAGCATTAATATACAAACCTTGTAAGTATGGCATGGCTTGTTGGAATTTATAGTTAGCGTCTTTGCTGAGTTTGCCAAAACGCTCAATCACTGTGTTTTCGTCGGCGATTAGACCCACCATGGGCAAATAGTCTGGCGTTACCGACCTAAAACCTACCCGTCCACCCTGTACGTCGCCTAAGCCTTTGTTTGAGGTTTGAGGTAACACGTCGGCCATGCGTTGCAAGTTGTCTTGATGGTCTTGCTCTGACAAGCCCACATCGTCCGTATGCAAGTTGTAGCTGGCACCCGCTGCCAACACGCCTGATTGAGCTGGGGTTACGTAGCCTTCGCCACACACCACTACATCGGGCCCTTGCTGTACTTGTACATAACTCACTTGGCCACGAATGGATTTAAGCGCCAGCTGGTGCTGCGGCACCAAGGTTTTTGCGTCATTAGCATTGGCTAACACCACGGCATCAAAATGATGCACTCCTTGGTGATCACCTTGCACCTGCAGTTGCCATCCGTCATCTTGGGTTAATGCTAGCACTTGGCTACCACTCCACAAGCCGGCACCACTGTGCTCAAACAGGGCCTGACACCAATGGGCAGGTGATACCCAACCACTGGTAGGGAAAAACAAACCACCGGCAGCAAGGGGTTGCTTAGCTTTGGCCTGGGCGTCGACCAAACTAAGATGTTGCAGCCAAGACGAGGGATAATCACGGGCCATCACAGCCTGCATTTGTAACTGTTCTCGCGGGGACTTAGCCAACTGCAATAGACCACAAGCCCGCCAATGCTCGTTACTCAAACTGCGTTCGAGCAAGGCCATACTATGTTGTAGGCCTTGTTGATGGAACTGCCCTGCCACCGTGGCGTTGTCTGGCAGCTTGGCATAAAGCATGCCCTGTCGGTTGCCAGAGGCTCCACTAGCAAGGCTTTGGCCTTGCTCTATGATAGTTACATCAAAACCCCGCTGGCTCAAACTATAGGCCGTGGCTGTACCGCTGATACCACCGCCTATAACGGCCACACGGCTGCCTTGAGCCATGGCTTTATTAGGCCTCTGCCATGGCTGCTGATAACTAGAACTGAACTGCTGGGTTTGCGAATTAGGCGTACATTGATTGAGTGAGACATCAAACTCTGCACTCATTTGCGCCATGGCTTCAGCTTTAGGCGCTTGAACTAAGATCAGTTTGACCACGCCAAAATCGAGCTGATAAAAACCTTTGATGGGACCCGGATATTGCTCTTGCAGGGCCAGTGATTGGCTTTTTAGCTGTGGCCATTGCTGTTGGGTTTGGCGTAACTGATCTAACGTTAGCGGCTGTTCAGAGATAGCCAGATAGATTAACGATCCACCATTGTCCCCGTTGCTCCACAATTGCCACGCCAGCAAAAAGTCTAAGCCACTGCCAAACTCACCGTCAAACACCTGCACCGCCGCTTGCGGCCGACTTAACTTGTCGAAAAAACCGCTGGCTGCATACTGCGTCTTGAGTTCGGCTAAACGCTGTTTGGCACAGGTTTTAGTGAGACGCCACTCAGGGCTAGAAACCAAACACTGAGGGTCAGCGAAGGCCCGTTTATTGGTGTTTGGCTTCATAGACGAAGGTTTATTTATTCAAGTGATAAGCGTTGTACAAGTACACGGGGTCGGCTGGCCAATCACGGTACATACCGTGAGTTTTAGTAGGCACTTGGGTAATGCGATCAACAATATCCATACCCTTAATCACCTTACCAAAAACCGCATAACCGGCGCTACTGGCACTTTTATCTAGAAATGGATTGTCCTGATGATTGATAAAAAACTGTGCTTGGGCGCTGTCTGGGTCGCTGGTTCTGGCCATAGCAATAGTGCCACGCAGGTTAGACAACCCATTTTTGGCTTCATTAACAATCGAAGGCTGGCTACTTTTCTTGGGCTTGTCATTGGTGCCAAAACCACCGCCTTGCACCATAAACCCAGCAATCACCCGATGGAAAATGGTGGACTGATAATAACCCGAATTAACATAATGCAAAAAGTTTTCAACGGTGACAGGCGCAGCATCTGGGTTTAACTCAACCACAATGTTGCCATGTACGGTTTCTAATTCCACCTGCGGGTTTTGGGCCCAAAGATTTAGGCTAAGGCCCATAGCTAACAGCGTTACTAGTAATGGCTTGATCATTTTCATGGTGATAGGCCCTATGCTGGCAAGACTTTGTTAAACGGTTTAACGGTGACTTTGTGGTACACGCCCGCAGTGATGTAGGGGTCGATATCGGCCCATGCCTGGGCGCTGACCAAGTCGGCAAATTCGGCCACAATTAAGCTGCCGCTAAAGCCTTCGCCGTTAATATGTGGGTGCGGGCCAGCAAGCACCAAACGCGACTCGGCCTCTAAGGCTTTTAACCGCTCAACGTGTGCAGGACGGGCTTGTTTACGTGCAGCCAAGCTGTCTTGTACATCTTCTGCAATAATGGTAAATAACATTACTTATCCTCTGCTTCAGTATCTTTAGGCATGTAGCGTGACATATATAAACCCTGAGCCATAATAAATACAAAGGTCAAACCCAACATGCCAAACAACTTAAAATCAACCCATGTGGCTTCGCTATAATTAAAGGCCACATACAAATTAATGCTGCCCATGGCCGCAAAAAATGCCACCCATGCTAAGTTGAGCTGACGCCAAATACGGCTCGGCAACTGCACGCCTTTCTCCATCAACCGTTGCACCACTGGTTTTTTACCAATAAACTGGCTGCCTAAAAAGCCCAAGCCAAACAACCAGTTAACGATGGTAGGTTTCCACTTGATGAACTGGCCGTCTTGCAAGGCCACCGTAAGGCCACCTAACACAACTACCAAAACCAAGGTAATGAGCTGCATTTTTTCTATTTTTTTGGTGGTAACCCAGGTATACGCCATTTGCAACATGGTGGCAGGAATGAGTATAGCGGTAGCGAGGATCAGATCGCCGGTCATCTTATACACAATAAAAAAAATGACTATGGGTAAAAAGTCGATAAGTAGCTTCATGAATTGCAAGTCTCTGAGGTGGTTGACTGATGAGCCAGCCTACCTACAAGGTTAGGTAAAAATTGTATTTCCATTGTACCATGCCAGAAAAGCATGATGCGCAAAAAACAAAGGCAGAATTGAAGACCATGCAACCGCATATTTTTGAATGTATAGACGCCCACACCTGTGGTAACCCCGTGCGCTTAGTGGCTCAAGGTGGACCCGAGCTTGTGGGCGCTAACATGAGTGCTAAACGACAGGATTTTTTAACCCATCACGACTGGGTTCGCACTGCGCTGATGTTTGAACCCCGCGGCCATGCCATGATGTCGGGTTCCATTCTTTACCCGCCAAGCAATCCGGCCCACGATGGCGCCATTTTGTTTATTGAAACCAGTGGCTGTTTACCCATGTGTGGTCACGGCACTATCGGCACCGTAACCACCGCATTGCAAGAAGGTTTATGGACGCCCAGGATCGCAGGTCAACTCACCTTAGAGGTGCCAGCAGGTGTTATTCGTATAGAATACCAACAGGACGATAACGGTCAGGTTGAATTTGTGCGCATTTTTAACGTCGCCAGCTACCTGGCACACCAAGCATTAAGCATTCATTGCCCAGGTTTAGGCGAGCTAAAAGTCGACGTTGCCTATGGCGGTAATTATTACGCTATTGTCGAACCACAAGCCAACTTTGCCGGTTTGCACAAATTTAGTGCCGCCCAAGTTCTACGTTACAGCCCATTAATACGCGAAGCCGTTAATAAAGTAGCAACGTGTGTACACCCCGAGGATGTCAGTGTTAATGGTATTAGCCACGTAATGTGGACCGGTGAGCCGCAAAAGGCTGATTCTAGCGCGTCTAACGCCGTGTTTTACGGCAGTGGCGCTATCGACCGCTCCCCTTGCGGTACCGGCACTAGCGCTCGTATGGCGCAATTACACGCCCAAGGCCGCCTATCAACGGGCCAACAGTTTGTGCACGAAAGCATTATCGGCAGTCAATTTATTGGCCGCGTGGAGTCCACCACTCAAGTGGGTTCATACCCTGCCATTATGCCCAGCGTGCAAGGTTGGGCCAAAGTCACCGGTTATAACCGCATTATTGTTGACCCAAGCGACCCTTACGCCCACGGATTTGAAATTCAATAGGAAACAGCAACATGAATTTACATACACTAGAGCAGCAATACGCCGTAGCTACCGAAATTAAAGTAAAGTGGGGTGAAATGGATGCCTTTCAGCACGTTAATAACACCGTTTACATTCGCTATATAGAAGACGGTCGTATCGACTTATTTGAAAAACTAGGTATGACCAGCGACATGAGCGAGCTCAATATCGGTCCTATACTCGCCTCTATTCAGTGTGATTATTTGGCACCGGTGACCTACCCAGACACTTTGTTAGTTTTCACCACTGCCACCCAAACCGGTGCCAAAAAAATCGAGTTAGACCACAAAATATGGAGCAAAACGCAAAATCGCTTAGTAGCTCAAGGCAAAGGTTTAGGCGTATATTATGACTACAAGGCCCTAAAAAGCTGCGTCATACCCGAATCTATTGTGGCTAAATTTTCAGCCTTGAGCGAGCAGTAAATGGCCTATTCCACCACTGCCAGCTTGTCGTTACACAACTACAATATTGTGCGGGTTAACGACAAAGGCAATATTGTGAACTGCACCGTGGTTAAAATGTGCAAAGACTATGCTTTGATTAAGTTAGATGGTAAAACCTATAGGGTACCCTATGGCCTAATGGACGAAGTAGTCGGTCACGAACTGCTTATGCCAGAGTAGAGGGCTCACTGAAAACAGGCTTAAATCAATGCGCTTAATTCGTTTCTTAAAACAAGACCTAGCCCACGAAATTGAAGAGTGGGTAGATCAAGATGTCATCCGTGCAGACCAAGCACAAGCCATTTGTGCCCGTTACGGCACCAGCTACCCGCCATCCGATAGAAATTCTGTTGGCTACCGGCTGCTCCAACTATTTGGCATCCTTTTCCTCGGTTTAGCACTGATCGTACTGTTGGGAGAAAACTGGGACGCCATGCCACGTGGATTACGCATGGGAGGCTTAATTGCCCTTACTGCAGGCCTTCAGGCCGCTGCATTATGGAAGTACCGTTTAGCCCAGCATCACGCCAGCGCAGGCTTCGCTTTGCTAGGTAACTTTGCCTATGGCGCCTCCATTATACTAATTGCTCAAATATACCACCTCGGTAAATACATGCCAGACGGAGTGTTTTGGTGGGCGCTAGGCTGTTTGCCGTGGGCCTTGTTGTTAAAGAACCCATTATTGATGATCCAAACCTTGATCCTGGCGGCCATTTGGTTCTTATTAGAAGTAGACTATGGCATTTACCCCGCCAGCGCTGGCCTATTTTTGCTGTGCGGTTTTTGGTTATTAACAACAGGGCCCAGGAGCATCTCTCTGCTCCTAACCTTGCTGATTTGTAGTGGTGCTTGGACCGAGTTTAGCTTAATGGCGTTGTGGAGTTCTGGGGCTCTAATAGGTGGTCATATTGAGCAAACCATCGTCACCGTAGCCGTGTTCATGCTGTTATTTGTAATCGGCCGCAGCCTCCAATACAAAGGGTCTAACAACTATAAAGATTACGGTGGTCTAATCGACATTTGGTGTCTTCGTTTTGGTTTGATATTTTTGTTTGTACTGAGCTTTACCGAAGCCCTCGACGAAATTACGTCGGCCCAGTGGGATCATGTCACCTCCATGTTGATTATTACTAGCCTGATCATCACCTTAACAACTGTTATGGCCTGGCGTTCTGGCTTGTTATTACACATGATTGGCATGTATACACTGCTGGCTGCAGGTATTGCATTTTTAGTATTAGATCCACAAGGCTACGGCGTAACGGCAACCAGTTGGCTGGTTAACATAGCGTTGTTATGCAGCGGCATTTACCTCATTTATAACGCCATCAACACCGGCAAATCACATTATTTCTTCTTGGGATTAGTCACCTTATTGGCTGCAGCTTTTGCCCGTTATTTTGACTTAGTCGGCGGCTACATAGGCGGTGCCGTATTGTTTCTTGTTTTCGCTATCATCCTCTTTTCTGCCTCTAAATACTGGCAAATCCATAGCATGAAAACCAATGGCAAGGAGGCCAAAGCTAATGCCTAAGCGTCTGACTGTTGGCCTAGTGTGTGCTGCCAGCTTCCAACTGTGCGTACTGGTAGGTATGTATATTAACGCCCAGTTACCTTTGTGGTTTGGCACCGAGGTTTCTCTGGCGACAAAACCCGTAGACCCCCGCTCTTTGTTTCGTGGTAACTACGCGCTTTTATCCTACAACATAAACCAACAAGCAGTGCCCCAAGCATGGCAGGATGGTCACCCAATTGCTAAAGGCACGGTGGTGTATATCGCCCTTGAGCCTGTAACTGAAACCGAACTATGGATTGGCAATGGTATGTACAAAGAAGAGCCTACTAGCGGGTTATTTATGCGCGGTAGGACAGGCAAAAACTGGCACCTCCAAGGGGCACCCATGATCGAGGTAAGCTACGGCATCGAAGCTTTTTTTGCACCTAAAGACAAAGCCATGGCCCTAGAAGAGCAACTTAACCACCCCCACAGAGCAGTTATCATGGTGAACGCCGATGGCCGCGCTCGACTTAAAGGCATAGTTAGCAACTAGCGTTACATCACCGGCTATTTTCGGTCGAAAATACCTATAACGGGCTGCCGTATTCTCGCCGATCGGTAACTACGCGATGCTCTCTTACAAACGTATACAACCCTGTGGCTATAATAATTCCAGACCCAACGAGGGTAGGCATTTCCACGTTTTCGTTGAAAACAAATACACCCACCAGCAGCGAGAACAGTAGTCTTGTATACCTAAAAGAAGAGACCACAGAGGCATCCCCCACGCGCATTGCCGCAACAATGGCATAATAACCCGACACACTAAAAACGATAGCACAGCCAAAATAAACTAATTCTTTACCCAAGATAGGGGCAATACCTTGGGGGCTTACCCAGAGCATTAATGCACCAATAACAGCCAGAGATGAAAAGGCTTGAAAAGAAATGATGGAAGATTCAACAGTCTTAGGAATAGCGCGAGTCACCAAATCTCTAGCGGCAACGCCCACAACGGCCACCAGCACCCACAAAACCGATGGATCAAAGCCTGTAAATCCAGGCCTTATAATCAGTAACACACCACTAAAACCCACACCAACGGCAGTCCACCGACGCCAGTCCACTCTTTCGCCTAAGAATAACGCCGCGCCCATGGTAATTGTTAAAGGGGTAACTTGAAATACCGCCGCCACTGTTGATATAGGCACAAGCGACAATGACGTCACAAACGCCACGGCGGCAATGGTTTCTGCGATCATACGAGCAATAGTCGCCCGTGTCCAAACGCTGGGTACAAATATTTTACGCCCTCGGGTAAGGGCCAGAAGAGCAAAAATAACAGCGCCAAAAAAGCCCACAACCATCAAAATCTGACCAATGGAGACGGTGCTAGAAAGCTGCTTAATGAAGGCGTCTTCTAGGGTAAAGCCCGCCATCGCGACGAGCATTAATAGGATGCCTTTACGGTTATTTATACTGCTGTTCAATGGGAGTGACACCTATGGCAAATTCAATTCAACTAAGTCCAACCACACACTACTGTTTGAGTCGGTAGCCGGTTTTAAAGATCCAGCCGATGAGGGCCAAACAAATACCCATAAACAACATCACCATGGCTAAACTAACACCCACACTAACATCGGATATTTCGTAAAAACTCCAACGAAAGCCACTGATCAGGTACACCACAGGATTAAACATCGTCACCGTTTGCCACGCGTTAGGCAGCATGTCGATAGAGTAAAAAGCACCGCCCAAAAACACCATTGGCGTGACCACTAGAAGAGGAATCAATTGCAGCTTTTCAAACCCATCGGCCCAAATACCAATCAGAAAACCAAACAGGCTAAAGGTAATGGTGGTTAATATCAAAAATGCCAACATCCAAAACGGATGAGCGATCTGAATCGGCACAAATAAGCCTGCCGTGGCCAGTATAATCAAACCAATAATTAGCGATTTTGTCGCTGCTGCTCCCACATAACCTACGGTAGCTTCCCAAAACGACACCGGTGCAGAAAGCACCTCATAAATAGTGCCCGAATAACGCGGAAAATAGATACCAAACGATGCGTTAGACAAGCTTTGAGTCATAATGGATAACATGATTAGCCCCGGCACAATAAAGGCGCCATAACTAATGCCATCGACAGATTCGATACGCGAACCTATAGCACCACCAAACACTACAAAATAAAGCACGGTAGACAACACAGGAGACACGATGCTCTGAGTCACCGTGCGTTTAGTACGCGACATCTCAAACGAATAAATGGCCCACATAGCTCTTAGATTCATGCTACGTCCTCCAGTAAGTCTACAAATATTTCTTCTAGGCTGCTTTGTTGTGTGTGTATGTCTTTCACACCTAAACCCGCGCTAGTTACGGCTTGTAGTAACCCTCCGATGTCTATTTCTTCTGCATCTTTGTCGTAGTGATACATAATACTGAGGCGGTCGTCGGCCAAACAGAAACCCTGTTCTTCGAGCACCTTGGGTAACGTTTCTAGGGTGTCCATTAACTCTACTTTAAGTTGCTTTTGGCCCATACGAGCCATTAAGGTGCCCTTGTCTTCCACCAGCAACAACTTACCGCCACTGATTACACCGATACGATCGGCAATGGCTTCAGCTTCTTCAATATAATGGGTGGTCAGTACAATGGTTACACCTTGGTGACGTAACTCGTCTACCATGCGCCACATGTCTTGCCGCAAGGCTACGTCTACACCGGCTGTCGGCTCGTCTAAGAACAACACTTGTGGTTCGTGCACCAAGGCCTTGGCGATCAGTAAACGGCGCTTCATGCCGCCTGAGAGTGTCATTATACGGTCATCTTTCTTATCCCACAGGGACAGGTCTCTAAGTACCTTTTCTACCACTTGAGGATTTTTACGTAACCCAAACAATCCACGACTAAAGGTCAAGTTATCCCAGGGGGTTTCAAACGCATCCGTGGTCAGTTCTTGGGGGACTAGTCCAATTAAACTACGGGTTTTACGATAGTCTTTAATAATGTCAAAACCACCCACAGTCACCGACCCGGAGGTGGGATTTACAATGCCACACACCGAAGAAATAAGGGTGGTTTTGCCTGCGCCGTTGGGGCCCAACAAAGCCAATATTTCGCCTTTTTTAACGCTCAGGCTAATGTTATCCAGCGCTACAAAACCACTGGTGTACTGCTTGCCTAAGTTGCTAATTTCGATCATCACTATGTCCTTTTATACCCCGAATCGAGTCTATCAATATAACCACATTGGCTTATTTTAGCCATAAAAAAACCGGCCACAAGGGCCGGCTTTTTGTAAGCGTGGTTAGCTTAGGGGATGAATTACATCATGCCGCCCATACCGCCCATACCGCCACCCATGCCGCCCATGTCTGGCATGCCGCCACCGGCTGCATCGTCTGCAGGTGTGTCAGCAATCATGCACTCAGTAGTGATCATCATGCCAGCTACAGAAGCTGCTGCTTGAAGTGCAGTACGTGTCACTTTGGCTGGGTCTAGGATACCCATTTCGATCATGTCGCCGTAGTCGCCAGTGCTGGCGTTGTAACCGTAGTTACCAGAACCAGACTTCACCTTGTCTACCACAACAGAGGCTTCGTCGCCTGAGTTGCTAGTGATTTGACGCATAGGTGCTTCCATGGCCTTAAGGGCCACTTTAATACCAACAGTCTGGTCTGGGTTATCGCCTTCTAGACCTTCAACGCCTTGCAATGCACGGATTAGTGCAACGCCGCCGCCAGGCACTACGCCTTCTTCAACAGCAGCACGAGTCGAGTGCAATGCGTCTTCTACGCGAGCCTTCTTCTCTTTCATTTCTACTTCGGTAGCTGCGCCAACCTTGATTAGGGCAACACCACCCGCAAGTTTAGCAACGCGCTCTTGAAGCTTCTCACGATCGTAGTCTGACGAAGTATCACCAATTTGTGCGCGGATTGCAGAAACACGACCTTCAATGGCAGAGGCTTCGCCAACACCGTCAATGATGATGGTGTTTTCTTTAGACATGTTAACGCGCTTAGCTTGACCTAGTTGCTCAAGAGTCGCTGTTTCTAGAGACAAACCAATTTCTTCAGAAATTACGGTGCCGCCAGTTAGAACAGCGATATCTTCTAGCATAGCCTTACGGCGATCGCCAAAACCTGGTGCCTTAACTGCACATACCTTTACGATGCCACGCATATTGTTCACTACCAATGTTGCAAGGGCTTCGCCTTCAACGTCTTCAGCAACAATCAACAGTGGACGGCTTGCTTTAGCAACAGCTTCCAAAATAGGTAGCAAGTCACGGATGTTAGAAATCTTCTTGTCTACCAATAGTAGGAAAGGCATTTCCAATTCGGCAGTCATGTTGTCTTGGTTGTTTACGAAGTATGGAGACAAGTAACCACGGTCAAATTGCATACCTTCTACAACGTCTAGCTCGTCCTGTAGAGAAGTACCTTCTTCAACAGTGATTACGCCTTCTTTGCCTACTTTTTCCATCGCTTCAGCAATGATCATGCCTACAGTGCTATCGGAGTTAGCAGAGATCGTACCTACTTGAGCGATTGCATTGGTGTCGGCACATGGCGTAGCCATTTCTTCAATTTGAGCTACTACAGCAGCAGACGCTTTGTCGATGCCGCGTTTAAGGTCCATTGGGTTCATGCCAGCTGCAACAGCCTTAAGGCCTTCGTTTAGGATCGCTTGAGCCAAAACAGTTGCAGTGGTGGTGCCGTCACCGGCTACATCGTTAGCTTGGGAAGCAACTTCCTTCACCATTTGTGCGCCCATGTTTTCAAACTTGTCGGTAAGTTCGATTTCTTTAGCAACAGACACACCATCTTTAGTGATGGTTGGTGCGCCAAAGGCTTTGTCTAGAACTACGTTACGGCCTTTAGGGCCTAAGGTTACTTTTACGGCGTCGGCAAGGATGTTAACGCCGTTTACCATACGGCTACGAGCCGAATCACCAAATCTTACTTCTTTAGCTGCCATGTCAAAAATTCCTGTTTCTATAATAGAGTTAAATTAGGCTTCAAGGATGCCGTAAATTTCGCTTTCGCTAACGATAAGCACTTCTTCGCCATTGATCTTAGCGGTGCTGTTGCCAGCGTAAGGGCCAAACAATACTGTGTCGCCAACCTTAACGCTCATAGCTTGCTGTTCGCCGTTGGTAGTAATACGGCCAGGGCCTACTGCCAATACTTCACCTTGGTTAGGCTTTTCTGCGGCGCTACCAGGTAGCACGATGCCACCAGCACTCGTTGCTTCTTCTTCTTGACGACGAATAACAACACGATCTTGTAAAGGACGGATGCTCATTACGTTTGTACTCCTAAAATGTACGTATCTCCGACTAAGCCGGAATTGTTTTTAATATCGAGTTCTTAGATATGGGGTGAAGTGAGGTTTTCAATAGCAAACCTCAAAAAATGTTTAGAAAACTACACTTTATTCAATCTTATTGCTCTTGTGGCTATTCTGCGGGGCATCAAACTCCCCTTCTATTATACTTTCGTCTTTATTAAAGCCTGCACCAAAGCCACCTGGACCAAAACCACCCGTGGCACCTAGGTTAGCTTTGGAGAACATTTTAAAACGGCCCATCAAACGCGACGCAAAAAACTGGCGCGTAAACGGCAGTAACAACAAAAAGCCAATGCTGTCGGTTACAAAACCAGGGGTAAGCAACAAAGCACCGCCTACGGCCAATAAAATGCCTTCTAACATTTCTTGGGCCGGGATTTGACCCGACTGCATACGCCAGTTAGCACGGTTCAAAGTGGCCAAGCCCTGATGGCGTAGCAAATTAATGCCAATAAAGGCGGTAAGCAATACCAAGGCAATGGTCCATAGCGCACCAATTTGTTGGCCCACTTGAATGAGCACTACCATTTCCACAATGGGCACGGCAATAAATAAGGCAAAAAGAAAACGCATAATAATGTAGTCTTAGTTAAGTTAACTGTGATTCTTATATGCGGCCATACAAAAAAAATGAAAGACCCCCACCAACAAAAGCCACAAGACCAACAACGACTGCGCCGCCAACAGTTGTACCAAACCATTGCCGCCATACCCGCTGGCAAGGTTGCCAGTTATGGCCAACTCGCTGCATTAGCAGGGCAAGTAGGCGCCGCGCGCTGGGTAGGATGGTGCTTACGCCACTTACCCAAAGATTCGTCTTTACCGTGGCATAGGGTAATCACTGCCAGCGGCAAGCTGGCCTTCCCCTCGGCTACGGCCGGTTATGTGCGCCAACGGGAAAAACTCGAACAGGAAGGTGTGCGGTTACACAATCACAAGGTTTCGATGCAACAGTATCAGTGGCAACCCTAATTCTTGTTTGCCTTGTTTTTATTGTGCTATACGTGCACAGTGAGCCTCCATTAGTCGCCCGAATAGATGAACTACTTCCATGAACAAGCTCCCTGCCTTTTACGCGCTACCTTTTTTGTTATTACTTGGCACCGTGTGGGGCAGCGCCATTGTCATTATGAAGCACGTTGTTTCTACGGGTCATCAGCCCCTAGGGTTGATTTTTTGGCAACTAGCTTTGGGCGCAGTCTTACTTACACTTATTGGCCATCTGCAAGGCAAGCCTCTGCCTATGAAAACGGCAGACGTGCGATTTTATGCCATTGTGGCTTTAGTGGGCACTATCATCCCCAACACCACCTCTTACATTGTTGCAGCCCACCTACCAGCTGGCATACTCGCCATTGGCTTGGCCACGGTGCCTATGTTCACGCTGATGGTTGCGCTGGTGACCCGTACTGAAAAATTTGAGGGGCTACGCATTGTAGGCATTTTATTAGGTGCCGTGGCCATTGGCCTAATTCTTGGACCAGAAGCAGGTTTCACCAGCCGAGGCTTAGGGTTTTTTATGCTATTGGCCCTAGTGGCACCTTTCTTCTATGGCATTGAAGGCAATTACATTGCTCGCTATACGCCCACCAATATGGACCCGCTCACCACGTTACGTGGTGCCTCTATCATTGGCTTGTTGATTTGTACGCCGATAACCTTTGCAACAGATTCATGGGTAGACCTTAGCCAAGCATGGACGTCTGTAGAGTGGGCCATTCTTGCCAACAGCCTACTTCACGTTGTGGCTTATATGGGGTACATTTGGTTAGTTGGCCGCACTGGGGCGGTATTTGCGAGCCAAGTGTCCTATGTGGTCACCCTTTCTGGAGTGCTGTTTGGCATGTTGATCTTAGGCGAAAGCCACTCTGCCTTGGTATGGCTGGCGTTAGTTTGTGTGTTGGGTGGTTTAACACTGGTGCAGCCGCGTTCAACCTCTTAACCATTGACCTATTAGTACGTAAAAGCGTACGCTTCTTCAACGGGAGTACATTATGTCGACCATCACCGCTACAGAAGCACGCGCAAGCCTTTATAAGTTAATTGACCAAGCATCCGATAATCACCAGCCTATTACCATTACCGGCAAACGCAACAATGCAGTACTCGTGTCCGAGGAAGATTGGAAAGCCATTGCCGAAACGCTGTACTTAACCTCGATACAGGGTATGAGCCATTCTATTCAAGACGGCTTAGCTCAACCATTGGCAGAGTGTAATACGGAACTCACCTGGTGACTTGGGTTTTGGTTTACACCAAACACGCACAAACAGAGGCTAAAAAACTCGCCGCTTCGGGTTTAAACAACAAAGCTGCAAAGTTACTAGAAATACTGGCTAATGACCCTTTTCAAAACCCACCACCATCTGAACAGCTTGTAGGTAACTTAGCAGGCGCTTATTCCCGCAGAATCAACATACAGCACCGCCTTGTATACCAAGTTTATACCCGTGAAAAAACCGTCAAGGTGCTGCGCCTGTGGACCCATTACGAATAGCTTACACTCGCCAATCAGATTGGATTTATCCCCGCGCATACAGTAAAATAGCACCTCACATTAAACCCCCGCTCCGGATTTACGTTTCGGCTCGCCAAGGAAGTCCTCATGCCTCAAGATCAATCGCAGATTGTTGTCTGTGCGTTATACAAATTCGTCACCCTAGAAAAATTTCAAGACCTACGCCAGCCGTTACTCAAGGTGATGGAGTACAACAACATTCGTGGCACGTTATTACTCGCCTCAGAAGGCATCAATGGCACAGTCGCCAGCAGCCGCAAAGGCATTGATGCATTGATTACTTGGTTTGAAAAAGACGACCGTTTACAACACATCGTCACCAAAGAGTCTTTTGAAGCCGAAAATCCGTTTTACCGCACCAAAGTGAAGCTCAAAAAAGAGATTGTCACCATGGGTGTAGAGGGCATTGACCCCAAACAAGTGGTAGGCACCTATGTTAAACCCCAAGATTGGAACGCCCTTATTTCTGACCCAGACGTAGTGTTGGTAGACACACGTAACGATTACGAAGTGAAAGTAGGCACCTTTGAAGGCGCACTCAACCCAGACACCACCACTTTTCGCGAATTTCCGCAGTATGTAAGCGACAACTTAGACCCGAGCACCAACAAAAAAGTAGCCATGTTCTGTACCGGTGGCATTCGTTGTGAAAAATCCACTGCCTACCTTAAAGAACAAGGGTTTGAAGAAGTGTATCACTTAGAAGGCGGCATTCTTAAGTACTTAGAAGAAGTGCCCGAAGAAGACACCATGTGGCAAGGCGAATGTTTTGTATTCGACAATCGCGTTACGGTAAACCACCAGCTAGAAAAAGGTCAGTACAACCAGTGTCACGCCTGTCGTTTACCAATTACCAAGGAAGAACAAACCAGTGATAAGTACTTAGAAGGCATTAGCTGCCCAAACTGTTTTGACAAACACACCCCAGACCAACGTCAGCGCTTTGAAGAGCGCCAACGTCAAATGGAATTGTCTCAACAACGTGGCGAAGGCCACCTTGGTGCCGACGCCATTGAAACCATTGCCCAACGCCGCCAGGCTAAAGCCGATAAAAAGCAGGCACAGCGGGACAAATAGCGGTTAACCACTATGAGCATTGATTCAGGCCATCGATGCTCTTAACCGCTGCACGGGCCGCTCATCAATGACAATATGAATGGCCGCTGTAATCAGCGCAATGATTGCAGCTGCCCACCATACTTTGTCGTAGTTGCCCGTGGTGTCGTATAAATAACCGCCAATCCAAACACCTAAAAAAGAGCCTAGCTGGTGATTCAAGAACACAATGCCGTACAAGCTACCCATGTGTTTAAGGCCAAACATTTGAGCCACTAAACCGGATGTAGGGGGTACTGTGGCAAGCCATAAAAAACCGGAGACAATGGAGAAAAGGTAGACGCTGGTAGTGCTGATAGGCGCCAACATAAAGGCGGCAATGGCCGCTGCTCGGCAAAAGTAAATAATACCCAGCAAGTTCTTTTTAGAATATTTGCTAGACCAAGCGCCGAACAACAAACAACCAAATATATTAAACAAACCAATGAGCGACAGGCTAACCACCGCAACATGCGCACCAAACCCATTGTCGGACAAGTAGGCTGGCATGTGTACGGTGATAAAGGCCAGCTGAAAACCACATACAAAGAAACCGGCAATCAACAACCAATAATGTACATGGCCACCGGCTTCTTTTAACGCTTGGTTCAAGGTTTGCTGGTCATCTGCGCCGGTTGCATTACGTTGCTGCGCATCACCATGAAATGGCACTGACAACAGCAACATACACAAAGAACCGGACGCCAGTATAAGCAACGCAATTTGCCATCCATAAGTGGTGATAAATTCTTGTGCTACAGGTATGACCAGCAACTGACCAAACGAACCTGCGGCGGTGCCTAAACCTAGGGCAAAGCCACGTTTTTCTTCGGCCACCATGCGTGCCAAAGCCGGCAACACTACACCAAACCCAGTGCCAGCAATACCCATACCCACAAGAATACCTGCACCAATGTGTAAGTCCCAATGGTCTCCGGCGGTAGCGGTGATGTATAGGCCCAACGCATAGGCTAGCGAACCAATAACAATGGATTTTACCGTACCAAAACGATCGGCAATAGCACCCGCAATAGGCTGAAACAGGCCCCAACATAAGTTTTGCAACGCCAAGGAAAAGGCAAACACTTCGCGGCCGTAGCCAAATTCGCTAGAAATAGGCGCCATAAAAAAGCCAAACGAAGAGCGCATACCGAAGTTAACGGCAAGCAACAGGCAGGCACAAAAAACCACAAAGCTGACCAGCTTTACTGGGGTGGTCATAAGCTATTTAAATCCTTTTATAGTACTCAGAGATTGAGCGGTTTAGTCTCTAAAGTTAGTAAACTGTAGCGGCATGTCGAATTCGCCTTCGCGCAAACCGGCAATGGCTTGTTGTAGGTCGTCGCGCTTTTTGCCCGTAACACGGACTTGATCGCCCTGCACTTGGCTTTGCACTTTAAGCTTCTTTTCTTTAAGAAACTTAACCACTTTCTTAGCTAACTCTTTTTCTAAGCCCGATTTCATCAACACCACTTGGCTACTCTTCATATTGGTGGTTTCTGGGTCTTTCACCTCTAAACAACGGATATCAATACCCCGTTTGATCAGCTTTTCGTGCAAAATAGGCAACATTTGCTGTAACTGAAACTCCACATCGGCACGCATGGTGACCATGTCTTCGCCTTGATCAAAGCTAGCGTTAACCCCTTTAAAGTCATAACGGGTGGTTACTTCGCGGTTAGCTTGGTCAAGGGCGTTGGACACTTCGTGGGCGTCAAGTTCAGAAACCACGTCAAATGATGGCATTAGTAAATTCCTTTGTTAAAATACGGGACAAACTTTAATGGTAATATTGTAACCCATGACTCGTCTTTCATCCTACCCTTGGCACATATCTGGTGTTGGTGCTATTGGCAGCCTCTGGGCTAGCAGTTTAGCTCAGCACGGTGTGCCCGTGAGCCTATTACTCAAGGATGAGCAGCAACTCGATCAGTATCACTCGGCGACTGGCATCCATTTGTTGGATAGTGAGCAAACATGGGTGGCCAACCCTCAGGCTTTTACCCCAACCCAGCCACCCAAGGTTATCCACCACCTACTCGTTTGTTGTAAGGCCTATGCCACCCTAGACGCGGTGCTGCCATGGCGCAAGCAGTTAGCCGACAATGCCATCATAGTATTGCTGCAAAATGGCATGGGCAGTGCTCAAGAGCTCCAAATGGCCTTACCTAAGGCTAACATTTATTGTGCCACCAGCACCGACGGTGCGTGGCGTAAAGGCCCTTTTGATGTGGTACGAGCGGGGGTGGGCCGAACGTTGATTGGCAGCTTTAGTGACCACTTGAACAATGCCGTAATTGCGCCCGCCATAGATGATTTATTAGATCGCCTAGAGCATCCGCCCACCCTAAAGCTAGCATGGCACACCGACATCCGAGTACCACTTTGGCACAAACTGGCAATCAACAGCGTGATCAACGCGCTCACGGCAATCTACCAGTGCTCTAACGGCGCGTTAATTGATCACCCTTTAGCGTGGCCACGGTTACAACAACTGTGTGCAGAAACTCAAGATGTAATGGCCAGAGAAGGTGTGATGCCGATGGGCCAAGGCTTGCTTAATAGCAGCCGGCGGGTATTACAACAAACAGCCGACAACAAATCGTCGATGTTGCAAGACTACCAAGCAGGACGCACCACAGAAATCGACGCAATCAATGGCTATATTATTCAACAAGGCGCCCTGTATCGCCTACCCTGCGCAGGCCACAAACAGGTTTGCGAAGATTTACGACGCATTTGTGCAACTTAAGCCTTGCCTCTAAACAGGCAACTGCCCGTATAATAAGCCTTTATTGGCTACTTATGTCTGGCTCACAATGTTAGTTATCCGTCCTATCGGTCCACAAGACCAAGACGCTTTGTATCAAATTGCGGTAGATTCTGGTGTAGGTTTTACCTCCTTACCCATTAACCGCGACGTTCTCAACGAAAAAATTGCACGCTCGGTTGCGTCTTTTGCTAAACCCTTAGACGCACCCGACGATGAAGGTTACCTGTTTGTACTAGAAGACACAGAAACCGGCGAAGTCATGGGCACTACCGCCATTGAAGCCAGCGTGGGCACCCGCGCGCCCTTTTATCACTATCATCGCCAAACCGTAGTACACGCGTCGCCCACGCTAGAAGTCCATAACAAAATGGAAGTGCTCACCTTGTGTAACCATTACACGGGTTGCGCTGAAGTGTGTACCTTATTTCTGCAAGAAGCCCACCGTAACGGTACCAATGGCCGTTTGTTGTCTAAAAGCCGGTTTTTGTTTATGGCGCAATTTGCCGAGCGTTTTGGCAGCAAAGTGATTGCCGAAATGCGCGGCGTTAATGACGCCTCTGGCAATTCGCCTTTTTGGCATTGGTTAGGCACACACTTTTTCTCCATGGAGTTTAAACAAGCCGATTACCTTGTGGGCTTAGGTAACAAAGTGTTTATCGCCGAACTGATGCCCAAGTACCCACTGTATGTGAACTTGCTCAGCCCAGAAGCCCAAGCGGTCATCAGCCATGTACATGAAAAAACCAAACCCGCATTACGCCTGTTAGAAAAAGAAGGCTTTCAGCACATGGGTTATGTGGATATTTTTGATGCTGGCCCCACGGTCGAATCTCAACTCAAAGACGTAAGTTCGGTGAAAAACAGCGCCATATTCAAGGTCAAAATAGCCCCACCTAACTCAGATGCCGAGCTATTTTTGATTAGTAATACCGAATTAGAAAACTTCCGCAGCAGCATTGTGCCGGTGTCGTTTGATGATCAAGCCCATGCCATTATTAGTGATGAAACCGCCACCGGCCTGCATCTAACCGAACAAAGCCAATGCCGCCTGGTGGCGGTAGAGGCGTACTATAAAACACTTCAACGCCTGTAACTTGCAAACGGAATCACCCATGACCACTCATATGAAATCAGGCGGCGAACTCGTTGTAGACGCCTTAGAAGCCCATGGCGTTAAACAATTATTTTGCGTGCCCGGAGAAAGCTATTTAGAAGTTTTAGACGCGCTACATGACAGCCCCATTACCGCCACCAGTGCTCGCCAAGAAGGCGGCGCAGCCATGATGGCCGAAGCTTGGGGCAAACTCCACGGCAGCCCAGGCATTTGTTTTGTGACCCGTGGCCCAGGCGCTACCAATGCTAGTGCCGGTGTTCATGTGGCCCAGCAAGATTCCACGCCAATGATTTTATTTATTGGCCAAATCAATAGCCAATTACGCCACCGCGAAGCCTTTCAAGAGGTGGATTATGGTCAATATCTCGGCTCCATGGCCAAGTGGGTGGCAGAAATAGACTCCGCCGACCGCATCACCGAAATGGTGAGCCGTGCATGGTCTGTGGCCACCAGTGGCCGGCCAGGCCCGGTGGTATTAGTATTGCCAGAAGACACCTTGTCAGGCACTGCGGCAAGCAAGCAGATTAAACCGTTTACAACTGTAGAGACACATCCAAGCCAAACCGATATGCAGCAAATGGCGCACATGGTGGAACACGCCAGCAAGCCTATTCTGATATTAGGAGGTAGCCGTTGGTGTGCAGACTCGGTGGCCCAGATTGAAACTTTTGCCGAACAGTTTACCCTGCCCGTAGCCTGTTCATTTCGCCGCCAAATGTTGTTTAACCATAATCATCCCCACTATTCAGGCGACGTGGGCTTGGGTATTAACCCTAAGCTTAAAACCGCAATTGCCAACGCCGACTTAGTCATCCTTATGGGCGGGCGTTTTTCAGAAGTGCCGTCGCAAAACTATGAACTGTTAGGCGTGCAAGGTGCGCACCAACAACTGATTCATATCCATGCTTCTGCAGAAGAGCTGGGACGTGTATACCGTGCCGACTTAGCCATCCATGCCAGCCCTAAGGCATTGGCCGCTGGGTTATGTGAGCTTTCGCCCACTATTGAGCCTGCACCAGCCCGTGTAGACCACGTCGCCAACTGCCATAACAACTATCAACAGTGGTCTACCTTGCCCACTCAGGCCCATCCAGGTGCCGTGCAAATGCCTGCCGTGATGGCCCACCTAAGCAGCAGCCTACCCGCCGATACCATTATCACCAACGGTGCCGGCAACTATGCCACATGGATTCATCGTTTTTGGAAGTTCAGCCAATATGGCACTCAGTTAGCGCCCACCAGCGGCTCTATGGGCTATGGTTTACCGGCGGCGGTTGCGGCCAAAATCGCCGAGCCTCATAAAACCGTGGTTTGTTTTGCTGGTGATGGCTGTTTTCAAATGACCATGCAGGAATTTGGCACCGCCGTGCAACAACAGGCCAACATTATTGTATTGGTCATTGATAACGGCATGTACGGCACCATCCGTATGCATCAAGAGCGCCATTTCCCAAGCCGCGTAAGCGCCACAGACTTGGTTAACCCAGATTTTTGCGCATTAGCCAAAGCCTATGGTGCGTTTGCCACCCAAGTGACTCAAACAGATCAGTTCCCTCAAGCCTTAGCGGATGCCATGGGTGCCGGTAAGGCAGCATTGATTCACATTCAATTAGACCCCCAAGCGTTAACACCCAACCTCACGTTAAACCAAATTCGCGACGGGGTATAAGCTGTGCGGATGATGAATATGGCCGTTTAGACCCTACTAAAGTCGAATGCAGGCTAATTGTGTCGGCCTAACTCGGCTATGATGTTGCCCATAGAATAATCCTGTGGCAACCAAGCCACTCCATTGGGAGCCGATCATGGCCGAAATATCCTTAAGCCGCGCTAAGCGCATCATCAATGCCACTCTTGCTCAAGGAAAAGAGTTAGGTTTAAACCCACTGTCCGCAGTAGTGCTAGACGCAGGCGGCCACGTTAAGGCATTTGAACGGCAAGACGGTGCATCTCCTGGCCGTTTTGCTATTGCCCAAGCCAAAGCCTATGGCGTGGTGATGTTAGGCATGCCCGGCAGTGCACAAATGGCCAGGGCCGAAGCTCAGCCTTATTTTATCGTTACTGCAAACGCAGCCTTAGACGGTAAAATGATCCCGGTGCCGGGTGGCGTACTCATTCAAAACGATCGGGGCCATACCTTAGGCTCGCTAGGTGTAACTGGCGATACTTCTGACAACGACTTATTGGCCGCTGTGGCCGGCATAGAAGCAGTAGGCCTAATCGCTAAAGGGTAATTTATGAACCTTTTAAGCGGTATTTATCGGCAACATGATAGTGACTAACCACTGACAAATATGCCATGATTGGCGTCTTTCAAAGCCCTGAAGACGCCAAGTATGACCACGCTAAAACACGCCTCCAAAAATCAGATGTCGCACTGGCGTCAACACCTGCACCAGCACCCGGAAACCGGCTTTGAGGTGCACGACACGGCCGCCTTTGTGGCCCAAAAACTCACAGAATTCGGCCTACAGGTTCATACCCAGATTGGTGAAATAGGTGTGGTGGGCGTACTTAAACGCGGCACTTCTGATACAGCCATTGGTTTACGTGCCGACATGGACGCCCTCGCGATTCAAGAACTCAATGACTTTACTTACAAGTCGCAGAACCACGGCCGTATGCATGCCTGTGGCCACGACGGCCATACTGCGATGCTGCTGGGCGCTGCCCAAGAACTCGCCGCCACGGGCAACTTTGATGGCACTGTATATTTTGTGTTCCAACCCGACGAAGAACACGGTGCTGGCGCACAATCCATGATTGACGACGGCTTATTTGAACGATTTCCCATGCAAGCCATCTACGGCCTGCACAATATGCCGGGCATGACGGCAGGCGAAATGGCCATGAATTCCGGTGGTGTAATGGCCAGCGAAGACAACTTTAAAATTGTGATCAAAGGCCGTGGTGGCCACGCGTCACAACCCCATCACCATATTGACCCACTGGTGATTGGTGCAGAAATCCTGTTAGCCCTACAAACCATTGTATCGCGCAGCATAGACCCTGAGCTTCAGGCTGTTGTTTCCGCCACTGAATTTGTCACCGACGGCGCGGTTAACGTGATCCCCAGCACCGTCACCATTACCGGCGACTGCCGAAGTTTTTCGGAACAGGTTCAAGACCTAATTGAAGCGCGCATGGGTCAACTGGTGCGCGGCATCTGTGACGCCCATGGCGCAGACCACGAATTCACCTACGACCGCGTATTCTGGGCCACCATCAATACCGCAACAGAAACCCAAGCCGCAGGCCAAGCCGCCGTCGCCTTATTGGGCGAGTCAAAAGTAGATTTAGCCTGCCGCCCAAAAACCATCTCAGAAGATTTTGCGAGTATGCTCAGGGTAAAAGCCGGCTGTTATGCCTTCCTAGGCAACGGAGTCGATAGCGTAGGTGGCTGCATGCTGCACAACCCCCACTACGACTTCAACGACGACATCGCCGAAACCGGCGCCGCCTACTGGGTCACCCTAGTAGAGCAAGAACTCGGCATCTAAAAATAACCATTAAAAGCGCCCAGTAAGATAATCCTTATTGTCACATAATAGGTCATTAATTATATTCTGCCATCAAACTAACTAACAATCCTCAATGCAATCACGTGAAAACCTGATAAAATAAAGCAACGATCCTAAACCATCAACAAGAAGATTATATTGAACGACTTGCACCACCCCATCACCCCCCTTCAATCACACAACTGGTATAGTAAAATCGAAACGGCATTGGGTATGCTAGTCACCATGCTAATGCTCTATGTGCCGCTTAGTATTGGGGCCCTCAATCCCTCTGCCGAAATAGCAGCCACTTTGGCTGCGTCAATCTCTATTTTACTGATACTGGCAAATAGTAAAAAGTACATTCACAACGTACCCAAGCCAATACAAACAACCATGGCCTTATTTGCTATATATTTTGCTATTGGCGCTGCCAGCTATTTCATATTTCCTCCAGCGCAACACAGCCTTGGCAACATTGGCACCACCCTTCACTTTGTGCTGTTTACACCCGTCATTATGGTCATGCTTAAACACCCACCGAAGATAACCTGGGTATGGTTATGCATTATAGGGGGGGCATCACTCAATGGCTTACACGCTATCTATTATGGTTCACGTGGCACGATAAACCCTATTCTATTTGGCGATATTTCTTTATTCCTGGCCTTCGTTTCACTCATGAGTTGGGGCCACTTTAAGAGTAATAGAATCCTGCGGATACTTCCTATCCTAGCGTTCATTTTAGGCCTAATGGCCTCTTTTAACTCATTGGCTCGAGGGAGTTGGATAGCAATTCCGCCGCTCATTATGGTAGTGATGTATTACATATACATTCACCTAGAGAACAAAAAACGGCTCATTATTCCATTCGTCGCCATAAGCATAGCATTGGTAGGCACTTCTATTGTGGGCTGGGGAAAGGTAGAACCGAGAGTAAATCTAGCAGTAAAAGAAGTACAAGAATACTTTGCAGGGGACAGTTATCAAACGTCTGTGGGTTATCGCTTAGAAACTTACAAAGGGGCACTGCTAGTGCTCAAAGAGAACCCAGTGTACGGGGTGGGGGTAGGACATCGGGCAGAAGCTTTTCAAAGCTTAGAGGAACGGGGATTGTTGAGGGATTTAAGTTATATATTGAATGCCCATAATCAAATCTTTGAAGAGGGCATCGACAAAGGCATGTTAGGCATAATCAGCTACCTGGCCTTCATGTTGTTTCTACTAATTCACTTCCACAAACGACTGATCAACAGCCCAACCGATGGATTAGGGCTAATGCTGATCATCGGGTACGCTACGTTTGGGATCACTAACATAACATTCACACATGGCACGTTTAATACATTTTTCATTGCCATGGTTATCATGGCGCTTCTACCAAAAACCCCTACCAATACCGCACGCTTATAGATAATTCAGACCAAAACATTCGATAAGGCCATTTATC